>Ga0209060_10000025_pt1 | contig 511435 bp, 422 predicted proteins | sample Coa_R1_8_FD_187155 | JGI IMG/M metagenome (GOLD analysis project Ga0209060, IMG submission 187155) | Surface soil microbial communities from Centralia Pennsylvania, which are recovering from an underground coalmine fire - Coalmine... | ecosystem: Environmental > Terrestrial > Soil >... | reverse complement strand
GGTGCTGACGAAGGCGCTGGGGGATGGGAGTGGGAAGGTGAGGTGCATGGCGGCGATCGGGCTGGAGGGAATGGGGGCGAAGGCAGTATCGGCCATTCCCCAACTCATTCATGCCCTCGACGATCCTGAAAATTATGTGAGGTCCCCTGCTGCGGAAGCATTGGGTGCCATGGGCGTGAGTGCTCGCGTGGCCGTTCATCCACTCGCGCAACATCTCTTGATCAAGAATGAAGACGGATTTGTTCTGGCAAGCGTGGCGTATGCGCTCGGCGACATTGGCCCCGCTGCGCAAGAGGGTCTGCCGGCGCTTCGTCAATTTCTCGACGCAAGACGCAAGGTCCGACTTGGTGCAACAGATGAGCTTGGTAAGGGCGCTCAAGAGGTCGGGGCAGATGCCGAGCGCGTGGGTGCGGCGGCTCATGAAGTCGGGGCGGCTGCCGAAGAAGCCATACTAAAAATTGAGGGAAAGAGTGTACCGCTCTATCACAAATGAGAATGCGCATGAACCAATTGAGTCTTAGCAGTTTCCGCGATTTGATGTTGTTTAAAATCCCTGTCTTCGTGGGCGTTCTTCTTGCTTCCTTGTCCATGTGCGCCCAATTGCAAGACCCTGCCAATGATTTTCTCGATGCAACGGGTCTTGCTCGCCTGAAGAACTATTCTGTAGCGCGCTCTTCCTCGGGCAACGCACTGATGGACAGCAACGATGATAGTAAGCGGATCATGCCTGGGGAAACGCTCCAGATCGCCGACATCTCGGGCCCGGGGATGATTGCGCACATCTGGATTACTGTCGCCGCAAACGAGTTTGCATGGCCGCGGTTGCTGCGGTTTCGCGTGTACTACGACGGGCACAAGACACCTAGCATCGACACGCCGCTGGGAGACTTCTTCGCCGTAGGACATGGGGCAGAGCGCGACGTGAACTCGATGATGATCCGCGACAGCAGCTTCGGCCGTGCTCGGAACAGCTACTGGCCTATGCCCTTCCGAAAGTCCTGTCGCATGACGGTTACGAACGAGGGCAATCGTTGGGTTCCGTTCTTCTACTACCACGTTGACTACAGAAAGTACGCATCGTTACCACCGGATCTGGGGTATTTGCATGCGTATTACCGGCAGGAGCGGCCGGCGCATAGCGGGACCAACTATGCGTTTCTGGACACGCATGGGACGGGACACTACGTAGGGACGGTGATGAGCGTAGTGCTCACGCAGATCTCGTGGTTTGGAGAAGGAGACGACCTGTTCTACGTGGACGGCGCCAAGCAGCCGCAGCTGTACGGCACGGGAACAGAAGATTACTTCAACGATGCCTGGGATCTGCGGGATGCGAGCGCGATGTGGACGGGGACGCCGATTGCGGAAGGAGAGTTGCCGGGATCGCGATTGTCGGCATACCGGTGGCATGTGCCGGATCCGATTCCGTTCACGAAGTCGATCTGGGCGGGGATCGAGCATTCGGGGTGGACGTCGAACGAGGATGGATCGGTGAGGTCGGGATTTGAAGAGCGGCCGGACTATTTTTCGAGCGTGGCGTTCTGGTACCAGAAGGGGGTGAACGAGGAGTTGGAAGAGCCCCCGTACGGGTATGACCGGTTGCCCTACGGGAATGAGAAACAGATTGCGGTGGAAGATGCGATCGAGCAGGTGACGACGGAGAAGGGGAGTGCGGAAGTGCTGCGGGATGTGGACTGGGCGAAAGACATACTTTTGTTCAAGGCGGAAGGGGTGGAATCGAAGATTAATATTCCGATCGAAATAGCGGAGGACGGGAAATACGAGATCGTGGCGAACCTGGCGGAAGCGTCGGATTACGGGGACTACATTGCGCTGTTCGATGGAGAGTTGACGAATGTGGACACGCGGAAACCGGCGACGTCGGAGATCCCGTTGCCGGGGCCGGAGGTGTTTCATCAGTACCTGACGGAGTTGTATGTGGCGCGGGACCGGACGCTGGGGATGTTCCATCTGAAGAAGGGGCGGCATACGGTGACGTTTGTGTGCAAGGGGAAGGACCCGAGGTCGGCGGGGTATAACCTCGGGGTGCAGGAGTTGGTGCTGGAGAAGATGGAGACGAAGGAAGAGTCGGCGGGGAAGGCGGCGGAGACGTGGGGGAAGGCGGAGGCGGGGAAGGCGGGGACGGGTGTGGAGTTTCGAGGACGGCCGCTGACGTTTTATGAAGAGAAGCTGAAGGATGGGAAGGAGTGGGAGCGGGTACAGGCGGCGCGAGCGCTGGGGAGTTTTGGAAGGGAAGGAGCAGGAGCGACGGCAGAGCTGGCAAAAGCGGCGACGGAGAACGATGAGGAGTTGAGAGAAGCGGCGGTGTGGTCGATTGGGCAGATGGGGGTGGCGACGGGGAGGGCGGGAGTAGAGGTGCTGACGACGGCGCTGGGGGATGGAAGTGGGAAGGTGAGGTGCATGGCGGCGATCGGGCTGGAGGGAATGGGGGCGAAGGCAGTATCGGCCATTCCCCAACTCATTCATGCCCTCGACGATCCTGAAAATTATGTGCGCACACGTGCAGCTTCTGCATTGGGGTCTATGGGACCGAGCGCAGAGCCTGCCGTCGGAGCGCTCGCGGCCAAGCTGATGGCCAAGGGCGAAGATGGCTTTGTTCTTCTCAACGTGGCTTACGCACTTGGAAATATTGGTCCTGGTGCCAAACAAGCAATTCCGGCGCTGGAACACGCTCTCGCGACCAGACGAGCGGAGGCGGCCGCCCGAGCGGCAATTCTCAAAATAGAAGGCAAATCTTTCGCGAGATATCACGATTGACGTAAGTTCCAAACGGGGACTCCGGGCAGCGCAACCTTTCCCCGATAGCTGTTAAATGGAGAGCACTCCCTAGCCGGTATCCGGCAATTAGGACGAATCTGTGATACCGCAGAGATGCTGTTTCGATCCTGGTTTTGGGCGAGAAGGGCTACGCACGCGGCTCTGGAATCGCACGTCAGGTCTTGAGAGGAGTCTTGGCTGCATGTTCAGACGAAGGCCTCAGCAATCGTGGCGCACTGCGGTCCTGCTGCTTTGTGCACTGGTAGCAAGCTCTTCAGCCCAGTCTCACTCGCCGCTGCGGTCCGATCTCCGTGAAGAAATTGATCGGATTGTCACAAACAGTCTAAAGGCCACCGGAGTGCCGAGCGCCTCGCTGGCCGTCGTCAACTGTTCAGAGATCGCGTATTTGCACGCTTATGGCAATGCCACTCTGGCTCCGCAGGTTCCTGCCAGACCCGAGATGCGCTACAGCATCGGATCGATCAGCAAACAGTTCACCGCGACGGCGATCCTGATGTTGGCTGAAGAAAACAAACTGTCGCTAAACGATCCGATATCGCGATTCCTCCCAACATTGACCCGGGCCGACGAGGTAAGGGTACGTGATCTGCTCGCACACACATCGGGCTACCAGGATTATTGGCCGCAGGATTACGTTCCTCCGTTCATGCGCGTTGAGGTTAGCGCTCAGGACATCCTCGACCGATGGGCTCGTAAACCACTCGATTTTGATCCAGGGACAAAGTGGCAATACAGCAATACAAATTTCGTCATTGCGGGTTTAATCGTCGAGAGAGCAAGCGGTAAGCCGCTGATGCAGTTTCTGCACGACCGCATCTTTCAGCGTTTGGAGATGTCTAGCGTTGCCGACATTGACCGGGGAGTGCTGAAAGAACCGGACGCCACCGGATATTTACGATACGGCCTTGGCCCGTATCATGTCGCACCGAAGGAAGCCAGGGGTTGGCTTTTTGCTGCGGGCGAACTCGCCATGTCGGCTCAGGATTTAGCGAAGTGGGATCTGGCGATGCTAAGGCAAAGCCTGCTTAAGCCTGCGTCCTACCAGGAAATGCAAACAGAGACCCTTCTGAAAAACGGTTTAGGCACCCGGTATGGGCTGGGCATTGGGATCACGAGTTTCTTGGGGCATCGAACGCTGCAGCACGGAGGCGCCGTTTCGGGCTTTACATCGGAAAATATGATTCTCCCGGATGACGGTATCGCGGTAGTGGTGCTGACAAACGATATGCCCGCGGAAGCAGCGTCCCAGATTGTCCACGGGGTCGCCTCACTGCTACTGACGGACACCCAAGAAATGCGGTCTCAACGAGATAAGGCAAGAACTATCCTCGTGAATCTGCAGAGCGGTGTCATAAATCGATCTTTGTTTACGGCCAACGCGAACGACTACTTCACAGAACAAGCTGTAAGAGATTTCGAAGCAGGCCTGAAGCCTCTCGGTTCACCACAGCAATTTGTCCAAACTACGAAGGAAGAACGTGGTGGGATGATCTTCTACGCCTACCGCGCCGAGTTCAGCAGCAGAACATTAGATGTCTGGGTGCGGGTGATGCCCGATGGCAAGATCGAACAGTACCAGATCACAGTCGAACGATAATCAGTTTGCGGGAAAGTCCTGAAAGGTTGCTTACGCGCCGGATACCAACAGTGCGCAGTCAGCCCTTTCCACCAAAGCAGCAATGATGTCCGAAATTGGGATCAGCGTGAACCTTTGCGGTGATTGTGATTTGAAATCTGAGTAAACAGGAGCCCCAATGGCGAGCCGTCGTAGTTTCTTTCAAATGATCGCGTACGCAGTGGGAGCTTCGACTTTAGTCGGCCGCAACGTATTGGCTCAATTGATTGGCTCGAAGTACAAGTTCGAAATGGGTAGTGCGCCTGGCCCGGAAACAGTTATCAACGGAAAGCGATATCTCTATTTCGGCGGCACGGGGTACTACAGCTTCCAGAGTCACCCGGACTTGATTCAGGCTGCATTAAAAGCGACGACGGACTTCGGAATTGGAACAGCAACGTCGAGGAATGTTTTCGGTACTTCACCCCTATATCTCGAGGTAGAAAAGACGGCGGCCGCTTTCTTTGGAACTGAAGACGCGATTTATCTGCCCTCAGGCTATCTGATCAATATCGCCGGCTTGCAGGCTCTCGCGGCAACGCACCAATTCGATTCCATGTTCGTCGATGAGGGTGCGCATTGGAGTATTACCGATTTCATGTACGCCCTCCGAAAGTCGGTCTACACTTTCGTCCATGGCGATGCCGAAGACCTGAAGAACCAGTTGAAGAAGAATCTTCGTCCTGGTGAAAAGCCGCTGGTCTTAAGCGATGGGATCTTTCCGGCCTTTGGCAAGATCGCGCCGATTCCCGATTATTTCAAGGCGATCGAAGCCTACAGTGGTTGTATGTGGCTCGATGACTGTCACGCAATCGGTGTGATCGGGCAAAATGGCCGCGGTACTTACGAACACTATGGTCTTCAATCCGATCGATTGTATTTTGGCGGAACGCTGAGCAAGGCCGTCGGTGCACACGGGGGAATCATTCCGGGTAAGCAGGACTTCATCCTGCCCATACGTACCGGTCACGTTGCAAACGGAGCGAATGCTTCCCCTGCAGCAGCGGCTGGCGCTGCAGTGAAAGGCATGCAATTACTGATGTCGAAACCTGACCTTCGGCAACGATTAGGCAATAATGCCCGTCAACTTAAGTCGGGGCTGAAAGCCATGGGCTTCGAGCAGGACGACTCGCCCATACCAATTGCTGCTTGGACTCTTAAGACAGCCGAAGATATGGATCGCGTTCATGCCGAGCTGATGAATAGAGGAATTGCCATACAACGCACGCATTACGTTGGAACCGGCGTAAATGGAGCTTTACGTGCTGTCGTTTTCGCCAATCATAAGCCGGACCAGATCACGCGGCTGCTGGATGAATTGAAGAAGTTGGTGTGATGATCTATGTCGGCAATGAGACCTCCACGCCGCAGGAATCCTGTGGCATCCTGAACCAATCGATTTCACGAAGCAAGCTTCGACGTTGCACCTCTTGCGACGGCTGCACTCGTTTCTAAGGAAATGCATAAGCAGATTGACGAACATCGGATCGAGGTCTAGGGTCGGGTTCAATTGCACCACTTCCGAGCTAACACATTGCCGGGCGCCCAACCGGAAGCGCGATCATGTGAAGTCTTGATAGCCAGTATCGGAAGCGTATCCGCGCTGTTCAGGAACGAACACTTCGATGAGAAAGTGAACGTGTTCAGGCGGGTTCGCGCGCGCGTCTGCCTTTGGAATGTCAGATTTGCGCGGCGCACCCTTGGTAAGCGATTTGCATTCTCCAAATATCGCTCATGGCTGTCGATCTGGGAGACACCCGAAAAAATCAAAAAGCTTTCAGGAGATTTCATGGTGCCTTTTATTGGCCAACTCCAACAAGTTTTCCAGCGGGTTAGCCGCGAGCCGCTTTTCGCGGTCCTGATTCTGATCACCGTGGCGATTGGCGTTGGCGCCGATACGGTGATCTTTAGCGTCGTAGAAGGTGTCCTGCTGAAACCGCTTCCTTACAAGGCGCCGGATCGGCTGATCGGCGTCTGGTATAAGGCCCCCGAGGCAAAATCGTTCGTCAATTTGTCGACGACCCTTATTCCCGCCGTCCTTTTTGCCTTATAATCCTGCGCTGCTCCGACTCCTGACGGGGGTGGGGGCCGATTGCGGGGCTAGGCTTGCCAACTGAGCGCCATTCGATCGCCATCATCACTCTTGATGAACCGATGTTCCGGGATTTGCGGCGGGACCTCGCCGCTAGCTTTCGCGCGACTTTGGCCAGTTCAGAAGCACAGATCAAAGCACTGATTGACGATCCTGACGCCCACGGGATCGTGCTCGACCTGGAGTGCATTGGGGAGGGGGCGGTAGACAGCATTGAAGTCCTGCAGGAAATCCGTCGGCTTCGCGACGATCTTGTGGTAGTGGCGATTACAGAGTCCGGCGGCAGCGACCTGTCCCTGATGGCAAGCCAAGCCGGGGCGGACCACTTCTTTCTGAAGCCGGTAGACGGCGCACAACTACGAACGCTACTGCTGCAGACCTTTGAAAAGCGAGCACTTCAGTTTGAGGGGCGATGGCTGCTGCAACAGGTCGAGAATAAGGCCGCATTCTGCGATTTGCTTGGTGGAAGCGAGACCATGCGCAAGGTCTATCAGTCCATCGAAGCCGTCGCGGACAGCAACGCCAGCGTGGTGATCCGAGGCGAAAGCGGCGTGGGCAAAGAGCTGGTGGCTCGCGCCATCGTAGGCAGCGGGTCGCGTCGCGACAAGCCGTATGTCTGCTTGAATTGTTCCGCCCTACCCGAAAGCCTGATGGAATCCGAGCTGTTCGGACACGAAAAGGGCGCCTTCACGGGCGCTGACAGCGCCAAGCCCGGAATGATCGAATCGGCGCATACCGGGACGCTTTTTTTGGACGAAATCTCTACGCTCGATCTGGGGCTGCAAAGCAAACTTCTTCGGGTGTTGCAGGAGCGCTCGGTCCAACGGCTGGGAGGCCGAAACACGAGGAAGATCGATTTCCGGCTCATCACCGCCTCCAACGATGACCTGGAAGATATGGTTAAGAAGGGTCGGTTTCGCGAGGATCTTTATTACCGGATTAATGTTGTCCCCATCATGGTTCCCCCGCTGCGGGAGCGCGAAGGAGACATTCCACTGCTAGTGGAACATTTCGTAAGGCTGTATTGCACTGCCAATCAAAAGCCAGTGAAGCAGGTGCAACCGGAAGTGATGGAAATACTGGAGCACTACTCGTGGCCCGGTAACGTGCGGGAACTTGAGAACATCGTCCAGCGCCTGGTTTTGATGAGCAGCGGGCCGTCGATTACGGCGCACCACCTTCCCCAGCAGCTGCTGTATTCCAGCGCCGTGAGCCAGGAAGCGATCTTAATTCCGGAAGAGGGAGTGGATTTCGATGCCGAAATGGAGCGGATCGAGATTGCGTATCTAAACGCCGCTCTGCGCCGGACCGGCGGAAAGAAGTCGGCGGCGGCAGCATTGCTGAGGATCGATCCGCAGCGAATGAAATATTTGTGCCGCAAACTGAAGATCGAAGGTGTGCCGAATTTGGAGAATTAGGGTTAATATTTAACCCATTGAAGGTTAATTTTTAACCGCGGTTGGTTTTTAATCGATCGAGACGACGGCCGTCATTAGGAGCGAAACGACATATCTCTTTGATTCTATTGGTCGAATAGTAAGTCGCGAAAGAAAGACCGCGGTTTGGCACGGCTGTTGCTAAGTAGAAGAACGTTGAGGTTGCAGGCATAAAAAAATTTAGCAATCGAGGAGATTGGAAATGACGATTCAGAAAAAGTCCCTGTTGAGCACCCTGAACACGACCAAGAAGGCAATCGTTGCCAGCACTCCGGCGACTGCGAATGTTGAGCCAGCTACGAAGAGCTTGGCCTCGCACTCTCCCGCTGTCCGTGCGCCCGCCCGGCGTAGTCCTGCGCGGCGCAGTCCCGCGATGCGCAGCCCCGCAAAGAGAGGCTAGTTGGAAGATCTACGAACTTCAGAAGCGATCGAGGTTCAGATCAAAAAGGCCGCGCGTGGGGCGCGGCCTTTTGGTTTCACCAAATTTTTCGATCCACAAAATCCCTGATACCCATCCACGCTAACCCGGTCAGGCTTTTTCTATCTCCATAGAGACGAGCCGTTCCGACCATGCCGGGTTTCAGTTTCCCGTCCAAATTAGGAACCAACAGGTCCGCGATGTAGAAATTCGGCGGTCGCTGACCCTTGTACTTGCTGAGATCTACCAGACCGGAAGGGATCTGTGACGCCTGCGGGGCCAGATGCATGTCGTGAATCCCCCTGATCCCGAATGTCCCGTCTACCTGGATACGTGCATAAGAATCCGCTCGCAACTTGTAGACGTCATGTTCCGACACGTAGACGCGAGCCCGTAAAGTGTCAATGTCTGCAATTTCTACGAGTTCCGTTCCCTCGGTGACATAAGCTCCCGACCAATCCCCAATCCGCGGTGTCATGACTATTCCCGAGATTGGGCTGCGCAATTCCAGTGCCGACTCCTGCGTTGCAAAAACTTTCGTTTGTAATTCCAGTTGGTTGACCTCCTGGATGGCGGCACCCACATTGCTATAGTGCAAGAAAGCCTGCGCCGTTCGCGTGCGTGCAATCTGCGAGTCGGCCTGGGTGCGAGCCAGCTTCGAATGGAGCAATGGATTCTGCAACTCAAGCAAAATAGCGCCTGCCTTCACTGGCTGGCCTTCTCCGGCATTGATCTTCACAATCGTGCCGGGCACAAGATTTCGGACGACGACCCGATTGGCCGGCTCGAGAACGAACCGTCCCGATGAGGTTTCGTGCCACAGAGGCAGCAATGCGACGACCAGGGCGATGGCGCTCAAAACGGTCGACCGTCGGGCTGTAAACCAGGCTCGAACCCGGTCCTTCTTATCCAAGTAAACCAATTTCATAAAGTTCACCAGCGTGCGGATGCGAGAGCGGAAGATAAGCCCGGCAGTCGCCAGTTCGGGGACGAAGGACCACTCGGGACTGAAGTTCCGAAAAAGATTTCCGACGAAACGGGCTAAAACATAAAGGACGGTATAGCTATACAAACCCGAAAGAACTGCATATATGGCAAAACCGAATCGTCGGCGCCTTGGTATGTGCGGAACCTCCACTGGCAAGCGCCACACATGTTTTCGGACCCATGAAGAAACGTAAATCGTGGATGCTTCCTTGAGATCGACAATCTCGAGCACTTCGCAGAGCATGTGATACCCGTCAAGCTTCATCAACGGGTTCCAGTTAATCAACACCACTCCGAAACCGGTAATGAGAATGATGGTGTAAGCAAAATCATGGATGGCTGTACCGGGTGCTGTACCCCACCAGAGAGGCGTCGCAATAGCGCAGATCATCAGTTCGGTCCACACTCCGGCGACACTGATCATCAGGCGCTGGTTGCGGTTCCCAGTGACCATGCCTTCCGTCGTGTCGGTGTAGAAAGCGGGGCTCAGGTAGATGAGTGCAAACCCCATGGCGTGAACATGGCCGCCGTAATGCTTGCAGGTGAGACCATGTCCGATTTCATGCAGGCCCATGAGCACGCTCGCCAATAACCAAAATACAGCAACGTCCGACCAGGTTTTGTCGGCGAAGTTGTAGAACTGAAATGTATCGCGCCCGACCGCGTCCCAATGAACGATAAAGATCCCGGCCATGAATGCGAAAGCAATGAGCGTGAGTAGAGTGAACCACCAGGTATAGAAAAATCCGATACGATCATGGAGCCATTCGAGGAAACGGTCAGGGTCGACTGCGGGAAAAGCGATCATCGAAAGATCGCCGAAAGCTTTCCTCGGCTTAAACATCTTTCGCCGTTCCTCGGCCGATTTCTGCATCATCGCGACGTTTTTTTCTAGCGGAGTCTTGTACCAGAAATCGATTGCATCAAGGTTTTCCGCCAACTCGCGCACGCTGTCGGCAGAGTAGAGCAGCCCGGTCTCCTTGAAGTACAAATCGGCGACGTCTTGATACGTGCGTTGACCGTTGAACAACCGGACAAACTGCCAGTTTTCGGGGGTGAAGGTGAAGAGTGCCTCTACGCCAGGTACGAACGCGCGAACGGCAGACTTTCCCTCAACGATGTGTTCTTTGAAAACAGTCTCCGGGTGGAGGCGAGGATAATGCTGACTGATGGCGCGTACCGGAATCTCCGGCAATACCTGGTTCAGTGCCTCGGTGATGTTCATGGCACGGTGTTGAAGCGCGCTTTGGCATCCATACCCGGACGCAAGAGTTTGGTGTTTCCCTCCAGTTCCACGACAACGTCAATCGTGCTACTAGCAGGGTCGACCACAGGGCTCACTTGGAGGACTCTTGCTTTGAATTCCTGGGCGGGCAGGTCCGGCGTTGAAAGCGATAGCTCCTGGCCCCTTTGGACGTGGCCCACGAATTTTTCCGGGAGGGTAAACCGCATCCGCAACGGACCTTCTGCGGTCACCCAGAACAGCCGGTCGCCCTTGACGATCTGCTGGCCTTCGCGAACGTAGCGGCGGGCCACGATCCCGTCGAACGGCGCCCGGATTCGGGTCTTTTGCAATTCGAGATCGAGGGAATTTTCCGTCTGTTTAGCATTCACCAACAACTGCTCTACGCGCTTCACGTCCCACTGATCTGCCTCAGCTTTGAACTGGGCGTGTTCCAGTTGTTCTTGCGTGATCAGTTGAGCATTCCATAGCTTGCGCGCGCGTTCGTAGTCGACCTCAAGAACCTTGGCCTCCGCCTTCCAGTTGTTGAGATCAGCCTCGGTCGCAAGAGTGCGGGCATGCGCCGCTTCCAGATCCGCGCTCAATTGCCGGTCATCGAGTTCAGCCAACACTTCTCCGCTGTGAACTCGGCCTCCTACATCTTGAAGCAGCTTCGAGACCACGCCATCGCGTTGCGCCAGCAATTCGAGCTGGTGTTCTACGATCAACGGCCCAGAGACGAAGAATTGGTTATCGCTTGCTGCCGCATTGGTATTCGCCGGAAGAGGAGCCGCCGAGGCAGGCGTTGCTACTGAGCTTTCGCCATCCCGGTCAGAGCAGTTGATCAATGGCAAGGAGAGTACAACCACTACAATGGCGAGATGGCGGAACTTGTTCGTGGACATGTCGGTCACACTCCAAACCAGGTCCAAGCCTTTGAATACAACCAAAGCAGTGGACCGCGGAACAGGGCATAGCCCGCCGGATACCATCCAACGCGTACTTTCGCGCGCCCCTCCATTCCTGCCCGGATAGAGCCATCTGGATTTGGGATCGCAACTCGCGCATAGAAAATACGGGCATCGCCCTCGAGTGCAGCTTTCGGGCTCACTACGATCACTTCTCCGCGGAAGGTACGGACTGGGAAGCTATTCAGCTTTACAGAGGCGTGTGCTCCGGTCCGCAACAAGCCGGCATCGGTATTGTCGATTGCCACGTCGATGATGGCTTGCGAAGTGTCGATCACCTCGGCCAAAGTGTCCCCGTGCTGCAATCTACGTCCGACCATCGTTTCGACGTGGGGCGTCGCCACAACTCCACTGATGGGCGACCGCAAGTGCGTCTTGTCTACCAATTCTTGATCTTTCGCCACCTCGGAATTCCAAAAGTCCGCTTGTACCCGTTGAACACCCGCCTCCGTGCCGTCATTGGTGGCGAGGGCATGATTCATTTGGAGAAGTGCGGTCTGGAACTTAGATCTTGCTTGGGCCAAATCTGCTTGTGCGTTCCAGTCGCCAAGTTCTGCAATCTCCTGGTCTTGGGAGACATGTTCTCCCTCATGAACCGCAACCTTGGTGACTACTCCTTCCACTGCGGATTGAATCTGTGCGGAATGCGCAGGAGCGACAACGGCATCTCCATCAATCCGGAGAGGCCAGGGGAAAACGGCGAGGAAGGCGGCAACAGCAACGACACCTGCAATGATCAGGGTGCGCCGATGCTTTTCCATGGCCATGAATTTGCGCTTCTTTTCGAGGACCGGCTCGAGCACCGAGATGAAGGGAACTTCCTTGTACATTTGCGCATTGCGCAGCGCCACAGTTGCCTGGCCGGTGAGCACCTGCAAGATCTCGAGATGGGCAGGCGTCAGAAAGTCGGGGTCTGGGCTTTCCATCCCCAGAATTCCTACACGCCCCGTGTCGTCAGTGAGCGGGACTGCATAGAAGCCACGCATCCCCGTCTTATCGAAGTATTCTTTGAACTTTGCACGTGTTTCTTCGCGGGGGGCGTCGATCTCGTCCTGGTATTGCCGCACGTGCACGCTACCGCCAGAGAGCAGTGCCCACTCAAGGACGCGGCTAAGCGGTGCCATCTCCGGCGATTCTGTGTCGACGCGAACCGATCCGGTGACTGCACTCAATTTGTACTTGCCATTCAATTCCAAGGCGATGGCAGCCCGCTCGTAAGGAATCACGGCTTGCGGAGCGTTGACGATGGTCTGGAGCATGCGCTCAAGGTTCAGTGTGGACGTAATTTCGTGGCTGACATGCACCAGCGTTTCGAGGACTTCGACCTTACGTTCGGCGGCCAGCAAGCTGGCATTGTGCAGTGCAATCGAAGCGGATTCGGCGAGCCGCGTTAACGTGAATAAATCATCCTCGTCGAACGGCTCGTAGTCAGATGGATTGGCAGCCTCGATGACCCCAACCAGAGCTTCCTGATCAAGAATGGGTGCGGCAATCAGCGACAGCACAGCTTCGTTTTCGGAAACTGCCTGGTTGCGGCGTAGCAGGCGCGGGTCATCTGCTTCCTGGATCAAAACCGGTTCGCCGTTGTCAGACAAGTCTCCCGCCACGCCATCTCCGGGTCTTTGCAGAGATCTCTCTGTCACGGTGGCATCGATCCCGGACTGATGCATAAGCCGGAGACTCTCGTCGGGCTCAAGGAGCCACACGTTCACCGCTTCACACTCCAGCATCTCTTTGACTTTGGATCCTATGATCGGAAAAAGTTGATCCATTTCGAGGGTGGAACTGAAGACCTTCTCGATGTCATAGAGCTGAGTCAGTCGTGTGATCGAAGTGAGCGTATTCTGCCTCTCCTCTTCGTAGACTCGCCCTCCATGCAGTGCGGCGGCGGCGATTCCGGCAACGGTCTGGAGACTTTCCAGGTGGGCAAGGTTCATCGTTTCATCGAAGGACAAGATCTCAATTGCCCCGATCAGAGCGTTGTCAACGAGAAGGGGCAGGTACGACAGGCATCGGAGAGTGCGACGTACGTGAAGGTGAGCGTACTCCTCGAGCACCAATGTTTTGCCCTCGAATCGCAAGGGCTTCATCGCGTTGGCCAGAATCCCAAGGGTGCCGGTTTCCAGCGGAAACGTGGTTTCCGGTACCGACACTTCGCCGGCGCTAGCGAGCAACAGCCAAGCCTCTCCCTCGGGCAACGTTGAAGTCTTGTAGACGTTGACGGCGCAACCGGAAAGCAACTCGAACATCATCTGGGCGATGACTCGTGACCGCGGCACGACTTCGTGTTTTTCCAGCAGACGGGCGGAAAGCTCAGGAATGGGGAGCGTCAGCCCGGAACTCTGAATGGGCATCTAAAGTGGCCTGGCAAATCTTTTATCTAAGAATCTCGGGGAGAGGGCCCGGCAATTTGCAAATTCACGAAGCTTCTTCTAAGTTGGAGACGCACTTTAGCAGAGGGATGGTTGAGTGTCAACCAACCCGGCCAAAGACCGCGCCGAGCTAGGGATTTCAGGCCTTGCCGTCCGTCGGAAGGGGAAAGGGAAGATGGAGATCGAGGTTCGAAATCGAGGTGACGTGAAGGTCATCAAGCTGCGTGGACGACTCAATCTTGGCGAAGCGGTAGACCGTATGCGCGACACCTTCGAGGACCTGCTGAACGGAGGCGCCAACCGTTTCGTGGTCGATCTCGGGGAAGTATCGATGGTTGACTCCAGTGGAATCGGATTGCTGGTGCGATGTCTAACGGCGGCTAAGCAAAATACCGGGTCGCTCAAGCTCTTGAATCCCTCGAAGTTTGCCGTTCAAACTCTGCGCATGACTGGGTTGCTCAGCCTGTTCGAGGTGTTTGACGACCAAGAGAAGGCGGTTGAATCCTTCCAATAGTTGCTGCAGAAACCCATCACCAGCCGGACGAGAATGGTTCGGTGGCCTAGTCGGGCCCAAGCGTGAGCGTCTTTTCAACGTATGGAATTAGCGAAACAGGGCCTTCCATGCCGCATAAATCAATTTTCGACAGGATTTTGTGGGATGCTCCGACGGCGCGGGCATTGGCTTCTGTATTGGTTACCCAGATACGCAGCTGATTTTCGCCGGGTTTCAGCAGCGAAGTGACATCAAGGCGGTAAGGACTCCAGACGAGTGTCCCCGCGTCGCGGCCGTTGATTTGTACTTTCGCGACTGAGCTGACTTTGCCCAGATCCAGAAGGACGCGCCCTTCGTTGAAGTTAGCCGGCAGAGAAAAAGTCTTTTCATAAATGGCAGTTCCGGAAAACTGCGCCAGGCCTGTCTTAGTCCAGGACTGCAGCTCGAAGGCAGTAGATTCACTCACGAAAAGAAGTGGAGAAGTCAACCGGTCGTCCTTCGTCGCGGCGATGACGAGAACATTTTTTCCCGGCTGCAGCAAATTCTTGAAACTCACCGATGCAGCGCCCGTTTGTTTGATCTCATGCCCATTAAAGAAGAGGCGATACGGCTGGGACAAAGCGGGAGGCACGAGCGCCGACGTTCCCGGAGGCACTTCGACGCGATACCACCGTGTCTCGACTGGACTGGACGCGCTTTCTGGAGCATAGCGCGCTAGACTGCTGATGAGGTTTGGGATCGTTCTGCCCTGACCATCGGCGACGCGGAACGTGAAGCCCAACGCGCCATACCTTCCTACGCCCACCTTCACGAGAACCTCATTCCATCCTTTCTGCAGCGTCACTTGAAAACGGTCTGCCCAGTTGTCATTGAGTTCGTACCAGAACGGATGCCGAAGTTGCCCAAATGCGGGCTTGTGATTCACCCAGACTTTGGCCCAATTATCGGAAGCGACCACAAACGTCGCTGTCTGTTCCTCCGGTGAATACAAATAGGAATGCGCGTATCCCACCGTCCATGCAGCGTCGGTGAGACGGAATCCGCGGGTGAGATCTACAACGGGTGAATCGTCGTCAAAACGGCCGCCGGAGGTTTCCAGCCAGATCAGCGCGCCGGAGAGATAGGGCTCATCACCAAAGTAGCGCTGCCACTTGACCAGGGCTTGCCCATTGCCGACATAGCTGCTTTGCGGTTGGTACTCTGTCTCCGGCGGATCGGCTTTCTCGTAGCCGCCATCATCTTCGTTCGGGAAGGGTCCGATGATCTCCCAGTTGCGAATCGTGTTCTGGGATTCGCTCAACCAGAGCGACGGCCACGCACTATCGTCGAGTTCTTTTCGCCCGAACCCGAGTCGGTCTCCCTCGCCTTCTCGCGCATCTTTCACACGAGCATAGGGCACAGGCACCTGGTCCGGTTGCGGGCGAAAGTCCCACGGACCGTCTAGAGTCAAAGGCTTGAGGGAGGCCAGCGCGACGCTGGTGTGAATATCCTTCCCGTTGGCGCGAAGTAAAACTTCCAGATTTTGTCCGTCTGCGGGGGCCGTGGCCCGTACGACGAGTGAGTCGTTCGTGTGCGAGATAGGTCGCAATGTCTCGGCGTTCGTGCTGACGAGTTCCGCCTGCTGAGGTGGCCCATGCAGCGGCCGGAACACAATGTAGTAGGCGTCCCAGGGATCAAAATTCAACAAGACTTCGGTGCCCTCCGGACGGTTGACATAGAAGAGCGGAGAGCGCTCGCCGGTGAGTGCATCCCATTTCTCCGGAATCCCCGTAGTCGAGAAGACGAATCGCGTGCTACGCGTTTGACGGCTGTCATTCACCAGCCAGTAGTAGTCCTGTCCGTCCCTCGAACGATGCTGGAAGAAAAGGTTCTCGGGAGAGCTTGAAACGACCTTAACATCTTTCGGCACGTGGGTATCGAGCAGGCCGATCAGGGTCTCCACATCCTCCGCCACGTAGAAGGATTTTCCACCGGCCGAGTTGTGGCTTTCAGTGAAGGGTCGCGGAGTGCTCACGGCTCCGGCGCCGAAAAGCTCATCGATTCCATCCTGAGTGACGTCGCCGTCTGCGTAAGGCAGTTGCCGGATAGCGAGGACCGTTCCTCCAGCCGCATAAAACTCCAGCAATTTCCGGAGTGTCTTGCTACTGATCGTGGTGATGGCAGGAAGCACAACGGCCCGGAAGCGCTGCGGGCCGATCACAAGTTCGTTTCCCTCCACTCGGGCTTTTTCGAAGTAGAAATCATCCGCGATGTTGTAGTCCCACTGCCGCTCGGCCAACCGGAGAATCATTCGGCCGTAGTAGTCGTTAATCAGAACTGTACCGTTCTTCCAAAAAGCCGGGTCGATCAGATGCTGATATTCCGACTTGCTCGAGAATACGGGATCCGAATCCGCCCACACCGATGTAATGGGATAGTAGAGCAACACATTGACGGCGTGCCGGCTCTTTTCGGAATTCATGAAGCTGATCCGGCGTACGTAATCGGCGTAGTTCGAGAAATAGGGCCAATACGGTTGGTGCAGCCAGTCCGGAGGATAATTCGCGCGGCCCGCATCGTAATCAAATGCGTGCGGGATAAATAAATTCACGCCCCACGCGCCGATCGCATTCGTCGCCTTCCGCAAGCCTTGCATGTCGAGATACGAATCGGTGCCCTGAACACCCTGATTCTCGCAAGCGAAACGGCGCCCTTCGAAATCGGCAACGGATTGTGCGACTTTGAAATTCAGAGCCTGGCGGCCGAAGTCATACAACGAGTCCACGCCTACGGGATCCAATCCGCGTTCCAGCGCAAACAGGCTCCCTTCAAATGCAGTCGCGGATTGCAGCGATTCCTCCCATGCATGCCCGCTGCGGCCGATTCCCAATGCCTTCGCCTGCTGAGTAATACCGCTCCAGTAAGAATTTTGATAGAGCTGTGTCACCGTCGCCAGATAGTCTTGGCGCGTTTTGCGTGACACGCTCCCACCGTCATAAACCAGCAGTGGCAGCACATTGCGCAGATCGTAGCCAGTGCGCTGCTGGAACGTTTCATAAAGCGCCGGAGTCCAAGCAATGCGATACCCGAATACTCCTTCGTGATCGGAAAATGAATAACGGATGGTGTTGCCAAAGTAGGGCGCGAATCGCCGGTAATATTCGCCGTAGGAAAGATCGAAGTACAATTTCATGGCATCAGGATTCATCAAATCCACGACGCCCCCGTCAAATCCGGTCGCCGGTTCCAGGTAAAACTGCATCACGAGCCAGTCGCCAGCGGGAGCATCCCAATGCGCAGCCGCGGAAGTCTTCTCCAGATCGATCCGGCGCAAGCTGTCACGATCCAGCCTGCCTCCGCCCATCCAACGTGCCACTAGAATCGCCTGCTGTTCCGGAACATTGGCCAGCGTCACCGGCACCGGGCCGTGAACGATCTGCTCCTTATAGGCGAGGCTCTTAATGCGGAAGTTAGGATTTCGCTTCAAAACCTCGCTTTGATGGTTGTCTTTCATCCATATGTTGCGCACCTCGCCGGAAGGCCAGTCGTATTCGTCCACAAAATTGAAGAAAAATCCCGAGCGTTTCGCTTCTTGCAGTCCTGCATCGATCGCCTTCCACCATTCTTCCGAAAGGTACGGAGTCTTGAGGCCATCGCGAGCATGCAGAAAGGCGCCATACACGTGCTGATCGACCATCTGACGGATCTGCTCCTGGATTTTTTTACCTTCCAGTTCGCCATTCCAGAACCAGAATGGCATCGGGGAATACTCTCTTGGCGGATTCAGGAATTCGGTGTAGAGCGAGCCTTGAGAAGGCGGGTCATCTGTGGCTACCGCCTTGGAAGGCAGAAGTAATGAAGTCAAAAGAAGCAACCAGCAGGCGCGTCGAAGCATTCCGGTTCCTTTGTGCGAGTCTCAGGTGCATCAATAAATAGGTCGCTGAGGGCGGTTGGCTGCCCGACTTCTGAACGCAGAAAGCCTGGAGTCTATGCCGCAACTGCCATCTGCGGTTGTGCACAGTGAGCGCAGCGTGAGGCATCGATGGGAATCTCGCTCAGGCATTCTTTGCACTTCTTGGTCGTTGGATCGGCAGGCAGGGGGTTTCTTCGCATCCGGGCGGTCATGCCGTTCACCGGAACGACAACGAAGAAGTAAATGGCTGCAGCCACCAGCAAGAACGCGATACAAGAGTTGAAAAAGTCGCCGATGGGAAATAACGTGCCATTCACCGTGAATGCTATCGCTGAAAAATCCGGTTTATGGACAATGGCGGCAATCAATGGCGTCAGCACGTCCTTTGTCAACGATGTCACCATGCCGGCAAAGGCAGCGCCAATGACCACTCCAACTGCCATATCCACGACATTCCCGCGAAGAATGAACTTCTTGAATCCGTCCAACATATATCCTCCTCTTTGACGCGAAACGTCCGCCAATGTACGGCAGACGTCGACGGAGGTCAAGGTGAGGCATTGGATGTGATGGTCCTAATCAGGTTCCGGCAACGGCACATTCAAGGGACCGTCGAAGGCTTGCCCTCCGGGCGAAGCGTTCTGAGATGATGGGGCGCGGTGCTAGCATGAGCCGATGATTGATGCCGCGGCCCATCCGAATTTAAGCGATCCAGTCGACATGAATTCGCCCGATGACAACCCTTGAACTCCATCTTCTGACTCGCGTGGCGGCGAGGAATCCGGCTCTCATTTTGTCCCTGATCCAACGAGCACAATCTCCACATTAGGTTCGGTCGACTCGACCGTGAGGACCTTGGTGGCCGCGTCCCACTTCATGCTTCCGCTCTTCACGGAGGCTGGCACGCCCTTTCCAATTTTGAATCGTTCAGTGGAGTGTGCATCGTACTTGCGGTAGCTGATTTTCGCCGGTTGATAAGAGATCTCTTGAATCACCGATGAAGTGCGCAAAAGGTGGTTCTGATCGTTTGGAGCTAGCTCTGGCGCAGAGGCCATGGCGCGTAAATAATGACGAATGTAGTCGCCGTAACCATCTGTCAACCAAACGTCGTCGCGGATGTAGCGATTCTTGCCGTCACCATCGATCGTGTAGGTAGCCCAGTTCAGCCGTCGGATAGCGTCGGGCTTGTTTTGGCATTCGCCAGTCTTTTCACAATAAAGAAGCTCGACCGATGCATGCCGCGATGTGTGGCTGTTTCCCGGAACGCGGTAAACCGTCTGTTCATTGATTACCGTCACACCCCAGCGATCATATTCATGGTTCTGGAGCGTGTCATAGCTCCAGTTCAGCATGGAATGAGCATCGTCTTTCCAGTTCGAGTCCCACGTCGGGTTGTCCAGAACGAAGGCAGCCATTGTGTCGGCATTGATTTCGGTGTCTGAATAGTTTGATGTAGGAATGTCTTCAAAGAACGGTCCCCATTTATTCGTGCGGAACGGAAACTGTTTTAACCACGCAGTGGTCAAATCGATTGCTCTTTCGTATGTCGCAGAGTCTCCCCGGTTGAGCTGCTTTAGTGCCATGAACAACCGCAGAGTGGGGCTCCAGTTCGACGTATAGCTGGCGCGAGTGATTTTGCCGGATTCCTCCTGGCTGTGAACACTACCGTCACTGGCTCTCACGCGAAAAGGCCAAGGAGAGTTCGCGGCGTCGCCCGCCTGGACTTTGCCGGCCAGGCGCTTTGCGATCTGTTCGGCAGCCGCGAGGTATTTCTCTTGCCCAGTGATCTTATAAAGAATCACCAGTTGATAGCCGAAGCTTCCAGCCTTGTCTGGTTGCAGGAAGCCTTTTCCTGCGCGCATGTCGCCGTCGTACTGACCGGAGTGAAGATCGGTGTTGTAGGGATAGGGGAGTCCTCCCCACGGTAATGATGAATCCGCCATCCCATGGTCGAGCCAATAGTCCGCGATCTCAATCATGTTCTGTTTGATCGCTGGATCGCCAAGATATCCGTAAAGAAGCGTCCAGGAGTCGAGGGCCATGTTGATCTGATCGCCTCCGAGCCCGCGCGGATCGTCTTTGTCTGGCGCCCACACCTGATGCTGCAGGTAATAGGGAACTCCGTTCGCACACCTGCGCATGTTGTGCCAGAAGTCCCAAAGAAGTCGGATATCGTGATCGTAGGCGACGGAAGGTTCCGAATTGAACCAGGGAACAATATGGCCGGAGGAGTCAACCTTGGGTTCGTGATAACCAATCGACGTGGTTGCCGAGATCTGGCCGTCCGCTGTTTTCGATAGGCTCGCGATGCTCAATATCAAAAAAGACAGAATGAAACGCTCCAACCGTCTCATGAGGAACTCCTCGATATTTCGTAATGGACAACCCACTGAAGGTGAAGGCAATGCTACCGCGGTGACGAAAGATGGATCCTTTTCTTGCTAGATAGGCGGCACCATTCGCACAAGATTAAACATATGATCTTACGAAATCCCGGCTAGAATGCTCCCCAAATGTCAGGTTGTCAATAGAGATGTCCGCGCTTCTAGGGGCGAGGCGAAGCTGGCGATTGCGAATGCGTGGCAACACAGGAAACGAAACCAAAAGTTCAAGAAAATTACACTTTGGCCGGACTTACAGGACGCGAGGACAGAGCTTTACGAATATCTTTTTGCGTGAGACTGAGAAGGCGTCGAACCGCGACGCTAGCAGCTGCGGGATCGTGCGATTGAATGGCTCGCAGAACATCCTGGTGTTGCTTTATTCCAACATCGACCTTTGCACTCAGCTGGATTTGCTTCAGAAAAACCTCAGTCAACGGTTCCAGGACGATTTCAAAGAACCGGTTGCCCGAAGCGCGGGCGATGGAAATATGAAATTGCAGATCAGCAGAGTGCACTTCCTCCGGCACCGAACCATCGCGCATACGGTTGAGCGCCGACTCAATCTCGTCAATTTCTGCATTACTCGCCCTGGCTGCGGCCAATGAAGCTGCGTTTTCCTCGAGCACCCCGCGCAGTTCGAGGAGTTGCAGCATTTCTTCGAGCACGGGTGCCCCCGAGCTCCGAATCAGGCGAAAGAGAGATGCCTTCACGCGGTCAGGTTTCGGTGTGACCACAGTTGTGCCGCGGCCGGCACGGACTTCCACCAATCCGCGGTCTTCCAGCATCTTCATGGCTTCACGGATCACGATCCGGCTTACCCGAAATTGACCGGCAAGTTCGTCTTCAGTTGGAAGAAGAGAGCCCGGCGGAAACCGGTCTGCAATCATGTTTTCAATCAGAAGCAGCACCTGGCCGCTTAACCGGCCGTGACGGAACGTACGTTTATGCTTGGTTCTCAAGACAGCCGTCCTCAAGGCACAAGCATACCCTGTCGCCCCTCCATTCGTCGCGCCGGCCCAAAGTACAGTGCCGATGAATATCGCATTTCAATTTGAGAATTGCGCAATTAGATCGAAGAACATGAGCTTAGAATGTCCATCTTGATACGTGGTGTTCTTGACCCTAGGATGTTTTGGAAGATATGATGTTTGCCGATTTTTGGTCAGAAGCAGCATGCCAAAAAAGGCGTGCGGAGGAATTTCTTGAAACTCCGTGATCGTATTGCCATTGTCACGGGCGCGGGTAACGGAATCGGGAGATCGATCGCGCTAACTTTTGCCTCAGAGGGCGCCCATGTCGTCGTGGCCGACATCGATAGCTCGCGGGCAGAGCAAACCAGAAAAGACATCCAAGCGGCGAACGGGAAAGCCATTGCAGTTCGGGTCGATGTTTCTGATCCAGGGTCGGTCGAGACTCTTGCCCAGACTGTGCTCAGCCAGTTCGGTTGCGCTCATGTTCTTGTAAACGATGCCGCCATCCAGATCAGCAAAACCATTGTCGATACCACGTTTGAAGAGTGGAGTCGACAGATGGCTGTGAATGTGGGGGGTGTGTTCCTCTGTTCCCGAGCTTTCCTTCCTCATCTTCGGCAGACTCGCGGAGCCATCATCAATCTGTCGTCGGTAAACGCTTATTTTGTGGAGCCGGCGTGTGCCGGTTACTGCGCCACGAAAGCTGCCATACTCGGGCTGACAAAAGCGATGGCGATCGATCACGGGCGCGAAGGCGTGAGGGTACATGCCATCTGTCCAGGCTATATCGATGCCGGCTTGGCGGAGGGTTATTTCCAATCGCAAGCAGATCCGGCGAGAGCGCGGGCGGAAGCGGGCAAATTGCATGCCCTGGGGCGGATCGGCCGGCCGGACGAGGTTGCGCGCCTGGCAGTCTTCCTGGCTAGCGATGACGCTTCGTTTATGACCGGTTCTCCGATCATTGTAGATGGCGGGTTTGGCGCGGGCCTCCCGCCGAGGGAGTAGTCGACGTGCAACTGACCACAGAGGAGATCAGCGCTCTACGCCGCACTTTCCTCGACTATCGATCGACGGAAGATTTCATTCGCAATCCGCTTGTGCTCAGTCGGGCCGAGGGACTCTATTACTGGGATACGGAAGGAAAGCGTTACTTCGACGCTATTGGCGGAATCTTCGTTGCCACCCTGGGCCACGGCCATCCTCGCGTGCTTGCAGCCATGCGCGAGCAGATGGAGCGCATGACCTTCGCGCCGCCCCTGCATGGAATCGCCGATGTGACGTTGAAGTTTGTAGAGAAACTCGGTTCTGTGTGTCCCGACGGCTTGCGATACGTCAAACCTTTCAGTGGAGGGTCGGAGGCGGTTGAGTCGGCGTTGAAGTTCACCCGCCAGTATTTCAAGCAGACTGGGCAACCTGGAAAATACAAGATTATCAGCCGGTACTCGTCCTATCACGGGGGTACGTTTGGGGGTATGTCCGCCAGTGGCACCGGCGAGCGGAAGGCCAAGTTTGAGCCGCAGATGCCGGGCTTCCTAAAGGTCTTTCCACCATCCTTTTATCGAGATGATTTCTCATCGTGGGAAGAGGCCAACCGTTTTGCCGCGCGTTGCGTCGACGATGTGATCGCCGCAGAAGATCCGAGCACCGTTGCGGCCTTTATCGTAGAGCCCGTTGGCAACACCGGTGGGATCATCACTCCAACGGCGGAATATTTTCAGATGTTGAGGGAGATTTGCACGCGGCGCAACGTAATGCTGATCTTTGACGAGATCATCACTGGAATCGCCAAAACCGGAAGCATGTTTGCCGCGCAAACTTATGGCGTAACTCCTGACATTTTGTGTCTTGGGAAGGGCATTTCGAACGGAGCGATCCCACTGGCGGCCATGGTCGCCCGGGAGGATCTCGCGGGATCATTTTATGGAGAGCAGACTGATGCGAAGTTTTTCGCGCACGGTCACACGTTCGCAGGAAATCCGCTGGCCAGCGCAGTGGGTATCGCTGTGCTCGACGAGATCGTCGAAAAAGACTACTGCCAGAAAGCCGCCCGCTTGGGGAAGCATCTGCGGCAGCGCTTCGAGCGCCTGAAGGAGCTAGGAGTGGTTCGGGAGGTTCGCGGGAAAGGTATTCTCCTCGGTGTTGAACTTGTACGCGATACAAGGACCATGGCTCCATTTCCCGAGTTAGGCCTCGCTATGAAGCGGACTGCTCTTCGAAACGGTTTGATTCTTCGGATCGACCCCAGTTGGTTCGCGGTCGCACCTCCATTGATCGCTGAAGAAAGCGATCTGGATGAAATGTGTGATCTCATCGACAAAAGCTTGCGAGAAGCGCTGAAAGAGGTTCGAGGATGACGCTACGCCGCGTCCTGGTCTATAAAAAGATCAGATGAATCTTGCCGTCCTGGTAGTCCTCTCCATATTCGTGTCTCTTCCAGCATCTGCCACGGTCGAGCGGGATTCTCTCTTTGAAACTTCTTCAAGACAAATGCAGGAGGGGGACTATCGGGGAGCAGAAGCAGGTTTTTTACAGGTTCTCCGCGACGATCCAAATAACGTTGCCGCGCTTGGAAATCTCGGGATCGTTTACACCCACTTGCAACGTTTCACCCTAGCCATCAAAACGTATGATAGAGCGCTGCGTATTCGCCCAAACGAGCGGGGCATACTTCTTAACGCCGGTCTTATTTACCTGAGGCAAGATGACTATGAAAGAGCGCGCCCATACTTTCGCAAGCTTCATAGCCTGAACTCGAAAGACGTTCAGGCCACGAACTTGCTCGCAACTTGCATGATCTACGGCGGGCAACCCAAGGCTGGAATCGAGATGCTTAAGCCTCTGATCGCAAACAGTCCGGATAATGGAACGCTGTACTTGATGGGTATTGCCTATTCGCGCATTGGAATGGAAGAGCTGGGCGATAAGGTCTTTGCACAACTATTTCCTGAGGCCTCGACCAACCCGAAATCCAGTTTTCTGCTGGGCCAGGCACACTACGATGCTCTACAGTTTGCCACGGCAGAGCGGGATTTCCGCATGGCTTTGGCTGCGGACCCGGGTCTTACCGGAGTGCATCGGGCTCTGGGAAAAAACTATCTGAGCGTTCACCGTTATGAGGATGCTGAGAAGGAATTCCGAGCCGCCCTTGAGCAAGATCCTAACGACACCAGCTCCAGCTATTTCATGGGGGCATTGTTAACGCAAACCGACAGATTTGCCGAAAGCGTGCCTTATCTGGAACGCGCTCACGAGGCCGACCCCAGCGCATGGGCAACGATGTTCTATCTCGGCAAAGCCAGGCTCAAACTCAACGAACTCGACGCGTCGATCACTGCTCTAAAATCGGCTGCGGACTTGAATCCAAACGAGGCTGCGGTGTTTTATCTTTTGGGTACCGCTTGTCGGAAGGCGGGACGTTCGGCTGAGGCGCGGGTCGCATTTCAGCGGGTAGCAGAGCTGCACAAAAATACACTCGATGCGCAGAAGAAGGCTTTGCAGGATCAGGCGATCGTCGGCGTCCGGTGACAATTTGCTCGCACCAGAACACATCGCTCAGAGTAGCATTCCTTGAAAATTATCTTCCAACATCAGTTTCGCTGTGCAACAGTTGTTACACTCGCGTTGCTCGTTACGCCGCAGGCGAACTCCCAGGGCATGGCGCAGGGAGCGCCGCCACCCTCCACCGCAAAAAGCAATCAATGCCACAACCATACTCTGGTCGAATTGGAAGATGTTACCGCGAGGGCTGGGATTCGGTTCGAGCATATTCTGGCGCCCGAAGCACGCTACATCGTGGAATCCATGAGCGGTGGTGTCCTGTTGCTCGACTATGACCGCGACGGGTGGCTCGACATATATTTCACCAACGCCCCGACCGTCGAGATGGCGTTAAAAGGACAGAAAGCAAAAGGCGCCCTCTACCACAACAACCATGATGGGACCTTCTCTGACGTCACGGAAAAGAGCGGAATGGCCACCCCGTGTTTCGCGATGGGCGGCGCCGTCGCCGATTACAACAACGACGGATGGCCGGACGTTTACATCACCTGTTTTGGTGGCAACGTCCTTTACCGGAACAACGGGAATGGCACCTTCACAAATGTAACCGCCAAAGCCGGTGTCTCAGATGGCCGCTGGTCCATGGGCGCCGCTTTCGGCGATTACGACCGCGATGGCTATGTAGACCTCATGGTAGCGAACTATACGCAGTTCGACCTGCACCATTTGCCTGAATTTGGCGGTCGCGCAACCTGCGAATTCATGGGAATCGATGTGCAATGCGGCCCGCGCGGCTTGAAGGGAGCGGGAGACTCTCTGTTCCACAACAAACACGATGGGACATTTTCCGATGTCTCAAAGACCGCGGGCGTCAGCGATCCGGAAGGATATTACGGGCTGTCTGTGGTCTGGGCGGATTTGAATAACACCGGTCGACCCGACATCTATGTGGCGAATGATTCGATGGCAAATTTCTTGTATCGAAACGACGGCAAGGGGAAGTTTACGGAGATCGGACTCGAGTCCGGTGCAGCGCTGGCCGAGGATGGGCATGAGCAAGCATCGATGGGGATTGCGGTCGGCGACTATCTCCACACGGGTCGGCCGGCTCTCTTCGTTACCGATTTTTCGCAGGATAATACGCCTCTCTATCGCAACGACGGCAAATGGAATTTTGAAGATGTCTCCTATCCTTCCGGCGTCGGCCTCCCGTCTTTTCCATGGGTAAAGTGGGGAACAGCATTTGTGGACCTGGACAATGATGGCTGGCTTGATCTGGTCACGGCCAGCGGTCATATCTATCCGCAAATCGAACGGGCCGGACGCGAGCAGCACTATAAACAGCCGAAGCTCGTGCAATACAACTTGGGAAATGGCACCTTCTGCGATGCCAGCGAGCAATCCGGTTCCCCGATCCTGGAGCCGCGCGTCTCACGCGGCCTGGCCGTCGGGGACCTCTTCAACGACGGCCAGATGGACATTGTGATCGAGAATCTCGACGGCAGGCCGACGATTCTGAGAAACCGCGGAGTGCCGACGAATCACTGGATCACCTTCGAACTGGCGGGATCGGTCAGCAACCGCTCGGCAATCGGAGCTCGCATCGCGGTCACTGCAGGAGGCATCACGCAATCAAACGAAATCTATAGTGGCGGAAGTTACATTTCACAAAACGACTTGCGCTCGCACTTTGGATTAGGACATTCGTCTACCGTCGAGAAGGTGGAAGTCCGCTGGCCTTCCGGCATCGTGGACACGTTTGGGCCCGTCGCCTCGGATCATTTCTACGCAGTCCAGGAGCAAAAAGGAATTGTTCCTGCCGATCAAATCCGTCCTGTGCCGCGTCACTGAAAGTCACTCTGCTCGGATCTTTAAAGTGGGCCTGAGTTGCGCAATAGCAAATCGAAATCATCAACGTTTTTCGCTTGACAAGAGCGGTCTGGGTGGCTGATCCTCTCTCAACCTTGAAAGATCATATGTTAGCTGTTTTCTGCGAGTTATAGCGCATCGCGAATAGGAGACAGTTTATGCCTTCCCTACCGTTTGGCTTGGCGGCTCAGTTCCGGAACTTCGCTTTACTGGCAATTCTGTTTTGTATCGGCAGCCAACTGCAAGGTCAAATCAACACCGGCCGTATCACAGGCACGGTGCGAGACTCCAGTGGAGGAGTAGTCGTTGGGGCGCACGTGGCGGCCACGAACGATGGTACTGGGGTGATTACGCCAGGCGACACTTCAGATCTCGGCGAATATTTCATCAACTTTCTCACTCCCGGTACGTACCATCTCACGGCAGAGAAAGCGGGATTCCAGCGCGAGCTGATTTCCAACGTGGTCGTCAACGCCGGCGGAATCGCCCGTTTTGACTTTACGTTGAAACCAGGCCAAGTGCTGGAGACGATGCAAGTCTCTGCTGACGCGCTCCAGGTTGCCACCGAAAGCTCGGAACTTTCCCAGACATTCTCAGCAAAAGAACTAGATCGTCTTCCCAACCTGGATCGAAACCCCCTCTACCAGGTCAATCTCATGCCAGGATCCAACAATGGAACCGGCAGCGGCAACTACGGACAGAACGGCGGCGAAAACGGCTCCGCCATCGGGCAGACGCGCAATCAGCTTTCCTCGCTGGGTGGAGTTGATGCCAACGCGAACAGCGTTTTCATCGAGGGAGTGGCCAATCGCGAACCGCAGAACGCTTACGTAGGACAAGCCCCGCCGATCGATAGCATCCAGGAATTGCAGGTTTACACCGGAAAGTACAACGCGGAATTTGGGTTCTCCGGCAGCGCCGTCATCAATGTCGTGACCAAGTCGGGAACGAACGCATTCCATGGGAGCTTGTACGAATATCTACGCAACAATGCGACCGACGCTTTGCCACACGACATCCCTACTACTAACACGACATATACGCTGAATCCGTTCCACCGGAATCAGTTTGGCGGTTCTTTCGGTGGCCCCGTTCTGAAGACCAAGTTGTTTTTCTTTGGAGATTATCAGGAGACACGGCTCAACACGAGTTCTCTTGGGACAGACACTGCTCCGACGCCAAAAATGCAACAGGGGGATTTCTCCGAGCTTTATAACAGTGATCTTTGCGGTGGTTCCACGGTCGACGATTTCGGCCAGCCGTGCGGCCAGCTTTATTGGCCCGGCAGCCAAGTGCGAGACAGCAGCGGCAATTTTATTTCAGCCAAACCGATCACGGGTAACATTATTCCCAGTACATACTGGGATCCCGCAGCGGCCAAAATAAACGCGGCAGCTCTTTGGGGCACTGCAAATCAACCCGGCGTCGATGGTGTTCTCTTTAACCTCGGGTTCACTGTGGGCAACGTGCAGCGGGTTCGGCAGAGCGACGAGCGGGTCGACTGGAACCGCACCGAGGCTGACCACTACTTTTTCCGTTATTCGATGCTCAGGGCTAGTCTTACCGATGTGAACGACATCAATCAGGGCAACCAGATCACTGGTAACACCCAATTCTGGAATAACGGACAGGCAGATTCCAACAGCTTCAACCAGAACATGCAGGTCACGAATCAGCATAGTTTTAGCGGTGTGACCATGAATGAGGTCCGGCTGGGATACAACCGGACCGCGGTCCATACCAGCAACGCTTCCATGGCCAAGGATTGGAATAATTTCTTCGGTATTCCCAATGGAAATCTTGGAGATGTGGGGACGAGAGGAATGGCCGACTTCGGACCGGGCTGGTGCTGCAATGGCGTGAACCCACTGCATACCTTTGGAGATCCGGACTGGGTCGGTTACGTCATTTCGAATACATTCTCGGCAGTCGACAACTTCACCGTGGTGAAGGCCCGCCACACCATTAAGTTTGGCACCATCATCAACCACGTGGAGAGCAGTTCGGCCGACACGATCGGCGGAGATAATCCGCGAGGAAGTCTTTTCTTCGATCCAGCTATGACCTCCTTCGATGGCGTCAGCACTGGGTTCGCATATGCGGCCTTCCTGCTTGGATTCGACAGTTCTGCGGCTCGCGCACATTTCGTCACCGGAACGCCTTATCAGACTTTCTGGCAAATGGCGTGGTACGGGCAGGATGACTTCAAGATCACTCCGAGCCTGACACTCAACCTTGGCCTGCGCTATGAACTCAGTACTCGTCCGGTCGACGTATCGAATCGACAGGCCAACTGGGACACGCGCACGAACCAGCTGGTCGTCGCCAGCCCGACCAACCGCAGTCCTGCACTAGGTTTGGACAAAAGCGATGTTGGGCCCCGCCTCGGTTTCGCCTGGACTCCTGATCGCGGCAAAACCAGTTTACGCGGCGGCTACGGCGTATCGTACTGGCAAACTTACTGGAGCGGACCCGTCACGATCTTAGGTTTGGGATATCCGTTCTACGCGAAGCAAGATTTGATCTCGACGAACAACATGACACCCGATCTCAGTCTTTCGGGAAATCCGGGTCTGACCCCGGCAGCGGCATCTGGTTTGGGTTATACCATGGTGCCGTTCGCGAACGCCGGCCTGCCGGTTGCCTCGGCTGTCTATGATTCGGCTGGCAGACTCCAGATTCCCGCGAACGCCACGATTCGGGCGACCGATTACAACTGGAAGAGCCAGCGCGTCGATCAAACTTCGCTTAACCTGCAGCGCGAGCTCAAGCCCGGACTGATCGCGGAGATCGGTTACCTCCGCGTCATCGGCAAGAACAATAATCTGGGCAAGAACATCAACCAGGCGCCACCGAACCCGCTCGTCAGTGACAACCAGACTGTAAACCGCCCCCTGTTCAACCAATACCCGCAACTCGGCGATCTCCAGGCGCAGTTCTCCGAGGGGACCAGTTGGTACAACGCCCTTACGGCCCGGCTTCAGGGGAGGGTAATGAAACTCGTCACCCTTAACTTGAACTACGCCTACGGCCGTACTTTCGCCAACGGGAACAATCCGTCCTGGCTGCTGAATGATCTTAACTACAAGCGTGGGCCGGCTCCGCAGGATATTGAGCACACCTTCAACGGTCAGTTCGTATTTGACGTTCCGGTGGGCAAAGGAAAGATGTACGGTGCAAATATGAATAAGGTTGCCGATGCCATCGTAGGCGGTTGGCAATACTCCGGATACCTCCGATGGAACACCGGTCCTCGCTTTACTGTCAGCCAGTACTGCACCTACTACAACAACGGTTCCGGTCCAATGCCGGACCGTATTGGTAATGGAAATCTGTCTCGCAGCCAGCGGACACTCGCCCGCTGGTTTGACACATCGGCATTCGTGAGGCACGGATGCGACGGAAGTAACCTGGCAGATCCCGCCAACGCTACTGACGGCAGTGAGGGGACCAATCCGCTGTTTGCGGATGGACAGGTGCTACTGGATTCTTCATTGTCCAAGTTCTTTCACTTAACAGAGAAGTACAGCCTTGAGTTCCGGGCGGACGCTTTTAACACTTTGAACCACACCAATTGGGGTATACCTGACGCCAATGTCGAAGACGGCGCCACTTTCGGTGAAGTAACTTCGGCTTCAACCACGAACCGTCAGATGCAATTTGGCTTGCACCTGACTTTCTAGAAGACCCGGGGCGGTCGCAGCAAGACTGCAACCGCCTTTGATTTTTTGCGAAGTAGCCGCTTCTTGCTGCGAGGAATAAGCAACGAAAGCTCTAACTCTTCTGCACCAATGCCCGAACCGCGCCTGTAGAAAAGCCGCCGTCAACAAGAAGCGTCTGTCCAGTAACGTAACGGCTGGATTCGGCAGCCAGAAATACCACAGCGGCGTCAAGATCGCGAAGTTCGCCGGGGCGCTTGACGGGAATGCGCTCGCAGAGATATCGCACCCACTCTTCGCTTTCGTAAAGGACTTTGTTCTGTTCCGTGCAAAACCAGCCCGGGGCGAGACAATTCACGGTGATACCGTCCTTGCCCCAATCGTCAGCGAGACTCATGGTCAACTGACGAATGCCTCCGCGGCTTGCCCCATAAGGACCCAGACCGGCATAACCCATTACACTTGTGATCGAGCCAATATTGATGATCCGGCCGTAGCGCCGCGGAATCATACGGCGAGCGACTTCCTGGGCGACGAAGAAACTTCCACGCAGGTTGGTTTCGACGACCAGGTTCCAATCATCCCAGGTGACATCCAGCGCGGGCTTCCGCACATTACATCCTGCATTGTTCACCAAAATATCAAGGCGTCCGAAGAAGTTCTCGGCCGCGACTGCCATTCTGCGGATGCTCTCCAGGTTGCGGACATCAAGGTCCAGGGAAAGAACCCGGCGGCCGAGAGCAAGCACTTCCTTCTCGAACGCTGCGACACGCGTGCGATCGCGGCTAGTGATGACCAGGTCCGCCCCTGCACTCGCCAGGACTCGAGCCATGTGCTGGCCCAGACCGCGGCTCGCGCCTGTGACAATCGCTACCTGACCACTCAGATCGAAGAGGTTGCTCGGCATGTTTTGCTCTCGGCTCCCGTTCTTACCGCGGTTATGAACGCGTATTCGAGGATTACTTGCGTTTCGAGCAAGATAGTAGTTCATCGCCAGCGGCTAACGCTACCTTGTCCGAATCGTGACCGGAGGGCTCGTCTTCCGGGAGGCAGATCATCACTTTCGTGCAATCCAGAGATCACATAGGAATGCTTATGCGAACAATGCGCTTGTATTGGTGTCTCTTTCTGGCTATCAGCCCGTCATTTGCGCAGGTATTCAATACCCACACAGTCATTCTCGACCGTGACGGAAAACTGGTTTCGTGGGTTCAGCCGCAAGACAAGGCCTACGACCACGTGGTTTATCTCGCGTGGAATTTTCTGCTGAACAAGGTGCACGTCGAACCGAACGGCCTGAAGAGCTATTACACCTATTGCTGCATCGATGGGAACACGATGAAAGGTGGATCGTGGCCGCACAATCCCGCCGGACTGTTTGCGATGCTGGCCGACTCTGGCGCCGCATATTACGCGTACTCGGGGGATCGCAAGATTGTCGATCTTGTAAAAGGCGTGCTCGATTATCAAATCGCTCACGGAACAACGCCTGCGAGCTGGAAGTGGGGCGACATGCCCTACGCAAGCGCCGATCACGGCGCGACCGAATACCGCGGAGCACACGAGTCGAATTACGACAATAAGCGTCCTGGACGAGGAGATGGCGTGGGCGGAATCGAGCCGGATAAGTCCGCCGAACTGGGGGCGGGGTACCTCAAATTCTACGAACTCACAGGCGACTCACGATACCGGGACGCCGCCATCAAGATTGCAGACACGTTAGCCAAAGACGTGCGGCCCGGGAGTACGGAGAAATCGCCATGGCCGTTCCGCGTGTTTGCCGAAACCGGTGTTGTGCGGGAGGAGTATGCATCGGACCAGATCGCCATGGTGCGGCTCTTTGACGCACTCATCCGGCTCAACCTCGGCGATACCAAGCAATACAAGTCGGCTCGTGATATCGCGTGGCATTGGTTGCTCGAAGTTCCCATGAAGAACAATGTCTGGGCGCAGTACTTCGAAGACATTCCGATCATGGACAAGCTCTGGAATTTTAATCAGTACGCGCCCATGGAGACTGCTCGTCATCTTTTGGATCATCCGGAATCCGATCCGGAATGGCGCGCTCACGTCTCCGGATTGATCGCGTTTGTTGAAGATACGTTCGCGGGTGATATCGAGGGCTACAAGGGCGTGGAATGGGGCGCGAATACCATCTCAGAGCAACTCGACTACAAATTCAAAATGGGAAGCCATACATCGCGGTATGCCTCCGTTTTGGCACGCTGGGCGGAGGTCACCTCCGATCCTGCCTCAAAAGAGAAGGCATTCCGGTCTCTGAATTGGGCTACTTATATGTGCCGGGAAGACGGCGTTGTCAACGACCAACCAAAACTGGATCAGAACGGCATCTGGTTCAGCGACGGGTATGGCGACTACATTCGCCATTTCATGTATGCAATGGGCGCGCAGCCGGAGTGGTCCCCCGCAGGAGAAAATCACTTATTGCGCTCGAGTTCGATTGTGCAGGAAGTCAGCTATTCACCGGCGCAGATTTCTTACAGGACATTCGATAACCAAGCGACCGAGGTTCTGCGAGTGAGCTTCGTACCGAAAGAAGTGACCGCTGGGGGAAAGCAACTCGAAAAGCGGAATGATCTGAATTCCGCTGGTTGGATGTTCGATTCAGAACGCAAGGTGCTCCGTCTCCGCCACGACGACGCGGGTACGGTGAAGATTTCAGGAAACTAGATGACGGCACGTGGAAATCAATAACTCGTGTCGTATTTCATGATGAGTACGGTCGCGGTGAGTACGACCGCTGACCCGACCATCGCAAGCATGCTCAGCCGTTCGCCCAACAGAACCGCGGCGAGCAAAACGCCAAATACAGGCACGAGGTAGAGAGACGCAGAAGCTGTCGTAACATCAAGGTGCTGCAGGGCCCGGAAGAAGAGGAGCATCGACGCCCCATACATAAAGAGGGCGAGAAATGCGAAAGCCGCCCAGCTTTGCCAGTCGAATTGCCGGAAGGTGCGAAGCGAAAATGGCTCCGCCCAGATCAGGAGTGGAATGCTCGCGACCGATGCCGTCACGTAGCTAAAAATCAGAATTTCGATCTCGGCGAATCGCTTCATCAATCCCTTGCAATAGACGTTGTAGAACGAGGAGCCCAAACAGCCGCACAAGATCAGCAGGTTGCCCACCAGGAAGCGCATCTCGCCAAACGAAGCCTGCTTCCAGTCGCTGACCGACATCAGGACAACCCCAACCAATCCGATCGTGAGTGCCGCAACGCGCAGCAGCGTAATGCGCTCGTGCAGCATGATCGAAGCCAGCACCGCGCTAATCACGGGAATGAGGAGGTTCAGGATCGCTCCGTTAGAAGCCAGCGACTTGCTCACACCCCATGTCATGCCAAGCTGGGCCAGTACCTGACCGCCAATTCCAGCAATTGAGAACTGAATCCAATCCCCGAGGGTGAGACTAGGAGAACCAGGATTCTCTTTTCGCATCTTGAGCAGCAAAGGCACGAGCAGTACCGTCGTGATGTAGAAGGGAACGAATGTGATGGCGATGGGGCCCATGTGGCGGTCAAGGATCTTGACTGCCGTTCCTTGTCCCGACCACATCAGAGAAGCTAGAGCCAACAACAAAAAGAACCATGCAGTCCTGCTCTTTGTGGTTGCTACCGCTGCTGTGCTCATGCGTCCGTCCTTAGAACATGGAGTCCAAACCGATCTGCGCCCATCGAACTGCCTTCGAATACGTAAGGCTCGTTGCCTCGGAGTTTCGCGTATTTGTGAAGGACTCGCCTGAAGGCTTCCCCCGCATTCTCTGAACCGAGAACTGCGACAGTGCCGCCCCCGCCGCCACCGGTAATCTTCGCGCCGTACAGCTCTCCGGTAGCACTTTCTGCTCGAACCAATTCCACCAGTTGATCGGTCGCTTCGCAGCCCAGGCCGCACTCGGTGTATGACCAGTGGGACTGGAACATCAAGTCCCCCATGAGCCGGAAGGTAATTTCGGAATGGTGGTCAGCCGCTCCCCGGGCCAGATCGACGAATAGTTCAATCCTCTGGTTCTCTTCCACGGCATAGCGAGTGCAGGCACGCACTCGATAATTCACCTCCGGCCGCACCGTCGTGTAAGGATCGATATGTTCACGGCCTAGCTTGAGAATCTCCGCTCCCGCGATTTGCAACGGTAGTTCGTTCTCATAGCAAGACCGGAATACAGAAGGAAGGATGTTCGAGATGTACCCATTCCATCGTGGCTCGACGAATCGCGGAATTCGACCAGAGCTGTCCAAACTGACTGGCAAGTTTTCCCGATCGCAGATCATCCGAAATCCGATGAACGCACCGGCTCTTGCCGCCTCGTATTCGATGCCGGTGACCGCGTGCCGAACGCCAGAGTCGATGCCCCAACACCGCAACCCAGTTGGCAACTTCACCAAAGGTTTGGCCGAACAAGGCTGGCAGACTAGAGGTAGCACGTAGCCTTCATCTCCAAGGACGGATGCGGCCTGATCCATGATCCCGCACGCCGATTCCGCGATCACGTTCTCGACCCATTGGCACAACTCTGCCAACTCCACACCCGCCAACGGAATTCCGTACGCGGCCGAGACCGCCTTCATCACTGCGACCTCGATCGCCGCAGACGAACTGACTCCCTTATTCAGCGGGACATCGGATTCGATGTACACACTGGCCCCAGTACGCACTTTCCCGGGATACTTGCACTGGAGCAGGTAGAACACACCCAGGACGTACGCTGTCCAACGAACTTGTGGCCTTTGGTTGACCAGTTTTCGCACTGTCTCTTCGTCGGTCAGCCCCGCGAGTTCGAAATTAACTTTGTCTTCCCAACCTTCCTGTTGCATTTGCGGATTCCAGAACGCGATCCGGCCGTCTTCCCGCCCTTGGGCCGCGGCCCAGGTTGCTTCTCGGATCGTCGCCTGAAAAACCAGGCCGCCAGTGTAATCGACATTTCCGCCCATGAGATCAAGGCGGCCCGGTGCGCGGCTGATGTAAACAGGTTTCGACTCAGAGAAGAATGTCCCGGACTTTCTGAGCTTGGAAACCTTCTCCTCAAAAGCGCTCATGCGAGCTCCCGAATGCTGTCGATTACGTACTGAATGGACGCTTCATTCATCCGCGGATGAATTGGAATGCTCACGTAGCGCTCAAATGCAGCTTCCGCGACCGGGCATTCTCCTTCTTTGTGTCCCATGCGCCGATAGACGCTGGTCAGATGGATAGGCATGTAGTGAGACCATACTTTGATCTGTTTACCGGTGTAAAGGTCCCACATAAAGTCTTCTTTGCTGCGCCGGAACTCCGGCTGAAGCAGGACGAGGTAGACGTGGAATACATGCTTCAGGTGAGAGGGAACGTGGGGCAGGCATAAACCGCGCACGCCTTCGAGTCCGTCGGTGTAACTCCTCGCGATCTCGATGCGACGCGCATTCAGAGAGTCGAGCTTTCGCAACTGCACCAGGCCAACAGCTGCCTGAATTTCAGTCATACGATAGTTGAACCCGATTTCGTCGAACTCAAGATGCCAGTATCGTTTGCCCATGGGCAGGGCGCCCTCGTCGATGGGAAGGTACTTACCCTTCGGGTCATAGGTGCGGCAGCAGAGGGACCGGTGTGAAAGCATACTCTCGAAAAAAGCTTTATTGCGAGTCGTGATAAGGCCGCCTTCTCCCAGCGTGACCATATTCTTTTGCTGATGAAAGCTGAAGACTGCGATATCTCCGAGGGAGCCGGCCTTTCGTCCTTTGTATTCGGCGCCTGCGGCATGGGCAGCATCCTCTATAACCGCGATTCCGCGGGCCTTTGCTAAAGAGTTCAGAGCATCCATATCGCAGCATTGGCCATAAAGATGGACGGGGAGAATGACCTTGGTCCTGTTGGTGATCTTGCGAGCCACAGATTCGGGATCCAGATTCAGGGTGAGCGGGTTCACATCGGCAAAGACAACTTTTGCTCCCAACATTGCCGCCGCGTTCGCAGTGGAGATCCAGCTGATCGGCGTAGTGATCACTTCATCGCCGGGCTGCACACCAGCGGCGATGAGTGCCAAGTGAAGGCCGGCTGTTGCGGAGGATACCGCGAGCCCATACTCGGTTCCGCAGTATGCGGCGAACTCATGCTCAAACTGTTGGACCTTGGCGCCGCAAGAGGGGGCACTGGCTTTCATGACCTCCAGAACTGCAGCGTTTTCTTCCTCGCCGTATGTAGATCCGTGGGCGAACTCCAGTTCGAATTTTGCTTTAGGCAGGGACATCGAAACACCTCTCAATTACTTGGTCGCAAGTCGGTATCGGAATCGCGGACACCGACCGCAGCTTATCGGTTAACAAATAGTGGTCCGGCCCCCGCGGTGCCCGTCCTGGGATCGGTACCCATTGTGGCTCAGCCAGCCCTGGGTATCCCATCCGGGCAGCCAGCAAGAGGCCTAAATCGTAGCGGTTGATTGGGGTCGTGCACCCGACATGAAAAACTCCCCGTGCTTCTTCGTTGCTTACCAGCTCCAGCACAAACCGCGTTGCAGTCGCTGCATCAATCGGGTTACGACTTTCGTGAACCGGCAACGCAACTTTCTGCCCAGCCGCCCAGCGCTTTTTTAGGTTATCCAGCAGGGAATTGGTTTCTGGGTTGACGGCAAACCCGATCGCTAACGCAATTCGCACCACGACGGATCGAGGTCCAAGTGCGAGCACTGCTTTTTCGGCTGCGGCTTTCGTCTGTCCATAAATGCTGACCGGGCGCACGGGATCTTCCTCGCTGTACCCGTGCTTTTGTCCGTCGAATACGGCGCCGGTAGAGGTGAACAGCAGGCGTGTATTCGCTTGAGCGCAGGCCTCGACTACATGTTCCGTTCCGTGAAGGTTGATCGCCTTGGCCTGTTCGGGAAACTTTTCACAGCGGTCGATGTCAGAAATGGCTGCGAAGTGCAAGACGAAATCTGGCTTAGCCGCCTCAAACGCCGCCTTCACCGATGCCTGATCCTGGATGTCGATGGCGAGTTTCTTGATCCCGTCGGCAGACCGAGCTGCTTCAAAGACGTCGAAGGCCGGCCTCGCCGCTTGCGCTGCATGGCTGCCCAGAAACCCCCTGGACCCGATCACCAGCAATCTAGGTTTTTCCGATGACATCGGCCTGACGATTTACGTCCCTTCCCGCACTGAACATTGAAGCCGAAGGACTTGGGTTACAGAGTGTTAAAGTTGATCATCTGAACTGTAAATATTTAACAGACTATACGATTCGCAGCAAGGCCGTTTTTTTGGCCACCTATGCGGCTTTGCAGACGGAAAGCGATTGTGCTCGCGTTCGAGGGGCCGCCCCGAAAAGCAACAACTTCAGGGAAGCCCCAGACAGCTGCAATCGCGCGACGGTTGGCCGATCCTGTCGATGATGGCCGATGACTGATGCACCACTGTAAAGCGGCCAAAAGCTCAATTATCGAAATTCGTTCGAAATTCAGGGCTCGGTTCAAGATGATAGACGAGGTTGTCGAAACGCAGATGTTCGCCGTTTTTTACTTGGAAAATCACGCTCGATGCTGCATCTCGCCATCCAGTCCGAATGCGCTGAACCTGGCCAGGTTTGATTGTGTATGAGGTTTCGCGAATCTCCGGAGCATGAATTGTTAGCGTGGCTTCCGCCGTTCCGCCGTTATAAACGTCGACACCTACGAAAACTCGCGGCCAGTCGAAATGAAATTCCGCTGTAGCTGCTTTGGGATCAGCGATCGCCAAATTGAACGTTCCGAAAGCTCCCTCCGGCACGTTGATGCGCCATATATCGCTGCCCCAATCGATCACACCTGAGGGGTATTCGCCGTTCAGGACGGTATTGGCAGGCACGTGAGGATCGTCGAAGGTGACATATTGCACTGGGCGGTGACCGCCCTTTCCCTGAACATCGATGTCGCGTGCGTCATCGTGACGGATGCGCAGCACGTGAGTCGCATCGTCGAACACGTACCCGGACTGGTCCAGCTCCTTGCGACGCATGAGATGTTTTCCGTTGGCGGTGACGAACTCAGGCACGAAATCGAGCCGCAGCACATCCGAGGATTGAGGATCGAAAGTCGAATAGGTGACGGATCCCTTGCCATAGCTGATCTTCGTCACAACCGAACTTGATCCCAGGAGATGCGATTCATCCGGAGGGGCCCACTCGGGTACCGCCCAGAATGCATCCATCAGCCTCCGCGGGCCGTCCGAGAATTCGTCGGTGAACCACCACTGGGTGGAGAAGGGTGCATGGGCGGCGGCGGAGAGTCCCTGGAAATACGTTACCCAGTTGTAAGTCCGATAAGCAGCTTCGCGGTAGGATTCGTCTCCAGTCTTGGCAAAATAAATCGCCTCAGCCGCTGCCAGCCGCGAACTATGGCTATCGCAGCATTGGCCCGGGGGATTGCAGCAATAGCTTTTGCCACTCCCTTGCTCCGTTGTAACAGTAGCGCCGTGCACGATGTATTTTGGCCATTTAGGCGTGGTCTTTACCCATTCGATCAGTTGCTTGGAATGTTCGCGCCACCGTGGATCTTTTTCCGGATGGAGCATCACATAGCGAGCAAATTCAAGCGGGATCACCTGGTTCATATTCTCCATGCTGGGCACAACGTCTTCGAAATACCCCACCCAAACATTGTTGGCCAGCGGATATTTCACAAACCAATCCCACGAGTCTGCTCTTGTTTTGGTGTAACCCGCAACGTCCCCTTGCTCCAGCCGGATCAATTCATCGAAGAGCATGATGGGCTCGATGACATTAGCCGAATATAGGCCCATGGGTCGGCCTTCGGCCTTCCCATCGCGAGCCCACAAACGAACTGGCCAAGGAGAATGATCTGCGTCGCCCGGCTTGTAATTCTTGACCAAAGCGTCAGCGCAGCGAATCGCGGCTCGCAAATACTTGGTATTGCCGGTCATTTCGTAGAGGCGGAGATATCCATAGCCATCTTCGCCCACCACGTGAGGCTCAACGTAGTCCTCCCCGTGCTCGCTCCAGCCGGTGTAACGCTTGGCTCCGGGATTTGCAGATGCGTAGGGAACCTGCGCCCAGGCATAGTTGTCCGGGGTTAGCCCGTTCTCGAGTTCGTAGTCGACGAAGCTCTCGAGGAATGTAATGGTTCGCGGATCGCCCGTGTATGGATACAGACGCTCGATGAAGCCCTGCATCATGGCCCGCAGGTAGCCGGTCGAATTAGCCCAGTGCTGGTCGGGCACCAGCTCAAACGTGGTGCGGTCAAAATCGAAACAACAATAGAAATAATGAAGTCGTTGCCGATTGTACTGATCCCAGAGGATCTGCCACTGTGTGATAAAGTGCGACGCGTAGGAATAACCCGTATCGTTGGGATAGGGCCAGGGAAGCAACTTTCCTTTGGCGTCCAACTGCACGGGGCGTCCGGCAATCGTTGGCTCGTCGACAGTAGATACCACGGGAAACGGATTTTGCTGTCCGGTCACGATCGTTACGCATACCACTACAACAGCTGCAAATTGCGCGATTCTAGCGGCATTCTTCACGGTTATGCTCCAAGTGACTGCTGGTTCAGGTAAAAGAAAAAACTTTGCTCGCGGACTCATCCGCGCGATCGGGACTCAAGAGGGCTAATCTGCAACTAATACGTTGCTCAGCTTGCGTAGCCTCGTTAAGTCTGCGGGTTTGATACCTTTGTCGGTGACTACCTTGTCGCACTTCTCAACGGCACACAGGCGGTAGGCGGCTTCTTCTCCGATCTTGCTGCTGTCAATGACAAGAATTCGCTCGCGGGCGGCTCTCAGGAAAACAGAGGGCATCTCGGCATCGAAATTCATGACACCGCGATGAAACGAAAGGGCCGCCGCGCCAAAGAACACTTTATCCGCATAGATGCCGCCAAGAACATCGACCACGGAATTCCCCGTTAGATCATGGCTGCTCCGGCGGTAGACCCCGCCCGTCAGTCTTACCTGGACGCTGGGGCTGCCCGCCAGTTCCTCGAGTACGGCCAGCGAAGTTGTGACCACCGTCACGTTGTGCCTGGACGCAAGATATCGCGCAACGTATCGGGTAGTGGTGCCCGAATCGAGCACGACGGTGTCGCCCTCGCGAACCAGCTTCGCCGCCTCACGGCCAATTGCATTTTTCGCCCGGGCCATCTTTGCCGAACGTTCCAGGAAGCTTTTCTCCAAGGAAGTGGAGGGCGCCAACATGGCGCCTCCAGGCGTGCGGATAACCAGTCCTGAGTCTGCAAGTTTGTGCAGAACTCGGCGCACCGTCATCGCGGAAACCGCAAAATGCACTGCCAATTCAGAGATCGACGCCGTTCCCCGCTCCTTGAGCAGTAGCAAGATGCCACCGGTCCGGTCGCCTGGAGAGCGAGATGAAAGTGTGTTAACTCTTACCATTCTAAGTGTGACTAAGTAACACACAATTTGCGAGCCACGTCAAGATTGCCGTTTCGGAGAAGTGACACCTCTCGAATTGATGGAGCCATCCAATTCAAAGCTGAGAAAGGGATTGAACCTCGCCTGACCGCGCGCTAAAGTGAGTGCGCTTAGATTTTGGGCTGATCTGGGGTTTTGGAAAGCAAATTTCAGACTCTCTCGACTGCCTCTAGCTTGATGCGTATCGCCGAGCTCCTCGAATCTGTTCGAACTCACGAATGCATTCCCAGAACAATAATCATCCAGATTTGATTGAGGAAATCCTATGAGTGACGATGTGCGGAAGGAGATTCTTTCGCGACGCGGGTTCTTGGGTGTGGGCTCTGCAACCCTCGCTGCGGCCGGAATTCTGAAAGTCACGGCAGCAAGCCAGGAAAAGAAGCTGTATCCCACGAAGAATGACCGCAGTGCCAGCGCCCCCGGGCCCGGCAATGCGGCACTCGATGGCCAGAATCCCGACTCTTTCTTGCCGCCTCCAACCGATGCCGGGGGCGTGCAGACATTTAAGTATCCGTTTGGAATCTCTCATAAGCGAATGCAGGAGGGCGGCTGGTCGCGCGAAGTCACTGTCCGCGAACTTCCGGTGTCCAAAACGATCGCTGGCGTGGATATGCGTTTGACCGCGGGAGGGGTGCGCGAGCTGCATTGGCATACGGCCGGGGAATGGGCGATCATGCTCTACGGCAACGCCCGCATTACAGGTCTCGACGCCGAGGGTAAGAGCTTTGTCACGGATGTAACCGAGGGTGATCTCTGGTACTTTCCCACCGGAATACCGCATTCGATCCAAGGCCTGAATCCTGACGGATGTGAATTTCTGCTGGTTTTCGATGACGGGAATTTTTCGGAATACGAAACCGTCCTGCTGACAGACTGGATGGCGCATACTCCGCACGACGTTTTGGCTGCCAATTTTGGGGTCAGCGCTGAGGCGATGAGCAAAATTGTGCGTCGCGAAAAGTTCATTTTCCAAACGGCAGTGCCGGGCCCGTTGGCCGAAGATCAGAAGGCGACCGCGGGCACGCGAGGCTTATCATCGCAGGATTTCGCATTCCGCAAGGCGCAGATGAAGGTTGCGAAGCGCACCCAGGGCGGGGAAGTCACGATAGTCGACTCGAGCATGTTCAAAGTCTCCACCACCATCGCGGCAGCAATCGTTACCGTTCACCCAGGTGGCATTCGCGAGCTGCATTGGCATCCTAACGCGGACGAATGGCAGTACTACATCAGCGGAAGCGGGAGGATGACGGTGTTTGCTACCGGTGGCCGCGCTCGCACGATGGATTTCCAGGCGGGAGATGTTGGCTACATACAGAAGACTCTCCCACACTACGTCCAGAACACTGGAAGCACTGACCTGAAGTTTCTGGAGATGTTCAAGAGCGGTTCCTATCAGGATCTGGCGCTTTCGGAGTGGCTCAGGCACACACCGCCACAATTGGTGATGGCGCACCTTGAGATCGAAAAGACAACGTTGGATGCGATGCCAAAGGACGAACCGGTGATCATGCCGGAATAGAAAAACGTTTTCCGGGTTGCAACTGGTGAACGCCTCATACAGTGCGATCAGGTTCAACGAGAAGCCATGCCAATCCTCCCAGGGTGCTGAGAATGGCCGCTGCAAGGAACGAAGAAGTCCAGCCATAGGATTGCGCGATCACAGGTGTGAGAAAGGAAGTCAGCGCCCCGCCTAATTGGCCCCCCATATTCATAAAGCCTGAGGCAAATCCGGCTTTTGAACCAGCAATGTCTGCGGTAACCGCCCAATAAGAACTCTGAGCCAGATAAAGGGCGCCGACGCCGCCCGATAAAACGATGCCGGCAAGAGGCGCACTGGCGACGCGTGATCCCAACACTAAAATCAGAGCTGCCAATAACAGTGCGACACATGCCAGAATGCACCGGCCCGTCCGCTTCCCATACGATTTTGTGAGAGCATCGCTGAGGGCGCCACCGCTTATGCTGCAGATAACGATCGCCAGGGGCGGCAATGTGCTATACGCGGCACTGGCCTTTAAATCAAGCCCGCGAACCTTCGCCAGATAGATGTAGAACCAACTGAAAAAAATCCATGCCACATATCCAAAGGCGAAATAGCTGATGGTGATGGCTAGAAGATTTCGGCTGAACACAATTTGTGTCCAGCTCTGCGAGACAGAATCCTCGCCTAGCGAATCTGAAGAGTCGATGGTGCTCGCGGCAGATCTCGGCCTGCGGAAGGCCTGAATGTACGCGAGCTCTTCTCCAGATACCCATGTGTGCTGCTCAGGATTGTCACGCGCTGCCAAGTACCAAACCAGTCCTGCGAGGAGCCCGATAATTGTGCTCGCCCAGAAGGGCCAGCGCCAACCGTAGTGCACCATCAAGTAGGTAACGAGGAGTGGCGCGCTACCTGCTCCGGCGCCCACGCCCGCGAAAATCAATCCGTTTGCAAGTCCGCGTTCCTGCGATGGAATCCACTGGGAGACGAATCGATTCGAAGCGGGATAGATGATCGCTTCCCCGGTGCCCAGGAGAAAACGGATGGCGATAAGGTAAAAAAAAGCTCCAGCCAATGATGCGGGTAACGATGCGGTTAGCGCGGTGAATGCTCCCCACCAGGCCACGCCCAGAGTAAGCACGTAACGTGGCCCCAGCTTGTCAGCAAGCCATCCGCCAGGAGTTTGGAACGCAGCGTATCCCAATAAAAATGCGCTGAAGATGGAACCGAGCCGAATCTGGCTCAAGTGATATTGGTCCGCCATCGCACTTCCGGCGATCGATATGTTGACCCGATCCAGGTACGAAACGGCGCCCAGGACGAAAAGCCAGAACACCATGAACCAACGCACTCGGCCGACGGGTTGGTTAGTCATGCTGACTTTCTACGCGAAGCGGTGAGACAGAAGCGCGCATGGGTTGTCGACTGAGAGAAACGATTGATGCCTTAGGCCATATGTGATTTCAGGAACGACACCAGCGCGTCCGCAATGATTTTCTCTTCTCCCGGCTGCAACATAAAAGAATTCATGGAGAGTGCCTCATGGACCTCGCCCGTGGACAGGACGATGGAAGGATTTCCCGTCCGCATCGCGGAGGCGACCTCTTGCGGTGTGAGGGAAATCCGCTTGTCCCAGTGGATTTCCATATGAGGAACGTGATTCGCGATTTCCGGAACTAAGTACGAGGTAGTCACACCGGGAACGTTCGCCAGTCGCCCAGCGACAAATTCGAGGCGCCTCTGCCATTCGCGAGTGAGAGCGTCGTGATCTTCGCTGAGATATAACTCCAGAGCCTTGACCATTCCCACGATCTCTTCTTTACCCACCTTCTGGCTTCGGCCGATCGTGTCCTCGTGCGGGCTGTTGTTGAGCAGCGCGTAGGCAACAAGATCCTTGCGGCCGATAAGTAATCCCGCACATTGGGGTCCGCGGATCGCCTTCCCTCCGCTGAATGCGATCAGGTCGTATCCCATGTTCGCGTAGTCCCAGAGGTGCGATACGGGAGGAGTGTCGGCTGCGGCGTCGATGAACGTCGGAATATTGTTCTGTTTTCCCAGTTTCACCCACTCCTCTACTTTGATTTGCCCAACCGGATCGGCGAAGTTTGAAAAGTGCATCATCGCGGTCTTGTCGTTGATGACGCGCGCCACATCGTCGCGGCTTTCCACCTCTACGAGCTTGATTCCAGTCGTTCGCAGTTGATGGTCGAAAGGGTTGCGATGCGATTTTTGGATGATGACTTCCGATTTCATGCCGGTGAGGTCCGGTATTTGCTTGATGAACTGGGGATTGTCGCGGGTGAGGATTCCGGCCAATCCTGATTGCATCGCAGCCGCGGCGCCCGATGTGACAAGAGCGGAATAGCCGTCGGGGAGTTTAAGCATCTCGGCGATGCGCTTTCCAGCGGCAACCTCCAGTTCAGGAATACTGACAAAGTGGCGCCCGGCAAGGGCCATCACCGATTGAACCTCGGGACGCATCAGGGATCCGCCGAGCATCGTCATCGTGCCCTCCCCGTTGATCACCGTCTTTACACCGAGTTCGTCGTATACGTTCCCAGTGTGGCCGAAGCCGGAAATGGACGCCGCAGCCGCGTGGGAAGAAGGCGTTGCAGGCCGCGCCCACGCACCACGCGAATTAAATATCGTGGCAGCCATGGAAGTCATTGCAGCCATAAAGCCGCGACGATGCCACCGAGTACTGATTCCCATCATCAACTCCGATTGTTATTTGCGAACGACAGCAGCCGTGCAATTGATTTCGACCAGCGACTGGCCGGGCAGAGCCGCAACGGCGACAGTAGTTCTCGCCGGGCCACCGTTCGGGAAATAACTTTTGAAAACTTTGTTCATGCCGTCATAGTCATCGATCTTGGTAAGAAACACTGTGAGTTGCAGGATGCTGTCCATCGTGCCACCGCCCGTTTCGACGAGGTGCTTCACGTTTTCCATGACCTTGGTCGTATGGGTTTCGATATCCATGGGAAACTTGCCTTCCGGGTCGTGGGAGTGCGCACCTTGTCCGGCAATGTAGATCACTCCGTTATGCACGATCAGCGGTGTGATAAATCCTGTGCCCGCTGGCTTTCCGTCGTAATCCATTTTGCGGACGCCCTCCTTATCTTCGGCAGCGGCGGACTTTGGAGTGGAGACGAGAGCGGCGACCCCAGCACCGGTGAACAGGGAGAGAATGCGAGAGGCGAAATTCCTGCGACTTGTAAGTTTTGCGAACATGACTTTTTTCTCCTGAAGTGAAATCACCGCTTCACGGCAAACCAAAACAGAAAACGTCGCTTCCCGCGGCGATCGCGACATATTGATTTCCGCCAACTGAAAAGCTCATCGGTGACGCTGAAATTGTCTGCCCGGTATTGAAATGCCACAAAGGAGTGCCGGTTTTGGCATCCACCGCTTCGAAGGATTGCGCATCGTCTCCAAAGAAAACCAAACCGCCACTGGTAGTCATGGTGCCGCCGCTGGAGTGGCCGGGCCCAACCTGGGGATATTTCCAAGCCAGCTTTTCAGTGGCGAGGTCGAATGCGAGCAGGATTTTCTGAAAAGTATCACCGGGACTTCGCTTCGATCCTGTCGCATAGTAGGTATGGCCTGGAGCGTATTTGTCGCCGGCGACGAGCATGACATTGCAGTTCTCCAGCGACAGAAAATAAAAAAGGCCTGTCTCCGGATTGTAAGAAGGCGAATACCAGTTGGTAGCTCCGGTGAAGCCAGGGCAGACACGCGTTCCTTTCGCGCTGGGCATGACCCCAGTCAGAATCGGACGCCCGGTTGAATCAATTCCTTTCGCCCAATTGAGCTTTTCGACGAATGGCACTGCCGAAATAAATTTCCCGTTCGTGCGATCCAGGACGTAAAGGAATCCGTTCCTGTTCGCTTCGACGAGTAGCTTGCGTGGCTGACCATGATAGTCGGCGTCGATCAGAACAGGCGTCTCGGTGGCGTCGTAATCGTATAGATCGTGTGGAGTGAATTGAAAATGCCACTTCAGTTTGCCAGTGTCGGGATCGAGGGCAAGCAGGCAGTCGGTGTAAAGATCATCGCCGGGGCGAGGGCCACCATCGAAGTCCGGCGCGGGATTGCTCGTTCCCCAATAAATTGTGTTCAGCTCAGGGTCGAACGTACCTGGCATCCATGTCGTCCCACCGCCGTGAAGGTAGGAGTCGCCCGGCCAGCTTTCGGAGCCGGGTTCGCCGGGCGCAGGAATCGTCCAGAAGCGCCACGCGAGTTTCCCAGTCTCAGCGTCAAAAGCCGAGACGAAACCGCGAACACCATCATCGCCGCCGGAGGTGCCGACGATCACCTTGTCCTTGACCACCAACGGTGCGCTGGTGGCTCCATAATTAGGGCTTCCGTCGGTGTACGGCACGTCCCAGAGCAAGTGCCCCGAACGAGCATCGAGGCAAAGCAGGTGTGCATTATCGGTCTCCATGTACACGCGCGAGTGCCAAAGGCCCACGCCACGATTGTGATGTTGCGAGGCATCGTCGATCAGCCCTTCCGTGATCGACCTTGCATAGTGCCAAATTACGCGTCCGCTACGGGCGTCGAGCGCGAATGCATCATTAGCGGAAGTGACGAACATGATGCCTTCGTAAACGACCGGCGTCACTTCAAGAGCGTCAGAATTCCTTACGTGAAAAACCCATTCGGGCCGCAGCCGCGAGATGTTCTGCGTGTCCAATCCGGTGAGGGAACTGTAGCGCCGGCCCGTGTAATCACCGTTGTACGAGAGCCAATCCGCGCCGACTGGCTGCACCAACAAGCGATCTGGCGAAACATCAGGGCTGACCGTACTGGAGAGTGGACCTGCCGTCTGAGTTTGCACCGGGAAAAAACTCAGTGCAATCACGGCGGCTGCGTGCAGTAGACCCACTGGCGGTCTCATCGAAGTGCGGATTCCCCCATCAGGTTGATGAATGTTGGCGTCGTAGACGGCTCAGAAATTCAGCGGACCGAAACCCGGGCGTGCGTTATCGTCCTTTCGCCGCGTGGTTTGTAGCGTGGTTGCGCTGCAGCCGTTGCTGAGCGATGCATGTTACCGTCATAGCCCAGTTCCTGGGAAATTTCCATTCCAGCACTGCGGACCAAAGGGGCGAGCTCTCGTAGGCGCGAAGATGACATCCGCACCGCAGGGCCGGTTACGCTCAGCGCCGCATTGACAAGGCCACTGTGATCCCAGACCGGGGCCGCAATACATCGGATATGGTTTTCGTGTTCTTCCAGATCGCACCCGTATCCGTTCTTTTCCACCTTGGCGAGTTCAGCTTGTAATTCTTGGATGCTGCCCACAGTGTTCTCTGTAAATCTTCGCAACTCAATTTGGCTCAGCAGAGCTTCCCGTTCCGCTTCGTTCATGTAAGCAAGTAGAATCTTGCCCACGGCGGAGCAGTGAAGAGGCACGCTGGCACCTATACGGGAATGAATGCGTAAAGGCTGGGGTGAATCGAGTTTCTCGATGTACACCGCGGAGAGCCCGTGGCGGACGGTCAGATGCACTGTTTCCCGAGTACGCTCGTTCAGACGTTGTAGGTGAGGCAAGCTCACGGTGCGGATATCCAACTGCTCGCGCGCGGCTTGTCCCAGGAAGACACAAGCGACGCCCAGGCGATAGTTTCCTGAATTATCCCGCGACAAGAAACCACCGGATTCAAGGTTCATCAGAAAGCGATGAACGGTGCTGACGGGTAGGCCGGATACTTTGGCGATCTCGGAGGCAGGCAGGCCGTGGTCCCGTTGAGCGAGTAGCTGCAACATGCGAAGGCCCCGTTGAAGCGACGTGATGTTGTATTCGCCCCTTGCTGAGGCTATGAAATGCATTGAAATGCCGTCTCAAATGAAAGTGCAGTTCACCAGACGGAAGTTATGTATATTACAGGAACTCACCGAAGTCCAGCTTCGAGTGCAAAAACTGCCGGCATCTTACAGGCGGCCAGTCTGCTTCACAGCCTCAACGATTGATTTCGCCTTTTCAATGATCGCGTACATTGAGTGTTCCTTGTAGTCGAGTTGTTGGGCGAGGGCGAGCGTTTTTTCTGCCGCATCCCGAGGTACGACTACTACGCCGTCAGAATCGGCGACCACAAAATCTCCGGGGTTTACGGGGACGCCGTCGCAAATCACAGGTTCATTCGAACCGGCGAACTTGTAGTGATGCACCGACGTGGAGGGAACTATCCCCAGGGCGAACACCGGAAAGCCGATTTTCTGCAGGTAAGCTACGTCGCGCACTCCGCCGTCGATCACAGCCCCGGAAAAATTTCGCGCCGACATGGCAGTACCCATCAGCCCCCCCATGCCGGCGATATCCGCGCCATCATCCACCACCATGACGTAAACGGAGTTCTTCGTGCCGGAGTCGATCGCCGAAAGCATCCCGTTAAGTGCCGTGGGATCATCATTCTCTTGTTTCTTGAGGTGCACGGTCAGCGCCACTCCCGCGAACTTGCTCGTAAAGATCGGCCGCATCCGGTGGGACATATACATCTTCTTGCCGAAGTTCTGCTCCAGGGCGTCAGAAACGGAAGCCACCTCCACGTGGCGAAATGCGTCGACCATTGCGGAGTCATGGTCCTCGGCTGGCTGGGCTTGGGCCGCGACAGAATGCAGTCTCACGGCTAGCAACGCTGCGAAGGCTATTACCAATGTGAGAAGAACAATACGGTAGGCCCGCCGGCGCAGGCTAAGAGCAGAAAAGTACTGAGACATAGTTTGAGCTCCCTTCCCGCCCGGAATGTACCATCCCTGGGGGTGGGAAACAAAATGTTAAAGCGCCCAGCCGATGGGTTTTAGAAGTTCATAAAGAAAATCGTTGCTGGGCATTTGGAAAATGGGTTGACACCAGCTTGGTGCCTACGATATTTCAAAGAGCATCTTGCATTCCGATCAGTTCCCGCAGTATGAAAATGATTTCCGGCGCCGGACTCGACACGATCTCTCCGGCCCAAGTTTAACTTCATACGCGGGGCTTCTGTAGCTGCGGCAGTCATCCGTATCCGACGTATCCGATTTTTGAAGCAGGTATCATCTGGCAGGCCCGCCTGGCAGATCCGAAAGGCAATTTCCGTTGAGGCGCAGATCAATCTTTTATTTCGGTGTCGGAATAGCAGTGCTTTTGCCCTGCTCGCTTCTCGGAGGTTCGCCCGCCCAGCAAACCGGAACGCACAGCGAATCCAAGCAGAAAGATTCGAAGCCCGCGCCCTCATCCGTTGGGCGGAGTACCTTTCAATCGATATGCGCGTCCTGCCACGGGCTCGACGGACGAGGAGGCGAACGAGGGCCTGACATTGCAACGCGGCCTGATGTCGTTCGTCTTAGTGATGCTCAAATCCTTCACGTATTGGAGAAGGGCATCCCGCAAGCCGGCATGCCAGCGTTTGCTTCACTTGGCTCCGAAACCTTGGCTGCGACCGTGACTCACCTGCGTAGCCTCCAGGGACAGAACAAGCTTCCGGCAGTTCTACCGGGGAATCCAGCAAAGGGGAAAGATCTCTTCGTTGGAAAAGCCGCTTGTGCGCAGTGCCACAGCATTCAGGGCGCTGGCGGATTTCTCGGGCCTGACCTTACGAACTACGCTGCGAATCGTTCAGCCAGCGAGATACGTGACGTGATTCTTAGCCCTGACAACCGGCCAGGCGGGCGGAAGGCGCTTGCCAGGGCGACGACCAAGGACGGACAAACGATTTCTGGAATCGTGCGGAACGAGGACAATTTCTCGCTGCAGTTGCAATCGCTCGACGGCTCATTCCACTTGCTGACAAAGTCCGACCTTGCGGAACTGTCGTTCGATCCGAAACCTTTCATGCCGGAGGATTACGCTCAGCGGCTCACTCCGGAAGAGTTGGATCAACTCGTCAGCTACGTTCTGAGCGTGGTACCGGCGAATACGAAAAAAAACAGGGCCAAGAGAGATTGGTCCGAGGATTGAAATGAGAAAGCATTGGATCGTCTGCCTGGGAGTGCTGATCTTGCTCGGCGGGGCCGCGGTTGGGCAAGCCCCGAAGCGTCAATTCGGATTAGAGGCAATATCACCTAAGTTTTGGGATTTGATCGCTAAAGACGCAACCTTGACTCCGCTGGTGAAGGGACTTGGATTCACGGAAGGCCCTGTGTGGGATCCGAGCGGCTTTGTGTATGTGAGCGATGAGGAACTGAACAAGATCTTTCGCGTTTTTCCCGACGGGCGCAAGGAAGAGTTGATTTCGCTGGGCGATCCGGACGGAAATACGTACGACTCAACCCATCAACTCATTGATTGCGCCAGTGTGCTGCGTGCCATCATTCGGATCAGTCCGGACGGGAAGTACATCGTGCTTGCCGAGAAATTCGAGGGGAAGCGCTTCAACAGTCCCAATGATGTGGTGACCGGGCCGGATGGAGCAATCTACTTTACCGACCCCACTCTGGATTTGCCGAAGGGGGAAAAGCAGGAACTCGATTTCCAGGGCGTGTTTCGTTTGGATGCAAAGGGCAATGTCACCCTGCTGACTAAGGATCTCAAGCAGCCCAACGGCCTTGCTTTCTCACCGGATGGCAAGAAATTTTACGTGGACGATAGCGAACTGAGAAATATCCGGGTCTACGACTTCCAGGACGGAACGCTAACAAATGGCCGCATCTTCGGGGACGAGCCTGGTGGGCACGGAGACGGCGTGCCAGATGGAATACGAGTGGATAGGACGGGCAATCTGTATGTGACCGGCCCTAGGGGCATATGGGTCTGGGACGCTGCCGGACATCACCTGGGAACGATTGCCATGCCTGAGCAGCCCGCGAACCTTGCCTGGGGCGACGCCGACCGTCAGACTTTGTACATTACAGCAACCACCTCGGTTTATAAGCTCAGGACCAAGGTTCCCGGGTTTGTGCCTTATCTGGGGAAATAGGGTTATCAGTTCGAGGTAAAGGCTTCGTGCGTTAGCGCTTGACAGTTTCCCACGGTGTGGAATATGTTTTCGCGCCATGAGAGTCCGGCCGCTGACAGTATCAGTGTGCCATTGGGGTCTGATAGGGGTTCGTCAGGACACGCAGGCTTGAGCCTAGGCTTGTCCGGGGAGATGGGTGATGAGGAATAGCCAGAAGTTCGTCACTGCGATTTTCGTCATCGTTCTGTTGGCTTTGTTCCCAACCATTCTGTTCGCAGACGTCACCGGTGCGATTCTCGGCGTTGTCCGAGATCCGTCGGGCGCCGTCGTCAAAGGCGCCCATGTTTCGATCACGAATGTCGAAACCAATCTGTCGCAACAATCGGTCTCTGCCGATGACGGCTCCTACCACTTCCTGGCCCTTCCTGCAGGAACCTATCGACTGAATGTGAAGGCCGCCGGCTTTGAGCAATTCAATGCGAAAGATATCGTGGTGAAGGTAAATGACCAACTCCGCGTCGACGTGGCATTAACCGTCGGCAGTGTGCAAGAGGAGGTGAGTGTCGCGGCGGGCGCCGTCCAGGTGGAGACAGAGAATACCCAGCTGGGAGACGTCATCGATTCGCAGAAAATGCTGGCTCTGCCATTGAACGGACGCAGCTACCTCGACCTGCTAGGCCTGCAGGCTGGAGTGGCTCCAACGACAGCCGGAACGATCGGCGGCGACCGCCCGGTCTCAGGCTATATCTCGAACGCGGGCAACATCTCAGTAAATGGCCAGCGCGAGACGGCGAACGCCTTTCTCGTGAACGGCGGCGATGTGAGCGAAGGACGAAATCTGGGCGCCGGATTGGTTCCGAATCTTGATTCCGTCGAGGAGTTCCGCCTTATCACCAACAGCTTTGACGCGGAATACGGGAAGTTCAGCGGCGCTGTGATGAATGCCATCACCAAGTCGGGAACCAACGGCTTCCACGGTGATGCATTTGAATTCTGGCGCAACGACAAGATGGATGCCGCGAATTTCTTCACTCCCGTTAAATCCGAGCTCCGGCAAAATCAGTTTGGCTTCACCGCTGGCGGGCCGTTCTGGAAAGACAGAATATTCTGGTTCACTGATTATCAGGGCACAAGACGAATCGCGGGCGCAGAAACCGGCCGCGTTTTCCTGCCTACCATTTCGCAGCTTCAGGGCCAGTTTGACCCTTCGACACTAACTGGCACGGTCGACACCGGTACGCTCCCGAACGCTGCCGCGTGTCCCCCGTCCGCTGCGCCCTGCAACGACTGGCCTACGACCCTTTCGAATCGATTGGGCTATACCGTCACCGCTGGCGAGCCGTACAGTACTCCAACCTGTACTACGACGGCGCAGTGTGTTTTTCCGGGTGGCGTGATCCCGCAGAGTGCGTGGTCGTCGGCTGCGATCGGTATACTCCCCTATATTCCAACCCCAAACGTCGATCCTGCTGGGGGCGTTTACTCAGATAACAGCCATAGGGATTCGATTACCGACAACAAAATCGGGGAACGCGTCGACTTTAACAACCGTAAGACGGGGAACTGGTCGTTCTATTACCACTTCGATGATTCGACGGTTTTCAACACCCTTCCGAGTGGCGGGGCAAGCGTCCCGGGCTTTCCTGCGCAGACCCCGACCCGCGCTCAAGAGTTCGTCATCAGCAACACCAAGAACATCGGAACCACTTCAGTGAACGAGGTGCGAGCAACCTTCTTCCGCACCGCTACGCACCTCGACAATCCCAAGGGCGGCCAGGCGTCTCTTTCGTCTCTTGGTTTTGTGACCGGAGTTGGTACCCTCGGAATTATCCCTGATGCCTTTCCGAATTACCCGGAATATGTGCCGCAGATTTATTTCAATAACTTTGCGCTTGGCGCGCCGTCTCTGATCACGTTTCAGCCCGACAACACGTACACGATATCGGAAGGATTTTCCAAAGTATTGGGCAGGCACACGCTTAAGCTCGGAGGAGAGTTCCGTTATTTGCAGGTGAACGAGCGCAACCTGGCCAGCCAGGACGGAGCCTTCGTCTTCGACGGTACGGTGACCGGCGTCGATTTCGCCGATTACCTTATCGGAGCGCCGACGGGTGCTGGTGGTGGATTCACCCAGGCAGCGTTGCAATTGCTGGATTCGCGCACGCGCTATGGCGGTGCGTACGTGCAAGACTCCTGGAAGGCGACCCCAAACCTGACGTTGAATCTCGGGCTTCGCTGGGAAGTGAGTATGCCCTGGTACGACACACAAGGGAAGATTCAGACCTGGGTCAAAGGGGAGCAGTCAACGGTCTTTCCGAATTCTCCTCTTGGCCTCGTGTACCCCGGCGATCCTGGTATTCCCAAGACCCTGGCCCCGACTCGATACAACAACTTCGGACCTCGGATCGGTCTTGCTTACTCTCCAAGCTTTAGTGACGGAGTGTTAGGCAAGGTGTTTGGCGGACCCGGCAAATCGAGCATTCGTGCTTCGTTTGGTATGTACTACACCTCGGTCGAGGACCTCAATCTCTTCTATGAGGTGGCCGATGCTCCGTTCGGCTTGTACTGGACGAGTCCGGGCTCGGTTGATTTCTCCGAGCCTTACCGAAATCGGCTGGATGGAGGTACCGACGGCGAAGGGCAGCGCTTCCCGTTCACGGTCCCAACTCCGGGCAGCCCGGCAAATAAGACGCTCAGCTTCTCGGTTTACGAGCCAATGTCATATTTCCCCGGGTACGACATTCACAACAAGCTTCCGTATGCCGAGCACTTCAATTTTTCGTTCCAGCGCGAGCTGAGCAGGTCCACGGTACTGACGATCTCTTACGTCGGCACCGCTGGTCACCGGCTCATTGCGCAGACCGAGGCTAACCCCGGCGATCCAGCCTTATGCAAGCAGCTTACTTCGCAACAGTTTGTCGATGCGAACGGTTCCATCGGATGCGGTCCGAACGCCGAGAACGATTTCTTTACCAATTCCGGTGGCACAACCACCGTTTACGGCACCAGAGATTCTCTCTTGAATCCAAACTACTGTCCCGATGCGGGGAGCCTCTGTTTTGGTTACGGGAACACCTTTACCAAGCTGGTAGCAAATTCGATCTACCACTCGGGAGAAGTAACGGTCGAGCGTAAAGCCGGTGATGTTACCTTCCTCGCGGCCTATACGCTGGCGAAAGCCATCGATGATTCCTCGGCTTTCGGCGAGTTGATCAACTTCTCAAACGCAAAACTCAGCCGAGGTCTCTCGTCGAGCGACGTGCACCAGAACTTCGTCGTGAGCTACATCTGGGAGATGCCGTTCAATCGGCTTTTCCACAAGATGCCAAGGCTGACGAAGGGGTGGCAACTGCAAGGCATCACGCGGTTCTCTGGCGGGTTTCCAGTTCAAATGGGAGAAGGGAATCCTGTGAGTCAGGGTCCGCTGTGTCCCTCGGGGAACTGCCCGGGAGATGCCTCGCTCGTCGGGAGTCCCTCAACAGATATGCCCAACCTTGTGGGGCCGGTTCACAAATACAATCCCCGCGCGACTCCCGGTACATGGACATACTTCAGCCAGAGCTCATTTACTGCGACTGAATGCGCTCTGACATTCCCGAACGGAGCGGGGACGCCGGGAGTTTTGACTGGTCCCGATTGCGGAAGTTTTGGGACCGCGAATCGGCGGTTCTTCCATGGCCCAGGCTTCAACAACACCGATTTAGGGATCACGAAGGTCATTCCCGTCAAGGAAGCCATGTCCTTCCAGATCCGCGGTGAGTTCTTCAACGTATTCAACCACGCTCAATTCACGAATCCGAGCGGGGACATCAGCAATAGCGGCTTCGGCAACATCACAAATGCCCGCGATCCGCGCATCGGCCAGCTCAGTGCGAAATTCATATGGTGAGCCTACTCTGAGCGGGGCTAGGGACGGCGGTTGGAGTGCCGTCCCTTCGCTGGTTTGCGATAAAGTGTAGACATGCGGCGCGTTGAGAGGGTCCGTGGGAGAATCCCTCTGATCCTCCTCGTTTCTTTTGCGATCGTCGGAATGGCGGCGTACGCCCCGCAGGTGAGCGCGCAGAGTGCCACAACCTATCGTCACAAAGCGGCGGAGCTTTCCCGGGCTAAATCCTGGGATGATGCGATTGCCAATTACCGCAGCGCCTTAGCTCTCGAGCCCAACGACGCCGCTACACACTATGATCTTGGGCTAGCCCTCAAACACAAAGGGGAACCGCGGGAAGCTCTCAAAGAGTTTGAATCCGCGTCCGAACTGCGACCGAAGTGGGCGGATGCTCACTTCGCATTGGGCGCTATCTGGTACGACCTGCAGGATCAAGCCCAGGCTCTGCAAGAGCTGCACGTAGCGGTGGGGCTTGATCCGGGCAACATTCCTGCCTATCGCCTCCTAGCTCGCATTCTTTCCCAGCAGAATGACTCGGCAGGGGCTGAGCGAGAACTGAAGCTGGCCCTGAAGTCGAAACCTACGGCGGAAGTTCATCTCGAACTTGGAGTAGTAGAGGGGCAATTAGGCAAACTGAACGAGGCGTCGGCAGAACTCCGGGAAGCGATCCACGAGAAGCCTGAATTGGCTGCCGCTCACCACATGCTGGGTATCGCGCTGCGTCGGCAGGGCGACCACAAACTGGCCTTGGAGCAGTTCCGGAAGGCAGTGGCACTCGATCCGAACGACGCTGAAGCGCAATACGATCTTGGGCGTGAGCTCCGGACCGATGGCGACACCGCCGGAGCGGTAACCGCTTTCCGCCGAGCTATCGAACTGAAGCCCGGCTTCGAGCAGGCGCACTACAACCTGGGCCTCGCTCTCCGCAGCCAGGGAGACGCTGCCAGCGCTAAGAAAGAGCTCGATGAGCTAAACGGGCTGCATGAGTTCCGCTCACGGCTCGCGCAAACGAAGCTGTTGATCGTGCAAGGTGTGGATGCGCTCAAGCAGCAGAAATTCGACGACGCACTTGGGCTGTTCCAGAAATCTGTGGATCTAACTCCCGATTTTCCAACCAGCCACTATTACCTGGGTGTCGCGTTCGAAGGCAAGAATGAAACGGTCCGTGCTCGCGAGGCTTTCGAGAAAGCGCTTGAATTGAAGCCAGATTACGCACAAGCGCATACGAGCTACGGCTTGCTTCTGTGGAAGGCCGGAGACCAAACGCGCGGGCTGGAGCAATTCCAACAAGCCGTCATGAGCGACCCAGACCTCGCAGAGGGTCACTACAACCTCGGCGTTGCGCTGGTACAAGCGCAGCGGCCACAGGAAGCGATCCGGGAACTGACGGATGCGGTCAGCCTTGCTCCCCATAACGTCGATGCGCGCGTACAGCTTGGGCTGGCCCTGAACCAGAACAACGATCCAGTTGCGGCTGCCAACGTCTTTCGCGGTCTGGTGAAGGAAGATCCGCGATTTGCGGAGGGCCACAATAACCTGGGACTGGTTCTGCTGCAGTCAGGAGATTATTCGAAGGCGGAAGCAGAGTTTGCCAAGGCGACGCAACTCAAGCCTGGATACGCGGAAGCCCATTACAACCTGGCCTTGGCGTTCCGCCAACAAGGCAAAACCGAACTGGCACAGCGCGAATTTGACCGCGCCTATGAACTCGCTCCAGAGCTAAAGAATCTTCCGCTTCCGTGACCGCCTCCAACGACTCAGTGGGCAGCTTTCGTGCGAATGGCGATCAACGAAAGCTGTTCCAGATCCGGGTAGTGTCCTTCCTTATCTTCTTTCCGGTCGGATGGAGCGATTTGCTGGATCGTAGTTCGCGACGGCATCGTGGGGCCAAAGTATTGTACGTAGGTGCTATCGAAGCCGGGCGCATCTGCCATGTCATCCAGGTACACAACTGTGCTGACGACTTGGCTGAAGTGCATGTCGGCTTCCTCGAGATTGTCGAGCTGATTCCGCATGGTCTGCCGGAGTTGATGCGGCGTAGTGGAAGCGTAGACGCCGCCGTGCGGGCCGGGAATGAAGCCGCTTTTTGCGGAACAATACAGAGTGTCGCCGGCGAAAACGCAAGGGCTGGCGGTGGGGCTGGGGGGCATGTTTTTGGGCCGCACGGCTTTGCGCTGCTGCAGATCACGAACCGCCACGCCGGTGTACTCGATCTGCGCGCCCCCTGGAAGACTCGATACCTCAATGGTTGCGCGCGCCGGCGTATTCCCAAACTCGAAGCGGCGGGCGTAATGCTCGTTCATCACTCTCATCGGGATCTGCGAAGTCAGATACGGATTCACGAACACCATGTTGCGGAGTTCGAGGCCTGCCGCTCTGGCAACGGCTTCGAGGCGATCGAGCGCAAGATCGACCTGGGCCGCCGGATCCGCCGGCGCTTTCAGTGTCGCGGGATCGATTCCAGCCATGCCGGAGATAAACAATCGGTCATGCGTCAGGATGCCAGGGGATGACGGATCGCCGCTGGGAGAGTTTGGAGGGCGTACCGCTTTGCGTTCGCTCACATCGTGGACCGCAACCGCATTGATCTGAATCGGTGGATCGGGAAGCCCGTAGACACCCAGAACGGCTCGAGCGGGCGGAATGTTGGGAAAGTATTCAGCAAAGACGTGATCCATAGCGGCGTATGAATTCATGTCGGTGAGATAAACGTGCACATAAACGACATGGTCGAGTTTCACCCCGGCGGATTCGACAGTAGCCTTTAGATTCTCGAAGGCTTGGCGGATCTGCGCCTCGATCGTTCCGGGCATCGAGCCGTCCCCGCGCCGCGGACCTTGCGCGGAAATGTAAATATAGCCGTCTCCCTCTACAGTCGGCGAAGAAACGGCGCCGGACGAGTGAGTTGACATGGCCCGCTCTTGGGCGCTGGCGGAGAGCACACACACGAGCGCCAGCAGAACAATGGCTTTCGAATTTGGGGACATTCGGTTCAAGCAGGAGTTCCTTTTCTCCGGTTAGGCGGCCTTCTTCTTGGCGGCACCGAGAAGCGCACGTAGCCTCTGCCCGACGATAATTTCCTCGCCTGGTTTGATCGTCATGGAAATCAACTCAATGTGATCGGGCTCCTTGGGTTGCTTTGGATTCGGACGGCCTTCGCGAACAGCCTTCACAAGGCTGGGATTATCCGGGCCTAGAACTTCGATCACTGGATCGCCAGCGCGTAGATCACGCACGCAATCGGTAACGGAGTATCCCCAGCCGTGCTGGTCCCATGACACCCTTAAAGTGGGATAGCGGTTGCCATCATCGGGAACATAAGTGCTGGTGGTGACGCCGGGAACTGTTTCTACCAGCTTGCGGATTCGATCGATCCTCCCGTTCCACTCGGCATAGACCTTCTTCTCGTCCAGATTCAGCCAGGTCTCGAGTGCGGTGAGACAGCCAATCACTTCTTCCTTCCCAACTTTCATGGGGCGGCAGACCGCGCCCTCCCGAGGACTGGAGTTCAACAGGGCAGCTTCGATCAGGTCTTTGCGGCCGAGGAGCAAACCGCTGCATTGTGGTCCGCGCAGTCCCTTCCCACCGGAAAAGCAGTACATATCGATTCCCATCTTGGCGTAGAGCTTGGCATTGTCCACGGGAGGAATTCCGGCCGCGTCGTCGAGCAGAATAGGAACCTTGCGGTCCTTTGCAATTGCCACTTCTTTTTTCAGCTTCTCACCAAGGTCGGTGGTGTAAATCATCGCAGTGTTCTCGTTGATTGCATTGGCGACTTCATCCACCGAATAAGCGAGAACGAGCTTCGCTCCGGTCAGCCGGATTGCGCTGTCGAAAGCGCTACGGCCTCCGGCCATGACAACTTCATGCCGTAGCCCGGTGGTGTCGGGTAGTTGCCAGATCAATTTGTCATCTGTACCGGCCATACAGGCCGCGGTGGCTGCGGCCATCGCGCCGGCGGACCCCGAGGTCACAATCCCGGACTCCGCGCCCGTCAGTTCTGATAATCGCCGCCCCACGGCGCGCTGCAGTTCAAGCATATCGACGAAGTACTGGCTGGCATCGAGTTGAGCCTCGCGGACTTCAGGAAATTCGAGCGAGCCACTGAGGTACGTCCATGTCCCACGGCAATTGATGACAGTTTTCACTCCCAGCCGGGCATAAACATTCTTGCGCTTCGCGGCTCCAACCGCTTTGGCTGCTTGGGAGTACAGATCACCCACGGCGATCTGGCTCAGTAAAGGAGTAGCGGCGAGCAATTTCACGAAGGAGCGACGGCTCGAGACTTTTTCCGACATATGTATGCCTCCTGGAGGGGCCAAGCGTTTGGAGAGCGGCTTCCCGCTCTTATCAGTCTGCCTCAGGCAGAGGAATCCGGGACCGAACGGCAAGGATGTGAGCCTTTGCTCCCGGGTGATTCTGGTTATAAAACCCCACCGTGCAATTGGGTCTGAAATAGTAAGCATCGCCTGCTTTCGCCGGAAAGCGGGCTTCCACACCGTCCATGCCGCTGCCCGCCACCATGTCTCCCGTGCCGTCTAACACGAGATAGACTTCCTCGGCGGTCTCATGGTGATGCGGCCAGTTTGTGCCTCCCGGAGCGAAATCCATCAAGAACAGGCTGGTCACGACCGTGGCGTCGTCGATGGCGTCGCGAGTGGCGCCACGGCTGCCCACCATAAGTTTGTACAGCACAGAAGATGGGTGACCGCTCACTGTTTCTTCTTTGATATCTGCCAGGTTCACAATTTTCGGTTGAGTTTCCTTGGAAGGAAGCGAAACTGGCGTCGGAACCTTGAAATCCATAACAATGACCGTGAGGCCTTGATCAGAGTCACTTCGGAATGTACGCTTCAAGGCCGGCGCCAGGTAGGTAAAATCGTCCGGATGGATGGCGTGGTCCTCGGCGTTATAAGAGATGAAACCCTTACCGTTCAGTACAAAACGCAGGCTCTCTTCGCTGCTATCCACATCATCCGGGCAGGTTGAATGTGGCGAGATGCGCATTGCTCCGAATCGCGAGAGGCTGCGCAGGATGCTGGCGTCTTTGTCGCCCTTCCCAAACAGAGGCTGGTACTGGCACGAGTCAGAGGCATCCGCTTTAGCCGGCTGCGCAAGCGACAGAAACCGATGAAGCCAGGTAGGGTCGGTCTTGTGTTCCTGCCCCGCGAGGGTAGGGACGATAAGAGCCACCGCGGAAAGCCCTACCCATAGAGCTCTCCCCAGAAGTCGAGCATTGTGGGGCTGCATTTCAGCGACGGGTATAACACAGGAAATCGCTTGACGACAATCTTTTTCTTTCGTTTTATATTGAATCATTTCGATCCAGCCGTTGAGAAATGTAATTGATCCCCGGATCGCTCTGCATGCAAGGTCTAATGCGATAACTAAGTATAAAACTCTGGAGGCGAACAGATGGGGCGTTGGGAGACGAGTCTTAGGACACGCAGGTCGTTTGCGGGTTTGGTGATAATAAACTTGTTTGCGCTCGGGACGGCCCTTTCCGCTGCGCAGAATCCAACAAGCTCCGCCTCGACCGGGCCGGCCTGTAAGGTCGAGCCGGTCGAGTACAAGGGTTGGCAAGGGCAACAGATGTCGAACCGCTGGTTGCGGCTGACGTTTGTCCCCCAGAATGGTGGACGCCTGATGCAAGTCAATTTCGCCGGACACGACTATCTCTTCGTGAATCCAAAACTGGCGGGCAAGTACATGCCCCCAACGCAGAACCAGTGGTTTAACTATGGCGGCGACAAGATCTGGTTGTTACCCGAGGGAAATGATGACGAACAGCACTGGCCGGGGAATTCCGATCTTATCGATGATGCGCCGGCTACGTTTCAGAAGATTTCCGAAGGACAGAAATGCGAGATCATGATGACCGGAACGGCGGATCCGCAAACTGGTATCCAGATTACCCGGACCGTCAGCATTGAAGCCAACTCAACCCAGATCAGCTTCCGGGCGAAGATGAAGAACATAACGGGCCATCCCGTGGAATGGTCCATGCAGTCGGTTTCGCAATACAACACGGCGGATTCGGCCGATACTTCGCACGCCAATCGGGATTTCTGGGCCTACACCCCGGCGAATACCTCGAGCGGCTATCTGAACCGCTATCACGTGCGCTTTGGTCCCGCGGAGAATCCCGCAGCCTCTGTTAGGGAGGACGGATACTTCACGGCTCACTATGCGCATCTGGCTGCAGAACTTTGGATCGATTCAAACGCCGGATGGATCGCCGTGTTGGATGGCGCCACCAAGTACGCGATGGTCGAGCGCTTTTCGTATGAAGAAGGAAAGACGTATCCGGGGAAGGCCTCTGTGATTTTTTGGATGAACGGCCCTGAACTGCGATTGGACCGGGATGGGGTGCCCTCTGTCAGCACGAATCCTGACGGTTCGCCTTTCTATATGGAGGCCGAGCTCAACAGCCCAATGTGCCGTCTGCGGCCGGGCGATTTCTGCGAATTCGCGACCGACTGGTTCCCGACCAGATCGGGCACAGAGTTCCACGGCGTTACTGACCCGGGTCTCATCGTGCGTCCGCTAACGGCCACGCGTGAGGCGAACGGCAAGATCAAGCTCGCGGGTTCATTTGGAGTTCTTTACTCCGGAAAGCTCGTTGCCCATATATACGATGGACGCGGTGCGGCATCCGCAACCATGCCCTTGAGCAGCGTCCGTCCGTCCGAGCCAGTCGTGCTGGATACGGAGATTGAGGTACCTGGAACGCCAGGCCGTGTTTCTCTCCACCTCGAGGATGACGCCGGGTTAGATCGAGGCTCGTTCCAGGAGGTTCCGGTTACCGCTCCTTAGGGCATGGTCTTGTCAGCGTTCTCTATCGCGTGAGCTCGTCAATTTTGAGGTGATAAGGCTCAAGCAGTTCACCGGTAGCATGGTCGAGGCTTGCGAGTGCTAACTGATATCCGACCTGGGCCTGCAGCAGACTTTGCTCGGCGGTTGCTTGTTCAGTCTGCGCCTCTAGTACCAGGAAGATCGTTCCCTGGCCTAATTCGTATTTGCGTTGTTCCGCCGCGGTGCTCTTTTTTGCCAGGTCCAAAGCCTCTTTTCCGGCAGCGATACTGAGCTTCGCCTGTTCCAGTTGATGGACAGCGTTGCTCACGTCCAGCGTGACCTGCTCGCGAACTTGCCTTTCTGTATATAAATCGCTACGTCGTGAGACCAGCGCTGTTCCGAGTTCCGCGTGTGCAGCGCGGTTTTTCAGAGGCAGAGTCAACGAGAGTTGTGCCACGTACGTCGGGTAGCTGAAGCCAAATAATTGGCCGAGCGATGATGCAGAGGGCTGTTGTAGCGCGGCGATTCCCGTGCCTCCTACTCCGTTGCTCGCATAAGCGCCGGTTAGATCCAGCTCGGGCAGCAGGTGATTGTGCGCCAGTCGAACCCGGACATCGTCGCCGGCGAGCGCTTGGCGCACGGCTTCAAACTCCGGTCTTTTCGAAAAGGCCTGCTGCAGTGCCGTTGCCGTATCTTTCGAGAGTAGTTCTCCGGATGGTTCAGGCTGTTCAGTCAACTCCAGATCAAGAGCCTGGAAGTATGGGTCTTGGTCGGCCCCCAACGTCATGCGCATCGTGTCTTCCGCTTGCTTGAGAGCATATTCATTCTGGATCACCTGAACGCGGCGCGATGCAACCTGGGATTCTGAGCGATAAATATCGAGTGGCGGCAACGCTCCAAGTTCTAGGGCCCTCTTATCACGCTTATACGTCGCTTCCGCGGCGTCCAGGGAGCGCTTGGAAACTTCAAGATTGCCACGCGCCTCAACCACGGCCCAGTATTGTTGCACCGATTGCAAGATGCTGTTGCTGACCTCGACCGCGAATGTAGCTCGCGACTGCTCCAGGCTCCGGCGGGCGATGAGCAGTGGAGCTCGGTTGGCAAAAAACCAGGCATTCTTCAAAAGAGGTTGAATAAACTGAAAGTTCAGTGCGGATGTGACATACGGATTGAAGAGATAAAAATCGTTGTTGGAAGAGTCCTTCAGACTGTTGAATCCTGCTTGAAAGTTGGTTCCGGTCTCAAATGTTTGCGAATAAAGAAACTGGAACGTTTTTGTATTGTTTTTGAAGTTGATGTTAAAGCCGCCGGTTCCTTGCAAGGCGCTGAAGGGTGGAGAAATCGAGTCGGTGACGTTGTAGGAACTGGTTATCACAGGATCGAAAGGTTGATGGGCTCCCAGGAGTACGAATTTGGACGATTCTACTTGCGTTTCCTGTATCCGGACGAGGCTGTTATTTTCGAGTGTCAGGATCACCGCATCTCGAAGGCTTAGGCGCAGCTTTCCCTCGACGACGTAATCCTTCATATGTTCCGGCGGGCTAAGTTTGTCCGATTTTAGCTGCGGCGTTGCCATGTCGCGATACCGCTCACTCTGCTGCGCCCACGCCGCTCTCTGCAGCAGTAGAAGCATGAGGGTCGACAGAAGAAACGAATAGCGTGGAGCCAAAGATTTCATTCTTGCCTCCAGATCAAAAAACAACTGAGGTGAAGATGGGTGAACGGCCTTACTCGTACCGAATCGCTTCCACGGGATCCAGACGGGCAGCCTTCACCGCGGGATAAATCCCAAATACCAGACCAACGCTGATCGACACAACGAACGCCAGGATGATGGAAGTCGCGGTCACAATCGTGGACCATCCTGCAAGCAGCGCGATCAGGCGGGACATGAGGAACCCGAAGACGATTCCGAAACTCCCGCCTACAAACGAAATGAGTACGGCCTCAACCACGAACTGGCGGATGATGTCCGACTGCCGCGCACCCACGGCTCGCCGAACGCCAATCTCACGAGTCCGTTCCAGGATGCTGGCCAGCATAATATTCATGATGCCGATGCCGCCCACGAGCAGAGAAATCGAGGCGATGGCGACCATGACCGCGTTGAAGAGACGCTCCGTACGTTTTTGTTCCGCCAATAGTTCTGCAGGGACGATCACGCTGAAATCACCCGCTGAGTGATGGGAGGAATCAAGAATCGCTCGAACGACCTGGGCCACGGAGCCCATGTCCGCGCTATCGCGGATGTTCAGATAAATTCCGTCAATCTCATCGCGGACGTCGCTGTAATTATCTTCCAGCCGCAGGATCGCAGAATTGAGCGGCACGTACATGATGTTGTTCAGATCCTGCGTCGGCACCCCGGCAACTTCGGTCTGAGAGCTGAGCTGCGGCGACGCTACCCCGATCACCCGAAACCACGTCTCATTGGCCTTGACGTATTGGCCGACAGGGTCGGCGGAGCCGAACATGCTCGAGCGCGCCGCGGCACCCAGCACGCAGACCGCAGCCCCTCGCGTTTCTTCATTCTCGGTGAAGAATCGCCCCGAAATAACGTGAAGCCCAGAGATACCGAGATAGCTGGGATTTACTCCGTAGACTGCCGGCGGATCCTGCTGAGATTTGGGGATCGTTTTCGATGGCGTTAGCCGTTTGCGCGGCGTGGAGGCGACGATGTCGCTCACATCATCCCGGATCACTCGATAGTCCTGAAAGCTGAGCCCGGGAGAGATCTTCCGGATCTTCTGATGAGCCTGCCACTCCGTCGTTTCTTTAGCCTCGACAATCAGGTTGTGAACACCCATCTGCTCGATCAGAGCCATCACTTTTTGGCGTGCGCCGGCTCCGATGGAAAGCATGGATACGACTGCAGCAACGCCAAAGATCATACCGAGCATCGTCAGCAGGGAACGAAGGCGATGCAGCATGAGGTTCTGCAAACCAAGTTGCAAATCCGGCAGCCAGCGGTCGTATTCGCGAAGTGTTCTTGACGGAGGCGTGGAGACGAGAGTCGACATTATGGTGTGCCTCCTCCGGCGCTTGGGCCGCTGCTCGCCGCCTTTCGTGGAGCGGTCGGATCGATCATCGCTACTTCCGTCCCTGCAGAGACTCCTTCGATGGCGGCTCGGCTCTCACTCTCGGCCACGATCTTGACCTCCCGAGGATCAAAGCTGCTCCCGCTCTTTACATAGACAATCCGCTTGCTCTCTTTCAGGAAGAGAGTCTGGCGGGGCACATACAAGACGCTCTTGCGCGTATCTCCCTGGATCACGACATGAGCCGTTAGGCCCGGACGCAAGCGAGCGTCTTTTGTCGAAAGCGTGATCGCAACCTCGAATTTGCTGGCGCTATCGTCGTCCCAGAACCTGCGATTGCTGTTGCCACCGACCGTTTTGACCTTGCCTTGAAATGTCTCGCCCGGCAAGGCGTCCAGTTGAACATCGACAGACTGTCCTTCTTTTATGTTGTTACGCTCGACTTCGCCGACCTTGGCGATTAACTCCATTTCCGCAGGATCAACCACCTGCCCAACAGAGCGGCCCGGCTCCACCTGGTCGCCCTCGCGGTATTCCGGTAGGGTCATGCCGCTGAAAAAGAAGCCTCCGGCAGCGCCCTCATTTTTTTCGAGCGCTATCAAGCCGTCCATCGGCGCCGTTACGCGCATCTTGGTGATGTTGTCTTGCGCCTGATCCATCGCGAGCTTTGCCTTATTGTGCTTTTCCTGCGCCAGCGCGATTGTCGCTTGCCCGGAAGCGCTTCGCGATTTCACGTCCTCCTCGAGTTGGGCCAGCACGCGCTTGGCTTGATCAAGGGCGAGGTCGTTCTTGCGCGCATCGATCGTGCTGACGAGTTCGTTTTTCTGCACGTCCAGCTCGGCACTGCGCACGTCAAAACGCGCTTTGAGAAGTGCAACCTTATCTTGCGCTGCGGTCACCGCGGCGTCGGCCTTAGCCTTAGTGATCTCCTCTTCCGCCTGCAGCAACTCGGATCGGTTCTGGTCGACTTTGTAGAGTTGTTCGCTCGGATCGAACTCCATCACCAGCTCACCTTTTTTCACGGCGGCGCCCGTGTGAAGCAGATGGGTGATCTGGAGTCCGCCTCCCCCGATCGCAGGAGCGGTCAGGATCTTCGACTGGCTGGCGCGCAGTTCGCCGGTGATATTAACTTTTATCGCAAGATCGCCTCGGGTCACGAAGCTGGTGGGGATTTCCTCCCCTGCCGTGGCAGGCGGCGCTGCTTTCCGTACCGCTGCCACGACCCCTACCGCCGCGCAGACGATTAGCGCGATCACCGCCCAGAAAATGGTTCGCCTGCTTCGCATTGCGCCGAGAACTACTCCTTCAACGAAGGATCTTTCAGGGCGACCTGATCTCCGTCGCGCAGACCCTTCGCGATCATGATCTTGTCTGAACTGCGTCTTGACACATCGATGTCGCGCTCTTCAAACTGCGTGCCCTGCCACACATAGGCGATGCTGTGGCCCGATTTCTGAAACAAAGCCTGTGCGGGTATCGTGAGTGCGTTGGCGACGCGATCCACGATCACGGTGACTTGGCCGGTGATTCCCGGCTTGAAGCGCGGGTCGGATTGGTCGAGCACAATTTCGAGACTGAAATTGCGCGGGATCGGCCATCCGGCTGAGAAATCGAGACTGGCAATTGCGCCGATCTGGTCGATGTGCCCCGTAAATTGCCGGTCGGGAATCGCGTTCAGTTGTACCGTGACGGATTGCTTGGGCGCCAGCCTGCCGCGCTCGGTTTCGTCGACACGCGCTGTGACGCGAAGAGTTGACGCGTCCGGCAATTCCGCGATCGCAGCCCCGGGCCAGGCATGGTCGCCAGCACGGTAGGGAGCCATGTTCGAGCCAACCCAGTGCTGCAAGACAGTGATCACTCCCGGCGACGGCGCTACAACGCTCATGCGCGCCAGCGAGTGTTCGGCGCGTTCCACGTCGTATCTGGCCTTGGCGCTGGCCTGTACGGCGGCCTCGATGGTCGCCTTGTTCAGGCTTACGTCTGATTTCTGCTTGGCCTCAGCCTCGCGGAGAGATTGCTCCGCATCCGCCAACTTCAGTTTTGCCTCTTCGCCTTCAATTTTCGAAACGATCTCCTGCTTGCTGGCTTCGAGTTTGGCGGACTCCACGGCGAAATGAGCCTTTAGAACATTGGTCTGATCCTCTTCTTCGGCCAGGCGCGCTTGCGCTCGTGCTTGCTCAATCGTTGCCTCGGCCGATTTCAGGGCGGACTTGTCCTGTGCCAGATCCTGTTCGGTCTTGGTCTTGTCGAACTCGACCACAACGTCACCTTTCTTGACGATTGTTCCCTCCGGCGAAAGCTTTACGATCTGCAGGTCTCCGGCATCGGCCGGAGCGCTCATGGTGACCGATTTCAGCGCCTTGACCTCACCGCGGAATTGGAGTGAATCGAGGAATTCGCCCCGTTTCACCTGGAAAGTGGGAACGGAAGGTGATCGCCTTGTGAACCGGACGGCGCCGAGCACAACGCCGCTTCCTGCCAGCAGGATCACAGCAATAACGACCCACTTGTGAAGCATCCAAAGCCGGCGAAGATGTTGCCTCATAGCGGACCGCCTGGGCTCCTGGCAGCTTCTTTTTCCACCGCATCGGCTTTTTGACCCGTGCTTTCAGAAAGATCGACGTCGACCGCGGCCGATAGGTCCGGCATAAGCTTGGGGTCGTTCCCCTCGATTGAGACAATAACAACGAAGGCCCGCAGCTTGCTGGAAAAGTCTCCGCCTTCTCCGATGGGGGATAGTTGATCCAACTTCGCGGGGAAGACCATATCTGGATACGCATCCAACCGCACTTTCGCAGTTTGACCGACCCGCAGGCTCGGATAGTCCGCCTGGTTGGCCATAACCCGCACTTGCATCGCCGCCGGGTTCACCACTTGCATGAACGGCACACCGGGCCGCACCTGGTCGCCCTCCTGGACTTCGCTCATGGATCCAAAGCTCTTCCAGATTGAGTTCAGAACCACGACTCCCTCAATCGGAGAGTGAATCTGCATGAGATCGGCGTTGGCCTGGGCGTGCTTCATGGTTTGCTCGTTCCGATCGCGCTGAATCTCCAGAATGCGGATGGCTGCTTGCGCTGCTTTGCGTTTCAGATCGAATGTTTCGCGCAGTTGATCGTAGGTAGCCTTGGCTTCTTCCAGCGTCTCCTGGTTTTTTTCAGCGTCGATGCGCGAGACCAGTTCCGCCTTCTGTACCTCCAGTTCCGCTTTGTGGAGGCTGTCTTCAGCAGTCTTCAGTTCGGTTTCATCTTTAGCGCGGGCGGCGTTTTCTTTGGCTTCCTCCTCGGCGACCTGATCGGCAAATTTTTGATATTCCGCCTGCTTGTCCACGAAATCCCGGATTTGTGCTTGCCGGTCGAACTCGACCAACAAGTCTCCCGGTTTCACGCGCGTTCCACCAGGCGTTAGCCGCACAATGGTGAGGGTAGGGAGCTGTTGCCCAGCCAACAGAGGAGCCAGAATCGCACGGGCCTGTACCGCTTCCGTGGTTCCTTTGAGGCGCAATACTTGATCCGGGCTGGAAACGCTCGCCAAAGTTGCGTGACCCAGGCTTGAAGACTTCCCGCGACTTAATACAAGAGCAGCAATGGTCCCCGTAATCGCGAGCGCCCCGATTGCGATCAATATCGTTCGCTTCGAAGTGGAAACAGGTTGCTGCAACGGAGGTTCCGGCGCGAGCTCCGGCGCTGATGCCTGCGGCTCTAGATCAGGAGGCACTTCGGCGGGAGATGAGTGCATAACCTTGAGATCACTCCACTGCGCGCTGACGCCAGCCTTAAATCATTGCTAGCACTTGAAGTAACGAACCAAGGTATCCAAGAAACGGAGTCTTTCCAAGGCCTATTTCATGCTCCGATGCCGCTTTGATCAGAAAAGCTGTATCTGGGCGAACGAGATTCCGTTCGATGGATCTGTTCCCTAGCGGTCCTTTCCGCCGGAAGAACGATTTCAGGGAAGAAACTTGCATGGGATGTCCGAATTTGCAACCCGTGGAGAGCTAAACGGCCTTTGGGAAGCGGGTAAGAATAACGGCTGCGAAGTGTTCAGGATTCTGCTCGATTCGATGATTGGTCGGACGGCCGCCCGATAGTGCCCCTCCGCGTACGAGGCCTGCGGATTTTGCTCCGGAAACGGTCGCTCGTCCACTAAAATCAAAGGTTACAGCCCCTATCATAGGAGTAACAGGTTTGAAGGGTCCCGTGTGGCGTCTGCGTCGCTTTTTATTTGGGTTCATAGGCCTCGTCTCGGCTGCGCTTTTTTCCAGCCCGGCGCCGGCGGAAACCGCTGCCTTTGATCTGGTTGGGCCCAAGATTGAAGTGCGGGTGCAACATGAAGGGGTCACGCTGCCGATCGCCTCGGTTCCGAGCCTGCATGCGGGTGACCGCCTGTGGATCCATCCCGATTTGCCCGACAGCCAGTCGGTGCACTACTTGATGGTCGTTGTTTTTCTTCGGGGAGCGACCAACCCTCCGCCGGATTCCTGGTTTACCCGCGTAGAAACATGGACTCGCGCCGTCCACAATGAGGGTGTTTTCGTAATGGTGCCCGCAGAGGCAGAAGAGGCGCTGGTCTTGCTCGCTCCTGAAACTGGGGGAGCGTTCACAACGCTCAAAGGTGCCGTGCGCGGGAAACCCGGTGCTTTTGTGCGAGCGGCCCAGGACCTTGTACAGGCAGGACTCGACCGTGCGCGGCTGGAAAAATACCTTGATGCAGTGCACGAGATCGGAACCAGCGATCCCGAACAGCTGAAAGAATCCACCACGCTCTTGGCTCGCAGTCTCAACATCCGCCTGGACCACCAGTGCTTCGACAAGCCCAGTGCTCAGCAGGTGCCGTGCCTTACTCAAAACACCGATCAACTTGTGCTCGATGACACCCATAGCCAGTCGATGGTGGCTACTCTGACTTCAGGGAATCAGAGCGACTTGCTGGCGCAGATCAGTTCGACTCCCTCCGCGCGCGGAGGGTATTACAGTCCATACATCGGAGCCGTAGTTGATGTGGTCCGCATTCTTGGAACCACGCACACGGCCCAGTATCAATACATCCCGGCGCTGGCTGTGCCGAAGCAGGATGACTTGAATCTTCGGCTCAACAACCCGCCTTCATTCCGCAATCCTAAGTCGGTCATCGTGATTGGTCTGCCGCCGGTTCACCCTTCTCCTGCTCCGCCACTGCGAGTCGTTGATCCCACGCAAGTATTCTGCGCGGGGCAGCCCTCGCTCTTGCTTCCTGCGGAAGGGGCTCCGTTGGTGTTCGCAACAGATCTCGCCCACAACTTCGTATTGCGAGTGGAATCAAAGGCGGGAGCCCAAATCAGTCTGCCCGCGAAGCCCGATCCCATGCGGGGCGGTTTTGTAATCGATACGCAAGCTCTGCAATCGGCGGAACTCGACGGTGAAGTCAACGGTGTTCTGCACGGAGCCTGGGGTTTCCACTCCTTTGACGGGCCGCATTATCGCTTGCGCACTTCGAGGGGTGGACAATGGATCGTCGCATCCAAGGATGCGAGTGCTTTGATCGTTGGCCGCGAGGATACTCTCCACTTGCAGTCGTCCGACGCGTGTTGCGTGAGTGAAGTTACGCTGCGGGATGAACAGGGCAGGACCTTGCCGGCAGAATGGAAGTCTCCGAAGCCCGATGAACTCGAGGTCAAGGTTCCGCTGCAAAATGCAAGCGCCGGATCGCTGACGATGTCGATCAAGAAATACGGCCTCCGGGAAGCTGACGAAATTCCATTGCATACCTATGCAGAGGCGGCGCGACTCGATAGCTTCACTATCCATGCCGGCGATTTGGAGGGAGTTCTGAAGGGCACGCGTCTCGACCAGGTAAGCGCTCTTGAGCTCCACGGACTTCACTTCGCTCCGGAATCACTCGCGAGAGCGAACCAGCAGGACGAACTGAAGTTGACCTCGCACGACACGGCCGACAATTCAAACTTGCATCCCGGCGATGTCATCGTGGCTCATATCACGCTTAAGGATGGCCGAGTCCTGGACCTGAAAACCGATATTCGAGCCTGGCGGCCCAAAGTCAGCCTGCTCAACAAAAGCGTCCAGCTGGATGATACGGCTCCGCCGCTCGTCCACCTCGGGAGTGCAGACGAGCTTCCGCAGGATGCGCGGCTCAATTTTGTCCTGCACGCACAGGTTCCCGAAACATTTCTGCCATCGGAGAAGATCGAAGTCTCAACGGCGGACGAATCGTTCCGCGTTTTGCTTGGATTCAAGGATGGCAATCTGACCATGCAGGATTCGAAGACGGTCTTCGCGGTGCTCGACCCGATGAAGTTGCTCGGCCCCTCGGCGTTTGGGCCGCTCAAATTCCGCCCCATTATGGGGGATGGGATCGAGGGAGATTGGCAGCCATTGGTGAATCTGGTCCGGATTCCGGTGTTGAAGGGAGTTCGTTGCGTTCCAGCGCCGGAAAAACAATGCACGCTCAGTGGCGACAAGTTGTTTCTGCTGGACGCAGTGAGTACGGATCCAGACTTTGTGAATTCCGTGGAAGTTCCCGAGGGCTTCGTCGAGGACGCGCTGACGATTCCACTACCGAAAACGAAAACGCTATACATCAAGCTGCGCGACGATCCCGGAACGATCGATGTCGCCGTCGTCCCCACGCTTACAAGCCAGCAGTGACCTGGGAACAGCCGCATTGGCCAATCCGCCAGTTTATTTCTTAGCCGGGGGTGCCGCAGCCGGCTTTACATCGTCCGCGGCCTTCAGAAGCTCCTCGATCGAGTTCCCAGAAAGCGCGTAAAGTGTCGGCTCATTTTCGCGTTTCGCGAGGTACCCGCTGCCGGTTTTCGCGATCGAGATGTTTTCTACCCGCTTGCCGCTATCCGACGTGACGATCACTTGAATCGTCGGATTTGAAAAGCCAGAATCCTCGAACTTATCTGCGGTTAAGTCGCGCAGCTTTGAAACCAACGCCTCTACACTCTCACCATCTTCTTTCTTCCCGTTCGACCACCAATCCGCGCCGCTGCGAGTCAGGAAGTAAGCCTTTGAGCCATTATGCATCTCGATTTTTGCGGGATCGTTGTAGCTGAAATCGAAAACTTTTTTGTTTCGAAAATCATCGAGTCCTTTGTCGAGTGACTTCCCTAGATCCGAGTCAACTTTGTAACTTCCTTCAGCTACACTCGATTTCGCGTAATAAGCGTCTTTATCCTTTCGGACTTGCAGCTCCTGCGTTCCCGATTGGTCCGTCACCTTCACCGTGGCCACGGGAGTTCCGTGCGAAAATCCAGCCTCTGTTTCTTTTTCTGTGCTCGATCCGCTGAAATCCATCCGCGCGCCCGCTACCTTGCGCACCAGTTCGGCCACCTGGAAGTTGTCGGCGCGAAGCGGTTTCGGCTTCAGAATCTGCCACTCCTCTTTGTTGCGCCCGAACTCAAGGCTCTCGTTGTTCTTAGTCAGCTCCAATCGACTGATTTTGTCTGGTGTGATCGTCACCAATCGCTTGTCGCGCAGATCGTTCACCGACTTGTCGAGGCTGGTTTTGCTGTAACTGGCAATGGTGAAAACACGCGGATCTCCGGCGAGCGCTGCGTAAACCGAGCCACCGGTCGGAGTGTCATCCCCAATCAGTAGTTTCTGGCTCTTGCCGTCTTTTTCAGAAATATCCGCCTCAAGGCTGGGTTCGTCGAGGCCATAGGATTTCAGATCGGTCGCCTTGTCAACGACGAGGCGCTGAGAATTCAAAGAGGATATGGAAGACAACACGCTCGAAACCGACGATTCGTCCGCGGGCAAGTGCTCGGGCTCTACAATCTGCCACGAGTTTGCACTCGTCCTCGAAAGGACAATCGAGTCCGCACCTTTTTTCTTGATCTCCAGCTTTGTAATCCCGCCCTCATCGAGTTTCAGGATTGAGGGAGCGTCTGCCGATTTGCTGGAGACCTCGTCGCTGGGTTTGCGATGGGAAGACCAGTACAGGGCACCTATAAGGGCACACAGTACGAGAGTCGTGACAAGCAGTCCGCGAAGTTTCATGGTATCAAGTCAGACTTTCAGAAGTCGTTGTTACCTCCTCTTCCACCAGACTCCAATCCCGAGAATAAGCACGATCCCCGGCAGCAACAAAAGGCTCGTGGCCCTTACCATGCTCATTTGCCCCTTCGTCATCGTGATGCGGCGGTCGTCCTCCGGTTTCGGCCGGATCGAAATCAAATCCTCGTCGGAGGAGAGCCAGTTAATCGTATTCAGCGCGAGGTCATCGTTGCCGTTGAAGTTGACAAAGCGATTGGACACCCACGACGAGCTTCCTACCACCACGAATCGCCCTTGGGAGTTTTCCTTCCCAGTGTTGTATGTCCCAGCGGCAGCCAGCGTGAATGGCCCTTGTTTGTTCTTGGGATCCTTCAAATTGATCTTCGGCGAGTTGAGATCATTGGTCGCGAGGCTGCTGCTGGAGGAGTCGAAAAGTTTTTCCACACTGCTCTTATCAGTGTTCTTCACTTGCAGAGATCGGGCCAAGGGAATGCCGACCGCGGTTCCTTTCATCTCCGAAACGATCGGGTGCGACTCGTACGCAGTCACCAGCGCAACTTGAGGTCCCAACCCAACCATCTGACCCAGCGGGTTCAGATCGAGGATGAGGTCCTTATCCAAGGTCACGCCCCAGCTCTGCAAAACCGTCGCCAAACCATCGTTGTCTGCGATCTCGGAGCGGCCCATCTTCAAGGGTGGGTCGAGCATAAACAAGGCTCGTCCACCGGCTTCAACATACTTCTTGATCGCGTCGACTTCAGGTTGCTCGTAATTACGTGTTGGCCCGGCGACGATTAAGGTTGTGCACTCAGCCGGGACTTCTGCTTTCTGCAGCAAGTCGATCGCTTTCGTTTCGTAGTTATCCTTCGCGAGAGAATCCTTAAAGTGCGATAAACCTTCGCGGTCGCTGTCGTCGAGTTGATGCTCGCCGCTTCCGGCGACAAAACAGACCGTACGAGTCGTATTCTTCAATGCTCGAATGAAGGCTCCTGTGACGCCTTCTTCCGTCATGCCCTTCGCTTCTTCTTTCTTGTCGCCAATCTGCACCACTGCGGTCCCGAGGTTCCGGATTCCCGCTTCCCGCGCCAGTTGCGGATCCTTGTCGGGGTCGACGTAGGCGACATGAACCTTGTGTGACAGGTTCGCGTACTCATCGAGCAGGTCCCTTCCTTCGCGGAAGTGGGTGTTCTGGTTAAAGTAAGTGATCGTCGCGTCCTGTTTCAGTGATTTGACGATCTTGGCAGTTTGCTCCGACAGGCTGTAGCGTTTGTTCGATGTCGAATCGTATGACTTGTTGAAGCGGTCGGCGAGGATATTGATTATAACGACAGCCGCAATCGCAATAATGATATAAGTCGTCGCGTAAGCCGCGTACTTGGTTTGCCTCGCCTTAAGCCACTCGCTTGCCATCTACGACCTCCAGCGCAGGGACTCAAGAGAACGAGCGGTCAAGAAGAGTCCCAGGAAAATTACAGTGAGATAGAAAATCGCGTCTTTGGAATCGATCACCCCGCGCATGAACGACTCGGTATGGGTTGCCACCGATATGTAGGCCAGCACTTTCGCCCACGTCGCACTTTCGAAACTCGAAACCCAGCCGGAAACATAAAGCAACAGACAAACAGCAAAGGTTGCAGCTCCAGCAATGATCTGATTTCTGGTCAATGTTGAAATGAAAGTCCCGATCGCTAAGAGCGCCCCGGCTTGCAACAGCACTCCCAGATACCCGACGAGCAGGGGTTTCCAGTCCGGGTTGCCATAGCGAAAGAGGAAAGCGAAGTTCAGGGCGGTAAATAAGAGCAGAGAGCCGTACATAATCACTGCAGCGAGCCATTTGCCGGTGATGATCTCGAAATCCCGGACGGGAGAGGTTGCCAGTAACTCGATCGTCCCAGTCCGCTTTTCTTCCGCGAATAAACGCATCGTAATCAGCGGAATCATGAATAGTCCGATCACGCTCGTGTTCGACAGGAGCGGCCGGATGATCTGCTCGTTGACGTTCATGGGGAACATCTGGCCGCGCATCTGCATCTCCACGCCCTCCACGACGTAGAATTCGATGGCAGTCCAGAAGAAATAGCCAAAAATCAGGCCGAAGAGCAGTAGCAAGACATAGGCAACCGGCGATACGAAGTAGCTGCCCAACTCCTTCCGGCAGATGACCCAGGCGTTCCTCATTGTTTGGCCTCCTCGGCTGCCACTTTCTCAATCTCGGCGGGTGCTTCACTTCCGGTGAGCTGCAGGAAGATTTCCTCAAGGCTCAGGGAAGACAGCCGCAGTTCGTTGAGGTCCCATCCGGATTCCACGACTGCACGGGCAATGTCGCCTCGCACTAACTGCCCTTTCTGACCCTGCACTTCAAAAACCGCACGGTTATCGCCCTGCTCTTTGCATACTGCATGGTTTACGCCGGATACCTGCTCCAGTTTGTGCTGAACTGCCGGCACTTCAAGCGTACCTGTCCGTCCCGCGATTTCCACGAGAACCGATTCGGCCCCGCGTCCCCGGGACCGCAGATTTCGCACCGAGTCAGTCGCCACGAGCTTGCCCTTGTTTATGATGATGACCTGCTCGCAGGTCTGCTCCACTTCCGGCAAGATGTGCGTGCTGAGAATGATGGTGTGATCTCCCGCCAGGCTCTTGATCAAATCCCGAGTCTCGTTGATTTGCTTGGGATCAAGACCGGCGGTCGGCTCATCGAGAATAAGCACATCCGGGTTGTGAATAATGGCTTGAGCCAGCCCTACGCGCTGCCGATAGCCTTTCGACAGCTTTCCAAGAAGTTTGTTACGCACGTCGCCGATGGAACACCGTTCGGAAACATAGTCCACCTGTTTCAGCAGAGTTCCGCCGGAGAGGCCTTTCAGTTTGCCGACGAACTTCAAATACTCGGATGTTTCCATTTCTGGGTAGATGGGGGGGGTCTCGGGCAGATAGCCGATTCGCTTCTTGACCTCGAGAGGCTGCTCCAGAACATCGAACCCCGCCACATTCGCCGTTCCTGAAGAAGGCGGCAGAAAACACGTCAAAATCCGCATGGTGGTTGTCTTGCCGGCGCCATTCGGACCCAGGAATCCAACGATCTGGCCCTTCGCCACCTCAAAGGAAATCTGGTCGACCGCAATCGTGCGAGCGTACCTCTTCGACACATCTTTGACTGTAATCATAAGTGTTTGCCGTCAACGCGATGAAAATCAACGTTGGTCCAAACGGACTTGATTAACGCAGAGTAATTAATCTTAAGAACTGACATCGCAAGATGTCAATTTTCGCATGAGATCTTTCGTGCCGATATGGGCCGCTGGATCCCCTGACGCCGACTTCGAGTTTCGGTTTTAAGAATGGCACAAGCGAAAAAACCATGACTTCCAGTTGGCCGAATACTTGCCGCGCGGCCAAATGTAAACCCTGTAATACGGCGAAAATGACGATGCTCGACCACTTTCACCCGTTCGTCACAAAAGTAAGAGACAATACTTGGTCCTGGAGAAAGGATCAACTGTACGGATGAAGGCGGCCCATCTTGCCGATCGTTTTGCCGATTTATTCGCGTTTCGACCACGCATATTCCGGGCTCCCGGACGTGTCAATCTGATCGGCGAGCACACAGACTACAACGATGGCTATGTGTTGCCCGCCACGATCGGATTCTCAGCCTACGTTGCGCTCGGCCCCCGCTCGGATCGGAAACTCGTCCTTCACTCCGCGGAGTTCAGCGGCCATTTTGAATTCGATCTCGACCATCTGCCATCTCGGCGCCTGAACGAATGGTGTGACTACGTCGTCGGAGTAGCGCTGGCGCTGGCGCAACAGGGTGTCAATCTCTCTGGCGCAAACCTGCTGCTGCATGGCGAAGTTCCGATCGGCGCCGGGCTGAGTTCGTCGGCCTCCGTTGAGGTCGCATCAGCCTTGGCCTTGTTGAACTGGAGCGGGATGGAGTTGCCGATTCCCGAAATTGCACGACTTTGCCAGCAGGCGGAAAACAATTTTGTAGGCGCAAGAGTCGGAATCATGGATCAGTTCGTTTCCTGCGCCGGAAAAAGGGGGAATGCGATCCTGTTGGATTGCCGCTCCCTTTCTTACGAATTGGCGCCGGTACCTCCGGACGTGCAGTTGGTCGTCTGCAATACGATGGTGAAGCATGACCTTGCGACCGGAACCTACAACATTCGCCGCGCCGAGTGCGAGGAAGGCGTGCGATATTTTGCCCAGCGGAATCCGAGCGTTCGCGCGTTGCGCGATGTTTCCCTTGAGCTACTTGAGCAGCACGCATCCGATCTCCCTCCGGCGATTTTGAAACGCTGCTCTCATGTCATTCATGAAAACCAGAGAACTCTCGATGCCGCCAATGCTTTTCGCCGTGGGGACATAAAGCGAATGGGCGCGCTAATGTGCGAGTCCCACCGCAGCCTGCGTGACTTGTACGAGGTGAGTTGTCGTGAATTGGATGTGATGGTGGAGTCTGCACATGGACTGCCGGGATTTATCGGTGGTCGGATGACGGGAGGTGGATTTGGCGGATGTACTGTGAATCTGGTCCGCAAAGAACACGCCCGGGACTTCTCTGATCAGATCGCGGGGCGCTTCCGGGAGAAAACTGGCATCGATCCGCAGGTCTATATTTGTTGCGCGGAGGATGGTGCCCAGGAATTGCCAGGTCCTTTCTGATCCCTCGTCCGGTGTTTAGCCCTGATAGACTACTTCGCAATTTAAATGCGGCGGCGTCACGGGACGACGAAATGACCTCCAAGCCCACATTAACAGCGGAACTGATCGCGGAATTTCTCGGCACATTTGTATTGATGCTTTTCGGTACCGGTGTCGTGGCCATGGTTGTTCTGTTCCCCACAAAGAATCCCGGCGAAACCATCCATGGAGGTTTCACCAATATCACTCTGGGATGGGGTCTCGCGGTGACCATGGGGATTTACATCGCCGGAAAAATTTCCGGCGCCCACCTGAATCCGGCGGTGACCTTGGCTCTCGCCTTGTTTCGAGGGTTTTCCTGGCGCAAAGTGCTGCCCTACACCATCGCACAAAGTGTCGGAGCATTCGCCGCTGCAGCTCTTGTTTTCTGGAATTATCTACCGGCATTTCATCAAGTCGACCCGAACCTGGAACGAACCGCAGGTGTGTTCACAACCTTTCCGGCGTTTCCCGGTCAACCACAAGCAGGGTTTCTTGATCAATTCATCGGGACTGGCCTGCTGGTCCTTATGATTTTTGCGATTACTGATGAGTTCAACATGCCTCCGGGCGCTAACCTCAGTCCGCTTCTGATCGGATTGGTGGTTGTCGCCATTGGCATGAGCTTCGGAGGGATGCACGGCTATGCCATCAACCCGGCGCGCGATTTTGGTCCGCGATTGTTTGCCGTCTGCGTCGGCTTTCGCAACAACGGCATCACCGACGGATCGCGCGTCTGGTGGATTCCGGTCATAGCACCGTTGCTCGGTGGCATCGCAGGGGCTGGATTGTATGATTTCGGGATTCGCCGCTTCTTGCGCCCGGCCGCGTGATTTCGAGTTCGCCCGAATCGAGGAGACTGCTGTGTCATACGTTCTCGCCCTTGACCAGGGCACGACCAGTTCTCGAGCTCTGATCTTCGACGGAGACGGAGCACTGCGATCCGTCGCTCAGCGCGAATTTGATCAGATCTTTCCGCGACCGGGCTGGGTCGAGCACGATCCGTCACAGATCGCATCGTCGCAACTTGAGGTTGCCCGGGAAGCCGTCGACCGTGCGGTCGTGCACGCCAATGACATCGTCGCAATCGGTATCACCAATCAGCGAGAAACCACGATCGTCTGGGATCGCCAGACCGGGAAGCCCATTTACAACGCAATCGTCTGGCAGGATCGGCGCACCGCTGATCTTTGCCGCCAACTCGTCGAACAAAGACACGAGCCGTTGATCCAGAAGCGGACTGGATTATTGATCGACTCATATTTCTCCGCTACCAAAATTTCCTGGATGCTCGACCATGTCGCCGAAGCGCGCCCGCTTGCCGAAGCCGGGCGCCTCGCTTTTGGCACGGTCGACAGCTGGCTGATCTGGAAACTTACCGGAGGCAAGGTTCATGCCACCGATGTCAGCAACGCCTCCCGAACCATGCTCTTCGACATTCACAGCGGGAAGTGGGACCGCGAACTCCTGAATCTTTTTCACATTCCGCTGTCGATGATGCCGGAGGTGCGCGCCTCCAGCGGCAGTTTCGGAGAGAGTGTACTGCCAGGTCTGGAGGGAATTCAGATTGCGGGGATTGCGGGCGATCAACAGTCAGCCTTGTATGGTCAGCACTGTCATAGTCCGGGCCTGACGAAGAACACCTACGGCACCGGATGCTTCATGCTGCAGAACACCGGCACGCGTGCGGTTCCTTCGTCCAACCGTCTAGTCACCACGATTGCCTGGAAGATCGACGACACCACCGAATACGCCCTTGAGGGCAGCGTTTTCGTGGGGGGTGCCGTTGTCCAGTGGCTGCGCGATGGTCTCGGTGTCATCAAGAAATCCGTGGACGTCGAGGCCTTGGCTAACTCGGTTTCCGACAATGGAGGCGTTTATTTTGTTCCCGCCTTCGTTGGATTGGGGGCCCCGCACTGGGATTCCTATGCCCGCGGTTCGATCTTCGGGCTGACGCGAGGTGCGACGGCAGGCCATATCGCGCGAGCGGCGATTGAGAGTATTGCGTACCAGGTTGCAGATCTTCTCGACGCTATGCGCAAAGATTCCGGTGATGAAGTGGAGGAGTTGCGAGTCGATGGCGGCGCCGCGGCCAACAATGCCCTGATGCAATTTCAGGCGGACATTCTTGGAGTACCGGTTGTACGTCCTGCAGTGACGGAAACCACCGCACTCGGGGCGGCTCTGCTTGCGGCTAGGGCAGTGGGATTATGGCCCGATGGTCTTGATCCCGCCAGCGATGGGAATCAACAGCGCTTCGAGCCACGCATGCCGCGATCGCAAGCGGAATCACTTCGTTCTCGATGGAATGAAGCCGTGTCGCGTAGCAGGAACTGGGAATCGGGAGGAAAACAATAAGAGTCCTGCTTTCCTCGAAAATACTAGGGTTCGTACCAGAACACTGCTCCCCTTGTGATTGGCGGCAGCGAAAACTGGATACTGTCGCCTTGACGTTTCCCTTCGACTGGCTGCGCGTCGCCAAGAAATGGCAAGAAATATCCCTTTCCACTTGAGCCAGCCTGCAGCGTCACCTCAACTCCGCTTTGCGGCGTCTGGATGGGATTCGATCCTCCCCGCAGCCCGTCGAAATTTGCGAAGAACACATTCACATGCCCATCGGAAGTATGTGCGATCGAAGTCGCCACACGAGGGCCAGCCTTGATCCGGACCTTCCTCGAGCCCTGAAGGCTATCCAGGAACTCGCGCTGTGCGTCGGGCGATGCATGATCAAAATCTTTCACCAGGTCGGCGTTATACGCTTTTCCAGGGCAAGTCGGAAAAAGCTTGATGTTAGCGGAGTCCCGAAATCCATCCGCATTATTCCCGGTGATCACCAACCGGTTCCCCTTGCCGACAAAGTCGTCTAGCCACTGCTTTTCGCGGCTATCCAACACGCGTACGTCCGGCAATACCAGAGTCTTGCCGGCAAACTGCTCCAGCGTCCGCGGAGTCACGATCTGAAACTCAAGATGCTGTTGCATCAAGAGAATCAGGATGCCGCGGTACGAGTTCAGGAATTCATCCGCATAGAAATTCCTCGTGTCCGGAGAAAAGTAAACACCGATGGGATCGATCGGGGAGCGCGGCAGATAAAACGTTTTTTCGTGTGCCGCAATCCATGAAAAGATTTTCTTTCGGGTGGGCAGATCATTCGACCCTGCCATCGAATGCCCGGGCGCGTCCCAGAAATTCGCTCCCACCATGACCTGCGACATTGCCAGGTTCATCATGGCCTCACGCGCATCCACTTTCTTGTCGCCATCCCAGGAGTAATTCAGGATCCACGTTGGCTTGCCTTGGGCGAAGGCGCGAAACGAATGCATCCCCACCTGGTAGCGGAACCAATCCAGAGGCGTGCGCGACGATGCCATGTGGTCGCCTTCCCCGAATTCATACTCGTGCGCAATCGCGTCCACCACGGCGTACAGGCTGTAGACATCGGCTCCCACTCGCACCGCTTCTTCTTCAATGCCCGGATAAATTTCAGGAATGGTTTTGATCTCAGGATTGACCGACTTCGCGGTGCGATCAATTTCGCTCATGAAGTCGGTGAACGTTTGAATCCGGAACTCAACCCACTTGCGAAAGGCTGGATCGGCAAAGTCCCCGAGTTTGAGATCCTTCTTGGCGTCAAGCCCTGTCTGTTGCCTGAAGGCGGCCACTGTGTAGTCGTCGAAGCTGGCCCAGGTATTTTCCCAGCCTTCGAAATGAGTCATCCAATACGGAATGTCCACATAAATGCCGTCAATGCCCGTTCCAGCAATCTGGCGCACACGCTCCATGTAGATTTTTCGCCACTCGGTGGCGTAAGGGCTCACCCACACATCTTCGTCACCGGCTCGGATCCAGAATGCTGTTCCACCGCCAAACATGGCGGGTTCACCGCTGATTTTTCGCTGCAGCCAATCCGGATGTTCCTTGGCCATCGTGTGCGGAGTCTGATCGGCGTGAGCTGTGATGCACTCCGTCCCGGCGATGTACACAAAGGCATGATTGCCGACCTTATGAGCCTCGCTGGCCACATCGTGAATGGCTTTCAGCTTTTCTTCGGGATGCACGAAACTCTCATATCGGCCAGGGATGTCGTTGTCGACTTCGATGCCAAACACGCCACTCTCTTGCGCCTTGCGCACAATTTCGACCGCATCTCCGCCCTTCAGGCCGTAGGCCCCAATGCGAACGTAATTTTCCCAGCCCTGTTTGTCCGGATAAGTGGCAGCTTCCAATCCCAGCGCCAGGATGCACAAGACCAAAGCAGCAAACCATTTGCGAAAGTTCATTGCAGAGATTTCTCCTGTGCCAAGGTGCAAGATGTCCCTTCGTGCGCCTTCATGCCTTGGCGGTTCAAGGTTTTCAACTGCTGAGGCTTGGAAGGGCCAGATCGGGAAATGTCATGGGGTGCCATCTTCCTGTCCAAGCCCCGCGGTCGTTCGTAAGGTCAGACTGCCATCTTCATTTAACTTCTGCCGGCAGGCCCAACGTACTGGATATCGCTGCCCCTTCACTTCAATCTCGCCCTTAAGTCGCAGGCCTTTCCACTTCGTTCCTTTGGGCAGCGCGAATTTCGCTTGCCGCACTTTTCCCGGTAACGGATATCCCGCGTCGAGGCAGCCGCCGACATTCACCTTCCCGTCCTCGCTGGCAACGGAGACGCGAAGCACGCCCGGAACACCGGCGACGCCATCATTGACGAATCCGAGAATCAACCCTGGATATCCACCCTCCTCGTAGGTCCACACCCACGAAGGCCGCACCCGGTAACCGATTTTCCGTGCCAGGCCGTCAATTGCGTCAGGAAACTGGTGATAGTAGTTGAGGATGCGGTCGGCCTGGATGCGATGCCAGTTCCACAGCGAAAAGTAACAAGGAGCAGCATCCTGAGCGTGATGGATAGCATTGTCCGTGTAGGTGATTCCTTCGTCGAACCGCAGGCTCTTCGGCGATCCGTCGGACATTCCCACTTCGATTGCGACGGCGGTCCACGGAGGCCGATTGCTCAGTTCTTCGATCTGCTCGTTCTCAATAAAAATCGTGTCGGTACGCAGCCAGTTGCCGCTCCGTACGGTGCGCTCCACCAGTTCCGAATTGCCCACCTTGCTGAAGTCCGGCTGTGTATTCGTGACCAGCGGTGTCTTCTTCCATCGTTGCAGTTGGTGTTGGAACATATCCACAAAAGTGTTTTCGGCAGTCACATTGTCAGGAAAGGGGTTTGTCTCAAATGGCCAGGTGTGGCCTTCGCCCCAGAATCCGTACATGAAGGTGTCCACGTACTCGACGTCGGGATGACCGTCATAGGTGTCCGCTAAAAGATCGACCAACTCGCGATAGGCAGCCTGGAATGCCGGATCGTCGTAGCGGGGCTCATACCGTGTACGCTTCTGCCAATCGCCCATTTTCACCATCGGAATCTTGTCGCGCAGGAATTCGGGCAACGGGGAATCGGGAATGTCCGGATTGCTCATCATCACGCGAAACCCGATGCGCTTCTGATATTGCCGCGCCAGATCGAAGGTGAGTTTCCAATGCTCGCAAAGATCGAGTTTTCCTGGCCGTTGCTGTACGTCTTTCCAGTTGACGCGGATGTACAGCTTCGTGCCCAGGGACAGCTTTACGAGGTTCTCGATCGATTGTGCCTGAGTTTCGCCGTCTTTCTTCCCGGGCCCAACCTCGTCGCAGATGTACGTGATGAGGCCCATCCCGTAATTTGGTACCACTTCATGAGACGGCGTCAGGCCCATTACCACATTCCAGCTCGGGTAGTCGTCGGCCGAGAACGGTCCTTGATAAAGCCGGTCGGATACGGGAGGTCCAGATCCGAAATCGTAGCGGTCGAAATTATGCGGTGGAATGCGTGCCAACAGCGGCTTGGCGCCAATACTCGCTAGAGTAAGGGCGCCGCCTGCTTTCAAGAATGATCTTCTCTGCATCTTCCTCTCCAGGACTGCAGCAGACACGATCTCCGGGACAAAAATCCAGAGTTTTCCAGCGGGAATTTCTAATGTTTCTTAGAACTCAAAACGCACTCCAAACTGGAAGAAGCGCGCCGTTTCGCCGATCGCATCACTGGTAATGGTGCCGAAAAAAGGATCACCCACTCCCGAATTCGGTTGCCCGAAACGCGGATGGTTGGTGGCATTGAATATTTCCGCTCGCACTTCCAGTCGGGTGCCTTCTTTCGGCACGAACGACTTGTAGAGGTTCACGTCCATGTTGTGGATGCCATCGACGCGCAGTCCCGGAAAGTAGCGGGGAGCATTGCCGGGATTCTGGTCGCCGGGGTCGGCGAAGCAGTTTGCGTTAAGAAAAGCCGGCGTGTTTCCGCCGTTGCCTACGTTTTGCCAGTTCAGGGCCACCGTGTGCATGCTGATTCCGGTCTTCAGTTGCGGGCAGACCACATTTGGACGCTGATTGCCACTGGCCAGCCTGGCGGTTGCCATTCCGATGGCCATCGGCTGGCCGGACTGTTCGGTGATCAGAGTCGAAATGGACCAGCCTCCAATTACGGCATCGACCGCGCGGTTCATATTGCCGCCGATCCACTGTTTGCGACCGATCGGCAGATCGACGACTACGGCACCCGCCAGGCGTTGCGGCGTGTCATTGGCGCCAATGCTGTGCTCGGCATTTAAGCGGTCAAGTTGCTGCGGCAGGCCAAGGCCTAAAGCTCCCACCCAGTTGTTTCTGCCGGCCGAAGAATAGTCGGTTTCCTTCGAGATCGTGTAACTGCCCTCAAAGCTGACATGATGCGTGGTGCGTTTCTGGAAGCGGATCTGCAGTGCGTTGTACCAGGAACTTGCCCCTTCGACCATGAGACCTTCGAAGTCCTGGGCAAATTGCGGATATGTACTCAGCAAATAGCTCAGTGGAAGCGTCGAATTGCCGTAGTTCGAATTGGGTTCGTTGAAGCAGGGATTCGACGCCGAAGGTGTGCAAGGCGCATTGAAGAGCGGATAAAACGGGTTGCCCACAAAAGTCTGCAGGAAGTTGCTGACGCAGCTGTCGAATTGGCATGTCGAATCTGTTGGCGTCTCTGCCGCTGAAATCTGTGACAACAATGCAGACGGAATGAAGTCACGGTTGTTCGTCCCTGACCATGGCAAATGTGTGCTTCGATTGGCGGAATAGTCGACGCCCAGCACAATCTGGCTCGGCAGCAGCCGCTGGATGCCCAGGTTCCACTGATAAAGTTCAGCATCTCGTGCCGCGCTCGTGCCCAGATCGTTTGGATTCTGATAGCCCCAGTTTGCAAACTGTCCATACTGCCTGCCTTGCGGTGGGGTAAATCCACCCGGGAAGGGGTTCTCGAGCGTCGCCGATTGCGTCGCAAAGTCGTCGTTCGTAAAAAACAGGTTCGCCGTTTTGCGGAATGCGGTTCCCGGATATTGGAAGTTCGTCGCCGGGCTCATGCCGAAGTAGATGCCGGCTCCACCGCGTACAACTGTTTGCGAATTAAGTTGGTAGGAAAATCCCAGGCGCGGTCCAATATCCTTGCGGTACGTCGGAATTGTCCTGTTGCTCGAAGTGGCGAACTGCGTGGTGCCCAGCAGTTCCTGGGACGAAGGGTAACTCAAACCAATCGACTGTAAAGCTCCCTGCGTACTCAGCGTGCCGATAGGCGCGGTTGCGGGAACGGTGTTCAAAGGAATATTCACGCCGCTGTCGGCCGTGAAATTGCTGAACTCGATCTGATTGTTCCGCGATGTGTAGGGCGAACTCCACTGGTATCGCAAGCCCAGATTCAGCGTTAATTTCGAATTAACCTTCCAGTCATCCTGAACATAGAAGCCGGTTTCGAGAGACCGGTTTGCAACCGACGGGGTCACGACGAGCTGATTCGTCGCGTTGATATTGTCGCCGTATCCAAATGCCAGGCTGGCAAACGGGTTTCCTGAAGTATTCCCGGATGGATCGAAGTTGCTGTTTGGATTCGGAGAAGTGACGTCATCCGTAAAGGTCAGCGATCCGGTCGGATAATTCGGCTGCCAGAAGTTGTTATAGAAAATCCTCTGCTCCCCGCCGATCTTAATCAGGTGCGACCCGTGGGAAATCACGACCTGAGACGAGTAGCTTACCAGCGTGTGCCCGAAACTCGTGTTGATACAGCACTGGTCATAGAGATTGGTCCATGGCAGGTTTCCTTGCATCTGGAATGTGGGCATCTTGTCGATGCCGTTGGCCTGTTCAAATACAGCGGGCAATCCCTGTACGCCGGTTGGTAATGAGGCGTTGAAGCTGGAAATCGTAGGAATGCCCGGAACGGAAAGTTCGTGCACGCGGTCGAGCCCGATGCGGCTGGTCCAGACGATTCTCGGATTGACGGTCCAAGTGTACTCAAGCGAACCGTTTTGTGCTACGGTCACTCCGCTCTTGATTCCGTCATTGTCGAAGCCGTCGCCCAGGTTCAGCGGAGTGGTGAAGTTGTACCAGCCCCGGCTGTAGCGCGCGCTCAGGCGGTGCTTGTCGTTGAGTTGGTGGTCCACCTTAATGTCGAACTGATAATCCGGAGCATTTGTCGTGGTCGTCCAGTTGAAGTTGTTGAATTCCGGGTTGGCGTTGTTCGGCTTTGGATAGAGATTAAGGACAGCCAGCCCGATCGGGTCGATCTCACTCGGCGGAATCACGTTCAGTTGACCGTTGTACTGCACTTGCGGCCTGTTTACGCACGGCACTCCGCAACCTTGCGGCGTCGGGTCATAGATGTTTTGGGGCAGACCTGTATCGGGATTCATGTCTGCGGAGAAATCTCCCTGGCGCTCTGCCAGAGTGGGTACTGTAGCTACGCCGCTCTGCGCGCTCGAGCTCCGCACCTTCTCGAAGTCCACAAAAAAGAATGTGCGGTCCTTCTTGATCGGTCCACCGAGCGAGAATCCTCCCTGATCGCGTCGGCTGTTGGGCTTGGGATTGGGAATTGGGTTACCCGTAATATATTTCGGATTAAAGAAATCCCGAGCGTCCATCTGCGGCCGTTGCAGGAAATACCAGCCGCTGCCATGAAAGGCATTGGTTCCGCTCTTCATCACCATGTTCACGACCGTGCCGCCGTTATTGCCGAACTCGGCCGAAAAGCTGTTGTTCTGCACCTTCATCTCTTGCAGGCCTTCGACAATCGGCTCGTAGTAAACGTTGGAGTTTCCTCCTTCGCCCTGCTCCGGAGCGCTCAGCAACGATCCGTCGAGCCGGATCTCGGCCGTCGCGTTCCGTTGCCCGTTCGAAGTGAAATTCGTGCCCGATGGATAGTTGTCGCTGGTCCCAGATCCCGAAACCTCGGTCACGCCCGCCGCGAGAAAAGTGAGCCCGAAGAAACTGCGATTGATGAGAGGCAATTCCTTGATCGCTTCGTTGGTGATCTCGGTTCCCAAGGTCGCACTTTCCGTGTCGAGCAGAGGTGCGGTCTCAGTCACTTCCATCGTTTCGCTCACCGCCAGCGGATGAAGCACAAAGTCCACGGTGGTCTGCTGATCGACTTGCAGCACGACATCTTTCTTCTCAGCTACTCGGAATCCTTTGACCTCTGCCCGGATGTTGTAAACGGCGGGCCGCAGGCCTATCAGAAAGTACTGGCCTTTTTCATCCGTCTCCGTTTTCTGAGAGATCCCGGTCGCGTCGTTCATGATTGTGACCGTGGCGTGCACGATCACAGCGTTGCTTTGATCGGTGACGATGCCTCGAACCTGCGCCTGGTAGCTCGCCTGCCCCAAAGCTGTCACGGCAATGCTGCATAGGACCAGGAACGTCAGTACCAGATGGGTTGCCAGACGGAAAGTTCGAGTGCAGACAGGCATGGGGGCCTCCAACGGAATGACTTTCATATCATTACGACTGACAACTATCACTTTCGATTATGGGCGAAGTCAAGACAAATCGGAGGTCGGAGCAACCCTGTTCTCCCGTGAGATTTCCACACTTTCGGCACGTTTGGCGGCTTGGAGGTCAGATTATCCCGCAGCTTTCTCTTTATTACGGCTACTTTCGGAATGCGTTCCTTTTTGTCCAAAACTCTGGAACCGGTGAGCGCGCCTCTGGTTCTGAATCTGGCATCATAAGCCTGAGCGTGGACACTTATGAAAGCCGCTGTCCTTTCCTCGCCGCTGCCGATTGCCCAAAGTCCACTCCAGATTCTTGAGGTCGCCGATCCACGGGTTCGCTCCGGGCATGTTCTGCTCCGCGTACGTGCCTGTGGCGTGTGCCGCACCGACCTGCACATCGTTGAAGGGGAGTTGCCGCCGCAGCAGTTGCGTATGATTCCGGGTCATCAGATCGTGGGCGAAGTCATCGATGGTGGCACGGACGGCATCCCGGTCGGATCGCGCGTCGGCGTTTCTTGGCTGGGCGGAACCGACGGTACCTGTCCTTACTGCAAGCGCGGCGAGGAGAATCTTTGCGATTCGCCGACATTCACCGGCTATTCCGTCGCCGGCGGATATGCCCAATACGCATTTGCGCGCTCTGATTTCGTCTATCCTCTCCCTGCCGAGCTCGATGACCTTCACGCCGCGCCTTTGCTCTGCGCGGGAATTATCGGTTTCCGCAGCCTGCGCGTCGCGGGCGTGCAGCCTGGTGAGCGCGTCGGGCTGTTCGGTTTTGGAGCGTCCGCCCATCTGGCCATTTCTGTTTTGCAGGCTTGGAAGTGCGAAATTTATGTATCTACGCGCGGAGAATCGCACCGCAAACTGGCGGAATCGCTGGGCGCGGCCTGGGTTGGATCCGAAACGCAAAAGCCGCCGGTGGACCTCGATCGCGTCGTCACGTTTGCTCCCAGCGGAGACGTCGTCGTCGCCGCCCTTGCCAGCCTGCGCAAGGGCGGTGTGGTCGCCATCAACGCCATTCATCTCGACCGCATTCCGCAATTCGACTATGACCGCTTGCTGTGGGGAGAGCGGCAGTTGCGCAGTGTCGCCAACATGACCCGAGCGGACGCTCGCGATTTTCTCGCGCTGGCTGGGGAGATCGGCTTGCGCCCGAAAGTAACTGTGTTCCAGTTGGATCAAGCGAATGAGGCCCTTCTGGCAGTCAAGAACGACGCGGTGGATGGAGCCGCTGTTATCGTGCCTTGATTGGAACAAGATTCCTGAGGGTGCCCCACTTCTGTCCGGGGTGGCCAGAAGTGGGGATTTTGCGGCATCCATGCTGAGGGAAGCTAGCGGGCGGTTTCTACCGCGCTAGTGTGTACGTCGCGATGAACAGTACGCAGAACGCAGCTGCGTGCTTGACTTCATTCCATCCCAGCCGCCGAACGACAAGCGGTGCCGGTTCCTGGATAAAGTAAAACCATCCTCGGAATAAAAGAGGAGAGAACGCCACGGAGACAATTGCCGGCATCAAGCGGCTCATGCAGGCGATCGTGAGCACGCCTGTCATCAAGGCCTGTCCTGCGGCGAAGGCCCAGCCTTTGGCGAGCTTCGCCCGGAAGCCTTCGACATTCGTGGTGTGAATGCGTAATTGCACGTAATGGATCTGGTCGCCCGTGAAAAGGATGTTCGCCAGCCACAGCATCCAGGCGGTGTTATTGAAATTCCCGGTGATCACGTAGTACGCGGCAGGAGCGGCGGCGGTCAGCCCGATGGTGCCCACGATCTCGGAGAGCATTCGCGCACGCCGGCCCAGCCTTTTCAATAGTGCTTGCCCTCCGAATGCGGCGAGAACCGCAGCGCCCAAGGGCCACAACGCAGCGTTCCTACCCGCCCAAAGCAATGCTCCGAGAGTCAACGCGGCCACTGCGCCCAATCCCAGGACAAACGACTTGACTGCTCGGTACTCTTCGTTCGACCGAGCCCGCATGACCGAGGTGCCAAGCAGGCTTTCCACCGGCGTTCTCAGCCAGAAGAGCGACAACGCGGCGGCAGACAGAAGAATGAGGGGAAAGATGTGGCTGCACTCGCGAAACGCGACGCCCGCTCCCGTGATAATTGGAACAAGCAACAAGCCCCAGGCCCCATGTTCGCGGGGGACAATCAATGCCCGCCGTCGCTCCCGGCGTGCTCTCTCGCTTCCCACGTCCGAAGATCCGATATGAATATGATCCGCGACTTGTGTAAGGACTGACATCAACGCCACCCCGCCATATGAATATGCTGCATTCCCTTGACCGCCCGCATATATTGCGCCCGCTCAAACGCTCCCGGATCCGGGCAACGCAATTGGCTCATGCTTCCTTGCATCTGGGCCACTGATTCGTACTCGTGCCTTTCCATCCAATCCCGCAGTTCGCGCTCGACATGCCGGATGTGGTTGACCCCATGCCGCATCAGCGCCGAGCACATCATGGTGACGCTCGCACCCACCATGAGCAGTTTGACCGCGTCCTCCGCGCTGTGAACTCCGCCGGTCGCGGCCAGCCCAGCTTTCACCCGGCCGTAAAGAATTCCGATCCAGGTGAGAGGTAAGCGCAGCGCCTGCGGTGTGCTCAAAAGAACGTTTGGGCGGATTTCCAGTTCCTCGAGATCGATGTCCGGTTGATAGAAGCGGTTGAACAGAACCAGGCCATCCGCACCGGCTTCGTCCAGCCGGTGAGCCATGTTCGCCATATTGCTGAAGAATGGGCTCAGCTTCACGGCGACCGGGATCGTCACCGCCGCTTTCACCGCCTGCAGAATTTCGAGATATGTCTTTTCGACACTCTCCGCGTTCAATTTCGGATCGGTTGGAATGTAGTACACATTGCATTCGATCGCGTCGGCGCCCGCCCGCTCGATTTCGGCCGCAAACTTTGTCCAACCACCAAGGGTCGAGCCATTCAGGCTGCCAATAATTGGGATGCTCGACGCAGCCTTTGCCTTTCGGATGTGATTCAGATAGCCATCAGGTCCGGTCTGGAATTCGCTCGGCTGCGGGAAGTATGTGAGAGACTCAGCGAAACTCTCGGTGCCCGCGGCCATGTGATATTCCAGGTCCATCTCCTCCTGCCTCAATTGCTCTTCAAACAACGAGTACAAGACGACCGCGGAGGCGCCGGCTTCTTCCAGGCGGCGAATGCCTTCCACATCGCGAGACAGAGGCGATGCCGAAACCACCAGCGGCGACCGGAGCCTCATTCCCAGATAGGTCGTGCCGAGATCAACCATGTATTCCTCCCCGCGCGCTTAGCGCGTCGCTCCTGCAGGCGCCGGCTTCTCGGCGGCTGCAGCTTTCTCAGAGGGCTCTTTCGGGCCTGCTGGGATTTCAGTCTTGCGGCTCGCCATGTACTCATACATGCGATAGCGCCGCTCCACATCTTGCTGCGCTAGCTTCCACAGGCGCTCCGCGTCTTCCGGCTTGCTCTTGGTGAGCATCTTGAAGCGGGTCTGTTGCAGGAGATATTCCTGAACCTTGCGCGTCGGTGCACGAGAGTCGAGCATCAGCGGATTCTCGCCCGCCTCCGCCCGTTCAGGATGGTAGCGATAGAGCAGCCACTGCCCGGACTCGATCGCAACCTTCTGATCGGTCATTGCGGTGGTCATATCGACGCCATGCGCGATGCACGACGAGTAAGCGATGATGATGCTGGGGCCGTCATAGGCTTCCGCTTCGAGGAAGGCCTTCAATGTGTGCTCGTCCTTCGCACCCATCGCTACGCTTGCCACGTAAACGTTGCCGTAGGTCATCGCCATGAGACCGAGATCCTTCTTTGGCCCCGGCTTGCCGCCGGCGGCGAACTTTGCCACCGCCCCGCGCGGGGTTGATTTCGAAGCCTGGCCGCCGGTGTTCGAGTAAACTTCCGTATCCAGAACCAACACATTCACGTTGCGGCCGCTGGCGAGAACGTGATCGAGCCCGCCATAGCCGATGTCGTAGGCCCAGCCATCGCCTCCGACGATCCAGACGCTCTTCTTCACCAGCATGTCGGCCACCGCGAGTAACTGCCGAGCCTCGCTGGTATCGAGCTGGCGCAACCTCTCTTTCAGGATGTCGACGCGCTGACGCTGTTCGAAAATGTCTGCCTCGTCTTTTTGTTGCGCATGGAGCAGAGAAGCCGTCAGCTCGTCACCAACTTTTTCGCCGAGGCTGAGCAAGAGTTCCCGGGCAAACTCGGTCTGCTTGTCGATCGAAACCCGGAAGCCGAGCCCGAATTCGGCATTGTCTTCGAACAATGAATTCGACCATGCCGGCCCGCGACCGTCGGCATTTTTCGCCCACGGAGTTGTCGGCAGGTTGCCGCCGTAGATCGAGGAGCAGCCGGTAGCATTAGCCACGACGGCGCGATCGCCAAAGAGTTGCGAGACCAGCTTCACATACGGTGTCTCGCCACAACCGGAGCAGGCGCCCGAAAATTCAAACAGAGGTTCCTGCACTTGTTGCTGCCGGATCGTCCCAACTTTGATCTTCCTGCGGTCAAGGTCGGGAATCTTCAGAAAGAAGTTCCAGTTCTCGCTTTCGGGCGCGCGCAGCGGCGGTTGCGGCACCATGTTGATTGCCTTTAGGCGCGCCTCGCTCTTGTTCTTCACGGGGCAGACATCGACGCACACGCCACAGCCGGTGCAATCTTCCGGAGCCACTTGAATGGTGTACTTCATTCCAGCCCATTCCTTGTCGCGGGCTTCGCATGATTTGAAAGTCGCGGGAGCGCCTTCCAGATGCTTGCTGTCATAGACCTTGATCCGGATGACCGCGTGTGGGCATACCATCGCGCACTTGCCGCACTGAATGCAGATTTTCGAATCCCACGCGGGGATTTCCAGAGCCAGGTTTCGTTTCTCCCACTGCGAGGTAGCGGTCGGAAATGTGCCGTCGCAGGAGAACGCGCTTACCGGCAGTTCGTCCCCTTTCCCTGCATAGATGGCGCCCAGTACGTCATGCTCGAATTTCGGAGCGCCCGGAAACACTTCCGGAATCTCGATTTTGCTGCTCGAGGACGCGGGAACCTTTACTTCGAACAAGTGCGCCAGCGTCTCGTCGACGGCGCGCATGTTCTTTTGCACAACCTCTTCGCCTTTCTTGCCGTAGGTGTGCCGGATCGACTCGCGGATCGCCTCAATCGCTTCTTCTCCCGGCAGCACTTTTGAAATCGCGAAGAAGCAAACCTGCATGATGACGTTCATGCGCGAGCCCATGCCTGCGTCCCGCGCAACCTGGTAAGCGTCGATGGCATAGAACTTCGCTTTCTTGTCAATCAATTGCTGCTGCACCTGGCGCGGCAGATGGTCCCATACCTCTTCTTTGCCGAACGGACTGTTCAGCAGGAACACGCCGCCCTCAACCAGCGAGCTCAGCATGTCGTAGCGCTCTAGGAAGATCCACTGGTGGCAGGCCACAAAGTTCGCCTTTGAGACCAGGTAGCTCGAGCGAATTGGCTGCGGGCCGAAGCGCAGGTGCGAGACTGTCATTGCGCCCGACTTCTTAGAGTCGTACACAAAGTAGCCTTGCGCGTAGTTATCGGTATTTTCGCCAATGATCTTGATTGAGTTCTTGTTCGCACCAACCGTGCCATCCGCACCGAGCCCGTAGAACATGGCGCGGATCACACTGTCAGGCTCGGTTGAAAACGACGCATCGTAGTCGAGGCTTGTGTACGTAACGTCGTCATGGATGCCGATCGTGAAGTGATCTTTCGGTTCGGTCTTCTCGAGGTTTTCGTATACCGCTTTCACCATCGCCGGAGTGAATTCTTTGGATGACAAGCCATAACGTCCACCAACGATCGTGGAGCGGCGCGCGGCGCCATCCGCCGGGCCGCGAACAAAAGCGACAGGCACTGCGTAGCCCTTGTTCTTTCCCTCGTGGAGGGCGTTGATGACGTCCACATACAACGGTTCGCCGATGGCTCCGGACTCTTTCGTACGGTCGAGAACCGCGATTTGTCGAACGGTGGCAGGGAGCGCATCCAGGAACGATTTCACGCAGAAGGGGCGGTACAACCGGACTTTCAGCAAGCCAACTTTTTCTCCGCGCGCATTCAGGTGCTCGACGGTTTCGTGGGCGACCTCCGCGCCTGAGCCCATCATCACGATCACGCGCTCGGCGTCGGGAGCCCCGACGTAATCAAACAGCCGATACGACCGGCCGACAACCTCGGCGAACTTGTTCATGACAGCCTGGACTTTGGCTGGAGCTTCGTCATAGAAGCGATTCGCCGTCTCGCGGATCTGGAAGAACACGTCAGGATTCTGCGCCGTACCGCGCAATACCGGATGATCCGGCGACAATGCACGCTGCCGATGTTCGATCACCCGATCCATATTGACTAACGAGCGAATATCGTCATCGTTCAGCATTTCAATCTTGTTCACTTCGTGTGAGGTGCGGAATCCGTCGAAGAAGTGAAGGAACGGTATCCGGGTCTCGAGAGAAGCGGCGTGCGCGACCAGGGCCAAGTCCATCGCTTCCTGGACCGAATTCGAACAAAGCATGGCCCATCCCGTCGTCCGGCAGAACATCACGTCGGAGTGATCGCCGAAGATCGAAAGCGCGTGCGTTGCCACCGTGCGAGCGGTGACGTGAAAAGCGGCCGGCGTAAGCTCGCCGGCGATCTTGTTCATATTCGGGATCATCAACAGCAGACCCTGTGAAGCCGTAAATGTTGTCGCCAGCGATCCGGTCTGTAGGGCACCGTGTACAGCCCCGGCGGCCCCGCCTTCGCTCTGCATCTCGATCACGTGAGGCACGCTCCCCCAGGCGTTCGGGACCGTTTCCGAAGCCCACTGGTCCGCCCACTCTCCCATCGGCGACGATGGCGTGATGGGGTAAATGGCGATGACTTCACTCGCGCGATATGCGACGTGAGCCACCGCCTCATTGGCGTCCATGGTCTTGAATTTGCGCTTCATTGACTTCCCCCGTTCCAGATTGTGGACCGCTGCCACCGGAGTGGCCCTGAGATGAATTCAGAATGCAGGAAAAGCGGCAGAGCTGTCGGGATGTGGATTCACATGTCGATGTGATCGAAATCACAATTTTGCCGCATGGTCCTTGTTTTCAGATGTCTAGCGGAGTTGCGAAATGGGCAAGGAATTGCGCTTCCCTCGGTTGGATCGCTTGCAGGCGGCTGGGACCGACCTGAAGAAAGCATTGTGGTGGCACGGTGTCTGCGTCCGAAGTAGCATCTTCGTAACTTGTTCCTCCCATCTGAACATCGCAAGATTGTCGAATGGAGCTAAGCACGGTCTTCCTCGGCTTTCTGCAACGAGTCGCGATGGGGGCGGGAAGCGTCTTTGCCATGATCCTGATTGCCCGCATCAGAATGCCGCGCCGATCGGCCATAGTCGTTGGCCGGCGAGGTTAAGCTCGCAGAACTGCCGGTCCGGCCTTTCGATCGCTTATCCCGCGGTTTCATCCCTCCGATTCTTTCGTTCTTGACTTCCACGAATTCTGAACTTCGATTTGACCGGATTCGAGTCGAGGTGAGATAGTGATTCGCTCTACCGACACTTTTTGGAATCAGGCTTTTTGCTCTCATAATCGCCCGAGATGGTCCGTCTTATTCCCAGAGATGACAGTTTCTTCGACATGTTCGCGGCCATGTCGGCAAATGTCATTGCCGGCGCCAGGGCATTGGTAGACCTGTTTGCGGACTACAGCGACGTGGAGCGAAAAATTGAGCGAATCCGCCATATCGAACGTGAAGGCGACGAATTGACGCACACCGTTCTGACCAAGCTGAACCAGACCTTCATCACGCCATTCGATCGCGAAGATATACACCAGTTAGCCTCGAAGCTTGACGACGTACTCGATTTCATCAACGCCGCGTGCTCACGCATCAACATGTACCGAATCACAAATCCCCCGGCCGCAGCGGGAGCCCTTGCCAGGATCATCCTGCTACAAAGCCAGGAGATGCAGAAGGCAGTCTCGCTCATGCACAAAAACGGCAATATCCTGGTGCATTGTGTGGAGATCAACCGCCTGGAGAATGAGGCCGATCAGGTCGCTGAACAAGGTATTGCCAAGCTGTTTGAGTGCGAGAAAGATCCCATCAATCTGATCAAGAATAAGGAACTGATCGAATTTCTGGAGCGTGCCACAGACAAGGCCGAAGATGTGGCGAACGTACTCGAAACCGTAGTGTTGAAGAATACCTGAGCTCGCTCGCCGACAGGAATCCCTGGTGAAACCTGACCTGCTTTTGCTGATTGTCACAGTTCTGGTCGCGCTGACATTCGATTTCCTCAACGGATTTCACGACGCCGCTAACAGTATTGCGACCGTAGTCTCCACCCGTGTGCTATCGCCAAAATTGGCCGTCGTGTGGGCGGCGTTCTTCAACTTCGTCGCGGCTTTTCTTCTGGGAACGGCCGTCGCGAAGACCATCGGTGCGGGGATGATCCGCATTGATTCGGTAACTCAATACGTCGTTATCACGGGACTTTTTGGCGCCATTGTGTGGGACTTGCTGACTTGGTGGTGGGGGCTTCCTACATCCTCGTCCCACGCACTCATCGGGGGTTATGCGGGTGCCGCAGTCATGCGGTCGGGATGGCATGTCATCATCGCCGACGGTTGGTATAAAACGCTCACCTTTATCGTTGTCGCCCCGCTAATCGGCCTGATTCTAGCCCTCGTTTTCATGATCTCCGTGTTCTGGATGCTTCGCGACAAGCCACCACAACGAATCGACAAGTGGTTTCGCAAGCTGCAACTGGTTTCGGCCGGCGCCTACAGCCTGGGACACGGCGGTAACGACGCTCAGAAAACTATGGGGATCGTCGCGAGTGCGCTCTATGGTGCCCATTTCTTGAGTTCGGCGGAACTACGCGGCAATTGGGGGAAATTTCATTGGCCTATCATTCTCGCCGCCCATGCGTCGATTGCGATGGGAACCTATTTCGGCGGATGGCGAATCGTCCACACCATGGGGTCCAGAATCACAAAATTGAAGCCGGTGGGAGGCTTTTGTGCGGAAGCCGCGGGAGCGATCACGCTCTTTTCGACAGCGCTGGCTGGCATTCCGGTGAGTACTACGCACACGATCACCGGCGCAATCGTTGGCGTGGGCGCTACCCAGCGCCTCTCCGCCGTGCGATGGGGAGTCGCGGCGCGCATCGTGTGGGCCTGGGTCCTCACCATCCCAGCTTCCGCTCTGGTGGCCGCCGCCGCCTTCGCAATCGTGCGCTGGCTTCACCCGGCGGCGTAACTTTTTTCCGTCGCAAAATGGGAGTTTTAGCGCTGGCGTAATCACCTATCATAGAAGGCGAATGTGCCACTTGCTGGAAGCCCTCGTTCCCTCTACTCTTGACGAGCCGAAACATTGAGGGCCCAGCTTCCCCTGATACGAAGATACGAGCAGGGTTCCTCCGGAAAACCTAGCCCAAGAGGAGAAAGTGGATGAGCGATCACTATCATGACCCTGCCGACTTGCGACTTTTAAAGGAGATGGGCAAGCTTGCCCCCACGGAGTTCAACGCCTGGTTGAACCTCGACAAGATCGTTGCGCGCGAAGATGGCGCGATTCCGCGAAAGTACCGCGAACTGATTGCACTGGCGGTTGCCTGCACAACGCAGTGCCCGTACTGCATCGAAGTTCACACCAAGGCGGCCAAGGTTGCGGGCGCCTCGCGCGAAGAGATCACCGAAAGTTCGTTACTGGCCGCGGCTTTGCGCGCTGGTGGCGCGGCGACGCACGGAGCCATGGCGTTGAAGTTTTACGACAAAGCCTAAACTCGGCGTGGAGCGGGTGGGTCCGTTTATGGGCCCACTCCTCCGGTGTGGCAGTCCGAGCAGTTGACCTGAGTCAGATCCCCGATATCAACCGGATGCTGGAAAGCAGGAAGTTGCGTGGCGGCGACGTTCGTCGTTCCCTCGGTTTCCGCCATCAACGTGTGGCACTGGTTGCAGTCTTTGCTGATGACCCTTCCATCGGCGCTGACGTGTTGTCCGTCGTGGCAGCGGAAACATCCGTTGAAGTAATAGTGCCCGAGGTTGTTGGGATGCGTCTGCCAGTTCAACTTCATCTCTGGGAAGGTTGTTCGTTTGAAAATCTGCTGAACCTCGGTCACCGCGTTGCGAATCTCCAGTTGCTTCGTTTTCGCGATCTCGGGATACTTCTTCTCGTAAAAGTCCTGCAATCCGGCAGCGATAGCCTGAGTGGCAGCATCGGTTGTCGTGTAGGTTCCCGTTAAAACCGTAACCGCTTGCTGTTTGATGAAGGGAAGAGAGGCGTCAATCCGTCTGGCCAGCAGCGACTGATCGACCGCCTGGTCGGGCGAGACATAGATATGCGTGGGGCGGTTATGGCAGTCCACGCAATCCATGTGATGGCGGGAAGCCTTGGCAATCTGGTCTTTGCTGAGCGTCGAATCTTTGGCGTAGTACTCGGTAACGCGTCCCTGAAGGTCCTCGACATGGACGTAGGGAATGGTCTGGTGTTTCTCGTCGGCCGCGACGTACTCGATCTTGTTGGCGATGTTCATGTGCCAGTGGATCCCCTCGGGCGCACCCGTCGCGGGATCACCACCGCCCGTTTTAATGAGCATGCGAACCTGGCGGAGGGTATTCTTTTCGTCGTTCGCATAATGTGTGAATACCTTCAACTGCCCCCCGTAAAACTTCTTCGGCCAGTGGCACTGCTCGCAGGTGTCCTGCGCCGGTCGCAAGTTGTGAACTGGCGTCGGGATCGGCCTTGGGAAGGTGTTGAAAGTGGCGGCATAGACCTGGCGTGCACCCGAGAGCTTGGACTTCACATACCACGTTGCCCCGGAGCCGACATGGCAATCAACGCAGGCCACGCGTGCGTGTGGGGATAGCTGATATGCAGTGAACTCCGGGTTCATCACGGTGTGGCAAAGTTGCCCGCAGAACTGCACCGAATCCGTGTATTCGTATGCTTTGTAACTCCCTCCCGCGCTAACAACCACGAACACTACAAGAAAGCCGACGAAGGAAATCACGGCACTGCGCTGCGCATGGTCATTGAGATCGACCACCGGATAAAACGCTGTGGCCGTCACTTTTTTCCGCCGCTCGATCAGTACCCCGACCAGGACCAGAACCAATCCAAGGATCAGGAATCCCGGCGAGACCATGTAGGCGAGGATGCCGATGTACGGACTTGGCTTCGTTGCAATGACGTCAATCAGGACGAAAAGAAATATGTTCGCAAGGCTGACCAGCACCAGCGCAATTCCAGCCAGACTGATGGGACTGCGCAGCAGCATACGCAGGCCGTGTCTGGCCTCGACGGTGCCGTTGGGGGATTTCTCATCGTCCATGTTTAGTCTCCGCGACTTCTTTTTCGTCCTCGGATTCGGCCTCCCGGAGGGCGCGGTGTGCTTCGTCCAGTGCCTTCCGGTCCAATCCGTGTTCCTCCTCGTAGTGGTGCAATGGCATTTTTCCGTCCCACCAGGCCCAGTTCATCGGGTAAACATCGGGATCCAGAAATACCTGGTAAAAGTGCCACACTACGATCGCCAGCGTCGCCAGTACAGCTTCGTAATAATGAATCGCGGTTGCTACATCCAGCCACCACCGCGGCAGATGATTGCCGACGCTCACTTTGGCCCACAGCGCTACGCCGGTTACGCCCATCACGATCATGCCCCAGACCAGAGCCCAGTATTCCGCTTTTTCTGCATAGTTAAAGCGGGTGAACTCTGGCTTTTGCGAGCTCAATCCTACGTAGTAGGCGAGATTCTGCCACGCGCCGCGGATATCATCCACTGTTGGGAGCAGATCGATCACCAAGCGCCTGCCTTCCCGGGTCAGGATTGCGTCGAAGATGTGATAAAAGCTGACACTGATTAGCACTACGGCCGCGATCCGATGTATCACGCGCCGCATATGTTCGCCAAGCGACATCATGGACGCGAACCAGGAATCGGGGAATTTCAACGCGAATCCGGTCAGAACGAGAACAATGAAACTGGTCAGCAGCGCCGCATGCTGCCATCGAAAACGCGCAGGCATGCGCACGACGAAGTGCTGCTCGGTCTTACGCATCGCCACGACCTTCGCACGCCAGATGATGAAATTGTGCAGCAACATTCCGCCGATGACAGCAAAGATCATGCCCAGGTAAAAACGGCGGATCCAGCGCACGGCTTTGCTGCCAATGTCAGCCGAGAGTGGAGCATCGACGTGCACCTTGGCTGAAGTGAACTTCTCGTTCACCCCTGGATGGCATTGTCCGCAGGTATGCGCGAGGTTGGCGGGATTGATCGTCGACCTTGGGTCGCTCGAGGGCAGAATGTTGTGTACACCGTGGCAACTGGCGCAGTTGGCTACAACCTGCGACCCCAGCCGCGCCGCCAACCCGTGATAACTAGCCAGGTAAGTGGTCGTGCGGCGGCCTTCGACTCCGAATTCCTGCGATAACCGGACGCCTTCATGGCATCGGGCACAGGTCACCTGTGCCAAATTTTTCGCGGCAACTGGTGAATTTGGGTCAAGGTGCGACTTGATGGAGTGAATTCCGTGGCAGTCCGTGCAAACCGGTGCCTGCCAGTTTCCCTTCGCAATCGACTGTCCGTGAATACTCTGCTGAAAGTCTTTTGAGATCGTGTCGTGGCAGTGGCCGCACGTCAGCGGCACATTGAACTTGAAGATCGGAGACTTCGCGTCTTTGGCATCGAGAATTTCGTGTGTGCCATGGCAGTCGGTGCAGACTGCTGCCTTCTCCGAACCGGCTGCAACCGCATGTCCGTGGACGCTTTCCTGGTACGAGGCGACCATCTGTGCGCTCTGTCCGCCATCTTCCATCACGAATTTCTGGCTATGGCATGATCCGCAGGTTGCCGGGATGTTGGTGTGATGCACTCGTGACTTGGGATCGCTCGCCGGAAGTAGTTCGTGCGCACTGCCATGGCAATCAACGCAGGTGGCCGCGTGGCTGTTTCCGCCGGCAACCGCCTTGGCGTGAAAACTTTTCTCGTATGCGGACTGCTCATCGCCGTGGCAGGTCGCACAGCTTACCTTCTGCGGAGTGCTCTCGTGCGCGGCGCTCTCGATATCAGCATGGCAGTCGACGCAGGTGAACATGCTGCCATGGATCGAATCCTTGAATGTCTGGGGATTGACGTAAAGGCTGACCGGCTTGCCATTCACTTCGTGCGTCAGGGTAGCGTCACCATGGCATGCGAGACACTCCTCAGCGGTTGGTTTTACTGGTTCCTTACCCTTGGCATAACCGGTGCTCAGCCCAAGAAACAGGAAGAAGATCACTTCCGAGACAAAAAAATATCGTGTTGTTCGCGTGGACATACTGCCCACCCGCCAATCTGTTCAGAATCGAACGATTTTTCAGTGCCGCGCCCGAGCGGCTTCTTGCTCAGCTACTTCTTGCCAAGACTTCGGACGTAGGCGACCAGATCCTTGATCTCCGTGTCCTTCAGCTTGCCTTCGTAGGCGGGCATTTTTGGAGCTTTGCCCTTGGTGATTGCTTCGCTGAGCTGGGCGTCCGACATGCCTTGCACTTCGGCCGAGGCGAAATCCTTCGTTCCCATTTTTCCGCCTTTGCCATCGGCGCCGTGGCACATGGCGCATTTGGACTTGTAGGTTGCCGCCGCATCTTGCGCCGCTGCTGAAACGCTGCAAAGCGCAATTGCGCCGCACGCCAACAAGATTGCTAGAGTGGTACGAAACGAGAGACGCTTCACGTTGTTTCCTCCTGAGAATCTATCCGCGGCCACTCGGGCCGGCCTTTCCAAGTATCGAGCGCAATTGTAATCCCGCTCGCACTTTCAATTCCTGTTCTCGACTCGCAGCCGTAGATTCGCATGTCATGCTAGTCAGACCTATGGCAGAAGTCACTCCGGGGTGTGATGCTAATCACAAGCCCTTGCCGATGTGTGAGTTGGAACGGAAAGCTGCCTCGAACAAAATCGTATCTCATGCTTCGCATGTGATTTGGATCACATCTTTTTGTGGGGTCAATCACGTCGACTCGCCCGCTTCAACCTAAGAAATAGACGGAAATCACGCATGGCTAATACATGCAGGGTTGGTGCGTGTGATGCCAATCACTAAAGCGAGTGACCGAATGCACGGAGTTTGCGGCCAACCTCTGCCATCCTAGCGGCCAATCGAGGTGAGCCTATGACTCAAGATGACCGTGACATTCTCGATGTACTGAGGTTCGAGTTGAGTTTCCTGGAAGACGGCGGATATGGCCGTTCTCCACAAACACCGTGGCGAGCCCCAGCGGTTTTTGAGGATTCCCCGATTTGTCCAAATTTCTGTGACCCGGCACGCCCGCATTCTTGCCAGACTTGCCTGCTTGAACAATTCGTTCCGCAGGACCGGCGTGAAGAAGCCATCCCTTGCCGATTCATTGAACTGACTTCCGAAGGCCAGACCGTAGAGGATTTTTATCGCCTGGGCAGCCAAAAAGAGATGGAAGAGGCACTTGCCCGTTGGCTTCGCGCTCAGATTAAGAAGATCGAGGCTGAGCGTGCCCTGGCAGCAAAGCCCACCGTTGCTTGACATACGTTTCTGCACCGCACTTGCCAATTCAAGATTGGCGTCAATTCGAAGTTGGGGGTTTTTCGATGAGTTTGCAGGCTTGTTCCAAGGAGATGCAACCAGACATGAGTGAAGAGCACGCTTACCGTGTCTCGGCATGGTGGACCTCGGGGCGGACCGGGTTGGCGAAGTCCGACTCCGCGCCCAACGCAATCCATTTCACAGCGCCCACCGAATTTGGCGGGCTCGAAGGTCGTTGGACCCCGGAAGAGCTTCTGCTGGCGGCGATCGCCGGTTGCTACACCACGACCTTGCGGGCTATCGCGGGCGCGGCGCAATTCAATTTCACAGACTTACAGGTGGAAGCGAGCGGCACTGTGCGCAAGGCTGACTCCGGCTACAGCTTCAGCCAGATTGTGCTTCGACCCAACCTGAAGATCACGACTGCCGACGAAAGAGACAAGGCTCTCGACCTTCTGCGCCGGGCTGAGAAACTTTGCCTGGTTTCGCGTGCTATCGGTACCATGTTGAAGTTTGAGCCGCAGTTGGAAATTACCCGGCCAGCGATCCTGTGAAATCCGGGGACACTTCGTTCTCCGACAACACGAGCGACGCCGAGACAGAGGATGGATCTTCCATCGGGTGAAGGTTGAATCCGGCTTTCTTGAAGATCGCCTGAGTCGCCAGATTGTCTCGCAAAATCTCGCCGGACAGTTTCTTGAACTTCTCTTCGCGCGCGACACTCGCTACCGTCGACAGTAACTCAGTTCCCAAACCCCGGCCTTGCCAGTGATCCGAAACCAGTACAGCCGCTTCGGCCTCGGCCCCACTGATGGCGCTGAATCGGCCGACCCCCAAAATCTGGTGCCGGCCGGTGTGTGCATTGGTGTGGTCCGCGACTAACGCGAATCCACGATCGTAACTGGCGAAGCAAATTCGCACCAGGCGCTCGTGCTCAACCCGTGTACTCAGACTCAAGGCGCAAAAGTACCGTAGATAGACGCTGCGCTCCGAGAGCGTTCCATGGAACTCCACCATCAGTGGTTCGTCCTCGGGACGAATAGGACGGATGGTGACGGGCGTCCCATCTTTGAGCTTCCATTCCCTTACATACTGCGACGGATAAGGCCGAATTGAAGGTTGCGGCAATCGCCCAGCCTCGACGTCGGAATCGTGGAGCACGACTCGCGCATCGAGAGCCATCACGGAATCCGCCGTCGCCAGTAACGGATTGATATCGATTTCCTTGATCAGCGGTTGCTCGACGACTAGTTGACTGAACAGCACCAGCAGTTCCTCGAGTTTCGACAGGTCAACGCCCCTGCGCCCGCGAATTCCCTTTAAGGCCGCGAAAATGCGCGTTTGCTCGATCAATCGTTGCGCCAGAGTTGTATTTAATGGCGGGAGAGCCACGGCGCGGTCGCGGTACACCTCGACCATCACTCCGCCCGTGCCAAACAGGATCACTGGGCCGAATTGCGCATCGATGGAACTGCCTAGAATGAGTTCGTAGCCGTCCCGCTGGATCATTGGCTGGACAGTAACGCCCAGAAAATGCTCTGTGCCCGCCTTTTGAAAGACTGCGGCCTGGATTTCGCGGAATGCACTGCGCACCTCACCGGCGTTCTGCAGTCGCAGCCGCACTCCGTCCACGTCGGTTTTGTGCGCGATCGTGTTCGACAGTAGTTTCACCACGACTGGAAAGCCAATCTGGGCGGCGACCGCCGCTGCTTCTTCCTCGCTCTGCGCAAGAAGGGTTTCCACCACCGGGATGCCGTAATCCGAAAGCAGTTGCTTGGACTCAAACTCGTTCAGTAATGTGCGATTGCTTGCGCGTGCAGACCGGATTGACTCACTGACTCTGCTGCGCCGGTCACGAAGGCCGGGAGGAGCTTCAACGAGGGCGGGAGTTTCGTAGAGACCGCGCAGGTTGTAGGTGTAGCGCCACATGTACGTGAATGCGCGCGCGGCCGTGTCGGGATAAGAAAACGTCGGTATGCCGGCGGTGTTCAGGATCCCTTTTCCCTCCACCACACCCTCTCCCCCCATCCAGCATGCGAGCAAGGGCTTGCCAGAGCTGTGCGCGAGGAGCTTCATGCGCTCGGCCACCTGCCTTGGATCGGCCAATCCTTGGGGAGCAATGATCGCCAGCAGTCCGTCGCTGTTCGGATCCTTGGAGACAACTTCGACAGCTTGCACGTAACGCTCCGCGTTTGCATCCGCTAAAACGTCGACTGGATTGGCATGACTCCAGTGGTCACTCAGAAATGAGTCCATTTCGCGCAGAGATTCTGGCGATAACGAAGCTAACTCGCCTCCGGTGGCAATCAGAGCGTCAGTCGCCAGGACTCCAGGTCCGCCGGCGTTTGTCACAATGGAAAGCCGGGGACCACGAGGGCGCGGCTGCTTGCTCAGGGCCTCTGCCATATAGAACAGGTCAGCGATGTTCTGCACGCGCAACACGCCGCAACGGCGAAAGGCGGCGTCAAGCACTTCATCGCTACCGGTCAGAGCTCCCGTGTGCGAAGCGGCGGCGCGGGACGCAGCCTCTGACCGCCCTGCCTTCATCACGATAATTGGCTTGCTGAGTGAAATCTCGCGTGCGGCGGAGAGAAATGACCGCGCATCTCCCACGGATTCCATGTACAGCAAAATGATTTTGGTGTGGGGATCGTCGCCGAAGTGATAGATGAGGTCGCCCCAATCGACATCGAGCATGGATCCAGTGGAGACAATTCCACTGAATCCGACGCGCTCAGTTTTGCTCCAGTCCAGGATTGCGGTTTGCAGGGCGCCGCTCTGGCTGAGAAAGGCAACGCCTCCTTTTTGCGGTAACGACCGGGCGAACGTCGCGTTGAGACCGATCGTGGGATTCATGAACCCCATGCAATTCGGACCGATCAGCCGCAGCGATCCCCGACGGAGATGCTGCCGAATCTGCTCTTCGAGAGCCGCTCCCTCGGTCCCTTGCTCGCGGAAACCGGCGGAAATTACCACAGCCGATTTCACGCCGGCATCCACACACTCGCCGATGATACCGGGAACGATCTCTGCAGGGGTGACGATGACCGCCAGATCGACGCCTCCGGGAATCTCCCCGACATGCGCATAGGTTGTCAGCCCCATGACCTGCGCATGTGCGGGATTGACAGCAAATACACGGATAGGCGCCTTGCTCTCGATGACATTCGCCAGCAATGTGTGCCCGACAGAGTCCGTGCGCTCTGTAGCTCCAATCACAGCCAGCGATTTTGGAAAAAAAATTGGATTCAGAGAAATTCGCGTGAGCGCACCCATTTTGTTGATTTTGGAGAAGGGTGGCAGCGAACGCGCCGGTACTTCGGTCACGCGAAATCCCTCATGAATACTGGAGTTTCTTGACGTCGATAATTTTCTCTAAATCGTGAGATTACTTCGTTCGACACTTCCACCATCATGGCACAGTTTTCATCGTGCGTCTGTGTTCGCATATGCTCCCGATCACGAGGGCTCGTGACCGTGATCACAAGCAAAAATGCGATGCTACAATTCACCACAGGGAGGACGCTTCGATGCGCGCTCCATACGGACTCAATATTCTTGATAACTGTCTTACGTGCGCGGTAAGGGAAGAACATCTATTCTGCAATCTCTCCATTCACGCTGGACAACGCCTTAACGAAATCAAATCCACAGCTGTTTATCCCAAGGGCGCAATGCTGTTCATCGAAGGACAACAACCCCGTGGGGTTTTTGTTCTTTGTGCGGGAAAAGCCAAGCTGTCAACCTCTTCGCGCGAAGGGAAAACCATTATCACCAAGCTCTCGGAATCTGGCGATGTTCTTGGTTTGAATGCCGTGGTTTCCAATCGTCCCTATGAGGTGACCGCGGAGATGATGGAACCCGGCCAGGCCAATTTCATTCCCCGTGAGTCTCTGCTGCAATTCCTGAAAGAGCATGGGGAAGTCGCATTGCGAGTTGCGGAACAACTGAGCCGGAACTATTACACCGCTTACGATGAGATCCGGACACTTGGCCTGGCGACGTCACCTTCGGAGAAGTTTGCCAAGCTGCTGCTTTCCTGGTCGACGAAGTCATCGCCGACCGATGAGGCTGCGCAGTTCAAGCTCACTCTCACCCATGAGGAGATCGCTGAGATTATCGGCACGACCCGCGAAACCGTCAGCAGGCTGTTTTCCGAGTTTAAGAAGAAACAGTTGCTGCAGTTAAAGGGCTCGACGCTGGTGATCCGGAATCGTCATGCACTAGAAAAGATCGTTCAGTCATAAAAGGGATGCGATCATTTGAGCGTGTCGCTTTGACATCGGCGATGCGCTCTTTTTTGTTTAAGGCTGCAGGTGAAAGACCAGCGTGTGGGGGGCACGCTACAATCAACAAGCGGCGACGAAAAAAATCTGACTCGGCTCTTCCTCCTTACTCCCAGACACGATGACGCGAATCGATTGTTCCGCACTTCTTTTCGACCTCGACGGAGTCCTCATCAACTCAACGCCGGCTGTGGCCAGAGTTTGGAGCCAATGGGCGATCGAGCACGGATTTTCATCGGAAGAGGTTGTTGGCTACGCACAGGGTCGCCCGAGTATCGCAACCATCCGCCATTTTCTTCCCGACACCGACCATCAAGCCAAGAACAGGGAAGTCGAGCGGCGGGAGATGGAAGACCTCGACGGAGTCATCCCGTTGCCGGGGGCGCTGGAGTTGTTGGCCAGCCTTCCTGAAGATCGCTGGACCATTGCTACTTCCTGCACCCGCCTCCTGGCGGAGGTCCGCATCAAGGCAGCTGGGCTTCCTTTGCCACGCAAGCTGGTAAGTTCGAATGACGTGTTGCGCGGCAAGCCCGATCCGGAGCCATATCTGAAAGGTGCCGCTGCGTTAGGATTCCCCACCGCCAATTGTGTGGTGTTCGAAGATGTTCCTGCCGGAATCCGTGCGGGGAAGGCCGCCGGAGCAAAAGTCATCGCGTTTACGACGACATTTCCAGGCTCCGGTCTCCTCGAGGCCGGGGCAGACTGGATCCTGAAGAGCTGCGCAGACGTGCAATTAGTCTCGGCGACAGAGAGCGGTCTGACCTTGAAGCTTTCTACTTCTTCTAAGCCAATCTCCCTACCCGCCACTTAGGGGTTTCGCGGTACATCCATCTCTCCTGGTCGGGAGTACACTGCTTGCGGGCCGAGTTTGAAATCGAACGAAAAAAACGGAGGTTGCTATGAAACGTCTGCAGATCTTCGTAGTGATTCTGCTTAGTCTTAGCCTGCTCGGTGTCGCGCAGGACGCTCAAAAAGAAACTTCGCCTCGCGCTCAGGAGCGCATAGCCCGCGAGGTGCGCCATGAGTTGCTGATGCTTCCCTATTTTGGCGTGTTCGACTTCATCGCCTTCAAAGTGGACGGATCTACCGTGACCTTGATGGGCCAAGTCGTGAGGCCAACTTTACGTTCCGATGCCGAAAACGCGATCAAGCACATTGAAGGCGTGGAAAAGGTTGACAACCAGATCGAGGTTCTCCCGCCGTCGCCCATGGACGATCAGCTTCGCCTCCGCTTGTTCCATGCGATTTACGGCGACCCCGGACTCCAGAGATATGAGCTTGGTGTCCAGAAACCCATCCGCATCATTGTCAAGAGCGGCCGGGTGACGTTAGAAGGAGTCGTCGATAACGAAGCCGACAAAAACCTGGCCGGGATCCGAGCCAATGGTGTCTCGGGTGTCTTTTCAGTGACCAACAATCTTCAGGTGGAAAAGCCGTAAGCCACCTTCTCGCGCCTGGAATCCAAGTTAACGATGTCCTTCGTTGCTTTTGGCCCATTCGTCTGTCACATCGAACGAACGGATGACGATGAAGCAACGAAGGACTTCTTTTTCCGCGTATCGGTACAAACCTGACTGCAGGCACCTAAACGGTTTTGTAGGCGCGTATAATGCTCCCGACTTAATCTCCAGAGTCGGAGGAATCTATTTTCATGAGTCTTCCTAGCATGAACCGCCGTAGATTTCTGCAAACCGCATCAGTCGCGGGCGCCGCCACATTGTTCGCAACCAGATTGGGTTGGGCCGCCGCCGAGCACAAGATCAACAAGGTCGGATTACAGCTCTATACGGTTCGCGATTTGATGAAGAATGATTTCGAAGGGACGATCGCGAAGGTCGCGGCAATCGGTTACAAGGAAGTCGAGTTCGCTGGTTACTTTGGACGCACCCCGCAGCAGGTGCGTGATGTAGTGCAGAAGAATGGCTTGTCCGCTCCTGCCACCCACGTACAGTACGACGAACTCGACGACAAATTTCCGTCCGTGGTCGACGCTTCCAAGACCATCGGTCTGGACTATGTCGTTTGTCCATGGATTCCGGAAGAACTGCGGAAGTCGCCCGACATTTGGAAACAAGCATCGGAAAAATTCAACAAATGCGGTGAACAGTGCAAGAAGGCGGGCCTGCAGTTCGCATATCACAACCATTGGTTTGAATTCCTGCCCACCAATGGAAAACTTCCCTACGACGAACTGCTGACCGAGTGCGACGCCAACCTCGTCAAGATGGAGCTTGATCTCTGCTGGATCACCACAGCTGGCGGCGATCCGCTCGTGTATTTCAAGAAATATCCGGGACGCTTCCCGCTGGTTCACGTCAAGGACATCAAGACCATGCCGAAAGTGACGACGGGTGGATCGCAGAGTTTCGGCGATTCCGTCGATCTGACCTCTGTCGGCAGCGGCATCATTGACTGGAAGAGGATCTTCGCGAAATCCGACGAAGCCGGAATCAAGCATTACATCGTGGAGCACGACCGCCCGACGGACCCGATACAGAGCATCACGGCAAGTTATCAGTACCTGCAGAAGTTGCGGTTCTAGAAAGAATCGAAAGCTGCAGGGCGACTCATAGATCAGCGGCGATTTTGGAAAGGTCTCACTCAGGGAGATCATGCAGGTTACCCGTTCGCCCAAAACTTACGATGTCTGCATCATCGGCTCCGGTGCAGCGGGAGGCACCGCTGCCAAGGTTCTCACGGACGGCGGCTTGAGCGTAGCGTTGCTCGAAGCAGGCCCCGCGCTTGTCCCCGAGCGCGACTACAAGGAGCATGTTTGGCCTTACGACCTGCCACACCGCGGCGCGGGCGAAGGAGCGCGGCTGCGCCGCGCCATCGGAGATGAATTCATGGCGCCGAATGGCGCATGGGAGATTGAAGGGGAGCCTTACGTCTCGGCTCCCGGATCCAGTTTCCGCTGGTTTCGGTCGCGCATCGTCGGCGGGCGGACGAATCATTGGGGACGAATTGCCCTGCGCATGGCGCCGGTGGATTTCAAGGTGCGCACGCACGATGGAATGGGGGACGATTGGCCGATCAGTTATGAGGACGTCGCTCCCTACTATGACAAAGTCGAATCGTACATCGGCGTCTTTGGCACCAAGGAAAACATTCCGAGCGCACCCGATGGAATCTTTCTGCCTCCGCCCAAACCGCGCTGTACAGAGACGATTGTCAAGAAAGCGTGTGACAAGCTCGGCGTTCTCTGCATTCCCTCGCGCCTCGCGATTCTGACCAAGCCGCACAATGGCCGGGCCGCATGTCACTACTGCGCGCAGTGCGGACGTGGCTGCATCACCGCGTCCAATTTCAGTTCCAGCCAGGTCATGATTCCCCCCGCCGAGAAAACCGGCCGCTTCGCGCTCATCACTGGCGCAATGGCGCGCGAGTTGGTGGTCGGCAAAGACGGGAAAGTTGCGGCCGTTTCGTACATTGATAAAGCCACCAAGACCGAGAGACGCATTCACGCGCGAGCATTCATTGTCGCTGCCAGCACTTGCGAGTCGGCGCGGCTGCTCCTCAATTCGAAGTCCACTCTTTTCCCCGATGGACTCGCCAATACCTCCGGCGCCGTAGGCAGAAATCTGATGGATACGGTAGGCAGCAGTGGCGTTGGCTATTTCCCGCAGCTCGAGAGGATGCCTGCCCATAATCACGATGGCGTCGGCGGGATGCACATGTATCTGCCATGGTGGAAGTTCGATCGCAAGAACGAGTTCCTCCGCGGCTATCACACCGAGTTCGGTGGCGGGCGCGGGATGCCCGGCACTGGCGAGTTCGACCGGCTGTGTGATGATTTCGAAGGGTACGGCTCTGCGCTGAAGCAGGAGTGCAAAAAGAAGTATGGGACCTACATCGGTTTCGCCGGCCGCGGCGAAATGATTCCCAACGAAAATTGTTACTGCGAAATCGATCCCTCCGCGGTTGATCAGTGGGGAATTCCTGTTTTGCGTTTTCACTGGAAGTGGGGCGAGAACGAAATCAAGATGGCGAAGGATATGCAAGAGACCTATCGCGCCATCACAGAAGCCGCCGGCGGGACCTACGTTACGTCAAAGGAGCCGGATGGTTCCCATCCTTACGGAATTTCGGACGGAGGAGTCATCATTCACGAGGTCGGCGCAGTACGCATGGGCGATCATCCGGCGACTTCGGTTTTGAACGGGTACTGCCAGGCCCACGACGTCAAGAACCTGTTTGTGACCGATGGAGCCTGTTTCGTCACGAACGCCGACAAGAATCCCACGCTCACGATCATGGCCCTTACCTGGCGCGCTTCTGAGTACCTTCTCGATCAGGCCAAGAAAGGGAATCTCGGCGCATGACGGTTTCGAGGCGCGACATTCTCAAATCGCTCACACTCACGGCAGTGACGGGGTCGGTGCTGCGCGTGATTCCCCTGGAAGCGGCCGAGTACGCCCACCGAATGGTGCGGGAAGAGAAGGCCGCAGCCCAAGGCCAAATCTATGCCCCAAAATTTTTCTCGGCTCATTTCTACAAGACGCTGCAGAGTTTGTGCCAGAGCATCATCCCGTCTGATGCCGATGCCAAAGGGGCGATCGAAGCCGGTGCACCGGAGTTCATCGACCTGATCACTAGCGAGAACAAGGAATATCAACTCGCACTCGGTGGGGGCCTGATGTGGCTCGACAACACTTGCCTCGACCGGTATGGCAAGACCTACATCGATTGCCCCGCAGAGCAGCAGAAAGAGATTCTTGATCTCATTGCCTACCGGAAAAACGCGAAGATGGATTCCAGCCTCGGTCCGGGTGTGGATTTCTTCGCGCTTCTCCGCAAATTCACCGCCGACGGATATTTCACCAGCGAAATCGGGATCGCCTACCTCGGCTATATCGGCAATACCTATCTTCAGGAATTCCCGGGTTGTCCGCCGGTGCCAGAGGACAAGGCCTGACGTAACGAGCGTTTGGTCCTTTATTTGTGGCACTTTGAGTGGGTGGGGAGATTTGACGAAAAAGGGTACGTCGACTTCGACGCGGGGCGGGAGGGTTATATCCACCGCCCGAACAATTTCGTTCCCGTCGTCGAGATGCCGAAGACGCGCAAGCCACCCAGTCGGGGCGGCTTTCTCAGCATTCGAGGCGAAGAACGGCTCGGCAGCCTTTTAGCCGCGGCCGGCACGATCTGGATGGTCTACGTTGCCACTGTCGATTACAACAATTTGTGGCGTATGCAAATCATGCCTCCCGGTCCCCTCGAGGTTTGTGTGTTAGGAGTTCTCGCCTGGCTGCACGCAAAGTGGCGGCGTTCCATCAAAGGCTGATCTCTTCGGTTCCTGCTCTCACTCCCATCGATTTTTCTTTTACTGTTCAAGCGTGTCCGAATGGGTCTTCGAGGGACGGACTCTGTGGCGTGAACAACTCGGCTCCATCTTCGGTGACATGCATGTCATCTTCGAGGCGGATGCCGAACTCGCCCTTCAGGTAGATTCCAGGCTCATTGCTCGTCGTGACATTCGCTCCCAGCTTTGCCCGATTTCCCCGCACAAGATAGGGCCACTCGTGCCCGTCCATCCCCAAACCATGTCCCAGGCGATGAGTGAAGTATTTGTAGTCAGGACCGTATCCGGCTTGCGTCACAACCTTGCGTGCGGCATCGTCGATCGCGCCGCATTCGATGCCAGGCCTCGCCGCCGCCAAGGCAGCCGACTGCGCCCGATGCACGGTATCGAAGACCCTCTTCATTTTGTCCGAAGGTTTTCCGAGCACAAACGTGCGCGTAATATCGGACTGGTAGTCTTCGACGGTACACCCGTCATCGATCATCACGATCGATCCTTCGCGAATGGTTTGCGGCGTCCTTGATCCGTGCGGGAAAGCCGTAAGTTCGCCGACCATCACGCTGGCGTCGCCAGGGAATCCCACGCGTTCGTACGCGCGCTCGATCAGGTTGCCGATATCATGTTGCGTCATGCCTTCTCGCAACGCGTGGTAAATAGCCTCATACACGGAAAGCGTTACTTGCGAGGCCAGCCGCATCAAAGCGATCTCGGAAGAACCCTTGACCATGCGGCAACCGGCGGTGACGGGAGTTGCGCTACGGACTTCCGCTTGCGGTGCGGCTTTCGAGATCCCATCCGCGAAAACAAATTTCATGGTCTCTTCTAGTCCAATCTTTCCCGTTGCGATACCTCGATCCTTCAGCCCTTGCGCGATGAGTTCATACGGACTCTCATCTTCTTGCCAGGTTCTGAGGTCTGCGCCGCTTTCGGGAGCATTGGCGATTTGCTCTTGTGCGCGGCCCTCCTCAAATGCAGGACAGACATAGAACGGCTTTCCCTTTGCCGGCAGCATTAAAGCAAACAGTCGCTCGCCACCCCACCAGCGGATTCCGGTAAAGTAGCGCAGCGACGTCCCCTCCGTCATGGCAATCGCATCGAGAGAATTCTCGATCATTAACTGCCGCGCACGCTCGATACGGGACTGGCGCTCTTCACGGGAAATCGGTTTGGCTTCATCTTTGCGCGATGCCAGCTTGGCCACGGAAGGTGGAAGCGCCTGTCCGTCCGGTGTCTCAGCCAGTCCGCCGCACACAAAACTTGAAGCTGCCGTAACGCCACTCAGTGCAAGCAATCGCCGCCGAGAGATCATCCGTCCTCCTGAGAGAGAGCAAGACGGCCATTATAGGAGGAGACCGCATGGTAGAGACGTAGCTCCCCTACGCCTCTGTCTGCAAGCATTTCAGGTCGGCAAGCAAACGTCTCTGCCGCTGCTTACCGTGCTGCCGGAAGAACGGCGGCCTGCATGAGGGCACGGCTTCAGCCGTGCCGGAGCGAGCACAAAATTACGCTGCGGCTTTAGCCTCTGCGATAACCTGTTCATTGTGGAATCGGGCTTTCAATGCGCAGCCTGCGGAGAATGGAACGTCACGTCGGTCGATGAGTCTGCCGGGCGCCGGCAAAGCTACATCGAAGACTGCCAGGTCTGCTGCAAACCGAATGTTCTTCACATTGAGTACGATCTGTCGGCGCAGGAGTTTACCATCGCAGCCGAGCGCGAGTGAGCGGACCACTCTCGGTTAACACGAAACAATTCGTCTCTCCTGCATCCACCGCGTTATATTTGCCACGGCGAAGTTTTCGAGCTTTAGTGGGAGGACAAGGCATGTCGACTGGCTACACTCCGAACAAAATGGTGGCTCATACCATGGTGACCACCCAATTTGAACTCGATGGCTTTCACGTGACTCGAACGTTGGGAGTGGTCCGCGGCATCGTGGTACGTTCGCGTTCGATTTTCGGAACGATCGGTGCTGGATTGCAAACGCTGGTCGGAGGCAACATCACTCTGCTTACGAACCTGTGCGAGAAAACCCGCCAGGAAGCATTCGACCTGATGCTGCAGCACGCCGCAGAACTCGGCGGAAATGCCGTCGTCGGGGCACGCTACGATGCGACCGAGGTGATGCAAGGGGTCACGGAAGTTCTGGCTTACGGGACCGCCGTAGTCGTTGAGCCCGCGAAATAGCTTCCCTTGCCCACGCTTCCAGAAGTTCCAACTGTTCGCGCCGCCCAGTCACTGTTGGCGAAGTACTTCGGCATCACACCGCTGTTACCTGCGCCAAGCCTTTCGGCAGAAGGTTCCCAGGCTTTTCTCAAAGTCGAAACCGGTTTGCCGACCGGCTCATTCAAGCCGCGCGGCGCGTTATATGCGCTGGCGACGAAACTAAAACAATCCAGAATCGAAGAAGTCACGGCGTCGAGCACGGGGAACCATGGCGCGGCCGTAGCGTTCGCAGCCCGGACACTGGGCGTGAAGGCCACAATTTTTCTGCCGGAGGAAGCGAATCCGGTCAAACGCAAGAACATTGAGGACCTTGGCGCCCGTATCGTGTCCCGTGGAAGTGCCGACCTGGCGGGAGCGTTCCAATTGGCGAAAGAGTATTCCAGCCATCCTGAAATCTATTTCCTCAACGATGCCACTGACCCCGATCTGCCAGCCGGACCCGCGACGATCGGTCTAGAAATTCTTGACCAAATGCCCGGAGTGACCGCCCTTTACGTCCCCATGGGCGATACCGCACTGATCCGCGGCGTGGGGGCTGCCATCAAAACCATCGCGCCCTCGGTGAAGATCATTGGAATTCAGGCGGAGCATGCTCCTTCTTACGCGCTGTCGTGGCGGCAAGGAAAGCCTGTGCCAACCGACACCTGCGACACGTGCGCCGATGGGTTGGCAACGCGCACTCCCGAAGACGAGAACGTGGAGGCAATTCGCCGTGTAGTCGATGACGTCGTCCTCGTGAGCGACACACGGATGCTCGATGCGATTCGTCACCTCTATCAGAGCGAGAATGTATTGGCAGAGCCTGCAGGAGCCGCGGCAACTGCGGCCTGGCTCGATCACCCGCTTCCTGGAAGGTCTGTCTTGTTAGTAACTGGAGGGAATATCTCCGAAACCGTGCGACGCCAGGCTGGCATCTGATGTTTTTTGCAGCCAGCACGGCGAGTTGATGGTCGCGCGTCTCTTTTACTCGAGCAGTTGTGGAAGTTTGCTCTGTCTCTCGGCGAACGTCCGTGACATCTGACGGCGCACGAAGAGCGAATCCACGAGCTGCCCGAGGGGCCCAAAACCCACCTCATACTCAATTTGATCCCTCACCGTTGTTCCGTTCGTGCCAGAACGCACTTCAGTAGAGAATTCGTGGCGATGATGCCAATTTTTGAACGGACCCCGATCCTGCACGTCGGCGAAGTGATGGTTCCATTCGAACTCAGTAATGCGTGCGATCCACTTTGACCGGAAGGGAAGTCGCGGGAACACCCGGAACGTCGTCACAATTGTCGTTCCCACTCCAGCAGCTTTTGGAGCTGATGTACCCGTGGGTGAGGGCGGAGCGGGAGCGCGGTTCAGAGCTGACAGTCGGGTCGCGCTGGCAGCGGGCATCAACCTCGGCAGGTTGTCCGGGTCGGAGAAGAACTCAAATACCTTCTCGATCGGCACGGGAACCCATTGCTCAAATTGAAGTCGCGTCGGCAAAAGCACCACTCTGACATGCTCTCGGCAATTCACACCGCATTTTCCACAAGAAATTCCGCGCCAGTGGCCGACGTCAAGAAAAATCGAAGCGAAACAATAGCGAAAGAATCTGGAGCGTAAACCCAATCCCTAGTGGTCACTCGATTGGTTAACTACAAGGGTTCGTGTTTTCCCCGGTGACTGTACTAGTGGAGTGAAGACCTTCAAGTTTCTGCTTGACAATAAACGACTTACGGCTAAGATGTGGGAGAAAGTGGAACCAAGTGGTAGAAGCAGTCGGGTTCGTGGGTGCCAGGAGCTGAAAACGAGGAGCCGGTGGGAAACCGACCCAAAAGCAGCAAAAACAGCCCGGATCGCACGAGATTGACCCGAATTTGTGCAGTTCTGACCTCCCTTAGTGCAGTCGTAAAGCTCAGCCATGTTTCGCGGCAATCATCCAACCCGGGTCGACGACAAGGGCCGTTTGAAGGTCCCGGCGGAATTCAAGCGGGTGATCGACGAGAAATACGGGCAGCAATTCTACATCACGAGTCTGGATGGCAGGGTTGCTCAACTATATCCCTTCGAGGAGTGGGAGCAGATCGAACAGAAATTAGCCGCTCTGCCCACCTTCAATCCGACGAAGAAGAAGTTTCTAAGCACGACAGGGTACTGGGGACAGCAGGTCGAGATGGACGGCCAGGGCCGTCTTCTGCTGCCGCAGTTGTTGCGGGACGCGGCTCAGCTGAAGGGCGATGTGGCTGTCGTCGGTTTCCAGAAATATCTGGAAGTCCGCAACCTGGAGTCGTACCGCAAGCAGATCGAAGAAGACAAGTTCACGCCTGAGGATGAGAAGACGCTCGACGAACTGGGCATCTAGTGGGCGAGGGATCAACAGAAACCCCTCAGGGGGTTGGGCATGGTGGTGGAAGGGAAGCGAGCCATGTTCCGGTTCTTTTACAAGAAGCGATCGACTTTTTAAACGTGCGGCGTGGCGGGACCTATATCGACGCCACGGTGGGCCTTGGCGGGCACAGTTACGAAATCGCAAAACGCCTCGGCGCACCGGGACATTTGATTGGGCTCGATAAGGACCCGGCAGCGCTGGAAATTGCGGGTGCCCGGCTTCGGACGGCCGGCTTCCGGCGGGAAGCGGTTCCGGAAGCCGAAAGCCGAAAGCCGGACTGGCCCGTGATCACTCTGCTGCATCGATCTTTCGCGGAATTGGCCAGTGACCAGCGACCAGCGACGATCGACGGCCTGCTCGCCGATCTTGGCGTCAGCAGCCTGCAATTTGACACGCCGGCACGCGGATTCAGTTTTCAGGCGGATGGGCCCCTCGATATGCGGATGAACCCGCATTCGGACCGGACCGCCGAACAAGTGGTAAACCACCTCGACGAGCGCGAGCTTGCCGATGTGATTTACGAATTCGGAGAGGAAAGGAGGTCGCGGAGAATCGCCAGAGCCATTTGCCGGTCGCGGCCGATACGTACTACCGCACAACTTGCGGATGTGATATCAGCCGCGGCCCGGCCAATGAACCAGGCGGAACGTAAGATTCATCCCGCGACGCGCACCTTTCAGGCTCTTCGAATCTTCGTAAACCGCGAACTGGACGATCTGAAGGCGTTGCTCGAAGCGGCGCCGCGGATCCTAAAGCCAGGAGGACGCGTGGTGGTGATCAGCTTTCATTCGCTGGAAGACCGCATCGTAAAGGATGCCTTTCGAGACGGCGCGATGAAGGACAAGTACTACCGGATCCTGACCAAGAAACCGGTCACCGCATCCGAAGAAGAGATCGATCGCAATCCGCGCTCTCGCAGTGCGAAATTGCGGGCGGCGGAACGACTTTAGATCCGGAAAACCTGCCGGGTCTCCCGGCATTAGCTGTAAGGCAGTGCCGGGTCTGGGATTCAAGGTGAAAAGCGGGCAAAGACCCGCCGGATTAGAAAGCTGACGCTGATAGCTGCTTTAACGGGTTCCGTGGTAGGAATCCATTTTTCGAGGTGCTCGGGTATGTACACGGGAACAGTGATTCAAGACTTGATGGCGATGGTGGATCGGGTCGCACAAAAAGCCGATCAGCGGCGCATCGCCGAAGAGCAAGAACTGCACGAAATCTTCTCGATGCAGATTCCGATCAACGAAGGCACTCGGGTACTCATGGGGGCGGCATAATGGCGGCAGCAGCGGCAGCAGTGCGCAGTGCGGGTCCAGTGGCAAGGCGGCGTCCCTTGTGGACGGGTACCCCGGAGATCTATTTCTCCAAGGCGATCGACAATTCACGCCTCATCAAGTTGGAAGATCCGGGCCGCAACCGCGAGATGAAGCAGTTCGGTACTGCGCTGGCATGCCTGTTCTTGCTGGTATTTACCTATGCATGGCAGCACTTCAAGGCGATCGAATACGGATACAAGATCGAATCCGCCAAGCGCGAGCTCAGCAATATGAATGAGATGAGCGGGGCGCTGCAAACCGAAGTCGCCTCTCTTCGCGATCCGGAACGCATCGATATGTTGGCACGCCGGATGGGCCTGGTTCCTCCCTCGCCCGGCCAAGTGATCCGCATGGATTCTGCAGCTTCCGGCGGCCAAGGTCCGGAGATGGCCAGTGTCGACCCGGTTGTCGCAGTGGCGGGACAGTAAGTTTGTCGAGCGGCGGACGCCTTGTCCGCCCGGCCGGGCAACGCTCGGTTGCTTGAGACGGGCGGCCAGACTTATGCGGGCCGCCATGTTTGTCTGAGCCACAGCTCGCGAGTTCGTCATCCTGAGCGCAGCGAAGGACCTATGCATTCTGCCGATAGCAACAGTCGCAGACTGCATAGCTCCTTCGGCCCGCAAAATGCGCGAGCCTCAGGATGACAATTTATAGAGGCGCGCAAAGATTATGGGCCACTCCGACTCCACTCTCGGCAAGAATTCCCGTCTTTACCTCCTGGGATCCATTCTCGTTCTGTGGTGTCTGGCCATCTGCGGCCGCCTGATTTACTTGCAGATCTTCTGCTATGGCACGTTCGTCAAGCAGGCGGAGCATCAGCAGCAGCGCGCGATTCCTCTAACCGCCAAACGCGGCATCATTTACGATCGGTCGGGCAGAGAGTTGGCCATGTCGGTAATGGTTGACTCCGCTTTTGCCGTCCCCAGCGAAGTCAAAGATCTGCCCACCGTAGTTTCTCTAACCTCACGGATTACCGGCGAAGACGCCAATGTCGTTCTGGCGGATTGCCGGGCGCACAAGACTTTCTGCTGGGTGGCCCGCAAAGCGGATGACGAGACCATCGGCCGCATCAAGTCGCTAAATCTCCAGGGTATTCACTTCCAGAAGGAGCCGAAGCGTTTTTACCCGGCACGCGAGCTAGGGGCGCAGTTTCTCGGTTCCGTGGGAATGGAAGACTCCGGTCAGAGCGGCATTGAGCACGAATTTGATGACGAACTGCGCGGCCGCGCCGGGAAAATGTTTATCTCGGTCGACGCCCGCCGGCAATGGTTCTCCGATATCGAGACCCAGCCCGAGCCGGGCGAGAACCTGGTCCTGACGATTGATAAAAACATCCAGTACATCGCCGAGAAGGAACTCAACCAGGCGATGCACGACACGCAAGCGGTTGCCGGCACGGTGATTGTGGAGAATCCGCATACTGGCGAAATTCTCGCGCTGGCGAACCGCCCCACATTCAACCCGAATTCGCGCCGGCAGATCACGCCTTCGGCACTCACCAATCGAGCCGTCAGCTACATCTACGAACCGGGATCGGCCTTCAAGGTAGTAACGATTTCAGCTGCCCTTGAAGAAAAACTGACGAATCCGAACGAACTAGTCGATTGCCAGATGGGGTCGATCGTCTACAACGGCATGCGCATCCGCGATGCGCACCCCCATGGCGTGCTTCCCGTTTCAGGCGTACTGGCGAAATCGAGTAATGTGGGCACGATCAAGATTGCGCTTCGTCTGGGAGAAGACCGTTACTACCGATATATTCGCGCCTTCGGATTCGGGCAGCAGACCGGCATCGAACTGCCGGGTGAGACGCGCGGCATTACCAAGCCCCCCAGCCGCTGGTCGAAAGTTTCCATCGCCGCCATCTCAATCGGACAGGAAATAGGTGTTTCGCCGATTCAGTTAGCAGGGCTGATTTCCACGATTGCGAACGATGGAGTGCGCGTAGCGCCTCGTATTGTCATGGGAACGGTACCGCCTCAAGGGTCTTTGCAGAACGTTGCGTTTCATCCGGTGGAAGGGCAGCGCGTGATCTCACCGTATACCGCCGCCGAGATGCGCTCGATGATGCAGAAAGTGGTCCTTGAGGGCACTGCACGCAGGGCCATGCTAGAGGGCTACACGGCCGGCGGCAAGACAGGAACCGGGCAGAAGATCGATCCGGCCACCGGTGCGTACTCAAAGACGAAGTACAATGCGACCTTCGCCGGATTCGCTCCGCTGAACAATCCGCAAGTTGTGGTCGCGGTCATTCTCGATTCGCCGGTGGGACCTCACCAGGGCGGAGAAGTTTCCGCGCCTGTGTTTCACCGCGTCGCCCAGCAAGTATTGGAATACCTCCATGTCCCGCACGACCTTCCGCTCACTCCGAAGCACCAGTTGATGATGGCGAACATCAACGACAAAGACCTGGTTGACGAAACGCCGGACCATCCCGGAGAACCGCTGGAAACGGCGGAATCCGGCGCCGATGCCTCGCCCGGCCAAAAGCCTGCCGCAGCGCATATCGCACCTGCCTCCAGGCCTGCTTCAGGAACAGTAGTACAGGCGGCAATACGCCAGCCGATCCCCGCACCGGTTGAGTCCAAGCCTCAGGCAGTGTCTGAAACTCCGGACCCCGCTACACCCACCTTGGTTCCGGCAGGCGGAACGGTTGTGCTCGACGTGGAGCAAGGTGGCATCGAAGTTCCGAACTTCATCGGCAAGACCGTGCGCAGTTCCGTTGAGGCCGCGCAAGATGCAGGCCTCGAGCTAGAAGCGGCAGGCAGCGGCCTGGCGCGCCAGCAAACTCCGGCAGCTGGCTCGCATGTGCCGGCAGGTACTCGAGTCCTGGTCCAGTTCGGCCGCTGACATTTTTCCGCTGCGGCCCCACTCCACTGGGTTGAATTCTCCCCGCAGTTTGACCCACCGAAAAACCGCGTGTTACGGTAAACAGTCACGCCAGCCAAGCCAAACCACTGCATCCGATCGAGGTCGAATTGTCCGCGGTAGAAGCCACGCCGACTGTCCGTAAAACCGCACTGAACGCCGTCCATCGCCAGATGGGCGCGAAGATGGTCGAGTTCAATGGCTGGGATATGCCAGTCGAATATCCTGCATCAATCGGCTGCGGGATCATCAACGAACACATGGCAGTGCGCACGGCAGTCGGAATCTTTGATGTCAGCCACATGGGTGATATCCGCCTCGCCGGTCCGCAGGCGTTGGCGGCCGTACAGCATATCTCCATGAACGATGCCTCACGGCTCGCGATTGGCCAGGCACAGTATTCCGCTCTGCTCTATCCCAAAGGTACGTTTGTCGATGACGTCGTCGTGCATCGACTTGGGGAAGAGGATTATCTTCTCGTCATCAACGCGGGCACGCGCGAGAAAGACTTCAATTGGGTGCGCGATAACACCCGGCAGTTCGATTGCGTCGTCGAGAACCTTTCCGACGATTTCACGCAGATCGCGATTCAAGGTCCCAAGGCGGTAAAACTGCTACAAAAGCTGACCGATGCCGATCTCAGCACCGTGAAGTTCTACTGGGTGACGCGCGGCAAGATGTGCGGCCTCCCGAATATATTGATGGGTCGAACGGGCTATACCGCCGAAGACGGGTTTGAGATCTATATTCCCTCCGATGAAGCCACCAGCGCTCGCGTCTGGTACGAGATTCTCGAGGCAGGAAAGGAATTCGGCGTCTTGCCTTGCGGCCTTGGAGCCCGGAACACGTTGCGCCTTGAAGGCAAGCTGCCGCTTTACGGGCACGAGATTTCCGATACGATTAACGTCTGGGAAGCGGGTTTAGACCGGTTCTGTAAGATGGAAAAGCCGGAGTTTGTTGGCCGAGCCGCCTTGGAACAGGCAAAGGCAGCCGGCGTAAAACGGTCTCTGGTTGGGTTGGAGATGACGGAGCGCGGCATCGCCCGCGACGGCTACAAAGTGCTGGATTCAGACGGGCGAGCGATTGGTTATGTGACCAGCGGATCGCCGGCGCCGTTTCTAAAGAAGAATATTGCTCTGGCCTACGTCCCCACGGAATTGGCCGCAGTAGGTACGCCAGTGAAGGTCGAGATTCGAGGTCAAGGTGCCGGAGCCGTCGTAGTTCCGACGCCGTTTTACAAGCGGCCGAAAAAGTGATCCTGCAGCCGTCAAGACGCAGGTGCGGTGCAACGATTTGCTAGCAGCTAGAAGCCAGGAGCTGGAAGGTTTATGCCCTATCCGACAGACCGTAAATACACCAAGGAACACGAGTGGATTCAAGCGAACGGCAATTCGGCAGCGGTCGGCATCACCGACTACGCGCAGCAGTCATTGGGAGACATCGTCTTCTTTGAGGCACCTAAAGTTGGTTCTGAACTGACTGCCGGCAAGACCTTTGGCACCGTCGAATCCGTGAAGGCCGTCTCGGATCTGTTTGCTCCAGCCTCAGGCACGGTCACTGAGATCAACGGCGACCTTGCCACGTCTCCGGAAAACGTCAACAAGGATCCGCATGGTTCCTGGATGTTGAAGATGACTCTAAAGAATCCCGGCGAACTTGATGCGCTCCTGTCTGCGGCAGACTACGAGAAATTCGTGGCCGAAGAGGCGGGACACTGATTTGCCAACAGCAGCCGCTCCTTCTCAGACTCATGTAATCCCGGTGCCCTACGACTTGGGACGCAGGGATTACCGCATGGGACTCGGGCCGGCGCACTTGGTGAAAAATGCTCTGCCAGCGGACCGTAAGATTTCCCTGGAGCGAGTTGAAGTGCCGGAATCTTCTTTCGAAATTGGGACCACATTCCAGACGCTGCGATCAATTTCTCAATCAGTTCAGTGCGCCATCCAGCGTCAGTGGTTTCCTTTGGTACTCGCTGGGTCTTGCATCAGTTCTGTTGGAACGTTGGCCGGGATGGGGCGAAAACCTGTCACGGTGATATGGTTCGACGCCCATGGCGATTTCAACACTCCCGAGACAACAATTACCGGTTTCCTCGATGGCATGGCCCTTGCCGCGATCACGGGGCGGTGCTGGAGGGCTCTGACTGAAACCGTAGAAGGCTTTGAGCGGGTGTGGGAGCAAGATGTAATCCTCATCGGTGGACGCGACCTCGATCCGGTGGAGCGCGAGCTGCTGGAGGCGTCTGAAATCGCGCATCTCGAAGTAGGGCCGTTGGGAGAGCGCCTGGTTGAACAAGCTCTGGAAAAAACCCTCGACCGGTTGAAGCCAGATCGTATTTACCTACACATCGATTTGGATGTACTCGACGTAGAGGAAGCCACGGTGAACGAGTATTCATCCCCGGGTGGGCTTACGGTGGAAATGCTGCTGAAATGTGTGCGCAAGGTCATCGCGACCGAAGCGGTCGTGGCGGCTGCCATCACGGCGTATGATCCTCTCTGTGACGCCGACGGGAAGGCTCTGCGAGCGGCCTCCAAAGTGATTTCAGAACTCTGCGCCATTGCTGCATCGACGTAAGCTGGAGGGCATCCAACTACAGTTATGCGCTACTTACCCAAATCTCCCGCCGACCGTGAAGCGATGCTAAAGGCGATCGGCTTGCGCTCGGTGGATGACCTGTTCGATCCGATCCCCGCCGAATATCGCCTGAACCGTGACCTCAAGATTCCACGGCAGATGGCGGAATCCGAAATCGTCGACTGGTTTCGGCAACGGTCCCGTGAAAATGGGGACGGATACGCAAGTTTTCTCGGCGCCGGCGCCTACTTTCACTACCGCCCGGTGATTATCGACTCCCTGATCTCACGCGGGGAGTTCTTAACCGCGTACACCCCATACCAGGCCGAAATTTCGCAGGGCACGCTGCAGTCAATCTTCGAGTTCCAGACGATGATCTGCGAACTGACCGGCATGGAGGTCGCTAATGCTTCCATGTATGACGGTTCCACCGCCGCGGCCGAAGCCGTCATGATGGCAGTGCGCCTCACCGGGCGGCGGTCCGTAGTCGTGGCGCGCACTCTGCACCCGGAATATCGGGAAGTGCTCGCGACGTATGCCACCCATCAGGGCATGCCGCTATCACTGGTCGATTTTGCTCAGGATGGCCGCGTCAACTTAAAAGAGCTCGAGACCACGATTACGTCCGAGACCGCGTGTGTTCTGGTCCAATCGCCGAATTTCTTCGGCACAATTGAAGATGTAGACGCCATCGCGGAAATCGCTCACAAGCACGGCGCGATGTTGGTCGTCTCCATCGCCGAGGCCGTTTCGCTTGGAATTGTTGAACCGCCTCGCCATGCCGACATCATCGCGATGGAAGCGCAATCCTTCGGCGTGCCACTTGGCTTTGGGGGGCCATACTGCGGCGTGATCGCAACCCGCGAGAAAAATGTCCGCCAGATGCCAGGTCGTCTCGTCGGCCAGACGGTCGACAAGCAAGGACGCCGCGGATTCGTACTCACCCTCGCCACCCGCGAACAGCACATTCGCCGGGAAAAGGCGACCTCGAATATCTGCACCAACCAGGCACTGGTTGCGCTGATGGTGAACATTTTCATGACCGTTTACGGCAAGGTTGGCTTGAAAGAGCTGGCCAAGCAGAACCTGGCCAAGACGGCTTATGCCGCCGCCACCTTTGCGAAGCACGGAGAGGTCTTGTTCGCCGCTTCTCCCCGATTCAACGAATTTGTCGTCCGGACCAGCGAGACGCCCCAGACCATCAACAGCCGTTTGCTGGGTCACAAAATCGTTGGAGGCCTGCCGCTCACGAAGTTCTATCCGGAGCTCGGCAATGCTGCTCTCTGGTGCTGCACCGAGCTGACTACGCGCAGTGTCATTGATACGGCAGCGGGGCTGATCGCCGAGAGCGAGCGCTCCGTGCGTTCCGCGCGCGAAGAAGTGGAAGAGGTGGCGCGGTGAAGAACAACATTCGCAAAGCGACGCGCCACGTCAATCAGAATGAAGGCTTGATCTTCGAGAAGTCTTCCGCCGGAAAAGCTGCGTGGAAACTGCCGCCGCTCGATGTGCCCGAAGTCGATACAGCCAGGCTTCTCGGATCGTCGGAGCGAAAAGATCTGGGAAACATGCCCGAGGTGAGCGAGATCGAAATCATCCGCCACTTCACGCGGCTTTCGACGTGGAATTACGCCATCGATCTCGGCATGTATCCGCTCGGCTCTTGCACGATGAAATACAACCCGCGCGTCAACGAAGCCGTGGCGCGCGTCGAAGGCATCGCTAACGGGCATCCTTACCAGCCGGACAGAATTTCGCAAGGCGCCCTGCAGGTCATCAAGACTCTCAGTGAGTGCCTGATCGAAATTACGGGCCTCGATGCGATCACGCTGCAACCCGCTGCCGGCGCCCATGGCGAAATGACCGGGCTGCTGATGGTGCGCGCTTATCACCAATCGCTCGGTAACGCCCGCAAGAAAATCCTGATCCCTGACTCCGCGCACGGCACGAATCCGGCAACGGCGGCCATGGTGGGATATGCGGTTGAGAATCTCAAATCGGATTCACGAGGCATGGTCGAAATCGCTGCCCTCCAGGCGCAGATGAACGATGACGTTGCCGCCTTGATGCTGACGAATCCCAACACGCTAGGCGTCTTCGAGCAGGAAATCCATAAGATCGCGGACATCCTTCACGCAAAAGGCGGCCTGCTTTACATGGATGGCGCCAACATGAACGCGCTGGTCGGAAAAGTGCGCCCGGGCGATTTCGGCGTCGACCTGATGCATCTGAACCTGCACAAGACGTTTTCGACGCCACACGGTGGCGGAGGCCCAGGCTCAGGGCCGGTCGCGGTCCGCAAGATTCTCGAGCCATTTCTTCCGAGACCGGTTTTGGTCACGAAACCAGAGGGAACGTTGGCGTTTGATTACAACCGTCCGCAGTCGGTGGGGCGTGTGCGTGCGTTCTATGGAAACTTTGGAATGTTTGTTCGAGCGTTGGCGTACATCCAGGCCAACGGCCCTGACGGACTGCGCCAGACGACGGAAGATGCCGTGTTGAATGCTAACTACATTCGCAAGGGTCTGGAGGGCGTTTACGATTTGCCGTACGCCACGCCGACGATGCACGAGGTCGTGTTCAGCGACAAGGTGCAGGCGAAAAAAGGCGTGCGCACCATGGATATTGCCAAGCGCCTCATCGACTACGGATTCCACCCGTATACAACGGCGTTCCCCCTGATCGTGCCTGGCGCTCTGATGATTGAGCCAACCGAAAGCGAATCCAAAGAGGAAATGGACCTTTTCGTCGATGCGATGAAGTCGATCGCAGAAGAGGTCGAAGAGGAACCGCAGACGGTGCTCGACGCGCCGCACTCGACCAGAGTGTCCCGTCTAGACGAAACGACCGCGGCCCGAAAACCGGTCCTTCGCTGGAAGCCGGCATAGCGGCGCGAACGGACGGCCTCGTTTCCGATTGTTGATTTCTTGATTGTTAATTGAAACCCGGCCGGCAAAAGTGGCCGGGTTTTCAATCAACAATGAACAATCAATCCAAAAAAGTTACTTCGCGCTGATGTCGACGGACGCCCGCGTCGTCTCCCAGTCGATATGCATTGTGCAGCCGTTGGCCCCTTTTTCGTAGGCGATCGTGAAATTCTCCACTGGCGAGGGCAACGTCGAAACCTTCATGTCGACACGGGCCAGTTCATCGCTCTCGTACTTGTAAGGAATGCCCCACTCCCCGGTTTTCTTATTGATGATCAGCGTCCACTTGCCGGAATTCGGCACTGTGAAAATCGTATACTTGCCGGCGGGTACGGCCTTTCCACCGACGACCACATCGCTGGTGGTCACAAACGTGGTTGCTTCGTTCGCACCGGTCCGCCATACCTCGCCAAAGGGCACGAGTCCACCGTAGATCTTGCGTCCCTTCATGCGCGGACTCGAATAGGCCGTAGTGATCGTTTTGCCCCCACCTAAGTCGCATGTAGCGGTGGCTGCTGGGCTGGCTTTTTGGGCGGCGCCGGTCTCAACAAACGCTGCCATCAGAGTCACAAGCGTAAAAAGGACGATTCGTTTTTGCATGATCTCTCCTGTTTTGAGATTGAGAAGGTTGAAGAGTCTTTGACGTACGAAGAAGCATTCTGTCAGCGTCCGACATTATGCTCCTCGCACCGCGCCCGTTACAATCGTCCTATGCCCGTATTTGACGACAAACAGGAAGAGTTAGAGCATTACGAAACCATGATGGGTGTGCCGCGCGGTCGACTCGCCGTCACGATGGACATGATCACCGACGCCATGGCATTGGTCGGCCAGCACGGTGTCTATTGCCAGAGTCAGCGCTGGCCGGGCAAGCCCACCATGGATATCCAGATCATCATGAAGAGCCTCACGGACGCGAAGGAGCTGATCCAAAGCGTGATGGAACAATTAAGAACAAAGCCTTGATCGTTCAACGGAGGTGTTGTTTAAGAAGGCGTTCCTTCGTGGGCCTTCGTTGGTTATCGCTCCTAAGGTTTTACGGTCACCATCACCACGCCATGCGAAGCCACGCGCGCCGAAAACTTCCCAACCATCTTCCCCAACTCTTTGTGCTGCCATAAATCCCGCACAGCCGCGCTGATTGCGTTTGGATAACCGATATCTTCCCAATTCAGCGTGATCTCCTGCTCTGCCGCACCCCGGTTCAGCAAGATGACGGCCCGGCCGCCGTCTTTCAGTTGTTTGGACCAGACCTCGGCATCACCGTTTTTAGCCACGCGCTCGCCCTCGCGTCCCAACGCGTCCTGATCGACCGCGATGACTTCTTTATTTGTCAGGATGTCGCGAATCTCGGGCCGCATGCTCCGCAAATCATTTCCGGCGAGCAAGGGCGCAGCCAGAAGCGCCCACAAGCTGAAGTGAGAACGATACTCGTTATCGGTCATCCCGCCGTTACCAACCTCCAGCATGTCCGGATCGTTCCAGTGCCCCGGCTCCGCATAGGATTGCAGTCCCACCTGCTGATCGAGAATCTCCACCATGCCGTCGGAGCAGCAATTTCCGTCGGGCCATTTTATGCGCCCGCCCCAGCGATCGCTGATGTCCCCTGTCGTACGCCACAGGTTCCCTCCTGCGGCCTTGCCCCACAGCCAGGGCTTATGGTCGCCCCACTCACAGATGCTCAACACGATCGGCCGCCCTGCAGCGTCGAGGGCCGCACGCATGTTGGCATACGAAGCCGGCGCGTCCTGAGTGGACGTATTGCACCAGTCGTACTTCAGGTAGTCCACACCCCAAGACGCATACATCACGGCGTCCTGATACTCATGGCCGAGCCCTCCCGGACGTCCCCCGCAAGTCTTTGTGCCCGCGTCGGAGTACACGCCGAACTTCAGCCCCAGAGAATGGATATAGTCACCCACGGCCTTCATCCCGTGCGGAAAGCGTTGCGGATCGACAACGATATTTGCATTCGCATCCCGGCTCACCTGCCAGCAGTCGTCGATGTTGACGAACGTATATCCGGCGTCCTTCATGCCCGACTTTACTACGGCATCGGCCATGCTCTTGATCATGTCCTCGCTGACGTTGCATCCGAATTTGTTCCACGAATTCCAGCCCATGGGCGGCGTCAGTGCCAGCCCGGCGGAAGGCGAGTGAGTCTCCTGCCCGAAGAGTGCGCTTGCCGATACGATCATGAGAATCATGCAAAGGAAGGACGGCCGAGGTCTTGGTTTCATGCCCCACGTTGTACCAGAACCGTCGGCAGTTTGGTAGAAGAAGAATCCGGAGCCGACAGCCGCAGAACGGATTTACAATGCCGGGTCGGAACCGAGCACTTTGGTTGCGGCGAGATGGAAGCCGTGAACAAACACTCCGGCTGATCGGTCGCACATGAAACAAAAACCCACGCGGAACAACAGGCCCGTGGAAGAGCGCCCTTTAAGGGCCGCGTAAGCGGTAGTAAATGAAATTGGGCCCCTGAGGACGCTTCACTTCGTAACAAATCTTCGGTTTCGTAGGAGGTTTCGTGCGCAGTCATAAAAGTTGGACTCTGATCCTCACGCTCGTCTTCATCTTCGCTGGCCTAGCCGATGCAGCCACCCAGTCAGCAACCGGCGGCCTCTTTGAAAACCACAATGACGTGGGCGCCGTACTCCACGCCGGCTCAGTAAGCTATGACGACGCGAAGCGCACGTACACCGTCACGGGCAGCGGCGAGAACATGTGGTTCGCTACCGATGCCTTCCAGTTCGTGTGGAAAAAGATGACTGGTGATGTGAGCCTGACTGCCGATATCAGTTTCCTCACGAAAACAGGCAACGAGCACAAGAAGGCCGCTCTGATGCTTCGCCAGACCCTTGACACCGATTCTGTCTATGCTGACGTTGCACTTCACGCGAGCGGACTTACTTCCTTGCAATTCCGCGACGAAAAAGGTGCGCTCACCCGCGAAGTTCGGTCCAGTGTTACGGCTCCGAAGCGTCTGCGGATCGTCAAGCGCGGCGACTACGTCTACATGGCTGTCTCCGATGAAGGAGTGGAACCTCACGTGGCGGGCGGATGGCTGCGCATCCCGTTGCATGGGGACTTTTATGTCGGGCTCGCGGTTTGCTCCCACGACAAAGATGTCCTTGAAACAGCTACTTTCTCGAACGTGGAACTAAATCAGCCTGCGGCCGCAACCGGGCAACCTACGCTCTACAGCACGTTAGAAACTGTCCAAATTGATTCCGCCGATCGCAGCGTGGTTTACCTGGCGCCGGGACGCTTCGAAGCCCCGAACTGGACGCACGATAACAAAGCCTTCCTCTTCAACCGTGACGGCCATATCGAGCGCCTGCCTTTGGACGGCGCCGGTGGTCCGGTAAAGATCGATACCGGATTTGCTACGCGCTGCAACAATGATCATGGCATCTCCCCCGACGGCCGGGAGTTGGCAATCAGTGACAATTCACAGGAGACTCATGACTCGCTCGTCTATATCGTTCCGATCAAAGGTGGCACTCCACGCCGCTTGACGCAGAAATCTCCGTCGTACTGGCACGGCTGGTCGCCTGACGGCAAGACGGTCGCCTTTGTCGGCATGCGGAATGGAAACCCGGATATCTACGCAGTTCCCGCGGCAGGCGGGGAAGAAACCCGCTTGACCACCGCGGAAGGCCTGGACGACGGCCCCGAATACTCACCCGACGGCGACTCCATCTATTTCAACTCTGAACGCACCGGGCATATGCAGATCTGGCGCATGAAGCCCGACGGTAGCGGGCAGGAGCAGGTTTTTTCCGACGATCTCAATAACTGGTTTCCGCACATCTCTCCTGACGGCAAGTGGATGGTGTTTCTTACCTACGCTGCCGACGTGAAAGGCCATCCCGAAAACAAAGACGTGATGCTGCGCCTGATGTCGCTTACCGACAAGAAAATCACGGTGCTGGCGAAATTGTTCGGTGGGCAGGGAACCATCAATGTGCCGTCCTGGTCGCCCGACAGCCAACGGCTTGCGTTTGTGAGCTACATGCTCGTACCGCAAGACTGATGGGTCCACGCCGGCGGGTTTATTCGCATCGCAGGCATATTCGAGGAATCTGGCGTCACCGCATTGTGGCGTCGAATGCAGCCCTCCTAAGAAGTTCTGGTAGGAGCACGGTTTCGGGCAGGGAATGGCCTTCAGCCGTGCCATTAAAGCTTTAGCACGATCAGGCTTTCGCCCCTATGCGTGCGCTGGTCGCTTCGCGCGATCTGCAAACTACTCTGGCGCCTGAAATGGCGATGCCGGCAGCCCTTCCCGGTTCACGAGATTGCAGGTCGGATTCGCCGCCCATCCGTAACGAACGGAAACCGGATCTGGCACGGTTGCATTCGACACGACTACGGAAGCTCCTTCGATCTTTGCTTCGGCAGAAACATACTTGCCGTCAGTTCCCGCGATCTCGAATCCGGCCAAAGCGCCCGTCTTGGCCGCGAGTCCATCCGCATGGTCAAACCACACTCGCAGCGCATGATCCTCGTTGGTCAGTTGCCGGTAAAGCGGACCTGACCACTCCAGCTTCTCGCCGTAGGAAATCGCTCCAGCCGCGCGAGCCAGGCGTAAGCCAACATCCAGCTTGTCCTTGGGGTGAATGTCGTTTGCCTCGCCAATATCGATCGTGACGGCCATGCCCGTGTTGCGCAGCGCCAATGCTTGCCGCTGGGCATCCCGCACTTCAGGCCAGCGGGCGTCAGGCGCAGTGTTGAAGTTTGCGATCTGCACAAAGAGAAACGGAAAATCGCCCTCATTCCACGCCCGCCGCCAGTCGCGAATCATGGTCTGGAACACTCGTGCATATAGCGGGGCCCGCTCGCCGTCGTTGGCTTCGCCCTGATACCAGATCGCGCCGCGAATGGCGAACGGCGTGAGTGGCGCAATCATTCCATTGAACAGCGCCGCGGGAGCCCACGCAGCAAAGTCCGGATGCCACGGCCGCCCTGGTGCCGGCGTGCCTGCAGCTCTCGCCTGAGCCAGCGCTTCCTCGTATTCGCGGTCCTCGCGCTTCAGCTGCAAAAGCGTGGTTCCTTGCTGATCCAGGCTCTTAGACCTTGACGCAAACACCGGCATCAGCGCCGCGTCCGCCGAAAGGCTATCCAGGCTCGTCCACGACTCCGCAGGCGTACCTCCCCAATCAGTTTCCAGCAGTCCAATTGGCACATTCAGCTTCTGGTACAGATCGCGCGCGAAATAATATGCGACTGCCGACGACTGGCCCACGCTATCGGGAGTGCACGCCGCCCAAGTCTTCGCTTCGACATCGTCGCGAGGATAATCCGCAGGATGGTGTTCCACGAGAAAGATGCGAATCTTCGGATATTGCGCCGCGGCGATCTCGGCTGCCGGGTTCGCCAGCGCTTTCATCGGGAATTCCATGTTGGATTGGCCCGACGCCACCCAAACGTCTCCCACGAGCACGTCGTTGAACAGGATCGTATTCGCCGCCTTTATCGTCATCGGAAACGGGCCGCCCGCTTCACCCGGAGCCAGATATAAGCTCCATCGTCCCAGGTCATCGGCGTTCGTCGATTTCGTCTCGCCACGAAATGTCACCGAGACGCTCTCATTGGGGTTTGCCATGCCCCAGACGTGCACCGGAATGCCGCGCTGCACGACCATGTGATCTGCCAAGACCGAAGGCAAGTTCACGTCTGCCTTGGATGTCAAACTGAGAAATGAAAAAATGCAAAGCAGAGAAAGAACGCCAGCAATCTTCGTAACCTTCATAACGTTTCCTCAAGCAATCATCGAATCAGGGCTAGTGCCCGACCTTCTCATCAAAAAACTTTGCCATCAATTCGAGAGCCTCCCGGGTCTCCGGAAGCTCGAAGTGATACCAGAACGCGTGCGGCAACGCCTCGAATACCACGAGCTGTGAATCATCTCCTGCCGCGAGCAGAGCACGATGAAAGATCGTCGTTCCGCTCAGCAGGATATCGCGCGTGCTGGTGACAAGCAGGCTCGGTGGCATCCCGTGCAGGTCGGCAAATAGCGGTGACAGTACTGGATCTCGCGGGTCAGTCTTGCCGATGTATTCGCGGTCGTGCGGGTGATGGGGATCTGTCGGCTCCAGCCGTCCGGGCAGCCCGCCTAACGTAAACAGTTGAATCGAATCTCCAGGTCTGCTGAAGTCGGCCAGCCCCGAGAAAATTCCAAGTGCCGCTGGAAGGGGCAGCCCTAGTTGCTTCAGCTTAACGGCAACTTCCGCAGTGAGAATCGCTCCGGCAGACGTGCCGAAGATCCCGATACTGCGCGCCTTATACGTCTTCAGGAGTTCTTTGTATACGGCTATCACGTCATCCACAGCGGCCGGAAAAGGATTCTCAGGTGCGAGCCGGTAATACACCGATACGACTTTGGTCTTGGCCAGATTCGCGATGGGATCGCCTTCGATCAGCGAGCCGGAATCCGAGTTGAATCCGCCGCCGTGCAGATTGATCAGGACGCGACCTCGGTTCGCCTCGGGCATTTCCAGCGCTGTAATGATGTCGGTGCGAACGCCCGCCGTCGTTGTCTCTTCGATATTTACAGGATAGTGCTTGCGCGCTTCCGCCGACCCGAACTTCCGCCACTCGTCGGTGTGCTTGCGCCGTTCTTCCAGAGTCTCGGGACCGCCCGTACTCGTGGAGAGCGAAGCCAGCCACTTCTGCGCCTCTGGGCTGATGGTGATCGGCATCGGTACGACGCGCGTGACATGCGCGGTGCCGTCCGAATCGAACGTGGCCGAGTCCCCGGCGTTAACTTGGGATTGAGCGATGGAACCTTGTGCCAGTGCGAAGACTGCAGCGACGGAGCAGAACAACATCCGGACCTTCATGCGGATAGTTGTATCAGGGTGTGTCAGCCGGAAGAAGTGGAAAAGTCCTTCTCATCCTGAGCGGCGAATTTGTCCCGAAGATCCTGCTCTGGGCTTGCCGAACCGAATGACCTATGAAAATTGCCCGGATCGGCAACCGCACAGGTCCTTCGCTACGCTCGAGGTGACAATTAAATTACGCCAGCGAATACTTTCCACGTTCGATCATGCGCTGTGAAATCTGCTGCCGCAGTTCGACGGTATTAAATGGCTCGTACTTCGCTAGCCGGCGCAGGATCGCCAGTTGCGTGCGCAACATGTCTCCCTCGGCGACCGCCGCGATGACTTTCCGCGCAGCCGACTCGACCTTCTCCATCGCCTGCGAAAGATAGACGCGCGTCATCGCAATCGGCAAAGAAGCGGCGGCCTCGCCTTTGCTTTCAACCATCTTTTGCGTTCGCAGAACGGCCGAATCCATCGCATACGCTTCAATCGTCATATCGGCGATGGCTCCAAGAATCTCCTGCTGCTCCTGGATCGCCTGCATGTATTTCTGTGTTGCCGCCCCGGCCGCAAACAATCCCAGTTTCTTCGCCTGGGCGACGAGCTTGCGCTCCTCCGCCAGCGGGCCTTCAAGATCCTCGCCGATGGAAGGGCCAGACAGGACTTCGTCCATCAACTTCTTGATTGCGCCCATTAGCGGCAGCTGTCCGGTCATGGCGCGCTTCAACAAGAACCCTGTGATGATGAGCCGGTTGATCTCGTTCGTCCCTTCGAAAATGCGGTTGATACGCGCGTCGCGATATGCACGCTCCGCCGGATACTCCTCCACAAACCCGTAGCCGGCGTAAATCTGCAAAGTCTCGTCGACGACGTAGTCGATCATCTCCGAGCCCCAGACTTTGATGATTGAGCACTCGACGGCGTACTCCTCAATCGCTTTGAGCATCTGCTTTGCCGCATCGCCCGCAGATTTATCCACCTCGCTCAGTGCTGCGTCCATCAATGCGACCGTGCGGTAGACCATCGACTCACCGACATAGACCAATGTCGCCATGTTTGCGATCTTTTCCCGCACCAGTCCGAAATCCGCAATGACCTTCCCAAACGCCTTGCGCTGCTTGGCGTAGGCGATCGCATTCTCTAGCGAGACACGCCCACCGCCCAGGCACATGGCTCCCAGCTTGAAGCGGCCGATATTCAGGATGTTGAAGGCAATCAGGTGGCCTTTGCCGATTTCTCCGAGCAGGTTTTCCACCGGAACCTTGCAGTCGTTGAGAATGATCGGGCACGTTGACGAACCGCGAATGCCCATCTTGTGCTCTTCGGCGCCCACAGAGAATCCCGGAAAACTCCTCTCCACAAGGAATGCTGAGAACTTCTCGCCGTCAACCTTTGCGAACACGGTGAATAGGTCGGCGAACCCTGCGTTCGTGATCCACATCTTTTCGCCGTTCAGGACGTAGTGCTTCCCATCCGCCGAAAGTTGCGCCCGCGACCGGCAGTTCAACGCGTCTGACCCCGAAGTGGACTCCGAAAGCGCGTACGCCCCTACGATCTCTCCCGAGGCCAGCCGCGGCAGATACTTCTTCTTCTGCTCCTCGTTGCCGAAGTAAACCAGAGGCAACGTACCGATCCCCGTGTGGCCACCCCATGTCGTGGCAAACCCCGCATATTTTGCGATATGGTCCGCAATCACCGCGGCGGTGACTTTATCCATCTCCAGGCCGCCGTACGCTTCCGGAATCTCGACGGAACTCAGACCCAGTTCGCCCGCCTTCTTGAGCAAGTCGCGCGTGACGGAAAAATCCTTGTGCTCGATCTTCTCGATATTGGGCACGATTTCATTGACGGCGAATTCCTCCGCCGTCTGGCCGATCATCTGGTGCTGTTCTGAGAAATCTTCCGGAGTGAAAATTTCGTCCGGTTGCCGCGACTCTAGCAAGAAGCTCCCGCCTGCGATGCGGGTGCGGGGTACTGCAGTGGTAGCCATACACTTCCCCCAATCAGAGACCTGCGGTGCCCGTCATTCCCGGCACAGCAAAGCCTTTTAGATTTTAATTCGGCAAGAATGGGAATGATAGACGGGGAACACAGGCTTTCACCCGTGTTTCGCCCGTTAGTTTGGAATCAAATCAGCGACCCTGGAGCAGAAAGACGAGTGCGGCAGGCTGCCGGCGCTTCGTTCCACAACGCCATGTATCGGTCGTAGCTGCTCTGTTGCTCCATCTTCAAGTTATTGCACGATTGCCCGCCGGGATCCTGAGTGCATTCCTGTTGCACTTCGCTTTGCAGGCGCCTTAGATCGTTGACGATCGGAATTGCCCGGGCATCGTAACTCGTGCACTCCGTGGCGGGATTAACGCAGCGGCCGCCATCCCAGATTTCGCTGGCGGAACATTGTCCCGGTCTTGCGCAAGCGGCTCCATTCCAGACTTGGCCAGCAGGGCACGTTGAGCTCACAACGCATGAGGAGCCGTTCCAAACCGTCCCTGCGCCGCATGAGGTTTCGACAGTGTCTGCCGCCGTCGTCGTCTTGTTCGCTACGCATCCGTCTTTGCCCATGGTCTGGCCCGCGGGACAGGAACAGGGGCCCGTCAGGCAGACGTGCCGCCGCAGGTCGGATTCTGGTGGCTCTGGTTTTTCTACCGGCTCTTTGCAGTCCTCCCCGAAACACACGTGTCGCCGCAAATCACTCTCGGCTGGTTTGCCCTCTTCCGCTTTCTCCTTTGGCTTTTCTCCAATGCGCGGAGCTCCAACGATTCTGTCCTCCCCCGCGGCCTTTTCTTCCGGAACGATGCGCTGGGAGCCAGTTTCTGCAGTGTGCGACGAAACTGCTTCAGTGTGCGACGAAACTGCTCCAGAGTGATTTCCACTCGCGGACGGGGCCGAAACGTGCCCTGCACTCGAATTGGATGACGGCTCACTGTGATTCATCGAAGCGGACGTACCGCCGCCCGTGTTTTGAGACGCCGTACTTGAAAAACTTGGTGCCGGAGATGGCGAGGGCGCCGGGGCGGAAACATGAGCGGACGGGGCCGCCGCGGGAGGTGGACTTGGCGCTGGAGCGCTCGATGTTGTTGTCGAATGTTGTGCGCAGACGATCGAGGAGAGAACGATGACCACCAAGCAAAGGCTGGAGAGCCGCATACAGCACCTCCTACCTACCCAATCCGGGGTGGGAACCCCCGGGCTGTTGGAAGCTTCGACCCGATAAAAGGATACCCCACCGCCGCGTCAAGGAGCATAGCGATAGGGTAAAGAAGTGTTACTTCCGGTGCCTCAGCGAGTTACGGGCTAGTGCCGGATCTCCGTGCTCTTCAGGTGGACTTGGTTTCCAGGCAGGCACGTGGAAACTCTCACAGGATGAACAGCGTCGGAATCCCGCCTGTCACGCGCGACCTGGTAGCTGCGAATGAAGTAACAAACATTGTCCTCCACTCGCCCTTCTACGTGACCATTTGGGAAAAGGTGGAATGTCAGGTTTTGCGAATTTGGATCGAATTTCATCAACGGAAGCAAGCGCGCAATCCGATCGGCGGAGATTGTTGACGCACTTGGGTCGTTCGAATCCCGCGTCAATGAAAATTCTGCGCCAGGCTTTTGCGCGAAGTTCCATGTTCCCAGCGGCGTGATTTCAGTGGACGCAATCGCACTGCTGTCAGATGGGCTCGCTACAGGCGCGGCCTGAACCTGCGCAAGCGCGAATGCGGAACAGAAAAAGATTGATGCAGCGAGAGCGCGCATGAGCGACATAAGGACCTCCGCTCTTTTGGACGGATTATAGCGCTGGCCGTAACTATACGTTCTCGAAAATTCCCGCCGCTCCCATGCCTCCGCCCACGCACATCGTCACCATGCCGTAGCGGGCATTCCGCCGTTTCATTTCTCGGATCACGCTTGCCGTCAACTTGGCGCCGGTGCATCCCAGCGGATGACCCAACGCGATCGCACCGCCATTGGGGTTCACCTTCTCCGGATCGAGAGCACCCTCTTGGATCACGGCCAGCGACTGGGCCGCGAAAGCCTCATTCAACTCGATCACGCCGACGTCGGAGAGCTGAAGTCCCGCAATCTTCAATGCCTTCGGGATAGCGAACACCGGCCCGAGTCCCATCTCCTCCGGCTTGTATCCCGCCGTTGCGAACGAAACATACCGAACCAACGGCGTGATGCCCAAAGCTTTCGCCCGCTCTACCGACATCACTACGGCCGCCGCGGCGCCATCGGACATCTGCGACGAATTTCCCGCCGTCACCGTGCCCTTGGCGTGGAATGCCGGCTTTAACCCAAGCAAGGCCTCCAGGGAAGTGTCCCCGCGCGGCCCCTCATCCATCTTGAAGACGATTTCCTGCCGCTTCGGCTTCGATCCGTTGGGAGTTGTAAAGCTCACCGGAACGGGAACAATCTCCTCGTCGAATTTCCCCGCTTGAATTGCCGCCAGTGCCTTCTGGTGACTTCGTAGCGAAAATTCATCGGCCGCCTGGCGCGTGATTCCGAACCGCTGCGCCAGCCTTTCGGCCGTCAGTCCCATGGAAAGGTACGCATCGGGATAGTGGTCAACAAGCCAAGGATTCGGCGAAATCTTGTGCCCACCCATCGGAATCATCGTCATCGACTCCGTTCCCCCGGCCACGATGACTTCGGCTCCGCCGCTCATGATGCGCTCGGCAGCCATGGCAATCGCTTGGAGCCCGGAGGAGCAGAATCGGTTGATCGTCAGCGCTGACGTTTCAACCGGCAAGCCCGCCCGCAACGCGGCGATTCGCGCCACGTTCATCCCCTGCTCCGCTTCGGGCATGGCACAACCGAGAATCACATCTTCAATCTCTTTAGGATCGAGTTGCGGCAACCGGCCCAACGCTCCCGTGATCGCAATGGCTGCCAATTCATCGGGACGGGTTGCGCGCAACGTGCCTTTGTACGCCCGGCCAACCGGCGTACGAACCGAGGATGCGATGATGACTTCACGCATGAGCTGCCTCCCAATTTCCCGCGATAGTTCTTAGATGTCGAACCTTGTGCTTCGGCTTCCGCTGGAGCCTACTTCGGTGCGAAGAAGTAATAATCTGCCGTATAGCTGCTTTTGCTTTCCTCGCCCTTGTGCGACTCGTCACAGGCATCGCCGCCCGGTTTGCCTCCGTGCGTGTGCACGCGCTGGATGGTCGTCACTTTCGCCAACGCCCCCTTCCCCGAATTGCTGACTACGTTGATCAGTAACCACGGAACCGAAGTGTCGTCCAGCGCTTCCACGTGTGCGGCAGCTTTGCCCGTCACCTCGCTGCCGTCTTTCAGTTTCCAGGTCGGTCCGACCGTGTGTTCGCCGACGACTTTATCCTTCCGGTCTTTTAACTCCGCATCCGGACCTTTCAGTGTCCACGCGAACTTGCCGTCGGCGCCGGCCTGGCAGGTGTAGATCTGCGACCCCTTGCCGCGTACGAACATCACCGGTTCAAGCCCGGCGGGGACGGCGATCGCATCCGGCACGTCCGGTGCGGATTCCTGCACCGGGGCTTCATTCTTCTGGGCGCTCACCAGCAACGTGCCGAGCAAGATGACGAGCACCAGTTCAACCGAGCACCGCAAAATTCGCATGTTTTCCTCTCCTGCCAACCTCTAGTTCCTCAGCGTCTTTCCTGTCTTTAAGGTGTATTGGATCCGTTCCTGCGTCTTCTTCTCGCCGCACAACGATTTGAATCCCTCTCGCTCCAGATCCAGAATGTACTGCTCGCTAACCGGCGTTCCCGGCGTGACGTTTCCTCCGCAGATGACTTCGGCAATCTTGCCGCCAAGTTTCACCTCGTAGTCGGTGATGTAATCGCCCTGCCGCATCAAGTGCACGCCCATCTTCAAAGCCGCCAGCAGGCTCTCGCCGGGAGCCGGAATGTCGGTGCGAGGCACAGGAGGTTCGTATCCCGCTCGCGCCAGTTCCAGTGCGCGCGCCTTGGCGTCGGAAAGAACGCGCTCCCGGTTCATACTGATGCGATCGGATTCCGACAGAAATCCCAGTTCGCGCGCTTCGTGTGCCGAAGTGGCGACTTTCGCAGTTGCAATGGTCTCGAATGCCTTTTTCATCGCTTCCAGCATTTCCACTGATCCAGCCAACGCCTCGCCCGACGATTTCCCTCGCGAAGACGCGGCACCATCAACCGCCCGGAGCAGCATCTCCTTGCAGCCGCCGCCACCGGGTAACAGGCCGACGCCCACTTCCACCAGGCCGGTATAAAGCTCAGCGTGGGGCTGGCGCGACGCTGCGTGCAGAGAAATTTCCGTTCCTCCCCCTAAACAGAGCCCGAACGGTGCGGAGACAACGGGCTTCGGCGAAAACTTGATTGCCTGCGTCATTCCCTGGAACTGCCGGATGACCAGGTCGACATCATCCCATTCCTGCTCCTGAACGCTCATGAGCAGCAGCATGAGGTTCGCACCCACCGAGAAATTCGTCGCGTCATTAGTGATCACGAACGCGTCGAACGCATCCCCTGGCCCACCCGGCTTGAGCGACTGCGTGATCAGGCTGATGATGTCCGTTCCCAGCGTGTTCATCTTCGAATGAAATTCAATGCACGCCACGCCATCGCCCAAATCCACAAGCGATGCGCCCGAATTTTTCTTCACCACGCCATTCGACTTCTTTGCCGCTGTAACGGACCACACTCCAGCGGGAACCTGGACCTCCGCGAAATCGCTCTTGCCCAGATCGAAATACTTGCGGCCGGACCGTGATTTCGGATCATCGACGTACCACGACTTTTGTCCGGAGTTCAGCAGTTTCTCCACGTTCGCAGCGACCGGCTTGCCCTCCTTCTTCATGCGGCCGACGGTGGCTTCCACCCCGGCCGCATCCCATAATTCGAAGGGTCCAAGTTCCCAATTGAAACCCAGCTTCATGGCGCGATCAATCTCAACAATCGAATCGGAAATTTCCGGCACTCGATTGGCCGCGTAGGTCCATAAATCGGAGAGAGCCTCCCACAAAAACGCGCCCGCTTTGTCGCTTTTCGCCGCGCCACCATCTGTTCCCAGCAGCATTTTGATCCGTGGTCCGGTCTCTTCCACGTTCTTTGCCATATCGAGCGACGCAAACTTTGCCTTCTGTCGCGGATGATATTCCAGCGTCTTCCAGTCAAGAGCCATGCGCTCATCTTCGCTACCTTCGCCGCCCTTGACCTTCTTATAAAAACCGCCCTTCGTCTTGTCGCCCAGCCATTTTCTCTGCAGCATCTCGAGGAAGAATTGCGGCAGGCGAAGATCGCTGCGCTCGTCTTTGACGTTCTGCGTCATATTGCCGACGACGTGCCCGAGAATGTCGAGCCCCACAAGATCAATTGTTCGGAACGTTGCTGACTTCGGCCAGCCAAGCGCCTGGCCTGTCAGCGAATCGACTTCTTCAATCGTCAGGTCCATTTCCTGCATCAATCGCATCACGTTCAGCACGGAAAATGTCCCGATCCGGTTGCCGATAAAGTTCGGAGTGTCCTTGGCAAGGACCACGCCCTTACCCAGCCGCGCGTCGCAAAAGTGCGACACCGCATCCATCAATGTGCGATCCGCGTCACGGGTAGGAATCAATTCGAGCAGGCGCATGTAGCGCGGTGGATTGAAAAAGTGTGTCCCGAACCATGCGCGGCGAAACTCGTCGGAGAATCCCTCGGCGATCTTGCCCACGGGCAAACCGCTGGTATTCGTGGTGATGATCGTGCCCGGTCGCCGCACCGCCTCCACTTTCTTCAGCAGTGTCCGCTTGATTTCCAGATTCTCAACCACGGCCTCGATGATCCAATCCACTTCCCCGAGTTTCCTGAGGTCGTCCTCGAAATTTCCGACCGTCACGAGCCGCGCCAGCGACGCCTCCATGAACGCTGCGGGCTTTGACTTTTTTGCTCCGTCCAGCCCGGCCGCGGCGATTTGGTTTCGCGACCGTGCATCGGCATCCGGCGGCACGATGTCCAGCAAGTAGCTGGGCACTCCAGCATTAGCAAAATGCGCAGCAATACGCGCGCCCATGGTTCCGGCGCCCAGAATGGCCACTTTATTGATGCGTTTCATGAGTCCTTTCTTTCCACATCATTGTTGCCAACGGATCGGCAGCGCCAAGCCGCCTCTTCGTCATGAAGCGGGGAATCGCAGTGCACCAATCAAGATCGTTTAGGTAAAGGCCCTCGTTTGAATTGGGAGCTTTCTCGGCGGAGATGAAATCGCACAGCATGGGAACAGTCTGCATCGAGGTCAAAGCGATGATACCGTACCGGAAGATTGCTCGAGGTTACGGCGAGGCTGCTTCAATTCGATTCTGCTGATTCGGGTTCTTGCCGTTGTGGTAGCTGTGACAAGACTGAAGTCCGCTCCCATACCTGCATCTCGATGAACTGGCTTTGATATCCCGATTGGTCCGAGAGTCCGAAATCACCCACCGGCTCGCCGCGCGCGAACAGCGCAGCGATTTCTTCCAGTTTCCAGACCTTGCGCCCGGATTGCTCCGCCACGCGCATGCTGTCGCCCAGGGTGAAAGTGATGCCATCCGATGGAAGTGAGGCGAGTGGAAGCACAAGGGCTGCCGGGCGCGAGGGATCGGCGAAATAAGAAAAATCTCCCAGGAAGAAGTAAACGGGGCTTTCACGCAAAGGACGTTGCAGCGCGCTCGCCGCCTCTCGCATCAGCCACTCTTCCGCGGCACGCCGCCGCACCAGATAATCCGGCTTCAGGGTCGGCCGTGAGGTCCCCCGCAAAGTCTCTACCACGCGTAAAGCCTCGTCATCAGGGAGCGAGCACAGGTTTAAGCAGGCGCCGCAGAGCGGATCGTAACGGTGGGTGACCACGTCGGGCATCGTACTCACTGGGAACACCTCGCATCAGCAGGCAGCGTGTCCCCCGACATTACCCGCACTGTACTCCGATTTTCAATTAACTAGGAGTGCGCCGCCAACAAAACGCCTAAGGCGCCGGATTTGCGTTCAGGTATTCCAGTGCCTTGCGCGCCATCTGCTTCTCGCCGCGATAGGCCAGAAGTTTGGCGGCCTCGGCAAGGCGTACCCAGCGCGCTCGCCCCACTTCGACTCGCATATCCTCACTGATATCGTCGATCTTCCCCGACTCATACCGCAGGAGATAGAAACTCACGATTTTGAATACCTTTTCTCCGCCGCCCCATGAGCGCACATACATGTACTTAATGTCCGCCAGTTTCGTAATTGCAGTCGCCGTAATCCCGGTCTCTTCTCGCACTTCCCGCAGGGCAGCCTCCAGCGGTTTTTCTCCCGGATCCACTAATCCTTTGGGAAGGCAAAGTACCGGCTTTGCTTTGGGTTTTACAGCTCGGGTGGCGCTTTCTGGCGCACTCGCCTCTTCGGTCGGCAGCTCAATCGCGGCGATCCACCACTCCCCGTCCTGGTTTCGGACCACCACGCCCCCGGCCGAGATCTCGCGGACCATACCTTGGCAACTTAGCAGGAATACAGGAGTTTCGTCACTTCGCCCTTCCAGCGCAGGTAACCATTACCGGCCACCGGACTGGCACGCTCGTGCTCTTACGGCGTCGCGCGCGATTATGGCATCTTACTTAGTAGCTGTGGGTACAGCGATTCCGGCGTTGCGCGCCGGGGATGTGGGGGTCGCTGCGAAGTGAAGAATCTGGAGAAAATCATTCGGTCGGTCCGGGCCTTCGGGAAGGAACTGGCCCGCAAGGCTTCTCCGCCTTCTCCGCATCCTGCCGCCGCCATCGGGCTAGCTCTTGGTGGCGGATTCGCCCGCGGCATCGCGCACATCGGAGTTCTGAAGGTTCTTGAAGAAGAGTCGATTCCGGTCCGCGTCATCACCGGAACCAGCGTCGGAGCATTGATCGGCGCCAATTATTGCAGCGGCCTCACCATCGACGAGATGCAGGAGGTCGCGCACAACACCCGCTTTACCACTTTCGCCCGCTGGACTCTCTCGCGCTACGGCTTCGCCTCGAATGACCGCATGGTTGCCTTCCTGACCCGCACGTTGAAGGTGAAGACTTTCGAAGATTTGCGCATTCCTCTCGGTGTGACTGCGACAGACTTCAACACCGGCGAAGGCGTTGTGTTTCACTCGGGTTCCATCATCGATCCGGTCCGCGCCAGCTGCGCCTATCCTGGAATGTTTTTGCCGGTGAACATTCGCGGCCGTTATCTCGTCGATGGCATGCTTTCGCATCCCGTTCCGACGCGCCCATTGCGCGAAATGGGCGTCGACCGCGTGCTCGCCGTTCATCTCAAAGGCACCTGGGCGCAAGGTGGGGCGCCACGCCATCTCTTCGACGTAATCGGCCAGTCCTTCGCGATCGCACAAGACGCAATGTCAACCATCTGGAGGGAAGCCGCCGACCTCGTTATCGAGCCCGACGTTGCCGGCTTCGCCTACGACGATTTCAAGCGCACCGACGATCTCATCCACGCCGGTGAAGTAGCCATGCGTGCTGCCCTTCCAACCGTCAGGAAATGGCTGGAAACTCCTGCCGAAGCGACCTACCCATCCGTCGAACGTCGACGCGCGCCCCGGGTTTCGCCCATGCCCGCCGACTGAGTTTGCACCCTGGCCTCCGCACATCTTTAGCGATAGCCGCCGGAGACAGCGATCGTCTCCCCGGTAACCCATCGCGAGTCGTCCGACGCCAGGAACACGGCGACTTTCGCAATGTCTTCTGGAGTTCCGGGACGGCCAAGAACCGTACGTGAGACGAAGTATTTCTCCTGCTCGCTTCCCGCGAAGCCTGCAGTTGTCACTCCTTCGGTCAGCGTGAATCCGGGATTGAGCGAGTTGACGCGGATTTTCTTTGGACCAAGCTCAAGGGAAAGAACACGCGTGATCTGGTCGAGCGCAGCCTTGGTCCCGGAGTAGACCGCAGACGTTGGTGTGGGATTGGAACCGGCAACCGAGCCGATGTTGATGATGCTGCCGCCCTCGGGGCCGAAGTATTTGATCGCTTCCTGCGTGGCGAGCAAAGGCCCGAGAACGTTGGTGTTGTACTGGCGGTGGAATTCTTCTTCCTGAATTGATTCGACTGGCTCGAACTTGTAGACGCCGGCATTATTCACGACTACGTCGACGCGGCCGTATGCTTTTTTCGCCTCGGCAAAAAGTCGCTGCACATCAGCCTGCTTCGAAGTGTCGGCTTTCACGGCAGTGGCCTTCCCGCCACCCTTTGTGATCTCCGCCACAACGCGCTCAGCGCCTTCTTTACTGGAGGCGTAGTTCACCACGACTGAGGCCCCTTCGGCCGCGAGTCCTTTAGCGATACCTGCGCCGATCCCTTTAGACGCCCCCGTCACGATCGCGACCTTCCCTGTCAACCTGCCCATCGGATTTCCCCTTTCCAAAATCGTTCGATAATTCGACAAACATCGACATATGAGATGTCGGGACAGGCAATTGGATTCAGCGAGGTCAACGGGAGCTAAATCTTCGCCAGGCGGTCGATGTACGCTCGTAGAACGTCGCGCTGCAGGCTTAGGTTGGCGAACTTACCTTCACGGATAATCTGGATGAGTCCGGCAGTCTCAAGTTCCTTCAGATGATGGGAAAGCGTAGGGTTGCCAACGCGCTGGAGATGACGCAAGCGCGCGCATTGCATAGGTCTGTCACACTCGCCGATCTGACGGAGGATCTGTACTCGTCGTGGTTCGGCCAGCACGCGAGCGATTCGGGCAAATTGCACATCAGTCATCCGCCGATTCTTCGTCGCTGCCATTGATTTCTGAGAGTACGCCGGCTGGAAAGAGGATGTCTAGGTGCCCACGCTCCCTGGCGACCGGGACAGAAAATCGAGAGTTTGACCAGGTTTTTTCGGAAGGCGATCACCCCGGCCAGTGATTCAGATCACACACCGATGTGCGGGAAATAACCCAAACCCGCACCTTCGCGTCCCAAAATGACCCACGCCTATTTTGTCCAACCGTCCGTACTCTACTGATAATAAAGCGAATATAGGAAGTGATCGAAAAGACGCGCTGCCCTCCCAGATTGGTGCTCAGCTTGCCATTTCTAAGGATGCGGGCAGCGCCCAGCAGATCAAGAAAGGCACTGAGGCTGCCCTAGGAGGGTTGGCGATGCGAGCTCCTTACGGTCTGAATATTCTGGACAATTGCGTCTCCTGTCCGCACCGGCAAGAACACTTGCTCTGCAATCTGGGGCTGCAAGCCGCACAACGTCTGAACGAAATTAAGTCGACTGCCGTTTATCCCAAAGGCGCTATGCTCTTCATCGAAGGGCAACAGTCGCGCGGGGTTTTTGTCCTCTGCACCGGCAAGGTCAAGCTGTCGACTACCTCCAGGGAAGGCAAGACGATCATTACCAAGATTTCCGATGCTGGCGACGTCCTCGGCCTAAACGCTGTGGTCTCCGCACAGCCGTACGAAGTCACCGCTGAGATGATGGAGCCGGGGCAAGCGAATTTCATTCCCCGCGAGAGCCTCATGCATTTCATGAAGGAATTTCCCGAAGTTGCGCTGCGCGTCGCCCAGCAACTGAGCCGTAACTACTACACCGCTTACGAAGAGATCAGGACACTCGGCCTCGCGACTTCTCCCTCGGAAAAATTTGCGAAACTGTTGCTGTCCTGGTCGACGACCAGCACGCAGAGCGACGGCTCCAGCCAACTCCGCCTTAATCTCACGCACGAAGAGATCGGAGAGATCATCGGCACGACTCGCGAAACGGTCAGCCGCCTCTTCTCCGAATTCCGGAAGAAACAGTTGGTGCAGATCAAAGGCGCAACGCTGGTGATCCGCAGCCGGCCGGCGCTCGAGAAAATTGTGCAGTCCTGAAAGTGTTCTCACCCTGTGAAACCGCAGTCCGGATCCAACCAGCAGCCCACGGAAAACAAGCCGTGGGCTACTCGTTTGTAGGCTAGACCAATTAATCGAGGCTGGAAGGGGAACATTCGACACGCCGGGACGGCACACTCCTGACCAACGTTTTAACTCGATCCCGGCAGGGATGCTGCTTCTTCCTTGATCCGCTTCCACGCCTGCTCCACGTGCTTCGCCCTCGTATTCGTTTGTCCCACACAAAACCTCAACGTCAATTTCCCGTTCAATTTCGTATGCGTGAGAAACAAGTCGCCGCTCCGATTCAGACGATCCATGATCGCTTGATTCGCCATGTCTCCGCCTTTGTGCCGGAAACAAATCAGATTCAATGGCGCTGGTGCGGCCAACTCGAAGCGGCCATCCTGCCGCACCCACGTTGCGAACTGCTGCGCCAGGCGCACGTGCTCGCGCACATGATGCTGTAAACCCTCCACCCCGTAGTGCCGGATCACGAACCACAACTTCAGGGACCGGAATCGCCGCCCCAGTTGAATATGCCAATCGCGATAATCGATGACTGCCCCTGACTCGGTCGCCTGATTGCGCAGATACTCCGGCAAGATGCTTAACGTCTGGATCAATGCCTTCCGGTCGGCCACCCAGAAGCAGCTGCAATCGAAATTCGTGAACATCCATTTATGCGGATTGAAGTTATAGCTGTCGGCGGCTTCCACGCCGCGCTGCAGATCGCGGAATTCTGGGCAAACCATCGCCGTCCCCGCCATCGCCGCGTCTACATGCATCCACAGGCCATGCCGGCGGCAGATCTCACCGATCGCCGGAAGCGGGTCCACCGCGTTCGACGAAGTCGTCCCCACGGTTGCGCACACAAAACAAGGAGTCAGTCCCGCGCTTTTGTCGGCCTCGATCTGGCGCGCCAGCGCGTCGGGGCGCATCGAAAAATTCTCATCCACCTCGATTGGTCGTAAATTTTCGGTACCGATTCCCGCAATCATCGCCGCTTTTTCCAGCGAGGAGTGTGTCTGCGTCGAAACGTAAGCAATCAGTTTTCCGTTGCCGCCCTTCTTGTTGCTCGAGTAGTTAGTAGCCCGCTCGCGCCCCGCGAGCAGCGCGCACAGCGCGGCGGTAGAAGCGGTGTCCTGGATGACCCCACCGCCGCTCTGTGAAGAGAGAAACTTCTCGGGCAAGCCAAGCATTCCAACGAGCCAGTCCATGACGTGGGTTTCCAGTTCCGTACATGCCGGGCTCGTCGACCACAACATCCCCTGTACGCCCAAACCGGAAGACAGGAGATCCCCTAGGATTCCCGGCCCCGACGCGTTGCAGGGAAAGTAGGCAAAGTAATTCGGCGACTGCCAATGCGTGACGCCCGGCAGAATCACCTGGTCCATATCTTTCAGAAGAGCGTCGAAAGACTCACCTTGCGCCGGGGGATTCGACGGCAGCGCCGCGCGAATCTCTCCAGGCTTCACCTGCGACAGCACCGGAAGCGATTCCACGCGCGATTGATAATCGGCGATCCAGTCCACCACGGCGTGCCCGTAGCGCCGGAACTCGTCCGGCGTCATATGAAATGATTTTTCGTCAGTCATTTCTCCCCGCTAAAAGGCTATGAGCAATCGAAGTAACTTGTCCAAAAGAGTTGAGAAGACGTCCGAAAGCGAAGTGACAGAAAGAGCCAATGCATCCGTCCATGAACTAAGCGAGCCGGCAGTTTGTTGACGGCGGCACTAAGCTTGAGATTCCGTCGCGGCATGAGAAGCCGCTGCGAAGCATCTTCGCAATCCGGCGATAGCACGACGGCAGCAGACTTTCCTGCGGCTTCAGAGAATGCGTGGAGCTGCACACCAAATCCCTTATTGATTCCTTCCGAATATTGCTTTTCGGCATTTTTGCGTGCCGCCTCCGATGCGCGGTCGCGGATCCAGAGCTGTTGCTTCCCCCATACGAGAACCCTTTTTTCGACCCAGAGTATCTCGTCGGGATAGTGATTGCTCCGAAGAAACATGGAGAATCTCTCTGCCGCCTCAGCAAATGACTTTGGTGGTTCCTCAATCATGAATTCTGACGCAACTGCCCAAAATACACGCGCGTGTTGTAATCGAACGAGACTCTTCCATCCCTGGCATGCGCTTCGTAGATTGCTCGCAGCGACTGCAGCATGGCTGCGTGTCGCGGATGCCCCGGCCCCGGCGCATACGAGGACGAAAGCAGCCGTCCCTCGAGCCCGATGTAATCGAATTCCTGCCGCATTGCGAACACGCGTTCCTGAAACGGAGCCGGATCGAAAAAGTCGTTCACAGATTCGGTAGTTCTCTCGTGGCGCACATCCTGATAATCCGTGCCATAGTCGAGCAGCAGTTGCTCATAGTTGCGCAGGAACGGAGTTGAATCCGTGATGCGTTCGTTCCACAGCAGAACCAGCCATCCTCCCGGCCTCATAATCCGGACAAACTCCTGCCGCGCCTTTGCGCGATCGAACCAGTGTGCCGCCTGCGCGGCCGTGACGAAGTCCACGGTGGCGTCCTGCAAGGTTGTCGCCTCCGCCGAACCCTCGACACTTTGGAAGCGCGGAAACTCCGCCAGCAGCCGTTCGCCGGCCTGCCGCATGTCCGCGTTTGGCTCGACGCCGATCACCCGATTTCCATTCTCCAGCAGCATCCGGGTCCAGATTCCCGTGCCGGAAGCGACATCGGCTATCACGTGCGCCGCCTTCAATCCGCATTCATCTTTCAGGGCCTGAAGAACCTCCGGTGGGTATCCCGGCCGGTACCGGACATAATTCTCCACCCGGTCAGAAAAGCGGCTCGTAGCGTTCGAAGCGGGCATATCCAGAGGGCCTCTTTGCCTTTTCAACTTGCCAAGCAAGTCATTCTAACGGCAGGATAGAAAGTTGTCCTTCCCGCCGGGATGCCGCCTGTTCCCGAATTGAGTGGCAGCACAACACAGCAACGATATTGAGCGCCATCGTAAAACGCATGCGAGTCGTCATTAAAGTCGGCACCAGTCTCATCGCTCCCGGCGGGCAGATCGATGTCCATCTTTTGCGTGGCATGGTCGACCAATTCGATCTTTCGAAGAACGAATACCTGATCGTGACCTCTGGCGCGATTGCTGCCGGCATGTCCGGGCTATCAGTGGGAAAGCGTCCTACCGACGTTCCCCGCATGCAGGCCTGCGCCGCCGTCGGGCAGAGCCGCCTGATGCACACCTACGAGCGGCTGTTTTTCGGCAAGAAAGTTGTTGCACAACTGTTGCTTTCGAGCGATGACTTCACCTCGCCCGTCCGGTACAGAAACCTGCAGAATGCGCTGGCACAGTTGCTTGCCCTTGGCGTCGTCCCGATCGTGAATGAAAACGACAGCGTCTCGGTCCGCGAACTGGAGGGCGCTTTCGGAGACAACGACGAACTCAGTTCGCTGCTGGCCCGGACGGTCAAAGCGGATTGGCTGCTCCTGCTGACCAACGTAGACGGATTCATGGTCCCCAACGGGAGCAAGAAACCGCGCGTGCAAAGAGTGATTCGCAAGGTGACTCCGGCGCTGGAAGCGAAATGCAACGGCAAGAGCAAGCTCGGACGCGGCGGTATGCTTTCGAAGCTGAAGGCGGCGAAACTGGCCAGCGAAGCCGGAGTTCACGTCGTGATCGTAAACGGGCGCGATCCCCGCGCCATTACGCTGGGAATGCAACGAAAGCTTGGCACATACTTCCCGCCCGTCTGGAAGAAAAAAAAGTAGAACCCTATGGTCGCCACTGTCACCACCGGCGCTTCGACCCAGGACAAGCTCCTGCGAGCGCGCGCCGCTGCGTCTGCGCTCGCGCTTCTTTCGACCGAGGCGAAGAATTCGATCCTGGCGGCCATGGCGAACGCTATTGAAGCCCGGGAGAATGAGATCCTGTCTGCCAATCATCAGGACATGGAGAACTCCGGCCTGGAAGGTGCGATGCGCGACCGCCTGCTTCTGACCGGCGTCCGAGTCCGCGAGATCGCCCGCGCCGTGCGCGAAGTTGCCGCGCTGCCCGACCCCATCGGCGAGACACTCGCCCAGTGGACGAAATCCAACGGCCTGCAAATTCGCAAGGTGCGCGTGCCGCTCGGTGTGCTCGGCATTATCTACGAATCCCGCCCCAACGTCACAGTCGATACCGCGGTGCTTGCGCTGAAAACCGGAAACGCGATCGTTCTCCGGGGCGGCAAAGAAGCCGCACAAAGCAATCAGTGCCTGGTCGACATCATGAACTCCATCCCCGGCATTCCGCCTGGAGCTATCGAACTGCTCGACTCGTCCAGTCGGCAATCGGTGCACGAATTGGTCAAAGCCCGCGGGCTTGTGGATGTCATCATTCCGCGGGGCGGCGCCGGGCTGATCAAGTTCGTGACTGAGAATTCCAGCGTGCCGGTCATCGAGACCGGGGCAGGGAATTGCCACATCTTCGTGGACGAATCCGCGGACCTCGACATGGCGGATCGAATCGTGATCAACGCCAAGACGCAGCGGCCGTCGGTGTGCAACGCAGCGGAGAAATTGCTGGTCCACGCCGCGATTGCCGCGGAGTATGTCCCGCGAATCACAAAAAAGCTCATCGAGGCGGGTGTTGAAGTCCGCGGCGACGGCAGGGCCCGCTCCCTTGCCGCAGGCTTGGCAGTAGGATTTGCGACCGAACAGGAATGGTACGAGGAGTATCTCCGCCTTTGTATGGCGATTGCAGTTGTCGCGAATGTAGACGAGGCCATCGCTCACATCAACCGGTATTCCACCAAGCATTCGGACACGATCGTTACCGGCGACGAATCTCGCGCCCGAAAGTTTCTTCGCGAGGTCGATTCCGCCGCCGTTTATTGGAATGCCTCCACTCGTTTCACCGATGGCGGCGAATTCGGATTCGGCGCAGAGATGGGCATCAGCACGCAGAAACTTCACTGCCGCGGCCCCTTCGCCCTCGCGGAACTGACCTCCTCCAAATACGAAGTCATCGGCACCGGGCAGATCCGTTAGCTGCCTGATGGTTCGTTCCGAGCGCCCACCGGTGTGGTACCTTACTACCTTCCGCCCTGGGGTCGCATGAAACTGTTTCCCGCCACGTTCCTTGGATCGGTCGTCTTGTTGTCCGGCTTGACGCCTCCCACGAATCCCCCGGCATCGTCTTCTTCTCCGGCCGTCTTCGGTTTCCGCGATGCTGCGCCCGAAACTTCGCTGGAAGCGCGCTTTCTCTCCGTGCCCGATCCAAAAACCGCCGAAGAAGATCTGCGCATTCTGACCCAGGCCCCTCACATGGCAGGTACCGTGGAGGACAAGGAGACGGCGGAATTCGTGGCGCAGAAGTTTCGAGCGGCCGGGCTCGATACCGAGATCGTGGAATACAAAGTCTGGATGAACTATCCCGCCAGCATCAGCGTCGATATGACCGCGCCCTCCGGTGTGGAGATGCATGGCCCCACACGCGAACACGTGAGCAACGATCCGTTTCAGGATGATCCCCGGGTCGTCATGCCCTTTAGCGGAATGTCTCCCTCTGGCGACGCTGAAGCCGAAGTGGTCTATGCCAACTACGGCACGCCAGAGGATTTTGAAAAACTCGATCGAATGAAGATCGATGTGCGCGGCAAGATCGTTCTGGTGCGCTACGGGCAAAATTTCCGCGGTGTCAAAGTGTTCATCGCGCAGGAGCGGGGAGCGGCTGGGGTCCTGATCTATTCCGATCCCGCGGACGATGGATGGCGCCGTGGCGATAAATATCCCGAGGGGCCGTGGCGCCCCGACACCGGCGTGCAGCGCGGTTCGGTGGGATACATGTTCGAGTTTCCTGGCGACCCTACGACGCCTGGTGTGGCGTCGATTCCGTCCCTGCCAGAGTCGCAGCGGGTTCCGCCGCAGAAGTCGGCGCAGATTCCGAAGATCCCGGTAACGCCGCTTTCCTATCACGATGCGTGGCCGTTGCTGCAGCATCTCGGCGGTCCGGACACACCCCGGGAATGGCAGGGTTCCTTGCCCTTCACCTACCACGTCGGGCCGGGGCCGACGAAAGTGCGAATGCACCTCAAGCAGGACTATCAATTCCGCACGCTCTGGGATGTGGTGGGCCGCGTTCCGGGCGGCGAACTGCCCGGGGAGTGGGTGGTGGCGGGCAATCATCGCGACGCCTGGGTGTACGGAGCGGTGGACCCCAACAGCGGCACCGCGGCGATGCTCGAGGCGGTGCGCGGCATTGGCGAGCTTCTCAAGTCGGGATGGAAGCCCCCGCGCACCCTGATTTTCTGCAGTTGGGATGGCGAAGAGGAAGGCCTGATGGGCTCGACCGAGTGGGCAGAGCAGCATGAGGCGGAGCTCGCGGATGCGCCAGCGTATTTCAACATGGACGTGGCCGTTTCCGGTCCCAAATTCGGCGCGTCCGCGGTGCCCAGCCTGAAGCAGTTCGTGCGTGACATTGCGAAAGCCGTGCCCAGCCCCAAAGGCGATACCGTCTACGATGCCTGGCAGAAAGCGTCGCAGATTCCTCCTCCCTCGACGCAGTCCTCGACGGAATCGGTGGCGGACAGCCACCGCCAGCCGGCAGCTCAGGTGAAGAGCGACGTTGCCGTCGGCGATCTTGGGAGCGGCTCCGACTATTCCGCTTTCATACAGCACCTGGGCGTGCCCTCGACCGACATCAGTTCGAGCGGACCCTACGGCGTCTATCACTCGGCGTTCGATGATTTCGCGTGGTTCAAGAAGTTTGCCGATCCCGATTTCATCTACGAACAGGAGATGGCTCGCGTCTTTGGACTGGAAGCGCTGCGCATGGCCGACGCTGAGGTGCTGCCGTACGATTACGAGGAATACGGCAAGGAGATCGAGGCGTATCTGGATGCGGCTCACAAGCGCTCGGAGGACAAATTCGGAGCGCACGCCATCGATTTTGGGCCGGTCAATGCGGCGGCGCACAGGTTCGTGACGGCGGGTGCGAAGATCCTGGGCAAGCAGAAAAACCCTCCCGCAAGCGCGGCGCGGCTGAACCAGGCCCTGCGCGGCGCCGAGCGCGCCCTGTTGCTGCCCGACGGATTGCCGCATCGTCCGTGGTTCCGCCATTCGATTTATGCTCCGGGAGAGTACACGGGCTACGCCGCAGTGGTAATTCCGGGAGTGAATGAAGCTCTCGACAAGGGCGACAGCGAAGCGGAACGCCAGCAGCTCGCCGCGCTGACCTCGGCTCTCGACCGCGCCGCGAAAACACTCGAGGCCGCGCGATGAACATTGGTAGCGCCCACTCCCTCAGTCACTTCCTGCGTACACTGCCGGCATCGGCGGCAGCGACTTTTCTCGCGCTCTTTCCGATAGTCGATCCATTCGGTGGTATTCCGATTTTCTTCACCATGACCTCTTCCTGGGACGCGCGCGAACGTTACCGCACGGCCTTCAAGAGTGGAATGTGGGTTTTCCTGATCCTGGTGACATTTCTTTTTTTTGGCCGCTTCGTACTGCACTTCTTCGGCATCTCGCTTCCAGTTCTCAAGATTGCCGGAGGATTGATTGTGGCCAACACCGCCTGGGGCATGGTGACGTCGACCGCGCGCATCACGCCGGCGGAGAGTCATGAAGCCGAGAGCAAGGAAGACATCTCGCTGACTCCGCTCGCCATGCCGCTGATGTCGGGGCCGGGCGCGATTGGCGTGGTCATGGCGCTGGCGGCGCACGTAGATAATGCGGCAGCATACGTCGGGATGGTCATCGGCATCGCCGGGATCGCCCTGAGCGTGGTTCTCTTTTTCTGCATGGGAGGGCCGCTGGTGCGGCGCCTCGGTCCGAGTGCCGTTGGGGCGATCAACAAGATCTTCGGTTTTCTCATTCTGGCGATTGCGGTCCAGTTGGTCTGGGATGGCGTCGCCGACTTCGGGTCCTAGAGTTCGGCAGCTGGAAATCGGACGGCGCGTTTGCGCCAGCTCTGTAAGGTCCCTTCAAAATTGCCTTTCACATTCGTGGAACCGACCCGGTTCCGCAACCGTAGAACAGGGCAGGCGATTGTGTGCCGCGGAGGCTTGCCATGCCCGTACGCTCTTTTTTCCCGTTGACCAGATTCTGTGGAGTGCTGATGGTGTGCGCAGCTCTTGTTCCTTTCTGCTTCGCGCACGATTGGAACTATGAAGAGACGCACTCCGACTCGCACGAATTTGCGGCGAGAGGAACCGTGCACGTGAATATCGGCGTGGGCGATCTGCACATCCGGCGCGGCGATGAAGGCAAAATCGTTCTCCGCTATACGATCAAGTCGCATCGCGAAAGCAACCTGAAGAATGCGAACGTGGATTTCGACGTTCACGGCAGCGACGCCTATCTCGGCTTCCATGCCCATTCCGGGGCGAATACGCAATTCGACGTAGAGCTTGAGGTTCCCGCGAATACCAATCTCGATCTGCACCAAAAGGTCGGTGACATCCGCGTGGAAGACGTCGAAGGAGACAAGGATCTGGAGCTGGGAGTCGGAGATATTCGAGTGACGCACGAGCGATCTACCTACAAACTCGTGCGCGCCGAGGCCGGGATTGGAGACGTCAATGGAAGCGCATACGGTGCCACCAGCGGCTGGCTGGGCAAGACGCTCAAGTACCACGGCGAGGGGAAGTACGAGTTGCGCGCGCATGTGGGCGTGGGGGATATCACGTTGGAAGGGAAATAGGGGAGAGCAAATTCCGCGAGAGGCTTGCGAGTAAATTTTTTTTAACCATACTTTCCGATAAGGTCTTGCGCAAGAATGGGTTAGACGATTCAGTGCTGTTTTATCCCCGCAAAGTATTGAGCGCCAAGGGGTTATAGGTAAAGTATTCAAAAATGAGAGTTTAGGTGCGTATCCCTACTGCATTCCTGTATTCCCAGCCTGCATTTTTTTCAGTTTGTCTGGCAGTGCGAAGTGCGCCATGGGCACCCCGATGAATTAAAATCCAACGCCAGCGATGACTACAGCCGAGCGCGATCGCATGAACCTGCTGTCGATGCTTATTCAGTGCGAGCGGGATCAAACGAAATACCTCCAGTACGTCAGGGAAATCAGCGAACTCATGGGCATAAAAGCGATGAGGCTCGCGGAGGCTGCGCCCAAAGCCCCTGATTTGTCGGGAAAGCCAGAGATGCCGTAGCGGGCAAAAGTCTTGGCTCCGGCCCAATCGCGATGCCGGAAAAGGCAGAACACCCCGCAATTTCCTTGATGTTCCTTCTCCTCATAATTTTCTAGTCTGCGCTTTCTATTCCCTCAGTAAAGGTCGTTCGTCACATCAGTCGTATTTTTCGCTGTGGAAAAAAATCCAAGTGCGCGGGTCGATGCTTCGTGATGGATGCCGCGGCCCGCAACAACTCGACGAAGAAGATGCGGTCACATCGCCGGGCCGACAAACTTGGCAAAGCTCAGTGGGAGGGCATATTGCGAAGTTATTCAGCTGGGGTATCGGGATTGAGGAGGCGTAAACAGCTCAGCGGGCCTGAGGCATCTATCCGAAGAGGAGATTCGAATGGCCAGTGACAGACAAAAGTCAGCAGCACGCAAGAACATAAAGAAGGCCGCCAAGGCCGCCCGGAAAAAGAGGACGATCGCGCATCTTCCCAAGTCGGTACGGACCGCCCTGGGAAAACAGGCGGCGAAAGTGGCTAAGCAGAAACGGAAGCGGGCGGCCTGACGGTCGACTCGCGTGCTGCGTTGCAAGGCCACGCACGAGACGGGTTCCTTAGTCTTGTTGGGGCTCAAGCAGAGTCTATAGATCCTTTGCGGCAAACTGCTGCCGGTCAGGATGACAATCCTTGAGCGAATCAGACGGCCAAGCGGGTGCTTGCGAGGTCCAGAAGATCTTTCAGCTCCAGCGCGTTTTTCGGAGCGTAGCCGGACTGGTCGTTGTCGAAGTAGACGAAGATCTGTTTCAGTTCATGCTGCCACGACTCAACTCGTTTTGCCCAGGCCTGCAACGACTTCCTGGGATAGTCGCCGCGGTAGGGGCCATCCGGCCCGTGCAGCCTCACGTATGTGAAATCGGCTGTGATCTCGATTGGCGAATGGAATCCTCCCAGCTCGAAGATGCAATAGGCGACATTGTGGCGCCGGAGGATGTCATAGACCTCAGCAACATTCCACGTGGGGTTGCGAAACTCGCAGGCATATCGACGCCCGGACGGCAGGGCGCTGAGAAATTCCTCCAGCCTCTCGGTATTGACGTGCCAGGCGGGAGGCAGCTGGAAAAGGATGGGGCCAAGGCGGTGCCCGAGCTCACGAGCCTGGAGCATGAATCGCTTCGTGCTCTCGGCCGGTTGCATGAGTTTGCGGTTGTGAGTGATGTAGCGGCTTGCTTTCATCGCGAAATGAAAGTCCGAGGAGGTTTGGTCGCACCAGGATTGAAGCGCCTCCGTACTGGGAAGCCTGTAGAAGCTGTTATTGATTTCGACGGTGTCGAAGTGCTCGGCGTACCAGCGCAGCATTTGATCGGGCCGCAGACCGGCGGGGTAAAAGCTGCCGCGCCAGTGCGGGTAGTGCCATCCCGAGGTGCCGATGCGGACATGGCCAAGGGCGGGATTCGGCCTCATGCCCATTTCGATGATGGAGCGGCGAAATGGGTGGGCACCGGCCTTCGTAAAACTTTCTTTCCGGCAGAGTCGGAGATGAGCCGGAGCGCTCTCTCATTCACGATTACTTCAGGGTGACGAGTTTCTCCACAAGTTCGGAATAGTCCTTTTTCTCGATGCCGTGAACCTGCTTGTTGTACTCGTCGACCTTGGACGAATAGTTCATCGAGCAGAATTTGGGGCCGCACATCGAGCAGAACGCCGCCTCTTTGTAGTAGTCGTCGGGCAAAGTCTCGTCGTGCATGGAGCGGGCGGTTTCAGGATCGAGCGAGAGCGCGAACTGTTTTTCCCAATCGAATTTGTAACGCGCATAGCTGAGGGCGTCGTCGCGGTCACGGGCGCCCGGGCGTCCGCGTGCGATGTCGGCGGCGTGAGCAGAGATCTTGTAGGCGATGATGCCGTCTTTCACGTCTTTCTCGTTGGGCAGGCCCAGGTGTTCTTTCGGGGTCACGTAGCAGAGCATGGCGGCGCCATACCATCCGATCATAGCGGCGCCAATGGCTGACGTGATGTGGTCGTAGCCGGGGGCGATGTCAGTGACGAGCGGTCCGAGTGTATAGAACGGCGCTTCGTAGCAGTATTCGACTTCCTTGTCGACCTGCTCCTTGATCTTGTCCATGGAGACGTGGCCGGGCCCTTCGATCATGACCTGGACGTCGTGCTCCCAGGCTTTCTTCGTGAGTTCGCCGAGAGTTTTGAGTTCGGCGAATTGGGCTTCATCGCTGGCATCGGCAACGCAGCCGGGACGGAGGCCATCGCCGAGGGAAAAGCTCACGTCGTACTTCTTGAAAATTTTGCAGATGTCGTCAAAGCGCTCGTAGAGGAAATTCTGCTTGTGGTTGAAAGCCATCCACTGCGCAAGAATGGCGCCGCCGCGGCTGACGATTCCGGTGATGCGCTTGGAGATCAGCGGCAGGTATTGGATCAGCACGCCCGCGTGAATGGTCATATAGTCCACGCCCTGGGCGGCCTGCTCTTCGATCACTTCGAGCATGACTTCGGCGTTGAGATCCTCGACCCGCTTTACGCGCGCGATGGCCTCATAAATCGGAACAGTGCCGATGGGCACCGGCGAGTGGCGCAGGATCGCTTCCCGGATCTCGTGAATGTTGCCCCCGGTGGAGAGATCCATCACGGTGTCGGCGCCGTAGTGGACCGCGGTGTGAAGCTTCTTCAGCTCTTCCTTGACCTCCGAGGTAACGGCGGAGTTCCCGATATTCGCGTTGATTTTGCACAGCGAGGCGACACCGATCGCCATCGGTTCAAGCTCGGGATGGTTGATGTTGGCCGGAATGATCATGCGTCCGCGGGCAACCTCGTCACGGACCAACTCGGGAGTGATCTTTTCGCGATGCGCGACGTAACGCATTTCCTCGGTGATTGCGCCGAGGCGAGCATAGTGCATCTGGGAAAAGTTGCCGTCACTATTCTCGTGCTTGCGAGCGGCAATCCACCCGGAGCGCGGCGTGGGAACCGAGTAGTCCACTCCATTTCCGTTGCTGTTTGCAGAACTTCTGGAAGTCATGAATCGGTCCGATCCTTGAAAGTCGATGTATCCCGATTATACCTGCCCGGAAGTCCTGGATTTCGACCGCAAACGCAAATGCTTTTTGTGCATCTTAGCTGCGCACGCGACTTTCAACGGTAGTTTTGCAAGGAGGAATTCATGGCTCGATACGGGACATTAGGCGATTACCGATTCGCCGACACAAAGGAAGCCGCCAGCGATATTCGCGGCTCAAAGGTCTATGGGCGCAACGATGAGGAGCTGGGGAAGATCGACGACGTATGGTTTGATCAGCAGACGGGTGGGATTGTTTATCTTGTCGTCGATACAGGCGGCTGGCTTTCGACGAAGAAGTTCCTGGTGCCACCCGAGGAAGTTCGTCCGTCGCTGCAGCACGAGAACGACTTCCTGGTCGATCTGACCAAGCAGCAAATTGAAAGCTTTCCTCCTTACGATGGAGAAAAGCTGAACAGCGAAGAGAGGTGGGCGGACTACGAACGGCGCTATCGGGCGAAGTGGGAAACCGGGCCCGTGATGCACCGGGTGGGAACCGACCGCAATATTACCCCGACCACCAAACAGCAAATCAATGCAGGCTCAGGAACGATTGCGAGCACATCGTCGATGGCGCGGGAAAATGAGCGGCTCGCCGAACTGGACCACGAGACTGAGGTCCGGGCCCTGCATACGGAGAACAGCGCGGAGGTTTCGCCGAACAACCCGGCTTACCGCTGGACGACTTTCGAGGACGTCCTGCGCCGTCGCCGTGAGGACGTTTTGCAGTCTTCCATCGATAACGCGAAGAAAGCGGAGCGGGAAGGCGTGCCTCTAGAAGAACGGCGAAAGGTCAGTTAGGGTCATAATTTAGAACGTTAACCATTTCGGACACGAAGGTGCACGAAGGAAACCGAGCTTGAGTTTCTTCGTGCTGCTTCGTGTCCTTGTCGTTCAGGCTCTTCCTTGCGCTGGTTGATCATCTTCGACGCTCCAGCATAGAATTCTCTGCCGCCGGAAAATCATTTCGGGAGTTCTTTGCATGCGCATGCTTCGCATTTTGCCTGTTCTTCTCTTGTGCCTAAATGTTGCCGCTTTCCCGCAATCGTCTTCCACAAAACCCGGGGCCGAGTTCAGCATCGACAACATCGACAAGAGCATCGATCCCTGCGTCGATTTCTTCCAGTACGCCTGCGGCAACTGGATCAAGAATTCGGAGATTCCGGCCGACCGCGCATCGTGGCAGAGCTTTTCGGAGCTGAACGAGAGCAACCTGCACATCGAGAAGGAGATTCTCGAGAAAGCTCAGTCTGGAGGCGCGGGGCGCAATCCTGTCGATCAGAAGATCGGCGACCTCTATGGTTCGTGCATGGATGAGAAGGCGGCGGACGCAAAGGGAATCACTCCGCTCAAGCCGGAACTGGACCGCATTGCCGCGGTGAAGGACAAGAACGCTTTCATCGACGAGATCGCGCGTTTGCACCTCATCGGCTCCAACGCTCTGTTCAATTTCTATACCAGTTCCGACATGCATAATGCCGACCACGTGATCGCCTTCATTGATCAGGGCGGTCTTTCGATGCCGGATCGCGATTACTACCTGAAAGATGATGCCGACAAGGTCGAGATGCGGAAGCACCTGACTGATTACGCGGCGGAGTTGTTCGCGCTGGCGGGGCAGAGCAAAGAGGAAGCGGCGGCGTCGGCGCAGAAGGTGTTGACGGTCGAGACGCTGCTTGCGGCTGACTCGATGGATCGCACGAAGCGGCGCGATCCGAAGAATCGCGATCACAAGATGACGCGGGATGAGGCGATCGCCCTGGCTCCGGAATTCTCGCTCAACGGTTATTTTGCGGATATCGGCGCACCCAGTTTTGCTGAGATTAATGTGACGAATCCAGACTTTTTCCGGCAGGTGAATGGAGTAGTGGAGTCACTGCCGCTGGAAACGCTCAAGACGTATGCGACGTGGCATCTGCTGCGATCGTCGGCACCGTGGCTCTCGCAGCCATTCGTGGAGGCGAATTTCAAGATGCGCCAGGCGCTGACCGGCCAGAAGGTGATCGAAGACCGGTGGAAGCGCTGCGTGAACCTGGCAGACCGGTCACTCGGCGAGGCGCTTGGGCAACGCTATGTCGAACGGACATTCGGTCCTGAGAGCAAAGCCCGCATGCTGAAGATGGTGGATGCTCTTGAGAAGTCGCTGGATGAAGATATCCAGAACCTTTCCTGGATGACCGATGACACCAAGAAGCAGGCGAAGGTGAAGCTGCAGGCGATCCGGAACAAAATCGGGTATCCGGACCGCTGGCGCGATTACAGTTCGGTGGTCATCAAGCCGAACGACCTGCTGGGCAATGTTGAGCGCGCGGATGAATTCGAGTCCAGGCGGGAGATCGCCAAGATCGACAAGCCGCTCGACCGCAGCGAATGGGGCATGACGCCACCGGAAGTGAATGCCTACTACAGTTCCAACTACAACGAGATCGTCTTCCCGGCGGGCATTCTGCAGCCTCCGTTTTTCGATCCGAAGATGGACGATGCCGTAAATTTCGGCGGCATCGGACTGGTGATCGGCCATGAACTGACGCACGGTTTCGATGACCAGGGCCGCAAATTCGATCCGCAGGGCAACTTCAACGACTGGTGGAAGCCGGAAGACGGAAAGGAATTCGAGAAGCGCGTCAGTTGCATCGCCGACGAGTATTCCGGGTTCACCGTGGTCGATAACATGAAGCTGAATGGACGGCTGACGCTCGGAGAGAACACCGCCGATAATGGTGGAGCGCGCATTGCTTTGGCGGCGCTTGAGCACATGATCGCCGACGACAAGACCGGCAAGGAAGGGCAGAGCATCGACGGGTACACACCGGAGCAACGCTTCTTCCTCGGATTTGGACGGGTTTGGTGCGAGAAACAGCGTCCGGAGTACCTGCGGATGCAGGTCAGCACCAACCCACATTCACCCGGGAAGTACCGCGTGAATGGAGTGGTCCAGAATATGCCGGAGTTTCAGAAGGCCTGGGGCTGCAAGGCAGGGCAACCCATGGTGGCGGAAAATGCGTGCCACGTCTGGTGAGCAAGTTTGATCATCGCGGATAAAGCAAAAGCCCCGTCCTCGCACTCGGCAAGGACGGGGCACTTTTTTGATCAGGCACTGCTTACTTGCTGGCCGTCATGGCGAGAGTTGCGCCCGCTGCGCGGCAGGTATCCATGAAATGCGCAATCTGCGTGAACGGCAGTTGCCCGTCGGCGTGCACTATCACTTTCTTGTCCTTTTGAGTTTGCAAAACAATACTCAAGGCGTTCGGAAAGGCGGAGGCTGGGACTTGTTGGTTGTTGATCCTCATAATCGGATTCGCTCGCGTGGTCTTGATGATTTGCACGGAAACGGCATCCGGATCGTCGGCTGCGCCGACTTGCACTTCGAGTCCCATCGGGGAAACGGCTCCGTTCGAATACGCGGCTCCGGGTTGCGACGTTAAGAGGACCACCGTGTCGAACATGAGTACCCGCGCCTGATCAAGGATTTTTTGGACATTGGCGAACGGGGTCAAAGAATCCGCCTTAATGTAGAACTTCGCATCGCGATTGCGAGGGTGAGCCTTCATCCACTCCAATAGCTCCTCGGGCGTGGTCTGGTTCGCCCGGAAGTACAGTCGCCCCTCACGCGTGATCGTGACGACCCAGGCGTCAGGATTGTCCGCTTCGCGAGCCGGTACCCCATGTTCGGTCTTAGCAAGGTCGACGCTGATGCCTTGCTGCAAGGGCGGCGCAGGCGCCGGATTCTGCGCCCATGCGGCACATACGGTGAGAATTGCTGCTACGAGAAAACCCAGTTTACGAGTCATAAGTCTGCTCCTGACAGTATGGCGTCCTTTGGCAAATCCGATCTTGCGGTAGCACAAAAAGAAAGGACATTCCAGATTCAAAAATTGGGCCACCTCCGCCTTTTTGATCGGTGCAGGCGAAGTGGCTAGGGCTTGGCCCCTCCGATTGCCGCGGTCGCCAGTGTCCCGCCCAGGCCCATGGTTTCCACAGCGGATGAGGGCACGATCACCATCGATCCCCGTTCCTTGATGGCTTCATACAGCATGTTCATGGCGCGCAGATGCAGCGCGATCGGATTGTCCTGATACGTCAGCGCCGCTTGGGCGAATTTGTCGGAGATCTCGGTCTCCGCCTGGCCGAGAATGATGCGCGCCTGGCGCTCGCGTTCGGCTTGCGCCTGGCGTGACATCGCGTCTTCGAGTGCCTGTGGAATTTTCACGTCGCGAATCTCCACCGAATGCACGGTGATTCCCCAGGGATTCGTTTTCTCGTCGAGGATGCGCTGCAGTTCGCGGCCCATCGTTTCGCGCTCCGTGATCATCTGCGCCAGTTCGTGGCGGCCAATCGACTCGCGCAGCGCGGTCTGCGCGCTCATGTTGATGGCGTCGACGAAGTTCTCCACTTCGAGAATGGATTTCTCGGCATTCCAGACCATCCAGAATACGATGGCGTCCACGTTCACCGGAACGGTGTCGCGTGTCAGAGTGGATTCCGCCGAAACACTGGCTACGCGGACGCGCTGATCGACATACGGGCTCAGCGTTTCGAGGATGGGAATGATATGGCACATGCCGGGGCCGCGCAGGCCGACGTATCGGCCGAGCCGCAGCACCGCGACCTTCTCCCACTGGCGCACGACCTTCAGAGCGAAGAGAAGATAGAGGCCCAGGACTGATCCCACGACGGCGGGCGCCGGCTGACGCATCGACTGGGCCAGCGCCATCCCGGTTAGAAAGCAAACTACGAAGCACAACACGGCAACGCCATTGAATTCACGAACCTGAATTTTCGCCATAACGGCTACCTCCTTTGTGCCGGGTACAATTCGCCCAGACGCTCCACCAATTCCTCGACGGTGAACCCCAAGGCTCCCGCGCGAGCCGCGAACTCGCCTGCCAGTTGCGTCAGTTGCCGATCGCGTTCGGCAGACTTCTTCTCCAGTTTCTTGTCGCTAATGAAAGTGCCGGTACCCTGGTGGGTCTCAAGCAGGCCGCCCAATTCCAGTTCGCGGTAAGCGCGCAAGACTGTGTTGGGATTGATTTCCAAGTCCACCGCCAATTGCCGGACGGTCGGCAGCTGGTCGCCGGCGGCCAGGGATCCCGAGGCGAGCCCCGCCCTTACCTGGTCGATCAGCTGCCGGTAGACCGGAACGCCGCTGCGGAGATCAAGGGCGAACTGAAAGCGCTGATCACGGTGGCGGGCCGGGCTGGATTGCGCGGTCATATAAAACAATAGTGTTATAGTTCATTAGTACAATTCTGTCAAGAAAAATTTTGCGGAACGGTCGGCCAGTTTGAATTTCTGAGAGGTGGACCTGGCGAAGGTGATGGAGCCTCGTCCCGGAGTGGATGGATCCGCTTCCATTGCGATGAACGGCCGCGGCCTGACAGGAAATTGACCCGCGATTAACCGATCGGTGACAAATGAGGCGGGTGGAACCTCTAATGTCGAATCAGTTCAGAACCGTTGTGGGGGTGGTGGCTAAACCGACTTGGATCGCCGGGTAAGCGAGGTTCGTGAGCTGTTCGCTATCCGTGCATTCTTGGGCGCGCATGGCTCTCGCGTAAGGGCGGTTTACAAAGCTTTTACAGCAAGTTTGATCGGCCACAAATAGGATCACCCCCGCGGGAGTACTGTGATCGCTATGAAGCCGGGAGAATACCCGGCGGTAGACCAGGTTATGTGGCCAGGCGAGAAGTAGTTAGCACCATCTCGGGCAGGTGCTGTGGTTCAATCTCTTCCGCTGCCGCCATTCCAAAACACGCCCGCTTGATGGCAATACCGGTACGCGAAGCAATCCCTGCCGCGGTGGGCCTCGATGCCTTCCCGTGCGCGTAAGCGGTCTTGGAAAAGCAAGTCCCCTGCTGAGAAACGACAAGAAGTCGACCGCAATTGGCGCGGCCACGCCTGAGTGAAGGTGTGTTCACGGGGCTCGCGCAGCGGACGACGAGGGAGAGATCACTATGTTTAAGCTTGTGAGTGCACTGGCCCTTGTGCTCTGCCTTGGGACCGCGGGTCTGATTGCCGGCAACCCCAAGCCGAACCAGGCGGAAGCGCAACTGGCTGCAGATGGCGCTTTCCGCGACGGACTCTACCAGGGGCGATTGGCCGCTCAGAACGGGCGTTCATCGCAACCCAAGACCGGGCGCTGGTCGACAAAACAAGACCGCGCGTCTTTTGCTGCTGGCTACAGCCGTGGTTATACCGACACCCTCGCCAGCAACAAGACCGAGCAGGCCCGGACCGAGTAGAGAGCTCGACTCCAGTTTGAAGTTCGAGATGTGAGGTGAAGTGTGTCTACACAAAAGGTTCTATCCGCGCTGGCTCTCACGGTGGCCTTATGCGCGTCAGTTCCCCATAAAGTAAAGGCTGGCGGACCGCCGACAACGGGAGCTACGGTTCACGGCATTGTGCATTTTGATGGAAAGATGCCGGCGGCAAAGCCGGTGAGTATGGCGTCCGATCCGGTATGCGCCAAGCAGCATGCAACACCGCTCGTGGCGCAGGAGATCATGGCCGACACGAAAGGCGACTTGCAAAACGTGGTCGTCTTCGTATCCGAGGGTTTGGGCGATCGCACCTTTGATCCGCCAAGCGCTCCGGTGGTCGTCGAGCAGAAGGGGTGCATGTACCAGCCGCACGTGCTTGCGGTGCGTGCCAACCAGCCGTTGCAAGTGGTGAATAACGATCCCACGTCGCACAACATTCATCCAGTGCCCGCCAACAATCGCGAGTGGAACAAGGCGGAGCCGCCGGGAACCAAGATGGAAGAAAGCTTTGCCCGGGAGGAGATTGCGATTCCGGTGAAGTGCAATGTACATCCCTGGATGCGGGGCTACATCGCGGTATTCAAGCATCCCTATTTTGCGGTGACAGGCAAGGATGGGAGCTTCGACCTGAGCAACCTGCCGCCCGGCACGTACACGATCAAGGCCTGGCACGAAAAGCTGGGCACCTCGACGCAGACGGTGACGGTGGGTGCGAATGAGACGAAGGAGATCAGTTTCGTCTTCAAAGGTATGTAGCGCTTTCCTCGTGTTCTTCGGCGAAGTATTGCCGTAAGCGGTGCAATTTGTCGAATCGATCGGGCATGATCTGCAGGGGACATGCCAGACCGGTTTGATCAGGTTGCACCGTATTCTTTTTTGGTGCGTTCCCGAAAATGATGGCGATCCAGCGAACCACCGAGCCGAACAAGTACGCCGTGGCTCTGGCTCATCACAACTACTGATCGCGACCCTCATTTCGACGAGATCGTTCGATTGTGGAGACAGAAATCATTGTCGAAAGATCCTGGTTAAACTCAAATTTCTATCGATTACAATCCCCGACTCCGGGATTGCCCGTTACTCGAGAAGGGTTCCAACATAAAATAGCGCCAGAGGGGTTTGGTTTTCGGAACGCTCGATTGAGGTTACGCGCCTCCGGCCGAGCAATCGGCTGAGAACTTTGCCAATATCTTCGGAATCATTTTTCTGAATTTCAGCTTTTCCAGCAAAGAATCGAAGGGGGATCGAATGGGCATTCACACGCGACGGACGTTTATTGGCAAAATAGCAGCGATGGCAGCTTTTCTAACCGGGCCGAAACTGTTCGCCGACCAGGCTGCTGCATCGGGCAATAGCGCAACCGCGCCCGCGGCCCAAGCTGCCGACAAAGATGCGACTCGCCGCCCGGGTGGCGACCATCACGTACACGAGGGGATCTACTATATCTCGGGTACAGGCGCGAATGACGGCTATCCGAAGGAAGATCACGTGCTGGTGACCGATCCGTTCGAAAAGCACGTCACGCGCACCATGGACGCGCTGAAGCGATCGGTAGAGCGCGGAGGCAGCGATATGGACAATATCCTCCACCTGCAGGTATTTCTCTGCCTGCCGCTGGCGGATGGCGTCTCGACCCCAACTGGCAAGGCCCAGTTTGACGCTCACAAGGCGCAGTACGACGCGCTGAACAAGATCTATGGCACCTATTTTTCTCCCGGGAAGTCGCCATCGCGCGCGTGCATGGCCGTTGAGTGGATACCAGGGGATTCTCTGATTGAAATCGTCGGCAGCGCAAGAGTTGTGAATGCGCCCGGAGCGCCTACGCAAAAATAGTTTTGGTCGAACAGAAGGGAGTCTCCAAATATGAAACTTGGTTGGAGCCGGCGTTCATTTCTTGCCGCGATGGGAGCGGCGGGCAGTTTTTTCACTCCGTCCGGGTTGAAAGCGAGCGGATTCCTCGGGAAGAAGCGCAGCAAGGTGACGGTGCCGTCTGTGGACGGAGCTCCCATTGTGCCCATCACCACCGGCCTGGGTTCGACCGGAGACATTTATGCAGAGTTGGGCGTGACGCCTCTCGTCAATATCAACGGTACGGTGACGGTCATCGGCGGATCGGTCATGCCTGCCGAGGTCATGGAGTTGATACGGCAGGGAAACCAGCACTTCGTTTTGATCGACGAACTTGAAGTCGCGGCTGGGAAATTTATTGCGAAGCTTTGTAAGGCTCCGGCCGGTTACACGGGGCTGGTGACTGCGGGAGCAGCCGCAGGTCTGGTCGTTGGCTACGCCGGGATGATGACAGAAGACCTTGAGCCTCGCATGGTAGCGATTCCTGACGTGCATGATTTCCCGAGAAATGAAGTCATCATTCAGAAGAGCCATCGGTACCCATTCGACCACCAGATCCGTCAGACCGGGGCAAAGTTGGTAGAGGTTGAGACCCGCGAAGAGATGATCGCCGCCATCAACCCGAAAACGGTTGCCATCCACTTCACCAATATTCTCTCTGACCAAGGGAAAGTCAGCGGGCCGGAAACCGTCGCGATCGCCAAGGAGCACAACCTTTATACGTTCAACGATGCCGCGGCGGACGTCCCGCCGGTCGAGCGGTTGTGGGAGTATCCCGCATTAGGGTTCGACTTCGTCGCCTTCAGCGGCGGCAAAGATATTCGAGGTCCCCAGGCGGCCGGACTTTTGATCGGCAGGGAAGAGTTGATCCACTATGCGCTTCTGAACATGAGCCCGCAAGAGGATCGAATCGGGCGCTGCTGCAAAGTCGGCAAGGAAACGATTTTTGGCATGCTCAAGGCGCTCGAGATCTTCGTGCATCAGGATTTTGAGGCCTCTCTGCGTACGTACGATGAACGCGCCCAGGTCATCACCGATGCTGTCAAACGATTTGGAGTGACGGCGCTGCCCCGGCAATTTAATCCCCAGGCGCTTGGGAACGTGACGCCGCGGTATAGCTGGAAGATTGATCGTTCCAAACTGAACATCAGCGGGCATGATGTCATGCAGAAACTCGCGGACACGCGGCCACTCGGAATCGGCAGCATGGGTGCCGGAGCGAGCGGCATGCGCGGCAGGAATCCGGATAAGACTCCCGCAGAGAACCAGGCCAGCCATCACGGCCCGCCGCGGGATCCCGACACCTTCGGTTTTGCGGTTTGGCAGATCAAAGATGGCGAAGACAAGTTGATCGCCGATCGGCTGGTCGAAATTTTCAGCGAAGCACCGAAGGCCTAGGTAGCGATAAAGGTCGATGAGGAAAACGGGAGACACGGTTCTTTTTCGTCGCGCCAAGGACAGGATGTACATAAAAAGGCCCCGACGCGGGGAATTGGAGTTGCACTTTGTCAAATCAGTGAGGATCGATGCCAGCGGTAAGCCCACCGCCGTCCTGGATCATGGGGAAACGAAGTGAGATGAAAACCTCAAATTAACGTTCGGACATGCCGAGATTAACCCTGAACCTTAATTCCGTACCGGGCCAAAACATCTTCGGGCACATCGATTGAGAGAAAGTCGATGGGCTCGCGCGAATTCAAGTCCCAGAGCGCGTCCATGGGACGATTCAGGCCATCGATCAGATCATTACGAACTCCAAAAGCCAGCAGGACTTTCTTGGCTTCATCAATGGAGGGATACATGTGCCACCAGTTGACATTGGTCGCAGGGCGACAGACGGAGAGCTTGGCTCCGCCGCCGGACTCATGGTTAATGCTGATATCGACGAGCACGGGGGAGTATTGTAGCGCAACGGCTGCCGCTTTTGGCGGCTGGCGCAGCATTACTCGACCATCCCAAATCCCGGATTTGACTCCCGAGCATTCTCGTCGGCACGAGGGCGAGTCATCTGTGTACACTCGCCCGCGCGATGCACTTCTCAGGCGATCATGACGACTTTGGGTGGAAGCCCTTGCGGCGTTGTTCGCTGTAGCGGTGGAGCGCGTCGAGAACGATGGGGTATGCCTCCGCCGCCGGGCGGATGTCATCGACTTCGACGGCCTTTCCTTCAAGCTGCTTGTAATCCTGAAAGAAACGCCGCAGCATGATGAGCCGGTGCGACGGCATCTCGGCCGCTTCGTGGTAGGAGTTGAATTCCGGATCCTGCGTGGCAACGGCGATGATCTTGTGATCCCTTTTGCCCGAATCAATCATGGTCATCAGCCCGATCGCGCGCGCATGAATGATCGTGAGCGGCACGACCGTTTCCTGGCAGAGCACCAGCACGTCGAGCGGGTCATCATCTTCGGCCAGCGTCTGGGGAATGAAACCGTAATTCGCCGGATAGTACACTGCGGAGTAGAGAACGCGGTCCAACCGGATCAATCCGCTGGCTTTGTCGAGCTCATACTTCACGCTCGAGCCGAAGGGAATTTCGATCACGCAATCGAATTCGTGAGGGAGCTTGTCGCCGGGAGTGACGTCGTGCCAGGGATGGATCATAGAAAGATTTCTGGGACTCGACCATTCTAACCAACTCACTCGCCCTGACGCTCGGCCTCGGCCCGAATGTGGGTGAGCACGCGCATGTGAATGCGATGAATGATGGCGTCAGACCACAAGCGCCAATATTGGCTGGGCCAGAGTCCGTGGTGATACCAGGTCGTGCCTTCCAGGCGGGTTCCGCCATCGGGTAAGCGGGTGAGGAGAAATTGGCCGCCCTCCGACTCCAGAAATCCGTGCAGGTGCGGAGGTTCGATGTGCCTGTAAGGAGTCCACTCTTCCATCGGTGGGGGATTCGACGTGACGGAGAACTTCAAAAGGTGGGGCTCGTCCCAGACCTGGATCGGTTCGACGAATGCGCCCGTGGAGAAGACGCAGTGGCGTTCGGCTCCGGGGCCGCGCCCGGCAATTTCGGCACGGATCGGGTATGCGATGCCAGCGCGGAACATCCATTCCGTTGGCGCAGGGATCTCAGAGAATGCGACCACCTGGCGCCAGACTTCCTCCGGCGACGCGTGGATATCGATGGACGACCGAACCATAAATAGCGGAGCGGGCCTCGGGGTGACGTGTTCGATCCATTGCGTTCCGGGGACGATGAGGAGCACGAGCGCGAAAAACGCGGGAGTCTCGCCGCGCAGCCAGCGTCTTTGTTGGACGCGATGGGCGCACAGGCCTCCGAAAGCGGCCAGGGGAAGTGCAATTGGCGCGGCCATGATGAGACACACAAGACCCTCAACCGCAACCGCGAGTAGCCCTGCGCCGACAAGACTCACTGAAAGGCACGCCACACCAACGCTCGCCTTCAGGGTGCGCGGCTGGCGGGCTCCATACAAAAGCGCTGCGGTGAAGCCCATTGCGAACGGCAAGGCCACGAAGAGCCCCCAGCCATAATTGGCTAACACCTGTGAGCCCAGGATCGCGAGGCCCACTCCGACCGGCACCGTCACCATCAAGGAGACTGCCGCGCTGCCGAGCGCGCCCTCCGGGAGAGCGCGAACCAGTGCCGGTTCGCGCCGTGTGCCGGGACGGTCCGGCGCGTGCGATGCAGGCACCAGGCAAAGAATGAGAAAGAAAAGCAGGTTGAGAAAGGGAACGAAGAAAAGAAGCGCAAGCTGCGGTGAGAGTCCGGCGCTGCGCAAGCGCTTGATCGTGAGCGTCACGCCAACCCATATGAAGGGAAGCGCCATCGCGACCATCGTCGCGAGGAAGCGGGCCTCATCGCCGCCGAGAGAGGTGATTCGCACGACGTCCCGGACCGGAACCCAGTAGTTGAACAGATCCCATGGACGGTGAAAAGCGTAGGAGGCTACGACGCGATCGAGATTGTGCTTGAGCGCGAACCCGAAAATTCCGATGAGGGCATAGGGGCCGCGGTCGATCGTACCTTGAGGACGCCAAAGATCCGCGAATGAGGTTTTCATGAATGGCCACCCCATACTGGTATTTCTGTACAAACAGAAATTACTGTAATATCCATCATTTGTCAATGAGGAACTCGTGCGAGGTCGGTGATCCGCTTTGCTCCTGGGAGTGAAACCGGAATCGTACCTCTGGAATGTTGCCGGGGGTCTTCCGCGAAGAGTAAAGTTTGAGTGTGGCCTAGCCACACCATGGGGAAGCAATGTCGAACCAGGCGAAAACATATTTGAAATTCGGCGGGGCGACGTTCGCCATCCTGCTGCTGCTGGCCTATCTGGCCTATACCGGCGTGCAGGACAGCAAGAGTTACTACGTCACCATCAAGGAATTACACAAGATGGGCGATGGGGCCTATACCAAGCGCCTGCGCGTGGCGGGGAACGTGCGGCCGGGATCGATCAAGCGCACGGGCGCGCACGTGCAGTTTGTGCTGGTGGAAGAGGACCAGAATCTCTCCGTTGATTACACAGGGACGGAAGCTCCGCCCGACACCTTCAAAGACGATTCCCAGGCACTGGCGGATGGCAGCTTCGGCCGCGACGGAGTATTTCACGCCAAGCAACTCCAGGCGAAGTGCGCCTCAAAGTATGCACCGCAGCAGCCGGGTGCAACCCAGCCTGCGCCTGCGAAGAGCATGACTTAGGAAGATCCTCGAGAAATCTGGCTGGTGTCCGATTCGTATCGTTCGATTCGTATGCACGGAATGCCTTCAGCCGTGCCCTGATACGAATCTTGCGTGGCTTGATACGGAACCTTCCGCGGCTTCTTACGAATCTCTCTGTGTCGCTTCTTCTCTGTTTTCCACGGAAGAGGAATCCAATCCTTCTTTGAGCATCCCCGTAGTCACTAAGCGAACGTGCAGCGGAGCAACCGCTCCATTACACTCGTGCTGAATCGGATTCGACCGTGACCGAAACGGCACGCCCCACCATCACCGTTCAGAACGTCGTCAAGCAGTTCGGGCGATTTGCCGCGCTGCGTGGCGTGAGCGCCGAATTTGCCGCGGGACGATTCCACGCCATCCTCGGCGATAACGGGGCGGGAAAGACGACGCTGTTGCGCGCGCTCGCCGGATTAGCGCAACCGACCAGCGGCGAAATCTCCATCTTTGGCAAGAGCCCGCGCGAGGCCTGCCGCGAGATCGGTTACATGGCGCATCCGTCGCTGCTCTACGACGAGATGAGCGGGATGGAGAACCTGCGTTACTTCGCCGGCCTGTACGGAATCTTCGAAGACAGCGGCTCACAAACGGTGATTCGCGCGGTTGGACTGGATCCGGAGTTGCCGCGCCCGGTAGGACAGTATTCGCAGGGCATGCGGCAACGGATGTCACTGGCGCGCGCTCTCCTGCAGGATCCGAAGGTTCTCCTGCTCGACGAGCCATTCTCGAATGTCGATGTGCATTCGGCGCGCGAGATGGTGGGCCTGCTGCGGGCGATGCGCGATTCCGGCAAAACGATTTTCGTGGTCACGCATCAAGCGGTCTTGCTCGATGGCGTCGCCGATGAATTTGTCTGGATGGAAGCGGGACGGATCGTCGACCGGACCGCGAACGCGGCCCGATCCACCGATCCGAATGAGGTCCTGCGATGACGCCGCCGAGCGCTTCTTTGTGGGCAGTGACGCTGGCGACGTTGAAGAAGGATATACGCCTCGAGTGGCGTTCGAAGGATGCTCTCAACTCGATGCTGTTTTTTTCGCTGCTCGTGGTGGTGATTTTCGCATTTTCCTTCGATCCGCTGGCGGAGGAGTCCCGTCACATCGTCGGCGGGCTGGTGTGGGTGGCGTTTCTTTTCGCGGCAGTGGTTGCGCTGAATCAGACGTGGGCACGTGAACTGCGGAACCAGGTGCTCGACGCGTATCGCGTGTCTCCGGCGCCGGCGACCGCATTATTCCTGGCAAAGTCGATCGGGAATTTTATTTTTGTCAGCGTGCTGGAAGCACTGATGGTCCCGTTGTTCGTGATCTTCTACAACCTCCACGTCCTGGGGCCGGCCTGGCAGTTGATCCCACTGGCTGTATTGGGGACCTGGGCATTGGTGGTGAATGGAACGTTCTTCGCCGCGATGTCGGTGCGCACGCGCAACCGCGAGCTCATGCTGCCGTTATTGCTGTTCCCGATTTCCATTCCGGCCGTGCTCGGAATGGTCGCCGGAACCACAGCAGTGCTGACCGGCGACAACCCGGCACACTTCTACATCGTGTTGCTTCTGACCTACGATGTGGTGTTTACTACAGCTAGTCTGGCCCTGTTCGAAACGATTCTCCACGCCGAGTAAATTAGGATTCACGTTCCAACATGAAACGGATTTTTCCGATTCTCGCTGCTCTTACGGCTGTTTTTCTCGCCTACGCTACCTATCGGAATTTAGTGCTCGCCCCGACCGACGCGCTGCAAGGGGACGTCTACCGCATCATTTACTACCACGTGCCTTCGGCGTGGACGGCGTTTCTGCTGTTTTTCATCAATTTCATCGCCTCGGTGCAGTATCTCGCGAGTGCGAAACCTTCGCGGCAAGCGGTTGCAAAGTGGGTCGTCATCGCTATCGGTGTTGTCGGTGTAGTGGCGACTTTTCTGCCGCAAGTGCAGGGACAACTCAAATCGATTGGAATGCGCCCGAGCGCGATGACGACAACCGTAATCATGATCCCGCTGGCATATTTTCTGATCGGAAAATGGTTTTCACGGGAGCGGTTGGATGTTCTCGCTGTGACCAGCGCCGAGGTCGGGGTCGTCTTTTGCACGATTGTGCTGGTTACGGGACCGATCTGGGCCCGGCCGGTGTGGGGAATCTGGTGGGCACCGGGCGATATCCGGCTGACGTCTACACTGGTCCTCTGGTTGATTTATGTGAGCTATCTCTTGCTGCGTCGATTCTCGAGCAGCGCGCAGACCCAGATGCTGGCGGCCGCGCTAGCGGTATTTGGCGCGCTCGATGTGCCGCTGGTGTATTTCTCGATCTGGTTTTTCCGCACCCAGCATCCGCAGCCGGTGATCGGCGGTAGCGGGTCGATGGATCCCCGGATGCTGCAAACGTTGCTGATCAGTTGGCTGGCGTTTCTCTGTTTTGCATTGCTCGTATGCTGGTCTCGTTTCCGGCTTGAGCTGCTGAAGCGCGAAGTGGAAGAACTTTATGCATTGGAGTCGCTGGGGAGTGCGGCCGAAGTCAAAGCCAGCTTGCCTTTGCAAAGGAGCGCCCGGTGAACGCCATCAAGTTTCTCGTCGCTGCCTATATCGCTACGTGGGCAATTCATTTCTTCTATATGGGCACGCTGGTGACCCGATTCCGCCGTCTGCAGAAACAGCGGAAAGAGTTGGGGAAGGAATAGACACGAACCTTCAATTTGCAGTTTTCCACTCTTTGGGGAGCTGGCTGAGCAGGTCGGCGGTGCCGTTGGTGCGGAGGAACTCGTAATCTTCGATCATGGCGGCTGTGCCGATGCGGAGGGAGGGCAACGGCTTCTCAACCCTTATTACGCGCGCGCGGAAGCGCACACGAACGGCGTCGGTCAGAGTGACGTGTGGAGGAAAGGTCAGGGTGACTTCCAGCGAAGTGCCGGCATCCACTGTGCGATCGAGGTAGAAGTAAACCCCGCGGGCGCTGACGTTCTGGGTTTCGGTGCGGAACTCGCGGCCGCCATCGAGCAGAACGATGGCGGGCAGGCGCATGTCGAAGCGCCGCATCATCCGTCTTTCCTGAGAGTTCCGTTGCATCCTTGAACCTTCGAACAGACTGGGGAATCTGCGCGAAACCACAAGAAGCTCTTGCAGGCCAGAAAAACATCCGACAGAGTGACGCGGTAGCCACAATCTATAGAAACGGCTGACGTTTGCATACTGGAAAATGCAGCAGGGAATTGCGTCAGTTAATCGGCGGGAGCGTGCCGAGCGCTTGCCGAGGTTTTTGAGGGAGGCGCGGCATCTTTCGTTGTATCCACCCGCATCTGACCAATCTTGGAAGGGGAGGGGCGTAGCTGCGCTTGACTTGTCTATCCACTGGATGATTAAGTATTTATTTAATTTTTTCCGCCAGTTCCAGTGACCAGCAAGCCGCGGACGGGCTCGCGCTGCGGAGTGCGCGGGAGCACGTCCCACGAGCGGCTGCACCGCTTCCCATCTCACCACTGATGCGGGCGAAGAACGGGCCGGAAGACCTCGGCTGTACCGAAGAAGCGACAGAAAGAACGACGAAAGGTTTGAAGAGATTGCCTCGGAGGAACGCGTGAACGTAAATCGCCGTTGGTTGGGAGTTTCCAGGGAACGAATCTGGGTTTTAGTTGCCGGAGCGGGGCTGCTCGCGTCCGCCGGTTTCGTCCTTGGGGGCTCGGCCCACGTGCTGTCGCTGGCGTCACGCCGGCCAGTGGATCGCTCTGCCGGTCAATCTCAAGACGTCCAATCGATCGCTGCCACCCTGACGTCCGCTTCTCGCGAATCGAAACAGGCTTCCCTGATGCAGGCGCGCTCGCTTTTCTCCGGACTGCCGTTGATGTTTGAACCGAACCAGGGGCAGGCGAACCTTGATCCTTCGGACCCGCGGGTTCAGTTCATCGCTCGTGGCTCCGGTTACAGCCTTTATCTGGGTTCCGAAGGAGCGATCGTTAATTTCGGGTCTGCTCGCCATGCCGATTCATTCCAGATGAAGCTGACAGGGGCGAATGCTAACTCTGCGGCGAGCGGAGCGGAGCTGCTTCCCGGCAAAACAAACTACCTGATCGGGAACAACCCGGCGAAATGGCGGACCGGCATCCCGCAATTTGCGCGAGTGCGGTACGAAAAGCTGTACCCCGGAATCGACCTGGTTTTTTACGGCAATCAAGGCCGGCTGGAATATGACTTCGAGGTAGCTCCCGGCTCCGATCCGTCTCAGGCGGATTTGGAGTTCGAGGGAGCGAAGAGAGTGACACTCGACGGCGGCGACCTTTTGCTCGAGGGCAAGGGTGGCACCGCCCGTCTTGCCGCTCCGGTGGCCTACCAGGAAATTAATGGCCGCAGGCAGCCGGTGAACGCCAGCTTTGTTCTCCACAACGGCCGTCATGCTCGGTTTGCTGTTGGCCCGTACGATCGCTCCCGCCAGCTCGTCATCGACCCGGTCCTGACGTTTTCCACGTATTTCGGCGGCGCGGGCGACGAGCGCTTCAACTCGATCGCTCTGGATAGCGCTGGCAACATTTATCTCGCCGGATCGACGACATCGAACAACCTGCCGATCCTCGGAGGACTGCCTCCCAACACACTGACGGGGAATCCGAATGTTTATATCGCCAAGATTCAGCCGCCGCAGCTTTCGATTTCAGCATCGCTTATATACGTGACTTATCTTGGCGGCACCGGATCAGATATCCCTGCAGGTGTCGCGGTCGACGGCGCAGGAGATGTGTTCGTTGCCGGAACGACCACGTCAACGGACTTTCCGACGTCGGCGGAGGGCATCGCTTACCAGCATTCCATCGAAAGCCCGAGCACAGGTCCTCAGCATGTGTTCGCCACCGAACTGAATAGCAGCGCGTCGTTGATCAGCTACTCGACATATTTATCGGGCAGCGGGAACGATGTCGCCAGTGGAATGACCATCGACGCGGCCGGGAGCATCTATGTAACCGGAACGACGACCTCGGTCGAGACTTCGCCCACCGACCAGTTTCCCGCCAGCAACCTGCCGAACACATTGCCCTTCCAGACGACCTCGCGGCTACCGGGACAGCTCCAGTTTTTTGTGACCAAGATCAATCCCCAGGCACCGGGCAATTCCAGCGTCCCTTACTCGACTTACTTCGGCGGATCGAATTTCGCGGCGCCGCTGGTTGCGACCGGTGGAGGCATAGCGGTCGATTCAAACAGCAATATCTATTTCACCGGGACGACGAACTTCACCTATACCGGGTGCGCGGGATGCAGCAACACGGATTTTCCGATCCTGAACGCGTACCAGCCTTGCCTGAATCTTCCGACAGTCGGAATTCCGTCGAACCCGCCTTCGTGCACGAACACTGCTGGGGCCAATAGCGACGCGTTTGTTGCGAAGTTGAACCCCAATGCGGTGCAGGGGCAGCAGTTGCAGTGGTCGACTTATCTCGGGGGAACAGGCGTCGATTCCGGAACAGGTGTAGCGGTTGATCTGGGCGCGGCCAATGTCTACCTGACCGGCACGACCAACTCGACGGATTTCACCATCCCGACGACGACTGGTTCTTTCCAGCCGGGGCCGGGCGGAGGCAATGACGCGTTTGTTGCGCGCTTCCCGAATTTGACGCCCTCGTCAGCGCAAATCAATCTGTCGTTGGGATACTTTTCTTATCTCGGCGGGACCGGCGACGAGGCTGGCCTCGCGATCGCAGCCGACAATAACAATGGTGCCCTCGTCACCGGGTGGACTCGGTCGACGAACTTCCCGGTGTTTCCTCCAGCGTCTCAAGGGTGCCTGATTCAGTGCACATTGAATGGTGCTCAGGATGCGTTCGCGGCCCGCATCAACACGGTCGCGGCGACGGGAGCGAGCGGCAATCAGACGGCTTCGTGGGCGACGTACTTCGGCGGCAATAATCTGGATGAAGGCACCAGCATTGCCCTCGATGTAAACCAGAACACCTACTTTGCCGGAGACACGAATTCGACGGCTAATCTGCAGGTTGCCAGCCCGCTTCCCACCACCGAAGGTGGAGGCTACCAGGGCGGCCTCGACGCGTTTGTCACCGAGCTGCGGTCGGCAGCCACCATATCCATCACCGGCACGCCGTCGCTCGGAACGAACCAGGTTTACTTCTGGGCGGGCAATCCTGCGCAGTTCTCCTACACGATCACGAATACCGGCACGGATCTTGCCAGCGGCCTGACGCTTACAGACAATCTGCTCTCCTCGCCGGTTTCGCTGACCAATGCTGCGGGCAGCGTGAGCGGCGGATCGTGCAGCGGCGCTTCGAGCACGACATCGCTGACTTGTCCGATCGGCTCGCTGCAGGCAGGTTCAACCACGACCATCACAATCTCAGTCACGCCCACTGCCAGCAGTGACGGCTCTGCGCGAGCGTTCAACGGCGGCAGCGTGCAGGTGTTCGGTCAAAACAATATCGTTCTGGCCTCGACCTCCGTCCCGGCGAACATGTCGGACTTTAGCATGGTGGTGAACCCGCCAGACAAGAGCGTGCCCGCGGCGGGACAGAGCGCGACTTACCAGGTGCAGCTGACGCCGCATCCGGTTTACGGCACCAACATTTCGCTCTCCTGTTCGGGAAATCCCGCCGGCACAACGTGCGGCTTCAGCCCCAGCTCGGTGACGTTGACCGGCAGCGGCGGCGCAACCGCGACGTTGACAATCAGCACGACCGCCAGGCCGATCACGACCGGCAGCGTTCGAACCATTTTCGGACGTTACTACGCGGTATGGCTTGCGATTCCGGGGTTGGCGCTGATCGGAGCGGGCAGGAAAGGTAACCGCCGCCGGAAAATTCTAGGAGTGATGTTCCTTGGCCTCGTGTTTGCCCAGCTGGTGCCACTACCGGGATGCGGAGGCTCGAATACGCAAACGCCAGCGGCCGGAACTCCTTCAGGCAATTGGCCGGTGACGGTTACGGCGTCTTCCGGCAGCGACTCCAAGAGCCAGGGAATTCACCTGATCGTTCCGTAGAGCGGCAGGCAATCAGAAACGAACAACAGCGTCGAAAAATTTCGGTAGGGAATTAAGCCCCCGCAGAGAGCTTGTGGTGGCTTTTATTCTCTGCGATTCCGTACTGCCGGATTTTGTACAACAGGGCTTTGTAGCTGATCTGCAGGATCGCCGCGGCCTGCTTCCGATTCCAATTCGTCTGTTCAAGCGCGCGCGTGATGGCCTGGGCTTCCGCTTCATCCTTGGCGCTGCGGGCCAGAGATTTCAATCCACCCACATCGGCACCATGCGCCATGGTATCGGCGCGAGTTCCACCGTTTCCATCATTCTTCGGTAGCAGCTCGGCAACGGCGAGGCTTTCGTCTCCCAGGATCAGATAACGCTTCAGGAAGTTATTGAGTTCGCGAAGATTTCCCGGCCAGGTGTGGTCCTGGCAGGCTTGCAGCAGCGCGGGAGATAACGGCAGCGGGGCGCGGGCATAGCGCTCTGCCATGCGCGTCATCGAGTGCTTTAGCAGCACCGGGATCTCTTCCTTGCGGTCGCGCAGCGGCGGCAGAAGCAGGGTGAAGGCGTTGAGACGGTAGTAAAGATCCTCGCGCAAGCGCTTGGTCGCGAGCGCTTCGGGGATGTTGATATTCGTAGCGGCCAGAATGCGCACGTCGACTTTGATCACCGAGCGGCTGCCCAGGCGCGAGAACTGCTGATCCTGCAGGACGTGGAGAAGCTTGGCCTGCAGAAGCGGAGGCATTTCACCGATTTCGTCGAGCAGAATCGTGCCCTTGTTGCAGAGCTCGAACTTGCCGGGCTTGGCGTGAGTGGCACCGGTGAACGCGCCCGGTTCATATCCAAAGAGTTCGCTTTCAAGCAGGTCTGCCGGAACGGCAGCGCAATTCACTTTCAGGAAAGTGCGGTGGGCACGCGGTGACAGCTTGTGGATGAGTCGCGCCAGGACTTCCTTGCCGGTACCACTTTCGCCGAGCAGGAGCACCGGGATATCGACGTTGGCGACCAGAGCCGCCTGCGAGCGAATTTTGCGCATCTGCGCGCTGGCCGCGATAAAGAAGACATCGTTGGCCAGTTCTTCGACTTCTCCGGTGTAAGCGCCCTTTCCCTGGCCAAGGCTCAAATCGATAACCGCGTCGAGCTCTGCTTTCTGAAATGGCTTGGTGAGGTAGTCCAGCGCACCGAGCTTCATTGCGTGAACGACCTTGCGCGTGTCGTTGACGCAGGAAAGCATCACGACTTTCACGCCCGGCTGCATCTGGCGCAACTGCTCGAGCGTTTGCAGGCCGTCGATCCCCGGCATGAGCACATCGAGCAGAACGAGATCAGGCTGAAGACCTTTTTCCACGCGCTGCAGCGCTTCCTCGCCCGTGGTGGCCGTTTCGACCTTGTAGTCGTCCACTTCGAGCAGCGTCTTGATGTACCGCAGCATGCCCGGTTCGTCATCGACCAGCAGAATTTTGGTGCTCGCCTTCATCGGGCTTTCCCCTTCGTGACTGCGGTGGTTATGGGCTTGTAGGGAATCAGAAACGAGAACTTGCAGCCTCCGCCGGGGTCGCTTTCAACCCAGATCTTGCCGCCCATGCCTTGAACGAGGCGTCGGACGATGGCCAATCCCAATCCCATGCCTTCCTGATTTTCGTCGGTGGGAAGGCGAAAGAAATCGTCGAACACTTCCAGGTGAAACTCGGGCGGAATTCCGGGCCCCGTGTCGGCGACAGTGACCTTCACCGAGTTGGGATGATTCAGGTTCTGCCGGCGCCGTTCCGAGGTCGATGGCACCGCAGCCGCACGGCGGTCCCACATGTACGGCTCGACGTGCAGCCACACTGTGCCTCCTTGCGGCGTGTACTTGTAGGCATTTTCCAGCAAGTTCGAAATCACCCGTTCCAGCTTCGGCCCGTCGTACGGAAACTCCGGCAGATCCTCGTTCGCAAGAAAATAAAGTGCGAGCCCTTTTTCCTGGAAGCGATTCGACCAGAGCTTGCAAACTCCTCCCAGACAGGTATTGATGTTGCCGGTCTCGAAGTGCATGCGCAGCCCGCCGGTCTCGAGAGCGCTGAAAGTCAGAAAATCCTGGATGAACTGCTGCAGCCGCTTCCCGCTGGCCTGCATGTCTCCCAGCACCCCGCGCTGACGCTCGCTCAGGGGACCAAGCTTTTCACTCTGTAACAATTCGATGTATCCATTCAAGATTGAGAGCGGAGTTTTTAAATCGTGCGCTGCCGAGCCGAGCGCGTTCGCGGTGCGCTGAAAACGCTCCCGCAACTCCTTGTACTCGCTTAGCAGATTTTCTGGAGTGGGCAGATCCGCGGCGGTTGCAGCCGTTGAGGCAGGCGGACTCGACAGCGCCGCTCCCTGTGCGCCTGGCGCACACGAACTCTTATGGACAGAGGCCATTTGAGATTTCCACAGATCAACGGGGAGGAGGCTGCACCCAAGTCCCGAAGCACGAGAGCTGGTAAAAAAATCGTAGTTCAGCCCCATCGCGGTGTCAACGAAAAAGGACAATGAAATTACCCAAGTGTAGCAAAACTCTGCACTTTCGGGCCATGCCACGGTGGCACTACTAACTTTTTACATCCGAATAAAAAGCGAAGGAATCAGCCGGAATCTCCCCTGTTCGTGCGGGGTTCATGGTGAAGTTGGCCGTGTTCTCACTACGGTTGACCGGTTTTCCGGAGAGGTTGACCGAATTTTGGCCCCCGGGATGCTTAAAAAGGGTGGATATCTGAGGCAGGAGCAGAGGGAATGGACTCGATCAGACCGGGAAGCGAGCGACGAAAGTGGGTTCGTCTGCCGCTTGCCATCCCGGTCTTTGTCCGGAGCCACGACCGGACGGGCAATGAATGTCTTGAGTTTGCGACGGCTCTCAATGTGAGCGCCGGGGGAATGCTGGTCGCGGTGCGCAAGCTCCTGCCAAGGGAAGGGCAGATCCGCCTGGAGATTCCAAGCGCCCCAGTTTCTGCCACAGCGCTGCTTCCGCGTGCATCTCGTGACCTGCCGGCCAAGGCGCTCCGCGCCACGCCGGTCGAGGGCTACTATCTTTTGGGATTGAAGTTTTTGCGGCCTTTGCTGCGGGACGCCGGTTTGAAGCCTGCGCGCAAACGGAAACTTACTTCTGTTGGGTGAAATTGTTTTCCCTGTTAACCCTCCTCCATGCCACCTGTGTGCTATGGCGTCCATTACCAGGGTGTGCTTGAATACGTCTTTGGTAAGTAGCGACAGTTCAATTAGATAGGCTAGACTCGATTCGTGTTTCCCGTTCCTGCGCGCTTTGGCTGCCGGAGTGCACTAGGAAGGGCTCTCCCCTAATGGTAGACACTTTCCATGACAACCAGCAGTCTCAGTACGCTTGCACAGCCCTTGGGAGAGATGCCGCCGGAGAATATCGTCTTCGGGCGCACCGACGCGATGCGCGCGGTTCGCGACCGCCTTCTTAAACTAGCAGGAGCCAATGTTCCGGTCCTGATCCAGGGCGAAAGCGGCACCGGCAAAGACATCGTCGCGCGCATGATCCATCTGGCGTCTCCCTGGCGCAACGGACCATGGGTGAAGGTGAATTGTCCGGCGATTCCCGGAACTCTGCTGGAAAGCGAATTATTCGGATACGAGAAGGGCGCTTTCACGGGTGCCTACGGAGTGAAACCTGGCCGCGTGGAGATGGCGCACCGGGGTACGCTGTTTCTCGACGAGATTTCTGAACTCGATCTGTCGCTGCAGTCAAAGCTCTTGCAATTACTGCAGGACGGGCAGTTCTGCCGTATCGGCGCACAGGAAGACAAGAAGGTCGAAGTTCGCGTCGTTTGCGCGACCAATCGCAAGCTGGAACAGGAAATTGAGAACGGTACTTTCCGCTCCGATCTGTTCTACCGGATCAACGTCGTAAATCTTTACTTGCCGCCGCTGCGCGAACGCGCCGCCGATATCGCGGACCTGGTCACATATTTCCTGGAATTTCATAACCGCAAGTACAACTGCCGCGCTAAACCGCTGTCGAATGAAATGATGACGGTGCTGCGCAAATATCACTGGCCGGGAAATATCCGCGAACTCGAGAATTTGGTCAAGCGCTACGTGATCCTCGGGAATGAAGAAGTGATCTCGTCGGACCTGGCGCCGCGCAGTCCTGATTTCTTCAACGCGGAAATTCCGCTTGATGGACCCATCTCGTTGAAGAAGGTGACGCGCCAGGCGGTGAGGGAACTCGAGCGCAAAATTATTTTGAAGGTACTGCAGAATCACCACTGGAACCGCAAGCAGGCTGCGAAGACCCTGAGCATCAGCTATCGCGCGCTGCTTTACAAGATTCGCGATGCCGGGTTGCCCTCGAACCGCACCGCCAAGCGGGCTGAAACCGACGGTCCCAAGCCCGACGTGGCTGCCGACTAAGCGAAACATCTCCAAGCAAAAATCTTCCTCCTCTAAGTTCGGCTGCAGCTTCATGCGTGCCTACCATCGAAGAGAGCGCCATCGCGGCGTCTCCGCAATGTGATATACAGTTTGCGGGGCGATGGGGGTCCCTCTATGTCTTGGTGTGGGCGTGGTTTCTTTTTTGTCTTCGCCGCTTCGGTTTTCATCGCAGTTTCCAGTTCAGCCCAATCCCAGAATTCCACCGGACCACAGCCAGCGCCGCTGCCTCGTCCGATCCCTGCGCCGGTCGATAAGCCTTACCCGGGAACGCTCTCGCTGAGCGTCGACCTCACCAACGTCAACGACCGCATACTCCCGGTGAGGGAGACGATCCCGGTGAAGCCGGGTGAGATGACGCTGCTCTATCCGCAGTGGCTCCCGGGCACGCACTCCCCTTCGAATGCGATTACAAATCTTGCAGGACTAGTGATCATGGCGGACGGCAAGGAGATCCCCTGGATGCGGGATCGCGTCGACATGTGGGCATTTCATGTCGACGTTCCGGCGGGTGCGAGCCAACTTGACCTCAGCTTTCAGTACCTGGCTCCGGTGCGGCCGCAGCAAGGGAGGATCTCGAACAAATTCGCAGACCTTACGTGGAATAGCGTGCTCCTGTATCCCGCGGGACATTTCTCACGGCGGATTTCGTTTTCCCCCGAGTTGCATTTGCCCGACGGTTGGAAGTTTGCCTGTGCGCTCGATGTGAAATCCCAGAATGGAAGCATCGTCCAGTTCAAGGACACAACGCTGAACACGCTGATCGATTCGCCGCTTTACGCGGGTGTGAATTTCAAGCGGCTCGACTTGTCGACGGGCCCGGACAATCCGGTGTATCTCGACGTATTCGCCGACAAGCCGGAGCAACTTGCCATCACGCCCGAAGAGCTGCAATTCCACAAGAATCTTGTGGTGCAGGCGCAGAAACTTTTCAACTCACGCCATTACGATCACTACGACTTTCTCTTTTCGCTCAGCGACGTTGTCAGCGGCAAGGGTCTGGAGCACCATCAATCCAGTGAGGATGGAACGCGTGCGAACTACTTCACCGACTGGATGGCAGGCGTGAGTGGCCGCGCGCTGCTGGGCCACGAATACACGCACTCCTGGAATGGAAAGTTCCGCCGCCCTGCGGACCTGTGGACGGCGAACTTCAACGAGCCGATGCAGAACGATCTGCTTTGGGTCTATGAAGGACTGACCGACTACTACGGCAACGTGCTAACGGCGCGTTCAGGATTGCGCACACTCGATCAGGCCCGCGATGAGATCGCGCAGATCACGGCCACGTTCGAGATCAGCCCCGGACGCACGTGGCGCTCCCTCGAAGACACGACGAATCAACCCATCGCTTCCTCGCATGGCGCGGTACAACAGAGCTGGCAGAGTTGGCAGCGCGGCTACGACTACTATCCGGAAGCGGACCTGATCTGGCTGGATGCTGATACAAAAATCCGCGAGCTGAGTAAAGGCCAGAAGTCGCTGGATGATTTCGCTCGGATGTTTTTCGGCGTCGAGAACGGCAGCTACGTGACGGTCACGTATACGCTGGACGATCTCGTCAAGGCCATGAACGCCGTGCAGCCTTATGACTGGGCCGGATTTTTTCGGACGCGCGTCTACGACCTGGAGCCGCAGGTGCCGGAAGACGGAATCACTCGTGGCGGCTACCGGCTGATCTATAACGATGTCGAGTCGGATTGGATGAAGCGCGCGGACCGATCGCGCGGAGCGAACTTCGCGACCTCGATCGGACTGGGCGTGAAGGAAGATCACAGCCTCACCGAGGTTACGTGGGACTGTCCTGCATTCAAGGCGGGAGTGACGCCCGACATGCAGCTGGAAGGCGTGAACGATCAGGCATTCAGCGTCGCCGTTTTGCACGATGCCATTCTGGCGGCGGAAAAGAATAATGCGCCAATCAAGCTCCTTCTCAAGCGTGACGGCGAATTTCTGACGTTGAACCTGGACTACCACCGTGGGTTGAGGATTCCGCATCTGGAGAGGGTGGAGTCTACGCCGGACCGGCTGGATGAAATCCTGGCGCCGGTGAAGTGAGGAAACCGGCGCGCGAGGTTCGTATCAGGGCATCGCTTCAGCGGATGCCGTAATCAGCGCAAAAAGAATTCGGGCTTTAGCCGTCGACCCAGCGGCTAAAGCCGGTTCATTTTCCATTTCTATTCCGCACGCCTGAAGGCATACCCTGATACGAATCCAAGTACGACTCCTGATTCACGCCCCGAGCGATCCGGATGTTTTCGACGTGAGTGAAAATCAAGCTTAACGACTGCCGTGAGGACTACCTTCCCACGTTTTCTTTCAGGGTCACTGGAACCTGCTCGACGATCTCGATGCCGAAGCCTTCGAGCGCCGCGACTTTCTTCGGCCGGTTGGTCAGGAGGCGGATGCGCCGAAGGTCAAGATCGGAAAGAATCTGCGCTCCGATGCCTATCTCGCGCTGCACCTGCTTCTCGGCATCGTAGAGCGAAGGGAGCTTCTGGCCGCGATGGAAGCCGAGCGCGTTGCGCTCGCCAACTTTTTCAACCGAAAATCCCTGTGACGTCTGATGCAGGTAGATAAGGGCACCGAGGCCTTCTTCAGAGATGCGCCGCAGAGCGCCCTCCAAAGTTGCATGGCACTCGCAGCCCGTCGCGCCAAAAACGTCACCCATCAGGCAGTGCGCATGCATGCGGACGAGCACGGGCGTCTCGCTGTGCTCGATGTCGCCGCGAATCAGCGCCACATGCGACTCGCCGCCATCGACCTCGCTTTCGTAAGCGATCAGGCGGAACTCGCCAAAGCGAGTGTCGATCAGCGCTTCGCCCACGCGGTGCACATATCGCTCGTGGGACATGCGGTAACGAATAAGTTCCGCAACGGTGAGAATCTTCATCCCGTGCTCGCGGCAGAATTCAATCAGGTCTGGAACCCGCGCCATGCTGCCGTCATCTTTCATGATTTCGCAGATGATGCCGGCCGGAACCATTCCCGCAAGCCGCGCCAGATCCACCGCCGCTTCCGTCTGTCCGGCACGAACCAGCACACCGCCTTTGCGGGCGCGAAGCGGAAAAACGTGGCCCGGGCGGGCCAGGTCGGTGGGCTTGGTGGCAGGATCGATCGCGACTTGAATGGTGCGCGCGCGGTCGTAGGCTGAAATTCCGGTCGAGACGCCTTGCCGGGCGTCGATTGCCTCACAGAATGCGGTGCCGTATTGCGAGGTGTTCTCGGCCGTCATCGGTCCGATGCGCAGATGTTCGAGGCGTTCCTCGGTCATGGCCAGGCACACGAGGCCGCGGCCGAACTTGGCCATGAAATTGATGGCTTCGGGCGTGACTTTTTCGGCGGCGAGCGTGAGATCGCCTTCGTTCTCACGATCTTCGTCGTCGACCACGACGATCATCCGCCCGGCGCGAATGTCTTCGATCGCGTCAGGAACATCGGTGAATGGGGGCTGGAGGGCCATAATTACCGCAATTTTAGCAGTTTCTCAGCCTCTGTCATCCTGAACGAAGCGAAGGACCTATGCGTTGTGCCGGATGCCGGCAGGGTGCATGGGACCTTCGGCGGAAAATCTGTGCCCTAGGATGACAATCTTTCTGTAGGTCGCGCGGTGATGCCCGATTTCGCTAACCAGAACACTTCACATGGACTCCTTCGATAAGATCTCACGATGCCACTCTCGATCGACATCCTGCGCACCTACGCGGTTGGGCGCAGCCTCTTCCCGCCAACCACACTGAAGAGTGCCTTGCATGCAATGGGATTCGTGCAGGCTGATCCAATTCGAGCTCCGGCGCGCGCGCAAGACCTGATTCTGCGGCACCGGGTCAGGAACTATCGTGCGGGCGATCTCGAGCGGCGCTATCACCAGCTCGGCGTCGAGGAAGATTTCTTCATCAATTACGGATTTGTAACCCGCGAGGTGCAAGCGCTCATGCATCCGCGGTTGAAGTCGCGCGCATCTCCGTGGAGCTTTATGACTCCCGGGCGCAGGAAGCGGGCGGAATTGTTGCTCGCATTTATCCGGGAGCGCGGCCGGGTGCATCCGCGTGAGGTGGACCAGCGTTTTGCTCACGGCAAAGTCACCAATTATTGGGGCGGGTCCTCGAACGCGACGACGCGCTTGCTCGACGCGATGCACTATCAGGGCCTGTTGCGCGTAGCGGGCCGGGATTCGGGTATCCGGCTGTATGTCGCGCATGAGCATGGTCCCAGCCCGAAGGACAACGCTGAGCGCGATGCGCGCCTTGACGCACTCGTGGATGTAGCAGTTGGGATCTATGCGCCCCTTCCGGAACGGAGCTTGCGATCTGTCGTGCAGCGGTTGCGCTATGCCACACCGCAATGGGAGCGCGAGATTTTGAAAGCTCTGAAACGGGCGAAAGAGCGCTTGCCGCACCAAGGCGTGGCCGGAGTGGAATGGTACTGGCCGCTGGGAGAAGATCCGACGCGCAGCAAAGTTCCACACCGGGTTCGGCTGCTCACGCCATTCGATCCCGTGGTCTGGGACCGCTATCGCTTTGAACTACTGTGGGGCTGGCAGTACCGCTTCGAAGCTTATACCCCGATCGAAAAACGCGTTCGCGGGTACTATGCGTTGCCATTGCTATGGAGGGATCGCGTGATCGGATGGGCGAATGTTACGACCACGAATAAAGTTCTGCGCGCGGATGTGGGCTATGTAACCAGCGCGCCACGAGATGTGGCGTTCCGGCGGGAGCTGGAAGAGGAACTTGACCGCCTGAAACGTTTCCTGAGACTCGCCGAAACAGAATCCTGACTTACGTCACAGACGAAAGAGCAATGCTTCTGACGTGGATCCAACACCGCAGTCGCAGTTCTTCGGGGATCAGTGGGCAAGTTCGTGTTCGGCACCGCGGAACAATGCCCGCAGCGCACGAATCACCCATCGGGTCAGGATCACGATAATTGCCACAAGAATTCCGGCGAGAACGCCGGCCACGTAGGGATGCCGCGTCGCGAGCCAGGTCAGGCCAATGGCAAACACATCTTCGCCAAGGCTCAAGGTGATGTTGGAGAGCGGTTCCGGCGAGGGGGTTACCGCGGCACGCACTGCCGTCTTCCCGCCGTGAGCCGCGAGAGCAACTCCGGCACCGAGCAGCGTCGCAAGCAGCTGCTTCTCCGGCGAAAGCTGACTGGTGGCCTGGTACGCGAGGAATCCCGCGACCGGGATGCGGACGAAGGTATGCAGAGCGTTCCAGATGAGATCGAAGGCTGGAATCTTGTCGGCAAAGAACTCGACGGCGAAGAGGGCGACGCTCGCCGAGATGACCGCCCAGCTCTCGAGTACCTGCAGGCCAGGGGGCAGCGGCAGGTGCCCGAAGCGCGCCAGCAGCCCAAGGACCGCAACCGTCGCGTAGACGTTCAGGCCGGCCGCAAAGCCAATCGCCGCCAGCAGCGCGAAAAGTTCACTTGGCGGAATTTTCAGGACGTCGAGCATGGTTGCGGTCAGCGAGTACCGAATCGCTTATTCCGAGAGCCAGTCTATCGCAGTCGCGGGCCAGAACTCGCTCTTCTGATCAAAGCGACGACGGAGCGGATACCATCGGGGCTTCACCAACCAAGCCGGGAGCGGGTACAAATAGAAAGGCCGCTCTGATGCAGAGCGGCCCGGAATTCCAATTGGATTTTAGAGCGTCGACTCGATCTCGAAGCCCCACGCTTCCAGCAATGGCTCAGGGATGTACTTGGAGTTCTTATTGCGGCGTGCCCACTCACGAAGCCGCGTCGACCGCAGATACTGGTCAGGCGAGAGCTTGTACTCGCGCACCACCTGCTCAAACTCGGTTACAGTTGGGGTAATCGGCCCGATCGGTTCGGGCTTGCCCCAGTTCGGATTTCCACGTCTCTTCGCCATGAAAGATGCCTTTCCACCTCGGGGGATGAACTGACTTACAGACCTACTAATAAGATTCTCCGGCCTATCGTCGGGATGCAGACTTCCTTTAGCAACGAGAGGTTCAATCACACCAATGCAACCACCCGCGACGGGACCCAAAACTAAGCCAGGAGACCAAGTATGTTAGCGTCATAGCCGGCCGAAGTCAATGAATAATCTCTCATCGGGAATCGCTCCGACATTCCTAAGTGATTGATAAATAGTTAGTTATGTCAATTACGCCGCTAACCATCGGTTAAGCCCTTTCTTGGCGCCGATTACGGCGGTAACCCGCAGCCTGCCCCAAGGCGTTGATCACCCTTCCAGATCGCCTTACAGTTCAATAGAGGAGCCGGCATCCCGGGAGTTTTCTCCGCTGTGGGTCAGGCGGATTCCTTGTCTGGCGGGCGGAGTGCCGATGCCGACTGGAAATTCAAGATGAGTTTGAAGGCTTTGCTGCTGTGTTCGGACGAGAAGATTGTGCGCGTGCTGCGCCGCACGCTCGGCGATCTTGATATCGCGGTCGAGCTTTGCGACAGCTCCGACAAGGCTCTCCGCAAGCTTACCCGCCAGCGCTATGAGGCCATCGTCGTCGATTGCGCCGACGACGGATCGTCTGAGGTCCTGCGCAGCGCCCGAAGTGCTCCATGCAATAAGCAGGCTGTAGCGGTCGCGATCGTCGAGCCCGTGGTGGGTCTCAAGGCAGTTTTTGAGATCGGGGCGCACTTCGTGCTCTACAAACCGGTATCGATGGAGAAGTCTAAATCAAGTTTCCGCGCGGCCCGTGCCCTGATGAAGAGCGAGCGACGCCGAAATGCCCGGGTGTCGGTGCAAATCCCGGTGCTGATGAGAAATCTCTCGGGCGGCCAGAATTTGAAGGTCACGACGACTGACCTGAGCGAGGGAGGACTGGCAATCAGCCTGCCCGCCAAACACCGCTATCCGGCCGGGAAGTGGCAAGTCTTGCTGAACCTTCCCGGCGCCGATCCGGAACTCGAGCTGCCCGCGGAGTTTGCCTGGGAAGGAACTGGGGCACAGGCCGGCCTGCGCTTCCAACAGGTTCCGATCGAAACCATGATGCGCCTGCGCGAGTGGCTAAAGCAGAACTCGCCCGACGCCGAGCAGGATGATCCACCGATGCGAGGTCAGCTCACCGACCTAAGTCTTGGCGGGTGCTATCTCGAAATTTCCTCGCCGTTTCCTCCGTCAAGCCGCGTGACGCTTTCTATGCGAGCGGGTCAGGCTGAAGTGCGTGCCCAGGGCATAGTGCGGATCATGCATCCCGATAAGGGAATGGGCGTCGAGTTCCTGCAGTCGAGCGCGGATCATCGCTCGGCCGTAGAGAAGTTCCTGCAATTGCTGAGCGAAAATCGCACGCTCATGCCTGAGCTTCTCGTTGAACCGGAAGGATTGGAAACCGAATCGAACCGCAAACCGCATCCGAGCGATACGGACGATCCGCTTCTTCAACTTTTCTATAACACTTCGCTCAGCGCCGAAGCGTTCCAGGAAGCGCTGCAGAAACAGCGCCTTTCCCCTCCAGCAGAAACTGACAAAGTCTCAGCAGCGCACGCCTAAACCTTCGCGAATTGCCCAACAACTTCAGACGAAGATGAGGCAGCCACGGTCATGCAGGCTGCCACAATTCGATGGGATTCCCCTCGGGGTCGTGCAGGCGAGTGAAGCGCCCGATATTCTCATAAGTTTCCGGGTCTTTGACCTCAATCCCCGCCGCTCGAAGCTGGGCGACCATCTTGTCCATGTCGTGGACTCGAAAATTCACCATCCATGCCTTGTTGGGGTCCCCGAAATACTTCGTCGTTTCAGGAAATGGACTGAATGAAGTCGGTCCGGCCTCTTGCTGCCAGACGCTTCCGCCCTCGCTGGTCGGTGTAAGTGAGATTCCCAGGTGTTGCTGGTACCAGTTCCCAAGCGCTTTAGGATCACGCGCGCGAAAGAACAACCCTCCGATTCCGGCTACTTTTTCCATTACTGCTCCTTCCGATTTTTTAGGAGTCGCCTGCACAGGCGCAGTAGGACTTGCTGGCTGTGCTGCGTTTTGTGCCGTGATGGCGAATTTGTTCTGGGGCAAAATAAGGCTCGCCCCGAAAGCATAGGACAAAGTTTGAAGTAGTTGGCGCCTTTGCAGGCTCATTCTATCCTCCCGAGAATTCGCGCAAGCTGTATACCTGCAGGGACGGAGGCCTGAAAGTATAAATGGCGCACCGGGCGGGCTGCGCATTTTGTTTATGTTGCACGTGCAACATGGGTATGTTGTAATGGCAACATCGAGGTCTTCTATGAGCACAACCTTGGAAGTGATCTTTCAGCGGAGGGCAGTGAAGGTCTTCGATCCAGTCGAAATCTCTGACGGGATTCGCGAGCAAATCCTCAATGCGGCGCGCCATGCTCCATCCAGTTTCAATGCGCAACCGTACCGGTTCTATTGGATCGCTACCGCGCGAAGTAAGGCCGCCGTGGCGAAACTGTGCATGGGGCAGGCCCCCGCAGAAACTGCCTCGGCCCTGGTCATAGCCGTTGCGGACATCGGATCATTGACAGCGACCTCGCACAGCCAATTGGAGTGGATGCGCGGCAGGAGCGAGTTCAGCGAAGCGAAGATTCGCGACTATGAGCGGACAGCGAAAATTGGCCGGATCCTCTTTATGCCCGGGCCATTCGGAATTTTTGGCGCAATGAAATGGAGCCTGTTCTGGCTGCTGAATTTGTGGAAGGTGATGGGGATGCCGCCATTGTTTCGCCGCGACCTATTCAAATGGGCGACCAAGAGTACATCGCTGGCTTGCGAGAACCTGATGATCGCGGCTGAAGCTCTGGGCATCAACACCTGTCCCATGGAGGGCTTCGATCACCGCAGGCTCTCAAAGTATCTTGAATTGTCCGCTCGCTATCATGAGATTGTGATGGTGATTGCGATGGGAAAGAGATCGCATTCCTATGTGGAATTGCCCCAGTGGCGCAGGCCTCTTGAGGCGACGGTGCGCATCCTATGAACATCATTCCCCGGAAAGTGGTTCCTGAAAAAGTCCTGGAAGATTCCGTCCTGGCCCACATCGCCGCAGCCTATTTTTCGGTGGGGAAGAGGTTGGAGCGAAAAACTCAGTGTTCGGCAACTCGAGGCTTTATCCTCTCAACGCTTCGAGATGGCGCCGCGCTCAACCAGAACCAGATCGCGACGCTCCTCGGCCTCGACCGAACCGTGGTGCACCGCGCCATCAAGTCCATGGCTCAGGAAGGACTTGTTTCGGAGCGGAGGGCAAAATCAGGACGGGCTATTCACGTCCAGTTAACTCGCAAGGGAAAACAGTACAGGGAACAGTTAATCAAGGCCCGGGTTGCCGCTGATGACCACGTGCGGCGTCAACTCTCTTCCGAAGAGCGCGCGTTACTTCTTCGCCTCCTCAAGGTGATCGCCGAATTGGAGTTCTAGAATTCGAGCGCCTTCGTCCAAAAGACAGTGACAGCGGTTGCCTCGTAGACATTCGTTGGTCGAATGTCTACCATCGGTCAAAGAGTGAGGGTAGGATGTCTTCCATGAGTAAGACGCAAGAACGAGCCTCTCTTCTTCAGGGCACTTTGGACATGTTGATCCTGCGAACACTTCTTTATGGACCCGCTCACGGCCATCACATCGGAAAGCACATTCAAAGGACTACTAATGATTTCCTGCAGATGCAGCACGGTTCGTTATATCCCGCCTTGCATCGTCTCGAACGTAAGGGCTGGGTCGTCTCCAAGTGGGAAGCCGCTGATGATCGCAATCGCGAATTCAAGTATTACCGGCTGACCGCGAAAGGCAAGAAGCAGCTCGGGCTCGAACAATCGAGGTGGAAGCAGATGGTCGACGCCGTCGCCCGCGTCCTGTCAGGAGCGCGGCGTCTCTCCCGACGAGGCTCATCACGCCGCCTTACGCGCATTCGGCAATCCCACTCTCATCAGCGAGCAAACTCGCGCAGTCTGGGCCCTGGAACGGGTTGGAGAAGTTTTTCCGCGACGTTAGGATCAGTCTCCGCACTCTGTTTCGCTCGCCCGGGTTTTCACTTCTTGCCATCCTTGTGATGGCGTTGTGCATTGGCGCAGCAACATCGCTGTTTACCGTGATACGCTCGGTTCTGCTCAGGCCGCTGCCTTTCCGCGATCCGGACCGTTTGGTGATGCTCTATGACCACGCTGCCCGAGGCGTTGTTTCGTACCGCCGATCCTGGATACTTCAGCGCTCTGCAGATTCCTCTCCTGAGTGGACGTTTCTTTACCGGCGCCGATCGCGCCGGGCGTCCCAAAACCGTGATCATCAGCGATCAATTGGCGCGGCAATACTTCTCCGGAGAAAATCCGCTGGGTAAGCATCTTCGTTCTACCCGCGTCCATGGCGATTACGAAATCGTCGGGGTCGTGGCTGATACGCGTTATCAGGTCGGGCATCCGGATATCGTGACCGAGTACTTTCCGGTGCTGAACGGAAAGAACAACGAGGCGTTTGCCTTGGCAGTGCGAACCTCTTCCGATCCGCTTCGCATTTCAATCCCAGTCCAGAAAGTGATCGCGGAGCTCGAACCGCAGCTACGGGTGTCCGGCGTGCTTACCTTGCAGCAGATCATTGAACAGTCATTGGGCAACGCCAGCATGAGCGCCAGTTTAGTGCTCGGCTTCGCGGTGATGTCGTTGATCTTGGCTTCCGTAGGTTTGTACGGAGTTCTTTCTTATCTCGCCACGCAGCGCACGGGAGAAGTTGGCGTTCGCATGGCGCTGGGCGCGGAGCGGACTCAGGTCCTGCGGCTAATGATGGGCGAAGGCCTGCGCCCGGCGTTCTATGGGCTCGTGCTCGGGCTCGCAGCCAGTATCGGCGCAGTACGGGTCATTGAGTCGATGCTCTACGGAATCCGGCCGCTCGATCCGGCGATCTTCGCCTGTGTCGCCGCAACCCTGCTAGCCGTGGCCGCGATGGCATGCCTGATACCGGCCTGGAAGGCCTCCCGGATCGATCCCATGCAGGCTTTGCGGACAGAATGAAAAAATGCGGGCCTTCAGGCGGCTGCGGCGCGCCCGTCTATGCGGAAATCGCGGCATGCTCGTAAGCACGAGCGAATTGAAGCACCTCCGTGTGGACGGAGCCTCTACAGTCTCTACCGTTACATTCATCATGTGCTTGTCGAGATGCGTAGTGGACCAATTGCACCCGCAAACAAGGGCGTTGTACCCTTGAATTCCCAGCAGCCGGGATGGCGAAATTGGCAGACGCAGCGGACTTAAAATCCGCAGGGCTCAAAAGGCCTGTGGGGGTTCGATTCCCCCTCCCGGCACCAGCACTTTAGTTGTCAGCAAGTTACCGACGCAGTAGCAGCTTTCTAGCAATTCTGTATGCCTGAGCCTAGTGCCCCTGACAACTGAGACGTTGGTCGGCGGAGCAACCAGAGCGTTAAATCTGGGCGGCGCTGGCGCTTCCGATATCTTGGAGAAAGTCAAGCGCACCCCAGCCCGGGAACTGCATAAACGCCGTTCTGCATGACGCACTACGCTAGATGCCGGTGCCCTGCAACAGGATAACCTGCTCTTGAGCGAGGGCATTGTCCTTCACTGTGATGTTACCGGATCGAGATCCTTTCGTCGTGGGAGTGAATGTGACATTGATCAAGCAATGCGCTCCAGACGGGAGCGAGCCGCCAATCGCACAGTTTGTTCCAGATGCAAGAGCAAAATCGCCGTTTGCCGCCAAGCTTGCCAGTACTAGCGGCGTCGTGCCTGTATTAGTCAGGGTGATGGTTTGAGCTGCACTCGTAGAACCGACGGGTTGCTGTCCGAAATTCAGAGTGTAACTACTCAACCTCGCTTGGGGATTGATGACTGTCGCGCTGAGTGGCACTGCTTGCGGGCTACCCGGCGCATTGTCGGTTACGCTGAGTACAGCCGTCGGATTGTAATTGTCGCCGTCGGCCCAGAAACCAATGAGAATCTGGCAGCTCTTACCGGCAGCCAGGGTGGCTGGGCACGAGCTGACAGGGATAAAGTCATCACTGTCGTTTCCGTTTGACACTTGGACCTTGCCCACAGACATTGAGGCGTTACCAACATTTGTGAGCGTCACGGTCTGAAGCGCCGGGAACCCGAGATACACATTCCCGAAGTTCACGCTCGCAGGTGTCAAGCGGGCGAGCTGTCCATTCACAACCTGCGAAACCGGGCTCGACACACTGCCGCTGAAATTCAGATCGCCGGAGTAGGTAGCAATCAACGTTCTCGATCCGACGGCGACGAAAGTGAGCGAACAATTGCCGCTGCCGGCAGCAATAGTTCCGGTGCATGTTTCACCGGTGCTCGCGCTCACCGCAACTGTGCCGGAGGGCGAACCACTGCCCGCGACCGTGAAGGCGACTAACACAGTTTGCCCGAGCGCGGCAGGGTTGGGCGTGTTAGAGACAATGGCAGTCGCGCTAGGTGCCTTGGCCGCTGCTGTAGTTTGAGTTGCACTGGCTGCCACATAATTGGTGTCAGCCGCCCAACTGGCGGTAAGAGTGCACGTGCCCGTGCCGCTCGACATCGTCACGGCCATGCTATTAATCGAACACGCACCCGAGGCCGTGATCAGCGCAGTTGTGCTGGCGTTGGTGGTCGTCACGACCTGGAACGTCGAGCCATATACCGCACTCGGCGGAGCGCCAGTGAACGTCACTGAAGGCGTGGCCCGGCTCACGGTCAGGATCACGGTTGCGGTCGCAGTCGTGTAATCCACGCTGTCGGTTGGCTTGAAGGTTACCGCGAGCGTCTGCGTCCCTGCGCCCAATATAGTACCGGCAGCCGGAGTGTAGACGAAGGTTCCCGGCACGCTTGCGGTGGCATTGAGCTGCGCAATGCTCAGAGGCGTGCCGTAACTAATTGCCGCAGGTGTAGCCCAACTGATTGTTGGCGTGGACTGCTGTGCCACGCCGGTCAGTTGCACGGTCTGCGATGGGTTGGAAGCGTTGTCATTCACCGTAAGCGTGCCCGTAACCGGATTCCCAGCCGTAGTAGGAGCAAATACAACACCAAGCATGCAGTCCGCACCGGGCAAGAGCGAGCCTCCGGCCGCGCAATCGTTGCCAACGGTCTGTAGTTGGAAATTGGCGGAAGTCACGAAAGCATTCGTTGACGAGAAATTCAGCGAGGCGTTGCCCACATTCGACACTTGCGCGGCCTGTGGACCGCTGGTCGCGTCCACATTCAATGTTCCGAAAGAAAGCAGGGAGGTGGTTACGTTCACCTTGCGGATTCGGCTGTCGCCATAGTCCGCGACGTAAAGGTCGCCTGTGCCATCTACCGCAACGCTCCAAGGCATAAAGAATGCGCTGGTGGCAGGGCAGCCATCCCCGAAGATGTAGGTCCCAAAAGAACAGCTCGCGCCATTGCTGCCGACTCCCGCAATGGTACTGATGATGCCATTAGCATCCACTTTACGAAGGTAATAGTTATTGGTATCCGCGATGTAGAGGTCGCCCGCGCTGTCGACCGCAACGCCCATGGGCTGGTTTAGTTGCGCTTGCGCGGCTGCAGCCCCGTCACCACTGTAACCCGCAGACCCGTTGCCGGCCACGGTGGTGATGATGCCGCTCGTGTTCACCTTGCGAATGACGTTGTTAAAAGAGTCGGCGATATACAGATTGCCGGCACCGTCAAACGCCAGGGCAGAGGGATACTGCAGTTCAGCGCTTGTTGCCGGACCTCCGTCGCCGCTGTAACCCGCGGTTCCATTACCCGCGAAAGTGGTGATGATGCCGTTCACGTCGATTTTTCGGATACGTGCGTCACCCCAGTCCGCGATGTAAATGTTACCCATCGCATCCACCGCTAGGCCGCTGGGGCCTGATAAATAGGCGCTCGTAGCCGGACAGCCGTCGGCGACATTATCGGTCGCGTTTGCGCAACCGTAGCCGTTGACTGCGCCGGCAATTGTGGTCATGTTTCCATTTACGTCCACTTTGCGAACCAGCATGTTATCGGTATCCGCAACGTAGATGTTCCCCAAGCCGTCAAGTGACACAACTGTCGGATAGTAGAGTTCGGCTGTGATGGCCTTCACGGGACCGTTGCTGGTGCTGGTGTTGCCTGAAGTGCCGTTGCCGACCACGGTGGCAATATTTCCAGGTCCGATGGTCACGCCGGCGACCGTAATCGGCGTCGTCTGCGTATTCACCACGCGAATGCGGCTGTTGCCCTCATCGGCGATGTAGATATTGCCGGCGGCATCCAGCGTCACCCCCGACGGGGCGGCGCTGAGTTCAGCACTGTTAGCTGGACCTCCGTCCCCGCAGGCGGTCGTGCTGTCGGGACAGGCGGTTCCGCTGCCCGCGATAGTGCCGATGATCCCAGGGGTGAAAGCCACGGCGGAACCGATGCCTGTGCCTTCGAGTCCAAAGCTGTAGTTGTTGTTGCTGCTGTCGGTCACCATCAGCGGGACCCACGCCTGCCCCGGCTTCGTAGGAGCGTAGGTTACTGGCACCGCGCAAAGGCTGGCAGCGGAGTAGGTCGCCACGCAGGAGTTCGGGCCGATGGAATAGTCGCCGCCTGCAGTGATGCTGGATATAGTCAGAGCGGTATTGATGTTGAGTGTGACGTTCTGTGTGCTGCTCGCGCCCACGTTCACTTTGCCAAAATTTACCGGGCTGAGATTCGCGGTGACGGCCTGCGTCGGAACGAAAGCCAGTGACGCGGCGAAGACGCCGTCATTGCCATTACGGCTGTCGACGTAGGTGACCAGGTTGCCAAAGACATCGTTCAGGTGCTCGTCATAAGTGGTATTCGTCAACCGGAAGGTATCGCCCTCCACCATGCGATAGGCGAATATTTGCCAATTTCCCAGGACATTCGACTCGTAGACGAGCAGGTCGCCGCTGATGTGAGGGCGCTGGTTCGCTGCGCCGTTACTAGCAATCGTGCGCACGTCGTTGGTGTCAATATTGATGGCATCGATATCGACGGCACTCCCGTTGATTTTGTAAGACTGGTAAGCGATCCACGACCCGGTGGTGGACGGCGCCCGCAAGTTTGCTTGCGCGTCGCTGGCTACACTCAAGCTCTGACCTTTCTGCATGTCATATGCAGCGATGACGTACCTCCCATTGACGTACTGCGACCAGACAACGAAGCGGTCACCGACCACGACGTCAGCGACGGAGGGTGACGGTCCAGCCATGACCACATTCTGCCCAGTCGCGCCCGAGCTAATCTGGTGCATTACAGCCTGCCCGGCGCCGTTCGGCTGAATTTCGATCCAAACCACGTAATCCCCATAGATGCGCGGTTCCCATGCATTCCCTGCTGTCGTAAGAGCGGTCGTCTGTGCGGTGTCGATCTGATAGAGGATGATATTTCCGACTGGGGTGCTCGGGGTTGTCAGCGTGTAAACGATGTTGTCTCCGGAAACATCGTCGAGCCACTGGTTACCTGGCGAGCCCGCCACTGTAATTGGCTGTCCAAACGGCGCCCCGCTGCCGACGCGCTGATAGTAGATGCTGGCATTGCCGGGGACGCCGTTCACAACGGGATAGTCCGAATAGACGATGAGGTCGGTCATGGAATCCATACCGATCATGGGCGTGCTGTGTCCCCCGGAATCGAACGTGACCTGAAATTCGGAGGTCTGAATCTTATAGGCGCTTTGCGCCGAAGCGGTGAACCCAAGGAGGGCCAGAAGGCAAAACAACGCTACCGAAATTCTTGCCGCTCTTGAGAAATGGAATCCGCTTGAAGCAATCATGATTTTGCGGATGGACAGAAGAAGAGAGGACGAAACGCTGCACTGGGACGCGTGGCGCATAAAAACCTCCGATGACGAATCGGCTTAGACGAATCGGCTTATAAGTTCAACGGATCAAATTTCTTAAGATTTGAAACTTTCACCTCTCATAAAACCGGCGAACTTGGGTACTCACGGCTTACCGGGGGCCGGCGGCACAGCCAACCTCCTTGTGTTGCTGATTTGGTCAGCGTGGCACCGGCCCACCGGTTAAGCCCTCCCCCAACTTTCTGCTTTCGCAGGCAGAAACTTCTCCACTGCGCGTATCACAGGTGCGCGACTCGGATTCAACGCAAAAAGTCGCGTGCTCATTCTTGCGGGCTCGCTTTCAGCTAGGGATTGATGGTCACAAACGCAGTTCCCATCGTGGAATTGGACATGCTTGACGCGACGTTGATGATCTCCATCGTGGCGCTCACCGAGCTTGGCGGAGTGAACTCAACGGTATAAACGCCACTGCCCGGAGTGCCAGAAATCGCGCTAAATGAACCGCAGTCGCTGCCGCAGTTCGACGAACTGCTGACGTTGGCGGTTAAAACATCACTTGGATCGTCGTCGGTCACTGCGATATTTAGCGTGACTGGCGTGCCCGCCGATACCGAAACGGTAGGCTGGGTTGGCGAGATGCTGACGACCGGCCCGGCCGCGGCAGTAATCGTGAATGTGTCGGAATCCGACACTCCGTTTACCGTCACGGAGACGGTCACAGAGTTTTGCGTTGGCACGGCTGGCGGAGCCAGGTAGATGCCGGTGTCGTTGCTAAGCACCAAACTACCGGCTCCCTCCAAAGATACGGTGGGTGCCTGTTTGTGGGCATGTTCGATATTGGCCGTGAACGTATAGGTTTGCCCAGCCGGCAGGCTGGTAATCTTGTTAGTGATTTGCACGACCGTGGATTTTCCAGTGGCGCAGCTCGCCAAGGCCAGCAGAAGTCCAATCGCCAGAAACGTGGCGCCGGGCAGCACGATCGACCGTACTGATGGCCGTTTCCATGAGGTATGTATGCAGGTCATATAGCCCCTCCTTCGACGATCCCTTTCTCGCAAAAACGGCGAGAAGTGTGGCACTCAGGGCTGACCGGGGCCGGTCGGCACAACGAACCTCATGCTTTTCGATATGGTTCGGCACCGCCGGCCCGACAGTTAGCCCTCCCCCAAGCTTTCTGGTTTTTGCGGAGTGCTTCCGTTTCTTGTGCCACGAGATTCCGAACCGTTAGCTCCGTCCTTGCGTGTGGAGGAACACACGTGTCCGGACTTGGGGCGTTGTTCTGGCTCCGAGTTCTTGACAAGGTCCGCGCTCAGGCAGGCGCCGCAAATCGGGCAGTGATTTTGAAGATCGACATCCTGGACATTTCCGGATGTGGACTTTTTGATTGAGCGCCGGTAATGAGTCGCAATTAGTTCGCGAGTCTTCTTCATTTCCGCATCTCCGGGAATCCGGTCTGCATTCCCGCAATCCAGACCCCGAGAGGCTATCCCCACTTGCGGGTTGGGAGACCTCCGTGGATCGAGCCGCATAGTGGCAAAAAAGACTGTGAATGTCTTGATAAAGCTGTGATTTAGTTATGACAAATTCGTGCCATTACTGTGCAATGCGATGTGGCTTCCCCTGAAGTCAACCTCGCAGTGCGCGCATGGGGGAAACGGTTGCGTAGCCGGCTTTTCCAGTGACCCCAGTCACAGACGGGTTTGCGCCGGCGCGTTTAATTAAGGTGAGCCGTTACTCCCCCGCTCAGTGTTCCGGCCCATGACGATTCCTGGTGCAACCTACCACTTCGGCAAATTCAGGCTGCAAACGGCCGATCGACGCCTGACGAGTGAAGGGCGTGAGATTTACTTGCGCCCAAAAACTTACGAGACGTTGCTGTATCTGCTCGATCATCACGGTCATCTCGTGAGTAAGGAAGAACTGCTCAATGCGGTGTGGGCGGACGTGGAAGTCACCGAGAATGCGTTAACCCATTGCATCAAGGAAGTACGGGCCGCCCTGGACGATAAAGTCCAGAATCCCGAGTTCATTCGAACCATTCCTCGCTTGGGATACGAGTTTGTTCGCGATGTGGAGGCATCGAACGAAGCGACGAATGAAGAGATCGTTGAAGAGTTCCGAACCGTTCACCTGGTAACCACCGAAGAGGATAGCGATGTCGATGCGAGTGCTCCCACTAGCATCATCGTTGTTCCGGCGCCGGCTGTTGCCCGGCGCCAACTTACCTCGCGAAATGTTGCGTTCGCCGCGGTCGTGCTGCTTGGGTTGTGCGCCGGTGCTTATGAAATATGGAGTTCGCGTGATTCAGAGAGATCGGTGCGAGGTTCGGTTGCGGATGTGTTGTCGTGGTTTGGCTATCGCGCAACTCAGGTCCTGGCACCACGCGATTATGTGTTGATCAGCGATTTTGATAACCAAACTGGCGACCCGGTTTTCGATCGGTCGCTGGCCACGGCCTTGGCTACGAGTCTGGATCAGTCTAGCGCTGCCAATGTGTACTCGCCTGCTCGAGTAAGGGAAACCCTCAGACGCATGCAGAAGCCGAACATCGAACATATCAATGAGGATCTGGCTCTGGAAATTGCGGAGCGCGAGGGCATCAAAGCCATCGTGTTGCCGACGATTACCAGCGTCGGGCAAAGTTACCGGCTTGCAGCATGCATCCGCGCTGTATCTTCCGGCCGCGACATCAAAACCGAAGTTGCGCGTGCTAGCAGCAAAGACAGGGTGCTGGATGCGGTGGACGAGCTGGCTGCAGCTTTGCGGAAAGACCTGGGAGAATCACTGCAAAGAATATCGGAAAGCAAACCGCTGGCAGCCGTGACAACACCCTCGCTGGAGGCGCTCAGGCAGTATGCCTTAGGTGTGGAGAAGCAAAAGGCGGCTGACGTACAGGATGCAAAGACATATTACGAAAATGCGTTGGCTATCGATCCCAATTTTACGATGGCGCGGGCTTCGTTGGGCGTGCTGCACTTGGACTGGGCAGCCGGTGGCATTGCTCACTTCGATGCCAAGGAGGGCAAGCGCTTACTGACAGAGGCCGTTCAGCACACTTCGAATTTGACCGACAAAGAGAAATACCCAATCCTGGCTAGCTACGCTCAGTGGGTGGAGAACGATTCCGATAAAGCCGTCCATTACTACAAAGCGCTGCTTGCCATTTATCCCGACTATCCGGAGGCGTACAACAACCTGGCAAGAATCTACCGTCTCATGGGTAGGCGCGAGGAAGCCATCGCTGCCGCCAAACAGGCTATCCGCATTGACCCGTATCTTTTGATTGCATACGCGAACCTGGCGGCAGTCCAACTTTACGAACAGAGCGACGTGAAATCAGGTTTGGAAACATGTCAACAGGCGCTGCGTGTAGACCCGCACAATGCTTGGTCCTATGACTGCGTAGGATGGGCCTCATTTGGCAAAGGCGATTGGGTGCAGGCACAGGCAGCCTTCGAAAAGGCCGTTTTTTATAATCCACAGTACACGCTCTCCAGATACCGACTGGCGCACGCCTACAGGCTGCAGGGCCATTATCAGCAAGCGCTCCAGACCCTCGAGTCGCTTCTTAGAATCGATCCTTCCGATCCCACTCCGTGGTATGACATGGGCGTTGTTTGCCAGGCAATGGGCGATCAGGACAAGGCGCGCGAATACCTGCAGCATTATCAACGTGAAATGGAAGCTCGACTCCGCAAACGTCCCAACGATGCCGATGCAATCTGGAACCTTGCGGAACTGTTTTCGCGGATGGGTGAAATGGAGCGAGCCTCGTTTTGGACTCGCAAGGGTTTGGCTCTCGATCCCAACCGGCATTTTGAATATGCGCTGGTACTCTCCCTGAACCAACACAAGCCCGCGGCCATCGACGAACTCCGCGTTGCTCTGCAGATGGGATATCCGTATCCCATCTTCATCAAGATCCATCCCGACCTACAGGCACTCCATGGCGAAGCAAACTTTGAGCAGCTACTGGCAAGCGTGATCAAGAATTGAATGTTCGATATGGAAGCACACCCTCAGCGATTCCCAGGGTGATCACGAGCAAAGACAGGCTGGTCGCAAGTCCTTGTTGAGGAAGCCACTGTCGGTTTTCGGCAAGGATGTCCACCAACTAATGTGCCGTCACAATATTCGTGTCTTCCTACCTGGAAGGAAAATGCTTGGTGTTTCCAGTCACGAGGAAGTGCATCTGGCTAGCCTGCGCGCACTCCAAGAACATGTCATCTGTCTGGGTTGGAACGGGTGAAGGTTTGACCCAGAGGGCGTCCTGGCTAACTCTGCGAAGGGCAGCAGAAATCTCGTCTTCCGTCCGCAGGAATCGCGGTTGGCGGATCACTTCTTCGCATTCTGCATAGATAACTTCGCTTACGCAGAGCCGGATATTCTGACTGGCCAGGGCCGTCATGAGTACTTGCGCGGGAGGCCCTTGGAGCTGGAGCAGCGCAGAACGAAGATCGTTATATCGATGACCAATCGCCCGGTTTATACCGTTTTCGGGATTCCTCTCTAAAATTGCGTATGCACGCGATCTCTGAACAACTCTGAACAAAAGATTTAAACACAACAAAATAAACTGATTAACTGTGTTGGCGGTGTTGTGGACTGCTGATTGCATAAAACCTCACAAACGTCTGGAAGCCTTTGCTTTACAAAGTTTTACAAGCGGTCTCCCTCATAACTTCGTAGCGTTGTTTTGTTGGGCCTGTGAGCAGGTTGGGGTTTACAAAAAGCTCTTATTTTTCAATCGCAGCAGAAAGCCAAAATTCCCAAGCCGATCAATTTCGGAAAGGATGGAATGCGAATGTCGACGCGTGTCACTACCCCCCTCGATGCTGCCCGATTTAGTTTGATTGTGGCGGCGATCGTTGCATTGCTCTGTGGAAGCATGCTGGCCCAAAGCACCGTCGGTACCGGCAGTATCGTCGGGACCGTCACAGACCCCTCCGGCGCAGTCGTTTCGAACGCCAAAATCACGATCACGAACCTCGGTACAGCGGCGGCGCAGAGCCTGACGTCCAATTCCGCGGGCGCCTTCAACTCGGGGCCTCTCGCGCCGGGAACCTACAAGGTGCAGATCTCCGGCAAGGGATTCAACACCGTAACCCAGACGGTAACGGTTGAAGTCGGCAATATCGCGAGCGCAAATGCGAAGATGACGCTCGGCCAGGAGAGCACCACCATCGAAGTGCAAGCCTCCGAGCTGCAGGTCAATACCGAACAGGCGACAGTGCAGGGTGTGTTGACTTCCACCCAGATCGATAACCTGCCTGTGAATGGCCGCAACTTCCTCGATCTCGCGCAGCTGGAACCGGGCGTTCAGATCCAGGATGGACAGAACTTCGATCCGACCAAGGCCGGATATTCCTCGATCTCCTTCGGTGGACGTTTCGGACGTACGGCCCGCATCGAAGTCGATGGCGTTGATGTTTCGGATGAGACTGTAGGCACGACGACAACCGACATCCCGGCCAGCGGCATTCAGGAATTCCAGATCGGTCAAGCCAGCCTGGACATGTCAACCGAGTTGACCTCGTCGGGCGCAGTGAACGTGACCACGAAGTCGGGAACGAACGCGTTCCATGGCCAGGCATTTGGCCAGTTCCGAGATGCCTCGGTGGGCGCGGCAAACCTACCTGGTGGCGTGAACCTGCCCTATCAGCGGAGCCAGTACGGCGCCAGCTTGGGCGGCCCAGTCATTAAGGACAAGCTGTTCTTCTTCGGCGATGGCGAGCGTACCAAGCAGGACACGGCGGCGCCTGTTCCGGTCTCCGCGCCATTCCAGCAGTACTCGGGCAGCTTCAGTGATCCTTTCCGCGAGGACAACCTGCTCGGCAAAGTGGACTACCAGCTGGGCAAGAGCGCCCGCCTCTTCTACCGCTATTCGTATTTCAAGAACTTGCTGGGCGCCAGCTTCGGTTACGGCTACTCGGTCTATGACAACAAGGACATCACTCGAAACCATGTTGTCGGCGTGGATTTCAATACTGGACCATTCACCCATTCCATTCGTTTCTCGTATTTGAAATTCCAGAACCAGATTGCGGACGCGACGAGCAACGACTCCGCCCTGCCCTTCTACAACATCGGTGCGGCGGTAATTATGGGTTCTACTGGGCTCGCCATGGGACCAAATCTGTTGGCCCCGCAGAGCACGCCGCAGAGCAATCATCAGTTCAAGTATGACGGCAGCCGGGTGCTGGGCAGCCACATCGTTCGCTTTGGCGTAACGTTCAATCACGTCCAAGGTGGCGGCTTCGCATCATTCTTCAAGAATGGTCCGCTCATCTATTCGTCTGTTTCTGATACGGCCGCGCAAATCAATAGCTTCTGGGATCCGGCTTGCCCAACCCCTGGACCGACCGGCCCTTGCTTCCCGGGGGGCGTATCCAATCCGCTCAACTACACGGCTGACGGCGGATTCACGATCGCGAACGGTCTTGGCTACTCGACTACCAAAGCCGCCTTTGGTTTCCCGGGAGGCGGACTTGGACCTGATAACCGCATCCTGCTGTACCTGGGTGATTCCTGGAAGATCAAGCCGAATCTCACCGTGATGTATGGACTTCGTTACGAGCGCGATACAGGCCGGACCGACAGCCAATACGCTGCGCTTCCAAACCTGAACTCGCTCTTGCCGGGGTTAGGTAATGCAGTTACCCAACCGAACAAGAACTTCGCTCCTGAAGTTGGATTTGCCTGGGATCCGATGAGAAATGGGAAGACCGTGATCCGCGGAGGCATCGGAATCTTCTGGGAGAACGCGATCTGGAATAACGTTTTGTTTGATGGTCCATACCGAGAGCCTACGGGTGCATTTTTGCAATACTTGTCGCCGTGCGCATCTGCTGGCAGCCCGTCTACGATACAAACGGGAAACGGACCCATTACGGCCAGCTCTGCGGTGTGCGGTTCCGGTGGCAGCTACCCGATCATAGGTCTTGCGCTTCCGGCGGTGATCGCATTTCAACAGCAATACCAAGCGGACTCACCTCCAAATCTGCAGGCGGCCAATCCTGCCTATGCAGACCAGTACTTGTCGGATTGCACCGGTGGGACGAACTGCTACTTCCCGCCGGGCAGCAGCATGTTCAACCCCAATTACAGGTCGCCTCGTTCCATCGTGATGAACATCGGAGTTCAGCGCGAGATTCGATCGGGGATGATTGTCAGCGTGGACTACATTCGCAACGTGCAGACGCACTTCCTGCTCGGGGTGGATCAGAATCATGCCGGGGACATCAGCAACTTCAACCTGGCTGGAGCGCAGGCTGCAATTTCGGCAACCAACAATTCCTTCGGTTGCGGAACCGGCATTGACGAAGGGTCGATCGGTTGCGCGATTGGCGCCGGCGCTACCATGGCCGACTATGGGAACAATGGTCTGGGATCCTCTTCGGACATGGGAGGAAACAGTTGCCTTGCAGCTTTGGGTTACAACTGTGCCTTCCCAGGGAAGAATCCTCTGGCTCCTCCGCTTGGATTCCTCTCGCCCGTGGGCCGCTCGCTGTATAACGGCTTGCAGATGAAGTGGACGGAGAATGTGAAGCATCCGTTCCGCGGAGTTCCGACGGTGAACTTCCAGGTGTCTTACTCGCTGTCGCGGTTCGAAAACTCCGGTGGCGGGGTCAATCCTGACAACAACGTAACGGCGTCGAGCGGCGACCAGGACTTCATCGTCCCGGCCCTCGACAATGCCAACGTCAATCGCTACTTCGGTCCATCTACTCTCGACCGGACTCACCAGTTGTCGTTTGGTGGGTATTTTGATCTGCTTGGCGGCTTCCAGTTGGGCATTATGTCCCACTTCTACAGCCCCCTGTCGACGACGCTGACCGTTCCCAACACTGGAAACGGAGCAGGAGAAATCTTCCGTACCGACTTCACCGGCAGCGGCGTCACGCAGGATCCAATTCCGGGAACGAAAGTCGGAAACTTCGATCGCGGGATCAATGCCAGCAACATCAACAACGTGATCACCAACTACAACAACACGGTTGCAGGCAATCCAACTCCTGCCGGCAATGTGCTGATCGCGAATGGGCTCATGACGCAATCGGATCTGGTTGCTTTGGGTGGTGTAGCTCCGACCCTCTCCTTGGCACCGGCTGGCCAAGTCAATTACGGGTGGCTGAAGGCATTCGATACAACCTTTTCCTGGAGCCACACGTTCTTCGAGAAGTTCACGATTAAACCGGGGATTGCATTCTTCAACCTCCCCAATTTTGCCAACTTCGACCTGCCGACCAGCATGATGTCCGGATTGCTTAGCGGCAGCCCGGGAGCGGTTAACGGTACTACGCGTACCGAACACGAAGTCAACCGCGTGGGCGTAGGAACCGGCGTTTACACGCTGGGATCGCCTCGTCAAACCGAGTTCAGCTTGAAGATCATTTTCTAGCCGAACCGAAGTCTTCAAAGGCCACGGATTCGTCCGTGGCCTTATTTTTTGGTCAGTCGGGCGTAAAGGGCTCTCGCCTACGGAGCTTGCAGAAGGCGTTACGATCCCCGAAGCCTGCGCGTGATGCACGCCACGTGTGATCTAAATCACTTCAATTGGCGGCGCTGATTGTGATTACTGTCACGGCCTCCGGTGCGATACCGCACTGCCGCAATCCCTGGATGAACCTAGGCTCGTGAGCATGGCCAATGTACTCACAGAGCCCGCTGCCGGGGCTGTCTTGGGAGATCGGGCGTCTGAGTCTGGTCGATTGCCATCCACCTCCGGCGCTCCAGCGCGTCCTCTGCAGGTGACCTGGGAAATGACGCGAGAGTGTATGTGGAAGGTCTCTCCGACTCGCCTGGCGCGCCTGAAGCGCGACAAACGAGAGTTCTCGACCGCCGAGGCATTTCACCTGGTGGAAGAAGTGGCCGCGCTGCAGGTGCCTTTGTTTGTGCTGACCGGCGGGGACCCGTTGCTGCGCCCGGATTTGTTTCCGATCGTAGAGTTTGCCTCGCGGCATTCGCTGCGCGTGTCGATGACGCTTCCGCCGACTCCATTGCTTTGCGCGGCAACGATCGCTGATCTGAAGGCCTGCGGCCTCATGCGCGCTGCGTTCTGGCTGCACGGCTCGACTCCCGCTCTGCACGATGGATTTACGGGGATTTCCGGCTCGCACAAGCGGACGCTGGAAATGATCGGAGCCTGTCACGAAGAACAGCTGCCGGTGCAGATCAACACGATGATCACGCGCCGCAATTTTCACGACGTCGACGCGCTGATCGAGTTGCTGACGCGGCTGGATGTGATTCTATGGAACGTATTCTTTCTGGTTCCGTCCGATCGGGATCATACAGAAGAATTGCTTAACCCAGCCGAACACGAGCAGGTTTTCAGCAGGCTCTACGAGGGTTCCCAGCGCGTCCAGTTTCAAATCAAGACCTCCGAAGGGCAGCACTATCAGCGCTTTTTGCTGGAGCAGCGCATGCGCGAACTTCATGGCCGGACGCGCAAGTCGGAGGTGATGATGCGCGCCACGCGCGGCGTAAACGACAGCCGCGGCGTGGTGTTTGTCGATCACATTGGAGATGTGTATCCCGGCCGGTATCTGCCGCTCCCGGCGGGGAACGTTACTCGCGAGCCGCTGGCAGATGTTTTTCAGAAGTCAGAGTTGTTTGCTTCCTTGCGTGACTCATCGCGGCTGAAAGGGAAGTGCGGGCGCTGCCCGGTTCGCACGGTCTGTGGAGGATCACGCGCCCGTGCCTATGCGATGACTGGCGACCTCTTCGCCGAAGAACCTTGCTGCGCTTACGAACCGTAGCTGATGAGCGTCTGCCGGTGTTCCGACCAACCTTCGATTTGTCCTGCGATGCGTCGTCGTCCCCGGGAGAATTGAAACCGGCATTATCCGGATTTGAAGATTTCTTTGCGAGCGCGCGAAGAAACGTGATTTGAATTACGTGCAGACGTGATTCGGATTGCATTCTCGATGCATGACGGCCTTGCGCGAAACCTGATGCGTCGTAGCGAGGACGACGCTCTTCCCGACGAACCATCCACCCTCACAGACTCCCGCCGCTGTCGGGAAAGCCGACTCTCGTGTTGGAAATCCCCACACACATCTAGCTGAAACTCTTCGCAAGTCATTGAAAAAACATAACGGCCCAGCAATTGCCTTTAACAGAGTTGGCCGTGGGTTTCTCACCCGGCTGGGAGGCTCGAATGTTGGAGAAAGATTGGACGTTCTGGCTCATGATGACGAACTACGCTCTGGCCCTGATTACAGCAGCGGCATTGCTGCTTGTAGCCGGTGCCGTGGGATGGGAAATCGTCACGAAACGCGCACTGCGCGCGCGCAATATTGGTAGCGTGGAAGCGGAGTGGCAGGCGATGCAGCATGCCGGGGCGCATGGATTGTCGGTGCCCGGTCTCGGCTTCACCATGGCGGATGGCGGCGAGAAGATTGAGTCGCCCGAGTCGGACGAAAAGGATTCCGGCCAGGAGTGAGCCATGGGCTGCCCATTCCTGAAAGAGGGTCACGCACAATACTGCCACGCGGCGCCGGTCCGCAAGCTGATTCTTGACGGTCCCGGGGTGGCGGGTGGCGGCCGCTGTACCTCTCCGGAATTCGCGAAGTGCCAACTGCTGGGCAAAGACGAGCCACCCGGCGCGCAATGCCCCCACCTCGAGCAGATCCGCGTGCAGTATTGCGGCGTCTCCGCGGTCACCAAGCTCGTTCCGTTCAGCGATTCGCAGCTGTCGAGTTGCAGCAGCAACAGCTATCGCTACTGCGATGCGTTTCTGACGCTGGCGAGGCCGCGTTCGTCTGCGCCCGTGCCAAACCTCCTCTACTCTCCGAATCACTTTTGGCTGGATGCGGAAGAGTCCGGACTGTGCCACATCGGTGTCGATGAATTTCTCACTGATGTGGCCGGGGCGATTGATGGTGTGACCTTCGTGACGCCGCATGGCACACACTGCCCGGCGCTGACGCTCACCATTCATGGCGTGGAGTGGCCAATCAGTTTTCCCAACCCGTTGATGATCCAGAAGGTGAACAGCCGGCTGCGCAGCGATCCATCGAGGATCGCCTTCGATCCGTATGGCGCCGGGTGGCTGTTCGAGGGCTGGGAGGTTCCGGGCCGCACGCGCGCCGGACTGGTTGCAGGGGCACATGCAGCAGCCTGGCAAAACGAGGAGCGGGAGCGGTTATCTCGGGAGATTCACGACAGGCATGCCGCTGGCTGTGATGGCGGAGCGCCGGTGCGGGGAGTGGCGCAATTACTGTCGCGGCAAGAGCTCGTTTGCCTGTTGCAGCATTTCTTTTCCAAGCGCGACTGCTGGATGACGGAGGAATGATGATGTCGCGAAACCAATTCGTCTTCGGATTCGGCCTGGCGGTTTCTCTGTTTGCCGGGTGGGTGCTGTTTCCGCGAGCTCTTTATTCTGCGCGCCCGCAGCCGGTCGAGTTCCGCCACAAGACGCACGCCGAGAAGTCGGGGATAAGCGACTGCTCGCAGTGCCATGCCTTCCGGGACGATGGGTCTTACGCCGGCCTTCCTTCGATAGACACCTGTGCTGGATGCCACTCCGAGCGGATCGGAACCAGCGCGGCAGAAGCGACGCTCGTGGATCACTACATCAAGCCGGGGCAGGAAACTCCGTGGCTTGTCTATTCGCGGCAGCCGGCCAACGTATGGTTCTCGCACGCGGTTCACGTGAAGCGAGGCGGTTTGGCATGTACGGAATGCCACGGGAGCTATGGGGAGTCGGATCAGGCGCGGCTCTATCAAGTGAACCGCATCAGCGGCTATAGCCGCGACATCTGGGGACACTCGATGTCGCGGTTGCGCCGCAAGCCCGGAGACGGAATGAAGATGAGCGACTGCGAGGACTGTCATCGCCGGCACGGTGTGGACGTCGGATGTCTCGGTTGCCATCAGTGAAGGGAGAAGCATGAAGGTAACGCGACGAGATCTGTTTGTATGGGGCGCGGGAGCGGCGGCAGGGTTGGTATTCAGCCCGGTGCCGTGGAAGCTGCTCGATGACACCTCGATCTGGAGCCAGAACTGGCCATGGATTCCACAGCCCGCCCGCAGCCCGGTCGAGGTGAAGCAGTCTTTCTGCAGCTTGTGTCCCCAGGGCTGCGCTCTGAAAGTGCGAATGGCCGGAGGGTGGCCGATTGGAGTCGCAGGAGTCAGTACGAGCCCGGTGACGCGAGGGGCACTTTGTCCGCTGGGGTACGGTGCTCATCAGTTGAACTGGCATCCGCGAAGATTGCAGGCGGTTCGGCACAAGGAGAGCGTTTCTTCCTGGGGCGCAGCACAGACGGCCTTCGCCAAGGCATGCGGCGAGGGTCCGGTCATCGTTATTGATGGTTATCCGGGACGCGCCGCTTCTTCGATCCTGGAGGCATTTGCAGAGAAACGTGGCAGCTATCGAGTGGCGTTGAGCCCTGAATTGGGTGCGTTGGCGCCGTACGAGCGTTGGAGTGGAGTGCCGGCGAACGCGTTGGGCTATGACCTTGAGAACGCGCGAACGATTGTGAGTGGAGCGCCGATGCTCGATGGATGGGGGTCCCCAGGTCGCTTTACGCGGCTTTGGGCGGAAAGCGCAGCTGGAGCCAAAGATCCGCAATTGCGGTTGATCCAAATAGAAGATTCGTTTTCACGGACAGGGTCGAGAGCTTGGCAGTCCGTACGAATTCGCAGCGGCTCGGAGTCGGCTCTGGCAGCGGGTTTGGCGCATGTTCTCCTGGACGAGCGCCTGGTTCCGGCGCGCGGCCCGATTCCTCGACTTACCCTGGCAGACGCGGCCGCTCAGGCCGGTATTTCCGAGGATGCGATTCGTGAACTGGCGCGCACGATGGTTGAAAGGCGTCCGACCCTGGTCATCTCGAACGACGAAAATCCGCAGGTCGCGGCTTTAAACGTGCTTTTGGCAGCCACTGGTGCTCGTGGAGGAATCGTACGCCGGACAAAAGGCACACGCCATCTTCCAGCAGACGCAGTCAACTTGAATGCGCGGGCGATTCTCATCGACGCCAAGGTTCCGTGGAACTTCACGCCTGAAACCGATGCCGAAATCTTTCGTTTCGCGGCATGGGACGACGGAACAAGCAAATCCGACTGGTTGTTGCCGGCGCCTGGATTTCTCGAAGAACTGACTGACATTCCGGCCGCCCCGACGTCGGCAATTGAAACTTATGCGGTGGCGCCTGCGTTGTCGAAGCCGAGATTTGAAGTGCAGAGCGCGGCGCAGTTCCTGGGTAATCTCGATCCAAGCCTTGGCACCACTGAAAAGCTCATCCATGGGCGATGCAACGGTCTGTTCCGCGAACGCAAGGGGACACTCTACGGTGCCGCACGGGTTCCGCTAGAAAAATTCGACTCGGTGCAGAAAGTCGAGGAGCAGCTCTGGAAGGGGGCGATCTGGACGGGTGATCCGCCGTCCGTCGGCGGCTGGAGATGCGAGCTGAAGGAATGGCCGCAGGACCCAGAAAAACTGCGCTCACGCGATTGGGCGTCGGAGTGGCCTGCGGCGGTGTTGCCTCCGCTTGCAGTTAAGCTCTATCAGGAATCCACGCTGCGTGAGGCGCCGGAGAGGAGAAACGCATGAGCGCGCGATACGGCATGGTGATCGATCTGGATCGCTGCACCGGATGCGGATCGTGCATGGTTTCCTGTGCGGCGGAGAACAACGTTCCGGTGCTGCCCAAAGCCTCGGCCCGCACTGGAATTACCCCAATGCTGGTCCGCCGCGTCTCCAACCACATGGCTGGCGCAGACCATCGCGAGGTCTTCTTTCCTATCTTGTGTATGCATTGCGAGCACGAGACGCCGTGCGTGAGGGTGTGTCCGCAGCAAGCGGTCGAAGTGGACCAGGCCACCGGGATTGTGATGCAGATGCCGCAACGCTGCCTGGGATGCCGCTACTGCATGACGGCGTGCCCGTACCATGCGCGCTATTTCAACTGGTGGGATCCCGGCTGGCCATCGGGGATGGAGAAGAGCCTGAATCCGGGAGTCGCGGTGAGAATGCGCGGAGTAGTAGAGAAGTGCAACCTGTGCCACGCGCGCCTGCACGCGGCGAAAGAGAGAGCTGCTGCAGCGGGGAAGAGGGAAATCGATCCAACCGATTACGTCCCAGCTTGTGTTGAAGCTTGCCCGACGCAAGCTATCCGGTTCGGAGATCTTGCGGAAAAGAACGATCCGGTGTCGGAGGAGGCGAAGTCTCCCGACGCGTTCCGCCTGCTGGTCCGCCTGGGGACCGAACCCAAGGTCTACTACAAGTCAAAAGAGAAATGGGTGAGGGCCCTGGCTCAATCCAACGGGGGACGAAGCATGGAGGCAGAACATGTCTAGCGCCGTTCTTACTGACAGTCGTTGGATTGCACGCGGCGCTGAGCGAACGTCGCTCTCGAAATTTCTTTTATGGCTCGCGCCATGGGCGGCCGTGCTGGCCATCGGAATCTATGCGGCTACTCTTTGCCTTTATCGCGGCTTGAATCAGACCAACATGGATAACCGGTTTGCCTTTGGCCTGTGGATCTTTCTCGATCTGGGTATCATCGCGCTGGGCGCCGGAGCGTTCTTCACGGGATTCCTCGTCTATATCCTGAAGCGAGAGGAACTCAGACCGATCCTCAATACCTCGGTGGTGGTCGGGTTCACCTGTTATAGCGGGGCTGTGGCGATCCTGATGATCGATGTAGGACAGCCGTTGCGAGCCTGGTTTACGTTCTGGCATCCGAACACGCACTCGATGCTGGCGGAAGTCACGTTCTGCATCACGTGTTATCTTCTGGTGCTTTGCCTTGAGTATGTGCCGATCCTGTTGCGCAATCGCCAATTGCGGAGAGTGCCGTCATTCCTTGTGTTCGAGCACCAACTGCACAAACTCGTGCCGGTGCTCGCTGGGGTGGGAACTTTGCTCTCGTTCTTTCATCAGGGATCACTCGGCGGGTTGTACGGTGTTTTGCGGGGCCGTCCCTTCGCGTTCCGCGAGGGCATTTTCATATGGCCGTCCACATTCTTCCTTTTTATTCTGTCGGCGATCGCGGCCGGCCCAAGCTTCCTGATGCTGATTACGGCAACCGTTGAGAAAGTGACCGGGCACCGGCTGGTCGTAGACGATGTCTTCCGCCGGTTGGGCTTCATCTCTGGAGTGCTGCTGGGAATCTACGTTGCCGCCAAATCGATTGACACGCTGATCTGGCTGAACTTTACCTCTCCATCCGAAGGCTTCGCTCCGTGGACGTTTTACGTCCACAAGCCATTCGGCACGCCGGTGCTCTTCACTGAGATTGTCGTATTCGGATTGCTGCCGGCTTTCCTGCTGCTCTACCGCAAGACCGCTTCGAACCGCGGGTGGCTGCTCGGCGCCGCTGCGCTGGCGTGTGGGGGCGTGCTGTTAAACCGCTTTGTACTGACAATTCAGACGCTCGCCCTACCCACGCTGCCCTTCGACGAGTTTCTCAGCTACACACCGAGTTGGCAGGAGATGGCGAGCTTTGCTGGCGTGATGGCATATGGGGTCATTGTGTATTCGTTGTCATACCGGTATTTGCCGCTGTTCGCGCAACCGAAAGGAGAAGCTTCCCATGTTTCCGGGCGTTAATGGTTTTCACTGGACCGCCGGCCACGTTATTTTTCTGGTCCTGTTCTTTGCCGTGGCGATCACGATCGCAGCCACCGTGATCTGGGCAGTACGGAGAACGGTTAGCGATTTCCGGTCGCATCATGCGGCAGATCTCTGTTGGCATGCTGATTTTGCGGAACTGCCGATTTCTGACCGGCGATGCCGCCACGAGCTGGCAGGCAGGGTGATCTCGAGAATTTGCGACAATGCGTTTGACTGCCGTCGCTGCGAGAAATATCCGAAGTTCGCGGTGCTGCCTTCGACAGGATTGGCGCGTGACCTCGGGCTGAAATATCCTGGGGACCGGCTCTATCATCGTGGGCACACCTGGGTGAAGGTCGAAGATGACGGATCGGCGACGATCGGTCTTGATGAACTGGCCGAACACTTGATTGGGACCCCCGATGCGGTGAGATTACCGCCGGTGGGAGATGAGCTTGACGTCAACGCCATTGCCTGGCACATGGTGAAGAACGGGCATGACATCGCAGTGCGTGCGCCGATCGAAGGAACTGTTCTAGCGGTCGCTGGTCCTGACCGAGGCTGGTATCTTAAGGTTCAGCCGCGCCTTGACGTAAAGAATCCTGTCACGCTGCGGCATTTATTGTGGGGGCCGGAGGTGCATGGCTGGCTGTCTATGGAACTGGAGAGGTTGCAGGTCCAGTTGCGAGCGCCCGGCAGCGCGCCGAGCTTGGCGGACGGTGGCGTGCTCCTGCCGGGGCTCATGGATGCGATTCCGGATGCAGATTGGAGTGCTGCCCTCGCCGATACGTTTCTTGAAGTGTGAGCAGAGTGTCGCGCGCGGGAAGCAGCTTCACATCACCGGCAAGCTCCGAAACTACTTGTGGGTGATCTCGTAGCGCTTCAGCTTGTCGTATAGCGTGGATCGGTCAATCCCGAGTGCCGCCGAGGCTTCTTTCACGTTTCCTCCCTTTCGTTCGAGTGCTGCGACGATTGCCCGGCGCTCCAGTTCTCCCAGGGAAACATCGGGGACCTCCCAGGGGTGTGCAGAAGATGGAGTGTGCTGGAGCCAGGAAAAATCTTGTTCATCCAGCATGCCGTTGTGGCAGGTCACGATCGCGCGTTCGATTACGTTTTCCAGTTCCCGAACATTGCCGGGCCAGTCGTAGGCGATCAACAACTTCAAGGCGGCGCCGGTGATCCCGGAGATCTCCCGGCCCAATTCCGAAGAAATTCGTTGCACGAAGTGCTCCGCCAGCAGCGGAATGTCTTCGCGGCGGTCGCGGAGGGCAGGCAGGCGAATTTCGATTACATTCAGGCGGTAGTACAAGTCTTCGCGGAAGTTTCCCTGCCGCACCTCCTCGGAGAGATTCCTATTCGTGGCGGCAATCACTCGAACGTCGACTTCCACTTCTTGCGTTCCTCCTACGCGATAAAAGCGACGTTCCTGGAGCACCCGTAGCAAATCGGCCTGCAGTTTGGCGGATATATCTCCAATCTCGTCGAGAAAGATCGTGCCGCCCGCGGCCAGTTCAAATTTGCCTTTGGCTTGACTATTGGCCCCCGTAAACGCTCCCTTTTCATAGCCGAACAATTCGCTCTCCAGCAAAGTTTCCGTGAGAGCGGCACAGCTGACGACGACAAAGGGTTTCTCCGCTCGATTGCCGGAGTAATGCACCGCGCGCGCCACCAATTCTTTTCCGGTTCCGCTTTCGCCGCATATCAGAACGGTGCTTCTGAGGCTTGAGATATCCTGCGTTAAAGCCAGGATCTCCTGCATGCGCGGGTTCTTTGTGATGATGTCGTGATGCCGATATTGACGTGTCAGTTTCTTGCGGAGGATGGCATTCTCGCTTTGGAGTTTCTTGAGTTTTAGAATGCGCGAAACCAACATCGAGATTTCCTGCGGATTGCAGGGCTTGACAATATATTCCTGCGCGCCTTCTTTCATGGCCTGGATCGCCGTATCGACCGTGGCGTAAGCGGTGATGATAATGACCGATGCCTCCGGCCGGATGCGGCGGAGCTCCATCATGGTTTCGATGCCGTCCATGCCGCCCGGCATCTTCAAGTCCACAAAACAGATGGCATAATCAGTCTTTCCGGCGAGACTGAGGGCGCTCTGGCCATCGGAGGCCGTGTCCACGAAGTAGCCATCTTCGCGCAGCCATGCTGCCAGCGACTCGCACATGACGACCTCGTCGTCCACTACCAGGATCGGCCAATTTTTCTTCATACTCCTCCTTCCACCGCAGAGAAACGTTCCACCAGTTGGATCCCGCAGCGAGCGCAGTATCGATCTTCTTTGCTGTCGACCAATGCAACATGAGTGGCCAGGCTCATCGGGCACTTAGGATCGCCGCAGTGGACCAGCCCGAAAGTATGGCCCAATTCGTGAAGTACTTCTTTGATCGTGCGCTCTCGCAACACTTCTTCCTGCATCGGCAGCCCATAAAATTCCTGGCGTAGCCGGCAAAGTGAAACGACCGCGACTGGCCCGTCAAGCTGCGCCTGTCCAAACAGGAAACTGAGCATTGGAATTGAGAGGTCCACGTCAGTGACTCCCAGAATGCGGGCCGCATCCGGCGGTGCCGACCGGGCAAGCAGCTTCAGGAACTCGACCGACTGATATTGCTTCCGCGTGGTCTCGAATGCGTGTTCCGGAATCTGCATGGACGCCAGGCGCCGGATGGGCAATGGATACCAGTCGGTGGCCGCGTGTTCGATCCAATCCATCACATTGGACGGCACGTTCCCGATGGCGACGAGATACAAGGCGTTCACACGGCATGTACCTGCTCTTCTTTGGAGACGTTTTGGCTATTCCGCGACCGCAGCGGCAGCGTGACTTTGAAAGAGGTTCCTTCGTTGCGCTTGCTCACGACTTCTACATCGCCATCGTGTGCCTTCACGATTCCATAAAGAACGGCTAGCCCGAGGCCGACTCCTTTGGCTTCCGACTTGGTCGTGAAGAAGGGGTCGAAAATCTTCGCCAGGTTTTCTGGAGCAATTCCTTCGCCAGTGTCTTGCACCCAGAGTTCCGCATTCTCCGCGTCGGCCAGGCTCGTGCGGATCGTGATTGTGCCTTCGCCGCGAGGCTTGATCGCCTCGGCCGCATTCAACAAGAGGTTCAAAATCACCTGCTGGATTTGCGAGGAATCGCACTCGACCAGAGGAAGGCCTTCCTGCAGGGCGAGGACCACGTTTGCATTCATCAGCCGGAGCTTATGATCAACGAGACCGAGCGTGGTCCGGACCAGCTTGTTCAGGTCCGCAGGAGCATGTTGAGGCTTGGACCGGCGTGAGAACGACAGCAAATCTGAAACGATGCGTCCGACTCGCGATGTTTCTGATGAGATCAGGCCCAGGTACTTGCGGAACTCTGCTTCACGTCCTGGCGGATAGCTTCCACCGGCCATCATCCGCTCCAGCAGCATCGAGAGGTTCAGCACCCCGGAAACCGGGTTATTGATTTCGTGGGCCACGCTTGCGGCAAGCTGGCCCAGCGAAGCGAGGCGGTCTGCCTGCAGCAGTTTCTTCTGCGCGGATTGCAATTGCTGGGTGCGTTCCGCAACTTTCGTTTCGAGCGTCTGCTGCATGTCGTTTAACTCATTGACGGCCAGCTTCAGTCGCTCCCTCATTTTGTTGAAGGAGTCCACCAGTTCGTCGAGTTCCTGGCTTCGGCGCGTGATTTTTATGGCGCGATCGAGTTCCATTGCGCTGACCGCTTTCGTCCCTGCGATGAGCTCCTGAATGGGGGATGCCACAAACTTCCTTGTGAAAAGGATCACGAACGCCGCGCCGATCCCAACCTCCAGAACCATCCAGAGAACCGTCTGTAAAGTGATCGTTCCGGTCTGTTTTTGTACGGGATCGAGACGCAAAGCTATGTCGAGAACTCCGAGAACTTTGGTTGACGCCTGGTGCGCGTGGCAACTGGCATTACTGCACGAGGGCTCGTTGTAGATCGGCGTCACCATGCTGATGGTTTTAACGCCGTCGGGGGAAGTGGAATAACGCACGCGGGAGTCTTCGGTTGGACGGTTCGGGATCGGTCCTTTTGCGTGGCAACTGGCGCAGACCTCGTCGGAGAGGCTGGTGGTTGCGGCGGGCTCCCGCGCATCGGTCGAGAAGACGAGCCGGCCCTCGCGATTGAACATCCGGATGCGATCGACGCCCTGCTTGTCGGCGATGACGCGCATCATCTCGTAAGCGGCCTTGCGGTCATCGTCTAGCATGGCGTGCCAGGTCGCGCTCGTGATGCTGCGGGAGAGCTGATCGGCACCCAGGATCATGGTTTCGACAAGTTGCTTCTTCTGAGTGCGGAGGCTGAGATAGCCGCTGACACTGCTGATCGCAACGATGAGAATCGTGAGCGACAACATCAGCTTGGGGCCGAGTTTGCGCAGCATATGGGCCCGCGTGCGGACGAAGAATTCCGCCGGGAGTATCCCCCTAGGCAGAGGGTAATGTGGCCAGCATCGATGGGAAGTGATCCTCGGCGCGCCCGGGCGTGATTTGGATCACTCGGTCCTAAGAGACTCACAGGACGAGGCTTTCCCAATTCCCAAACAAATCGAAGAGGGACGCGGGCTCTTCGGAAGAACTATTGAACTGCCAGCTGTTTTTGAATCTGCTCCAGCGGAACGCCCTTGGTTTCCGGGACCATCGTCTTCACCCAGATGAGCTGCAGAACCATCATGCCGGTGAAGAACGCAAAGATGTAACCGGGTGGGAAAGCCGACACCATGGCCGGGAAGAACGTCGTGAGTGCTGCGGCGAAGATCCAGTGGGTGAAACTGCCCAGCGTCTGACCTTCGGCGCGATGGCGGTTGGGGAAGATTTCAGAGATGAAGACCCAGATGACGGCGCCCTGGCCGACGGCATGTGCGGCGATGAATCCGAAAATGCAGGCCGGCACGATAGAAAAATGCTGCGTAAAGAAAGCCCATGCCACCAGACCGAGGGAAATGATGTAGCCAAATGAGCCGATGTAGAGAAGCGTGCGGCGACCGAGACGATCAATCAGCCAGAGGCCGACAAAGGTGAAAACGAAATTGGTGATGCCGATGCCCACGGATTGCAGCAATGCGGCCTTCGCGCCCAGGCCGGTGAGTTCAAAGATCCGCGGAGCGAAATACAGAATTGCATTGATGCCGGAGAGTTGATTGAAGAAAGCAATCAGAATGGCTAAGAGAATGGGCTTGCGAAGATTCCTCGTCCAGAACTGGCCGGAAGAAACCTGCTCGGTGGAAGCGGCGGCAATCTCGTTCGCCTCGGCTTCAATTTCCGCAGGTGCCGCGCCGGGTTGCGTCCTTCGCAAAACTTCGAGCGCGGCCGGGCGGTCGCCCTTGCGGCTTAATAGCCAACGGGGGCTCTCCGGCAGGCCGAAGCAAAACAGCGTGTAGAGCACCGAAGGAAAGGCTGCAACACCGAGCATCCAGCGCCAGGCATTTTCTCCGATCCCAGCGAGAAGCGCATTCGAAACGAACGCCACCAGGATGCCGAACACGATATTAAATTGAAACATTCCCGCCAGCCGTCCGCGGTGCTGGGGAGGCGCAATCTCGGAGATGTACATCGGAGCGACCACGGTGGAGATGCCAATGCCCAACCCGCCGATGAAGCGCGACAGGATGAAAATCTCTACGTTTGTCGCCAAACCGGAACCTACCGCACCCACGAAGTAAAGCACGCCGATCCACAGCAGAGTCGCTTTGCGCCCGAAACGGTCGGCCGGCCACCCGCCAATCAGAGAGCCTACGACTGTTCCATAGAGAGCCGAGCCCATGGCGATGCCGTGGACATGGGGCGTCAGTCCCCACAGAGTCTGAATGGTTTTCTCCGCGCCTGAAATGACCACCGTGTCAAAACCGAAGAGAAAGCCTGCCAGTGCCGAGGTAAGCGACCAGAAGAAGATGCGAGCGTTCATAGATGGTAAGCGCGGAGCTTACCACAGAATCAACGGGATGAGGCGGGATTCCACACGCGCGCTGAAGCCAGGGCACGGGGTACTACTCCTTTACCAGCGGGTATCCTTTTTCGCGCCAGCCCCGGATGCCGCCATCCATCGAGATGACATTGGTGTATCCCATTTTTTGCAGGTTGTCGGCCGCCAGCGCGGAACGGAATCCGCCTCCACAATACAGAATCATCTCCGTTCCAAGTTCCGGAACGCGGGCTTCGATATCGCGCTCGATGACGCCCTTTCCCATGTGGACGGCGCCTGGCAAGTGATCTTTGGCGAATTCGCTCTCTTCGCGCACATCCACAAGCATGAATTTGTCTCCGCGATCCATGCGGGTCTTTACCTTATCTACGTCGGTTTCGCGGACGCGCGAGCGCGCATCGTCGACGATCTTCAAGAACCGGGGAGGGTGTTGATGAGCCATGGGGACCTCCTGTTTTTCGTTTTGATTCAATTCTCATCGTATCAAGGACGCTTGGAGTTTGCTGCGGTCGGAAGCCGCTTCAGTTAGCATGAAGCGTGTCTCGACGACCGCTTCGCACGCGCGCTGAACGCCGAGTCGGGCTGGCGCGCGCCCTATCAAAGCTTGGATACTGCTCTCGAGCGCAAGCTACGGAATTGATCCGCGCCGGCCGAGTCGAACTCAATGCGGCGGTGCGACGGAATCCTGAGACGCCGGTGGATTTTGGCCACGACCGCATCGCCGTTGATGGCACGCTTGTTGAAGCCCAGGCGAAGGTCTATCTGATGATGAACAAGCCGCGCGGGATGGTCACAACGGCGTCTGATGAAAAAAGAAGAGAAACGGTGTATTCCATTCTTGAAAAGGGAACCGAAGCTTTGCCGTGGGTTGCTCCTGTGGGGCGACTGGATAAGGCCAGCGAAGGCTTGCTACTGCTGACAAACGATTCGGAATGGAGCGCACGGGTCGCTGCTCCGGAAACGCATCTTGAGAAGACATACCACGTGCAGATTGCAACGGTGGCGAAGCAAGATCTCATGACTCATCTCACGCAAGGAGTGAAGTCCGCCGAAGGAGAAATCTTGCGCGCGCGGCAAGCACGCATTTTGCGCTCCGGAGCGAAGAACTGCTGGCTGGAGATCGTTCTCGATGAAGGCAAGAACCGGCACATTCGCCGCATGCTGGAGTCTTTGAGGATCGAAGTGCTCCGGCTGATTCGCGTGTCGATCGGCCCGCTGCCGCTGGGAGATTTGGCGAAGGGCTCTTTTCGAGTACTCCTCCCGGAAGAGAAAAAGAGGTTGGACGTGGCAATGCGAGCGGCGGCCTCAGGAAGGCACGGTTAGCACATTGACTGACCTGACTTTTCTTTCCGCAGTCGAGATGGCGCGGCGAATCCGCCAGAGGGAACTTTCTCCGGCCGAACTGGTAGAGGTGCATCTGGCGAAAATCGAGCGCCTCAATCCGAAGCTGAACGCGTTTGTGCACGTTGATCCCGAGCGAGTGCGAAGGGCAGCCCGCGAAGCCGAGAACGCGGTTCACGGCGGCCGTGAACTAGGATTGCTGCACGGCGTCCCCATCAGTATCAAGAGTTCCGTGGAAGTCGTAGACTTCCGGTGTGAAGCCGGAACGCTTCTTCGTGCGGGCCTGGTTGCGTCGCAGGATGCGCCGCTCGTTGCGCGTCTGAAGAAGGCGGGCGCCATTGTTCTTGGCGTGACGAATACGCCAGAGTTTTTGATGGCCTGGGAGACCGATAATTTGTTGTACGGAAGAACTAACAGCCCATGGGACCTCACCCGCACTCCTGGCGGTTCCAGTGGCGGAGAGGCGGCGTCGATCTCTGCGGGAATGTCGGCGGGAGGTGTGGGCAGCGACGGTGGCGGATCGATCCGTGTACCCGCCCATTTCAGCGGCATCTGCGGACTTAAACCTACCCCCGGACGCGTTCCCTCCACGGGTCACTTCCCACCCTCGGGAGGACCATTCTCGTTCATCGGGGTGGTTGGTCCGATGGCTCGGACGATCACGGACGTGAAGGCGCTTTTTGAAGCGATGCAAGGACCGGATGATGGCGACAGTTGCGCGGCTCCGGTTCCGCTGCGTTGGCCTTCACCGGAGAATCTTCGGGAGCTGTCGGTCGGATATTTTGAAGACGATGGCCGCACTCCGGTTACCCCAGAAACTCGAGCAGCAGTGCAGACCGCGGCGCAGGCACTGCGCGATGCGGGATTTCGGGTGGAACGGTTTCGTCCCGAGGGGCTGGAAGAGGCACGCCTTCTATGGAAGAAGTTCTTCGTCAAGGTTGCTGGAATGCTGATCGGGCCCGAGTTCGAGGGGCGCGCTGGCGACCAGAGCCCCATCCTACGCGAGTTCCTGGCGTGGTCGGCGGCTGAACCGGATTTAACCGGAAAGTCATTGCTGGAGGCGTGGATCGGCCGCGACGTGCTTCGCGGGCGCTTTCTTGCTCAAATGCGGGAGTATCCGATCCTTTTATGTCCAGCTGCTGCGATTCCCGCTTTCCGGCATGGCGAGCGCTCCTGGAAGATTGAAGGGCAGATCGTCAAATATCTTGATGCCTGGAGCTACACAGAGTGGTTCAATCTGCTGGGAAATCCGGCAGCCGTTGTGCCAGTGAGCCAGTCCGCGGAAGGCTTACCTATCGGCGTGCAGGTTGTGGGACGGCCCTGGGAGGATGAGCAAGCGCTGGGTGTGGCCGAGGTTTTGGAAAGCGCCATTCAGCGCGCGAGGATTCCACCGATCTGCTAGGTAGTACTTTTTAATTATTCCGCACACCTTCCAAGGCAATTTAAGTTTGTGTGCGCGACTCAGCCACCTGTGGGGCTGATCCTCGCCTTTGGGAGCTCCGCTCGCGCATCCGCACGCAATGCAAATTTCTGGGGAATCTTCCGGTCGCGCACTGAGATGGCTGATTTTTCTCCTCGCGGCCTCAGCGGCTTATCTCTACACCTTTCCGCAGCCCAATGTTGTTTACGCGGGTGTTGTCCTCTTACACGCTCTCGGTGGCGTCATTGCCATCGTCCTGCTGGCGCCGAAAATATTTCGCCTGCTGATGATCGGCAGCCTTACCTCGAGGGCCGGATGGCTCCTGTTCGCCGCGGGTGCGGTGATCGGGCTGATCTTGATCAAGACCGGGACTTCACGCCCGGAGTGGAACAAGCTCTACCTTCACATCTTGATATCGCTGGCTGGCTTCGGGTTGCTGATCGCGTCCTGGATTGGCGAGCGTGAATCCGTTCCCTACGGATATCGACCCACCGTGGCCGGATCTGCGATCAGAGCGCTCGTTTGCCTTTTGGTCCTCGCGGGAGTCGGCTATGGGGCGCGATATATCCGTGAGAGCTGGCAAACGCGCAACCGGATCGCGAATCCGATTATGCCGCCCGACACGATGAACGGCGAAGGGGATGGGCCGCAAGGGCCGTTCTTTCCGAGTTCAGCTCAGGTATACGGCGGGCAGAAAATTCCGAGCAAGTTTTTCATGGAGTCCGATTCCTGTAAGCGCTGCCATGAAGATATCTACAACCAGTGGTTCAGTTCGGCGCACCATTTTTCATCATTCAACAACCAGTGGTACCGCAAATCGGTCGAGTACATGCAGGACACGGTCGGCACCAAGCCTTCGAAGTGGTGCGGTGGCTGCCATGATCCGGCTGTGCTCTATGCAGGCATGATGGACACGCCGATCAAGCAGATTGTGCATCGCCCGGAAGCGCAGGCGGGGCTTGGCTGCATGATGTGCCACTCGATCGCCAACGTGAAGAGCACGATGGGTCAAGCGGATTTTTACCTCGAATATCCCAAGTTGCATGAACTTGCGGCGACGCAGAATCCGGTGGCCCGCGCCCTCCATGATTTTTTGATCAAGTTGAATCCCGAGCCCCACCGGCGTGTATTCCTTAAGCCGTTTATGCGCGAGCAGACGGCGGAGTTCTGCTCGTCTTGCCACAAGGTCCATCTCGACGTTCCGGTAAATAGTTATCGCTGGTTCCGTGGATTCAACGAGTACGACAACTGGCAGGCGAGCGGCGTCTCCGGGCAGGGAGCCCGATCGTTTTATTATCCGCCGAAGGCACAGCAATGCGCCGATTGCCACATGCCATCGGAAGCCTCAAAGGATATGGGGAACATCAACGGCTTCGTGCATTCCCATCGGTTTCCAGCGGCGAACACCGCGGTCCCCACCGCGAACGAAGATGCTCATCAACTGAAGCTCACCGAAGACTTCCTGAAAAATGGTGCTCTGACGGTCGACATTTTCGCGATCTCGCCGGCCCAGGCTGCGCTCAAAGCGGGAGTGGCAATGCAGTCGGATCTTTCGACGACTTTTGCCGTTGGGGAGGAGGCCGAGAGCAAGATTAGCGCTGAGGGCGGCGAAGCAGCTCCAATTACAGCGCCTCTGAACAAAATACTGCCGCCGCTGCGGCGCGGCGATACTGTCCGCGTCGATGTTGTTGTGCGCACAAAGAAGGTGGGCCACTTTTTCCCCGGCGGCACCGTTGACGCCTATGACACGTGGCTTGAGCTGAAAGGTACCGACGACAAAGGCCAGACCATTTTCTGGAGCGGCATGGTAGAAGATAACGGACATGGACCGGTTGAGGCTGGCGCTCATTTCTACCGGTCTTTGCAGATCGATGCGCACGGCAATCCGATCAACAAGCGAAATGCCTGGGCAACGCGCGCGGTTGTGTACGTGCGGCTGATTCCTCCCGGAGCGGCCGACACTGTTCATTACCGGCTGCACGTTCCCTCGAATGCGGGAAACAAGATCACGCTGCATGCCCGGCTGTGCTACAGAAAATTCTCGTGGTACGGAACGCAAGAGGCCTTCGCGGGTATGCCAGATCCTTCAGTGGCAAACGCAGTGGCTCCCGATTTTGACGACCGTCCTACGGTATTCACTGCGTCGTTGAGCGGAGTTTCTGCAAAACAGGAGAAGATTCCCGATCTGCCGGTCGTGGCCCTGGCGGAAGATGAAGTTACTTTGCCAGTGATTGCACACAGCGCTCCGGCGGCCGACCCCAAAACCGTCGCTGTGAAGCAGGAGTGGCAGCGCTGGAACGATTACGGCATCGGCCTTTTTCTCCAGGGAGATCTCAAGGGAGCGGCGGCGGCGTTCCAGAAAGTCACCGAAGCGGATCCGAGCAACCCCGACGGCTGGGTAAACATTGGGCGTTGCGCCGTGCAGGAAGGCGACATGGCCCGCGCCCGTACCGTGTTAGAGAAGGCGCTTGCGCTTTCGCCAAACCTCGCGCGGGCCAATTTCTTCTATGCGAAAGTGCTCCGCGCTGATGGCAACTATGCCGGCGCCGATGAGAAGTTGCGTATCGTGTTGGCGCAGTATCCGCGGGACCGCGTTGCGCTGAACGACCTTGGGCGCATTCTCTTTCTGGAACGGAAGTATGACGATGCAGTGAAGGTTCTGCAGTCGGTGCTCGCCATCGATCCAGAAGATTTGCAGGCACATTACAACCTGATGCTGTGCTACAACGGCCTCGGAAACGAGAAACTGGCGAAGGAACATCAGGAATGTTACACGCGCTTCAAAGCGGACGAGTCGGCTCAAGCCATCACCGGTCCATATCGCCAGAAGCATCCTGAAGACAACAACGAGCGGCAGTCTATCCACGAGCACGTGTCGGCACCGCTGCCCAGCCGTGTATCGTCGGACGTCCCCGTGCGCCGAGCCCGGCGAGACGTGCGGAGTTTCGCGGCTGGAGGCTCCCGATAGATGAGCGCTTTGAGAAAGCAATTCAACACAGAGCCACAGAGTCACAGAGCAAGCCTGAAAAAGTTTCTTTTTGCTTTTCTCTGTGCCTCTGTGCCTGTGTGGTGCAATGTGGCGACGACTGCTCAGATCCATTTCCGCGATATCACTGCGCAGGCCGGCGTCCACTTTACGCACAACAATGGCGCATTCGGAAAGAAGTGGCTGCCTGAGACGATGGGTCCCGGCTGCGCATTCATCGATTACGACAACGACGGGTATCCCGACATCCTTCTGATCAATGGCGAGGATTTTCCTGGCCACCCGCATGCGGGTCCAACGACTCTGAAGCTTTACCACAACAATCGTGACGGCACATTTACAGATGTGACGCGCAAAGCCGGGCTTGCAGTGCCGATCTATGGATTCGGCGTTGCGATTGGCGACTATGACAACGACGGCTTTGACGACATATTTATTTCCGCGCTGGGACAAAGCCATCTGTTTCACAACAACGGCAATGGCACGTTTCTTGATGTCACGAAGCAAGCTGGAATGTGGGGGCCGAGCGATTTTTCGACGAGCGCCGCCTGGGTTGATTACGACCGCGACGGCAAACTCGACCTGGTCGTTGCCAACTATGTCCAGTGGAGCGAGCAGGGCGATCTCTATTGCACGCTCGACGGCGCCCACAAATCTTATTGCACTCCGGAATCGTACAAGGGCGCTTCGGTGCGGCTGTGGCACAACGCCGGTGGCGGAAAATTTGAAGATGTCACGCAGAAGTCTGGCCTGGGTGATCCCACGTCCAAGAGCCTGGGTATTGCGATCCTCGATTACAACGGCGATGGATGGCCCGACATCCTGATCGCGAATGACACGCAGCCGAACAAGCTTTATCTCAATAAGAAGGACGGCACGTTTGAGGAGCGCGGCGTCGCTGCTGGGATCGGCTTCAGCGAGGACGGCGTTGCTCGTGCCGGTATGGGTGTCGATGCTGCAGATTACGATCGCAGCGGCCATCCCAGTGTGCTGATCAGCAACTTCGCCAATCAGATGGTTTCGCTCTATCACAATGAGGGAAACGGTCTGTTTGTGGATGAAGCGCCGCAATCGGAAGTGGGACGGGCGACGCTTGTGACCCTGGGCTTCGGTTGTTTCTTTTTTGACTACGACAACGACGGCTGGCCTGACATTTTCGTTGCCGACGGCCACATTGAGAATGAAATTGAGCGAGTACAGAAGCGCGTGAGTTATGCCGAGCCTCCGCATTTGTTCCACAATCTCGGAGGAGGCAAGTTCACGGAAGTCACCGAACAGATGGGAAAGCCTTTTGCCACTCCGAAAGTGGCGCGGAGCGCGGCTTATGCCGACATCAACAACGATGGGTTCCTCGACATCCTGCTGACTACCAACGCCGGTCCAGCCTACCTCTTTCACAACGAAGGAGGGACGAACCACAGCTTGCGGATTAAGCTGGCGGGAACGAAATCGAATCGCGACGGTATCGGAGCGATCGTGCGGGTCGTTTCAGGCACTGACAAGCAATGGAAGATGCTGCGGTCGGGATCGAGCTACCTGGCGCAGAGCGAACTGGTACTGACATTTGGCCTCGGCCAGCAATCGAAAGCCGATGCCATTGAAATTCAATGGCCGAGTGGCCAGGTTGACAAGTTGTCGAATGTGCCCGCGGGCCAGACGATTACCGTGCAGGAAGGGAAGGGAATCACCGCCAATCGGTCCTACGGCCAGAATAAAAACCATGAAGGGCACGAAGTTGCACGAAGGTAAAACAAACCTCAAGTTCCCCGCTTTCCTTCGTGTACGTGAGTGGGCTTTGTGGTTAAATTCCTAACGAAATGAATCTGAAAATTTCTGCTTCCCTCACAGCCGCGCTGATCGTGGCTTGGAGCTTGCTTGCTCCCCGACCGGGGGCATCCGGGACTTCTAATTCCATCGAAGCCGCGCGCCTTAACAATCTGGGCTGCGCTTACATGAACCAGCAGCTTTTCGAGAAGGGGCAGAAGTTTTTCCAGCAGGCGGTGGCTGCCGATCCTCAGCTAACGATCGCGCGATTGAATGAGGGCATCGCCGACATGAATCTGCAGAAGGTCGACGAAGCCAAAGTCGCCTTCGAAGACGCCATCAAGCAGAATCCGAAGCTTCCGACCGCCTGGTACAGCCTGGGCCTGCTGGCGAAGAATGGGGGCGACGCGCAGGGCGCGATTGACGCATTCCGGCACGTTACCGAGATCGATCCGAACGACGCTGACACGTGGTACTTTCTGGGCACGGCGTACACACAGGCCAAGCAATTTCCGCAGGCGATTGAATCCTTCCAGCATGCACTGCAGATCAACTCGCTGCATGCCTCCGCGGAGTTTGGATTGTCGCGCGCGTATCAGCAATCCGCCGACACCGATCACGCCCGCGAGCACCTGAAGAGATTCCAGTACATCACGCAGAACAAGTATGGCTCTCCGATGAGCCTTGCGTATGGCGAGCAGGGCCAATACTCTCGCGCGGTGGACTCGCCGCAAGCGCCGATCAAGCCCCCGGCGCAGATCAAAGTGCAGTTTGTGGATCTGACGAAGGAAGCGGGGATTGTTTCGAAAGCCTCTACCGCGCAGAATGGCATCCTGATCGACCCAGCTCCCGGTGCTTGTTTTCTCGACTACGACAACGACGGAAGGATTGACCTCTTCGTGCCCGACAATGGCGCGCAGGGTGGCATGTCCCTCTACCACAACGTCGGCGGTGGTGGGTTCGAAGATGTCACAAAGCAGGCAGGGCTTGATGGGAGCCTACATGGGGTGGCTTGTACTGCGGGCGATTACGACAACGACGGGTCCACCGATCTAGCTGTTAGCGTCGAGAATAAATTATTGCTGCTGCATAACGAGAAGAACGGCACATTCCGAGACTTAGCAGAACAGGCAGGTATATCCAGCGGTTTTCTCGTTACGGGTCTGACGTTCATCGATTACGACCATGATGGTGACTTGGATTTGTACCTGCTTGGCGGCACGAGAACGGCAATGCCCCTTGGTAAGGACAGGGGGATCACGAGGGTTGAGGTTCACGGCTTGCCACCTGCGAACTTACTGTGGCGCAACGATGGGAACGGGAAATTTACCAACGTTACAGAAATGACTGGTTTGGCTGCGACCGGTTACGACGGAAACGCTGTTGGAACAGATTACAACAACGATCGGGCCATCGACTTCCTAGCGACCGGAAACAATCCGCTGATTTACGAAAACCCAAGGGAGGGACAATTCCACCGGCGGGAGTTTTGGCAGGAATATCTTCCGCACCCCTCGGTAGGACTAGCTGCCCTCGACTTTGATCACGACGGCTGGATGGATTACGCTTTTACGAATTTGGCAGCACCTGCTCTGATACTCTGGCGTAACAACCACGGAAAGTCCTTCGAGCAAGTAAAACTCCCCGAGACCAACTGGGTCCGTGCGTTCAGCGTCGCTGCGTTCGACTACGACAACGATGGATGGGTCGATCTGGTAGCCGTGGGCGAGACCAGGGACGGCAAGGGCGAGGTCAAGCTTTTTCGAAATCTCGGCCCGGACGGATTCAAGGACGTCACCACCGACGTCGGCCTCGACAAGATTCATCTCGAAGCGCCGCGCGCCATCATCACCGGCGATTACGACAACGACGGCGCTACCGATCTGCTCATCACGCAGAATCACGGACCTGCCGTGCTGCTTCGCAATGAGGGCGGCAACAAGAATCACTGGATGCGGCTCGCGCTCAAGGGATTGAACGACACCAAGTCCGCGATTGGGACAAAGGTCGAGATTTTTTCCGGCGGCAACCGCCAGAAATTCGAGATCTACGGATCGAACGGATATCTCGGACAGAATTCGCCGTATCTCACGGTCGGCCTCGGCGAAGCCAAGGAAGCCGACATCGTGCGCATGCTGTGGCCGAGCGGCGTCCTGCAGGACGAAATTAACGTCGCGGGCGACAAACAGCAGGACTATCTCGAACTCGATCGACGGGGCAGTTCTTGTCCCACGCTGTTCGTGTGGAACGGCGAGCATTATGAGTTTGTGGCCGATATGCTCGGTGCCGGTGTCGTCGGGCACTGGGTTGGACCGAACCAACGCGACATCCCGCGCCCTGTGGAATGGATCAAGATTCCAACCGGTTTGATTCGGCCGAAGGAAAATACCCACTTCCGGCAAAACCGGCCAGAAATGGGGCACTCGGCTCAGGATTACCACGCTTTGCCATCGACCGGCGACCGACGGCCAACGGGAGTTTTATCTTTCCGCTTCATGGAGCCGCTCGAGGAAGCGGTTTACCTTGACCAAGTGCGGCTGCTGGCAGTGGACCATCCGGCGAATGTCGACGTGTATCCGAACGAATACTTCGCCTCAAATCCGCCGTATCCGCCCTTCAAAGTTGTCGTGAGCCACGATGCGCACCCGCCAGCCGGTGTTTGGGACGATCATGGGCACGACTTGCTGCCAGACCTGATCGGCCATCGCTATGTCGGAGATTTCGAGGTCACGCATTTCCTTGGATTCGCGAAGCCACACTCGCTGACGCTTGATTTGGGTGAGTCCTACAACGGCGGTCCGCTCTGGCTGTTGCTGCATGGTGAAGTCGAGTACTTCTCCGCTAACAGCATGTATGCGGCATCACAGGCAGGAATTACGGCGATCTCTCCGTATGTAGAGGCACTCGACGCGAGCGGCGCATGGAAGCGCGTCGTCGATGACATGGGATTCCCTGCGGGCGGGCCGCGCACGATGACGGCGGACCTTACGGGCAAGCTTCCGCATGGCACGCGCAAAATTCGCATTACAACGAACCTGCAGGTTTACTGGGACAACATTCTGGTGAGTCGGACTCCGCAGCCCGGTACGCGCGAAATCCGCCGCCCCGCTGGTAACGGCGCGGGGCTTCGGGATGACGCAGGGGGAAGCAGTTCAGAATCGCAGCAATTCCGGCTATCCAACATTCCTCTTGTCGGCGCTGATCTCGAGTACCACGGATATCCGCTGAAGATCGAAGGCATGCCTGCCGGGAACGTGCATTACATCTACGAAAAGGCCAGTGCGACGGGGCCGTACACTCGGCCGCTGGGCAGTTACACACGCTATGGCGACGTGCTGCCGCTGCTCACTGCCAACGACGACAAGCTTGCGGTGTTCGGATCAGGCGACGAGGTGCGTCTCGACTTCGATCCGTCGAAGCTTCCGGCGCTCCCGCCAGGCTGGGTCCGCGACTACTTCTTTGCGGCCAACGGCTACGAGAAAGATATGGATTTCTATGCCGCCGAGGGAAACTTTGTCGCGCCGCTGCCGTTCCTGAGCATGGGGGACTATCCGTACGGTCCGCCCAAGTCATTCCCGCTCGACGATTCGCACGTGAAGTATCTTCTCGAATACAACACTCGGCACATGTCGGGGAACGAGCAGCGGGGATATTGGTTCGACTACGGAGATAAGAAGTAGCACACCTCACGCCTTCAGAAAGAATGCCGAGGTTCTTCGCTTTACTCAGCGGGGCAATGAGTTGTGAGTGAGCGCTACGGAATCGTTTTAATATTGACAATTCCAGCACACCATAATCCAATAGCCGTTTCTCATGGAAACCCCAACTGCTGCCTCGCCCAGCGCTCCCAGCCTGCGCCGCACTCTCACGTTGTCGGATCTCATCCTTTACGGTGTGATCGTGATCCAACCGGTTGCCCCAATGTCAGTTTTCGGAGTGCTCAGCGACCGGGGGCGTGGGCACGTGGTCACGGCCGTCCTGATCGCCATGGTGGCGATGCTGTTTACAGGTATCAGCTATGGGCGCATGGCGCGCGCTTATCCCAGCGCCGGATCGGCCTTCACCTATGTGGCGCAGGAGGTCAACCCGGCCATCGGCTTCGTGACGGGTTGGAGCATGGTGATGGATTACATGCTCAATCCGCTGATCTGCACCGTCTGGTGTGCCGGACAGGCAAATCAGTTTGCCCCCGGAGTTCCGACTTGGATCTGGAAGGTTTTCTTCGCAATCGTTTTCACCCTGCTGAATATTCGCGGCGTCAAGACCTCGGCACGGATTAACGCAGTGATGGCCTTGCTGATGGGGATGGTCGTAGTGGCAATCTTCATAGCGGCGGCCCGCTACGTTTTCGGAGCTCCACAGGGAACAGTGTCGTACCTGACGCCTTTTTACGACCGCAGCACCTTCACGTGGGGCAACCTGTTTGGCTGTACCTCGATTGCGGTTCTCACGTATATCGGGTTTGATGGGATATCTACGCTTTCAGAAGAGGCCGAGAACCCGCGCCGCAACATTCTTTTGGCGACGGTGCTGACTTGCCTGGTAATCGGGGTGCTTTCAGCAGTTGAGGTTTATGTTGCGCAGTTGATCTGGCCGGCCCGAGAGCCGTTCCCTGACATCAACACGGCATACTCCTACGTTGCCGGTCGGGCCTGGAAGCCTCTGTTTCCCGTTGTCGGCTTCACGCTTCTGCTCGCGAACTTTGGTTCAGGATTTGGATCGCAGCTTGGGGCAGCGCGCTTGCTCTTTGGCATGGGCCGCAGCAATGCTTTGCCGAAAAAGTTTTTTGGCGCGGTCGATGCGAAGACGCACGTTCCTCGGAACAGCGTGATTTTTGTTGGCGTCGTCGCTCTGCTGGGCGCGTTCGTGCTGGAGATCGTAGCCGGATACAAGCCCGACTCTTCCATCCCGGTCCTCAGCTCGCAATACATCTCGCATCTGATGAGTGTTTTCAGCCGGCAAAATCTTTCGCAGGTTCTTAACGGCGGCGCCGCTTATGGATTGGGCGCGGAGATGCTGAATTTCGGCGCTCTCATCGCTTTCATGGGAGTGAATGTCGCTGCCCTCTTGCGCTATTTCATTCGCTCCGACGAAAAGAAGCTTGGCTATCTCGTGCCCCCGGTTCTCGGGTTCCTGATCTGCCTCGGCTTGTGGCTGAACCTGAGCAAGCCCGCGATGATTGTAGGGTCGATCTGGATGGCGGCCGGAATCCTCTTTGGAGCGATCCGCACCAAGGGATTCCGGGGCAACCTGATCAATTTCGAACTGCCGCCGGAGGAAAACTGAGCGGCGATTTTTCAATCTCGTTACTTGGTAATCGGGTAATCGGGAGATCTAAACCGCTCGAGGCGGTGTGCCGATTCGGGATTTTCGATCACCAAATGACACGATTTCCCGATTACCGATTTTTCTTCACTCCACATTCCAGCCGCTGACTTCCACGCTTGCCTTGGCGCTGCCTAGTTCCTTTGCCCGATATTTCGCAGTGATCTCACGTTTTTCGCCTGGGAGAAGCGAAATGTAATTGTCCTCCCAGACCACCGGCAGGACCTCTTCGCCTTTCGGGCCTTTATCCACTTTCAGCCGGACGAAAAATGCCAGACTCTTGCTGGGATTCGCCAGCGTGACGTGAGTGGTGGCCTCTTCCCCATGAATTTCGGTGTGACTGCTCTCAGTCAGCTTGACTTTCGGCAATTGGGAAATCGCGGTGAAATCGGCGTACGAAGCAGTGGGCGTCATCCACCAATTGGTTTTTGCCCAATCCATCGTCTCTGGTTTGGTCGAGAGCCAATAGAAATTGGAGCCTACGAGTTTTCCGGCTGAGTCGTGCAAATGCAGCGCCAAGAAATATGTGGGACTTAAGCCTTCGAGGTCGGGAATCGCGAATATTTTCGCAGTGCTGTCGGCAGGAGCATCGAGGGTATTCTCTTGCGAGAACTTCTCGGTCATATCGAGGTTGTAGATCTTCGTGGTAAGTTTCAGCGCCTTCGCATCCTCATACTGGCTGCTGACCACCCAAATGGAATGATCGTCGTATCCGTAGAGTGGGTGCAGCGCTTCCGTCGCGCGCTTGGCGCCGAAATATCCACCTCCCGGACGCAGGTAATAGTCGTAAAGATGCCAGATCATCGAAGGCCAGGCATTATTCAGCATCCACTGGATGACGCCCGTCGCGGCATACTTGTTGCGGCTGTAAGCCTCATACATGGCGCGGACGCCCTCATACGTCTGCATTTGAGATTTTGTGGCGAAGTCCTCAACGTTGTCTGACTTGCCATAACGATTGGCCAATGCATCGCTGAAAACGTTGATGGTTTTAAATTCGCCGCCCCCGGCGTGAAAATTCCAGACATCGTCGATCGGCCACATATGCTCTTTACCGACCATAGCCCGGATGCTTTCAACGGGAGGAACAGCCGGACCCATGCTGGTTTCGGTGTTGAATCCATAACCACCGCCGCAGCCTCCGGGGTTGCACTGCTTGCGGCCAGGCTGGCCCTCGGGCGTGTCAACCTCCCAATAGCTGGGAGCGACATATTCGTACGGACCGGTCATTTTGACGCCGCTATCACCGGTGATGCTCGTTTTCTTTCCGGTCGCTGACGAGACCACGGGATTCGGCCAGAACAGGTCCTTTTCGACATCGAGATACATCTGCTCCACATCCGGCGGAGGTGCGTTGTCGCTGCCGTTCAACCACATCACGAGACTGGGGTGACTGCGCAGGCGGTAAATCTGATCGCGCAAGGATTGCTTTGCGATCTCGAAGTCCTGCGGCTTCCATCTAGGCCAGCGCTCCCAGAAGTCGCAGCAGCACCAGCCGGCCATCACCAGAATCCCCTGCCGATCGGCGATATCGAAGAATTCCTTGGGTTCCAGCTTGCCCTCCAGCCGAACGGTGTTCAGGCCCATGTCTTCCACATAGCGGAACTCGTCCTGAATCCGCTGCGAACTCTCGCGCAGCATCATGTCGGGGGTCCAACCGGCGCCGCGGATCAGGATGTTCTTGCCATTGATGTGAAAGGCGCGGGCGCCGACTGAATTCAGGTCGGAAGTAATTTCACGAATGCCGAATTCCGAAGAATCACGGTCACTGACAGCACCGTTTACCTCGAACTCCATCTTGAGCCCGTAGAGTTCGGGTTTGCCCATCTGTGTCGGCCACCACAGGCGCGGATTCGAGAACACAAGCTGGCTGAACTTGTCTGGGGTAAAGGTCACATCCTTGGCCTCATTTGCCGCCAGTTCCACTTCCTGCTCGAAGCTCACATTCTCGATTGCGCCCTTCAGGACACCCTTCACCGGCTGAGCAGTTCCGTTCTTGACTTGCGCGGTCACGGTGAGCTGTGCGGTGTCGTTCGTCGGCAGATTCAGCTTCGAGACGACAGTCGGATACCGCAACGCGACAGGTCCACTTGTGGCCAGATACACGTCGCGCCATAGGCCCATGTTCTTGTCGGGCGGTGCCGGGTTCCAGTCAACGAAGGTGATGGCCAGATCGTGATCGGTAGGAGAGAAAACCTGAGCCGCGAGCACGTTCTCGGCGCCGGGCTTCGCGGAGTCGCTGATGTTGAATTCGTAGGTGCGCCAGGCGCCTGCGACGTCGTCGGAGGTGGCGATCTGCTTTCCGTTGAGCCACAGGTTCGCCCGATAATTGATGCCGTCGAACTTCAGCCAGATTGTCTTACCCTTGTACGCTGGCGGGATTTCAAATGCCTTGCGGTACCACCACGACACGGCATAGGGGCTGTCGGGCGCCATGGGAATGCCCGAAAAATTCGCGCCGATGGGGTACGTCACCCCTGGAAAGCTGCGCAGATTCATCCCAAAGAAAGGGTCGGGAAGGGTCTTATCGTTCACCAGGGCTGCCACAACCGTGGTAGGCACAGTGACGTGATGCCAGCCCTCAGGCAAGAACTTGCCCGTGGAAATGACTTCGCCCTTTGCCTGGACCTTGGCCGACGTCTGAAGGGTCCAGCCCTCATGCAACAGCAGACGGTTTTCGGCGGGATGACTGGCATGCTGCGCGGCTTCCTTCTTCTGCGCTGGGGATGCTTGCCCTTCGGCGAGCAACGTAGACAAAAGTGCGAGACTGCTAAGAATCACGACGACAACGTCGGGCCGCATCTTTGCGTTCATAGTTCTCCAGATTCGTGAAGATCGAGCAGACTCCATCAACCGCGAGCAGAGTAGCGCTTGCATCAGGCCACCCTTCATTTCATAGAGAGGCGTGACGTCCGCCTTACCATCTTGCTTGCATTTTGTGCTCGGGAACCAGTCACATGGATATCACTTTCTATTAACACGTTTCAATAGCCGTTTTTTTGCGTGCTTGCGCAGTTTAGTTCCCGGGGGTACTCAATTTGCTCCGGCGCACACGAAGGCGACGCCTCTAGCTTATAATCGAGTGTTCGGCTCTCCTCACTGGAGTAAATAACAACATGATCCGATTCTTGCAAAAGTCCGGGCAGACCACGAAGTATGTTCTGGGAGGCCTGCTGCTTATCATTTGCGCGTCCATGGTGATCACGCTGATCCCAGGAGGCTTGACCGGTGATGTGTTCACCGGTGGGCAGCCGCCAAAGGGCGTTGTAGCCCGTGTGGACGGCACCGACGTGACCGCGGACGAGGTTCGCCAGACCGCACGCAACATGCTCCAGCAGCAGATGCCCCAGGGCGGGCCCAATATGGCCATGCTGCTGCCGTTCTTCGCTCAGCGCGCCACCGACCAGTTGATCACGCGCCAGGCGTTGCTCACCGAAGCCAACCGCATGGGGCTGCACGTCACTCCCGAGGAGATCAAAGACGAGATCCAGCATGGCCGTTATGCCGCTTATTTCTTTCCGGGCGGCAATTTTATTGGCCAGCAGGAATACGAAATGCGACTTCAGCAGGCGAATTTGACGCCGGAGAAGTTCGAAACGTCGGTGGGCGACGACATCCTCATCTCGAAGCTTCAGGCCTTGATTTCAGGCACCGCGAACGTCAGCGAGTCTGAAATCCACGATGAATTCATGAAGCAGAACGCGAAAGTGAAGTTCGACTACGCGGTCCTTAAGCAGGACGATATCAAGAAGGGCTTGCATCCGACCGAAGAAGAGCTCAAGGCGTTCTACGACAGCCACAAAGCCAGCTACGCCAACTCGATTCCGGAAAAGCGGAAAGTGAAGTACGCGATTATCGATACGGCAAAGGTGGAGGCTAATGTCCACCTCACGCAGGATGACCTGCGTGCCTACTACGACGCGCATCGCGAACAGTACCGCACACCCGAGCAGGTGAAGGTCAGCCACATCCTGATCAAGACGCCGGTGCCGGGTCCGGACGGTAAGGTCGACGATAAGGGCGTGGCGGAGGCGCAGCACCGCGCCGAGGACCTGCTGAAGCAGTTGAAGGGCGGGGCTAAGTTCGAGGATTTGGCCACGAAGTATTCCGAAGATCCGGGAAGCGCCAAGAACGGCGGATCGTTGGGCTGGATCGGGAAGGGCCAGACAGTTCCGGAATTTGAAAAATCCGCGTTCTCGTTGCCCAAAGGACAGTTAAGCGATCTGGTGAAGAGCAGCTTCGGGTTCCACATCATTCGCGTCGACGACAAACACGATGCGCAGGTCAAGTCACTGGATGAAGTGAAAGGCGAAATTGAGCCGATCCTGAAGCGGCAAAAGGCGCAGCAGATCGCTCAGAAAGAAGCAGAAGATCTGCTGAAACAGGCTCGCTCGCAGGGCTTGGACGCAGCAGCAGCGGCGCACAATTTGCCGGTGATCACGACCGACTTCTTCGGTCGCAAGGATATGTTGCCCGGCCTCGGGCCGGCCCAGCAATTTATGGATGCGGTGTTTACTGAGACGGAAAAGTCTCCGCCGGATGTTGCCTCGGCGTCGCAAGGCATTGCAGTTTTCCAGTTGCTCGCGATCAAGCCTGCGGCCACGCCCACGTTTGAAGAAATCCGCAGCAAGGTGGAAGACGAGTTCAAAACGGAGCGCTCGAACGTGCTGCTGAGCCAGAAGACACAAGAACTCTCGGATCGCGCTAAAGCCGAGCATGATCTCAAGCGCGCGGCCAAGGAACTGGGCGCGACCATGAAGACCAGCGATTACGTTCTGCCGGATGGCCAGGTGCCCGACGTAGGTTCCATGACCGGACAAGCCGCGGTAGCCTTCAATATGAAGCCGGGCGAGATCAGCGGACCGATCACCAGCGGTGCGAATGGCGTGGTTCTGGCTGTTATCGATAATCAGAAACCCTCAGAAGCTGATTACGCGGCGAAGCGCGATCAGATCCGCGACTCGATCCTCCAGGGCAAGCAGCAGGAGTTGTTCGGGCTGTTCATCTCGAGCCTTCGCGATCAGATGGAGAAATCCGGAAAGATCAAGATCAACCAGGATGAGATGAAGACGCTGACTCGCTCCGGACCTGAGCAAGGAATGTAACGGCGCACGACATGTCTTTTCCGCGCGCCGCAGGAATCTTGCTTCATCCCACGTCGCTGCCGTCGCGTGGAGGGATAGGGGACTTCGGTCCGGCGGCATACCGGTTCGTTGATTTCCTCGCCTCCGCACGGCAAGGCGTCTGGCAGGTCCTGCCGCTGGGCCCGCTCGGCTACGGTAACTCTCCCTACTCTTCTACCTCCGCATTTGCCGGAAACCCACTGCTGATCAGCCTCGAGCGCCTGGCCGATTTCGGCTGGATCGACGGCAGGAAACTCGATGCTGCCGCACTGGACGCCGCCGGGCCGGCTCCAGTCGAGTACGAAAAGGTCTTTGCCCAGAAAATGCCCTTGTTGTTTGAGGCCGCACGGAATTTTCTCCGAACTGCTTCAGGGGACGCACGAAATCGGCTGAATCGATTTCGCCGGGAAAATGCCTGGTGGTTGGACGACTTCGTCCTCTTCGACGCAATCCGCGCCTCGCGCAAGCTGGAGAGCTGGTATCAGTGGCCGCGTGAACTGGTCTATCGAGAGGCCTCGGCATTGGACAAAGCTCGCAAGGATCTACAGGATGACATCCAGATCCGAAGCGCTCTGCAATTCGCGTTTTGGGAGCAATGGCGAGCCCTGCGGCGCTATTGCAGCGAGCGCGCCGTCCGAATCGTCGGAGACGTCGCCATTTTCGTCAACCACGACAGCGCCGACGTTTGGACTCACCCCGATTTGTTCCGCCTTGATCGCAATCTTCAACCGGAAGTAGTGGCCGGCGTTCCTCCTGATTTCTTCAGCAAAACCGGGCAGCGTTGGGGAACCCCTCTCTACCGCTGGGACGTGATGAAACAAAGAGGGTATGAGTGGTGGATTCAGCGCTTGCGTTGGGCGACCGAGACTTGCGACTACATCCGGCTCGATCATTTCCGGGGGTTCGACCAGTTCTGGGAGATTCCAGCCAGCGACGATACGGCGATCAATGGTCGTTGGGTCGATGGACCGAGAGACGACTTGTTCGTCAAGCTGCGTGAGGCGCTTGGGGGCTTGCCGTTCTTCGCGGAAGATCTGGGCTACATCACTCCTGAGGTCCATGCTCTGCGCGAGCGCTTACAGATTCCAGGCATGGCCGTGCTGCAGTTCGGGTTTGGGGACGAGGGCGCGCACATGTACCTGCCGCACCGTGCTGCGGGCAAGGTTATGTACACAGGGACGCACGACAATGACACAATCGTCGGCTGGTGGAAGTCCGGGGCCGCGGAACACGAACGCCGAAATGCCGAGACTTATCTGGGTCGCTTCGATGGCGGAGTTCATTGGGAATTCATTCGCGCGGCCGAATGCTCGCCCGCCAGCTTATCGATTATTCCGTTGCAGGACGTCCTCGGCCTGGGAAGCGAGGCCCGCATGAATACGCCGAGCGTACACGGGGGAAACTGGCGCTGGCGCTTCGATGAAAGTTCGCTGAAGCCGGAGGTGGCGGCCAGACTGGCATCGCTTGCTGAAGTCAGTGACCGCCTGCCGCAGCCAGGGCCCCGTCCCCCGGACGACCGCTTTGTGGCTTAATCTTCCGGCGGTTCCCGGTGTGAATAGAGTGTTACAGAGACCGCGCTTTGCGCATGGGCGCAGATCGTGTATAGAGGAACGGGGGTTTGCGCTTGAGCGACGCAATCATTGAGGCGGTTGGACTGGAAAAGTCCTATCCTCAACCGGACGGCACGCGGATCCAGGTGGTCGGCACGACGAACCTCGCGGTCGAGCCCGGAAAGATTATCGCTCTGCTAGGACCCTCCGGTTGCGGGAAATCTACTTTGCTGCGTATGCTGACTGGCCTCTCGCAGCCGACTTCCGGAAGCCTGCTTTGGCATGGAAAGCCACTGGACGGGCAGACGCCGAATGTGGCCATCGTTTTCCAGAGCTTCGCCTTATTCCCCTGGCTCACGGTTCTTGAAAATGTGGAAGCGCCGCTGGAAGCCCGAGGCGTTGAGGCGGTCGAGCGGCGCAAGCGTGCATTACGGGCTCTCGATACGGTTGGCCTCGACGGTTTTGAGACGGCTTATCCCAAGGAACTTTCCGGCGGCATGAAGCAGCGAGTCGGTTTTGCGCGGGCGCTGGTGGTTGAGCCGGAAGTGCTCTTCATGGATGAGCCCTTCTCCGCGCTTGATGTTCTGACTGCCGAAAACCTGCGCAGTGAACTGCTGGAGCTCTGGCTGAGCAAGAAAATGCCGACCAGCGCGATCTTCATCGTGACCCATAACATTGAAGAGGCGGTCATGCTGGCGGACCGCGTGATGGTCCTGGGGCGGAATCCGGCGCGGGTTCGGTCAGATTTCAGCGTGAAGCTGAAGCATCCGCGGGACCGCAAATCGGGGCGGTTCGTAGAGTTGGTGGATTATATCTACAAAGTCATGACCGAGCCCGAGGCGGAGCACTCCCTTCCCGATGCCGAGACGACCGCGGAGATTATTGTGCCGCAGGGCGGGATCAAGGCCGGAAACCTCAAGAAACAAGAGGCTCCGCTTCGAACTGCGCGCTACCAGATGCTGCCGCACGCGCGCGTCGGCGGGATTGCCGGGCTGATCGAGTTATTGCATGATCGCGGCGGACGCGAAGACCTCTTCCGGCTCTCAGAGGAACTGGTCATGGATGTCGAAGATCTTTTGCCGATTCTTGAGGCGTGCGTTCTACTGGGATTTGCATGGCTGAAAGAGGGCGATGTTCAGATTACTCCGCAGGGAGCAGCGTTTGCCGAAGCGGACATCCAGAACCGTAAAATTTTGTTCCGCCAGGCTTGCCTGGAGCATGTCACGATCCTCAAGCAGATCGACAGCATTCTGAAACGCAAGTCGGACCACTCCATCGCAGATGAATTTTTCCACGACATTCTTGACGAGCACTTTGCCGAGGATGAGGTCCAGCGTCAGTTTGAAACGGCTCAGAACTGGGGACGCTACGCCGAGATCTTCGACTACGATCGCGAGAGCGGACAGCTGACGCAAGCCGAGCCGCCAGTGCCGGCAGAATCTCAGCCCATCAATCAAGATTCGACTCCAGCCCAGAAATCCTGAACGGGAATACTGAAAGATGGCTCACCTCAAAAAAAGCGTCAGCCTGCGGGGCTTCTCAGCCTATCGGCTTCTGACGCAAATCCCCACTTTCGAAATCTCGTATTTGCCGGACGTGCTGATGTTCGGGGCCGGCATTGCGCTCTTCTACGGATTGTTGGTCGTGGGACGGACGTGGCTCGGGCCATTCACCCCGGAGGTCGAAATTTCGCGCAGTCCGTGGGCTCTCCCTGCCTATGCGGGATACTCCCTTCTGCGGATCACAGTTGCATACCTGTTGAGCCTCGCGTTCACCCTGGTCTATGGATATGTCGCAGCGTACAACCCACGAGCAGAACGCTTCATGATTCCACTGCTCGATGTGCTGCAGTCGATCCCGGTGCTCAGCTTTCTCCCGGGAGTGATGCTGGCCATGGTTGCGCTTTTTCCGGGACGCCAATTGGGCGTCGAGGCGGGTGCCATTCTGCTGATCTTTACGGGCCAGGTTTGGAACATGGCGTTCAGTTTCTATGCGTCGCTGAAGAGCATTCCCAAGGAAATGCGTGAGGCGGCGAGCATTTATCGGTTCAGCTGGTGGCAGCGTTTTATCCAGATGGAGCTGCCATTCTCCGCCATCGGTTTGGTGTGGAACTCCATGATGTCGGTGGCGGGCGGATGGTTCTTCCTGATGGCGTGCGAGATGTTCGTGCTTGGGTCGCGCGACTTCCGGTTGCCCGGCCTGGGGTCGTACCTGCAAACCGCAGCTAGCAACGGGGACACGCGGTCGATCGTGTGGGGGATCGCGACGATGGTCGCGATCATTGTGCTGCTCGATCAGTTTGTCTGGCGTCCAGTGATCGCGTGGGCCGAGAAATTCAAAGTTGAGCAGGTCGAAAGCACGGACGCGCCGAGCTCATGGGTTCTTAATCTTTTCCGTCATTCCCCTGGCCTGGCCAGCCTGCGAAAGAAGACGTTGAACCCACTGAGCGAGCGGCTGATGATTTACTTCTCTCGCCCTCGCGCGAGTGGCGAAACGGAACAGCACAGCACCGCGAAGATCTGGCTGGCTCGACTTCTTGGGCTGGTTGTTCTGGTGGGCATTGGATATGGCGTGGTGCGCGTTGCCATGATACTCAGCGGCCTGCAGAAAGCGGAGGTGCACGAGGCCGGCATCGGCCTGCTGGCAACTTTCGTGCGCGTCAACGTGGCTTTGCTGATCGGCGCTCTCTGGACGATTCCCGCCGGAGTAGCCATCGGATCGAATCCCAAACTGGCTCGGATCGCGCAACCGCTGGCACAGATTGCCGCGTCGGTTCCCGCGACAGCGCTTTTTCCAGTCGTATTGCTGTTGTTGATCAAAATTGGCGGAGGGCTTGGGCTCGGATCGATTGTGCTTCTTCTGCTCGGCACGCAGTGGTACATCCTGTTCAACGTGATCGCCGGAGCGATCGCCATTCCGACCGATCTGAAAGAATGCTGTTCCGTTTTCCGGCTGGAGGGGCTTCAGCGCTGGAAGAGGCTGATCCTGCCTGGAATTTTTCCCTATCTCGTGACCGGCCTGGTTACGGCATCGGGAGGCGCGTGGAACGCCAGCATCGTGGCCGAGTACTTCCACTTCAAGGGACATACCTACACCACTCCCGGGCTGGGCGCGACGATCTCGCAAGCTACCGATGCCGGTAATTTCGATCTCCTCTTGGCCGCAACCATGATGATGGCGGCGACGGTTGTGACCATCAATCGTCTGGTCTGGCGTCGTCTCTACGCCCTTGCCGAGACCAGATTCCGGCTTGAGAGCTGATCTCACGTGGTTACTTACTGATTACCTGAACCCCAAGAAGATGTGATTTTAATCACCTTTTAACCTGGGTTTCATCCTGCAGAAAAGGGACTACACTAAAAAATAGAAATATGAACCCGCACCGGTCGCATGCGGATGTACCGCAAAGACCAGTGTTGTCGCGTGTCGCTGGTCTTCCCGGACTGCCCGCCAGGTTCACTCCTGTTGGCCGGGCCCGCAATCTTTATCGCCGCGTACAGAAATCTGCCGACGGATTCAAGCTCCAGGCGCTCCTCGAAGAGATGCGAATTCATTTGCGCGTAAATGCCGCGGATGAATCGCGAATTCCGGCGGCAGGCCCGTTGGTCGTGGTGGCCAATCATCCGTACGGAGTGCTTGATGGTGCCATCCTGACCGTCCTGCTGACACGCGTGCGCCCGGACGTAAGGATCCTCACCAACTTTCTGCTCGATGATGTGCCGGAACTCGCAGAGCACTGCATCTTTGTCGATCCCTTTCATACGGACCGCTCGATCGAGTTGAACCGTCGTGCAATGCGCGAAGCTTTGGCTTGGCTGGAAGGCGGAGGCGCCCTCGCAATATTTCCGGCAGGTGAAGTTTCGCATTGGCAGATGCCGCCAGCGCATGTTGCGGATCCGGCCTGGAACGACACGGCCGTCCGATTGATTCGCCGCAGTGGCGCCTCGGCTTTGCCGGTTTATTTTTGCGGACACAATGGGGTCACCTTCCAGATTCTGGGAATGATTCATCCCAAGCTGCGCACGGGCTTCTTGCTGGAGCAGTTTCTGCAGCAGGAAGGAAAGTCGATCGAAGTCCGCATTGGGAGCGAGATTCAGAACGACGAACTGTCTGAGATCGAAGATGATCGGCAGGCGATTGAATACCTGCGCTGGCGGACTTACCTGCTGGGCCGGCGGAAAAAGTCTGAGGTCATTTGGCCAGCTGCATGGCGGGCTAAGCTGGCGTCGAAGATTCAGGAACCGCTCTGTCCGGCAGTGGATCCGGATTTGCTCGCGCGCGAGGTAGCGAGCCTCCCCAAAGAACGTTGTTTGGCTGAGAACGGAGATCTCGCCGTTTATCTGGGAACTGCGAATCTGACCCCTCACTGCCTTGAGGAAATCGGGCGGCTGCGTGAACTCACTTTCCGCCAGGTCGGCGAAGGCACGGGAAAAGCTTCTGACCTCGATACTTTTGACGACTACTACTGGCATTTGCTCCTGTGGAATCGAAAGAAGCAGGAACTGGTTGGGGCCTATCGCGCCGGAAGCACCGCCGAGATTCTCCCGGTGCACGGGGTCGGAGGGTTGTACACCAGTACGCTGTTCCGGTACGACGAGTGCTTGTTCCAGAAACTTGGGTCGGCGCTCGAGTTGGGGCGATCTTTCGTTCGGCCGGAGTATCAGCGCCAATTCGCCCCACTCATGCTGCTCTGGAAGGGAATTGCTCGGTTGGTGGCGAGCCGGCCTGATATCCCGGTGTTGTTCGGTCCAGTCAGCATCAGCAACGATTACTGCAAGGCGTCTCGCGAGATGATCTTTCGGTTTTTCGAAGCGCGCATGCACGAAGACGAACTAGCCGGTATGGTTCAGCCGCGCAACCCGTTCCGACCGGGTCTTCTGCAGAGCTGGGACTGCCATGGAATGTCGCAAGTACTACGCGATCTGGAACAACTCTCGCAGCCCATCACCGATGTCGAGACGGACGGGAAGGGATTGCCGATTCTGCTGCGACAGTACGCGAAAATCGGCGGCCGGTTGCTGGGATTTAACGTCGACCGGAAGTTCTCAAATTGCCTCGATGGGCTGATCGTTGTGGATCTTCGCCGGACCGATCCTTCGGTTCTGGAGCGCTACATGGGGAAAGAATCGGCGACCAGATTTCGTCAACTGCACTCCACACCGCGCTAAGCTACTTCCTGGCTCGCAGCCGGGTTGTTTCGTCGGGAAGCACGCACGCGTTTGGTGCCGCACTCAAAGCTTTCGCGAGGTGCTCCCCCAGGACGAAAAGCTCATCGTGGCTCAGCAACGCCTGCAGGCGTTCAAAGAGCCGGCGCTCTTCCTTGCGAATATGCTCCGAGAGTCGATGGGCAAATGCAGTCAGTGCCTCCGTTGGCATCGAACCCGCATCAGCATCAGCAAAGCTTGCGCGTAATGCCGAGTGGTCGGCGAGCAACTCCTCGATCAATGGCCTCAGTTCAGGATGTTGGCTGGCAACCGGGAAGACGACTTGCTCCTCCGCCCTAAAGTGCACTTCAATTTCATTTCTAAAATGCTGAGAAATTTCCTGCTGCCAAGCCGGGAGATCTTTGTCCAAAATCGGTGAGGCACGATCAATACGGACGCAAAGAGCCAGCGCGCGTTGGTGCTGGTGAGAAAGCGGTATCAGGTTTTTGTTGCGCAGCATGAGTGAACTATCCTGGAGGTGAGCCGCTAAGCCGAAACTATTCTGTCTTCCACATCGTCGCTCGCGGCGCGTAGCGTAAGCCAATCCGTGCGTACGCGCTCCCACTCCTGAATCAACATCCCATTTAACTCAAAGAAGCTGCGGATACGGTATCGCTCCCATCCCGCAACCTCCTCAAGTATGGGGGCCAGCACCGCGAGAGCGCTGCTGCTCAAGACGGTGCGCTTGGCGATCTGCGAGACGTTTCGACTCTCGGATACGGCGATGGTCAGCCCGTCCCGTGCATTGATGTGCAACATGACGTGAATATCGGAGCTGCCATCTCCCGTGTAAATGACGTGATCCGGCCCAGAAACATTCTTTTCCACCAGCGCGTCGAGCACGGTGACTTTTCCGTAGCCCGCGGTTGCGCGGACAATGGTGTCAATCTCGCCGTTGGGCTTGTAGAGAAACTCAGTTCCGTAGATATGGTCGGGAGGGACAATGCCTTCGAGCGCGGAGAGGATCACCTCTCTCGGCCCGGCGGAGATCACGTAGAAATCAAACTCATGCCCATCGATCCCGTTTTTCAAGATTTGATAAAGAAGCTGGATTTCGCCCTTCAGACGGACCCGCTTTCCAGCTTCATGCAGATGTTCCTTGCGAACCTTGCCGCGGAACTCAGGATCGTGCAGGAGTAGATAGGCGAGTTCGGCTCCCTGTTGCACGAGATTGATCTTCGCCATTCCTTTCGCCTTGCGTTCGAATTCGTCAGTCGGGATGCCAACAAGTTCCGCGAGCACATAGCCGGAATCATTGAAGGTCAGCGTCTGATCGAAATCGCTGGCAAAGATATAACGTCGAATTGGTTTGTCTGCCATATCCTTATTCGATTCGCCGCAACTCAAACCGCCCCATAAAAAGAATTGATCTTCACTATATAGGTCAGGGGTTCGCAACGAGCAAAAACACATTGTCTATGGCCTGAAGGAGAACATGCAAGATGGATGAAAATGCGGATCGTTTCATCGTGATCACGGGTGGGCCCGGGTCCGGGAAGACTGCTCTTCTTGATGCATTGCAACGGGAAGGTTACGCGAGGTCGGTCGAAGCCGGCCGGGCCATTATCCAGGGCCAGGTAACGATCGGCGGTCCAGCCCTGCCCTGGAATGATCGGGCGTTATTTTCCGAACTGATGCTGAGCTGGGAGATGCGATCTTATGAGATCGCGAGGAATACCGACGGCTTCGTATTCTTCGATCGCGGCGTTCCCGATGTGATCGGATACCGGAGCTTGTGCGGTTTGCCCGTGCCGGACTATATGCGACGGGCCGCCGCCGTGTTTCGCTACCATCGGCGCGTATTCATTGCTCCTCCATGGCAGGAGATCTTCCGCCAGGATGAAGAGCGCAAGCAAGACTTTGAGGAAGCGGTGCGAACCCACAAGGCATTGGCCGCCAGCTACGCTGAATGCGGATATGAACTTGTAGAACTTCCGCGTCTTTCTGTCATCGAACGCGTCCGCTTCGTCACAGAAAAAATTCGAAGCCGGAACTAGCAAGCCTGAGTTCCTCCTCAGGAAACTTCTGCAGTGAGCATCGTGGCTACCCGGAGTTCTGCTGCCTTCGAGATTTGACACCTTAACCACGAAGGACACTCAGGTAACACGAAAGAAGACTGGCCCCATGGGTGATCGTGGTCACATCTGATGGCGATGAGTCGCGAAATAATTGCAGGTAAAGGAAGGGGCGGCAACCCATGGAGCAATCGAGAACAAGGTATGAGCCGGACTGTCCTTTGGCGCACGATTTTGTGAATCGGCTCGCGGCTTTAATCGGCCGTTGCGATCTGATAAAGGAAGAACTGTCTGGTGACTCCCCGCTGCTGGAGCATCTTCTCGCTGTCCGAAACATCGCCAGCGGAATGGCGAAAGAATTGAACCAGTTTCAATGTGACCTCGTCAATTTGCGAATCTTGAGCGCCAAGAATTCCTCAGTCTAAAGCGCCGAGCACGACATGCTTGGGCTGCCGAGTACGCCTTATGGCTGAAGGTGCGTCAGTCAGCTTTACTTAAACCCTCAGCGCGTCCAAAATAGAAAGTTCGGTTCAGGCTTCGTGATCTGGTGTCGGAGCCGAAAACGATCGTGTCCCCAAACTCTCATAGGAGCCGTCATGGTAGCTACCGGTGAACTGATCCGTTCGATGAATTATGTGGATGACATCACAGCAACACTGCGCCGTATTTGCATAGCGATCCCCAGCATGACGGCCGAAGAGCGGCAGCGTCTTGCGGAGCATTTGCGCGTTGCAGGAACCTCGATCAATGCGGCGATTGCGGACCTGGAAAAGGCAGGCAAGTAGGTGTCCACGGTCGGCACGATTGCCGTGATCGGCGCCGGGATCATGGGACGCGGGATCGCGCACGCTTCAGCGCTGGGCGGTTACCGCACGATTCTGGAAGACCTGATGCCCGGCGCCTTGCGCAAAGCCGAAGGTGAAATCCGCGCCAATCTGGAAAAGGCGGTTGAACTCGGGAAGGTTACAGCTCCCGACGCTGATTCTGCTTTTCGGCGAATCGAGTTCGCCGGATCGGTGGGGGAAGCTGCGCGCGAGGCGGATCTCATCATCGAAGCTGTGCCCGAAGAGATGGAGTCGAAGATCGAAATCTTCACGCTCCTCGATAAGATCTGCCGCCCGACCACGATTCTCGCGTCGAATACGTCGTCGTTGAGTGTGACAGAAATCGCCAGCGTCACGTACCGAGCCAGGAAATGTATCGGCATGCACTTCTTCAATCCCGTGCACAAAATGAAGCTGCTTGAAGTAGTCCGCGCGCTGGAAACCGATGAGGACACGCTAGCGACGGCGGTTGAGGTAGGGAAGCGGATGGGGAAAGAAGTCGTAGTGATACGCGAGTCACCCGGCTTTATTACGAGCCGCATCAATGCCATGATCGGCAACGAAGCGTTTTATATGCTGCAGGAGGGAATTGCCTCCGCGGCCGACATCGACAAAGCTCTGAAGCTGGGCCTCAATCACCCCATGGGACCGTTCGAGATGGTGGACCTTGTTGGGCTGGACACTCGATTGAGCATTCTTGAATACCTGCACAAGTCTCTCGGCGACAAATATCGTCCGGCTCCTTTGCTCGTGCAATATGTGAAGGCTGGACGCCTCGGCCGGAAGTCAGGGCGCGGCGTCTACGAGTACCCGGAAACGAAGCCGACCTCCTAGTCCTTACGCCCAAAACTCAATCCAGCAAGCGACAGAACGCGATCCGCAGGGACGCCCTTAGACGCCACCAAGACGTGAAAGCTCTCGCCCATCCCTGCGGGCGTGACGAGGTGCTTGAGTTGCAGCGCCACTTTGGTTCTTTCCTGAGGCAATCGGCAGTCTTCAAAGGCGTCGGCAAATTGATTTGCCTCCCCAATGCCCATCAAAAACTGCGACTGGGTTACTAACTTCTCCACACGTAGACCGTTTTGTTCGGCCGCAGCCCCCAAGGCCGTAAAGTTCACATCCGCGGTGATGTCCTGCTCCCCAGGCGCGTCATACGGACTCCCGCTCATCGAGTGTTGCCGGATCGCTTTCAACGTACCCCGATGACGCCCTGCAAGCTGCTCGTCGCGGGTATAACCGTAATCGACGATCACCATAAATCCTCGGTCAAACTCTGCAGCCGCGCTCATATGCGCTTGCGATAAGAGCGGGACCTCGACGCGCTCTCCGGTTTCGGGGAGTATAGAAAATCGGTCGAGAAACTCGAGTTCATTAGCAGATGACGGAACCAACTCTTCCACAAATCGTCCGGACCGTGCGTCGACCCGGACGGACCCTTGCGGACCGACAATTTCCACGGGCAAGGAGTCGAAAAATTCATTGGCGAAAATGATGCCAGGGAGATGCTTGAGTCGTGGCTTATCCGCGGGTGCGAGGACGGCCTTCCCGCGTTGCATGTACTTCTCCAGCGTTCGTTCGATCCGCTGCCGCAATGCCTGGGACCTTTCCACCAGAACGTAACGCAGGGCGTGGAAGAATTCCGGAAACTTCTTCTCCGACCAGTCGAGCACATCCTGCGCGAAGAGCCCTCGTCCCGGCCCAAGTTCCTCAATAACCAGTTGCGGAGGTCGATCCAGTGCTCGCCACATCTCGTCAAACTGGCGGGCCAGTAAGCGCCCGAATACCGCATGGACGTCGCTGGAAGTGTAGAAATCTCCCGCCTTGCCGAACTGATCCGCATGGCGCGAATAATATCCAAGCTCGGGATCATAAAGGCAAATCTCCATGTATCGCGAGAACCGGATGGGCCCATCGCGGCGGATCTCCTCTTCAATCTTCTCGCGGAGCGCGCTCACAGTCCTCTTTGGCGCCGGTCAGCGCGGTCCTGGGGCGTTCGGATGAACATCTCAACAAAGTAGTCGTGTAAAGCATCGTAGAGTTGGCGCTGGAAGCCCCATTCGAATTGGGGGTCGTCAAGGTCGCGCGGGTGCAGATCGAAGTAGTAGGTGTGTACCGGAATGCTTCTGTCTTTAAATTGAATCACGACTTCGACGCCTTCGTCCTTCGCACGAGCGGAGAAGTTCAGCAGCGGATGTTCGTAGAGTTTTAGTTGAGAGAGCACGCGCTCGAGACGGCTGCCTTCCGCCATGCTGCCGATTCTAGACGAAGTCTAGATGCGCCACCACGGGAACGCAGCCCCAGACAGCAAAGACAGTCGAGCAGACAAAACTTTGCCCCCACGCCTCCGGGGAAGGAGCGTGGGGGCCCCGGGTAACGTTCAGGCGAGGGGTCTCAATCCCGCCTAACCATCTGATCAGAGATACGCAGCCGGGTCCTTAGAAGTTCCCGCTGTCATGTACTCAATTAGACCGGGAAAGAAGAAAAAAGGTTAGCCGGGCCCAATGAATTCTCGCTCAGCGCTCAGTAGCGATGTTCTGCAAATGAAGTCCAGACACCTGTTGCCGATAGCAAGGTTAGGGGCTGCTTGAGGCCCGGAGGGATCAAGTTGTCAGTCAACGATGCTCCGCAACTCGGAGCGGACCAAACCGGAAGTCTCGCCGGTTTCCAAAAGACAGTGCAATACGACATTTATCCTGAACGGCGGCTGGTTATGGTCCGTTTCGGCGCCAAAGTGAATGCCCACGACATCGCCCGCTATGCTAATCAACTGCGCATGAGCCGAGAATTCCAGCCGACGTTCTCAGAGATTGTCGATCTGAGGCAAGTGGAAAAACTGGAACTGCGCGCGGAAGATTTTCTGGAACTTGCAGATCAGATCGATCCGTTTTCCGTTGACGCAAAGCGGGCGTTCGTCGTCCGCACCTCGGTTCAGAATCATGCGGCCAGGTTGCACAAGATTCTTCACAGGCAGCGCCACTTCGAGATTTTCCGGTCCATGGAAGATGCGGAGGAGTGGGCCGGCAACTAAACCGGTCCGCCGCATCGATTACCTCATGACAGGCTATTCAGAGTGTTCTTTGGGGCGCTCGTATGCCTTTTGCAGATATTTCCTCGCCTCTTCCAAGGCACCGAAGGTGTTGTCATTGGTCTGAAGAGCCTGCCTATATTCGTTGACCGCGCGCTCTCGCTGGCCGGTAATATCGAAAATCTTGCCGAGCTGAACGCGGCTCCAGACTTCGGTCCAGCGCGGATCTCCATCCCCGTTGATCGACTCGCGATAAGCGTTGGCCGAAGACTGGTAGTTGCGCTGCAGGAAAAACACCTCAGCTACCCGGTAATGCGCGAGAGAGCTGTTCTTGTTCAAGTCGAGTGCCTTGTTAAATTCGGTCAGCGCCCCTGATAGATCGCCTTGCTGCTGCAGGGCCTGCCCGCGCAGCACTGCAGACCGGAGCTTCACGTCGCTGGAATTGGTGAGCACATGATGATCTGGGTCGACTGAAATCCGTCGCGGCCGCCCGAACGTTTCGATGACAAAAGGAGAGTTAGTCCCGACGACCTCAATGCGCTTGCTCTCGGTCTTACCATCCGTATCGATCCTGAGATCGACTGGCATACGGAACAAATCAAGATCCTGGGAGATTTCGCCGGTCACGCGGAATCCGGGACTCTTCTCTTCTTTCGGTTGCTGCGCCTTCGCTCCGCCGAGGCGATAGACGGTGTATTTCACCTTGAACTCGGGTGCGCCCGTAGAATCGAGCCACTGGGAGAAGAACCACGTCAGCTGATCGCCGTAGTTCTTCTCGGCGATAGTGCGAAAGTCGTCAGTGGTGGCGGACTTGCCAGCATACTGAGTGGCAAATTCGCGCATGGTCTTGTTGTATTTGTCTTCGCCAAGAACCCACCGCAACATGTGCAGGATCATGGCGCCTTTGTCGGTGGCAAGCGACTGAAACTCGGTCGAGAAGGGATCCAGCTTCCCTATGCTGGAAAGCGGCACGGTGTCGTATGCCAGCGATCCCACGGACATATCCTTGACCGCCTCTTCCAGGCCAGCAGCGCCAGCGGCGCTCTCGACATACATGGCCTCGGAATAGCGCGCAAAGCCATCGCTGATCCACCAGTCGTCTTTCGAAGCAGGACTCACGGAAACTCCCCACCATTGGTGCGATAACGCATCGGCGAGCAGGCGGTAGTTGGTTTTCTCGGTAATCGAGGTTCCGCGGAGGCCGGCAATCTCCGGAGCCCAGGCAAATGGAACTGTGTCATCCGGCAATTCGACGACATTCAGCTTCTGAGATGGAGGCAGCCCGTAGAGCGTGATGTAGTAGGTAAACTCCTGCACTGCGGTGGTCGTATATGCGGGAGCGAGGCTTTGATGCGTTGGCTTGAAATACACGTGCAGATCTATACCGGCCTCGTCGCTCTTGTATTCCTGAAACACACCCGCAACGATCGTTCCCGGGAAGCTGGGTTTCTCCGAGATGAACGTGTAAGTTTTGGTCGGCAGGACGCTGCTATTCGGTTTGCTGGACGCAGCGTGGTCCGCGACGGATTGTTTGCCGCTCCCTATGGCGAGCATGTGTGCGGGGAGGGTGACACTGATGGTCGAAGTGAAGCGATTCAATCCAAAACCGCTGACCGGAAACCAGCGTCCCGCGTACAGCAAATAGGTGGTGTCGTCGCCGATGTAAGCGAGTTTCAGTCCTGGTACTGGGCTGTTATCGGCGTTGTCGAGCGTTCCTTCGTACTCGAAAGTCAGAGTCGTTTGTGCGTCCTTGGAGAGGCCGCTCGGCAATGGCACACGCACGGTCGAGTCCTGGGTGACGCGTTCGGCCGAGAGCTGCTGATTTTTCTCATCCGTCACCCGGGTCACCCGCAGATCGTTGTGCAGCTCAAAGACAGCTACGCTGAGGTCCTGGAGGGCTGTGAACTTTACCTTGGCGCGTGCGCTGATCTGGTGCAGGTGGGGGTCGAGTTGCGCTTCAATCTGGTAATCATCGACTCGCAGCCGGGCCTTTTCGGCCCCCCACGAAGTGGAGGCGAGTGCAATCAGCAGCGTCAGGGTCAGGGAATTGGTGACGACGCGTAGGGCGCGCCTAAGGTCGATGGACATTCAGGAGAATCTCCAGGAAATGATAACCCATTCCCTATGATGAAGATTCTGACGCAAAAGATGCTGGGAGCACAAGGATCAGCGCTTAGGACTCATTTTGGGGGCCGCGGAAAGTCCCGCCAAATCGAGTTGAAGGCTCGGGCGGAGTCAGTTTCCGCTTTTGGACGGTTCGCCTGCATGAGGAGTGAGCCGGCGTGAAAAGAACTCCTGAAACACAGAGGTGAACGCGCTTCCGCCGATCCCAATCAAGGCATTTTCAAAGGTTAATCCCAGTCCATTCCGGTTTTTGGCGGGGTAGTACAGGTTCGAAATGCCCCCGGCTGCAAGCGAACCGAGCACGCTGGAGTAGTTTGGCTGCCACTTTCCGTTGTCGCCCTTGCAGATCACCGCATTTGCCATCGCGTAAAGAAACCGCGATTTTCGAGTTCCTGTGCCCTTATAGAAATAGCGCGGATCCTGCTTGAGCACGCTGGGCAGGATGGCTCCGCCGATCAAGGTCCCCACGAAGAAATCGGCATACGTGGCGCCGAAGCGCTTGGCATACCCCTGCGCGCCCTGGCCGTATCCGGAAAATGCATTGTCGGCCTGCTCGATTCCTGCGATAGCCGCAGCAATGCCGAATGAGTAGGGATTGACGTTGGCCTTCCACGCGAGCTCGAACTTCTGGCGATGGCTCATCGCCACCGCATTGGGATCGTAGCTAACGTAATAATTGGGGAACACTCCCAGCACACGTTGCGTCTCCTCAACGTGAATCTGTTCTTCGGCGACCTCTACCTGGGTCTCGGTGACCTGGACGTTTACTTCGGTAGCCACGACCAGCTGAGTTCGGGGAACGAGGTAGGTCTGTCCCGGTTGCAAAACGTCAGATTTTTTCTGCGGGGCGAAACCGGACGCCACGATTGTCAGTTCGAACGGCCCCGGGCGCACATCGGGGAATGAAAAATAACCGTTGTTGTCGGAAAGAGTACGCCGCGTGTCGGTGCCGCCAGCGGCCTTTGGAGTCGCTAGAGTGATCTCCGCCTTTGTCACGACAGCTCCATCCTTGTCGAGAACGGTGCCGCTGATATTGCCCGGCTGCAGTTCGATGCCCGGCTGCTGTGGGACCGGGGTGTCCGGCAGAGTCTGGTTTGCTGGGGGACTGCCGAGGGATTGAGCTTGTCCGCTGACCGCAAAGAATGGAAGCAGAAGCGCAACAAACAGCAGCACTCTCTTGTAGAGCACAGGTCGCCGGATCAAGGCTCCTTTCATGACTGACAGTATCTTCCCACTCCTGGAGGCATGCTCGGTACTTTAGTGAACGGACGTTTGTCAGCGAGTCGTACAGGCTATCTGCTTAGAGACCAGATTACTAGCGATGAGATGCATGTTCTGCCGCGAGTACGCAAATAATTTGGGCAGCGCGGTCCGCCGGATGCTGGTGGGTGCTGGGGGTGCCGTCAGGCGCCTGAAGGAGGGCACGGACTTGGGCCAGCCCCTGCAACATGCGACTCCGCTTTTCGCCGTCGGGCAAGATCTCGTTCATGCGCCCAACCACGTTTTGCGCTGTAAAGTCATCCTGGACCAATTCGGGTACTACTTCCTCGCCCGCGATGAGATTGACCATGGCAAATCGCGGTACTTTTACCCGGGGCTTGCCGACAAGGTAGGTAAGCGGGGAAACGCGATAGACCATGACAAATGGAGTGCCCATCATCGCAGCCTCGACGGTTGCCGTGCCGCTGGCGATGATTCCCGCGCGAGAGTGGAATAGCGCGGGAAGGGCCTCTGGTACCAGGGTAAGCCTCTGCGGTGCGAGCTCGTTAGCGCGGGTCGCGCTAATCAGGAAGTCTCGGTCGAGAGTTGGGGCGAGTGGAATGACGTATTCGTAGCCATCCCCGAGCATGCCCGCTGCCTCAAGAATTGTTGGAAAGTTCATTCGTACTTCTTTGACACGGCTCCCGGGCATGAGGGTGATCCATGGCTTTGCAGCATCGAGCTGGAATTGTCGCGCATATTCCTCCCGTGTGATGGCCGGTTTCGGAAGGTCAGCGAGGGGATGCCCAACGAACGTGGCATCGACGCCGCGATCGCGGTAGAACTTTTCTTCGAACGGGAAAATGACGAGAGCCTTATCGATGTACTTGCGGAGCAGGCGGACGCGTCCTTGCCGCCAAGCCCAGAACTGCGGGGCCACATAGTACACCGCGGGAATACCGCGCTTTTTCATCTGCCGGGCCACGCGCCAGTTGAAAGCAGGCGAATCGATCACGACCGCAACGTCGGGCCTCCGTCGATCGGCTTCGCGGATCAGGTGCTTATATCTACGCAAGATTCTTGGCAGGTGACTGAGGATTTCTGTGATCCCGACAACCGCGAGATCCTTTGTGTCGAGCACTGTGTCGCAGCCGGCGGCCCGCATGCGATCACCGCCTACTCCGAAAAATGACAAAGAATTCGTTGGAGCATCGACTTCTTTCGCCGGTCCGGGGGAAGGAGGCGCCGGCTGGTATTGGCAGGAGGCGCGCCGCAGTGCCTCAATCAACTGCGCGCCATACATTTCGCCGGACGCTTCACCGGCCGAGACCAGGATAAGCACCGGAGCATTGTACGAGACAACTGCGCCGCACAGGCATTGCGGAACGGGATCGGTTAGTCGTCAGCGCTGACCGTCGACTCGCTGGCATCTGCGGGCGTCGAAGACGCTGCTACTCCAATCTCCTGATCTTTGTACTGCAGTTGATAGAGCTTGTAGTAGATACCACGCTTAGCCAGCAGTTCCTGGTGGGTGCCCATTTCGCGGACTTGTCCCTTATGCATCACGATGATCTTGTCGGCACGCTGCACGGTCGAGAGGCGATGGGCGATGATCAGCGAAGTGCGTCCTTCGACCATTCGGGCGAGCGCGTCGCGCACCCGGAATTCGGTCTCGGTGTCGACGCTCGAAGTGGCCTCATCGAGAATCAGGATCTTGGGATCGTGAGCCAGGGCCCGTGCGAAGGAGATGAGCTGCTTCTGGCCAGTCGAGAGTGTCGAACCTCGCTCACGTACCTCTTCATTGAAACCGTTCGGCAGAGCATTGATGAAATCGGACAAGTTGACATCTTCGGCGGCGCGCTGAATTTGCTCGTCCTGTATACGGTGGGTGCCGAGCCGGATGTTGCCCCCGATCGTCCCGGTGAACAGGAAGGGATCTTGGAGGACCACGCCGAAGCGACCGCGCAAATCCACGAGGTCCATGTCTTTGAGATCGACGCCGTCGATCCGGATCGCGCCCTTCTGAACGTCGTAAAAGCGCAACAGTAGCGAGATCAGAGTCGTTTTGCCTGCTCCGGTATGGCCCACAACGGCAATGGTCTGCCCGGGTTCAATAGCGAAAGAGACATCGCGAAGCACCCAGTCTGGCAATGCGGCGGAGTTTTGCAAGGCAGGAGTTTGACTCGCACTCGCATCACTACTCTCCTTCGAGTCATCCGACGACAACTCCCGATACGCAAACCAGACATGATCAAACTCGATGCGGCCTGGACCATCCGGCTTTTTGGTAGTTGAAGGCGAGACGATGTCTACTGGAGTGTCCAGCAGCTTAAAAATCCGTTCGCTGGCCGCCATCGCCGATTGCAGAATGTTGTATTTCTCGCTGAAATCCATGATCGGCCGGAAGAAGCGCATCGCGTACTGCGTAAACGCGATCAGCACTCCGAGTGATGCCGCGGTAGCGACGAGGTGGAAAGAAATCAGCGTGTGAGGGTTGAATGACAGCGTCAGGCTTTTTGAAACGACGCTACGGATGATGTCCTGTCCCCCGTACCAGATGACGCAAGCGATCGCTACCGCGGAAAAGAGATCGACTACGGGGTAATAGACCGAGTAGGCCAGGATCGCGTCTTTGAACGCGTCCATGTGGGTGCGGTTGATCTCGGAGAAGCGCTGGTAGGCCTTGCGTTCACGATTGAAAAGCTGCAGCACCACCATGCCGCTGACGTGCTCCTGCAAATAGGAGTTGATGCGGGCGATGGCGACCCGAATGCGGCGGTACGAGTCGCGGACCTTGTCGCGGAAAAGCTTGGTGGCGACGACGATAAACGGCAGCACGGCGAATGTGATCAGCGCCAGCTTCCAGTTCATGCACAGCATGATCCCCAGAATGCCGGCCAGCACAAACAGATCTTCGAAGATGGAAACCACGCCTGACGTAAACATTTCGTTCAGAGCGTCGACGTCGGTGGTCACGCGCGTCACCAGCCGCCCGACCGGATTTCTGTCGTAGAACGCCACATGCATACGCTGCAGGTGCCGGAAGATCTGGCTGCGCAGGTCGAACATCACTTTCTGACCTGTCCACTGCATGAAGTAGGTCTGCAAAAATTCAAGGCAGAAAGTGAAGACGAGCAATCCGAAATAGATGGAAGAAATCTGGACAATTCCCGTCAGGGGCCGGGGGCTGAGCCAGCTCCACATGCCGGTCCGCGCACCCGCGACGGGTGCAAGGTAGCGATCGACCGCAACTTTGACGAGGTAGGGGCCCAGCACATCGGCCATCGATTTGAAGATGATGGCGACGATTGCCACCGTCACCTGCCACCGGTACGGGCGCAGGTAGGTGAGCAGCCGCCTCATTAGGCGGCTGTCGTAAGCTTTTCCGAGTATTTCTTCTTCCTGGGCCATTTGCAGGTTTGAAAGGGCGCTTTTTATGCCGATTTCGGGCGCGAACCGGCAGCGAAACAAGCTCTCAACAGGGTACCTCAAATAGATGGCTGAGGAGGCGGCTCGGATGGAAAAGGTTTAGCAATGAAATAATGGGAATAGTGCCCTCGGGGATCTACATTTCCGTGCCCTTCTGCCGTACGAAGTGTACGTACTGCAACTTCGCGTCCGACGTATTTTCGCGAGCCGTCTTCGAGCGCTACGTAGACCGTCTGTGCGCGGATATTGGCGACGCGGTGAACGTTGCCACACAAATGGGCGGCCGGTTTGAGCCCGAGGTTGAGTCGGTTTATCTCGGCGGCGGCACTCCCACCGTGCTCGAGGCGGACCAGCTTCAGCGGACATTTGATGCGGTGCGGCGGTCTTTCTCAATTCGCAAGGATGCGGAAATTACGGTGGAGTGTGCCCCGGGGACGCTGACCTCGTCGATGCTTGACACTCTGATTCGGTGTGGCGTCAACCGGGTCAGCCTGGGAGTGCAATCGTTTGTGGACGCCGAGGCGGCGGCGATCGGCCGGCTGCACAAGCGCCAAACCGTGCATGACGATATCGCCCGGTTGCGCGATGCCGGCATCGTTAACATCAACATCGATTTGATCGCGGGATTGCCACATCAGACCCCTGACAGTTGGCGTGAGTCGCTGGCACAAACAACCGCCGCCGGCGTACCACACGTCAGCGTTTACATGCTGGAGGTTGATGAAGACTCGCGCCTGGGGCGCGAGTTGATGGCCGGCGGCACTCGATATCACGCCCACTTCGTTCCCAACGAGGATGCAATCGCGGACTTCTACGGTTCAGCCTGTGAAACGCTCGAATCAGAGCGCATCGCGCAGTATGAGATCTCTAACTTCGCCCGCGAGGGCTTCCAGTCGCGCCACAACCTGAAGTACTGGACTCGCCAGCCTTACCTGGGGTTCGGAGTGGACGCGCATTCCATGCTGCTTTCGGCCGATGCGAGCCTCGATGCCATTCGATTTTCGACCAGCGATGTTCTTGAAAAATACGTCGCCGGAGCGCCCCTCGCGAGAACACCAGTCTCCGCGGCGACGGCGCTGGAGGAAGCGTTGTTTCTCGGATTACGTTTGAATCGGGGCGTGAACTTGCGGGAGCTGGCGAGCCAGTTTGGCGATGCAGCGGTGGGGAACCTGCACCCAGTATTTGAAGACCTTGTCGCAACCGGCCTGATGCAGCGGTCCGGTGGTCAGATCTCGCTGTCGGAAAGTGGACGGTTGCTGTCGAATGAAGTGTTTCAGAGCTTTGTCACGGTTCCAGACGCGAATTAAAAAAGATTCCGGCGGGCGCATCGGGCAAAGCTGTGTTCAGGAACCACTCGGATGTACGGGACAGCGCTGCTTTCTGTATGATTCATTTCTTGTGAGTCAATTTATCTCAGCTCGCGATCGCGTTGAGGTTGATCGGAGCGCGTTGGAAGCAGCGAAGGTTGTCGTCGCCCAAGTTGACCTCAACCGATACCTGAATCCCCCTGCAGGAACGAGCGTCAAAACAGCCATGTCGGCTGGTAAGCTTGAGGGCGCATGAGATTGCGTCGCGATTTTCGGGTCGTCATTGTCGTTTTGGTCGCTACTGCGATATCCAGCAGCATCTGCGCTTATATCGCAAGGGGATGGTCTGGGCTGCTTGAGGGGGCCGAGGTTTGGTTGACTGCATCGGCTGTAGCAATTCTGGTAAAGCTCTTTTTGCGGAGACTTGAGCCGAAAGCGACTGCTGACCTAAATGAAAGACGGCGGATGCGGTTCCTGAGTGGTATCGCTTGGGGGGTATCGTCTTGTGGTGTCGTGGTGGCAGCCTTTGAGTTTGGCTTGAGGAAGGTAGCCACGGCAGCAATGATCGTTACTGCCACAACCGTCATTGTATTGTTGCTGGTGGCATGGAAACGAATCCTCCCAACTGCAAGTTAGTAACGCTGCGCCCACCTCTTGGGTGAACTATTCGCAGCCGCCCATCCGTACAGTCTTCGTGAGAGATAAGTAGTAGTTCGAGGATTTCTGGAACTACTCAGATTTATGCGTCCGCTCACGACCACCCTTGCAAAAGTGCGCAAGGATGGCGCACCCAGCCTCTGTGGTGGCCACGAAGATCAAGAGTGGGGTGAGGTCTGTTCGGAGATCTCGCTGTTGGCTCAGCTTGCTATGATTGCCGGCTACTTGTTCCTTGCTCCTAGGATTCACAGGCTGCCGAGTTTAGGCGCCCAGTGAGTGCGGAATTTCTTGAGTTCTTGGCTGCCGTAGCTGCTTTCTAGGGAGACGCTGCACCCTAAACGAACCGGTTCGTGCGGAGATTTCCCGTCCTCGGATTCGCCGGTATTCTAGCTAAAACAAACCCATGCGGGAACTTGTACTGCAAATCTTGATACCAGCGCAGATTCGCTCTCGATCCGCGGGTGAGCGGTTTTTGAATCTGTTTGTCCAATATTTTCCTGATTGTTTGCCAGAACGGTTTGGCAATGTCGAGCCGCTAAAGAATCGTTTCCATCTTACCGACCTCGCGCCGGCGCTGAAGGTGTGGGGTGCGCATAGTTTTATCGCTGAGCGACAAAATCCTCGTATTTATTTCATGGTGAACTTTTGGCCAGCCGTAAGTAAAGATCCTCGGCATTCTTGCATAACATTTTTTAACCTAACCGGAGATACGAATGACGTTTCCAGATTCATGAACGACATATGTACCACATTCAACGAGATTATGCGTTCGCCCACCCTCTGACAGAGATAGAACTGGCGGAACGCCTAGATCGAATCGACGAGAACGCTAAGAAAGATTCGACATTCAAAGTTGAATTGTCAGACCGGCTCAAGAAAAAGATCGGGTCCGTCGGATACGCCAGTTTGTCGAGAGATCAACTTATTTCGAACATTAAGAAGGTCACAAAATTAGCGGGAGGAGCCGAGGCGGCGAAACGGCAGATGATGTGATAGAGCAGAGGGTGAAAAGACAAGGCTTTGCGACTGTACTATCGGGCATGATTACTAGGAAAAACACACAGTACACCTACGGAAGCACTTGGAGGATCTGTATTGGGCAAATTTTTTCGGTCGCCCTTATGTTGAGATTTTTGGCCTCGAGCGCCTCGTTTCAACTCCAGCTGCAGACGTGCAGACTTCACGGTGTGGAGTCTCCCTGCGTCTTACGGAGCAAATAGAAGACAATCCGACGTCTTGGGGGGAGTTCAAGACCATACGGCAACGCTGTAAGGACTACCTAAACTCGAACGCCTTTTTTGATCCTGATCGGCCACTCTACCATCTCTACCGCGGGCCGAGATTTCACTTTGACTCGAATCCAAGCGATGAAATCTGAGGGCTCCGAGCAGGCACTGGGCATCGGATTGTGGGATGCACGTGCGTGACAGATCTCTCTTTGATTCCCTTCACTGAGGTCGCAGACCATCCGGTCGGTCGGTTCGTGGATGAAAAGCGACAAATCGTCAGCAATGATGCGGGTTTCAGCAATGCGCATGTCTCTCTCCGAAGGTAACTTCTTTCCGGCAATCAAGCTGTGGTCTAATCAACATTTCGGTCGAAACGTCCCGCCTGGATCAAAGCAGTCAGCCAGTTCGACCCGCCGGAGGAAACTTGGACTTCCAACTCAATGAAGAACAGCTGCACCTGAAGAAGAGCGTCCGCGAGTTCGCCGAGCGCGAAATCAAGCCACACGTCATGGAATGGGACGAGGCGGGGGAATTCCCGCTGGCCACGATCAAGGAACTAGGCAAGCTTGGGCTGCTGGGGACGATTTTTCCGGTCGAGTACGGTGGTGCGGGCATGGGATACGTGGAGTACGTCACTGCCATCGAGGAGTTGTCGCGCGTGGATGGATCGGTGGGCATCATCGTCGCGGCGCATACGTCGCTCTGCTCGAATCACATTTTCCTGGCCGGCAACGAGGCGCAGAAGAAGAGATACGTCAGCAAGCTGGCGACGGGCGAGTTCATCGGGGCGTGGGGATTGACTGAGCCTTCGTCGGGGTCCGACGCAGGCAGCGCGCGCATGACCGCCATACGACGCGGAAACAACTGGGTCCTTAATGGAACCAAAACTTTTTGCACCAACGGTCACTATGCCGATGTCCTGGTCGTGCTGGCGGTAACCGATCGCACGGCGCATACGCATGGCATCTCGGCGTTCCTGGTCGAGAAAGACACAAAAGGATTTCGGCCCGGCAAGAAAGAAAACAAATTGGGGCTGCGGGCCAGCGATACAGCAGAGTTGATCTTTGAAGATTGCGTGATCCCTGCGGAAAACCTGCTAGGCGCCGAGGGGCAAGGGTTTCCCGATGCGATGAGAGTGCTGGATGGTGGCCGTATCTCGATTGCGGCCTTGTCACTGGGAATGGCCGAGGGCGCGTACGAGTGTGCGCTGAAGTATTCAAAGCAGCGGCGCCAATTTGGCAAAGCGATCAGCGATTTCCAGGCGATCCAGTGGAAACTGGCCGACATGGCCACCGAGATCGATGCGGCGATGCTGCTCACCATGCGTGCCGCTTCCATGAAAGACGCTGGCATGAAGACGACGCAGGAGTCGTCGATGGCGAAGCTTTTCGCGAGTGAAGTGGCCGTCCGCTGCGCCAATGAGGGCGTGCAGATTTTTGGCGGCTATGGATTCATCAAGGACTATCCTGCGGAGAAGTTCTATCGCGATGTGAAGTTGTGCACGATTGGCGAGGGGACCAGTGAAATCCAGCGTTTGGTAATCGCCCGCCAGTTGCTGCGGGACTAGCCCGACTTTGTCATCCTGAGCGAATCAGGAACGATGGTGTCTGCCGCTAGCGGCACGTGCATGGCTTCTTCGCTTCGCTCAGTAATGACAACCCTGTGTAGCATCCAACTTCTGCTTTAATCCGCCCTGCTTTACACTGTTCGTTTGAAGCCTTCGACCAGCGCCATCCCAACTCAGATCGACGCCCTGCGCTCGGGCGATCCTCGAGCCTTGGCGCGTGCGATTTCCACGGTTGAGAACCGCGCGCCGGGATGGTCGGACCTGCTGAAGGCGCTCTTTGCCCACACCGGCCACGCACGTGTCATTGGATTGACCGGCGCCCCCGGAGCGGGGAAAAGTACGCTGGTCGATCAACTGGCGCGGATTTATCGCAAGCACGATCGTACGGTTGGAATCATCGCGGTCGATCCGACGAGTCCCTTCACCGGCGGCGCGATTCTTGGCGACCGCATCCGCATGCAGGAGCATTTCGCAGATCCGGGGATTTACATCCGCAGCATGGCCACCCGTGGATCGCTAGGCGGCTTGGCTCGCGCTACAGCCGACGTCACTGCGGTGCTCGATGCTTCCGGGCGCAACCTGGTTCTCGTCGAGACCGTCGGAGTCGGGCAAGACGAGGTGGACATCGTCCGCGTGGCCGATATCACGATCGTGATCCTCGTTCCAGGCATGGGCGATGATGTGCAGTCGATCAAAGCCGGGATCATGGAAATCGCCGACATTTTCGTCATCAACAAAAGCGACCGGGATGGGGCGGAACGGGTTGAACGCGAGATTCGCGCCCTGCAATCGCTCGCAACCCGGCAGGATGGCTGGACACCTCCCATCGTGAAGACCGTTGCGAGTGAGGGAACCGGGGTCTCCGAACTCGTTGACGCAATCTCGGAGTATGAGAATTATCTGCGCGAAGGAAATCGCGCGCTGCGCAAGTGCGTTGAAAACTGGCAGGAGCGGCTCATCGAGATGCTACGCGATACGATGTTGGAAAGAGCGCAGGCAACATTCGCGGACGGCGAGTTGGAGCGCCTGGCGTCCGAGGTCGCCGAGCACAAGCGAGATCCGTACACGCTCATTGAGGAAATTGCGGCAAAGGCAGGAGCCATCGCACCTCGGGCGCCTCTCTCCGCGGCCCGGAAGTAGAATTTGCAGCGAGGATGAATGCATCCGTCACTATGTGACTGGGAAGGATTCGATGTTTCAAATTGACCATCTCGGCATCGCGGTGAAGTCGTTGTCAGCCGCGAAGAGAATTTACGAGACCCTTGGTCTTTCGGTTTCTGCCGAAGAGACCGTTGAGCACGAGCAGGTGCGATTAGTGATGGTGCCCGTGGGTGAGAGCCGGCTGGAATTGCTTGAGGCGACTTCGGACAACTCCACGATTGCGAAATTCATCGCCAAACGTGGGGAAGGGCTTCATCACGTCTGCCTTAAGGTTCCTGACCTGCCCGCAGCGGTGGATCGGCTGAAGAATGATGGCGTAAGGCTGGTCTCCGACGAAATCAAAACCGGCGCCGGAGGTCATCAGTATGTGTTTGTCCACCCATCCAGCACCGGAGGCGTTTTGTTGGAATTGGTCCAAGGGTGAATATCAGACTCCGGTCACACGGAAACTCACTGCAAAATGATGCTTCTGATCACTGACACGTCGGGCAAGAACGGCAGCGTTGCCTTGGCGCGTGTTGAAACCGACGACAAGATCGTGGTCCTCGAATCGGTTCCTCTCGCTGGCGGAACTTTCTCCGCGCAACTGGTGCCGCAGATTGCGGGCCTGCTCGAAAAGCATGGTCTCCGCAAAACCGAGATCGACGCTTTCATCGTAGTTTCCGGACCGGGATCGTTCACGGGGCTGCGCGTAGGTCTATCCGCGATCAAGGCGCTGGCTGAGGTTCTGAAAAAGCCAATTCTGCCGGTTTCCCTATTGGAAGTGATCGCCACAATGAGCGACGTGCGAGGCAAAGTGATTGCCGCACTGGACGCAGGGCGCGGCGAAATTTATACAGGAACGTATAGCCTCGCGGGAGGTACTCAGCTTGAAAGCGAGCAATTGTTAACCGGAGCAGAATTCGCGGATCTCGTACGCGGCAACATTGTCGCATCGCGGGATGCGGGCCTGGCCAAGGCAGCGAATGAGTCGGGCGCTGCGGAGGTTCGCTCAGTGATTCCTGATGCTTCGGGCATCGCGAAATCCGGGTGGAGCAAGTTACGCGCGGGGTTTAGCGTCACTCCCGAGGAATTAGAAGCGAACTATATTCGCCGCTCTGACGCGGAGATTTTTTCGAAGAGCTCATCCTGAGTCCGACGACCTTGAACATTCGACCGGCAGAACCTCGTGATATTCCGAGTCTAGTCGCACTGGAGCGCACATCCGATCGCGCGGCACATTGGAGTGAAGAACACTATACCCAGGCCGTCCGCGCAGAGAGTGACATTGCGGAAAGGCTGTTCCTCGTCGCTGAGGCGACGAGCTCAAATCCGCAAAACGAGACCGCCGGGGTCGCTCGCATCGTCGCTTTTCTCGTGGCGCGACATCTCGCACCGGAGTGGGAATTGGAAAATATCGTAGTTAGCGCCGACACACGCCGAAACGGAATCGGCGCAAAGCTCCTCGCAATGCTCATGGCACGTGCTCGCGAAACAAACAGCACAGCAGTGTTTCTTGAGGTTCGGGAGTCGAATCTTGCGGGAAGAGCGCTTTATGAAAAGGCTGGCTTCCGCGAGAGCGGAAGGCGGAAGTCCTACTACAACAATCCGTTGGAAGACGCTGTCGTCTATACGTGTTCTATCACTCAAGGAGTCTCACTGTGAGACTGCCCATTTTTTGGGCATTGCCCATATGTGAATGCTGTGTTACTTTGGCCCCATAATCCCGGTTTGGAGGTCTGCCTGGATGCTGACTTCGAGAGACCAACTCCTGACCAGTCATGAAGAATTCCGCCGACTGGCTCAGGAGCACTCGCAGTACTCACAACGCCTCGATTCACTCACCCAAAAGCGTTATCTCAGCGAAGACGAAAAACTAGAGGAAGTACGTCTGAAGAAGCTGAAGCTACGCCTCAAAGATCAAATGGAATCGATTGAGCGTGAGTATCGGCAGCAGTACGGCGTTAACGTAGCTTAATCAGTGAAGCTCGACGCAACGCGGCTCCAGCCGCGAAGGTCGTGATGTATCTTCCGCAGGGCGCGATCAAGCGCCTTTTTTTATTTACACTTACAGAATTCTCGGCAGGTCACGTGGCGACTATAATAAAAGTCTTCTATGGTCCGTGACGGTTATTACTATGCGAGTGCCCTCATTGTGGCAGGCATCCTGATCGGATGGCTCGCTCGGCCCGCCTGGGCGATCATTCCGTTTCTCCTGGCCCTGTTTTTCCTCTGGTTCTTCCGTGACCCAGAAAGAGCGATTCCACAGGAACCGGGTGCGGTCGTGTCCCCCGCTGATGGCAAGGTCACGGAAGTATCGATCGTCAGCATTGGAGCGCAAAAACTCACCCGGATCAGCATCTTTTTGAGTGTGTTCGATGTACATGTGAACCGCACTCCGATTGCAGGAGTGATCCGCGAGGTTCGTTATCAGCGTGGCAAATATCTCAATGCCATGGACGCCGCCTCTGCCGAGCACAACGAACAGAACATCGTTACGGTCGAGGGCGAAGAGCAACGGATTGTCTTCAAGCAGATTGCCGGCCTGCTGGCGCGCAGGATTGTGTTTCGTCCGAAAATCGGGGACCGCCTTGAGCGCGGCCAAAGAGTCGGCTTGATTAAGTTTGGGTCGCGTACAGACTTGCTGCTCGATCCATCGGCCCGCGTGCAGGTAAAAATCGGAGACCGTGTGAAGGGCGGTGCCAGCGTGCTCGCCTACGTCGAGCCCCAACAGGAACTGACGGCGGAGAAATCCTCCGATGCCGCAAGGACACATTGATGGACCAGCCTCTCATCAAGCCACGGCGGCGATTGAGCAAGGGCATGTATATCCTGCCGTCGCTGTTCACGACAGGGAACATGGCTGCCGGCTTTTACGCCATACTTGAAGTGATGCACGCCAGTGCGACCGAATACTGGCACTTGGACAACGCGGCGAAAGCGATCGGATTTGCGGTATTGTTCGATGGACTCGATGGGCGCATTGCGCGCATGACCGGGACCAGCAGCGATTTTGGCCGCGAACTCGATTCACTGGCGGATGTGATTACGTTCGGCGTGGCTCCAGCTATCCTCGCATGGACCTGGGGATTCCACCTCATGCCGCCTGTCATGCTGTCGGAATGGCAGTGGCGCATCAAGTTGACGCAGCTAGGCGCGATTGCCTGTTTTCTGTTCCTGATTGCTGGGGCAAGCCGCCTGGCGCGATTTAATATCACCACCAACCCGCAGCCCTCGAACCCGGGGCGTCCGGGCAAGAAATACTTCGTAGGAATGCCAATACCAGCGGGCGCAGGAGTCATCGCGGCGGTTGTGCACTTCGAAGCTGGCGATCCTGTAGTCTCGTCTTACACCGCGATGGCGTGGCTTGCCATGGTCGCAACGGTTGGCTACCTCATGGTGAGCACATGGCGGTTTTATAGTTTCAAGGATATCGATTTCCGCTCCCGGCGGCCGTTTCGCTTGATCTTGTTTATCGCTGCCTTGCTGGCTCTCGTGTGGTTCTTCTCGCGCCCGGTACTGTTTTCGATTGCCCTGCTTTATATGGTGTCCGGGGTTTTTTGGCGGCTGCAATGGATTTTCCGTCGCCGCAGTAGTCCTCCACCCTCCTATAAGGAGGCTTCACAAGCATGAGTGAACCGGTCAAATCAATCCCTCCTGCGCATACGCTGGCGACTCGCGGGAACCTTTATCGCGTCGCTATCGTGGGCGCCGCTTCGCTAAGAGGCAAGGAGATCGCCGAGATGCTGAACGAGCGCAACTTCCCGGCGGTCGATGTGCGCCTGCTCGATGACGATGAGTCTTTGGGTCAGCTCGAGGCGATGGGAGACGAAATCAGTTTCATCCAGAGTGTGCGCGCCGAACAATTTGAGCATGTCGATTTCACATTTTTTGCGGGGGATGCCGAGTGCACCGGCAAGAACTGGAAACGGGCCCGCGACGCCGGCAGCACCATTGTGGATCTTTCGGCGGCCTTGGAAGATGAACCCGGAGCGAGCGTGCGCTCCCTCTGGGTTGAACGGGAGAGAGGGCTGGTAGTGCGCCCGGACCTTCAGCCCGGACCGTGCATCACGGCTCATCCGGTGTCGGTCATGCTTTCGCTACTGTTGCTGCGGGCGCGAAAGGCCGGAGCGATCCGCCGCGTGATTGCTACCGTTTTTGAACCCGCGTCCGAGCACGGCCAACGCGGGATGGACGAATTGCACCAGCAAACGGTCAACCTGCTTTCCTTCCAGCCCTTGCCGAGAGATGTTTTCGATGCCCAAGTGGCATTTAACATGGTGGCCCGCTACGGGCAGAAGGCGCATCCGGCGCTGGATTCGGTGGAGTCCCGCATATTCCGGCATTACCGGAAGATCGCTGGCGACGATGCCGCCCAGCCTTCCCTGATGCTGTTGCAGGCGCCGATTTTTCACGGGCACGCGCTGGCGATGTATCTCGAGATTGACGGATTGGATGCACAGGCTCTTTCGGAGGCATTGGCTGGGGACCACGTCACCGTGACAGCGCCCGAAGACGACTGGCCAACCAATGTGAGCGTGGCAGGCCAGCCGGAAGTGCTCGTTTCGCTGAAGCCGGATCCCCTCCAGCCCAGCGGCATTTGGTTGTGGGCCGTTGCGGACAACCTTCGCGTATCGGCCCTGACAGCGGTGGAGTGTGCCGAGAGCATGACCGCGACTCGCCCCACGGGGAAGATCCAGTGAACTGTGTTGAGGTACCGCGTAGCGCGTACCGAGCACAAGGTGCATCTGGGACTAACGGCGTTTGCCGCCTCGTCTCCCGAACTAGGAACGCGGTACTCGGTGCCAGGTACCGGTCACTGCTTCTAACCACTCTTCTATTGTGCGCCGGCTGCGGATATCACACCGTTGGACATTCCGTGCAGTTGCCCGATACGGTAAAGACGATCGCCATACCGGCTTTTAAGAACGAGACGACCACTTATCGGATTGAGCAGATGCTGACCGCCTCAGTCGTCCGCGAGCTGACCACGCGCACACGATACAGAATTGTTTATGAGGCTGGAGACGATGCCGATGCCACATTGCAAGGCACGGTCATCTCAACGGCAGCCTCGCCCCTCGCCTACGATACGACCAGCGGGCGTGCCGCCAGCGTTCTGGTCGTCGTGAGCATGCGGGTCAAGTTGCAGGATCGCAGCGGGAAAGTGTTGTATCAGAACCCCGCGTATTTATTCCGCGAGCAGTACGAAGTGTCGCAAGATCTGAACAGCTTTTTTGAGGAAGATACGCCTGCCTCGCGCAGACTCGCCCAGGATTTTGCACGCACGCTGGTCTCGAACATTCTGGAGGGGTTCTGAATGCGGCGCAGCATCGTAACGCCCTTTCTCGTGGTGCTGCTGTTGACGACCGCCTGCTATCACGGATCGCGTCCTCGGCGGATTGGGGAGACCGCTCCGGACTTCAGCCTGCAGGATTCCGATCACACTGTTGCGCTCAACCAGTTTCGCGGTCAGGTCGTCATAGTGAATTTCTGGGCCAGTTGGTGTCCGCCCTGCCAGCAGGAATTGCCTTCGTTGATGAGTCTCCAGGATCATGCGCGGACAAAAGGCGTGGTGATTCTTGGCGTTAGTATCGATGTGGATGATGGCGCCTACCATCGGTTCCTGAAGAACCGAGGAGTAAACTTCGTCACCGTGCGCGATCCTGATCAGAAAGTCAGTGAAATTTACGGGACTCATGTCTGGCCTGAGAGCTACATCATCGACCGACAGGGAGTGTTGCGGCGCAAGGTGATCGGCCCGATTGACTGGGACGCCCCAGATGTTCTCGAGTTCCTCACCAAGCTCTAATCCATCTCTAGATAAAGAACGGTTTCCATACGGGTGTACACGCTTCCCGCGGCGAATTCTGCTCCATACCCGGCCCCGCGACGAGTCGAGAGAGCGCCTATTCACGCCGCTGTCACTAGTAGAATTGAGTTGCCGATGGTAGAGTCGGAATCACCCTCTGCATGAGAGCTTTCGCCCAAGCTGAAAGGTTCGTAAGCGAACTGGAGTCGCGCAGGACGCGGGCTGCCTATGTATTTGTAGGCGACGAGGCCTTCTTCCGCAAACGCTTTCGCGATGCGATTCTCGAGCACCTCGTTCCCGCCGAATTGCGTGACTTCAGCCTGTTCGAGTTCGATCTTGGGGAAACAGACCTGGCTGAAATCCTCGACCGGGCTCGCACTCCCTCCCTGATGGCACCGTTCCAGGTGTTCTTCGTGCGTGGCGTCAGGAACCTCTTTGGCCGTGGCTCAAACGAAGAGAAGCTCGCAGCGATTGAAGAGTACTGCAAGAATCCCAATCCGGATGCGTTGCTGATCTTTGTCGCCGACCACATCAGCATTCCAGCCGATGCCCGCAAGATGGAGATGCAGGATAAGGAGCGCTACCAGCGTATCCGCGAAACGATGGGGCAATACTGTGGCATCGTGGAACTTGCCCGCGTCGAAGAGGGCGAAGCCGTGCGCTGGATCGGTGACTATTGCTCCGGGCGCGACGTGAAGGTCGAGCCCGACGGTGCTCGCGAACTGGTCGACGCTCTTGGCGGCGACATGATGATGATCTCGAACGAGCTCGAGAAATTGATTCTCTACGTCGGAGAGAAGAAGCGCATTACGTTGGGCGACGTGGAAACGATGGTGCTTGCGGCCAAGCAGCGCTCGCTGTATGAGCTGACCGACGCTATTTCCAGCAAAGACCGGGTTCGGGCACTGGAAGTCCTTGATGCCATGCTCAGCTCCGGCGAGGGCGAAGAAGCTTCGATCGGGCACATTTACATGCTGGCCAAAACCTTCCGGCAGATGCTGATCATTCTTGAACGCAATGTGCGCGACCAGCGCATGCTGTGGGCGGCGCTGTGGCAAGGGTTCCGCGTGCCTCCGTTCGCGGCAGACGATGTGATCCGGCAGGCGCGGCGCTATAAGAATCGGCGGGAACTCACGCGTGCTATCCGCCTTGTGGCCAAAGCGGATCTCGCGCTGCGGTCAAATCCCGTGAGCAAACGGATGGTCCTGGAGCGGTTGATCATGGACTTGACCACCGAACCCAAGCTCGAAGCTCCAGGATGGATGCAGGAACAGTTGCCGGTCTGAAGAGTTGCGCTCGATCTGGGATCCAGCACTAACGCATGTAGTTAACCCATGACCTTGCACGACTGGATTATCGTTCCGTGGATTGCCTTCGGCGCTTACTGGCTAATCAGCGCTTTGAAGACTCGCGCTACAGTGCGCCGCGAGAGCTTTTTTGCTCGCTACGGTGTAATGCTCGTCGAGGTGATCGGCTTTACTCTTGTTTTTAGTAGCGATCTCGATGGCTCCCCGTTAGGCCGGCACTTCCTGCCTCACACCAGCGGCATCTCAGTCCTCGGAATCGTACTGACCTGGCTGGGCGTGGGCATCGCAATCTGGGCCCGTTATCATCTCGGCCAGTTCTGGAGTGGCCGCATCACCCTTAAGGAAGGCCACCAACTCATCCGGACAGGTCCCTACGCGCGCCTTCGCCATCCCATCTATACGGGCCTGGATCTCGCCGCCATCGGAAGTGCCCTGGTGATCGATCGCTGGCGTTGCGTAGCCGGGGTCTGCGTCATCATGCTGGGATTCATCGTCAAGGCAAAGAGAGAAGAAGCATTGCTCGCCGGCCAATTCGGAGAGGCGTTTGAGGAGCATCGCAAATTGACGGGATTTCTTCTCCCGCGACTCTAGCAGACGAACATTCGAAAAACCTCATCACGGCGAAATCCAATCCCGCCGGGTGTACACTGTTTCGCTCCAACAGATTGCAAGTGCGACGAAACTTCATCCGAAGGGGAAACGACTGTGTGGAATCGCAGAAACTTCCTGAAGGTAGCGGGCTCCGCATCAGCGGCAAGCTTACTGGGCGCTAAAGCGACTGCTCTAACCATCACCGAGCTCGAGTCGTCCGCGCCGGTGAGCGCGAACGACCAGATCCAGATTGCCCTCATCGGGGCCGGCGGCCAAGGCCAATTCGACACTCGCATCGCGGTCGAGGTGCCGGGAGTGAAACTTGTCGCCGCGGCTGATTGCTACGACGGCCGCCTCGAACATTGCAAGGAAATGTGGGGCAGTGACATCTTCACCACCCGCGACTACAGGGAAATTCTGGCGCGCAAGGATATCGACGCCGTAATTGTCGGAACGCCCGACCATTGGCACAAGCAGGTGTCCGTCGACGCCATGAAAGCCGGGAAGGACGTCTATTGCGAGAAGCCGATGGTGCACGTGTACGCCGATGGTCCCGAGATGATCGAGGCTGCTCGCGCGAATAATCGTATTCTTCAGCTGGGAAGCCAGCGCGTAAGTTCCATCATCTACGCCAAGGCGAAAGAGCTCCTCGCAGCGGGAGCCATCGGACAGCTCAATATGGTGAACGCGCACTGGGATCGCAACTCAACCATGGGCGCATGGAGCTATACCGTTCCCCTGGACGCGTCCCCTGAGACTTGCGACTGGGCGCGCTTCCTGGGCACTGCGCCGAAGATACCGTTCAACGCCGAACACTTTTTTCAGTGGCGCAAATGGAAGGCATATGGCACGGGCGTAGCAGGAGACCTCTTCGTGCATCTGTTCAGCGGGACGCATTTCATCACCGGGAGTAACGGGCCTATCCGCGCGATGGCCACCGGCGGCCTGCGTTTCTGGAAGGATGGCCGCGACGCTCTCGACGTTCTGCTGGGATTATTCGACTATCGCGAAGGCTTCAATCTCAGCCTGCGGGTCAATTTCGTCGACGGTGGCGAGGAAAGCGAAGGCCTTAGTTTTATTGGCTCGGAAGGCACGATCGAGATCGAGGGAAACTCCGTCACGGTCAACCGGATGCCCCGGGAAACCGAGCCAGGCTACACGCTAGACAGTTTTGCGGAAGCGATGCAGAAGAAAACGTTGGAGGCCTATCGGCAGAAGTATCCGGTCATGCATCCAGCAGGTCCCCCGGCGGCGGGAACGGAAAAATTCGTGGCTCCGCACGGATACCGGGACAGTTACGATCACTTCAAAAACTTTTTTGCGGCAGTCCGTTCGAGGCAGCCAGTGGTCGAAGATGCAGTTTTCGGTTACCGCGCGGCGGGAGCGGCTCTGCTTAGCAACCTCAGCATCGAACGCGGCGAAGTGGTGAAGTGGGATCCCGATGCCATGAAATTGCTCTGAGGACAGCTGCGCTGTCGACCAATTTCCTGGGCGACTTATTCGCTTTGGGGAGCAGCCGAAGTCATCTGGTGCCCCCAGGTCATCGCCTCGTTGTAGGCGCGGTTCACAAAGGGTAGGGACAGATTGAGTTTTTTTGCGTGCGTGGCTACTTCGCCCCAGTCTCCAGTTTCACGCGCGACCATCAGATGATGTACGGGCGATAGCGGTGTTTCATCGCCCCGTTTTGCCCCAAGGATCTCCTCTTTTGTCTCCGCGTCAAAGGCGAGTCCTTCGACAACCACGCCCATTGGTACATCCAGAATGGCATCCATCAGCGAAAACATTCCGATCAGGAAGAGGTCGGACTTCGCATGAGAAATCTTCGCTCCGATCAATTCGCAGAATCGCGCTCTTACCAGCGACGATAAGACCAGATCCGAACACTTTTCCTGTCCCATCATCAGTGTTGTAGCCATGCGAATCCATCGCACCAGTTCGTACTCGCCTAGTAGCGTCATTCCATGTCGGACCGACTGAACCGGCGAGGGAATGCCGAGCAGCGGAGAGTTCAAATACCGGAGCAGGCGGTAACACAACGAGGCATCGTGTTTGATGAGGTCTTCGATCGCAGTAAGGTTGACCTCCGGAGCGGAAACAGCTTTTAACAGGCGCAACTGGCTCGCGTGATTCGCGGGTATGTGGCGCATTCGCATCCGCTCGGGGTGGCGAAAGAAATATCCCTGAAAAAGCTTGAAACCTTCCGCAGTCGCGGTCAGAAATTGTTGCCGGGTTTCTACCTTGTGGGCGAGCATCGTGCAATGCTGGCTCGGCGGATAGGCCGTGAGCGCTGACCGTTGAGCGGCTGAGAACCTTCGGATGTCGATCTTGATGAAATCCGTATACGGCAGGAACTGCTCCCTCGGGTCTTTGGGGGTGAAGTCATCGAGCGCGATCCGATAGCCTTTTTGCCTCAGTTGCGCGCAGGCACGGATCGCCGTCTCGTCGGCTCTGACTTGTGGCTGGACCTCCACCACCACTTTGTCAAAAGGGAGCAGAAAGAAGAATTCCTTCGCCAGCATCTGATGAGTGCAGTTGATGAATGCCAATCGGCCGTCGCAGATCACATCGAGCCCGAGAACATTCAGGGTATCGATAATGTGGGAAGTTGCGCTCTCCCCATCGGAGGTAAAGTGCCTTTCCTCCTGGTTTTCACGGAAAAGAAGCTCATAGCCGAGCACCTTTTCGTCGTTCGTAAGGATTGGCTGCCGGGCCAGGCAGGGCATTGACGCTGGAGCAGGGAACGCTTGCCTCGGAGCACTCATGGCTTTTCACCATGTTGATCGGCACTCCCCTGGGAAACTTAAGCCGTGAGTCTCTGAAGCGGGAAGTCGTGCATCAGGAATAGAAAAGGCAGCCACCTAACTGGAGCTGCCTCAGTTTCCATTAGAAATGTCTGGGGCGAGACTACTTCATCGCCGTGACGCGCGCACTCAAGCGGGACTTGTATCGGGAAGCCGTGTTCTCGTGCAGCGTACCCTTCTGGATGGCCTTGTCTAGCGCCGAAACCGTCTGGCGGTAGGTCTGTTCGGCGGCCGCCTTGTCACCTTTCGAAATCGCTTCGCGCATGTCCCGCAGCTGCGTGCGGAGGCGTGAGGTATTGGTCCGGTTGCGGGTGGAACGGCGTTCAGTCTGACGGGCGCGCTTTAGCGCCGAAAAATGGTTTGCCATGTCTGCTTCGTTTACCTTTATGTACCTAGAGAGATATTCGGGTAGGTCCGAAACCCTTATTATAGGGGCCTAAGTTGAGGCAGGTCAAACATTTTGCCGGAGCTGATGGCGGTAGACGCGTGAGCGCGGGAGTTGACTTCAGCGGCTTCGGTTCTAGATCCTGAGCGTTCTGTCAGAACGATGGGTTCGGCGGGTGCTTTAAGTGTTGCGTCGTATTGACTCACATTCGAAGCGGGGGTACGCTGTGACTAATGGTAGTTGCTCGCCTTCTGGGCGCCAACATCCCGCTTTTTCCCGTCTCTGAGCAGAATCCTGTTTCCTTTGTGTGGAGCGGCATAAGTGTGAGACCGTGGGCCAGAAAGAAGATCACACCCGTCGCGTTTGCCGCACCGTTTCTCCAGAAAACTGAATGAAGAAGAGCATCGGGATCACCTCCAACATCGAGACCTTATTCGGCACCCGCGACGAAAATGTGCGCTTGCTGGAAGATGGACTGAACGTCACCATCAACCTGCGTTCGAACGCCATCGAACTCGAAGGTGCGGCTCGCGACGTCTCTCGCGCCGAGCAGGTCTTTGCCGATTACGAAAGCTTGCAGCGCTCCGGCTATACATTCAATAACGGCGATCTCAACAGCATGCTGCGCGTGCTCACCTCCGATCCCAATACAACACTGCGAGGATTGGCGGACGCCGGGCGCCAGCGGTCCTTTGGCCGGCGCACGGTGCAGCCAAAGAGCAGCAATCAGCGCCGATATCTCGACGCCATCGAGAAGCACGATATGGTGTTCGGGATCGGTCCCGCCGGCACCGGCAAGACCTATCTTGCAGTGGCCATGGCGATCTCCGCGCTCTTGGCAAAACGCGTGAACCGCATCATTCTGGCGCGTCCGGCGGTCGAAGCCGGAGAGCGGCTGGGATTTCTCCCCGGTACTCTGCAGGACAAGATCGATCCATATCTTCGCCCGCTGTATGACGCTTTATATGACATGCTCGACCCGGAAAAAGTGGATCGGTACCTGGAAAAAAATGTAATCGAAATTGCGCCCATTGCGTTCATGCGCGGGCGAACCCTCAACGATTCCTTCGTGATTCTCGACGAAGCGCAGAACACCACCTCCGAGCAGATGAAGATGTTCGTGACGCGCCTGGGGTTTAACTCCAAAGCCGTGATCACCGGAGATATCACGCAGATCGATTTGCCCAACGCACGCCGCAGCGGTCTGCTCGAAGCGCTTGACGTCTTGAGGAGCGTGGACGGGCTTGCTTTCGTGCACTTCGATGAGGGCGACGTGGTCCGGCATCATCTGGTGCAACGAATTGTTCGCGCCTATGACGAGCACAAGACGCGAATCACCGAGCAGATGTTACTGCTTTCAGGAGAAGCTAAATCCGCTGATGCCTCGAACGAAAGACCGGCCTCTCTCGCGAACGGCGAGAGTGCTGCCGCTTTAGAAAGCAACGAATAAACTCTCGGAACATTCTCAGGAGGGCCGCTTTTGCGAGTCCTCTTTTTTAGTTTCGGTTTCACCCATCGTTCTGATCTGATTTGGAGCCAGTCTTGGTCATTCTGGAAAAACCGGTTGCGGCCTTAAGCCGATCGGCGCTCGAGCGCTTCGTGCGCGAAGCCCGTTCTGCGGCTGGTTTGAAGGATAGGGCCAATGTGCTTCTGACCAGCAGTTCCGCAGTACGGGCTTTGAACCGGAGATTTCGCGGCCACGATAAAGAGACAGATGTGCTGTCGTTCCCGGCTCCCGCTTTGGAGCGCACAAGCCGGCGCAGGCCAGCGCTGGCCGGAGACATCGCCATTTCCGTCGATATCGCCGCGAAAAACGCGGCACGGCTGGGACATTCGCCCGCCCAGGAGGTGAAGGTGCTGGTGTTGCACGGAATCCTCCATCTAGCGGGGTTCGACCATGAGCGCGATAATGGTCGCATGGCGCGGCGGGAAGCTCAGCTTCGACAGGTGCTGCGGTTGCCGGTAGCACTAATCGAACGAGCACACTCCAGCGGGAGAAAAAAGGTGAGCCGGAAACGTACCATGCGGTATAAGGCAGGAGCCAAGGCTGTATGAACTGGGCCGTCGCGGTCGCTCTGCTTTTGTTGCTGGGCCTGCTGACGCTGGTGTCTTATGTCGACCGCGTCTACCAGGAAGCCGGCAAGTTCCTCTCCCGCGACTTTCAGGACAATATTGATTTCTTTGAGCAGAAAGTAGAGCCACGGTTGAAAGTGAGCCGCGCCCGCGCGTCGCTTTCCATGGCGGTGCTGACCCAGTTGACGATGGCGGCGATCGCACTGTTAGTTGGATTTGTCGTATTCAGTGTTCAACTCTGGAGCATCTACGAAATCTTGCAGGCTACGATCAGCCTCATCCTGATTGTGGTGGTGTGCAACCGGTTTCTCCCGTTCTTGTTCTTTTCGCGAACTCAAGGGGCTTGGCTGATTCATTGGACTCTGATCCTGCGAGTGCTGATTTACCTTGCAATGCCGATCACAGTCGCCCTCGGGTTCTTGCAGTCTGTCGTGTCACTGACGCAGGAAAATACGACCGAGCAACCGGAGAGCCCGGCTGAAGCGGTGGATGCCTTGATCGAAGCGGGACAGGAAGAGGGCATCATCCAGGAGGGCGACCGCGACCTGATCCAGTCGGTGGTGGAATTCAGCGGCAAAACGGTCAGGGAAGCGATGCGGCCTCGGCCCGCCATATTTGCCGTGCCGACCAATACTACCGTCGAGCAATTCATCGATATGCTTCGGGCCAAGCACTACTCCCGAGTTCCCGTTTTTGAAGGCAGCATTCACAATATCGTGGGTATCGTTTACTCCCAGGACGTCCTCCAGGTATCAGACGCCGATGCGCGAGTCCGGAAACTCGATTCATTGATGCGCCGCGACGTTTACTTCATCCCTGAAAGCAAGCTTGGCAGCGATCTCCTGCGCGAAATGCAGAAGCAGAATATCCGCATGGCGATCGTCGTCGACGAATACGGCGGAGTTGCGGGCCTCGTCACCATCGAAGACCTAGTGGAGGAGATAGTGGGTGAGATTCGCGATGAGCACGACAAGGCAGAGGTGGTCCGCGAGGGCGAGCGTGCGTTTATTGTTTCCGGCGATGCGGACGTCGATCGCTTGGATGAATTGTTCGGCATGAAGCTTGACGGGAAAGAGTCCGCGACCATCGCGGGGCTTGTCAGTGAACTCGCCGGCCGCATCCCGAGGAAAGGCGAGGTCGTCGAGGAAGACGGCCTGCGTTTCGAAGTGCTCGATTCCACCGATCGAAAGGTTGAGCGCGTGCGCGTCACGCATGTTCAGCCGCAGCAATTGAAACTGATCTAAATAGCTATTGGCTATTAGCTGCCAGCCACTAGCTCGCGGGTTTAGTGCGTGTTCGTTTTGTGCAGTCCAGATTATTGCTCTCGTCAAAAATGAGATAACTAAAGGCTAATCGCTGCCTGCTGGAAGCTATCAGCCGGAAGCTAAAGAGCCAGCAACTTTTTCTATATGCCCTTCCGCTCCGGATTCGTCTGCATCCTTGGCCGGCCCAATGCCGGTAAGTCCACTTTGCTTAACGCGCTGGTGGGCGAGAAACTTGCGATCATTTCGCCCAAGCCACAGACCACCCGCAATCGCATTCAAGGCATCATCCACATTGCCAAGAGCAAAGGCCACGGTGGAGGTCAGGTCGTTCTCATCGATACACCCGGAGTGCACAAGCCGGACAGTTCCCTTGGGCGCAAGATGATGGTCGAAGTTCGTGAAGCGCTCGAAGGATGCGACCTTGTGCTCGTGATGATGGACGTCACGCACAAGCTGGACCGGCGCGATCAGTTCGCTCTCGATCTGGTGAAACAGTCGCGAACGAAAGCATTCCTCCTTCTGAACAAGATCGATCTGATCCGTGACAAAGGAAGCCTTTTGCCGCTCATCGAGGAATACCGCACGCTTTACGATTTCAAGGAAGTGATTCCGATTTCCGCACTGAAACGGAACGGCCTCGACATGCTATTGAAGCTGGTGATCGAAGCGATGCCTACCGGTCCCGCGTATTTCCCGGAAGATCAGTCGACCGACCAACCCACTCGATTTATGGCGGCTGAGATTGTCCGTGAGCAGTTACTGCTCAACACTCAGGAGGAGCTCCCCTATGCCACGACGGTCATTGTCGAGAGCTTCGAGGAAGGCGCCAAGCTGACGCGAATTGCCGCTACCATCTACTGCGAACGCCCGGGACAAAAGGCGATCATCGTCGGTAAGGGTGGCCAGATGCTGAAAAAAATTGGAACCGGCGCCCGACTGCAAATCGAACGGATGCTGGGAACCAAAGTCTACCTCGAGCTTTTTGTGAAGGTACAGCCTGGTTGGCGGGACTCGCGTATTTTTGTAGATGATCTCGATTGGCGGCGCCAATTGGAGCAACGAATGGTCCGGCAGGGCGGGGAATAGGCAAACATTGTTGTGCAGAACAGAATGGCAAGCTGTCTTTGTTATCCCGCGTCGGCGTATTCCGCGAGGAGAAGAGTTTGATTGCCGGATTTCCGGCTTGCCGCTAGAATCCTAACAGCCGCACCCGCCAGTGGGTGGAGGTGAGGCGGCCAGGACGAACGATCCGAATGGAACCCGGGGCTTCCTCCGAGGAACATCTTCAGGAACACGACTTCGATCCCGCCAAACTGCGGCTGCGGGTGCGCGTCACTTTGGCGGCGGACCGCAAGGCCGTCGATCCTGTCGTCGAGCAGGTGATGCAGGCGGTGCGCGAGATCAATTGTGTCAATGGCAAAGCTGACGCGATCGAACTCGCGCTGCAGGAAGCATTGGCCAACGCCGTAGTCCACGGTGCCAAGGAAGATCCCAGCAAGATCGTGGAGTGCCTGGTGGCCTGCGACGAAGAGCGCGGAGTTCTCATTATCGTGCGTGATCCGGGCGAAGGCTTCGACCCCAATGGCATTCCCACCTGCACCGTCGGCGAGAACCTCTACTCCAACCACGGCCGCGGCATTTTCCTGATCAACCAGTTGATGGATGAAGTGAAGTTCCGCAAGAACGGAACCGAGATCCACATGGTGAAGCGGTAAGCGTTCTCCGGCTATTCCTTCGCCGCGATCCCCAGCGCCTTCATCTTCCGATACAGATGGCTCCGTTCGAGCCCGAGCACCTCGGCCGCGCGGGTCACATTTCCATGGTTTTCATCTAGTTTCTTGAGAATGTAATCGCGTTCGTACGCGTCCCGCGCCTGGTGCAGCGTTGAGAACTCTGTCTTCGGCGCCCTGCGGCTCCCATCCCGATAAACCAGCGGCGGAAGATGCTTGCTGTCGAAGCGGGTTGTGGTGGGATTCATAATGACAATGCGCTCAATGACATTTCTTAGCTCGCGGACGTTTCCGGGCCAGGAGTAGCGCATCAACACTTCGACCGCATCGTCGCCGATCTCCCGTGGGCGGCGCCCATACGTTGCCGCCAGCTCTTTCAAAAAATACCGTGTGAATAAGGGAATGTCTTCCTTTCGTTCCCGCAGTGGCGGCACGAAGAATGGAATGACGTTCAGCCGGTAAAAGAGATCCTCGCGAAAATTGCCTCGCGAAATCTCTTCTTCAAGATCCTTATTTGTTGACGCAATCACTCGCACATCGACCGTAATCGTCTCGTCGCTGCCCACCGGAGTGAAATTCTGTTCTTCGAGCGTACGCAACACCTTGGCCTGCGTCTTCAGGCTCATATCCCCCACTTCGTCGAGAAATAGCGTTCCGCCGTGTGCTCGTTGGAACTTGCCCTCCTTGTCGGCACCAGCCCCGGGAAACGATCCCTTGTAGTGCCCGAACAATTCGCTCTCAATCAAGTCTTCCGGGATGGCGGCACAGTTCACTTCAACAAACGTCTGCTCCTTGCGCAGGCTCTGCGAGTGGATGGCATGAGCCACGAGTTCTTTCCCCGTTCCTGACTCTCCATAGATCAGCACGCGTCCGTTGGTAGGCGCCATGAGCGCAATCTGCTGACGCAACGCCTTCATGGGTATACTGTCACCCACAATCACGCTCTTCATCTGGAGCTGTTTTTTCAGCTCAAGATTCTCATGGCGCAGCCGCTTCGACTCGGTCGCATTCTTTATTAGAATGAGCGTCTTTTCGATGGACAGCGGTTTCTCGAGGAAGTCGTAAGCTCCGAGCTTTGTTGTGCGCACCGCGGTCTCAATGGTTCCGTGGCCGGAGATCATGATGACTTCCGGCGGATTCTCGAGCTCGCGAATCCTTTGCAATGTTTCCATGCCATCGATACCCGGGAGCCATATGTCGAGCAGAACGACGTCGAAAGCGTCTTTGCGCAACAGGTCCAGGCAGGCTTCTCCGCTTTCGACTCCAGAGGCAGCGTGGCCCTCGTCCGCAAGAATGCCGGTAAGAGAGTCGCGAATTCCGGCTTCGTCGTCGACGATCAGGATGTTAGACATGTTGGGCAGTGACGGCGGCTGGAGTGGCGTCAAGAACCACCGGCAACTCGATAATAAATCGCGTCCCGACGGGCCGGTTCTCCTCCACGCGGATCGATCCGTGGTGGTCCTCCACAATCCGGCTCACAATCGCGAGCCCTAGCCCGGTGCCGCGTTTTTTCGTCGAAAAATAAGGTAAGAACAGCTTCTCCTTGAGCTCGCGCGTAACGCCATGGCCGGTGTCTGAGACGACTATCTCTACCGCGTCACGGCTCGCAACCAGGGCGGTCGAAATCTCGATTTCCCGGACGATTGAATCACGCAACGCTTCTGCCGCGTTGTCCACAAGATTTGCAACCGCACGTTTCATCGCTTCGCTGTCGGCCATGACTTTGGGCAGATCGGATGCCAGCGACTTGCGCACAATGATGTTTTCCAGCCTGCCTGCGAACAGGGAAAGAGAGTGCTCAACGACATCATTGATGTCAGAAGCTTGCAGCTTCGCCACCGGAAAGCGCGCAAGCGTCGAAAATTCGTCTACCAGGCGGCGAACGGTTTCTACGGCGCCGGCGATCGTATTCGCGCACGCGCGGACTACGCTTTCCGTCGCCGGGTCCGAGGGAGCAGAACGGTCCAGTTGCCGCTGTATCCGCTCTGCTGATAGAGCGATTGGGGTCAGCGGATTCTTGATCTCGTGTGCAACCCGGCGCGCCACTTCGCGCCATGCCGCTTGCTTCTGTCCTTTCAGCAGGTCCGACAGATCTTCGAAGACGATGACATATCCGGAACGCTCCTCGTGATGCCGCAGCGTCGCCAGCGTAACCGCCACATTCAGCGACGTGTGCGGCAATTGCATCTCCATCTGGCTGGTCGTTACGCCCATTCTGTCGGCCCGTCGCAACAACGGGTCGAAGTCTTCCAGAACTTCAGCCGGAAAGACGTCAGCAAGCGTAGCGCCGAGAACGATCTCTCTGAAAGCGTCGTGCCCCGAATCGGGATGAAACATCCGCAGCAGAGCTTGGTTCGCATGCGTTACGCGGCGGTCCGCATCCAGGGAAAGCACACCCGTTGGGATACTTTCGAGAACCGTCTCCATCTGACGGCGCCGCTGATCGAGTTCTGCATTGACCGCGCTCAGATCCCGGCTCGATGCTTCAATCTGCCGCCGGCTGGCCTCCAGGTCCTCAGCCATACGGTTGAACGACCGCACCAGGTCTCCTATTTCGTCCGCTGCACTAACGTCGACACGATAATCGAGGCGTCCGCGGGAAATTTCCTGAGTGGCCTCCGCCAGTGCCGAGAGTGGCCTTGTCACAATCTTTGAAAGGAAAAGGGCCAGCCATGTCGTCACAAACAAGACGATCATCGTCAGCAGCAAGAGCAAGCTCATGTACGTTCGGCGCACGATGCGCCGATCGCGGGCGAGGTCGTAGTAGCGCCGCTGGCTTTCCTCCACCTGGCGTACGGTCTGCGAGAATTCCCGCGGCAGTGGAATCGCGACAAGAATCGCGCCGCCCCCTTCGACGGGCGCACTGCCGAGGGTGTAGTCGATGTCCTGCCATGTGAACTGTGCCGGGCGGTTGGCCACCGCATCGGCGAGCGGAAGCCTCGGCTTTAAAACTGCCCAGGGAGCGGGCGTGTTGTAGCTGGCTTCGACCTTGTCGTCGCGGACGGCCAAGACGAATCCGCCCTGCAGAGTAAGTTGGCGGCTTTGAAATTCATCGACCATCCCGGAAAAACCGTGCCCTGTAAACCCTCGTTCGATCTCCGGAGATGCTGCAATTGCAGTCGCTTCGGCCCGGGCATTCTGCATTCCATAGCTGGCGAGTAGGGTAGCCATGGCGCGGGTGTCAGCCCGGACTTCCTCCACCGGCGCGGAGAACCATTTGTCAATCGAGCGGTTCATCAGGCCATACGCGAACCAGTACATCACCATGACGGGAACAAAAGAGAGCAGCAACGCTCCCGCCACCATCCGTGTGCGGAATTTCGAGCCTAGAACTCCCAACCGGCGCTCTGCAAAAAGCTTTAGCAGATTCCGCATCAGCACGAAGCTCAACGCCACGAATAGCAGAAAAATCAGCGCCGACAGCGCCGCGAACACAACGATGTCTTGATTATTTCCCGGCCGTAGAAACGGCAGGTCGAAAGAGGTCTCAGAGACCAGAACGGCGAGAAGCAAAAAGACGCAGATCGAGAGCAGGATGATGACCTGCTTGCGATACGAGGTCTTTGCCGGACGAATTGGAGTTGCCTGCGCCACCGGAGTCGCGGCCCGGAATCATCGGAAACAGGCCTGAAACGCCATTATAGAGGGCATTTGCAGCGGGCGCGAAAATTCGAGGATCCAGGCCAGTCGTCCGGTGCTGAGCGCACGCAGAATCAGCGTGTAGCGGTTTGTCGGGACATTTCCTGAATCATTGCGTCATAAGCAGGTTTGGTTTGATAGCTGCCATCAAAAGGCAGTGCTGCTCCCCGCATGCCGTGGGTATGCGAGCCGATCCATGAGTATTTATCCGTGAAGCCCCAGGTTTGTACAGCAGTGCAACCCGGGTTTTGCAAACAAACATGCATAACACTGCGGTACAGATTGGCCTGCCCAACCACATCTTCTTTCGTCGGTGTGCCATCCCGTTGTAGAGGCAAAGACACATCCAATTCCGTAATGTGTACCTGAAGCCCCAAAGCCGTCAGCCGGGCGATATTTTGGACGACACCGGAGACATCGTAATCCAGTCTCGAGAGGTGCATTTGCAATCCAACTCCGTCGATTGGAACGCCGCGATGCTTGAACTCCTTCACCATTTCGTAGACGGCGTCAGATTTGCGCGTCATTCCCTCGGCTCCATTGTCGTTATAGAAAAGCAAAGCCTTCGGGTCCGCTTCATGCGCCCATTGGAAAGCCTGCTCTACGTATGCCGCACCGCGGTTTGCGAAACCGATGCCGGGCTGGTTGTACCAGGGAGAATCCTTGAATTGCCCCCGCTCGTCGAGAGCTTCGTTGACGACATCCCAGGCGAAGACCTGCCCTGCGTAGTGTTCCATTACGCGCTTGATGTGCTGTTGCAGCAGTTCGGAGGCCTGCGCTGGGTTGAGTTTTCGCTGCGCCAGCCAATCTGGATTGTTGTGATCCCAAACCAGGCAATGACCGCGTAGCTTCATTCCATGAGCATGGGCGAATGCGGCGATTTCGTCTCCTCCGCGGAAGTCAAAATAGTTCGGGCTCTGGCGGATTACCCACCACTTCATCGCGTCTTCCGGTTCGATCATGTTGAACTCGCGCGCGAGAGTCGCGGAGTAAGCCGCCTCCGTCAATAATCCAGGCCGCACAGCCGTGCCGATCAGAATGCCCGCCCTTTCCGCCGTTTGGCGGAGAGCGACCGGCGCCGCTGCACGACTCGGCAACAACAGCGCGAGAAAAAAGATGGGAATGAACCGCGGCATGTCTAGGCTAGTTAACTACCGGGCAGGAATTGCTGTAAAGGGCATCCGTCACACTTGGGATGTGATTTTCCACAGTAGTGCTTGCCCACCCCAACGATCAGCCCATGCATCTCGTTAAAAATCTGCACGAGAGCGCCGCGCTTAGTTGTGCTCATGGCGGAAGGCGGGTGGCTGGCACCGCGGAACCCAGGTTCTCGCCCCAGAGACAAATCGTAAAAATGGTCGCGATGCAGCTCCGCAAGCGGAGCGAGCGCCCTTTCGAACAATTCGCGGATCTCCTCATATTTGGCCGTCGCGGCCGATATCCGGTGCCGTTCGAGCAGTCGACGCGTGTAGGCGTCCACCACGAAGACCGGATGATTGCCGGCATAAAGCAGGATTGAATCAGCGGTTTCGGGCCCGACTCCATTCAGCTCCAACAATTCTTTGCGGATAGAAGTTGTCGGCTGTGCGAAAAGAGCATCCAGCGACCCGTGATATCGCCGATCCAGGTAAGACACGAATGTTTTGAGACGCGCCACCTTCTGCCGGAAATATCCGGAGGGCCGGATCAGCCGTTCAAGGCGCGGAAGACGCGTTGTTCGGATTCCCTCCACGCTCAAAACATTGGCAGCCCGCAAGTTTGCCAGCGCGCGTTCCACGTTGGTCCATGCCGTGTTCTGGGTGAGATAAGCGCCCACGATCACTTCAAACGGTGTTTCCGCCGGCCACCAGTGCTGTGGGCCCCAGTTCGCAGCCAGCGTGCTGTAATAATCGCGAAGATCTTTTTCGGATTGCGTTCCCGGCAAGAGTTCAACCTCGATTCGAGTCTAACCGAGCATCTGCAAGCTACGCACAGCTCCGACGCAGCAGCCCTTTCCTTACCTTAGTGCATGTACTTGGACGCGGGAATCGTTTCTAAGGCCAGCAAAAAGCGCGAATGACGCGCCTTTTTCTTCAACCGCGCTGTTTTGTTGAAGATGCGCGCAAAGGTCAAGTACCAAAGTAAGTGGTGAAGTAATTCGCTTGCGTTGACAATTTATGTCAACGCGAATGAGCTGCATCTCCCTCCCCGCAAAACGGGCAGCCTTTGCGCTATGCCTGCCGGATTGTCAGGCGTTGTTCGACCCGCGTGGATAGGAGATCGACGTATGTCTCAACGGCTGGGTGACCTTCTCGTCAAAGAGAAGATCATTACCCCAGAGCAGTTGGAACAAGCGAATAAGGTCCAGAAGGAGCAGAGCTGCCGCCTTGGATCGGCGCTGGTGAAGCTCGGCTTCCTCACGGACGAGGATGTCACCAACTTCCTCTCCCGGCAATATGGCGTCCCAGCCATCAATCTGTCCTATTTCGAAATCGATCCCGCAGTCGTCAAGCTGATTCCTTTCGAGACCGCCAAGCGCTACCAGATTCTTCCGCTCAGCCGCGTGGGTGCGTCGCTCACTATCGCGATGGTTGATCCCACGAACGTCTTCGCCATGGACGATATCAAGTTCATGACCGGCTTCAATATTGAGCCAGTTGTGGCTTCGGAAAGCTCGATTCTGGCCGGAATCGACAAAGCCTACGGAGCGACGAAAGAGGAAGATCTCGAAGCGGTCATGCAGTCGATGTCTGAGTTGAGTGATGAAGACGTCGAACTGCAGGCCGAGCAGCAGGAAATCGGGCTTTCGGAGCTGGAAAAGGCTGCCGATGAAGCTCCCGTCGTGAAGCTGGTCAACGTGGTCCTGGGCGACGCGGTCAAGCGCGGTGCCAGCGACATCCACATCGAGCCCTACGAAAAAGAATTCCGCGTTCGCTTCCGCATTGACGGAATACTCCAGTCAATCATGTCTCCGCCGATGAAATTAAAAGACGCGATCACTTCGCGTTTGAAGATCATGTCGAAGCTCGATATCAGCGAGAAGCGACTCCCGCAAGACGGCCGCATCATGCTGAAAATGAATGTTGGGGGACGCAAAAAGCAGCTCGACTTCCGTGTCAGCACGCTGCCTACGCTGTGGGGCGAAAAGATCGTGCTTCGGTTGCTCGATAAAGAGAACTTGCGCCTCGACATGACCAAGCTCGGCTTTGAGCCCGAGTCGCTGGTGAAATTCGAAAAAGCCATTCTTAAGCCCTACGGCATGGTGCTGGTTACGGGGCCGACGGGTTCCGGAAAAACCAATACGTTGTATTCGTCGATCGCACGGCTCAACCAGCCCGACACCAACATCATGACCGCGGAAGACCCGGTCGAGTTCCAGTTGGGCGGTGTGAACCAGGTTCAGATGAAGGAGCAGATCGGCTTGAACTTCGCCGCCGCCCTCCGTTCATTCCTGCGGCAGGATCCCAACATCATTCTGGTGGGCGAGATTCGAGACTTCGAAACCGCAGAAATTGCCATCAAGGCGGCCCTCACGGGACACCTTGTGCTCTCGACTCTGCACACCAACGGCGCCCCGGAAACCATTACCCGTCTGATGAACATGGGTATTGAACCTTTCCTGGTCGCCACCTCGGTGCACCTCATCTGTGCGCAGCGGCTGGTGCGCCGGGTCTGCAAGGACTGCACGGAAACCGTAGAAGTTCCCGTACAGACTCTTATTGAAGAAGGATTCACTCCGGAAGAGGCCAAGACCGTCAAGATTCAAAAAGGCAAGGGCTGCAGCGTCTGCAACAACACGGGATACAAGGGGCGCTGCGGTTTATACGAAGTGATGGAAGTCGACGACGAGATCAGGGAATTGGTCCTGGTCGGAGCCTCCGCCGTCGAGTTGAAAAAGAAGGCGATCGAGCGCGGCATGATCACGCTCCGCCGCAGCGGCCTGATCAAGGTGGCCGCGGGTATGACAACACTCGAAGAAGTCGCGCGCGAGACGATTCATTAGAACCGTCGTTAGCCGGAAGTCGTTCGTCGGTTCGCCAACGACGAATAAAAGCCAACGACGAAAGACGCATTTAAAGATTCGAACGGAAAGGGAAACTTTGCCATGGGTTTGTCGTTAAGCGATCTGCTCAAACGAATGCTGGAGATGAACGGCAGCGATCTGCACATTACCACCAACTCGCCGCCGCAGATTCGTGTGCACGGGCACCTGGTACCGCTCGATCTCCCGCAGATGACGCCGGCCGAGACCAAGCAGCTGGCTTACAGCGTGATGACCGATTCGCAGAAGCACCGCTTTGAAGAAAGTCTGGAACTCGACTTCTCCTTCGGCTTGAAGGGCCTGGCCCGTTTCCGTGCCAACGTCTTCAACCAGCGCGGTGCAACAGCAGCCGTCTTCCGTCTGATTCCCTTCGAGATCAAATCTTTCAATCAGCTCGGCCTTGCGCCCGTGGTGAGCAAGCTTTGCGACAAGCCGCGCGGCCTCGTGCTGGTGACCGGGCCGACCGGCTCCGGCAAGTCGACGACACTCGCGTCCATGATCGACAAGATCAATAGTGAGCGCCACGATCACATCCTGACGATCGAGGACCCGATCGAGTTCGTGCACATGAACAAGAACTGCGTCGTGAACCAGCGCGAACTGCACGCCGATACCAAGAGCTTTACCGACGCGTTGCGCGCCGCGCTCCGTGAAGATCCCGATGTGGTTCTGATCGGCGAAATGCGAGACCTGGAAACCATCGAGTCGGCGCTGCGAATCGCCGAGACTGGCCACTTGACCTTCGGAACGCTCCACACCAACTCGGCCACTTCCACCATCAACCGTATCATTGACGTCTTCCCGGCCCACCAGCAACCGCAGATTCGCGCTCAGCTTTCGCTGGTGCTTGAAGGCATCATGTGTCAATCGTTGCTGCCCCGCATCGATGGCAAGGGCCGCGCCATGATCATGGAAATCCTGGTGCCCAACGCCGCGGTGCGCAACCTGATCCGCGAAGACAAGATTCACCAGATTTACTCCGCCATGCAGTCCGGACAGGAAAAGTTCGGTATGCAGACCTTTAACCAAGCCCTCGCGACCTGTTATTTCCAGAAGCAAATTTCTCTGGAAGTAGCCATGGCGCGTTCCAGCAACGTTGACGAATTACAGGAAATGATTAACCGCGGCGCCAGCCTGCTCAGCCGTCCCACGACGGCCGGAACCACACTGGCGCGGGGGGCGGCTCCGTCGAAACACTAGGACCGCAAATGAATTGGTTGCATGAAAACGGTACGTCAGTGAGGAGAGGCTAAACACCATGCCAGTTTTTACCTATTCGGGCAAGGACGCCGGCGGACAAAAAGTCAGCGGCGAACGGATGGCTCCCAACAAGCAGTCGCTGGCCCAGGCGTTGCGCCGTGAGCGCATCACGCCCGGCTCCATCCGCGAAAAGGGCAAGGAATTCTCGTTGCCGACGTTCGGTTCCGGCAAGGTTGCGGTCAAGGACATCGCCGTTTTCTTCCGGCAGTTCTCGGTCATGATCGATGCCGGCCTGCCGCTGGTGCAGTGTCTCGAGATTCTCGCTGCCAACCAGGAAAACCAGGCCTTCCAGAAGACGCTTACGGGCGTTCGTACCACGGTAGAAGGCGGTGCGACTCTGGCCAACGCCATGCGTCAGTACCCCAACGTTTTCGATGACCTCACGACCAACATGATCGAGGCCGGTGAAACCGGCGGTATTCTCGACATCATCCTGCAGCGTCTCGCCACGTACGTGGAAAAGGCGGTCCGCCTGCGGTCCGCCGTGAAGTCGGCGTTGATCTACCCGGTGGCCGTGGTCAGCATCGCCGTCCTCATCGTTGGCGCGCTGCTCAAATGGGTCGTTCCGATTTTTGCCAACCTGTTCGCTGGACTCGGTGTGAACCTGCCACTCCCGACGCGAATCGTCATGGGACTTAGCGCTTTCGTCCAGACCTTCTGGTGGATCTTCCTGGTCGGCGGCATCGGCCTGTTCTTCGGAGTCAAACAGATCCGCAAGCATCCGCGCGGAAAGTATTACTTTGATAAAGGGCTGCTGCATCTACCCGTGATCGGGTCGCTGTTGCGCAAGATTGCGGTCGGCCGCTTCACCCGTACTCTGGGCACGCTGATCACCTCCGGCGTGCCGATCCTCGAAGGCCTCGCGATTACAGCGCGGACTTCGGGCAACGCTGTCCTGGAAGAAGCCTTGATGAAAGTCCGCAAGGCGATCGAAGAGGGCCGCACCATCGTCGATCCGCTGCGCGAGTGCGGCGTATTCCCGAATATGGTGACGCAGATGATCGGCGTCGGCGAAGCGACCGGCGCAATGGATTCCATGTTGCAAAAGATTGCCGACTTCTACGAAGAAGAAGTCGACGCAGCCACTAAAGATATGCTGGCCATGTTGGAGCCGGCGATCATAGGCACCCTCGGCATAACCATTGGCGGCATCGTGATTTCGCTCTACATGCCGCTGTTCGCCATGATTGCCAAGCTGGCTGGATAAAGCAGGTTTCAACGGTTGACAGGTTTCGAATTCACAAAGGGCTTGGGGAGTTCCGTCAGTTCCCCGAAACCTTGAAACTTTGAAACCTGGAATCTGTAAACCTTGAAACTTTGAACCTTTGAAACTTTGAAGCCTGCCTCCGAGCAGGCCCCCGAGATTGCGCGAAGCGCATGCACTCAACTTTTGACGAGCGGAATTGGCTGATTTGGCTGGTTAAGGTCAGAATCTTCATCCTGACCCTCCTGCTGGCGGTCGAATTGGCGGTCGCGCAGCTTACTCCGGCGCCGCTCCCGATGCGCCTTTTCCTCAGCACAATTTTTTTCTGGTACTGCTTGTCTCTGTTTTATGTACTCCTGCTTTCGTTCTGGCAGGAGCACCGAATTCAGGCTTTGCTCCAGGTTTTGACCGACCTGGTCCTCGTCAGTCTCGTGATTCACGAGACTGGTGGCTGGGATAGTTCCCTCAACTTTCTTTATCCCCTCGTGATCATTGTGGCCAGCGTGCTTTTGCCGCGCGTATGGGCCCAACTGATCTCGGCCCTCGCTTTCATTCTTTATGGGACGGTACTCGATCTGAATTACTACGGCGTCGTCCCGTCGTACTGTACGACCCATCCTGGCCTGAAGGCACTGCAGGCGATCGTTTTCGTCAATCTGTTCGCCTTTCTCGCCGTCGCTTATCTCGCCGGGCTCCTGACCGCGAAACTGCGCCAGGTTGGCGTGCAACTGAAAGATACCAGCGGCGCGCTCGAAAACCTGCAGGCGCTGCACGAGAACATCATTCACTCGGTGAGCAGCGGCCTGATTACCACCGGCCTCGACGGGCGGATCACTCTGGTGAACGCGGCGGCTCAGAAGTTGCTGGAGCGCACCGCTACCGACCTCGTCGGAACCCCCGTCGGGCGGCTGTTCCTTGATCCCTTGCCCACGGTGGAGTCTCAAAACCATCACGCCGAAGTGCGCTTCGATCTGCCCACCCGCTTCCGCAAGACGTTTCGCGTGCGGGTTGCGGCCTTGACCGTCCCGGAGCGAGAGGATTTCGGATATGTCTATGCTTTCGACGACCTCACCGAAATCAGGCGCCTGGAGCGGGAAGTGCGCATGCAGGATCGCTTGGCGGCCGTAGGGCGCCTGGCCGCCGCCATCGCCCACGAGATTCGCAACCCGCTCACCTCAATCGCCGGCTCGGTCAGCATGCTATCCGGAGTGCCGGAGATGAGCGAGGAGCATCGCCATCTGCTCGACATCGTAACCCGCGAGTCCCAGCGTCTGAATGCCATCATCACCGATTTCCTGGCCTACTCCCGCCCGAAGCAGTACCACTTCGGCAAAGCCGACCTGATTCAGTTGGTGGAGGACACGCTCACACTGCTCGATCACCGCCTGGCCGCCGAAGAGACCGGCATCACCATCCGGCGCCAGTTCTCCGTGGGAGAAGCCTGTGTTTTCGGGGACGGCGACCGGATCAAGCAGGTGTTCTGGAATCTTTGCGAAAACGCCGTCCGGGCGATGAAGGGTGGAGGCACACTCACCATCAGTGTTGAATCACTGGGCGACGACTGGCAGGTGGGTGTGAGCGACACCGGTACCGGCATGACTCCGCAACAGATCGAGAAAATTTTCGAGCCCTTTCAATCGAACTTCGAGGGCGGTACTGGCCTCGGGCTGGCCATTGTTTACCAGATCGTGCAGGCGCATGAGGGCAAGGTGTGGGCGCGCTCCAAGCCAGGACAGGGAACTACCTTCGTTCTGCGCTTGCGCCGTATGGACGCTGAGGCCGGTGCTTTGGTCGGGCCCATGGTAGCGGCAAAGGGTGATGTCCTGACTCTGTCGCAGCCTCTGGCGGCCGCGGCAGGAGGGAGGTCCCGTGGCTAACATTCTGGTCTGTGACGACGAGCGCTCCATCTGCGAAATGCTCGATATCTCCTTGCGCCGCGAGGGCCACCGGATCGAGACCGTTCAGAACGGGCAGGCAGCCAAGAACAAGATTGATGGCGCGCTTTACGACGTGATCATTACCGACATCAAGATGCCCAATGTGGATGGCATCGAAGTCCTGCGTCATGCCCATAAGGTTTCGCCCGATTCGGCTGTGATCCTCATTACGGCCGTCGATGATTACGAGGCCGCCGTCGAAGCAGTGAAGGCGGGAGGCGCCTCCGACTATATCCGCAAGAGCCCCGGCTTGGTCGACGAGATCAAACTGGCGCTGAATCGCTCGCTCGAAAAGCTCAATCTCAGCCGTCAGAACTTCGCCCTTCGCCGCGATGCCGCGACCCGCAACTCGCTCGATAACATCATCGGCTCCAGCGCGGCCATGGAAAAGTTGAAGCAGACAGTTCGCACCGTCGCTTCCACGGCCAGCACCGTACTCATCCATGGGGAGAGCGGCACCGGAAAAGAACTCGTCGCCCGGGCCGTGCACGTTTGCTCGCCGCGCGCTACCGAGGCCTTCGTCTCCGTCAATTGCGGAGCGTTCCCCGAAACTCTTCTGGAAAGCGAACTCTTTGGCTATCTCAAAGGCGCATTTACAGGAGCAAGCCAGAACAAGCGCGGACTCTTCGAGGTCGCCGACGGCGGAACCATCTTTCTCGACGAAATCAGCGAAATGACGCTGGCCATGCAGGTCAAGCTGCTGCGTGTACTGCAGGAACGCACGGTACGCCCGGTCGGCAGCACCAGCGAAATCTCGATCGATGTCCGGGTTATCGCCGCCACCAACCGCGAACTCGACAAGGCGGTCACCGAGAACCTTTTCCGCGAGGACCTTTATTACAGGTTGAACGTGATCCCGATTCGCGTGCCTCCGCTGCGCGAACGCCGCGAAGATATTCCGCTACTGGCCAACCATTTCCTGAAAAAATACGCGACCGCCTCCGGGCGCAGCATTCTGCGCGTGCACGCCGGATCACTTTCAGCGCTTTGCGAGTACGACTGGCCGGGCAACGTCCGACAGCTGGAGAACACTGTCGAGCGCGCGGTTGCCCTAGAAACCAGCGAAGAACTGCACGTGGAAATTCCGGCCGAGCGCCCCAAAGCGCGCGCCGCTGCTGCCGCCATGGGCGCCGGCGGCCTGCCGGAGATCGGTTCCGATATGACGATTCCCGACGGCATGCAGATGGAGAATTACGTCGCCGGTATCGAACGATCCCTGCTGCAGAGCGCCCTCAACCAGAGTGGGGGCGTGCAGACCAAAGCCGCCGATGTACTTGGCATCTCCTACCGCTCATTCCGCCATTTGATGAAGAAGTACGGGTTGTAGCTTTCAGCTATAGGCCGTTGGCTCAGTAGTGCTTCCTATTGCAGGGTTTCCGACCATTTTTGCTGACTGAGTGTTTCAACACCGACAGGAGTTAACACTCCTCGATCTTCCGAGGCCCAAAAGCCGAAGGCTGAGAGCTGACAGCTAGCTTTTCTTCAACTGCTGTTTCCACCCCAGCACTCGCGCCTTAGCGCCTTCCGCTTCGGCCTCGGCGATCATTCCCTTTTTCTGGTAGAGAACGGATAAGCTCGTGTGGGCAAGCACATCATCAGGATCGATCTCCGCAATCTTCCGTGCAACTTCAATTGCCTCGTCGAAGCGTTGTAAATCTTGCAAAGCCCGTGCCAGCCCATGCATGGCCTCGGTAAAATCCGGGTCCGCTTCTAACGACTCCTGGTAAGCAACCACTGCTTTCACCAGGTCGCCTTCCGCCATGAGATCTAATGCGGCGTAGTAGCGCTCTTCGGCCTTCTGGCGGGCGTTTTCGTCAGTCATGGAGAGGTATTCCCAGGCGGAGAATGGATTTTAGCATGATGCAGCTACAGTCTCCTGGCTGCACATTCGAGCGAAACCGGAAGGTTTCCTCTGCTCCAAAGAGCCCGAATCATCATGCCGAAAGTACTTCCAAAAGCTCGCTGAATCATAGGCGGGCAACTGGTTTTATGGTAATTATGTGTCACTATGCGCTCCCGTCTACGCTTCCTCTGGAACGCCACCAAGGGACATCGCCTCGCTCCCTGGCGCAGTCCGTATCTACTTTGGCGCATTGAAACCTATACCGGCGTCAAGATGACTCAGATTGGTTTTTTGGAATTCTGGGAGTTTGTGTGGCGAGAGCGCAGCGAGCTGTTGCGGTTTCTGAAGTGGACGGGACAGATGGAGCGGTATGCGCATCCGAGGCCGCGGAATCCCTAGAGTGTTTGGTGGTTTGAAAGAGACCCAGTTACTTGCCCGCTGCCGCCGCCTCGCCTAGTACCACGCTGACTTCCGTGCCTTTTCCCGCCCCCGTGAGTTGTGCGGCGGGCGCCCGATTTGCCGAGATCTCCAGATACCCCATGCTGCCGAGGATGCCGAATACCTCTCCCGGCGCGCCTTCGGCATAGTTTGAGCGGATGGCCGTGATCTCCTTGCTTCCAACCGCGATCTTGAATGCGCCAGGCTTCGCCTTGAACAGCGCTGGAATATCTTGCGGTGTGATATTGGTGATCAGGTTTCCGAAGCGGTCCACCTTCAATACAACTGCGCGTATGCGGTTTTCGCCAGCCGCTTTCGGACGGGGCGCTGCGAAACGCACAAAGTCTTCGATCTCATCTCCGAACTTGTGCGAGTCGACTTGTTTGGCAAGATAAGCCGCGACCGGCGCAAAAACGTCTCGCCCATGAAAAGTGTTGCTAACGGGTTGGTGGAAGTAGTGGTCAGACGTGACATGCCGGACGTGAATTCGCTCTTCCCGCGCGTATACCATCGAGAGCACGCCATTGTCGGGCGCCACAAAATGATATCCATCACTGGAGGCGATAATCGGCCGTCGCGTCGTACCCACCCCTGGATCGACAACTATGAGATGCACCGTCCCAGTCGGAAAATACGAGTAAGTCTGCGAGATCGCGATGGCGCCGTCTAGCACATCAAACGCCTGCACAGCATGCGTGATGTCAACGACGGCCGCTTCCGGCACGATTTCGAGAATAACTCCCTTCATCGCGCCCACAAAATGATCATTGGTCCCAAAATCGGTGGTAAGAGTAATAATCGGACGATGCGCCAAACTGGTTCCTCGCTGGAAGAAGAATAGGAGACGAGATTTTTCCCGATAATCCGAAGTTACTTGCCTGGGAAGCGGGCGTCAAGGCACCGAGGTAATGATTGGAAAAGTGCGGAGTCGTTTCGTGACGAACGAACGGCGATCAGCCAGCCGTTGGCACAACGTGCACACGCGAATGGACGAAGGGGAGTCGAATGATGGTGAGAAGACAGAATGAATTGACGTGGATTTTGAATCTTACGCTCGTACTGATTGCCGCTTCTGCTTTGGCACAGAACCAGCAGATCACGGCACAGCAAGTGGTTTCACAAATCCAGAAGCAGATTGGAATGCAGTGGACGCAGGGCACGGTCGACACCTTCAAGGCCGGGGACCCCAACACGCCTGTAAAGGGCATCGCCGTGACCATGATGGCGACCATGGATGTGCTGGAGCGCGCGTCCAAAAAAGGCTTGAATTTTGTAATTACTCACGAGCCTACTTTCTACGCCCATCTCGATACCCCCGAAGGTATGCCCGCGACCGATCCGGTGTGGGCGGAGAAGAAGGCATTTATAGAAAAGCATGGCATGGTCGTGTGGAGATTCCATGACTATTGGCATCTACGCCATCCCGATGGAATCGAGGCCGGCATGGTCCATGCGCTCGGATGGGAGAAATTTCAGAAGCCGGACAACCAATTCCTATTCGTGGTCCCGCAAACGACAGTCCAAGAATTAGCCGAGGACGTATCCCGGAAACTGGAATCACCCGTGGTGCGCGTAGTCGGGGACTCTGCGATGAAGGTAACCAACCTCGCGTTGAGTCCCGGAGCCGCCGGATTCGAGCATGAGACGCATCTGCTGGAGCGCGACGACGTCCAGGTACTGCTCGTTGGAGAGACTCGCGAGTGGGAGACCGTGGAATATGCCGCCGATGCCGCTACACAAGGCCGGGAGAAAGCTCTCATCGTGATTGGACACATCCCCAGCGAACAAGCGGGGATGGAGGAGTGTACCCGCTGGCTCAAAGAATTTGTGAAGGATGTGCCGGTGGAATTCGTTCCGGCGAAGCAGCCGTTCTGGGCCGTGAAATAAGCGACAGTTTAAAACAGTCGGAGATGAGCAGGCCATGAATCGTCGAGAACTACTGAAGGCAGCGGGAGCGTTAGCGGCCGCCTCATCTGCATCTATGGCGCAGACCAACTCAAACTCACAGCCGCGCAAGAGCAAAATCGTAATCACCGGCGGTCATCCTGGCGACCCGGAGTACGGTTGCGGCGGGACCGTTGCCCGACTCACTTCCCTTGGACACGAAGTCGTGCTGCTGTATCTGAATGACGGTGCGTGGGAGACCTCTGCTTCCGTGAGAATGGCGGAAGCAAAGCGAGCCTGCGAAATCCTCAAGGCACGTCCTGCCTATGCGAACCAGACCAACGGTCACGCGATTGTCGATAACGCGCACTACGATGCGTTCCAGAAGATTTTGGACACCGAGAATCCCGACGCAGTCCTCACCCAATGGCCGATCGACAATCACGCAGACCACCGGGCCATCGCCAATTTGACTTACGAATCATGGAAGCGGGCAAGCCGCCGGTTCGCCCTCTACTACTACGAAGTGTCAGATGGCGAGGACACAACCCAGTTCCCGGCGCCCACGCATTATGTGGACATCACGACCGTCAGTGATACCAAAAAAGCTGCCTGCTACGCGCACGCCAGCCAGACCCCGGACCGCTACTATGATTTGCAGGACACAGTCGCGAAGTTCAGGGGCTTTCAGAATGGCACCCAACGCGCCGAAGCCTATCTCCAACAGATCGGAAGCCCATCCGACATTTTTTCTATTACGGGCCTTTCATCGCGATAATCGCAAGCGGGCCATCAAAAAGAACGATGAATGCTGTAAAGATGTGCGCTTTCTTGCGGTTATTCGTAGCGAAGCGCTTCAATCGGGTTTAGCCGCGAAGCTTTCAGGGCAGGGAAGAAACCGGAGACGATTCCTACCATCGACAGGATGATGAATGAGGCCATCATGACGCCCATGGACGCGTGCAAAAAGATCGCGCCCTCGTGGTCGGTCGTCTTGTAGAACTCGTCATACAGGGGCATCGGAGGGATGACCCACGTCAGGAATTCGGCCACCAGGATCCCGACCATGCCGCCGATAAACGTCAGCACCAGCGCTTCGAGCAGGAACTGCACCAGGATGTGCCGCGGCCGCGCTCCAATGGCTTTCCGCAGCCCGATTTCGCGCGTACGCTCCGTGACCGACACCAGCATGATATTCATCACGCCAATCCCGCCTACCGCTAGCGTGCAGACTCCAATGAGCCCCAGCACAGCCTGCAGACCGTAGGAGAATGCATTGATCATGCTGCGATCTTCGATCGTGTCCCACTCCGGCGTGGCCTTGTCGTCCTTGGGATCGAAGTGATGCCTCCGGGCCAGCACCTCGCGCACCGCCATCAGCGCCTTCTTGTTTAGCTCCGGCGCAGTCGGCTGAATGATGATCTCGTCGGGATCGCGCAGGTTTTTCAAATCGCGCATCAGGGCAAAGGGGATAAAGGCATTCTCGTTATCCGGCCCCTGATACATCGAATCCTGGATCTTGTTGCGCATGGTGCCGATGACTTCGAAATCCATGCCGCCAATTTCGACGTGTTGGCCCACGCCCGGAGCGCCTTGAAATACTTTTTTGGCCGCCTCATATCCCAGAATCACAACGCGGCGATGATCAGAGAAGTCCGTCTCGCTGAAGTAGCGGCCATCGGCCAAATCCAGCTTCCGCATCTGGCCGTACGGCATATCCACGCCGCGGATCATGATCGACACGACTCGCGTCCCGATTTTGAATCCAAAGTCGCGGTCGATCTCGCCGCTAACGGCGCGCACGATCGGAACTTCGTCGCGGATCGCTTCTACGTCTTCGAGTTCATATTTCACGGGCTTGCCCGCGCGCTGGCCGCCGGCCTGCATGCTCGTCTGCCCCGGCCACATCACGATGACATTGTTCCCCATGTTCAGAAACGCGTGGAGCACGCATCCGCCCAGGCCTTGCCCATATGCAAGCAGCAACACAACGGAAGCCAGGCCCCACACGATTCCCAGCATCGTGAGCGCCGACCGCATCCGGTCCCGCATCAGAGCCTGCCAACCCTGCGAAATGAGCTCTTTTAGAAACATAGTCCGAACGTGCGTTGCTTCAGCCTTGCTGATGTTTCGCAGTGGCAAAGTTTCGCAAACTGTCTTCCTCCGAAAACACTGAAACTTTTGAAACGTGGAACGTTGAAGCCTCGATCTCAACTCACTCCACGTGAATATCTCCCGAGCCGGTCCGAACCGTGAGTAGCGGTCCGCCGCCCCGAACCTTCCCGCGGATGTGCTTGTGCGCTTCCTCGACGCGGCCTTGAACGGTCATCTCGACCGGCGCATCCATGTTGATGGAGCCGGAACTGGTGGAAATGTCCGCGTCGAATGCGGCATTCCCCGGCAATCGCACGCGTACGCCGCCCGATCCCGTATGAAGTTCCCACGCGCCAGTCTGCGTTCCTTCCGCAGTAATGTCTCCGCTGCCGGTCTCGCCGTGAAACGCGCCCTGGATGCCCCGGGCATTGATGCCACCCGATCCTGTATGCAAGTCGATGTCACCCGGTCCAGCTTCCTGAACTTCGATGTCTCCGCTGCCCGTGCCACCTCGGACGGCTCCGGAGATCGATCGCGCCCGTACGTCACCCGATCCCGTCTGCAGGCGGACTTCTCCGGTCAAATTTGTCAGGTGTATGTTGCCCGATCCGGTTTGCACTTCGACATTCCCGTGCGTGCCTTCAATTACCTGGTCGCCGGAACCGCTCTTCGTACGAACCGCCGTTTGCGCTGGAACGGTGATTTCGTAATCAACCGAGATGTCCCGCATGTTCACGTAGTCGATATGCACGTTATTCCCGTCCTGCCGGATCGGAGGATTTTGCTCGATGGCGTGCACATCGCCTTCGCGGCTGCCCATCAGCCAGCGATCGCCAACGAAAATCTTCCCGTGAATTTGCACCGATCCGGAAGCGCCCGCACGGACAGTCACATCGCCCGAACGGGTCAAGACCTCGAGATCAACGGGCCCCGTAACCGAAAGTGTTTTGTCGAAGGTGCCGGAAGGTGACGAGGCGAAGGCGGACGCGGTGGTGAACAAAGCAACCAGCACGGCGGGGAGGATCGCCCGGCTGAAGCAAGAGGCGGAACGGACTTGTCGTGAATTATTCATAACGTAGCGACTCCACAGGTGTCATATCGGCCGCGCGCCGGGCCGGATACATGCCCGCCGTCACGGTAATCAGCGAAAGCGTAAGGATTGACGCAATAATTGAGATCGGCGAAACGATCGGATGAGGAACGAAATCGGGCAACGGCAGAGTTTCCAGCGCGAGGCATGTTCCCATGCCAAAAGTCAGGCCCAGCATCCCGCTCCCGATGGTCAACATCGCCGATTCGGCAAAGAACTGCCGCAGAATATCGCGCTTGGTGGCGCCGATGGCTTTGCGGGTTCCGATCTCGCGCGTGCGTTCCGTAACGGAGACCAGCATGATGTTCATCACCCCGATCCCTCCCAGGCACAGCGTCACGATCGCCACGCAGCCGAAGAACAATGTCACGACGCCGAAAATCTTCGCCAGTTGCTTGGCCCCATCCATCGTGTCCCAGATGAAGAGTGCGTCTTTGTCCAGAGGGTCAAAGTGCCGGACGCGCGCGATCGTTCGCCGCACCTGTAGAACCGCTTCTTCATGAGTCTCCGGATCCCCAACTTCAAATACGATATCGTCGAGGTACCCGCGCGTAATGCCGGCTCCCGGTTTGTCCGGTGGAGGGAAATCGCGCGACACCGCCGAGTAAGGTGCGAAGAGGTAATCGTTGTCAGGCCCGCTGTAATTCGAATTCTGCTTCTTCTCTTGCAGAACTCCGACTACGGAGTAAGGCACGCTTTTCACGAGCACGGTGGCGCCGACCGCCGGTTGTCCTGGGAACAGCTGCCGGTACGCCTTTGATCCCAACACGAGGACGCGCCGGCCTTCGCGCTCGTCATCGTCTGTAATCAGGCGGCCTTCGGAAATCTTCAGCGACCGGAACTGCTGGTACGATGGCCACATTCCAACAACACCGCGGTTCGCAGAGTTAAATTGGCTGACTTCCGGAATCGTCCGTCGTAACTCTGGGCTGACGTTCTTCACCAGGTAGCACTCGTCGCGAATCAGCTCGGCGTCATCGACGTTCAGGTGAATCTCGCGTCCCGCCGCGCGTCCGCCTACCTGAGTGCTGGTCCGGCCTCCCCACGTAATGACGAGGTCCTTGCCCAGCGTCTCCATGTGTTTCTTCTGATCGACGACGAAGCCGCGTCCCAGGCCGACCAGCAAGATCACCGACGAAATTCCCCACACGATACCGAACATCGTGAGGAACGTTCGCATCTTGTGTGCTCGGAACGTCGCCACCGCTTGTCGCAATATTTCGGAGAGAGTCATGGGAGCCGCGAGTCCCGAGTCGTGAGTCGCGAGACGAGTCATCGTTTCGGCTCGGGTCTCGGGACTCGCGACTCGAAGCTGAACTTACTGCAGTACGACCTGATCGCCTTCCTTCAGGCCGCTGAGCACTTCGGTCTTCGCTCCATTTGAAATCCCAATGTTGACGGCAACTTTATCTTTGCCGTCTTTTCCTTTGGGATCCGGGATTTCGACCGAAGCCTTCTTATCCTTGTCGTACAGGATGGAGCCTTCCGGAATCTGCAGGACGTTCTTGTGTTCTTCCAGGATGATTTCGGCGTTGGCAGTCATCTCAGCTTTCAATTCGCCGCCCGGATTCTGAATCGAGACTCGGACTTCAAAGGTTGTGACGTTGTCCTTTTCCACGCCCATTGGAGAAATTTTCGTCACCTTGCCGTCAAACGTCTTGTCTTTGAACGACTCGACTTTGATGCGCGCACGCTGTCCGAGGTAAACCTTGCCAATGTCGCTCTCGTCGACTTTGCCCTTCACGTAGACTTCACTCGTGTCGCCCAACGTCATGACCAGCGTCGCCGTGGATCCCAGGACGAGAATCGAACTTACCGCGTCGCCCATCTGCACGTCGCGCGACAGGACGATGCCATCGATCGGAGAAATGATGTCGGTGTAACTCAGCTGTTCTTCCAACTGCTTCAGGTTGGCCTGATCTTCGACGACTTGTGCCTGCGATTGCGCAATCTTCGCTTTCAATACCGCGACCTGCGCCTTGGCGACATTCTGCTTGTTCACCGCCATGGTGTAATTCTTTTCGGCATCATCCAGCGCTGAGGCCGAAACAACACCGTCTTTCGCCATTCCGATCGCACGGTCATACGCGCGCTTCAGCGGAGGAACATCCGGACCCTCCGCGTCAACCTTGGCGCGCTCGAAATCTGCCTGGGAGCTGGCGAGGTTCGCCTCCGCCGCCTCCAGCGCCGCCTTGGACTGCGCCACCTGCGCCTCGATCTCGACCTTGTCGAGCTGGCATAGCAACTGTCCCTTCTTCACCCGGTCTCCGTAATCGACCAGCAGGTTTTTCACAATTCCGCTGGCTTTCGATTTCACTTCGACCTTCGTGATCGGGGTCACCTTGCCGGTCGCAACCACGCTCTTCGCCAGGTCACCGCGTTCCACCTTGGCCAGCTTGGTCGGATCGATCTTCGTGCCGCCACTCTTGGCCACGATCACGCCAACTGCAATGAGCAGCACGATCACTAGCCCAATACCGCCCCAGATGAATAATCCGCGACGCTTTTTCCTATGATTGCCGTTACCGTTCACAACGCCTCCTTGGGGATTTTGCAGCTCTTTCGGAGTGCTTCACCGCTCGCTCCCGCAGAACGGTGGAAATCTGGGTATTGCAGCTTCACTATCTTCTACGTAGCTGAATTTGTTTTGGTTCCTGCTTTTTTCTTCACAGGAGGAATTTTGACGACCTAGCAAAATCTGGCAACTCGATGATCGGCGACCGTGGAACTTTCGGGTTCTGCCAGTTAGACCCGATGTCTTTCAAAAGGATAGCGGATTCCTGTCGCAAATTTTGTGACCCGGCTCACTCGTGAGCCCTTCCTATGCCGCGCCCAACTACTTTGTAATGTTAAAATTAGCCCTCCATGATCGCCTTTGTGCTGCTCCGGGTCTTGCTGATCCTGCTCCTGGTCGCAGCCAATGCCTTCTTCGCCGCTGCCGAGTTTTCCCTCGTGAGCGTGCGCGAGACCCGAATCCAGCAGCTCATCGATTCCGGACGCATCGGTGCCCGGGCCGTTTTGCGCCTCCATCAGCACCTCGATGAAGTCGTAAATGGTGTTCAACTCGGCATCACCATGGTCAGCCTGACCCTCGGCTGGATCGGCGAGCCCATGGTCGCCCGCTTGGTCGAAGGTATGCAGTTCGTGCACCGCGTTCCGCATTCGGCCATCTACGCGCACAGCATCGCCATTGCCATCGCCTTCAGCCTGATCACTTACATGCATGTGATCCTCGGGGAACTGGTCCCCAAGACGCTGGCGTTGCAGCGAGCCGAGCAAATCGCCCTCGCCGTGGCTGCGCCCATGGAAGCCTTCCTGACCATCGGCCGGCCGATTCTGTTCTTCATGCGCCGCTCCGGCGGCCTCGTATTGCGCCTATTTGGAGCCCAGCTCGCCAGGCGGGGCGGCGCCGTTCACTCGCCCGACGAACTGAAACTTATCGTGACCGCCAGCCGCCAGTTCGGCCAGATCCCGGAATCCCAGGAAGAGATGATCCATAGCGCCATTGAACTCGACAGCATCACGGTCCGCGAGGTCATGGTCGCGCGCCCCGATATCTTCTCGCTGCCCTCCGATCTGACGCTCGATGACGCCCTGGTCCGCGTTGTGGAAGGCCAGCACTCGCGGGTTCCTGTCTACGATCCCCAGCGCGGTCCAGAACACATCGTTGGCGTCCTCTATTACAAGGACCTGATGCGTTGGATGCGTCTCCGCCTCAGCAATCTCGGTCAAACCAGCTCCACCCGCATCTCGAAAGTGCAGATCGGGCAGATCATGCATGACGTGCTGGTTGTGCCAGAGACGAAGGTTCTGGACGAATTGCTTGCGGAATTCAAAGAGCGTCGCCGCCATCTCGCCGTCGTGGTTGACGAATTCGGATCGACTGCCGGCGTGATTACCGTGGAAGACATCCTTGAGCAACTCGTGGGAAATATCGAGGATGAGTTCGACGTTTCACCAAGCGAGCCCGCTCTCGAGGACGAATCGGTGCTGGTGCTGGAAGGTTCCGTGAATATACGAGACCTGGAGGCTGAGTACGGCGTAACCCTGCCCCGCGATGCGGGATTCGAAACGCTCGCGGGGTTCATCCTCGCCCGCCTGCAACGCATCCCGATGCTGCGCGATTCCTTCGAGTTCGAAGGCCGCCGCTATACGGTCGAGGAGATGGAAGGTCACCGCATCGCACGGGTACGAATCGAGAAAATGGCCAAGGTGGAAGGCGAAGCTGAAGCCGCCAAGCAAGTCGGAGATTGAGGTGGAAGCAGTAGCGCCGTCGCAGCGGCGAGTGGTCGCGCATCTCGCAAGCAGGATGGATGATGGGGGAAGGCATTCGTGAATCATGAGGAGGAATTGATCAAAGCGTTCTTTCTACCAACGAAGCGTCAGCGCTACCTTGATTTCATTGCCAAGCCGACGACACGGCGCAAATTCTTGCGTGAGCTTGGCCATTTCAAGCACCTTGATCCGCGTTACGCGCGCGAAATCCGTCTCAGCCCGTCTGGGCTGGAGTCTGTGCTGAAAGGGTTGCGAGTGCCCGACTCCTGCTGGGTAATCTCGGAGGATTCGGAGCTTGATGGAAGGTTGATGTTGGTAAGTGATGTTTTGATCGAACTCGGCCGTCATCTCGGTACGTTTCTCTCTTTCGTGCCGGGCAAGCTAGCCTATTTTGAGGATGAAGACGGTGCCTGGATTCTGCAGCGTCCATGAACGATCTGAAAGTTATCCAGTTGAGAACTGACGGTCCGCCCGCGCAAAAGACGCAAAGCAGCAAACGACTAACGGCCAACAACTAACGACGAACCACGAAATACATAACCACTGAAATCCGTCCTCCAACGCGTCCTCTACACCCTCCCGGTCATCTGGCTGGTGGTCAGCATCGTCTTCCTCCTGATTCACCTGGTTCCCGGAGATCCCATCCAGCAGATGCTCGGGGAGGGCGCGCCGCCAGCCGATATCGCTGCCATCCGCCACGCTTACGGTCTCGACTTGCCGCTCAGAGATCAATACCTGCTCTACTGGAAAGGTGTTCTGCACGGCGATCTGGGACGCTCTATCCGCTACAACCAGACCGTGACGCACATGCTGCTCCAGCGCTACCCCTACACGTTTGAGTTAACGGTGGCCGCGCTGTTCATTGCGATCCTTCTATCACTGCCCGCCGGCGTCTATTCCGCCCAGCATCCCAATCGCTGGAAAGATCGTGTCATCTCCGTTGTCAGTCTCTTCGGGCTTTCCTTTCCCAACATCGCGCTCGGCCCCATTCTCATTATTCTGTTCGCCATAAAACTGGGATTGCTGCCGGTTTCCGGCGCCGGAGGCATTGAGCATCTTGTCCTTCCGGCAATCACGATGGGAGGATCGATGGCTGCGATCCTCACGCGCATGGTGCGCACGTCCATGCTCGAAGAACTGAATCAGGACTATATTCGCACCGCCCGCGCCAAAGGTTTGCCGGAGCGCACTGTCGTATATCGTCACGCCCTGCGCAACGCCATGATTCCGGTTCTCACGGTCCTCGGACTGCAATTCGGTGCGCTGCTGGCCGGCGCGATCGTGACTGAGAAAATCTTTTCCTGGCCCGGCATCGGGCGCCTCACCATCGATGCCATCTCCGCCCGCGACTACTACCTGGTGCAGGGCTGCATCCTCGCGATCGGCCTGACCTACGTAGCAGTAAACTTTCTAACCGATGTTCTGTACACGGTGGCGAATCCGAGGATCAGGCAGTAACTAAAGAAGGGCAGCGTCGAGAGCCGCCCTCCCTCTGAAGCAATTTCGATTGCTTACCGCCGCGCGGCCTGCACCGCCATATCCAACTCCCGCTCCGCGGCTCGCAGATGCTCCTCGGCCTTCACGCCATGGCCGTCCATGTCGTAGTGATTGGCCGCACGGGCACGCTCCATTTCACGAATGGCCTCGTTGACGTGCTTGTGAACGCCATCAAGATCATGCCAGTCGCGAACTTGCGCTGACAAGGCTGCACCCGCAACGAAAGACAAGGCAAGAGCTGAAACCGAAAGAACTTTCTTCATCGATTGGTCCTCTTTGGATTAAGTTTTCTCCGGTGCAGGAAACCGGAACGCCATCTTACGCAAATGTGGAACTCCTGCCGTGTTCCGCACGGACGGGGCATACTTCGGCAACTGGCCACTGAATGCAGTGACCTTCGGAACACCATCTTTTCGAGAGTTTGACAGCCCCGTCACGAATTCGAACACACCTTCCCCGCCGAAGTTGCGTGCCATCTCGGGTTCGAAGTTTGGCGCCGAAGGGGTAATATTTGTAACGTGTTACAGACGAACTTCTTTTTCCTCGCGCGGGCTTGCGGACTGCTGGCCATCTTGCTTTCCACCGCGAATTCCCCGGCACAGAGTGCTGATGATTTCTTCAAGAACTACAAGGGCATTCCCTACGAAGACAGCCGCTATCATGGCGGTGCGCAGAAGATTCCGGGAAAAGTCGAATGCGCTTTCTATGACCGCGGCGGTGAGGGAGTCGCCTATCACGACTCCGATTCGAAGAACAGCGGAAGCGGCGCTCTGAATCCTGCCGACGGAAGCTACCTTAACGAATTTCGCAAAAACGAGGGCGTCGATACTTCCTATACGAAGTTTCACGATGAGATCGATAACAGCCCTTACGAAACGCTTCAGCCTCCTGAAAATCAGCTCTATGTCGGATGGACCGAGCCTGGGGAATGGTTCAACCTCACCGTGCAGGTCGCTCACGCAGGAATTTACACCGCGGATCTTCTGTATACGTCGAATCGTGGTGGATCCATTTCACTCGACGTGAACGGAAGCCCGGCGACGCCCGCTCTAGCGATTCATTCCACATTCAACGCCGCCGACCCCATCGCTTGGCGGCAATGGCATCACTGGAATGTCATGCAGAATCTTGCCCGGCTTCGTCTTCCTGCCGGAACCAGCGTGCTCACCATTCACATTGTCGAAGGGGGAAACATGAATCTGGCTTACTTCGACTTCAAAAGCGTTCCGTAACGTTGGCCCGCTGGTAAGATGAGACCGCATGTCGACTGCAGATATTCCCATTCGCGATGCTTCCCGGCGTTCGCTAATGCTGCAAGGAATGGGGCAAGCGGCGCGCCATAACCCGCTCGCTGCTGCCGGCGTCGTGATGGTTCTCATCTTCGTGATCTTTGCGCTATTCGCGCCCTGGATTGCTTCGCAAGATCCGGCCGCCATTCAACTGCCTGCCCGTCTCAGTTCCTCTTCTTCCGCGCACTGGCTCGGCACTGACGAGCTCGGCCGCGACATTCTCTCCCGGGTGGTCTACGGTGCTCGTATCTCGATGCTCGTCGGCACTTGCGTCGTACTCACCTCGCTCGCTCTTGGACTGGTGATCGGCTCAATCGCCGGATACTACGGAGGAGCCATTGACCGCTTCGTCAACATCGTTTTGATGAATGCGTTTCTGTCGTTCCCGGGCATTCTCATCGCCATTGCCTTCGTCGCCTTTCGCGGCCCGGGCATTTTCAATCTCGTGCTGGCACTTTCACTCGGCGGATGGGTTGGATACGCGCGCCTGGTCCGCGGACAAGTCCTGGCCGCGCGCGAACGCGAATTCGTCGAAGCTGCCCGCGCCCTCGGCGCCAGTGATCTCCGCATCATCGTCTTCCACATTCTCCCGAACATCATCCAGCCCGTGATCGTGCAGGCTGCCATCGGCATGGCCGGGGCTATCCTCGCCGAAGCCACCATGAGTTTCCTCGGCCTCGGTGTACCACCGCCAACGGCCAGCTGGGGATCGATGCTCAACGATGGCCGCTCGTATTTATTCAACGCCCCGCACCTCGTGGTCTTTCCCGCGCTCGCGGTCATGCTGGCAGTTCTGAGTTTTAATTTCATCGGCGACGCCCTGCGCGACTATCTCGATCCTCGTTCGCGCATCGAGGCCGGGATCTAGCCTCCACCCGAAAGTATTAAAACCTGCTTCCGGTGCGGTTTTTAGCCTGCAAGTCCCTCAATTTGCTTCCAAAAAATTCGCACAACATTTCTTTACACTCCGTGTTTCTTTCCCATGAGTGGCCACGCAGTATCAAGACTCAATAGATCAGGATGAAAGGGAGAGATCCATGAAGAACCAAGTGAAGATCAGTGTCTTGACCGCGGCGTTGGCTTTGTTGGCGCTGCCGGTCTTCGCGCAAAGCAATTCGCAGCCTGTTACCGGCCAGACCATTCAGGATCGCAAAGAAAATCAGCAGGACCGCATCGCGAATGGTGTTGCCAGCGGACAACTCACCGCCGGCGAAACCTCCAACCTCGAGAAAAAGGAATCGAGTTTGAACCAGGAAGAGCGCGACATGCGCAAGCTCGATAATGGCAAGCTCACCAACGCCGACAAGGCGACGCTGAACCAGCAGCAGAACCAGCTCTCGAAACAGATCTACCAGGACAAGCACAACTCTGCGGTGCAAAACACAAATCCGAAGAGTGAGGTCGGCGAGCGTGCAGAGAATCAGCAAGACCGCATCGCTCAAGGCATCAAGAGCGGTCAACTGACTGCGGGCGAAGCCGCGCACCTGGAAAACAAGGAAGCGAAAATCAACCATGAAGTAAGAAACGATCGAAAAGCCAACGGCGGGAAGCTCACTCCGCAGGAGCGTGCGCAGGTCAATCATCAGCAGAATAAAATGTCGCGCCAGATCTACCGCGACAAGCACAACGGCCGCCGCCAGTAAGTCTGCGAGTAGTGCAAATATGCAACGCCTCCGGATTCGCCCGGGGGCGTTTCTCTTTTAGCGATGAGGAATGCGCAACGAGCAGCGATTATCCATGCTTTGCTTGCTCGAGACTCACAGCTAATCGTTCATGGCGCCCGGCGCTCGCAACGCATTGATCTCCCAGTTTTTACATTTCTTGACACAAATCGCAAATTGCAATATAAATATCTCGATCTGGAATAGGAGCGAACGTGAGGGTTGGCGAGAAAATCCGCTACCTGCGGGAGGTCGAAGGGTCTCTCCGGGGATTGGGACGGCCGATGACCCAACTCGAACTCGTGCGCGCCATTCGCGCCGAGCTGGGCAAGGGACAGAGCATCAGCCAGTCCTATCTCTCGCAGATCGAGAACGGGTCGCGCCCGCACATGACGCAGTCATCGCGGGCGCTCCTCGCCAAGTTCTTCAAGGTGCACCCCGGGTTCCTGGTGGACGACCCGGAGGGCTACCACGCCGAGCTGACTTCGGATTTGCGCACGGTAGAAGGACAGATTGACGTCTGGCTGCTGCAAGGCTCCGAGCGCTTCGCGAGCGATCCCGAGATCAGCCATGTGCTGATCAAGGCCGCTCGCGAGAAAGACACGCGTCGATGCCTGTTGTTGCTGGGCGCCATCCTCGACACACCCGGGCTAGCGGACCGGCTGCTCGAAGCGCTGCGGCCTGAATTGGCCGTGGCCGGGAATCAGAACCGTCGCGGAACGGCGGAAGGGAGGCGAGTGCGATGACCCAATTTGATTGGCCCGATTTCTACTTGATCTGTTTCGCAGTCGGCTTCTGCTTCAGCTTTTTCTCTTTTATTTTCGGAAGCTCACGCTTTGGCCGGCTGCATCTGCCGCACTTTCACGGTCACGCCGGCGGACACGCGCCCCTGGCCCACGCTCCGGTTTCTCATGTGCCGGCGGTTCATGCGGGAGCCAGCCAGGCCGCGGCGCATGGTCCGCTGGCCGCGAAAGTGGCAGGCACTAGAGTCGCGCGCGGCAGCAGCGTGTCGCCGTTTAATCCGCCCTCGCTGGCGGCGTTTCTGGCGTGGTTCGGTGGCACAGGATATCTGTTAACGCGCTTTTCGCCCCTGGGAGTCGGGCTCGGATTGCTGGCTGCGGTGATCAGCGGTCTGGTTGGTGGCGCAATCATTTTCCTGTTCCTCAGCCGCGTCCTGATCTCGGCCGACGAGAACATGGATCCCGCCGACTACGAAATGGTCGGCGTACTGGGCAAGCTTTGCGTCTCCATTCGCGAGGGCGGAACGGGAGAATTGCTCTATTCGCAGATGGGAACGCGGCGCGTCTGTGGGGCCCGCAGCGAGGATGGTGCCGCGATTCCGAAAGGCGCAGAAGTGGTCGTCGAACGTTATGAAAAAGGGATCGCTTATGTTCGCCTCTGGAGCGAAATCTCCGGCGAAGACGAGCTGACGACCGGCAACAAGCTTGAAGCGTAAAGAAAACCGGTGCCCCATTTCTCGCGTGCCGCATGCGCGAGAAGTGGGGAAGTCGGAAGCGGGGAGGAGGCACATGGATCGCAACTGGTTCAAGACGTTGACCTGGATGATGTGGCTGGCTCTGCCCATTACCGCTCTGAATTACTGGAGCGCATGGGATCAGTTGCCGGCGCGCATGGCGGTCCACTTCGATGCGAACTGGCGTCCGAACGGATTTACTTCGCGCGAAGGCGCAATCATGCTGGGCCTCGGCATTATGGGCTTCATGCTGATCGTGTCCACGGTAGGACTCCTGGTGGCTCACGCGTTGAAGCCGCCAGGCACGGCGTGGGCGCTTCTGATCGTTTTTTACGTGACGTTGGCGTTCACGTGGTATGGGAACCACTCGATCATTGAGTTCAATTTGAATGCGCAACCGGCGAATGCAAGGCCGGTCGGCTGGAATCACTTGGCTGGCACCGTTTCGCAGCCAGAGACGTAGCGAGCCGCGTCTCGACCTGAGGGTTGGAGGGGAGGCGTTTTATGTTCAGTGGAATGTCAAACGTGATGGTGATCTGGATCTTCGTCGCACTTGGTGTGATGGTGATCCTGTTCCTGATGAGCGGAATGGCCAGGCTCTATCGCAAAGCTGGGCCGCATGAGGCACTCCTGGTGTATGGCCTTGGCGGAACCCGCGTCGTGAAGGGTGGGGCGCTGGTGTTACCCATGGTGCAGGTTTGTCGCGGACTGTCACTCGAACTGATGTCGTTCGACGTGGCGCCGCAGCAGGATCTCTATACGAAGCAAGGCGTCGCCGTCACCGTCGAAGCAGTGGCTCAGATCAAGGTGAAATCTGATACGGAATCGATTCTCACCGCATCCGAGCAATTCTTGACGAAAAGCGACGAGGAGCGCGAGGGCTTGATCCGCCTCGTCATGGAAGGCCACCTGCGCGGCATCATCGGCCAGTTGACGGTGGAAGAGATCGTCAAGCAGCCGGAGATGGTTTCCGACCGCATGCGTTCCACGTGCGCCGACGACATGAACAAGATGGGCCTGGAAGTGATCTCGTTCACGATCAAGGAAGTGCGTGACAAGAACGAGTACATCACCAACATGGGCCGGCCGGATATCGTCCGCATCAAGCGCGACGCCGATGTAGCCGCGGCCGAAGCCGACCGCGATACGGCAATCAAGCGCGCGGAAGCGCAACGTGAAGCGGCAGTCGCCAAGGCACAGGCAGATCAGGAACGCGTTGCCGCCGAAACCGCATCGTTAGCCAAGCAGGCTGAGGCGCAACGCGACCTCGAAGTAAAGAAGGCGCAGTTCCAGGAGGTCACAAAACGTCAACAGGCGCAGGCTGACAAAGCCTACGACATCCAGACCAACATCATGCAGCAGCAAGTCGTCGCTGAGCAGGTGAAGGTGCAGCAAATCGAGAAGGAGCAGCAGGTCAAGGTGCAGGAAGCCGAAATCAATCGTCGGGAAAAGGAGTTGATCGCAACCGTGCTCAAGCAGGCCGAGATCGAGCGTCAGCGTATTCAGACGCTTGCCGAAGCCGAAAAAGTGCGCCTCATGGCGGAAGCCGAAGGACAAGCCTCCGCGATCCGTCAGCAGGGCGAGGCTGAAGCCGAGATCATCTTCAAGAAAGGTGAGGCGGAAGCCAAAGCCATGAACGTGAAAGGCGAGGCCTACCAGGAATACAACCAGGCGGCCATCGTCGATCGGCTGATCAGCGGGATGCCAGACGTCGTTCGGGCTCTGGCGAGTCCGTTGGCGAATGTCGACAAAATCACGGTCATCTCAACAGGCAACGGTGATTCCGCCGGCATGAGTAAGATCACCGGCGACATCACCAAGATGGCGGCGCAGGTACCCGCGTTGTTCGAAACGCTCTCGGGCATGCCGCTCGGCGACTTGCTGGCCAAGGTCCGGCAGATCGGCGACAAGGCTCCGAAGCCGGAGAACGGTGACAAAGCCTTGACGAAATAGTGGCGAGGGGCCGGGGATGCTCACCAGGGGACGGGCTCGAAGCTCGTCCCTGGGGAGCAAAGCGAGTGAAGATGCGGAGCGAAATTTTATGTCTGGCAATTCGAAATACACAGGATGGGGTCTTGCCCTGGGAGCCGCGTTGGGCGCCGCTTTCGGGGTCGCAGCAGGAAATATCGGTGTTTGGCTCGCAGTCGGAGTTGCGGTGGGAATGGCACTGGGCTACGCAGCCCGCGGCGGCAAGGACGTCAGCTGTCCGCAGTGCGAAGTGCTACACAAGATTCATGAACAAAAACAGGAAGTAAAAAGCTGACGGCTGATAGCTGAGAGCTGAACAGCGAAAAAGGGGATTTCACCATGGCACTACTGGAAAGAGTCGCAACGCTGGTCCGCGCCAACTTGAACGATCTCATCGACAAGGCGGAAGAACCGGAAAAGATGATCAAGCAGGTCATCCTCGACATGCAGAATCAGCTCCTGCAGGTGAAGACGCAGGTCGCCATCGCGATCGCCGATCAGCACCTGCTCGAGAAGAAGCAGAAAGAGAACGAAAGCAAGATTGCCGACTGGATGCGCAAGGCCGAACTCGCCGTCGACAAGAAAGAAGACGACCTGGCGCGCGCCTCGCTGCAGCGGGTCGAAAGCTATCGCGAGCTCAGTGAAAGTTTTGCGCAGCAGGTGACCGATCAAAAAGCGCAGGTCGAGAATCTGAAATCCGCCCTGCGCCAGCTCGAACAGAAACTGACGGAAGCACAGGCAAAGGCCGACGTCCTCATCGCGCAGCATCGCCGTGCTCGCGCCGTGAGCAAGGCAAGCGACGCGCGCATGGCGATTGGTGACAACTCAAAATCCGCCACCTTCGACCGCATGAAACACAAGGTCGCGCGCTCGGAAGCGGTCAGCGAAGCGAAAGCACAACTCGCCGCCGACAACATTGACGATCGCCTGCGAGCGCTCGAGAAAGAAGACCGCATCGAGCAGTTGCTGGTCGAGTTGAAATCAAAGCGCGGCGCGTAGCATCACGAACCAGGCTGCCCCACCCTTCGTGCGGTTCGAAGGGTGGGAGCGTGCCCACAAGAATCCCGGAAGCCAAGAGCGGAGAGCTGAAAGCAAAGCCCAAGCTAATCCAATCACTTACACACCGAAGGCAACAAATCCCCCCTCTCAGTGTTTCTAATCCCTAGCGACAGTTCCTGCGCCTAACTGGCCCGAGCGGCGGAGCTGCTGCGACGCGCCACGTCGCATTTGACAAAGGAGCCGACTATGAGGCGACTCGCCGTTGCGGCGCTGCTCGTGCTGGGACTCGTTTTGGCAGGCTGTGGGTCGAGCAGCAGCAATTCAGGAAATATCAATGGAACGTGGAATGCCACGCTCCTCGATACGAACAACACCACCGTCTTCAGCTTTGGCACATCTCTCGCAGTCAACGGAGACGGTTCGCTGACCATCTCCAACTTTAATTTCACTACCAACTCACCCTGTTTCGTATCCGGTGAAACCGAGAGCGGTTCCTTCACCCTGAGCGGCAATTTCAATGGCAACGTGAGCGGCAGCTTCGGATTCACGGTCGCCTCCGGCAGCCCGTCGGGGAATACCCTCAAGCTCACCGGAACCGCGACTGGTAACACCATTAGCGGCACCTGGACACTGACTGGCGGCACCGGTTGCACCGGTTCCGGCGCCTTCACCATGACAAAGAAATAAGCCGCCTAGCCATCGACTTCTGCTAGTCATCTTCGAAATGGCTTTTTGGGGGGAAACGGCACGGCGTCCAGCCGTGCCGCCTCAAGTCCTTAGCCAAACGAGCTTTAGCCCCTGAGGGTCCTTGCATCCATTGACGTGCCTGCCCGCATCTCTCTATTCTCAGTAGTTAATCCCTGTTCAAGGACGGTCATGAAGAAGCTTGCCTTTCTGATCCTGCTGGCGATCGCTGTCGTGGTTTCGAGCTGCGGCACCCGCACCACGCCGCCCACCACGACTACCACCGCCTCTGGATCGTGGGAGGCCAGCTTGACCGGAGGCTTGGCGCAGGCGACGCAATTGGACTTCGTCGTTCAATTCAACGTGACCAATACGAACAATGCCACGACTGAGCCCCTGACAATTCAGGGCTTCAGCTTCTTCAACGGGAATGCTTGTTTCGTGAGCGGTCAGTCGATCAGCGGTTCCTCCGCTCTGGGCACCAGCAACGCGAATCAGGTAACGGGCACCATGACCTTCACCATAACGTCGGGAGTTCCGGGTGGAAACACGCTGACCATGACCAGTACCGATCTTTCCGGCACCGCGAATAATGGCAACCTGAGTAATGGAGCGGTCACCGGCACGTGGACGCTGACGGGCGGACAGGGTGATCCCAGTTGCTGCCAGGGCTCTTCCAGCTGTCCTGCGGGACAACAGGCTGCCGGGGTCTTCAACCTGTGCCAGGGTGCTGCCCCGACCTGCACCGTCACAAACTAGCGCCTCTCCGGTCCAGTCCTTTTCGCGAACTTTCTTCTGCGCACCTCGCTGCTATACAGTGAGAGCATGAAGCGCTCGCTCGAACAGATTGCGGCGACCCTAGGCGCGCGCGTCATCGGGGACGGCTCCGTCGAACTGACTGGCCTTGCCAGCATCGCGTCGGCTTCATCAGGAGACCTTGTTTTTGTCGAAGATCCCAAGCACCTGGAAGAAGCCCTGAGTTCCCGGGCGACGGCCATCATCGCGGGTGAATTTGCGTCCGCAACTCCTGCCAATCGTCCACTGTTGATCAGCGCACATCCGAAACTCACGTTTGCGCGCGCGTCGGGTCTGTTTCACCAAAGTTCGTCGGACGGCCACTCCTCACCGCACTCCTCCGCCGTGGTTCATCCATCGGCAAAACTTGGGGCCGGTGCCCGCGTGGAAGAACGTGCCGTGATCGGAGAAAACGCGCAAATCGGAGAGCGCACCCGAATCGGCTCCGGAAGCTCCATCGCTGCAGGTGTGAAGATTGGCCGAGAGTGCGAAGTTTATCCGAATGTAACGATCTATCCGGGCACGACACTCGGCGACCGCGTCATCGTCCACGCCGGAGCTGTGCTCGGCAGCGACGGATTCGGCTACGTCCGCGATTATGCCACCGGGCGCTACGAAAAATTCCCGCAGGTCGGGCGCCTCGTTATCGAAGATGACGTCGAGATCGGCGCCAATACCACCATCGACCGCGGCGCGCTCGACGAAACCCGCATCCGCCGAGGCGCCAAGCTCGACAATCTCGTGCACATTGGCCACAACTGCGATATCGGCGAGGACGTCGTGATTGCAGCGCAGACCGGACTTTCAGGCAGCATCGTCATCGAGAAAGGCGCGGTGCTTGGCGGCCAGGTTGGCATTGGGGAGCACGCCCGCATCGGCGAAGGAGTCATGCTCGGAGGCCAAGGCGGAGTCTTACCGAACAAGATTCTCCGCGGCAAGGGCATGGCATTCTGGGGAACCCCGGCGCAGCCGCTGCGCCAGTACCTGAAGCAACTTGCCACCCTGGCGCGCCTCGCGAAAAAGGACTGAACGTGGCCCTCGTCGTCATCGGCGGACACTCGCGCAGCGTAGGAAAAACCAGCGTGGTCGCTGGACTCATTTCAGCCCTGCCCGAATTCACCTGGGTCGCCGCAAAAATCACGCAATATGGCCACGGCGTTTGCTCGGTCAATGGAGCCGCCTGCGATTGCGCCACCGCCGATCACTCCTGGGCGATTTCGGAGGAGCGAGATCGATCCGGCGAGTCGGATACTTCCCGCTTTCTCGCCGCCGGAGCCATCCGCTCTCTCTGGGTACGCACCGAGCAGGGAAGGCTCGCGGAGGCGATGCCGGAACTGCGGCGCCGCATCGCCGGCGCGCAGAACGTGATCATGGAGTCCAACAGCATCCTGAAATTCCTGCGCCCGGATTTGTACCTGACCGTACTCGATCCTGCCACCGCCGACTTCAAGTCGTCGGCCCGCGAATTCCTCGACCAGGCCGACGCGGTCATCCTTCACAGCGCGAACGAAGCCGCTTGGCAGTCGGTCTCGCTAAAGCCAGTGGCGAACCGCCCAACGTTCCGCATCACTCCGCCACTCTACGTGAATTCCGAAATCGCAAATTTCGTCCGCAAGCATCTAGCCACCCTGACCCCTGCCCCCTGACCCCTGCTTTGTTATCCTTTTCCGTGCGCCAAATCCACCCCAGCGCCTGGCTGTTAGTTGTTCTTTCCGCGCTCCTCCAGGTACTCATTTTTCCTCTTCCGAATTTCTACCTGCTCTCATGGTTTGCTGTCGCACCGTTGATCGTAGCCTTATCGCGCGCACGTCCTGCCGGTGCACTCGAAGTTGAGGGCGCCCCGCGATTCCAGCCCGCGACTCCCATGCAAGGTTTTCTTCTCGGATACGCCTGCGGGATCCTCTGGTACGCCGGAAACTGCTATTGGGTCTATGGAACCATGCGCCAGTATGGCGGCCTCAACGCGCCAATGGCGTTCCTTGTACTATTTCTCTTTTGTTGCTACCTGGGCCTCTATCACGGCGCCTTCGGGGCGCTGCTCCCATTGTTCGCGAAGGGTCGGGACTATCGCCGCCCACTGTTTATCGCACCATTCCTCTGGGTTGCTCTGGAACTCGCGCGCACGCGCATCACGGGATTCCCCTGGGACATCCTTGGCACCGCGCAGGTCGACAACGCTCCGCTCTGCCGCATCGCCGTCGCTACCGGCGTCTACGGAATTTCACTCGAAATCATGCTGGTCAACGTCGCACTTGCTGCGGCCTTCCTTGTGCCGCGAGAGAAGCGTGGCTCGATGCTGGCTGCTGCCTTCGCCGCTGCCGCGGTTCTGCAAACAGGAAAGCTGATTGAGGCACCACCCGCCCACGCCGACCGCGCGGCAATCCTGGTCCAGCAAAACATTCCCGTATCCGCCGACTGGTCCCGTCCCGGTTACCTCCAGCAGACACTTAACCAGCTTAAAGATCTCACCGAGCGCGGCGTCGCTGCCCAAGCCGCGGGAAAAGTTGGCATCGTCGTATGGCCCGAATCTCCCGCCCCGTTCTTCACTAACGATCCCCGGTTCCGCGACGCGGTCAGCACAATCGCCCGCGACACTCACACCTGGATGGTGACGGGCGCGATCGGCAGCGACGCGAAACCCTACAGCCCTGATGCTACGGTCTATAACTCCGCAGCGCTCGTCGGTCCCGATGGTCAATGGACAGCCAGGTACGACAAGGTGCATCTCGTTCCCTTCGGCGAGTATCTGCCGTTCCCGAGTTTGTTCGCCTTTGCCGGAGGCCTCACGAAAGAAGTTGGACAGTTCGCCCACGGCGCTTCGCGAACTCCCCTCAACGCCGGCGGCGAGCCCATTGGCGTTTTCATCTGCTACGAGTCAGTGTTTCCCGATGAAGTGCGACAGTTCGCCAATCACGGCGCGCAGGTCCTGGTGAACATCTCCAACGACGGATGGTATGGCGACAGCGGCGCCTATGCTCAACATCTGAACCAGACCCGTATGCGTGCCATCGAGAACAATCGCTGGCTTCTGAGTACGGCTGACACTGGAGTCACAGCGTCGATCGATCCCATCGGCCGCATCGCAGCGCAGGTTCCGCGCAAGCAGATGACCACCCTTCTCGCTCCCTATGCCCTCACCTCCGTAACCACCTTCTATACGCAGCACGGCGACTGGTTCGCTTTCGCCTGTGCGATAATTTCGCTGGGAGCACTCCTTGAGCGCTTCACGTTTTCTAAAACCCGCGAGAAGGCTGACACGTCCTCATGAATCAAGAGTTGGAGCAGGCATACGATAAGTTGAGCAAGAAAGTGCTGGAACTCCGGGAGTATCTTTGACGCGGGAAAGCTCCGCCCGCAGTTAGCCGAAATCGACAAGCAGGCCGCCGATCCCAATCTCTGGTCGAATCCGCAGAGATCGCAACAGGTCATGCGGGAAAAGAAGCGCCTCGAGCACTTGCTCTCTACCGACGCCGATCTCGAGCGCCGCACGGGAGACATTAACGCCTATTTCGATCTCGCCAAGGAAGGCGAGAATGTCGATGCCGACCTGCAGCGCGAGTTCGACTCGCTGCGCGAGTTGGTCGACAAGCTGGAAACCGAAACGCTGCTCTCCGGTGAGAACGATGCGCGCAGCGCGATCGTAACCATTCATCCCGGCGCGGGTGGCACCGAATCCCAGGACTGGGCGGACATGCTCCTCCGCATGTACCTGCGATGGGCCGAGCGCCAGGGCTTCGAAACCGTCCTCTACGACTACCAGCCCGGAGAAGAAGCGGGCCTGAAGTCGGCCACCTTCGCCGTCAACGGTGAGTACGCCTTCGGGCTTCTGGCAAGCGAAATTGGGGTGCATCGGCTCGTCCGCATCTCTCCTTTCGACCAGGCGAAGCGCCGGCATACCTCGTTCGCCAGCGTCTTCGTCTCCCCGGAAATCGACGACAGCATCGAGGTCGTGATCAAGCCGGAAGACATTCGCGTCGATACCTACCGTTCCAGTGGCAAGGGCGGACAGCATGTCAACACCACCGACTCCGCTGTCCGCATCACGCACATTCCCACGGGTCTGGTCGCAAGCTGCCAGAACGAACGCTCGCAGCACAAGAATCGCGAGCGTGCCATGAGCATGCTGCGTTCGAAGCTGTACGAATTCGAGCTGGAGAAGAAGCGCGAAGCCACAAAGAAAATCGAAGATTCCAAGCTCGACATCGATTTCGGCTCCCAGATCCGTTCCTATGTGCTGCAGCCCTACCGCATGATCAAGGATCACCGCACCAAGACTGAAGTCGGCGACGTCGATCGCGTCCTCGACGGAGACTTGCAGCCGTTCATCCGCGCCTACTTGCTGGCGCGCCGCGGAGAAAAGCAGTGACACCGACCGCTAAGAAAAAGACGAAAGCACCAAACGCCCTGAAGAAACCCAAAGTAGTCCCGCTAGGCAAGCGGTTCCTGCGTGCGTTTGAGTTTGCCGCCAAGAAGCATGCCGGTCAGGGGCGCAAGACAACCTCAATTCCTTACATCGCGCATCTGATGGGCGTGACGTCTCTCGTCTTGGAAGCCGGGGGCGACGAAGATCTCGCCATCGCTGCCCTGCTCCACGATGTGGTCGAAGACTGTGGCGGAGCGCCTATGCTCAAGGAAGTTCGGCGGCGCTTCGGAAAGCGCGTCGCGAAAATTGTCGACGGTTGCACCGATGCCGACACCTATCCCAAACCGCCCTGGCGCGACCGCAAGGAGCGCTACATCGCACGCTTGAAGGGCGAGGATTCCGAAACGCGCCTGGTCTCCGCCGCGGACAAGCTCAATAACGTGCGGTCAATTTTGGCCGACTACCGTGCCATGGGCGAGTTCATTTGGCAGCGCTTCAATGGCGGTCGCGAAGGAACTCTCTGGTACTATCGAACGTTGCGTGACGAATTTCTCCGCGAGCCGGGGAACCGTGTCACGCGTGATCTCGACTTGGCCGTCGGGGAACTAGATTCTCTGGTGGAAGCCGCGAGCCGCGAGAGGAATTCGTCCTCCATCGGGGCATGAACCAATGCCAAGCATGATTGATCAGATCCGGGCCTCGAAGTTGCCGTCCAGCATGATGCAATTTGCTGCGCGCGGCGCGCTGCAGGTTTCTCCCGCCGAAAATATCGAGATCCTCGTTCACCTCGCGCTGCACAACAAGGTCTTTGGCGATCTCGCGCGCATGACGCTCGCCGGATGGGACGAGAAGGCCTGCCTCGCCGTCTGCGCCGATCCTCAAACGCCGCGTGAGGTCCTCGACTATTTCAGCGCCTCCGACAACCTGCGCCCGAAATTGTTGCAGGCTCTCCTTCAAAATCCCTCCGTTCCGGAAAGCCAGATCACTAAGCTGGCCGTATCGGCGCTTCACGAGACCATCCAGGCAATGCTCAAGACCGAGCGCGTCCGTTCGATGCCTGGAGTCCTTGCGGCGCTTAAGGCGAATCCTTACCTGAAGAAGGAAGATGCCGACGAGATCAACAAATTGAGCCAGCCGGCGGCACCCCCTGAGCCCGCTCCATCATCGGCCTCCGGGGGCGCTGAGCAGCCGGTTGCAGCCGGGATGGTCGCCACGGACCCGACTGCGGATGCGGAAGAGCCGGCGGAAGCCGCTCAGCCCGCGGATACTGATTCCGACGAGCATACCTCGGCCTACCTCAAGGAGCATGCTCACGAGATCGCCAGCGAAGGCGAAAAAAAATTTCAGGCGATCGGCGGAATTGTCGAGATCCTTGGTCCCGATTACTTCCCTGTCACCAAGGAAGGCGACGTTCCGGAGCCCGCGCCCAGCGCCGCGCCTGCGGCCGGGGCGGCGAAAGCGGCCATTGCCAGCACGCACGCAGCTGGCGCACGTAAGAAGCCTGCCCCGACTGAAGGGAAGCGAGAGAACGCGCTACAGAAGATCAATTCCCTTGACGTCAAGGGAAGAATCCAATTGGCGCTGAAAGGCAATAAAGAAGAACGTTCGCTCCTCATTCGCGATGGGACCAAGGTCGTTGCTCTTGCGGTGCTCGAGGCTCCCAAGCTGTCAGACGGCGAAGTCGAGAAATTCGCCAGCCAGAAAAATGTGCTGGAAGCCGTCCTGCGCCAGATTCCTCTGAAGCGCCGCTTCATGAAGAACTACATTGTCGTGCGGAACCTGGTCGCGAATCCCCGCACCCCGCTCGACCTAGGCCTCGGTCTGATGAAAAATCTGCTGGCGCAGGATCTCAAGAATATTTCCGCCAACAAAGAAGTGTCCGAAACGATCCGCAAGCTCGCGCTCAAGATGTACAAGCAGAAAATGGAAGCCGCAAACAAGAAATAATCTTGGAGGAGAGTTGGCTTCGCTAACGCAATCCGACCCGATCGGCGAACTCCTGAACCGCTCCAAAACTATTGCCGTGGTGGGCTTGTCCCGGAATCCTCTGCGTCCCAGCCATGGCGTGACCGCCTACATGCAGAGTCACGGATACCGCATCATCCCGGTGAATCCCAACATTGAGGAATGCCTGGGAGAAAAAGCTTATCCCTCACTGCTCGATGTCCCCGGACAGATCGATATCGTGAATATCTTCCGCCGTCCGGAATTTGTCGAAGAAATCGTCGATCAGGCGATCCAGCGCAAAGTGCCGGCTATCTGGATGCAGGAAGACATCGTTCACGAAAAAGCAGCGGAAAAGGCGCGAAGGGCGGGAATCTTCGTGGTGATGGACAGTTGCATCCTGAAAGAGCATCAGCTGCGGCGGCGCTGATCTACGCCGTGACGCCGACCAGCACCACGCTGGCATCGTCACGCACCCCAACTCCATTCGCGTACGAACGCACTTCGTCGACAAGGCTCACCGCGGAAGCGCCGGGCATACTCGCATATTCAGAAAGCCGGCACAGCCCATACTCTTCCTCGTTCTCATTCACCGCTTCCGTGATGCCGTCGCTGTAAAACACAAGCTTCGATCCTGCGGTCAGGCGAACCTCGGTTTCTGAATAGTCTCCGCAGGAAAGGCCGAGCGGCAACCCGCGCTCTGTCTCCAGAAATTTCTCGCCCTCATGGTCGATGAACAATGGCTGCAGGTGCCCTGCATTCGCGAAGGTCACCGTTTTCGTCGACGGATCAAGGACGGCATAGACCATGGTGACGAATTTTCCGGCAGGGAAGTCATTGACCAACAATTCGTTCAGGCGCGTCAGCACTTCGCCCGGCGTGCAGCAGGCCTCCGCGAGAGAGCGGAAGATTCCACGCGTTGCCGACATCAACAGCGCCGCCGCGGTTCCCTTGCCGGAAACATCGGCCAGAACGATTCCCCATCGTCCGTCGGGGAAGGCGATGAAGTCGTACCAGTCGCCACCCACCGCTCGCGCGGGCTCGCTGCGTCCGGAAATCACGAAGCCGGGAACATACGGAGAGCTTTTGGGTAACAATGCCTGCTGGATCGCGCGCGCTTCCTGTGCGTCCCGGTCCAGCGCCGCGCGCTCTGCCCGCTCCGTTTGGAAGCGCCTCGCGTTTTCTACCGCGATGGCCACGTGATCGCACAATGCCTGCAGCAGGCGCAATTGCTGCTTCGGAAAAGCGTCCAGTTCCGGATGCGACGCTGTGAACACGCCCACCAATTGCTCGCCGACACGCAGAGGAATCGCAACCTCCGACAGCGTCGCGTGCTTGCACGCGATGTAATAGCTGTCCAGCCGGACGTCCGGCGCATAGTGCATGCGCCCGGTCGATGCGACGTGGCCAACCATCCCTTCCAGTCCAATCTTTACGCGGTGACCCTTGCTCCGGGCCGAACAGCCGTGCACACCCGCTAGAACCAGCTCTTTGCGCTGCTCGTCGTGTATGTACACGCTGGATTCGACGCACCCAAAGGAATGAATGACTTCGTCGAGGACGCTGTCGATGAGAAGATCGAGATCGAGAATAGACGCGATTCTCTGCGCAGCCTTCTGCACCCGCTGCAGGTCCTCCACGATCTCCGAGGCGGCCGCCGCTCGCACGGGAGCCTCGCTGCTATTTATGCTCGGAGTTAACACCATAACCCACCCGCCGGTCAGCACCGGTCCTTGAAATTTAGAATGCCAGCAATGTCGTGACGATTCTTTATTTCGCGCGTCAATTCAGCTTGTGGTACTTTGTCCACGCCAAGGAGACTTGTTTGAGTTCTGATCCTGTTCTGCTGCCGGCCGGGCCCAGCCTGCGATCCCAACCCTCCACTCTCCGCAAGGTGTTTATAGGCCAGGAAGGCCTGCGTGCCGGGTGGAGCTTCCTGATTTTCATCCTCTTATTTGGGGTAGTCGTATCCCTCGGAATCTTTGCATTTCAGAGGCTCCATCTATTCCACCCGCCCACGAAGACAGTCCCTGAGATTTCAATGTCTTTTGGATTTATCAATGAGGGCATTACGGTGTTCGCGGTTTTGTTGGCCACCTGGATCATGTCGAGGATCGAACGTCGTGGTCGCTCCTATGGATATGGCGGCACAAACAAGCTCAAGCTTTTCTTGGCAGGCCTCGCAACCGGAGTAGCCCTCATTTCTCTATTGGTCTTGACACTCTGGAAGAGCGGTGCGCTCGTCTTTGAGACTCGGCTGATCTTCGGTCCGGACGTAGCGCGCTACGCAGTTCTCTGGCTGCTTGCCTTTGTCTTGGTAGGAGTTTCAGAAGAATCGTTGACCCGTGGATTTCTCCTGTATACGCTGACCCGCGGATTGGCCTGGGTCTATCGCTACCTCTTCAAGACTCGCCACAGCGCGACTCTTGGCTTCTGGACCGCGGCCGCAATTATGTCGGTGATCTTCTTCCTCGGTCACACCAACAACCCGGGCGAATCCCCGATCGGCCTTCTATCAGTTTTCGTCGGAGGAATGTTCTTCTGTTACAGCGTCTGGCGCACAGGCTCGCTGTGGTGGGGCATCGGGATGCACGCCGCCTGGGACTGGGGCCAGTCCTTTCTCTACGGAGTCGCCGACAGCGGACTCATGGTGCAACACCGTCTGCTGGCCACGCATCCGCAGGGCAAGCCGTTGCTCAGTGGCGGTACTACCGGTCCGGAGGGCAGCATCCTGATCTTTGCTGTTCTGGCCCTCGGAAGCCTGATCGTCTTTCTTACCCTGCCTCGCGGTCGCTATTACGATCCTCCGCCGCTGCCGGAGAGTTCGCCACCCGAGACCGCCGTCTCTTGATCTCTTCCATCCGCTCGCGGATCCGCTTCTCGATTCCTTCGTTCGTGGGATGGTAATAAACGCGGTCGCGCAGATTATCTGGCAAGCATTGCATGTCCGCGACCTTGTTCCCCAGGTCTTGCGCGTACTGGTAACCGCGCGCGTAGCCAAGGCCCTTCATCAGCGACGTGGGCGCATTCCGCAGATGTAATGGAACGGAATCAGCCGATGTCTGTTCTACATCCTGCTGGACACTTCCGTATGCCGTGTAAAGCGCATTCGACTTTGGCGCGACCGAGAGATACACAACCGCCTGGGCCAGCGCCAGGTTTCCCTCCGGCATTCCGATGAAGTCGACCGCGTCCCTCGCCGCCATGCACAACGAGAGCGCGTTCGGATCGGCCAGTCCGATATCTTCAACTGCCATACGCACAACTCTCCGCGCGACGTACAGCGGATCCTCTCCTGCCTCCAGCATCCTGCCTAGCCAGTACAACGCAGCATCCGGATCGCTATTCCGCACAGATTTATGCAGCGCCGAGATGAGGTTGTAATGCTCTTCGCCGGCTTTGTCATAAAGCAGAATCCGCTTCTGCAAAGCATCTCGCACAATCTCGTCGGTAATCTCGTGTGAAACATCATCCGAAACCGGTGCCCCATTTCTCGCGGCGTTTGCGGGAAGTGGGGCGTTCGTCAATCCCGCCGCAACTTCCAAAACGTTGTAAGCGCTCCGAGCATCCCCACTGGTATAGCTGGCAATCTTTTTTAAGACCTCATCCGAAGCCCTGAGGTGCATCTCGCCCAACCCGCGCTCCCGGTCCTCAAGCGCCCGCCGCAGCAGCCGCACAATCTGTTCTTCAGTCAGAGGCTGAAGCACATATACCCGCGTTCGTGAAAGCAGAGCCGAGTTAATTTCAAACGAAGGATTCTCAGTCGTTGCCCCGATCAGCCGGATATTCCCCTTCTCCACGTGTGGCAGAAACGCATCCTGCTGCGCTTTGTTGAAGCGATGAATTTCGTCGATGAACACGATAGTCCGCGTGCCATATTGCCGGGCGCGTTCCGCATCGGCCATCACCTGCTTGATCTCTTTGATCCCGGCGAGCACTGCGGAGAATTCAATGAACTCCGCCTTCGTCATGTTGGCGATGATTTTCGCAAGCGTCGTCTTGCCCGTACCCGGTGGCCCCCAGAAGATCATCGATCCGGAATCGTCCCGCTCGATCTGCACTCGCAGAGGTTTTCCAGGTCCGATCAAATGCTCTTGCCCGGCATACTCCTCGAGCGTCCGCGGGCGCATCCGGTCCGCCAATGGACGTGTCGAATCGGCGCCGCCTGCGTTCGGAATGGGTTGGAAGAGGCTCATCGGTCTGCTGGACGGATGTCTTGAGATTAAATCATCGCCAGATCCCTTGCTTCCAGGAACAGTATTCTCCGAGGGCCCCTGTATTCGGGAAGCAAACTTGGCTCGTACGAAATCATTGCTCCGCTCGGGGCAGGCGAAACAATCGGCGGGCGAGTCTAGTCGCCGGACACGGCAGCTTCCGTATTGGCAATAAACTTCAGCTTCGGCGGCGTGGGGAGTGCGCCAACTTCTGCGCCATATCGGTAAAACAACTCCAATCCTTCCAGGCATCCCGGATCCAGGTGGTAGTGAATATTCTCGGTGAGATAACTCCGAACTCCCGCTTCGGTAATTCCGATCCTTGGAGCCCACTCGCTCGCGATCCGCTCAAGGCTCTCCGGCGCCAACCCATGATCCCGTGAGGCACGAAAAATTGCCGGCAAATCGAGCATTGGGTCAGCCTCAGCCAGCGCCGCCGCCCGCACCGCCCAGAATGCGAACACAAACGGTTTTCCGGTAAGCCGGATCCACTCGTCTGCCAGATCCAAAGTGTGATATCGGGAACGGTCCACGCGCAACGCCGGATCTCCAATAAGCAGCCCGGCGTCGTGATCGGCCAGCATGACGTCGACATCCGGAGCCATTGAGGTACATGTCCGCGGGCCACCCAGCCACTTCCTGAACAACACCTTCATCAGTGCCACTGAAGTCATCGACGACGTATCCAGCGCGACGCTGCGCACATCCGCAACCGGAACTTTGCTGACCAGCAGAATGGAGCGCACTGCCCGGCGCGACGCAATTGCCACGTCTGGCAATATCATCAGCCCCGGAATTTCGGTATAAGCCGCCGCCGGAATGATTCCGATATCGGCCGTGCCGTCGGCCAACGCACGTGCGCAGGCCGAGGGCACGGTGTAGGAAATCTCAAAGTGACCTCTACACCCGGGCGCGTCGTTTTCTTCTGAAGCCTGGCCTCGGACCCCCGACCCCTGGTTTCCCTGTTCAAAATCCCACATCAGCGGAGCGGTGTTCAGGTAGGAAATCGCAGAAATTCGCAGCTTTTTCATTACTTTCTCAAGATATTAACAGACCAATGTGACACATGACCTTGACACCGCTTTCACGAACTCAGTACAGTCCGCGAGTTCAGGCCATTTTTGGCTCCTCGCATGTCCCAAATTGGAACCCGGGCATGCTCTCGCTCGATCGGAGTTTGCCGTTGTCCACCCTTATCGCTTCACCCTCGGCCACGCATCTGCTGGAATGGCTCGCGATCTCGCTCACCCCGGGCCTTGGCCCCACGAAGGCCAGAAAACTGGTCGAGCATTTCGGTGGTCCCGAAGCCGTCCTCCGTGCTCCACTCACAGAACTAGAAGCAGCCGGAATCCAGGCGGTTTCCGCTCAGTCGCTCGCCATAGGAAAATCTGCAGAATTGGCCCGTGAAGAAATCGCCAAGGCCGCCGGAGCTGACGTCACGCTCGTCTCGATCGACGACTTGTCCTATCCGCCGCGCCTGAAGGAAATCTACGATCCTCCACCCATTCTTTATGTGCGCGGAGACGCGCAGGTTCTCACGCGGCCCGGCATCGCGCTCGTCGGCACTCGCAATCCCACGCCCTACGGATCGGGCATGGCCGAGCGTCTCGCCTGCGATCTCGCCGCTCAAGGATTGCTCATCATCAGTGGGATGGCCCGTGGAGTCGACACTGCCAGCCATCGCGGTGCCATCTCGGCCAAAGGCAAGACTGTGGCTGTCTTCGGCACCGGCGTCGACGTCATTTACCCAAAGGAAAATTCGCGTCTCTCCGAGCAGATTCTCGCGCTCGGGGGCGCGCTGATCTCTGAATTCCCACTCGGCACGTTTGCGGCGCCGCAGAATTTCCCCATCCGCAATCGCATCATCAGCGGAATGTCGGTCGGTGTTCTCGTCATCGAAGCCGCCGAATACTCCGGCACGCGCATCACCGCCCGCTGTGCCCTGGAGCAGAATCGCGACGTTTTCGCCGTGCCCGGCAACGTCACCAACAAGAATTCCTGGGGACCCAACACGCTCATCAAGCAGGGCGCCAAGCTGGTTGCGACCTGGGAAGACGTTTGGGAAGATCTCCCGACAGAAGTGCGACTTGCGTTGACGCCCGCCTCTCCGCGTGAATCCTCCGACGCTTCGTCCGCATCTCTATTTCCGGACGAAGGGCTTCCTCCTCACGAGAAGCGAATCCTGAGCTTGCTGAAAGCCGACGAGTCCACGCACATCGACGAACTCGTCGAGCGCCTCGAATCGGAAATGTCCTCCTCCGAAATCTTCGCCGCCCTCTTCGAACTAGAGCTAACCGGCAAAGTCCGCCAAATGCCGGGAAAGAACTTTGTGAAGAGCTTTTAAGCCGGCAGCGATGCGAATGCGCCTTGAGCGAAGAGCGACGAGCAGCAAGGTCATTCTAAGGAAGTTATGTGAAGAACTACAAAGAACTGGTCGTGTGGAGAAATGCGCACCTGACGAAGCTTCAATCTACGATGCGACTCGAGATTTCCCCAAGGAGAATCATGTGGTTTGACGAGTCAATTGCGTCGCGCCGCAGCCTCCATTGGAGCGAATATTGCGAAAGGATCGGGCAGGCCGTCGATCAATGAGATTTGCCGTTTCCTGCAGATTGCACGAGAATCGGCCGGCGAAACGGAATATCGTCTGCTCCTCGCTCGAGATCTTAAGTTGTTACGAGGAGAGGACTTTCGAGAGCTCTCACGTCGTTCCGACGAGATCCAACGAGTGCTCACAGCGCTAATTTAGAGCCTTCATGCGGGGGAAGAAGCAGGCATCGGCGGTCGAATTGTGACTCGATGCCAGAACAAAGAGTAGACTCATTGCTCGCAGCTCATTGCTCATTGCTTTCTTCCGGTAACTTGTTCCTCGCTTGACATTCATGCTAGCTTCAAAAAACGTACCGGGATTACTGAGGTCACATTGTCGAAAGGTTTAGTCATCGTCGAATCGCCTGCCAAGGCGAAAACCATCCAGAAATATCTGGGTAAGGGATTCACTGTCGAGGCCTCGCTTGGCCACGTGAAAGATCTGCCCAAAAGCACTCTGGGCGTGGATATCTCCAACGACTTCGAGACGGATTACATCGTCATTCCGGGCAAGGAAAAGGTCGTTGCCAAGCTGAAGAAGCTCGCCTTGTCTGCCGACAACATCTATCTCGCGCCTGACCCGGACCGCGAGGGCGAAGCCATTGCCGCGCACCTCGCCGATGAACTCGACGAGAACGGCTCCAAGCGCAAAAAAGCCGCGAAGAAGCCAAAGAAGGGGGAACCCGAGGCGCCGCCTAGAATCCAGCGCGTCACCTTCAACGAAATCACCAAGCGCGCCGTGCAGGCAGCCTTCGAGCGCCCACGCACGATCGATCAGAATTTGGTCGACGCCCAGCAGGCTCGCCGCGTCCTCGACCGCTTAGTCGGATACCAGGTCTCCCCGCTGCTCTGGGATAAAGTGCGCCGCGGCTTGTCCGCCGGCCGCGTTCAAACAGTCGCCCTGCGCCTGATCGTGGAACGTGAACGCGAAATCAAGGCGTTCGAGAAAAAAGAGTACTGGACCATCGACGCCCACCTTTCTGGCCCTAAGCCTCCGGCCTTCGACGCCCGCTTCGTTGGCAAAGGCGAAGAGAAGATTGAAATCCCGAATGGCGAGGAAGCCGAAAAAATCCGGGCGGCCCTGGAAACTGCCGATTGGGTCGTGCGCAGCGTCGATAAAAAAGAGCGCCGCCGCAACGCCGCGCCGCCGTTCACCACCAGCAAGCTTCAGCAGGATTCTTCCCGCAAACTGCGGTTCAGCGTGAAGCGCACCATGATGATCGCCCAGCGCCTCTATGAAGGCGTGGAGCTTGGCGAAGAAGGTTCCGTCGGCCTCATCACCTACATGCGTACCGATTCCACCCGAGTGGCCCCCGAGGCCATTCAGGAAGTCCGCGAGTATGTCGGCAAGGAATACGGCCCCACGTACCTTCCCGAAACGCCCAATACATATAAAGAGAAGAAGGAGGCGCAGGCTGCCCACGAAGCCATCCGCCCCAGCTCGGTCATGCGTCATCCCGACCAGATCAAGCAGTACTTAAAAGAAGATGAGTACAAGGTCTACAAGCTGATCTGGCAGCGCTTCGTCGCTTCGCAAATTAACCCTGCGGTCTTCGACCAGACCACGGTCGACATCGACGCCAAGGCGAAGGCAAACGGGGTTTTCTGGTTCCGCGTCACTGGTTCCGTCCTCAAATTCGATGGCTTCCTCCGCGTCTATGAAGAATCGAAGGACGGCAAGGACGAAGAAGATGAGGAACTGAAGCACAAGCTGCCCGCGCTCGAACCCGGGCAGAAGCTCACACTGAAGGAGTTGAAGCCGGAGCAGCACTTTACCGAGCCACCACCGCGCTACAACGAAGCTTCACTGGTCAAGGAACTGGAGGAACGCGGCATCGGACGGCCCTCCACGTACTCAGCCATCCTGTCCACGATTCAGGAACGGCAATACGTGCAGAAGATCGGCGGCAAGTTCATTCCCACGGAGATCGGACTGGTGGTCACCGATCTGCTGATCGAAAACTTCCGCGACATTTTCGATGTACAGTACACGGCGCGTCTGGAAGAAGAACTCGACGAAATCGAAGAAGGCAAAGAGAAGTGGCAAGACGCCATGGCCGAGTTCTACAAGAAGTTCCAGAAGGACCTGAAGTATGCCGAAAAGCACATGGAGAACATCAAGCGGATGGAGAAGCCCACAGATGAGAAGTGCGAACTCTGTGGTTCGCCGCTGGTGATCAAGTGGGGCAAGCACGGCTCCTTCTACGCCTGCAGCACCTACGATAAAGACGATCCGAACACCTGCAAGTTTACGAAAGAAAATCCCATCAATCTCCCGGATCTCGACTCCGCCGATATCCAGGAAACAGGCGGATCAGAAGAATACTGCGAGAACTGCGGACGGGTGATGGTCCTCAAGCGCGGACGCTTTGGCCAGTTCATGGCCTGCACCGGTTATCCCGACTGCAAGACGACGCGCCGCCTCGATCAGGGCAAGCGAGTTCCTGACATTCCGCTCGACGAACTCTGCCCCAAGTGCGGACGCAACATGATGATCCGCCACGGACGCTTCGGTGAGTTTACCGCGTGCAGCGGATATCCCGAGTGCAAGTACGTGAAGCAGAACTTCATCGGAGTGAAGTGTCCCGACTGCAAAGACGGTGACCTGGTCGAAAAACGTGCCCGCAAGGGCAACACGTTCTACGGATGCAGCAATTACCCGAAGTGCAAGTTCACTTCGGCGAACAAGCCGATTCCCGAGAAGTGCCCCAGTTGCGGTCACGAATACTTGGTCGAAAAGAATCTGAAAGCCGGACCGGTCATCGCCTGCCCCAACAAGGAGTGCGACTACGAACGGCCAGCTCCGCCGCCGCCGCCAAGTTCCGAAACCGCAGCTGGTACCACCGCGTAGAAGATCGAGTTATCGGGCGATTGAAGGCTACATTGTTATCCTGAGTGGAGCGAAGGACCGATGCGGCTGCATGCGCCAGCAAGGTACGTCCTTTGCGGCGGCGAAGCGTTAGCGTAGTCGAAGGATCCGTGTAACTCTGGGATAATCTCCATCGGTCCCACCGAAATGAGTGATCGAACGCCCCTCGATGCTGTGTTTGTCGGGGAGGAACCAACGGGGAGGAACCAGAGAATGGCATTTCCTGAAAATGAGCCCACAATCCAGCGTGGTGACCCCACCATCCAGCTGATCGACTTGTTGGTCGCGCGCCTGGAAGAGTGTCTGGGCGAGGTTCTGCCCCTCGAAACGGATGATCTTTTAAAGGATTATGCGCAGAATGCTCGAAATAGTACAGCATCAGCCATTGAGCAACTGAGACTGGCACGCGCCAGGAAAGAGCAGCAACTTGGAGGCCGCACCAAGTAAAACAGGAAAGAACGGTGCCCACGGTGGAAACTTCGATTGGCGTAACATCTGATTTCACTCATCTTCCCGATGAGCTGAGAGATTTGGACTGCTCACCACGCATCGCTCGTCGCTCATAACTCACCTCTCGCCGCTCATTGCTCACGGCTCCCCCTCCATTTACAATCCACAACTTCCGGAGGAATACATGGCCAAGAAGCCGACCGCTGCTGACGCCCAGCTCATCGCACAACTCTACGACCTTCGCCGTGAAGCCGAAATGCGCAAGGCGCGCTCCTGGTGGTTCGGGGAGTTCTTCCCGCAAAGCGCTGACGATTTCCTGAAGGTAGCTTGGGCCATGAACACGCAGGAAAATAATTGGCTCCGGCAGGTCGGCGGATACTGGGGCATGGTCTGCTCATTCGCCAATCACGGGGCCCTCAATGAACAGCTCTTCCTCGCTCCCGGCTTCAGCGGAGAGCTGTTTCTGATGTATGCCAAGATCCATCCCTTCATCAAAGAACTTCGCCAGAAACTCGAAGACCCGCACGCCTTCAAAGACGTCGAAATCGCCATTACGCGCACCAAGTGGGGAAGAGACCGCCTCCAGTTCATGATCAAGCGTGTAGAGGCCATGCGCCAGAGAATGGCCGAGCGTAAAGCCGCTTCAGGCTCCTGACTTTTAGCTCGAAGCTCACGACTCACTACCAGTCTGTTATCCTAGTCGGCTGTGCGGATGATCTGGTGGTTTCTGATCCTTGGCGTCAGTACGCTGGTAGTCGTGTGTGTGGCGATCGCCCTGTTTGTTCATCTCAGGCGCCACCTGCATAAGGCGCATGATGGCACCACTGACATGGAACGTCAGACGAATCAACTGAAATCCTGATCGCGGCTTACGCCGCTGATCTCGGAGACATGGAATGGCAAAATTGCTGACTCAATCGCAGGGCAGTGCGCAGGAGCATCTGCTGGATTACGCGCGGCAGGCGGCCGTGATCGTCGGTGCAACGCTGTTCGTTGCTCTCTGCGCGCGTATCACCATTCCTCTGTTGCCGCTGACTCCGGTTCCTCTCACCGTGCAGAACATGGCGGTTCTGCTTGTCGGCCTTCTTCTCGGCAGCCGTCGCGGGTTCGCGGCGCTTGCCCTCTATTTGGTGGAAGGTGCTGTCGGACTGCCGGTGTTCAGCCCGGCCGGGCCCGGAGGCTTCGCGCAATTATTCGGATTTACTGGTGGATTTTTGCTGGCTTACCCATTCGTGGCCTTCGTGGCCGGCTACATCTTCGAGCAGGGAAAGAAAAGTTTCGCCCGTGCAGCTGCCGCCGGGATCATCGCCGAATTGTTGCTCTTCGCGGGCGGCCTGTCGTGGCTGTACGTCTTGACGCATTCACTGGCCAGGGCGGCGTATCTCGGACTGTACTGGTTTGTCGCCGCCGAAGTGATGAAGGTAATGTTCGCCGCCGCGATCGCAACACGCTGGCACCGTGGTGCCGCGATTGAGCGATAACTAGCCCAAGCCAAAAAGGGTCGTCACAACATAGGCTAGGGCGGAAGTCCCGGCAAAAGACGAAATAAGAACAGGGTCCCGCAGGGACGGCACCATCCTCAACGGAGTCCGAAAACCATGACCGCAGTTTCCGAAACCACAAAAGCACCGGGCTCTGACTCGTCAACTCATCTCCGCGAAATCACCGTCGCTCACAGCCCCGACTCCGACGACGCCTTCATGTTCTACGGACTTGCCACGCACAAAGTCCGCACGCCCGGTCTGCGCTTTACGCACACTCTCTGCGACATCGAAACGCTGAACCAGAAGGCGCGCGAAGGTGTCTACGACGTGACCGCCATTTCTTTTCACGCCTATCCGTACGTGCAGGACAAGTACGCGTTAATGGCATGCGGCGGCAGTGTCGGTGAAGGCTATGGCCCCATGATTGTTTCGCCTCGCCCTTTTACCGCGAGCGAGGTCAAATCGAAAAAAATCGCTGTCCCCGGCACTTTGACCACCGCCTATCTCGCGCTCAACCTCTTTGCTCCAGGTGTCGAAACAGAAGTCGTTCCGTTTGACCAGATCATCCCTCAGATCCTCGAAGGCAAATACGAAGCTGGACTGATCATCCACGAAGGCCAGATCACATACGACAAGGCTGGCCTGCACCGCATTGTCGATCTCGGGCGCTGGTGGCAGAAAGTGACCGGACTGCCGCTTCCCCTCGGTGGAAACGCCATCCGCCGCGAGCTCGGTCCCACCCTCATGCCCGCTGTCACCGCCGCGTTGCGCGAGAGCATCCAATACGCCCTCGAGCACCGCGAGGAAGCTCTGGCCTATGCCATGCAGTTCGCTCGGGATCTTGATACGAGTTCTGCCGACAAATTTGTCGGCATGTACGTCAACGAACGCACCCTTGATTACGGCCCGGATGGCCGGGAAGCCGTCCGCCGCCTCCTCGACATGGGCCACAAAGCAGGCATCATCGTTCCCGAAGCGAAAGTGGATTGGGTGTGAATCGAAGCTTCTAGCTACTAGCTCCTGGCGACTGACTAGTTAAGCCGGCCGCGATCTTCTGCCGTGATTCGCGCCGAAACCCCTTAACCAACGATCAAATGAGACCTATGATTTTGTTCGCTAGAAGCTAGCAGCCAGGAGCCGGAAGCTTGCCCCCCCAAACTCTTCTCATCGACGCCGACGACACGCTCTGGGAGAACAACATCTACTTCGAGCGCGCCATCGCTCGCTTTGTGTCTTTCCTCAACCATCACGAGTTCTCTCCCGAGCAAGTCCGTGAAGTCTTGAATGATGTCGAGCGCGAGTGCATCGTCAAGCATGGCTATGGCCTGCACAGCTTTTCTCACGCACTCGTGGACACCTTCGAAAAACTCAGCCCCAAGCCCGTCACTCCCGAACTACACGCGCAGATTCAAAGCTTCGCCCACACCATCGAAGGGCATCCCATCGAATTTCTGCCCCAGGTGCAGGAGACGCTGGACTATCTATCGAAGCGACATCGTCTGATTCTGGTTACAAAAGGCGCGCAGGCGGAGCAACTCGGCAAAGTGGAGCGTTCTGGAGTGCGAAAGTTTTTTCCCGACGTACAGGTCGTCGCCGAAAAAGACGTTTCCGCGTATGCCCGAATCGTCAGCCACTTCAGCCTGAACGCCGCTTCCACCTGGATGATCGGGAACAGCCCCAAGTCCGACATCAATCCTGCCATGGCCGCGGGCCTGAATGCCGTTTTCGTTCCTCACGGCGATACTTGGATCCTCGAGCACGAAGAAATTAATTCCGCACCCGCCGGACAAACGCTTTTGATCGTAGGTACCTTCGCCGAACTACGCGAACATTTCTAAAGTAGGCACAACCACCATCGGCTGTGCAGAGACAATGTAGAGGACAGCCGCTTTCGGCTGTCCGACGAGCCACGCACAGCTTGCCACGCCACTTCCGTGCCGGAATCATCTTCGTTACGATGTTTTCATTCTTGTCACGGCAGCACCAAACTAACCAACAATGTCATCAGGTTGTAATGAATTCCGCATGTTACGCTCAAACAGTTTGGGATGCGGTTCCCACTGTGTCTGTGGCGATACAGACTAACAATTTACGGCGGCTCCTTCACACGGTCGAGGCTCTCTCTGAGCTCGGGCCTTCGCTCGCTGCTGAGCAAAATTTCTCCGATTCGTCACGACGCATGCTCGCCGCGGTCCTCGAAGCGGCCGGCGCTCGCGAAGGCACTTTGTTTCTCTTTAATGACAAACCCGCCATGCTCACTTCCGCGGCATCGCAGGGGTTTGTCCTCATGCCTGACCCGGCACTCATTCCGCTCCTCCCCAAGCATGTACACGCGCTCACCGCGGCGCGAGCGCCGATCGTCCTGAATCCGTCGACCTACTCGGTCTTTCTCAGCTCAAACGGAAACGTCGCCCCGGAACTTTTCAAATGTCTCGCTCCTCTGAAAGCGTCTGGACGCCTGGCCGGTGTGATCGCTCTTGGCCGTCGCCACGGCGACACTCTCTACGAAGATAGTGAGCTTGAGGCTCTGGAACTCTTGTGCAGCTACGTCGCGCTCGCGGTTCAGAATCATTCGTTGACCCAAACCATCGCACAGCGCGTCTCTGAAAACCTGCGCCTCATGGCATCGCTGCACGGTTTCTACGACAGCGCACTGGAAGCTTTTGCCACCGCCATTGACGTAAAGCACGTCAATATCCACGGTCACTCCCTCCGTGTTGGCCGCTACGCAGCCGCCATCGGAGAAGCGATGGGCATGCAGGCGAGTGAAATCGCCGCCCTGCGCAGCGCCGGATATCTTCACGACATTGGCAAGGTGGCGGTTGACCGCCGCCTGTTCAGCAAACCGGGAGCGCTTGATCCGGCCGAATTTCAGGAGATGGCGGACCACACTACCGTTGGCCATGAAATCGTGAGCAGCGTTCAGTTTCCCTGGCCAAAAATTCCCGAGATCGTTCGCTGGCATCACGAGCGAAGTGACGCCTCCGGGTACCCCGACCAGCTCGGTGAGGACGACATCTCCATGCCCGTTCGCATCGTCGGAGTCGCTGACACCTTTGATGCGATGACCAGCGCCCGCCCCTACCGCGCCCCACTCTCGATCGGCAACGCTCTGAGCGATCTGGTCCGATTGGCCCCGCAGAAGTTCGATCCTAACGTCGTGCAAGCTCTTCTTATTCAAGTGCGCCGCGATGCCGTGGGCAGCAACCGCGCGCCACTTCTCGAGGGGGTCTCAGTAAATATTGCCGCCGCCGACATCGATCACCTTGCCGCCACTTTGCAGCACAAAGTCTCCCGCGCCAAGGTCTATCTGACGACATAGTCCGCCGCACCGCGTGTCATCCTGAGGGGAAGCGAAGGCCCCATGCACTTTGCCGGTAGGGGCCCCGATCGCGGAGATCGATCTCGCTATTCGCCGCAGCCGCTCCCAAGTCGAGCACAATCAGCGGCTTGCAGCCAATAAATGAATGCTTCGCCAGGCAACTTTTTCCTCCAGCCGGGTTCATAATGAAGAGACTTGGTTCCTTCCGGGAGTCTTCATGAGATTCAGCTTTACCAAGCTGGCGCTCCTTCTACTGCTGTGCCTGTGCCTGGCCTGTGCCGTCCCCGAACTGCTCGCTAAAAAGAAAGAGAAGGAATCCCCGGCTGCGAATGAGCAGCATCGCGCCATTCATGCCCTGAACCGTCTTGCCTTCGGTCCCCGGCCTGGCGACGTCCAACGCGTCACCGAGATGGGTGTCGACAAGTGGATCGACGAGCAACTGCATCCGGAAAAGATCTCCGACTCCGCGCTCGACACCCGCCTCGCTCCCTTCCGCACGCTCCGCATGAGTTCGCATCAGATGGTCGAGGAATTTCCCGATGGGCAGATGATCCGGCAGGTCATGGACGGCAAAAAGTCCATTCCGTCGGATCCCGCGCGCCGCGCCATCTTCCAGGCGCAGATCGGTCGCCAGCAGGAAAAGAAGGAAGAGAAGCAGCAGAAGATCGAGCAACGAAAAGAAGCAAAGGCAGAATTCGCACCGCCGCAACCGGCCGCTTCGACATCGACGATGGCCGAGCCGCCCTCCGCCGTCGATACCGCAAAAACTGCTGAAGAGATTGCCGCCGCCGCTGCGGCCAGCCCCGACACGCCTGCCAATCAGCCACCCTCAGAAAATGCGATGAGCGCCGCGCCTCCCGCGCCTGCGTCCGCTTCGGAAAATACCATGCCGGCGCCCCCCGAACCCATGCCCGTAGACGATGTCCAGGCTCGCAAAATGGAAGATCGTCTTTACGCTGATCTCGAGGTCCAGAAGCTCATCGACCTTCCTCCCGACCAGCGCTACAAGAAAGTGCTCGCCATGTCAGCCGAGCAGCAACTCGCCTTCGCCGACGCTGAGCGCGGTCCCAAAGGGCAGGACTTTCTGAACGGCCTCGACCCCAAACAGAGAGAAGTTCTGCAGGCCATGAACAATCCGCAGAGCGTAATCTCTGACGAGTTGATCCAGGCCAAGCTCCTGCGCGCGATCTACAGCGAGCGCCAGCTCGAGCAGGTGATGACCGACTTCTGGTTCAATCACTTCAATGTCTTTGTTGGCAAAGGCGCCGACCGCATTCTCATCACCAGCTACGAGCAGGACGTAATCCGTCCCCATGCGCTCGGAAAATTCGAAGATCTTCTGGTCGCCACGGCGAAGAGCCCCGCGATGCTTTTTTATCTCGATAATTGGCTCAGCGTCGGACCAAATTCCATGCAGGCCCTCGGCATTCCTCCCGGGCCGCCGCGTTTCGGTCCCTATCGTTATCCGCCGCGTTTTCCGGGACCGGCGCCGAAAAGCAAGAAGCAGAATAGCGGCCTCAACGAGAACTACGGCCGCGAGCTTCTCGAACTGCACACTCTCAGCGTCAATGGCGGCTACTCGCAGCGCGACGTCACCGAAGTCGCCAAGGTCTTCACCGGATGGACTATCGACAAGCCCAACGAGGGTGGAAGTTTCCGCTTTGATCTGCGTCGGCACGAGCCCGGCCCTAAGTTCGTTCTTGGCCATCACATCAAATTCAAAGGTGAAGACGAGGGCAGGGAAGTCCTGCATCTGCTCGCGACCAATCCGCAGACCGCACACTTCATTTCTCTGAAGCTCGCGCAGCGTTTTGTTTCCGACGATCCCCCGCCCGCTCTGGTCGATCGCATGGCGAAGACTTTCCTGAAGAAAAAGGGCGACATCCGCGAAGTACTCGCGACGCTCTTCCACTCGCCCGAATTTTGGGACGAGACCACCTATCGCGCCAAGGTAAAGACGCCGCTCGAATTTGTAGCCTCCGCGGTGCGCGCGACCGGTGCCGAGGTCGACGACGCCATGCCCCTTGCCCGCCAGCTCAACAACATGGGCATGCCGCTCTATGGCGCCCAGCCGCCGACCGGCTACTCGATGAAGGCGGAAACCTGGGTGAGTTCGTCCGCGTTGCTGAATCGCATGAACTTCGCGCTGGCACTGACCTCGGGCAAAGTTCGCGGCGTAAGAGTGGACACAGTGCAACTCGCCGGCGAAAATTCTGCGCCGCCGGATCCCGCCCTCGCGCTCTCGGCAATGGAAGGCAAGTTGCTCGCTGACAATGTCTCTCAGCAGACGCACGACTCGATTGTGGCCCAGCTATCACAGCCTTCGAAAAGCGCAGCTATGCTGCCGGACGATAAGCGCGAGCAGAACAAAAGCAAGCCAGCCGATCAACCGCATCCGCCGGACGTAAACACGATCGCCGGCCTGCTGCTTGGATCACCCGAATTTCAAAGACGCTAGCGGAGCTACAGAGACGTAGCTCGGCGACGTCTCAACACACATGGGGAAAAAGCAAAGTGAAGATTGCCGAGCCGCAGCATGACGAGTTGCGATCGGCTGCAATGAAGGTCGATTGCCGCAGAACTCGAGCCCGAAAGGTCGAACTGGGAAAGGCCGGGGCTAAGCCCTGGGAAAAGCGATAGTAGGAACAGAGTCCCGAAAAGGGGCGCTACCCTACCGCGTCGAACGTTCAAGCTGGCAGCTAGAAGCTAGCAGCTAGGAGCTGTAAATGCCAACCCGTCGCGTATTTCTCCGCAACAGCGCGCTCGCCGTCGTCGGCACGGCCGCCATCCCGAGCTTTCTCGCTCGCGCCGCGTTTGGCGCCGCCGAGGCCGGGATCCGCGCCAAACGCCTCGTCGTGATCTTCCAACGCGGCGCGGCTGACGGCCTCAACATCGTCGTCCCCCACGGAGAGCCGCAGTATTACGCGATGCGTCCCAGCATCAACATCCCGCGCAAATCCGTACTCGATCTCAACGGATTCTTCGGCCTGCATCCGTCGCTCTCTCCATTTCTTCCGCTGTGGCAGCAGAACCATCTCGCCATCGTGCACGCCGCCGGATCTCCCGATTCCACGCGCTCGCACTTCGACGCGCAGGATTTCATGGAAACCGGCACGCCCGGCATCAAGGCCACCGACGACGGATGGTTGAATCGCACTCTGCGCAATCTGCCAGAATCGGGTCAGGCCTCGCCCTTCCGCGCCATTGCACTGGGTCCGTCTCTGCCGCGCATTCTCAGCGGCATCGAGCCCGCCGTCGCCATGAACAACATCAACGATTTTGCCGTCGGAGGTAAGAATCCAAAGGGTTCACTCGCCGCCAATGCCTTCGAAGCGATGTACGATCACTCCTCCGACACGGTTCTTCACGGCACGGGTGAGGAAACTTTCGACGCAGTCAAAATGTTGCGCTCGGCTGATCCCGGCAAGTACACTCCTGCCGCCAACGCGAACTATCCCAAGGGCCGCTTCGGCGACAGCTTGCGTCAGCTCGCTCAGCTCATCAAAGCCAATCTCGGCGTCCAGGTCGCGTTCGCCGACATCGGCGGATGGGATCATCACGTCAACGAAGGCTCAACCGAAGGCCAGCTTGCGAATGTGCTGACCGAATTCTCGCAATCGATCGCCGCATTCTGGAATGATCTCGGCGACCTCGGCGAAGAAACGGTCGTCGTCACGATGTCGGAATTCGGACGCACCGCGCGCGAAAACGGCAATCGCGGCACCGATCACGGCCACGCCAATGTCATGTTCGTTCTCGGCGGCCCGGTTAAGGGCGGTAAAGTCTATGGACGCTGGCCCGGCCTCGATCAATCACAACTCTACGAAGGCCGCGACCTCGCTCTTACCACCGACTTCCGACAGGTGATTGGCGAAGCCGTAGGCCAGCATCTCGGAAACAAAAACCTGGCCGACGTTTTTCCCGGTTACCAAAATCCCACCGGAAAATTCCTGCGCTACTTGGGATAGAGATCTATGTAGGGACAGCCGCCCCCGGCTGTCCGGTCGAGCGAAACTCGTCTGCCTGCGGCCCGTGGTTCCGCGTCCAATCAATCCAGAACTCCCCTACCAGCAGCGTGATTGTGAATCCCAGCCAGAACGCAATCCCAAAGAATTCGTGCGGCGGGAGTCTCCGGAAAGCAAAGAACGTACCCACGATCGGACGCGTCGTAGCCACTCCGAACGCAACCGCAAAGGTGCGAATCATCCATTCCCGGTGCCGCGCGACTTCTTTTCTGCGAATGTGCCAGTAGGCCTTGATCAGCGAAATCAGGAACACAATTGCGAACAACGTAGTAGCCGCCGTCTCATTCGGCCCGCCAATATTCATCTTCAAACTCATGATTAAAGCAGTCGTACCGATGACCAGTCCGTCAGCAACCAGTACGCGCCCGCTCCAGCGGTGAAACTCGAGATGCCTCTCGCGAATACGATGCACAAACTGTAATGGCGCCAGAATCACAAAGAGCGCGCCCGGCAGGATGTGAACAAACGTCAAAGCCTCATGCCTGGAAAATCCCGCATTCAAGGGAGCGGCCGGCGAATTCCTCACGGCAAACCGTACAGGCCACAGCAGGACCAGCGTGCGAAGGGTGACGGCCGCCAGCCCAATCAATGCCAGAACGACTACTCCAGCCCATATGATCCGGGGTGTTTTTGGGGGTACGGATGGAGAATTCATGGTTGTGAACTTCCAATCATTTAACTATACAGGTTGTATGACAAAAGTATCAGGTCCGAGGACGCACATTCTTTGAGCCCCAGGATCTACCGGATGACGCGGCGGAAGGTGGCCGCGAATCGCAATCGGGAGCGGATTCTGCTCGCCGCCCGCGCCCTGCTGCTCTCCCAGGATTTCTCCGAGTTCTCCATGGAGACGGTCGCGCGCCAGGCCGGCGTATCGCGGCTCACGCTCTACTACCAGTTCAAGTCGAAGGCGGGATTGCTCGAGGCGCTCAACGACTTCATCGCGCGCCGGGGCGAGATGGGCGAACTCGCTGAGGCTTTTCGCGCCGGAGACCCCATCAGGACGTTGCACGAATTCATCCGCGTCTTGGCGGGTTTCTGGGACTCAGATCGCGAACTGATTCGCAGGCTGCGCGCAGTGGGGAGCCTCGATTCTGAAGTCGGACGCAGCCTGGCGGAGCGCAACGAGCGACGCCGTCATGGATGCCGCGTGATCATCGAGCGCTACTACCACTGGTATCCCATGCTGCCCGAGCCATGGGCCTCGCGGGCAGTCGACACCCTGCAAATGCTGACCAGCTTCGAAACATTCGATACCCTGGCGGTGAGCGGGAGGAAGTTTGACGAGGTCGTTCAGATTCTGCACAAGCAGGCGTATGCCGTCATAAACTACACGCCCCCGTCAATCTGACGCATAACGCCGAGTGCTGTTGGGAAATTGCAGTTCGCGGGCTCGAAGAACTTCTAGATGTCGATGAAGACGTCGCCGTCTTCGACCTTGACGGCATAGGTCTTGAGTTTCTGATCGGGATGATCGACCGCCGCGCCAGTCTTGGGGTCGTAGCCCCACCCGTGCCAGGGGCAAACCACTTTTCCGTCCTCGATCATGCCTTGCCCCAGCGAGCCGCCCTGGTGCAGGCACTCGTTGTCCATGGCGCTGATCTTGCCCCAAATGTTCGCAACACAGATCTGCTTCCCGTTGCAGGGAAAGTTGCGCGCTTCATTGTTGTGAGGCAGGTGTTCCTGGGGAATCAGTTTGACGAAGGCCATAGTTCGATGCGGTGCTTATTGCACAGCTTAGAACCTTCACCCGGCAGCTGGAATTGCCGACTTGGGTTCTCGTCGAGCGAAGCAAAGGATCTCGCTTATTTCGGCTGCATGGTCTGCGCAATCATGACCTGCCGCTTGAAGTTCTCCACCATGTTCGGATCGAGCCGCACTTCGGTGGGCTTCCTGGCGATGGTCATGGTGTCGATTTTGTCCTGCAGCTTCAGCAGCGCGTAGAACAGGTTTTCTGGACGAGGCGGGCATCCGGTTACGTACACATCCACAGGTACGATTTTGTCGACACCCTGCAGCACAGCATAGGTATTGAAGGGCCCACCCACCGAGGAGCAAGCGCCCATCGAGATCACCCACTTCGGGTCGGGCATCTGGTCATAGATGCGCTTCACCACCGGTGCCATCTTCAGCGTTACCGTGCCGGCGACGATCATCAGATCGCTCTGCCGCGGGCTGGGACGAAAAACTTCTGAGCCGAAGCGCGCAATATCAAAGCGCGAGGTGGAAGACGCGATCATCTCGATCGCGCAGCAGGCCAGGCCAAACGTCATCGGCCAGACAGCGGATTTCCGGGCCCAGTTGAAGACGTAATCGACCGTCGAAATCAGGAAATTCTTTTCAAACTTGTTCTGCAGCCAGCCCATGAGGCGCCCTCGCAGGAAGCGTACTCTGGCAGTCTAGGTAAGCCAGGCAGGGGTGTCAAACAGGGCGGGGGAGAAGGGAAAGAGACCCTTAATCGCGCCCCCCTTGAAGAGATTACTCACGCAGGTGTGGCAATCATTTTTTGGCGGTACGACATCCAATTTCATCCCGCCGAAGTGTCCTATCGAGCTCTTTGGTTTACAGTTAACGGGAGCTCTCCAGCTCAGTGATTTCGCGGAAGTAGCGGTCCAAAAGAGACGGTACACTATCGCTCGGCTGAAGCTTTCTGTCATCTAATACATGCTCGGCTCGTGACTGTTTATTGATTGCGAGGGCGGAGACACTGCCGTGATTCCAAAATGTGATGCTACCAACCGTCGCTATTGTCTCGATCCTGAGTTCCACCTGCCCAAGCACGATGTCGGTTGGCTCCATCGACCTAATCGACGACTCGATGCTTGCTTGTGAGATCTTTGCGGAATGTTTTGAATACCATTGTTCCGCTTGTCGTACGATGGTGAAGGTCATCAAGGTAGCACCTCGATTTCGAACGCTTCAGGCATCTCCACAATGTTGTAGTATTTGGATGCGAAACTGTTCGGACCGAGGATCTTCGCCCAACCATTCGGCGACTGAAAACGAACACTCGAAGATGGCACATCAAACGTTACGAAAATATTATTTCCTCCAGGAGGTGGCGTCCATGCTGTAGGATTTGGAGGAGAAGTGACGCTTGTTACACCATTTAGCCTGCTCTCTACAACTCTTCCGGTGTCCTGCATCTGCTGCAGCTCCTCTGGACTCATCCATCTGCCAACCCTCGTGTATTCCGGGCCCGTGCGACCAACCATTATCGCTCCCGAGTGTGAGGGGGCGTTGCGGGACTCGGCGAGCGAAGTGCGGCTCGCTGGATGTCGACATCTTACTTCACGGCTTCATTTAGCAGTTGAGCAAAGAAGTCGACCACGTCATCAATAAAGTTGTAGGTGAAGGCATGCATCGTTCCCGTCGCAAACTGCATTTGATCGTAGAAAGCAGTATCCCGAAACCCAAATGGTACGATTGTTTCCCTTGTGATGCCGAAACGCCCCAACAGCTTCCTAGCATCGACCAGCGCCATTATCCCAATCTCGCAAACTATCCATTGGCCGTAGAGGTCATCGGGCCCATGTTTTAAGAGGACAAGATTCGCGCTCCTGCCCTTGTCGATACCTATCCAACCCCCACCGATGATTTCTCCACCCCTCACCTTTATTCCGGATTTTCGTGGCTCAAAAAAGGAAACGGTGATGCTCCTCCCGGAAGGTACGCTGTAGATATTGGCCATCCATTCGTTTGTGCGTGTGATCTGGCCATGTTGAAACTGCTGGTTAAATTGTTCAATCAGGGGTTTCACGCTTTCCAGAAGCATTTCGCACGAGTGCGCATACAACTTCACCTGCTTGTCTCGGTCACTCTGCTGTTGCAACGTATCTAGGTGCCTAGCTTCCTCTTGTTGCCTCCGAGCAATCGCGGACTCGACAGCCGCCGATACAGAGGGATGGGCGGCAGTACAGCTGCTACTTGGCTCGCTTAGAATCCTCAGTACGTCGTCCCATGATGGTCGGTCCTGCGGTCTTTTACTGACCATGCGTGACAACAGTTGGGCTACTCCAGGTGGAACGTCTTTCCGCACACTCCGAACGTCTGGACACTGCTCGTAGAGATGGGCCTTCTCCCATTCAAGGAAATTACCCGGGTCTTTGATCCTATCCAGCAGGGGGTGCTTCAGGGTCAGAACTTGGTAATACACTAATCCCACCGAATACACATCAATCTTGAATGTGTTCGCCTGGAAAAGCCACCCTTCCGGGGCCATGTATGCGATGTGCTGACCACCTTTGAACGTCTTGGTGCGCGTACTCTCGTCTACGAACTTTGAAATACCAAAATCTCCGATCTTTAGCTTATTCCCTGAAACTAAAACATTGTCCGGTTTGATATCTCGGTGTATCACCTTTGCATTGATCGCGCGAGTGCCCTGAGCGATGTCTATCATCATTTCAATCGCCGTATCCAAATGGATTGCGGCATTTTCAGCGATCTGCTTGCGCAATAGTTCGGCGAGATTCCCACCGGCAATGTACTCCATGAACACGTACGGACCCACTGGAGACGAGACTCCGTCGTTTACGTGGAGGATGCGAACAACGTTCGGGTGCTCAACTCGCTGCGCCGTTCGTATCTCATTCAATAAGGCGGTCTTGGACTCTTCGGATGGTAGCGTACCTAGGGGAATCAGTTTTACCGCTACCACGGTGCCAGACCTCTCTCCCACTGCGCGATATACTTCACCGAAAGCCCCGTTCCCAAGGAAATCGGCTATCTTGAATGTCTCGTTATCCGCTCCGATCAAAGCTGAACCGATAGTGATGGAAGGCATAAGCACTCGATTTTACAACGCCAATTGCATATGAATCTTGCATGTGAAACCGCCACCAAAAATACGGTCACCAGTCAGATGCCTCGTTAGCCTAGTGCAATCGCTAGGGAATAACCGACCAACTGTGCAAGTCGATGCCAATGCCGTCGATGCGGGCGGCGGCGCCCTTCGCGGATGTCGGCGGCGTGAGGTTCGGGTACTCCAAGCGCCGAAGCGATAGCTGCAATCGTGACTGAGCTAAAGGTGGCGGCTGAATATCGGGGAACCTTGTGCCGAATCGCTGTTAGCCCCGAGCTTGGCGAGCTTCGCCGGACACGAAATGGCCTGACCAGAAACGATATGACACCGGGACAAGTGGCAAAGCCGAGAGAGCGATGTTGAACGCTGATCCCCACGGTTTCTTGTACCGCATTGTTGCGCAAGTGCGGCAAGCAAGTCTCCGAACAAAGTTGGTCGAACTCGCAAAGCTTGGCCGGATTGTTGCGGTAGGCGCTGAGGCACAAAGAAACGCTCTGAGACACAGCGTAGGCGTGAGGCCGCCAAAGCCGCAAACAGCGGGTAACCACAAAAATCTCCAAACCGCCGTGCAACCCGCCCCACCCCTGCAAGGATGCAAGGGTGGGGCACCTCTCTCTCGTCTAGGCGAACGCCCTGCCTTCAGCGCACGACCAGCGGTCGCATCATGTCGTGCTCTTCGTGCTCCAGGATGTGGCAATGCCAAACGTACTCGTGGCCGCCGGTCCTGGGGCTCACGGCGTCACGCATCGCTGCTGTCGGCAATTGCGGCAGGTTGAATTGCATGATCACCGTTGTCACTTCGCCCGGGTTCATCCGAACCGTATCCTTCCACCCTCGTTCATTCGCATCGGGCGGAGTTGGCGGACCGGAGTAGCTCCGGTGATTCGGGTCGCCAGCGAAGGGTTGACGCTGAATCAACTGCACGTTGACCAAGTGGAAGTGGATGGGATGCGTGTCACCGGTGAGGTTCATGATCTGCCAGACCTCAGTGGATCCGGCAGAGGGGTTCTCCGTAGTTGCGTCGATGTATCCTCGTCCCCACGTCGGCATTCCCTGGTTGTTGAAGCCATTCTGGTCGAAAGTGCCGATCGTCTGGATCAGGCGGCCAAACTCGTCGAAGTCTTCATTCAGAGTCAGCATACGGTTGGCAACGCCGTTGAATGGGAACGCCGGCACAGACGGATCGCCGTTGTTGAACAGCAGCCCCGGCTGGTTCCCAGTGAGAAAGTTCGTTTTCAGCTGGGCGTTGATTTGCGTGAGCCAGGTTGAAGTCGGGACGCTATCTTCAGACCCTGCGGTAACCACAATCTTCAGCAGCGTTCGCGTGTTCGGACCCCACCCCGGACGTGTTGTCGGCGCCCCGCCAAAAGGTGTTTGGTCCGGATCGCCGGTGAAGTAGTCATTGCGCGTATCGCCGCCGGGGAATGGCGCCGGCGCATCGTTGTAGAGAATGAACGTAGAACCAGCGGGGACGCCATTGAAGTCGATCACGACATCCGCGCGCTCTGCAGGTGCCAACAACAGGTTGAATGGACCGTCGGGATTGACGTCGTCTTGGGGGCCCGGGATCAACTGAGTCGTATTCGTGTGTATCGCCACCGCGGGCAGGAAGCCGCCCTCAGTTCCAACCTGATAGATGGTGGGACCAGCCGCGCCAATCCTGGCTTCTCCCGGCGTTGAGGGGTCTTCGCTGTAAAGGTTCAAATGATAGAAGCGCGCTTGTGATCCGTTGAGCAGCCGGAAACGAGTACGCTTCGGCGCGACCTCCACTTTCGGATACAGTCCGCCGTTAACCAGAATCGTGTCGAAGAACGCTTCAGGAACCATTGAAACGTCCGGCAGGCGCTCGGTACCGCGAGCCGGGGGATCGACGGTCGGTCCCCAATCCCATCTGCCGTCGGGATTTTCCCTACCGCGGCGAGTGACATTGGCTTCGTACCTGTGCGGATACCATAGATCGCCGGGATCGCCCCATTCCCAGGTTGGGTCCTGCCGCAAAATGTCTCGAGCGACAAAACTCTTATCCTGGATCACGAGCGGAATTCCGATGAGATCGGGCAGAAGCCCGGAACTCACAAGGCGTCGCGGCGGTGTTCACTACTGAAAAGTGGAGCGCCAGCTCAGTCGTACACTTGGTAGTTGGATAAATTTGGAGCCGGCTTCCGAGTGCGGGGCTCAGATATTTGTAATTCAAAGATTTCGCGTCACCGTTCGCAGCCGACCAGACCTGGGTGCTTTTCCGTCCGAGTTGGTCGCCGTCAGGAGCAAAACCGTCGAGCGCGACAAGGTTGATCTTGTCGTGGTTCTTGAGGCCGCGGTCCACATAGTTCGCAATCGCACAACCGCTCGAGTGGCCGACAATATAGATCTGATCTGCGCCGCACGTTCCGATCTGGGTGATCACTGCATCGAATTGATCCTGAGGGAAGTGGCTGAGGGCGCTGTGTGCCGTGTAACTCGCGCCGGCCGGATACGGAATCGCATCGAAGTCTACATCCGAGCACTGCGCTTTGGCGCTGGCCAGCCACGCGTCGACATTGGGTTGAGTGGACTTGTATCCGCCGAAGAAAATTACGTAAATGCCCATCGGCTTACTCCCTTTCAGAGGTGAGCAAAAGGAACGGGTGTGAGGCGTGAGACGATCCCAGCGTTGAGCGGGATCTCCTCTGGCCTTAAGAAGGGCTCATTGTACACCGGGCCTGCGGCTTGATTCCGTCAAATGGGGCCGCATTTTTCAGTGCTCGGCGGATGGCAAGCGTGCGGCGACGATTCGTTCTAGCGTACGTAGGATACCTATCGAAGGGTTGCCGAACATGCCTTCGCCACGAGTCGCCGCCTTTTTATTTCTGCGCCGCGCGTTTCTGGCCTGCATGGCCACCGGTGGTCTGAGTTACCGGGGGCAAGCTAAACTCGCATTCCGTACTTAGCCAACGAGAATCTAGTCGTCGTCAGGATCCGTTCGGGGCGTTGTGTTGTTGATGAAATGCTGCGGACTTATGGGCGCGGTAAACGATTTGAACGGAGGCGGCGTCTGTGTGAAATCGAAGCAATCAGAGAGATCGTCGGCCCGGGCGTCCGCCCAGCCCAGCGAAGGCAGATCGAATACCTGTTCTACGAAATGAAGAATGCTGCCAAAATCGTGGTCGACGTGCGAAATATAAGCGCGCTTGGCGTACGGTGACATCACGATCAGCGGCACGCGGAATCCGTAGATCGATCCCGATCCCCAGCTCACGCCATCGTTCACGACCTGTGGCGCGACGTGATCGTACCAGCCGCCCCAGTCGTCCCAGGTAATGATGATCGCGGTATTCGACCAGTACGGGCTGGCTCCCACGGCATTCACGATGGAAGCGACCCAGGAGGGTCCGGAGCCGTTGTTGTCGCCGGCATGATCCGAAGCGCCGCTGGTCGGCGTTACCCAACTCACGCCCGCCAGTTGCCCATCCGCGATGTCTTCGAGGATGGTCGGAGCGTTGTCGGCGCTGATCATCACGTGCGAGGCCCAATCTGCTCCGGTGCAGGCGGTGGCGTTAGGCGTTGGTACATTGGGTCCACAAATGTGCTGGATCGCATTGGGCGCAGTCCACAGCGATCCGTCGAATTGGGCGTAATAGCGCCAGCTCACTCCAGCGTTCTCGAGCAGGTCGGTGAGAGTCTTGTGTTCGAAGCAGGGAAAGATAAAGGTAGTCTTTCCTGAAATGTCGAGCATGGAAACGCTGGCTCCCGGATTGCCCAGGCACCCGACACCGGCCGTCGCGCTCAGGTTCGAAATATTGCCGGTCGCCATCGCGGTTCCGGTGTCGGAGGCAGCGCCCGTTCCCGCGAGGATGAACTGATGCGCCGGGAAGCTGGGGCCCTCGTTGGTTTGGAACATGCGATCGCCAAACGTGTATTGCTCAGCCATCTGAAAATAAGGCGCCACATCGGAGGGCAACACGTAACGGAATTGCGCGTTCGGGAATGGACAAGTCGGCGCGGTGTAGGTGTAGCAGTTCAGGGGAATCTTGTCGGCGCCATCCATTTTTCCGCCGTCGTACATCAGCAGAAAAGAGTTGTGGCTGTGATTGACGTCGTAGAACTGCGGTGTGGAACCCGTGGTGCCCAGATCGATAGGGGTGAGCGGAACCAGTTGCCCGGAGGAATTCAGGCCACTACTGGCGATGTCGGCTCCACGCGCGATCAGCACCGGATCCTGAAAGAGGTTATCCGGAGTGCGGTTCTCCTGGAAGATGATGATGACGTGCAGAATACTGCTCCATGTTGCGGCCGGCTGGTTGCCGGTCCCAGAGAGCGCGATGCGGGTTGGGCTGCCGGGCGCGCTGTCGGTGATGGTGAGAGTTCCCGCGCGCGTGCCCAACGCGGTCGGCGTGAAGGTAACCTTCACGGTGCATTGCGCCTTCGACTTAACGCTGGCGGTGCAAGTGTTCCCCGCAATTGCGAAGTCGCCGGACGCCGCGACGGAGGAGAAGGTCACGTTGTACGCATAATTGTTGGTCACTGCGATGCTGGCCGCAGTGCTAGTGGTTCCCAGGTTCTCGCTGGGAAAGGTGACGTTCGACGGAGCCGTCGTCACGGCGACCTGGGCGTTTCCCGATAACGTTACAATTTGCGGACTATTCGAGGCGCCATCGATAATGCTCAGCTTTGCACTATTGGCGCCAACAACCGTGGGCTTATACCCGACATTGATGGTGCAACTTTGACCGGCTGCGAGCGGATGCGCCTGCGGACACATAATGCCGAGCGTAAAGTCACCGGGTGCCGGTCCGCCTGCCACAACGATCTTGCTGATCTGCAACGGCACGGCTTGCGTGTTCGTCACCGTCACTGGAACAACGTTGGTGGTCTGTCCAAGGTAATGATTGCCGAATGAGATAGTGGAAGGAGATACGGTCACTTGTGCCGCTGACGGCGCAACGGCGAACACCGCGATCAGCACTATGACGGAAAATCTATTTGACCTGTCCAATTTCCACGGACAGCAGTTCGCAACCAATGACGAACCTCGACCCGAAGATTTCATTTGAATACGCCTTTACTGAGAAGTTAGGCGCGCTCTGCGTGAACAGCGGGCGTCTGTCCCGGAAAGTTGACTGAGCCTGGGGAAAGCGGGACGCATCCGGTTTATGCCCCGGATGGATTGCTGTAAGTGATCTTCCTCACAGTAGCGTGTGACGGAAAAAGCGTCACACTGGCAGGAAAGTATCAATCCTTTACCAGGGCTGCCGTCTTTGCTGGCAACCCAAAGCCGTTGATGAGGTGCCGGCGGTGCTCGAGAATTTGCCGCATCTCATCGGGAGTGCCCCGGACCGGCGGAATCTGCAGGACGGCGTCGTTCAGCATCGCCCAACTCACTTCGGATGCGATCACGCTATCGCGCGCTTGCGGGAACCCGAGATTTTTCCCGGCCAGGATCGATCGACCAAAAACGTCCACCATCACGTCGAGTTTCTTGTCGTTGAATGGCGCCGTTTTCTGCAGGGTTTCGTGAACTCCGTAAATTTCGATCGTGGCCTGGGTGAAGTCGTGCCGCATGCGCGCGACCCCCTTGGTCCCGATCACGTCAACATAGCAGTTGTGTGGCTGCTCTTTCGACAGGTGGCCGTAGATGAATCCCTGGGTGATGTCGAACACGACACCGTTAGCGAACGTACCGTGCGCCTGCACCCACCACGGATCGGGGTGCGCCCACATGCGGATCCCTTGCGCATGCCATGTCTTGTATTCACTCTGCGCATACCAGCGGGCCACGTCGACATAGTGCATGCCGCAGTCATGAAACGGCGGCCCCTCGGGATCATGTCCTTCTAGCGGCATGTGGCCCGGCGTCATGTGGCAGATCCGGATGACGGCGAGTTCGCCAATCTCGCCCGCGGCGATGAAGCGCTGAATGTCCTTGTGATACCAGGCGTTCCGGTTGAAGAGGTTGACGGCAACCATGCGGTCGCTGGCCTCAATCTCGTGGACAAGATGCCATTCGGTCGCGACATCGGCGGCGAGAGGTTTCTCGGCCAGCACATGCTTGCGATGAGCCAGCGCCTGCCGGATCTGCAGCGGCCGCGCGTCAGCCAGAGTGAAGAGCCCCACTGCGTCAATCGATGTGTCCGTTAAGATCGGGTCCGGATAGTCGAGGATAGTTGCGCCCACCACTTGCTGCCGAGCCAACTGGCGGGCGGGAGCGGAGACGTCATAGATCGCTGCGACCTCCCAGATTGCGGACTCCTGCATGGCCGCTACGAACGAACGTCCCATCCGGCCATACCCAAGGATTCCAGCGCGCAGCTTCTTCAGCATCTGATTCTGATGGTATTTGTAAGAGGTGCCGTTCTCTGTGACTGCCATCACAGGCAGCGGTGCGACGGGCACAGATGAAAGAGAGGCCCTTCAGGGCCTCGTAAATGGACGCTTTTGAACAGGCTGTAGCCTGGGTGCTACTGCGTCGTCACGACTGCTACCTTGTTCATGCCGCTGCAAGCTGGATACAAACGAAAATCCGGCGTAGCGACCATGTTCCGCGCGACGCCGCCCGCGAGAATCGGTTCCGATCCATTGCCGCCGGGCTCCGGCCACTCTTTCAGTACCTTTCCCGAAGAAGCGTCGAAGTGCCCAAGATAGCCTCAGGCGTAGTCGGTATAGAAAATCGCCGTCCGGCGGTGCGATGCAGCGCTGGCGAGCTGCAGCATGCAGCAGAGTGTATTCGCGAACGGTCATCGGGCGGGCTCTATTGCTTTCTCCTGACCAGATAGATCAAAGAGAGAGCCTCCTCGCTATGGCCGGCGAGGAATGTCGCGAAGCAGAGGGCGAGGACGGAATGGTCCAGCGAGGCTCCGAAGTACTTCCACAGAGGAGCCTGAGCGCCGGGGTAATTGGACGAGAACAGCAGAGTAACCATGTACAAAAGGCCGAATCCGCTGGCGGGCTTGACCCAGATTCCCGAGACGAGCGCCAGCCCAATCGCCAGCTCGCCATACGCCACAAGAAATGCGATCGCGGTGGCATGCGGCAGCACGATCCGTTCGAGAACCGGCGCCATGAATGGATAGGCGTCCGATTCTTCGAGGAAGAGGTGGATCCACCATTGAAATCCGCCACCCAGCGTGAACTGTGTGCCGAATACTTTGTACTGGGCAAAAATCAGGAACAGGCAACCGACGGCGATGCGTAACCCGGCCAGCGCGACAGCATTTCGATTGGCGGAATCGCTCATAGGCACAACCGGCTCGCGAGCGATTGTAAACGGACGCGGGCTGCCGTGACCGGCCAATCTCTCGCAAGGGCAGGGGGCTTCGTATTGTGCAGACTTCTAAGAACAGGGAAGGGTCACGCACGATCCTCCCCTGTTCCTTTGTGGCTACTTCGAGACGGTGAAGTCTGCTTTCGCTCCGCCCGATACCGTAACCGGCTTGGACTGATTCTTTGCTCCCTCGTGCCACGCGGTCAGGGTGTAGCTGCCGTCGGGAACGCCCGTGATCTTGTAGTTCCCACTGTCGTCCGTCTCCGCGTAGTAAGGAGTCGGGCTCACGATCAGGTATCCGGCCATTTCCGGGTGGACGTTGCACATCAGCGGTACGACGCCCGACTTGTCGAAGGTAAACGCGCGCTTCTCTCCCTTCGGCCAAGTCCCCAGATTGTGTCCCGCATTCTTGTCGGCGCCGACCGCAGGCCAGAAAGCGTTGTGCGCAACGTTGTCGCTGTTCAGGAACTCAACCGTCGTCCCCTTCTGCACTACCATAATATGCGGAGAGAACATGAGCCCTTTCTGATCCATTACCGGATGGTCGGTTGGGGTAGGAAAGGTCTTGCCGGCAATCGTATCTACGTAAACAACAGACTTACCCTTCATGCCGGTCACCCTGCCTTCGATATCTCCCGCCCATGCCGAGCTGCACAGGGCAATTGCCATCGCGGACATAGTTAGTATCCTGGTGCTGATCATTTCATCTCCTTGAACATGACTTAGATATGGTGCACATATCTTAGAAAAGGAACTTTATATCCAGATACACGGTGTTATTCGCGCTGGCATCTCGGCCAGCACCGTCGTAATTGATGTTGCCGCCGTTGAAGCGCGTGTAGCCGGTGTACTGCGCAGCAAGTTGCAGGTTCTGCCACGGCCACACCGAGAAATTGGCCATGTAGCCGGCACCCCTCGGATCTCCATTCAGATTCCCGCTGACCGCGCCGGATGGATAAAGCGCCACATCGGATGTGCCCGTCGTGTTGAACCAGCCGAATGTTCCTGAATACTTGTTTCCAAAGTGGTACTCGGCGTTCGCCAACACCGTATTCAGATGGTGGGGCCCTTGCGCTGCCGCCCCTGCGTCAAGGCTGGCCAGCAGGTCGGAGTTCTCGTGCATGTACGTGGCGCGGAACGAGAGTACGTCTTTTCTGAACAAGGTGCGGTCGACCTGGGTATCAAACGCGTAATCGGTGTAAGAGTCTTCCGGCCCGGTGATTCCGAAAGGCGTCGACCGCATGTGAATTCCATACGTCCCGATCTCGTATTGCGTTTTCGACGTCAGTTGATGCCACGCCGCTCGCCAGTACGGCGCAAGTCCGCGAATATTCACGGCGAACGCGGTCCCATCGCTGGGTAGAGGCGCGCCAACATGGCCTGACCGGTAGGCTGCGAAATCGAGGTAGAGGTGGTTGTCCCACATGGCATACGCCCCGACTCCGCCTACATCTTGTGCCAAGGCACCCTCAATAATCGGTGACGCGTTCGGAGTAAGAGCAACATCACTTGCTACCCAGGGAAAGCCCCATGCCGGCGTAGTGTTCCAAAGATCTTCGACCGTCGGATTGTTGTTGATGTCCAGACCGTAGACAAGTTCCTTACCGCCCAACTTAGTCGAATTCGCATAGCGAATATCGGTGTTGTCCATGCTGAAATGATCATCCTGCGTGGCGTAGGTTACTTGCAGAAAGCTCCCCACATGCGTGGTCCACGCTCCGGACAGGAACAGAGAGATGTCCTGCGGCATTTCAAAACTGCCATTCTGGGTACCCGGCACCGGGGATTTCGTGGAGTTGAAGGAAACATCCATCATCACCGAAAGTGGAAGCGACGCCAGGATGTCGAGTGGAGCGTGGATCTTCGCACCGTCGGCCTTGATCACTTTCGTTTCGTCACCCTTGTCGACATAGCCTGTGAGTTTGAACCTGCGGCCGGCGGGATTCAGTTCGGGCGGGTTGTAGTGACAACCGCTGCAAGGCAGGCCGGTCTGCCGCGCAAAGCTCGGAACAGCCATGACCTCGGGCGGATTCACGGTGGCAAAAAGCAAAACCAGAAGAGGAATTGCTCCGGCTAAAAACACTGTCGCTTTCTTCATTTGAAATATCTCCTTAACGTTTCCTGTTCCACTCTGTCGCCCGGGTCGAAATCTTCTCTCTTTGCAGCGCAACCAAAACATTCGGAATAAAGACACTTATCCACAGGAAGCGTTCACCGGCAATTTGAGACACAAGTCCAGCGTCACGGCACTCGTGCAGTGTGCCAGCGCCAGGTCATCCGCGCAGCACGCACACGAGTGCGAGTCAGCTAGCTTGCGATTACGTCAGGGGAGAAGACCCGAGCAAACAGATAGGGTCAGGGCTCTTATTACACAGTTACTCGACAAGATCAACACGAGTAGTGCGGGAGATTGTAAATAACTTGTAAGATCATGCGCACCGATGCGAATTATGAATCTGAAGTAAATTCTTCGTCGCTCATGTGTCAATAATCATTGAATGCCGAGCCCGCAAATAACAAAATGTTTTCTCAGAGTGTGAACTTGCACGACAGAATGCAATCCTCAATGAAGAGCAGTGACGTGCAAGAAGTCGGCTGGCGAGAAAGAAATTGATCTGGATCGATGATGTGAGGATCGGCTTCATCGAACGCAGCGCTGCCGGAATCGCGAGCGACCGCAAACGCCGCGTGAATGAGCATGACAGAAATGCTCCGATCGTCTTGCGTCATGTTTGCAGCGGATTTACAGAAAATTTACCGCTAGCAAACAAGTTCTTTGCGACAGAGCAAGAAACTGCATTGCAGCTGCGGTAGTTTCCACAGCACGTGCAGCGCGCACGCTCCCTGTACTCATCCCTGCATAAAAGCGCGCTCAAAAGGAATGTTTCCAAGGTGATAAAACGTTTGGCACTCGTCTGCGCGCTCGTGGTTCCGACGTTCGCCCAGTCAAACAACGCCAAGACTGCTCAAGTGACGCCTGTGGCGGGTGACAGCTGGCTTAGCCATCTTCATCGAACGTTCGAAGAAACCAGTATGGGCAAGACCGGACGCTTGGGGCCGGCTCTTCCCGATCCGGAGGACGCAACCTCTGACTGGGGAGAGCTTCACGCGCCTGCTGAGCACACAAAGCAAACTGTGACTCTGCGGGGAGACGATCTCTATCGCTTGAATTGCCGAGGATGTCATGGAGAACTCGGGCTAGGTGCGCCTCCTGAGATCAACTCGGTCATTAATCCAACCAGGGCGATGTCCGCGCAACTGGTCCTGCAGCGCATGAAAGATCGCGGCATGGATATGAGCCGTGCCGATGCCGCTGTGCTCGCCAACCAGTCGAAGGCTGCAATGCTGCAGCGACTGCACAATGGGGGCACGGACATGCCGCCATTTCCACATCTCAGCGAGCCTGAGGTCCGTGCCATTATCTCGTATCTGAAACAACTGGCAGAAGTCCCTGGAGCCGAGAAACAACTGGCGAGCGTGGAAGAGTCACATCTCCGTGTGGGTGAGCATATCGTGAAGTCCACCTGTCACATTTGCCACGGTGCGACCGGTGCGAACCCGGATGCCGAGCAGATTTTCAATGGCGCGATTCCTCCGCTGAGCACATTGACCATGCGTACAAGCCTTCCCGAGTTCGAGCGCAAAATCAAGAGGGGCGCTCCTATCATGATGGGTGCACCGGCATCGTTGTTCCGAGGAAGGATGCCCGTTTTCTATTACTTGAGTGAACAGGAAGTGGCAGACGCGTACATGTATCTCAGGCTCTACCCACCGGTATCGACGACTCCCGATCCGGTCCCGCCAGTCCAGGAGCAGAAACGCGTCCTAGTGAACGCAGCACTTGTCGAAGCGGGCGGCGATTTCCCGACCAGCACCCCGCCCAACAAAGCCCGCGATCCGATCATGATCGTGCTTCCGATCGCTGCCGAAATATTCGTGGGCCTTCTGATTTTAGGAGGCGTGTGGTTCACCGTGCGGGAGATCAGAAATCTGAGAGTGATCAGCGCCACCTACACCGCTGTCATGGTTGTCGACCCCAACATTCTGCAGCACGCGCCTCAGTTGACGACGAGCCATTTACGACGCGGAGGCCATTCATTGACGCATTCTGAGCCTCACGTTCAGATCGACACGGACGTGGCCAACAGCAACGGGAAGGGCGCCTTTGACGAAGACGAATATCGCACCTTCGAGAGCTCATGGCTTGACCGATGGTTTCAGAAAGAGGACGAGGCCGCGTAAAACAACGATTCCCGGCGGAAGGTTGAGAGCTTTGGGGGCCCTCGATGTCGCACGTCGAAGTTCAAGCCCAAAAACTCACGCCCGCACTTCTTCCCGGGCTTCATCGATTCTCCACAACACAAGTCTGTGACGTCGGTCCCATTCATCCACAGCCTCGCCGTGAAATCCTTCCGCTCAAACGCTTTTTTCGGAAGCGGAGCTTTCAAGCGTTGCCGGATGGATGGTCTAATCTCTGCGGATCAACATTCTGCCCGCAAGTGATTGAGCCTCCGAGATTAAATTGCAATTTTGATCTAGATTGCTGATTCCAATAGGTCGGGGGGAGGGATTTTCCCAATTCTGAATTCCAGCTTCGGAAGCCGAGGCGGACATTTGTTGAGGCGATCTCTTCGCTACAATAAGGTCAGGTTCTGTGATCAATCATGACCCTGACCAAAGCGCAAGCCCTGGAGATGTTCGAGTCCGATGACCTCATCGGTATCGGCATGGAAGCCGATGCCATTCGCGGCCAGTTGCATCCGGAGGGCGTCGTCACTTACATCATCGACCGCAACATCAACTACACCAACTTCTGCACCGAGTACTGCACTTTCTGCGCCTTTTACCGCCCGCTGAAAGGGCCTGCGGCGAAAGAAGGGTACATCCTCGACTTCGATACGATCTACGAAAAGATCCGGGAAACGGTGGAGCTCGGCGGGACTGGCGTGCTCATGCAAGGCGGCTTGCATCCCGATCTGAAGATCGATTGGCACGAGAAGATGCTGCGCGGCATCAAGGAACGTTTCCCGAGGGTGCATCTGCACTGCTATTCGGCATCAGAGATCATTGCGATCGCGGAGTATAGCGGCCTCTCGATTCGCGACACGATCCTGCGCCTGCGCGATGCCGGGCTCGATTCGATTCCTGGAGGCGGCGCCGAGATTCTCGACGACGAAGTCCGCTACAAGATCGCGCGCCTGAAGTGCTTAACGGATGACTGGATCAACGTGCATCGCACCGCGCATCAGATCGGCATGCGCACCACGGCGACCATGATGTTCGGCGTGGGCGAAAACTACGAGCACCGCATCAACCACTTGCGGCAGCTCTACGACTTGCAGGAAGAGACGGGCGGATTCACCGCATTCATCCCATGGAGCTTCCAGCCAGCGAACACCGCGCTGGGCGGACGTCACTGGGATGAGGCGACGGCGGTGGAATATTTGAAGGTGCTCGCCATCTCGAGAGTTTTTCTATCGAATTTCCTAAATGTGCAATCCAGCTGGGTGACGCAAGGATTGAAAGTCTGCCAGATGGGACTGCGCTTCGGCGGAAACGACGTGGGCTCAGTGATGCTGGAGGAGAATGTGGTCCGTGCCGCAGGCGTTACGAATTGCACGACGGAAGAAGAACTACGCAGGATTATTCGCGATGCCGGCTTCCGCCCAGCGCAGCGCGACACGTTGTATCGTCAATATTTTTTGAACTAATGATTTCCGTCGCGAACCTGAGTGGTCGAAGATTTTCAACCACAAAGGGCACTAAGGTACGCGAGGGAAAGCAGGGTCAATAAAGTCAATGGCTTATCCGATCAAGAAGTGCGTGGCGTGTGGCGAAGAATTTGAATTGAAGCCGGGAAAACCGGGCTTTGCGAATCGTTGCCCCGATTGCAGCGAAGAAGAATCGGCCGGCTCCGAGTCATCGGGCGACGGATGGAAGGGCGACAAGGGTGCGAACGCTGCTCGCCGCGAAGCGATGAAGAACCTTCTTTACCGCAAGGACAGCTAAGACCTGCGCCCGCACCCGGACCGCCGAGGCGGCTGTCCTACATCTGCATCTAATCCTTCAGGCGATTCAGTTTCAGCAGCAGTGTTGCGCCGCTCTGCGTCCAATTGCCGTCAATCGAGGACAGGTCGGATGCAATCTTACCTTCAAAAATTCCACCAATCGATTTCGCTGTGATTCTCAGCGAAGCCCCGTCGCGCTGAACCGAAGTTGTTGGCATGCCTTTCATGCCTTGGTCTGGACTGTCCATCGTCGCGATGAGGCCGTCTTCGGTGTTCCTGATGTGGAAGACAACGCGCAGCTCAGCCGCCACGGTATCGAGCGAGCCAATCCACGCGCCATCGATATCGGAAGGCTTGGCCGGTTTGTGCTCTGTCTTGATCGGCAAAGTGGCGCGCTTGAATTCGAGCGGCAGATCTTTTCCTTGCGACCAGGTTCCTGAAATGGTTTTTCCGTCTGACGCGATGTCGCCTTGATACGTGCCATGGACCGCGGTTACATCCAGGCTGAGTTTCGAGTTTTTGAGTGTCGCCGAGTTGACGGGAACGTCATTGGCTCCCTGATCGACACTGTCGAGCGTCGCTTTCAGGCTGCCGTCTGCGGCTTTGGAGATGTGCAGCACGAGTCGTAGTTCGCCGACTCCAGTGTTGAGGGTTCCTAGCCAGTCGCCGGCGACATCCTGCGCGCGCAGGAAGCTTGCTGCGACGAGCAGGCTCAGCAGTATGAATACACGTTTCATCTTGATCCGCCTCCTTGGCGGCTGATTTCTGTTGAACTAGAGGATGAGCCGCGTCTTTTAGAGATCACTCGGCGGCGTTGAGTTCGTCGATCATGCGTTGCAGGCAGCCTGCGGCTCGTTGATTCAACTTCCAGATCACGACAAACACCGCGACCATCGCTGCGTCGAAAGCCACGACTCCCATTAACCGAGCAAAATGCGGAAAGGTGAACGCGTACGCAATCGTGAGCATCAGGTAACCGGGAACCAGTGGAGCCAGGTACCACGGCCAAACGTTCCGGATGGCGTCGCGCTGGCGCTCAAGTTCGGCGCGGAAGAAGTGCAGAGAGCTCGATGCTCCCAGGCTGTCAGGCAGGCTCTTGATCGAGCCTTTGCGTTGAAGTTGCACGGCGACCCAGATCATGGCCGCGATGAACAGACCATAAGAGATGCGGAACAGGATGCTCTGCGTGTCGAACAAAAAGTACACGAAGAGCAGGGAAACGATGATGCAGCCCACAGTCTCGCGGCGATTTCTTCCACGAATGCGGTGCTCGAATTTGTTGGCGCGGCGGCGGATTTCTTCCAGCGGCATTTTGACTCCCTCCAATGGCTGCGATTGCCAGAGTTCCTGCACCGGGTTGAGATGTTCAGTCATGGTCGTTCCTCTGGTGAAAGCGGCGCGCCAGTAAATTCTTGATGCGGTGAATCTTGGTCGCGGTATTTCCCGGCGAGAGGCCGGCGATTTCCGCGATCGAGGCCGCGTCCATGCCTTCGAGGTAGGCGAGGATCACGTTGCGGTCCAGCGGTTTTAACTGGTGGATCAACTCCAGCAACCGGTTCAGCATGTGACTGCGGTCGATGGCTTCTTCGCCGCTGTTCGCGTCCGCGAGATTTTCCAGTTCCTCAAGGCCGATCAGGGTTTGCACGCGAGTGCGACGCTGGCGCAGCACGTGCGAAGCGGCAACGTTGTGGGACACGCGGTAGACCCAGGTGCGAAGCGAGCAGCGGCCGTCAAAGTTCTGGAAACTGCGCCACAAAGCAATGTGAATTTCCTGGAGCAGGTCGCGGCGAAGATCAGAATCGGCCTCGTAGGCGCGAGCCAGTCTTTCGAGTGCGGCGCCGTGGTTTGCGGCGGCGTCGCGGTAGAGTTCGTCCTGCGAGGACCCGGCCGCCGGCTTGGTCGCGATTGCGCTCACACCTAGGTAGTCGTCGAGCAGGGAACTTTCTTACAGTCCATTTCACGAATTTCTTGCGCTTACAACGCGGTTTCCTGGCCGTTCAGTTTTCCGTTTCTTTCCAGATGCTTGTAATAAAAGAGCGAGTACAGTACCGGAATGAGGGCAGCGGCGGCGATCAACCCAACAAGTACCCAGAACGGTGCGCCCACGAGGGCGCAGAGCAGTCCCAGAATGCCGCCGGCAAAAAATGTTTTCGCGGCCAGGCGGTGCGTAGCATTCCAGACTTGTTCGTTGGCGATGGTCCAGGGAGTTCGAACGCCCATATAGAAGTTGCGGCGTACCTTTCCGAGGACGTTTCCCACCAGGGCGATCAAGAGCGAAACGCCGCCCATGATCGCGCGGTTCATATTGAGACCGAGCGAAAGACCGGCTGCCAGCAAGAGCATGTGCACGTAAGCAAGCAGGGAGAGGATCACAACCATGACATATAAGTAGGTCGAACGGAAAGAATCCATTTCGAAGTGGCGCGGCGAGAGCCAGGGCAAAACTGTAAACAGAAGGAGAATTCCTCCCATGATCGCAGGATCGATTAGGAACAAAGTCCACTTCGCACCCCAGCCATTGACGTTGCCGTGAGCGTCCCAATGCATGGGAACGACGGACGGAAGCTGCGGGTAGACGGCTGCGGTCACGCCCAGCACGGCGGTGATGAGAAGAATCCCTGCGATGTAATAGTTTTTTCCGGTTTTCACGGCTGTTTGCCTTTCTGTTTCGGCGGCTTCTGGATCTGACCGTTCTGATTGCCCGGGTGATCGCCAATCAGGTCCATGGCCCACGCCATCAGGTCCTGTACTACGGTCGTGTTAAGCCCATACCAGATTTGCTGGCCTTCGCGGCGGCTCGTCAGAAGGTCAGCCTCTTTCAGAACCGCGAAGTGATGCGACATGCTTGGTTTGGTCATGTCGAACCGCTCGGCGAGATCGCCGGCCGTCATTTCGCCGCGCCGCAGAAGATTGAGGATCTCGCGCCGGGTGGGATCGGCGAGAGCTTTGAACGCTTTGTTGGGAGACGCGGCCATGTTTAGATAATCACTTAATTAGATTATTATCTAATTAATCGCATCAGATTTGTCAAGGGTCTTAAATGCAGATGAATCAGATGTTTATGATGGCTCGAATAGGCAATCCGGCAGGAAGATTCCGGTATGAGCAACCGGTGGAAGCGAGATAGAATAGCCCCAGCCGATCCTCACGGCTGCATGAAGGCGATTCCGCACAGCCTCCGATCCCGATTGAATGAAGCATCTTGCTCCATGTTTCCTGTTCTTCTCACTGGTCCTTGGGGCAATGGGCCAAAGTGCGGTGCCTCCAGCAGAGTCTTCGCATCGCGCGACGATTGCCGGAATTGTGACAAAGGATCCTGGTGCCGAACCGGTGAAGAAGGCAGTGATCGAAGTGATCGCCGAGAACCAGCAACAGGGAGGAGACTACACCGCAGTGAGCGCCCCTGACGGCACTTTTCGCATTGAAGGAATTCTGCCCGGCCGCTATCACATGTTTGTCGAGAGGACTGGGCTTCTCGAAGCTGACAAACGTCATGCGAATGCGCAGGGACGCATTCTGACACTGAGCGCAGGGCAGGAACTCAAAGATCTCCAGATTCGTCTGCAAGCGGCAGCGGTGGTGCGCGGACGGGTTACCGATGAAGACGGAGATCCGATGGCGGAAGCGCAAGTCTCCGTGTTACGTCAGACATATGGCACCGGCCGCAGCCGGTGGGAGCCGGCGGGATCGGAGCGCACTAACGATCTGGGCGAGTACCGGATTGCCGGGCTGGCGGCAGGGAGCTACTACGTATCGGTGAATCCGCCACCGGATTTCAAAAGCTTGATTGAGAGCGACGGCCATGCGGATGCGGCAAGCGCGAGCGAAAAGCCGGCGATGTCTTACCAGACGAGCTACTATCCGGGAACGGCAGATCGCGGCCAGGCGAGTCCGATTCAACTGCACGCGGGCGACGATTTTCCCGTGAACTTCTCACTGGTTCCCAGCCCGACTCTTCATGTGCGCGGTGCGGTGGTCAATCTGCCGCCGCGCTCTTCCGCGACAATCATGCTGCAATCGCGGGAATTCAACGTCGTGCTGAATGGAGCGGAGATCCACAAAGATGGCAGCTTCGTGATTCATGACGTAGCGCCAGGGTCGTACACGATACTGGCCACAGTCGAGAATGCTCCTGTGCAGATGATGGCGCGGCAGACGCTGCAAGTTGCAAACAACGTGGAGGGAGTGCGGCTGGCGCCGCTGCCGGGCGCCTCGGTCCGCGGGCGCATGCGAGTGGAAGGCAAGGGAGTGACCGGCCGGGTTGATCTGGGCCAGATGTTTTTGTCGCTGCATCCCAGTGATGGCGATGACGAGAGCGCGAGCATGTTCACGATTGGCGGGGGTTTCTCATACCTTGCGCACGTGGGCGCGGACGGAACGTTCGAATGGAAGAACGTTCCTCCCGGTAGCTACAACGTGCGGCTGGGCGATACGGGAGCGCAGACGGATTGGTTTCTCAAGGCGGTGCAGGCTGGAGGACGCGATGCGAGCGAGGGCCGGCTTACAGTGAATGGCGGTCCGCTCACGCTTGACATTGTTGCCAGCGCGGATGGGGCTCAGATCGAAGGAGTGGTGGTGGACTCCAAGGGAGAGCCGGTTGCCGATGCGGTGGTCGTTGTGGCGCCGGACCGCCTCGCGCGCGGCGATCTCTTTCAGAAAACGGTCTCCGATCAGCGGGGCCGGTTCACGATCCGCGGGATTTCTCCGGGAAAGTATTCGCTGTTCGCGTGGGAGGCCGTGGAGGGCGAGGCTTATTACAATCCGGATTTTCTCAAGAGCTTCGAGGGACATGCGACCTCGCTACAAATGAACGAGGGCGAGCATCGAAGCCTGCAGGTCGAGGTGATCGCGGCGCCGCAAGATTAGGGTTTATCGAATGCCTAAAGGTTCCGGAACTCCTGAGAGATTCGCAGAGTACCCGTAGACAGCTTCGCGAGGTCTACGTGCAAACAAAAAAGCCCGGTTATGAACCGGGCTTTGTTATTTGCGAAAGCTTAGTGCGACATGGAGCCGCCCGTGCTTCCTGCGTTCTTGCAAGTCTTCGAAATGTGTTTCATCGAGCTCACTTCAATGGTCTTCTGACCGCCGGCTCCCATGTCACTGGAACCACCGGTCGCCGAAGCAGAACTTTCCGTGCCGGTCACTCGAATCTCGTGCCCAACATGCTCGGCGAGCTTGGATGTATCACCCGTGAGCTGATAAGCCGTTCCATGCTTGTCGGTGAGTGTATATTGCCCGCCGGAGCCGCTCAGGCACCCTTCCACAGTGTGCGAGCCGCCCGACATCTGGCCTGATCCACTCTGGCTGCCGGTCTGGCTGGACGTCGTCGACCCGGACTGGCCGGACGGCGTGGAATCCTGTGCTACCACCCAGGATGCTCCGAGCAGCAACACCGATAGCATTAGCAATTGCTTCATAACGAACCTCCACGTTGATCTCGGACTGGCTGCATACTCCGTTGCTACGCGGGCGCACACAGGCCATATCCAACCCAGTCTGATTGGCCGCGGTGATCCTCGCAATACAGCCTTCGCCGGAGTTTCCCAAACTGATTCTGAAGGACAATCAATTCGTGTAAGCCTCGGTTTCCCAACAGCTTGGCGACGCATCTCGGGGCTCGCCCTGCTCATCTAATTGGTTAGCTAGTAATAGTGCAGAGAAGACTAGGAGAGGTGACATATATGAAGCTGGCGAGATGGAAAGCAGTGGCCGGAAGTATTTTCCTGGCGACGCTTCTGTCTGTGCCCGCGTGGGGTGACAACTCGCAGGACAGACATACGGCAATGCCGGGAACTTTGAATTATGTGGAGGGACAGGTCTCGATCGCGGATCAAACGCTGAACTCAAAAGACGTTGGCAGCGCGAGCCTGGCAAATGGTCAGACGCTGACCACGGGTAGCGGAAAGACCGAGCTTTTGCTGACGCCGGGCGTGTATCTGCGGCTGAGCGACAACAGTTCGGTGCGCATGGTTTCGAACAGCCTGACCAACACGCAGGTCGCACTGGATCAGGGCGAGGCAATGGTGGAAGTCGACCAGATCTATCCGCAGAACAACATCAGCATCAACCAGCAGGGAGCCAATACGCGGCTCTTGAAGAAGGGCTTGTATGATTTTGATGCCCGCAACGAGAGCGTCCGTGTATTTAACGGCGAGGCGGATGTTTTCGCCGGCGACCGGAAGGTCGCGGTGAAAGGCGGCCACGAGCTCGTGCTGGACACTCCGGGAAAACTGAAGGCGCATGACTTCAACAAGAAGGATGTAGAGAATGGGGATGACTTGTACCGTTGGAGCAGCCTGCGATCTGAGTACTTGTCGGAAGCGAACGTGGATTCCGCTCGATTGTATGTGGCGAATGGTTGGTACGGGCCTGGCTGGTGGGGACCGGGTTGGTACTGGGACCCGTGGTTTTCCGGGTTTACGTTCATCCCGGGCGGAGGATTTTTCTACAACCCGTTTGGATGGGGATTTTATTCTCCGCTGACGGTATACCGGGCTCCCTATCTGGGCGGATTCGGATATCGCCACTTCAACGGATCACGGCCGGTTGCGATCGGCAACGGATTCCATAATCACGCCGTGCGCGGGTTCAGCAGCGGTGGATTCCATGCGAGCGGGATGCGTGGCGGTGGATTCAGCGGCTTCCATGGTGGCGGCGGATTTCACGGCGGCGGCATGGGTGGACACGGACGATAACTTCGTCGATGAATTAGCCTGAAGCGAAATGCCCCGCCCTCCCGCTCCAGATGCGGGAAGGGCGGGGCTTTTCGTTTTTATTCGGTCTAATTTTCTTCCCATCAGCGCTACATCAGCGATTGATGTCATCTTTCGACTGCAACCGCTTCGCGAATTTTTCTAATGCTGACTTGTTCGCGTCTGGAGCGCCGGTGAGGGAAAGATTCACTTCCTTGACTGCATTGTCGAAGTCTCCCTGCGCGCTGTAGACGCGAGCCATTCCCAGGTGAGTGGTCCAGTAATCAGGAAACTTCTTGGCGGTGGAGCGATAAAGCGCGAAGGCTTCATCCTGCTTTTTGTCGGTTTGCAGCTGGCGGGCGTAGACATAGAGCTGCAGCGGGTTGGCGATGTCGAGAGCTCTCGTGCGGACGCTCTTGGCATCGTCTTTGCGACCCATCTCGTCGAGTATGCGCGACTTGCTGATCAGGTTGTCGTAGCGCTCTTCCACCTGGATGGAGTGATTTTCATCCTGCAACGCTTCGTCGAGATTGATCTTGTTAGCGAGCAGGTATCCGGCGGCATCGTCCCAGCTGTCCCAGTAGTACTGGTTGAGTCCGTGCATCTGCTGATGCAGGCTGGCGAGCACGATGTCATTGACCTTCACAGAAACTTTGAAGGGGACGGCGACCTTCTCCCAGCGCATGGTGACGATTGCGGAGTCGGGCTTGACGTCGTCGAAATCATAGGCAAGCGCGTCGTGCGGGTCGCAGGATTGCGATTTTACCTTCACCCGTAGCGCGTCTTCGTCCTGCTTGTAGGTGAAACTGCCCCACGCGGTGGAGTTCTTCGAGAAGATAATCGTCCACTCGCTTTCGGTCGGGATCATATGCAGCCCGTAGGTGCCTTTCTCGAGCGGCTGGCCTTCGATGGTCACCGGATCGGTGAATGTGATTGTGGTGTTTTCATTCGCGCCGGCGCGCCACACCTCTCCGTAGGGAACGATTTTTCCCCAGATCTGGCGGCCCTTGGCAAGGGGGCGATGATAGTTGATGGTGATGTCGGTAATACCGATGCGTTGGCTGATCAGTGCGTGCTGGCTGGCGCGGGGAAGGTTGAGCATGAGCGTCTCGCTGGTCGCGGTTTGCGCCGGGCTGAGCGCCGCGCTGAACAAAACAGCGGAGAACACGGTAAGTAGACGCAGTCTTGGCATGGGGAAACTCCTTTGGGCCGCCGAGGCTCGGCAGTCAATTGCTAAAAAACTAGAATTGAAAGAAACGAATTGGTCCCACAGACATTGCGGTGCTGTTGGGCTTAGACGAGTGGCGGCGAGGGAGGTAAGCAGGCGCGGGCGGATCGTCATCGCGCCTGAAAGGCAGATTGGATGAAGTTCAGAACGTCGTTCTGCCACATTTCGATTCCTGCTTTCGAAGTGGCGAATCCCCAGTGGCCGTCCTGCTCGCTGTGCCCGAATGCCGGATAGATTTCGGCGCGTCCTCCTTTTGTTATGGCGACCTTTCCCAGAACTTTCGCGGGCCCGGTGCTGTAATCGTTTTTGGCTTGCAGGATGAAGACTGGGGCCCTGGCATTTTTCACCGCCTGCTCCAGACGGCTTTGGAGTAGTCCGTTATTCCAGGACTGTGCTGCGGGGGCGAAGGCAATGAATGCGCGGGCACCGAGTCCTTTTTCCGCCGTGAGGAGAGTCTGGATGCCTCCGAACGAACATCCCGAGACGACGATGCGATTGGGATCGACTTGCTTCTGAGTGCGCAGCCAGTTCAGCGCGGCCACCACGTCTTCATTGGCGGTCTGCTGCAATTGCACGGCGACAAAGTTATCGTGGGCACCACGAATTTCGTCCATGATGTAAGGTCCCTGGGATTTGCCTTGCCCGCTGCGGTGCGGCAGAAAAAATACGAATCCATGCGAGGTATAGAAATCGGCCAGATCGGGCTGGGCGCCCGGGAGTTTTTAGCTGCCATGATTCCAGAGCACCGCGGGAAACGGTCCCGGTCCTTGTGGAACATAGAGATAGCCGTGCAACGTCCCGCCAGAACCGGGGAATGAAATAAGTTGAGCGTTCGCCGGAAGCGATTGCTGGGCGCAGAAAACGTGGCGAGCAGGAGCATTGCGGCCATGGCGAACTGTTTCATGGGCAGGAGATTAACGCGTAGGCCAGGGAATGTCATCCAAGGATTGTGGATGCAACTTTCCTTGCTTTACTGAGCCTCTTGACAATCCTTCCGGGGTGAAGCAGAATTCTCCAAGGCGAATAAAAAGCGAAAATCGCTAACCGCCTCCGACGGCTTCTTGCTCGACATCAGCTGCGGCGCTCCCTGAAATTTCTGAGGAATCTTTATGTCTTCCGCGGTGGTTTCCACTTCGGCGGCCTTGAGCCGCCATTTTGTTTTTGAGGATGAAGCTGATGCTGAGGCGAGTTCGTCGCCGGGTATCAGCAGCAGTCGAGCTGCGCTCGACCGGACAGCCCCTTCGGCTTCGCCCAGGGCCGTGGGCAGCGGCCCTTCGATCGCTTCGGTCGCGCATGTTTTGCAATCCACAATCAACAATCAAAAATCGGCAATTTCCCTGGCTCCGGCTTCGCGGCTGGAGATGCGTCCCGTGCCAGCAATGGTGTCGAGCGGCATCGCGGAGCTGGATGCGCTGACCGGCGGCCTGCCCCGAGGGTGCGTCACCGAGATCTGTGGCGCGGCTTCTTCGGGGCGGACGACTTTGCTGCTGGCCTCTCTGATGGCGGCGACGCGGCGCGGGGAATTCTGCGCCGTAGTGGACGCGAGCGATTCGCTGGATGCAAACTCTGCCGCTGCAGCAGGAGTGGAGCTGGAGCGGTTGTTGTGGGTGCGTTGCGGGGATTCTTCTTCGAAGCTTGGTTCACCACAGAGCAAAGACACAGAGAAAAAAAATAAATTGCGAAATACAAACCCAGTGGAACACCGGCTGGAGCAGGTTCTGCGCGCGACCGATCTTCTGCTGGAAAGCGGAGGATTCGGGATGATCGTGCTCGATCTTGCCGAATTGGCGCCGCTGGTGGCGCGGCGGATTCCGTTGACGACGTGGTTCCGTTTCCGGCGCGCGATCGAGCATACGCCGACGATCCTGCTGGCAATCGAGCAGCAGGCGATCGCCGGAAGTTGTTCATCACTGCTGCTGCAGTTGGGCGATGCTGCGCCGTCCCTGCTGGATTCGGTTCCAACTCTTTCGCATGACCAGGGCTTACAGCCCTTCGGGAGGCTCAGGAGTGACACGAATCCGTCCGAAAGCTTTCAGCCTGCTCATACGCAGTTGCTTACGAAACTGAATATCAAGGCGGAATTGGTTCGCTCGCGTCTGGAGCGCAAGCCTGCGCGTTCTGTTGCGGGGTTTGTCAGCAAAACAGCTTGGGCGGGGTAACTGCTTTCCGTCATCGCTGCCAGCTTCGAGACGGACTGTACTGGGGTATTGCATGTTCGCCTGCATCTACATTCCGAATTTTCTAGTAGCTGCGATTTTGCGCGCAGAACCGGAGTTGCGGACGCAGGCCGTCGCTATGTTAGAGGGCAAGCCTCCGCTGGAGAAGATTGTCGCGGTAAATGAAAAGGCGGAGCAGTTGGGCATTACACCGGGGATGACGAAGGCGCAGGCTGAACTTTGCACCGAGCTTACATTACGGCTGCGTTCTTCTCTGCAGGAAACGGCGGCGCACGCGGCATTGCTCGACTGCGCTCAATCATTCTCGCCGTGCGTGGAGGACTCGGCCTGCGACACGGTAGCGCTCGATCTGGCCGGCATGGAGTCCTTGTTTGGATCCGCGCCCGATATTGCGCGTGCGATCGCAAATCGCGCTGCCGCGCTCGGACTGAATGCGAATGTTGCGATCGCTTCCAATTTCGATGCGGCTTTGCTGGCTGCCCGTGGATTCCCCGGCATCACGGTGATTTCCGCAGAGAAAGAAGCGGAGCAGTTGGGTTCGTTGCCCGTGGAGGTTCTATTTGCCGAGCACTCCGGGGATCCTACTCCACGAACATCACGCGAGATGGGGCAACCTGACCAGGAACAAAAGCAAACCAGCCTGCTGGAAACTCTTGACCGCTGGGGCATCCGCAACTTGCGTTCTTTGGCAGCGCTGCCGGAGGTTTCGCTCAGCGAACGGCTTGGTCAGGATGGGGCTCGCTTGCAGCGTTTGGCGCGGGGAGCGGTTTTGCGGAAACTGGTTCCCGTGGAAGCGCCTCTGGTGTTTGAAGAGGCAGTCGAACTCGAGCATCCGATAGTGTTGCTGGAGCCTTTGGCCTTTCTTCTGAACCGGTTGCTTGAGCAATTGTGCGCGCGGCTAGGGTCGCGTGCGCTTGCCACACAGGAGTTGCGACTGACATTGGAGCTTTCGAATCTTACCGGGATCGAAGACGAACTGGAGAATCCTGGCATTCCCAGCGAGAGCGATGGAGATGCCGATGCCTCCGCTTCATCGACAGTTGTTTCCTGCAGACAAACCAGTTTTGTTCGTACATTACGGTTGCCTCTGCCGATGCTCGACGCCAAAGTGTTTCTGAAGTTGCTGCAATTGGATTTGAATGCGCATCCTCCAGGCGCGCCCATCGTGAAGATTCATCTTGCGGCTCAACCGGCGCGGCCTCGATCGGCGCAGGGCGGATTATTTCTACCTCCGTCGCCGGAACCGGAAAAGCTGGAGCTTACCCTGGCGCGCATTGCCGGGATCGTGGGCGAGCACAGGGTCGGGGCTCTGGAGATGCTCGACACGCATCATCCGGAAGGGTTCCGCATGCGGCGTTTTGTGGCCGAGGTCGCGAGGAGAGTTCCGCAGAAGAGAAATCCGGATGCGGAGGAAGCTTCTTCTGTGGTGACGGCGATGCGGCGCTTCCGTCCGCCGCTGCGCGCGAATGTGACTCTCGAAAATGGGCAGCCCGTGCAGGTGGTGTGCCCAAAGAGAAAAGATGTGCAGGGCGATGTGCTCTGGAAAGCCGGTCCATGGCGGTTTTCCGGCGATTGGTGGGAGCGGGAGGCCTGGTCGCGCGACGAGTGGGATGTGGCACTGCAACAGGACGGGTCACTCGCGCTGTACCGACTGGTGCACGACTTGCTCGGCGGCGGATGGTTCATCGAGGGCACATATGATTGAGAAATTCTTTACACAACAGAGGCGCAGAGACCCAGAGGGAATTCCGTTCTTTTGCATTTCTCTGGACCTCGTGTCTCTGTGGTGAGTTCCGCTTTTGCTGGCTACTGAGTACCGGCTTCTGATGTACATCGAACTTCACGCTCGCTCGGCATTCAGCTTTCTTGAAGGCGCTTCGCTACCCGAGGATCTTGTGGCGGCGTGTGCGCAATTGGGCATGCCGGGAATGGCTTTGCTCGACACCGATGGTGTTTATGGCGCGCCGCGGTTTCATCTGGCGGCGAAGAAAATCGGACTGAAGGCGCACATTGGCGCGGAGGTAACGTGTTCGAGATTTCCGAGTGCCGATTTGCGATTGTCAATTGCAAAACCCGACGACGGTGCGGTTCCGTCAACGATCAAAAATCAGAAATCAAAAAATGCTCAAATCGGCAACCGGAAATCGGAGATCGGAAATTCTTTCCGTCTTCCGTTACTGGTTGCTTCCCGGGCTGGCTACCAGAACCTTTGCCGGCTGATCACCAAAATGAAGTTGCGCGCAAAGAAGGGCGAAGGCGCAGTTCTGTCTGAAGAACTTGAGGAACATGCTGGCGGCCTTATTTGTATGACTGGCGGTGCAGAAGGCCCGCTGGCCGCGGCTTTGCGGTCCGGTGGACGTGAAGAAGCGCGTCAGCAAATCGATCGACTCGTTGGAATCTTCGGCCCGGGTAACGTCTACGTCGAACTGCAACGGCATTTTCAGAGGGAAGAAGAAGCGCGCAATCGTGCGGCGGTGGAGATCGCCCGCTCGTTCCGGTTTCCACTGCTCGCTACCAATGGCGCGAACTATGCGATTCCCAAAGCTCGGGAACTTTGCGATGCCTTTACTGCGATCCGGAACCATCGGACCCTTTCGACCGCCGGGCGGCTGCTTTCGCGCAACTCCGAGCGGTTCCTGAAATCTCCGCAAGAGATGCAACAGCTTTTTGCCGACCTGCCGGAAGCTCTCGCCAACACGCTCGAGCTTTCTTCTCGCCTGGAGTTCGCGCTGAACCAATTGGGATATGAATTTCCGCCTTATCCCGTACCCGAAGGCGAAACGATGAATTCTTTCCTGCGCGCGCGGGCGTGGGATGGATTTCGTGAGCGCTACGGCTGCAAGCCGAAGGACCTGCAAGCGCGCGCGCGACGCCAGATCGAAAAAGAGCTGGCACTCATCGAGAAACTGAAGCTCGCCGGATATTTTCTGATCGTTTGGGACATCGTCCGCTTTTGCCGCGAGCAGAACGTTCTTGTTCAAGGGCGCGGATCGGCGGCCAACAGCGCCGTCTGCTATTCGCTGGGCATTACGGCCGTTGACGCGGTCAGCATGGAATTGCTGTTCGAGCGATTTCTGTCGGAAGAACGCGGCGAGTGGCCCGACATCGATCTGGATCTGCCCTCGGGCGATGAGCGCGAAAAAGTCATTCAGTACCTCTACAAAAAATACGGTGAGCGCGGCGCGGCAATGACCGCCAACGTCATCACCTATCGCAACCGCATGGCCGCGCGGGAAATGGGCAAAGCGCTGGGATTCGACGATGAAACGTTGAAGAAAATTTCAGCCGCGGTGGCAACCTGGGAATTTCGCGACGAAAACGATGCGCTCGACCGGCGCTTTCGCGACGCCGGGCTCGATCTCACGCATCCACGGCTGCGCAAATATTACGAACTCTGCATCGCCGTGCAGGACATGCCGCGTCACCTCGGGCAGCACTCGGGCGGCATGGTCATCTGCCAGGGACAACTGGATTCTGTCGTGCCGCTTGAGCCGGCGTCGATGCCGGGCCGCGTGGTTGTGCAGTGGGACAAGGAAGATTGCGCCGACATGGGCATCATCAAGGTGGACCTGCTCGGGCTTGGCATGATGGCTGTGCTCAAGGATTCCATCGAGTTGATCCGCGACCACTATCGCGAGAAAGTCGATCTGGCACAACTTCCGCAGGACGACCAGCAGGTGTACTCCACGCTGCAGCAGGCCGATACCGTTGGAATGTTCCAGGTCGAAAGCCGGGCGCAGATGTCATGCCTGCCGCGCCTGCGACCCGTGCGCTTTTACGACATCGTGGTGCAGGTGGCGATCATTCGCCCCGGCCCGATTGTGGGGCAGATGGTGAATCCGTTTCTGCAGCGACGCCAGGGAAGGGAAGAAGTTACCTATCCGCATCCATCGCTGGAAACGGTGTTGCATCGCACGCTTGGCGTGCCTCTTTTTCAGGAGCAATTACTTCGCATCGCGATGATCGCCGCCAACTTCACCGGAGGCGAGGCTGAGGAACTGCGCCGTGCCATGGGATTCAAGCGCTCGCAGGCGCGGATGAAGGAGATCGAAGCCCGACTGCGAGCGGGCATGACAGCAAATGGAATTTCGCCGAAGGCGCAGGAGGAAATCATCCTGTCCATCACTTCTTTTGCGCTCTATGGATTTCCGGAATCGCATGCGGCCAGCTTTGCCTTGATCGCTTACGCCAGTGCGTATTTGAAGTGTCATTACCTTGCGGCGTTTACGGCGGCGCTGCTGAATAACCAGCCGATGGGGTTTTATTCTCCGGCGACCATCGTAAAGGACGCGCAGCGGCATGGACTGAAGTTGCGACCCATCGATGTTACTTGCTCGGAATGGAATTGCACGTTGGAAACAGAACCCGGTTGCCAATGCCCAGTACCCAGTGCTTCGGTCCCGGGTCGTGAGTCCCGAGTTGCGAGTGAGGGCCGAACAGTACCGAGTTGCGAGCACCGAGTGCCGAGTGAGAGCGAATCAGAATCCAGCTCGGGACTGAATACTAGGGATTCGCAACTTTCTCCCGCGCTCCGCATGGGATTGCGCTATGTGCGCGGGTTGCGGGAAGAGGCAGGGCTGGCACTGGTCCGGGAACGTGCGAAAGCTCCCTTCTTTTCCATCCACGATCTCGCGCGGCGCGTCCCCGAACTTCGTAAAGATGAACTCAACACGCTCGCGGAGATTGGAGCATTAAACGCGGTGGCCAGGGAATTGCCGATTGGAAGTAATACTTCGAGTTGCGTGGAGCAATCAACAATCAAAAATCAACAATCAACGATTCCCCACCTCGGCGATCGGCAATCGGCAATCGCAAATCCTTTTCACCGCCGCGATGCGCTCTGGCAAGTGGAACGCGCCGTTCGCGCCTCCGGGCCGTTGCTGGAACAGCACGCCGAACCCGATTCCCGGTCTCCGCTGGAGCGCATGAGTCATGAAGAGCGGCTAGTCGCCGATTTTCATGGAACCGGGTTGACTGTGGGCCCACACCCGATGGCATATAAGCGTGAATGGCTGAATGCCATGGGTATCCGGCGGGCGAGTGAACTGCGCGACCTTCCCAGCGGCAAGCGTCTGCGCATTGGCGGTTGCGTGATTACCCGCCAGCGCCCGGGAACCGCAAAAGGATTTGTGTTTATTAGCCTGGAAGATGAAACCGGAGTTGCGAATGCGATCATCCGGCCGGACCTTTTCCATCAGAATCGGCTGATGCTGGCGAGCGAACGATTCCTTGCGATCGAAGGCATTTTACAGAACCAGGACAACGTGATTTCCGTGCGGGCCGAACGCGTGCTTCCGTTGTTTGTGACGAAGGCAGAGACGGTCTCGCACGATTTCCACTAGATCGGCACTTTTCTTGACTGAGGCGGGTTCGGAGACTAGATTCTTCTGTGCCCAGCTCTGACCCGTTCGCGAAGAGTGCGCTCAGCACTTCTCCCCCATCGCGTACCTTCGCTGCACGGCTCCCGTCCACAAGAAAGGCGTCTATGTTGAAAGCCCTGCGCTCATTGTGCGTTTCTGTTGTTATCGCCCTATTGCTGCTTATGTTCAGCACACCGGCTAGAGCGGGGGAGGATTGGCCTCCCGTGACTCCGGAGGAGATGAAAATGGCGAGCGAGCCCAAAGCTCCGGGAGCGATGGCGATATACCTCTACCGCCAGCTGGATCGTGACGACATCGAAAACCGCGAATTTCACTTCGACCGTATCAAAATATTTTCGGAAGAAGGCCGTAAGTACGCCGATATTGAAATCCCATTTTTCAAGGGCGCGGGGAACATCAAGAACATCCAGGCGCGCACCATCCACCCTGACGGCACGATCGTCAATTTCGATGGAAAGGTTTACGAGAAGACGGTCGTCAAAGCGAAAGGTGTGAAGTTCTTAGCGAAAACGTTCAGCATGGCCGACGTACAGGCCGGAAGCATCATCGAATACCGCTATACGCGTATCTTGCCGATAGGATTTGTCTATGATTCGCAGTGGCTTTTAAGCGAAGAGCTATTCACCAAACATGCGAAGTTTTCCCTGCACCCCAATCAACGTTATGCACTGCAATGGAGCTGGCCGCGCGGCCTTCCCGCCGGCACCGGACCTCCGCTGATGGATCATCACGTTGTTCGTCTCGAAACCCAGGACATCCCAGCCTTTCAGATCGAAGACTACATGCCGCCCGCGGATGAGATGAAATACCGCGTCGACTTTCGCTACACCCGCAACACCGAGAAAGATCCCGATAAGTTCTGGAAACAACAGGCACAATTCCTATGGCAAGGCGTCGATTTCTTTACCAACCGACCCAAGGCCATGGAGCAGGCGGTCGCCCAAATCGTAGCCCCCGAGGATACTCCAGAGCGGAAGCTGGAGAAGATATATGCCCGTTGCCAGAAAATCCGCAACGTGAGTTTTGAACGCGAAAGGACTGAGCAGGAGAATGACCGCGAGAAGCTCAAAGACATCCAGACAGTCGAGGACGTCTGGAAGCGCGGTTATGGAAACGGGAAGGAGATTACGTGGCTATTTTTTGCTCTCGCCCGCGCCGCCGGTTTCGAAGCGATTCCAGTCATGATCGCAACGAGAAACCAGCATTTCTTCGACGCCAGACTCATGAACCCAGATCGCCTTAATACCAACGTTGTTCTCGTGAAACTTGCCGGAAAGGATATTTACCTCGATCCAGGAGTGGCTTTTGCGTCATTCGGATTCTTGCCATGGGATGAAACGGGCGTTGCGGGCCGGATCCTGGACAAGGATGGCGGAGCTTGGGTGGAGATTCCGCTACCAGATGCTTCGCTCTCGGGCACCCGCAGGGTGGCGTCGCTTCACCTCGATGAAAACGGCGTTGTCGAGGGAAGGGTGACCATCACATATAAGGGCATCTCCGCTTTGGAGCGAAGAATCGATGAGAACCAGGAAGATGACGAGGCACGGAGGAAGTTCCTCGATGACGAGCTGAAATCCTATGTCCCTCTCCCGATCGAGGTTAAATTGACGAACAAGCCTGACTGGGACAGTTCATCGCCTGAGTTGGTGGCCGAATTCCACTTCAAAGTGGACGGCTGGGCATCGACCGCGGGGCGTCGAACGTTTATGCCCGCAGTCTTGTTTGGCGGCGGAGAAAAGCATCTGTTCGAGCGGGAGTCGCGGGTACACCCTGTCGATTTCCAATTTTCATATACGGATGAGGACGAGGTGACTGTAACGCCATCTGCGGGATTGCAGATTTCAAATCTGCCGCAGCCACGTAACGTCGACGTGAAAGCGTGTCTTTACTCCCTCACGACAGAAAAGAAAGACGAGTCGCTACTTATCAAACGTCGCCTAATGGTAAATCTCCATATGGTCGACGCTAAGTATTACGTCTCTCTACGGAACTTCTTCCAGGCGGTGCGAACTGGAGATGAGCAACAAATTGTGCTTTCCTCCGGCGCGCAATAGCTGGTGGAGATTTATTGGCCGGTGTAGACCACCCTCCAGATCGAGTTCGAGCCGTCGTCGCTGACCAGCAGCGAGCCGTCGCTGGCTTCGGTGATGCCGACGGGGCGTCCCCAGACATTTCCATCTGGCAGCACGAAGCCCGTCAGGAAATCTTCATAGTCACCCGATGCTTTTCCTGTTTGGTGGAGTGGTACGCGGATCACTTCGTAGCCGACGCGCACCGCTTTATTCCAGGAACCGTGTTCGGACGCGAAAATGTCTCCCTTGTATTCGGCGGGAAATTTGTCGCCGGTGTAGAAGGTGAATTCCAGCGAGGCGTTGTGCGGCTGCAGCAGCACATCAGGAACGATAACTTTCTGTTTCAACTCGGGGTGCTTGCCTTTGTGGCGCGGATCCTGGTGATCGCCAATATACCACCAGGGCCAGCCGTAGAATCCGCCCTCCTGCACGTGCGTGATGTAGTCGGGAACCAGATTGTCGCCGAGAGCATCGCGCTCGTTGACCGAGCACCATAGTTCTCCGGTCTTGGGATCGATTTTGATTCCACCGCCGGCGTTGCGGATGCCATAGGCGTAAACGCTGAGCTTGCAATCCGCGGGGTCGCATACCAGGATGTCGGCGCGATTTTTCTCTCCCGGATGGGTGTCGGGGTCATCCACGTTTGACCCCGAGCCGACTCCCACGAACAGCTTCTTGCCGTCCGGCGAAAATTCGACCGCGCGAGTCCAGTGACCGCCTGGGCCGGGGAGATCGGCGATGTGCTGCGGCGATCCGGTCGCCTTCAGGTCGCCGTTGTGATAGGGAATCCGCACAAGTTCGGTTTCGTTGCCGATGTAAACCCACTGCGGATCGGGTCCGGGAGGATAAAAAGCGATTCCGTAAGGCTGCTTAAGACCCTCGGCGAAGACGGAATTCTGCTCCGCCTTGCCGTCGCTGGTCATGCCTCGAAATACGCGGATGCGTCCCGGTTCACTTTCTGCGAGGAAGATGTCTCCATTGGGAGCAGTGCGCATCCAGCGCGGATTGTCGAGCCCCGTCGCGTACAACTCCACCTTGAATCCGGGGAGAGCGACGGGCCAGGCGTTTTGTGGGCGCGGAACGACCTCTGCCCCCTTATTCGCCGACGGCGTGGCGTAGGGGGCGGGAAGGTCACTTACGCTAATCTTTCGAGTGGTGCCCGGAGTTTCGAAGCGGAAATCAGTGAAAGGCGCATGAGGTGGCGAATCGGTCAGAGGCGATTTCATCGCCGTAGGCGCCGGAGCAGGAGTTGCGGAGGCGGCAGGGGCACTGGGTTCGGCGCCGGCAGCCAGCGCCTCGACGTAGCTGACGATCTGCCAGCGCTTGTCTTCGGCGAGAAACGCCCATGAGGGCATTCCATTGTCCTTGTCGCCTTGGGTGATGAACCAGAACACTTCTCCCTGCGGTACGCCTTTTAGCTTGCCGCCGACGAGCGAAGGAACGTTACCCGTTCCTTTCCCCAACTTCCCATGGCAGGCGAGGCAATTCCTTGCGTACAAGGTTTTGCCCGCTTCGACCGCATCCGCCTGCCCGGCGAAGGGATTCTTCATACTCTTTGCGGAATCGGGCGCGTCATGAAAGTTCTTGTCGACGGCTGCCAAAGGCAATGCCAAGAGCACGGAAAAAATGACAGCGGCAACTGCACGGCCTGCGTTTGAACGCATGCGTCTCCTCGCAAAAGGCTGTGAAATTTGAATCAGTCCGTTAGGCGAACCTTGTTTCCAGAATTCGATTCTACGAGATTATGAAACGGTTTGCGCTTTTCATGGTGCGGCACACTCATGATAGCCTCGCATCCACCGCGAAGCCGTCGCCGTACAGTAATCACTGTATCCCGTCGGCGTACTGCGGCGTGCGGCGGCAGAGCGCAGTCTCTTACGTTAAGATGCGGAGGCTAGTTTCCGCTAGCAGTACGGATTCCGGAGTTGACCCGATGAAAACCGTTCGAGGACCGGCCATTTTTCTGGCGCAATTTGCCTCTGACAGCGCACCTTTTAATACGATCGACAGCATCTCGCGATGGGCGGCAGGACTGGGCTACAAGGCGGTGCAGATTCCGACGTGGGACCAGCGGCTGTTTGATTTGAAGAAAGCCGCCGAGAGCCAGGCGTATTGCGATGATTTTCGCGCCACGCTGGCAAAGCACAAGCTCGAAGTTTCGGAATTATCGACTCACTTGCAGGGACAGCTGGTCGCGGTGCATCCCGCCTACGACATGGCGTTTGACGCATTCGCTCCCGAGGCGTTGCGCGGTCATTCCAAGGAGCGGCAGAAGTGGGCGGTCGAGCAGGTGCTGCTGGCGGCGAAGGCGTCGGCCAAGATGGGGTTAAAGGCGCATGTGACTTTTTCCGGCGCACTGGCATGGCCTTTTATCTATCCCTGGCCGCCACGGCCTGCCGGGATCATTGAAACTGCTTTCGACGAACTGGCGGCGCGCTGGCAGCCGATTCTGGATGCATTCGATGCGTCGGGGGTCAACCTTTGTTTTGAGATTCATCCTGGTGAAGATTTGCACGATGGCGCGAGTCTTGAAATGTTCCTCGCTCGCGTGCGCAATCATCCGCGGGCGAATATTCTTTTCGATCCGAGCCACTTCGTGCTGCAGCAGTTGGATTACCTTGAGTTCATCGATCTGTATCACGATCGAATCAAGATGTTTCATGTGAAGGATGCGGAGTTTCGGCCGACTGGGCGGCAGGGCGTTTACGGCGGATATCAATCGTGGACGGAACGGGCGGGAAGATTCCGCTCTCCGGGCGACGGGCAGGTCGACTTCCGCGCAATCTTTTCCAAGCTTACGCAATACGGATACGATGGCTGGGCGGTGCTGGAGTGGGAGTGCTGTATCAAGAGCAGCGAGCAGGGAGCGGCGGAGGGGGCGCCGTTCATTGCGCAGCACATCATTCAATCTGTAGATCGCTCGTTTGAGGAGTGGGCTGGCGAAGTACCCGACCCGAAAACGAACCGCAAGATTCTCGGCCTCGATTGAGATTGCGGGTCAAAGAATCTCGGAGAAATCTGGCGGCACGGCTAAACCGTGCCCTTCCCCAAAACGATTTGTAATATGCCACTAACTACTCATCGGAAGGATTTCTAACTTTATGACAATTGGCGGCTCGGCTTCAGGAAACTCGCGCCGGCGGCTTCGTCTCGGGATGGTAGGAGGAGGTCCGGGAGCGTTCATTGGTGCGGTACATCGCATCGCGGCGCGAATGGACGATCGCTATGAGTTGGTAGCGGGAGCCCTGTCGTCCGACCCCGAACGCTCGCGCGCAGGAGCGCAGGAATTGCGCATCGCTCCAGATCGTGCCTATGGGAGTTTTCAGGAGATGGCGTCGGCGGAAGCCAAGCGCTCCGATCGCATTGATGCCGTGGCTGTCGTTACTCCGAATCATCTTCACTACCCGATTGCCAAGGCGTTTCTAGAAGCCGGGATTCATGTGATTTGCGATAAGCCGGTCACGACCACGATCAAGGATGCGGTTGACCTAGGGGCGATCGTGCGGCGGATGAACCTCGTCTTCGGGCTTACGCACAACTACACTGCCACGCCCATGGTGCGGCAGGCGCGGCAGATGATTCGCGCCGGAGAACTTGGCACCATTCGCGTGGTGCAGGTCGAGTACGCACAGGATTGGCTGGTCACGCCGCTGGAGAAGACCGGGCACAAGCAGGCGGCGTGGCGGACCGATCCTGCGCAGACGGGCCAGGGCGGGTGCCTTGGCGACATCGGGACGCATGCGTTCAATCTCGCCGAATTCGTCACAGGATTGCGCTGCGAACAGCTGGCCGCGGAAGTTTGCACGTACGTTCCGGGCCGCAGGGTGGACGATGGTGTGCAGATGCTGCTGCGGTTCAATCAGGGAGTTCGCGGGATGTTATGGGCGTGCCAGGTGGCGACGGGGAATGAGAACAATCTGCGGCTGCGAGTCTATGGCGACAAGGCCGGAGTGGAGTGGAAGCAGGAAGCTCCGAACTATCTGTGGTTCACGCCGCAGGGCAAGGCTCCGGTCCAGTTGAGCCGTTCGGGGCCGGGAGCGACCAGCGACGCGATCCGCGCCAGCCGCGTTCCCATGGGGCATCCGGAAGGATATTTGGAGGCGTTCGCACAGCTCTATACCGACTTGGCTGAGCAGATTTCGGCGAAGATCGAGGGGCGGTCCCCCGATCCGGCTGCGCTGCTTGTGCCTGCCATTGACGAAGGCGTCGCGGAGATGCGCTTTATTGCGGCAGCCGTGGAATCCTCCAAGAAAAACTCAGCCTGGATCTCCTTGGCCGACATGCAATAGCCAGCTCGGACGACGATCGTCTACCATGATCGCGAATCGATTTCTCTGCCAGGTGAAACGAATGCGATCTCTAGTACGCCCTATTTCACGTGCGTCAGTTGTTTTGATTGGTTTGTCTTTCCTTCTTCCCCTCCAAGTTTTCGCGCAGGCCAAGGATCCGAACGCACCAACGGCTTCGCTCAGCCCCGAAGAGATCGACCAGATCTGGCAGAAGGCCAGTTCGAAATACGATGGAGCCCGCGCATCGATACTCAAGCATGTCGATGAGGTGAATGGTTCCGGCAAGTTTCGTGCTGATTGGGAGTCATTGCAACACTATGAAACGCCCGAGTGGTACAAAGACGCCAAGTTCGGCATCTTCATTCACTGGGGCGTTTATTCAGTTCCGGCATTCGGCAGCGAGTGGTATCCGCGCCTGATGTACACACCGGGGTCGGACGAGTTCAAGCATCACATCGCTACGTATGGACCGCAAGACAAGTTCGGCTACAAAGATTTCATTCCGAAATTCAAGGCCGAAAAATTCGATCCAGAGGCGTGGGCACGTCTGTTCAAAGAAGCCGGCGCGAAGTATGTAATCCCGGTATTCGAGCATCATGATGGCTTCACCATGTACGACTGCAGCCTCTCGGATTGGACCGCGGTGAAAATGGGTCCGCATCGCGACCTGATGGGTGATCTCGCGAAGGCGGTCCGTGCGGAAGGGTTGCACCTGGGCGCGTCGTCGCATCGCGTGGAACACAATTTTTTCCTGGAGCACGGGCGTGAATTTGAGTCAGACGTAAACGATCCGCAGTATGCGGCGTTTTACGGTCCAGCGCACCATTGGATGGTGAATCCCGACGGAACGCCCCTGGCGAACGACTGGACTTACGTTTCGCAGGCGTGGACGCACGACTGGCTGGCGCGTTCAGCGGAACTGGTGGAGAAGTACAAGCCCGACGTGCTTTATTTCGACTGGTGGATCGGCCAACCCTACGTTCGCGCGGATCTCGTGCGCTTCGCCGCTTTCTACTACAACATCTCGCTGCAAAATGGCGGGCCGGTGGGGATCATCAACTACAAAGACTGGGCGATGCAGGAGCACTCCGGCGTGACCGATGTGGAGCGGGGCCAGTTGGCCAACATCCATCAGCTTTACTATCAGACCGATACTTCCGTGGGGAATCGCTCCTGGGGATACATTGAAGGCGAGACGTTCAAGACGCCGGAGTTCGTCGTACATCAACTGGCCGATGTGGTCAGCAAAAACGGCAACCTGCTGCTGAATATCGGGCCCAGGGCGGATGGCACGATTCCCGACGAAGTACAGGAGGTACTGCGCGGCGTCGGCGCGTGGCTGAAGGTGAACGGCGCGGGAATCTATGGCACGCGGCCTTGGAGAACTCCCGGCGAAGGGCCGACCAAGGTCGTCGAGGGGGCATTTCATGATACCGACATCCAGCCTTATACGCCCGCTGACTTTCGCTTCACCACAAAGGCCGGAACGATTTATGCAATTGAATTGGCCTGGCCTTTGGATCGGGAGGCTGTGATTCATTCGATCGGTCGGGGAACCGCCGGCGAGCAGAATGTGGCATCGGTGGAGCTACTTGGAGCAGATGCCAAGCTTCCGTTCGAACAGAAGCCGGATGGGCTGCATATTCATGTTCCGGAAACGGCGCCAGGCAAGTACGCCTACGTTTACAAAATTCAATTTGCAAGGTAGTTGAACTCTGACTGCTGAGCTGGACGGACCTTTGGTTGTGGTGCAGGGAGGGTACTGTGAATTTTTCCTTTCTTCGTTTTCCGGTATTCATCTTGTTGGCGATTCCCGGTTGCTTGATGGCACAAACGCCGGCCACAGAGCGCGCGCCCGTGATGCTGCCGACGAGCAAGATGCTAACGGTTCCAGCCCCCGGCAAAATCGGAAGCACGAATGGTTTTGCTGGAGCGATGGTGCTCAGTCCGGACGGCCATTATGTAGCCCTCTTGCATGACGGTTACGGAACGCAGGAGACGAATGCGCATCAGTCGATCTCCGTGATGGATCTGAAGACGAATCAGATTGCAGATTTTCCGGACCAGCGCTTCGGGACTGAAAACCATCAGAGTTATTTTGTTGGACTGGCGTTCAGCAGTGACGGAAAGCATCTTTATGCGTCAGTAGGGTCGCTGACCGATCCGACGGGCGCGACTGCGGGCGACTTGGGTAACGGGATTGCCGTGTATAGCTTTCACGAAGGCAAAGTTGCTTCCGAGCGATTCATTCCGATTGCCCCGCAACCTTTGTCGACTGGAAAGAAGGTTCCTGTCGGCGTGAGGTCGGCTGCTCATAGCGCAATTCCTTACCCGGCGGGAATCGCCGTGATCGCGGATCACGGTCACGACAAGCTGCTTGTCGCCAATAACCTTGCGGACAATGTCGTGCTGCTCGATTCCGCGACCGGCAAGATTTTGCAGACGTTCGACCTGAGCACGGGCGAGTGGATACCGACCTCGTATCCATATACATGCGTCGCCACGAAGGATGGACGGCGGGCTTGGTGCAGCTTGTGGAATGCATCGTCGGTGGCGGAACTGGATCTGACCAGTGGGAAAGTAGAGCAGCGGATCAGTTTGCAAAAACCGAGCGATCCGCTAGCACCGGGTTCTCATCCGACCGCACTGTTATTAAGCCCAGATGAGAAGGCCCTCTATGTCGCGTTATCAAACTCTGACAAGGTTGCTGTCCTCACCGTTCTTGACGGTTCGATCTCCCGCATCATGGAAGCACTTCCTGCGCAGAAATATTCGGGAGCGTTTCCTACGGCTCTGGCCCAATCGGCAGATGGGAAGCGCTTGTTTGTAGCGGATTCCGGGATGGATGCGGTCGCTATTCTTGATACCGGAGAAAAACCGGCGACTCTCGACGAAGGCCGCCAAGGTGTACTCGGCTTTGTGCCTACTGATTGGTATCCCACAGCAATCGTTGTCCATGGTGACGAATTGCTGATTGCATCTTCCAAGGGCGAAGGGGCCCGTCCGAACAATGGCATGGGGAAGACTGACTCGGAGGTGAAGCGGCACAGGCATCCATACATTCCGACGCTGCTTAAGGGATCGATTGCGCGGCTGAACATTCCCGCCACGATCGAAAAACTGCCCGAGCTCACCAGAGTCGTCGAAAACGACAACCTCTTTCACTCCGACCCTGGGACGATTGCATTCCGCAACGGGCAGAATCCCATTAAGCATGTGATTTACGTGATCAAGGAAAACCGTACCTTCGATCAGATTCTCGGCGACCTGAAAGTAGGCGATGGCGATCCTTCGCTCACTATGTATGGAGAAGACATCACCCCCAACGAGCACAAGCTGGCGCGCCAATTCGGGGTGCTCGACAACTTCTACGACAGCGGCGAAGTTTCCGGTGACGGGCACTTGTGGTCCACGGCGGCCGTCACCACGGACTACAACGAGAAGACCTGGCAGATCGCATACCGCGGCAAGGAGCGGACGTATGATTTTCAGGGCCAGGTGGCGGACGAATATCCGCTCGAGCATAAAGTACCGGATATCGACGATCCCTCAACGGGCTTCCTCTGGGACAATCTGGCGCGCAATAACGTGACGTACCGGGATTACGGAGAGTACGTCAACGCGGTCTGGTGCAACGAGCGGCACAAGGCCGCGAATCCGAAGCAGGGAACTCCATCGGGGCAGGAGACGACGTGCCCACGAACGGAACTGCACCAGGGCGACACGCTTCCGCCAAACGTCGGAGATCCGCATGGAGGCACGAGTCCATGGCCATGGCCGGTGCCATTATTCGACGGCGTGAAGCCGACGAAAGCGGTCTTGCGCGATCATTTCGATCCGCTCTATCCGGATTTCAACACCGACTATCCCGACCAGCTTCGCGCGGATGAGTTTCTAAACGAGTTTGGGGCGTTTGTGCGGGCGCGCCAGGAAAATGAGGGGCCACGCTTCGAATTACCACAATTCGTTCTACTGTACTTTCCGGACGATCACACAGGTGGAACGCGACCCGACCGGGCACGCCCGGCGGCGAATGTTGCCGATAACGATTTGGCGTTGGGACGCGTGGTCGATGCCGTGTCACACAGCCCGTACTGGGATGACACAGCGATCTTTGTGCTCGAGGACGATGCTCAAGACGGTGCCGATCACGTGGACGCGCATCGCTCCACAGCATTTGTGATCAGCAAGTATTCGCCGGGATCGAGCGAGCAGCCGTATGTGGAGCATCACTTCTACACGACGGTGAACACGATTCATACGATGGAAACGTTGCTAGGGCTGCCACCGATGAATCAGAACGACGCATACGCTCCGGTGATGGGCCAGATGTTCTCCGGCGCTGGCGATCAACCGCCGTATAAGGCTGACTATCGAAACCTTAAAAATTCACTGATCTATGAGACGAATAAGCATGATGCCCCCGGGGCGAAGATCTCGTTGAAGATGGACTTCTCTCGTCCCGATCAAGCCGGGGCAGCGCGTCTGAACCGTGTGCTATGGCAAGACCAGAAGGGGTCGGCGCCGATGCCGCAGGCGAAACACACCGTATTTGCAGCAGGTAGCGACTAGATTCCCCAAGGCCCGTCGATTTCCTAGGCTTCAGGATTGACGAACCCTGGGGGAACCCTGCGCCGCTTTTATTTGAGGTTCGCCGTTTCTTTGAGTGGCAGGTCTTGCGACGAGCCGCCCACAAGGAATGTGTAGTCTCCCGGGAGCAATTGCCATCCGTTCTTCTCGACGTTGAAGATCGAGAGATATTTCGGGTCAACGGCGACGGTTACATCCTTACTCTCTCCCGCAATCAGCTTGACCTTGCTCCATCCGACCAGGCGTTTTGGAGGTTCCCCCGCCGCCGGCGGAAGGGATGCATATACCTCGCCGATTTCCGCGCCGGCGCGATTGCCGGTGTTGGTGATAGTGAAGCTGACTTTCGGGGAGTTCCCTCCACTGATCCTAAGATTCGAATACGAGAACGTGGTGTACGAAAGCCCATACCCGAAGGGGAAAAGCACCTGCTTGTTCTCAGCGTCGTACCACTTGTAGCCCACTTTCACGCCCTCGTCATAGTGGACCTGAAACGGGGGAAGTCCGGCTGCAATTTTCTTCCAGGCTTCGGTTTCCCCAGCGGTCGTGGATTCGCGCGGGGGCTTGACCACGATCGGATGAGGCAAATCCCCCTCTGTTCTCGGAAAGGTGACGGGCAGCTTTGCGCTTGGATTCACTTCCCCGAAGAGAACATTAGCGACAGCATCGGCTCCACGACTGCCGGCGTACCAGGCTTCCATGACGGCGCTGACCTGGCCGACCCATGGCATGGTGACGGGGCTACCGGTTTCCAGCACAACGATCGTGTGCGGATTGGCCGCAGCGACTTTCGCGATCAGGTCATCCTGATGGTCGGGCAGCGACAGGCTCTCCAGATCCATATCTTCGCTTTCCCACTGGTAAGCGAAAACGATCGCGACATCGGCACTCTTCGCAAGCGCTGCAGCTTTTCCCGGATCCGAGCCAGAATCGAATTGCACATGCGCTGCGGGAGACTTATCGCGGACTGCCTTGAAAGGGGACGTCGGGAACCAAACCGGTTCGAGCCAGCGGGTTTGCCCCTTGCCGGGAGGCATGATGGCATTTCCACCGGGAGGGTCGACTTGCGCGGAACCGCCGCCAGAGATCATTCCGACGTCGGCGTGAGGCCCAATGACAGCGATGCTATGGAGTTTGGCGGCATCGAGCGGAAGCTGTCCGCCATCATTTTTCAGAAGGACGATACTTTGTTCGGCGATCTTCTGTGCAACCTCGAATCCTCCCACTACGTCAACCACGCTCTTCTGTGGCGGATCGTCGATCACGCCAGTCGCGAACATGGAGCGCAGAATCCGGCGGACGTGTTCATTGAACTCTGACTCTGGAACTTTTCCCGACTCCACGGCATTCTTCATGGCATCGCCATAGAAAATCCAGCCCGGTTCTTCGTGATCTAATCCTGCAGCCGAGGCTTTTGCAACACTGTGAGCGCCTCCCCAGTCCGTCAGCACGAAACCCGGAAACTTCCAGGCTCTTTTGAGAACATCGGTGAGCAGATATTTGTTCTCGCACGCATAGTCACCGTTGACGCGGTTATAGGAACACATGACGGCGGCGGGGTTCGATTCCTCGATACCAATTTCGAAAGCGAGCAGATCGCTTTCACGCGCCGCGCGCTGGTCGATGTTCACGTTGACGGCATTGCGTCCACTCTCTTGGTCGTTGAGAGCGTAGTGTTTGATGTCGCCCAGCACATGTTGCGCCTGCACGCCGCGGATGACCGACGCCACCATCTTGCCGGCCAGGACCGGATCTTCGCCCATGTACTCGAACGTGCGTCCATTTCGTGGTTCGCGGGTGAGATTGACGCCGCCGCCGAGCGTCATGTTGTAGCCCTGGGCGCGAAGTTCGCGGCCAATCAAGGCGCCGTACTCGTAGCCCGCGTCGAGATCCCAACTGGCCGCGCCCGCAATGTCAGACGGGAGCGCGGTGGAATACCGGCCATTCTCGCCGCTCATCCGTACGCCGTAAGCAGCGTCTGACATCTGGATCGGTGGAATGCCGAGTCGCGGAATTCCGACCACGTAGCCGGCTCCGCCATTGGAGTCTTTGATCAGAGGACTTATCGGGCTGAGTCCTGCCATTCCGGTGCCGTGGAGCAAGGAAATCTTTTCATCGATGGTCATAGCCTTGACGACCATGGTCGCGCGTTCGTCAGGGGAGAGTTTGGGATTCATCCAGGGCTGAGACTTGTTGCCCGATTGAGCGGGGCAGTGAGTGGAGCAAGCATTTGTTACGAGAATGGTGAGAAAAAACGAATGCCGCAACAGGGCGGTAATACGCATGGGGTCCTCGCTGCTAAAAAGGCGCTACCAAATCGATTATGTTACGCCTTTCCCGGACAATTGTGCCTGGAAAAATCGAGCGGTAAGACAGTGAGACGCGCCAGCATTAGAAATGTCTGCGTCACTTAGTGGCAAGCACCGTGCTTGTTTGTGTCATCTGAGGATGAGAGGCGACTCATCGATCGACCTAGTCTTTCAGCGAAGCGACAAACAATCGGCTTGCGGGAACTTGAAAGCCGCATCGCAGAGCGCACCTTGGCCTCAGGCGTGCAACGAACAATTCCGAATGGTTTCCGCAAGATGTGATTAGACGATCTTCATAGAAAGTTGAGGAAGCAGATGTCGAAGCAGCATGGATTCTCACTTATTGAGTTGTTGATTGTCGTTGCGATTATTCTGATCATCGCCGCGATCGCAATTCCGAACTTGTTGCGCGCGCGCATGGCATCGAATGAATCTTCGGCGGTTGCGTCGATTCGAACGATCAATAGCGGAATGGTCACATACAACTCCGCGTATCCGACCGTGGGTTACGCGACAGCACTGACGAATCTGGGCGGCGTAGCGCCTTGTACGCCTAGTTCCGTCACGGCCTGCCTGATCGATAACGTTTTGTCGGGTGGGACCAAGAGCGGCTACAACTTCGCGGCGACAGCCGGAGGAGGTTCGCCACAGACGCAGTACTATGCGACCGCCGTTCCTATCACTTTGAACCAGACCGGCATTCGGAGCTTTTGCGCCTTCGAGGACGCGGTCGTTCGCGTCGATCCGACGGGCGTTGTGGCCGGCAGCGAAGGGGCTTGCCAAGGGCTTCTGCCGCTGAATCAGTAGAGCCGAACGTCATACCAAGCGCTCGGGGAGCATCGCCGCAAGGCGTTCCGCTCCCCCTTCGCTTTGCTCCGGGGCTGCGCGGCTTTACACTGAAAGCGTGAAGATCGCACTGGGTCAGATCAATCCGACGGTCGGAGATTTCTCCGGGAATGCTCAGAAGATCATCGACTTCTCACACCGCGCGCAGAAGTCGGGTGCGGGACTGATTCTTTTCCCGGAGTTATCCGTCTGCGGATACCCTCCTCGCGATCTGGTGGAGCGTGCGTCGTTTGTGGCGCGGAACCTGGAAACGGTAGAGCGCATTGCGGCCGAGACCCGCGGCATCTCTGTAATCTGTGGGCTGGTGACGCCGGCGCACTCTGATGCCGGCAAAGCGGTCATGAACTCCGCGGCGTGGCTCCAAGACGGCAAGATCGCGCTCATCCAGTCGAAGATGCTGCTTCCTACCTACGACGTCTTCGACGAAATGAGGAACTTCGCACCAGCCAAGAGCCAGCAATTGTTTCCCTTTTGCGGGAACCGGATGGCGCTCACGATCTGCGAAGACGCCTGGAACGACAAGCAATTCTGGCAGAAGCGCCTGTACACGGTGGATCCGGTGGAAACGCTTATTCAGGCGGGGGGAAACTTCGTTTTGAACATCTCGGCATCGCCATTCTGGATCGGTAAACGCGAGTTGCGCCGAGATATGCTCGCCAGCATTGCCCGGCACCATCATGTGCCGGTGGTGTTGGTCAACCAGATTGGCGGCAACGACAGCCTTGTATTCGACGGTTCCAGCCTCGTTCTGAACCGTGACGGAGAGGTAGTGGCGCAAGGGTGCTCGTTCGAGGAGGATCTGATCTACTTCGACTCGGTCAGCCTGACTGGGGAGATGCACGAACAGATCGCCGGCGAGGAAGCTAGCGTTTATTCCGCTCTGGTGCTGGGCACCCGCGATTACATTCAGAAATGCGGTTTCAGGAAAGCCATCGTCGGACTGAGCGGCGGCATTGATTCTGCGTTGACTGCCGTGATCGCCGCTGACGCAGTGGGGCCGGAAAATGTCATCGGAGTGGGCATGCCCGGACCCTACTCATCACAGGGGTCGATCGACGATGCCCGCATGCTGGCCAAAAACTTGAATATCCGGTTCGAACTGCTCTCGATCAACCCTGCGTATCAAGCCTATCGCAAGATTCTCGAGCCCGTTTTTGCAGGACAAAAGGAAGACGTCACGGAAGAGAATTTGCAGTCTCGAGCCCGCGGAATGCTTTTGATGGCGCTTTCGAACAAGTTCGGAGCGATCGTCCTTTCGACCGGAAACAAGAGCGAGTTGGGTGTTGGATATTGCACGCTGTACGGAGACATGGTGGGCGGGCTAGCCGTGATCTCGGACGTTCCCAAGACATTGGTGTATCGACTAAGCGCATACGTGAACTCGCAACGCGCGGTCATTCCGCACGATACCCTGGTGAAGCCGCCCTCCGCTGAGCTGCGCCCCGATCAGAAAGACAGCGATTCGCTGCCACCCTACGAAGTTCTGGATGCGGTCCTGGAAGACTACGTCGAAGACTCGCATGCCCCGGAGAAAATCGCGGCAGACCGAAACATCGACATTGAGACGGTGAAGCGGGTGATCCGCATGGTAGATCGCGCCGAGTACAAGCGGCAGCAGGCCGCCCCAGGAATCAAAATCTCTCCCAAGGCCTTCGGGTATGGCCGGCGCTTTCCCATCGCCGCCCGAAGCGAGGCGTGAGGTGTCGTAAACTATTGTCTCGCCCGATCCGAAGGGTACCGTTCTAAGCCAGCACCACAAACGCGAAAGGAATACATGCGCCGTTACTTAACATTTATTTGTGTCCTGCTGGTCGTTGCAGGTGTGGCGACAGCACAAACATCGAATGCACCCTCCAAGAAACCTGCAAATGATCCGGGCGAGAACCTGCCCTCCGAGACCACCGTTGATTCATTCCTGCAGCAGACGTTTGGCTACGAGAAGGATTTGACCTGGAAGATTTCCAGCATCCGTCCAGTCGGCATCGCCGGACTGGCGGAGGTCACGGTGGTGCTGGCCAGTCCGCAAGGCCAGCAAGTAAGCAAGTTCTACGTCACGCCCGACGGTACCCATGCCATGACGGGCGACATCATTCCATTTGGCGCAAAACCATTTGAGCCCGCCAAGAAATCACTGGAGAAGGGAATCACCGGCCCGGGCCGGGGGCCCAAAGATGCTCCAGTAACGATCGTCGAGTTTGGAGACCTACAATGTCCGGCATGCAAGGCGGCGCAGCCGACGATTGAGTCGCTGGTTGCGGCGGAGCCGACTGCGCGGTTCGTATTTCAGAATTTTCCGCTTGAGATGCATAACTGGGCGGCCAAGGGCGCGGCCTATGCCGACTGTGTGGGACGAGCCTCGAATGACGCATTCTGGAAGTTCGTGTCGAAGACGTACGAGACGCAATCCGACATCACCGCGGAGAATGCGGATGAGAAGCTGACAGCGTTAGCCGACGGCGCCGGCGTGAAGGGATCGGAGATCGCGGCTTGCGCGACCAAGCCCGAGACTAAAGCTCACGTGGATGCGTCGATCGCGCTAGGTAAGTCGGTGGACGTGAACAGCACTCCTACGCTATTCATTAACGGCAGGAAAGTCGGCAGCTTCGACTCTCGCATGCTGGATGTGTACAAGAGCCTGGTCGAATTTGCAGCGAAAGAAAAATAGGAAGTGAGGGGTTTGGCCAGCGGCTTCCGTACGCGGGAGCCGGTTTTATTTTTCGCTGATCCAGATTTCCGGTGTGAGCCAGTTGATGTCGGCCAGGACATGCGGTGTGATGATGATCATCAGCTCATCGTCGTCCTCTTCCTTGGTATTGTTCACCATCGCCTGATTCAGCAGGGGGACTGCGCCGAGCCCTGGAATCCCGCTCATCGAGTAGGTATCGGTACGCGAGACTTCACCCGCAATCACGGCAGGCTCGCCATCGTTGAGGCGAATGCTGCCTTTGTATTCGCGGTTCGAAATGACAGGAACTCCATTCGCCGACTGACCGGTGAGTGACCGTACTTGCATTTCGAGTTGCACGCTGACCGAACTGTCCTGGTGGACGACAGGCTTCGCCTTCACGGTTAGGCCAAGATCTTCATAGCTGACCGAGGGGAACGGCGGTACATAGCTCTGATTCCCGAGAACCTGCGAAATCTGAGGCGAGTTGTAAATGGGCGCATAGCTGGCGTTCAAAATCGGATAACGGGATCCCAGTTTGAAGGTCGCGTCCGATCCCTGGCCGGCCCGCATGGTGACATGCTCCAGATTACGGGCCCAGGATTCATTGACAGAAAGCGCGGCGGCAAACTGATCGAGGCTGAGCCCCATGAAGGTAAGGCCTCCACCAAACGTCGCTAAAGGCTGGTTGAAGATGGAGCTTTGCTGTCCTCCCAACTGGGAGAGCAGGCCGGAGAGTGCCGAACTGCCAGCCTGGTTGATGCCGCCCGAAGAGATCAGTTGATTGATAAGCTGCTGGATGTTTTGTCCTGACCCAAGTCCTGCAAGGCCCGCCAAAGCCGCGGCGGGAATGTTGTACATGTTGAACGTGTTGGGGATGTGAAGCCCGATATTTCTGGTTAGCTGGTGGCTGATTTGAAAGACTTCGACGTCGAACATCACCTGAGGCTTCTCATTATCAAGCTGCCGCAGTAGCTTGTCGCAGGCTTCCAGCATCGCGCCGGGCGCGCGCGCTTCGACAATGCCGGAGGTCTGGCCCGTATTGACATAACGGATGTCGAAAATCGTGCGCAAAATGTTGATGAATTCGGTTGCTTCCTGCTGAGTCGAATGCGCGGGCAGCACGAAAGTTCGCAATGACATGCGGTCGAGTTGTTTGTGGTTTTCTGGGGTGTCGGCGGCGATCAGCATTTGCCGGCCGCTCATGGGGACCCACATCACCTTGCTGACCTTGCCAGCCAACTGCAGCGCGGTGAAAAAGTCCACATTATCGACATTGAATTGCACGTCACGCTTGGTCACCGAGTCGTCAAATTCGGTGGTGATTCCAAATGCAGTCCCGATCTGACTAAAGAGTTCGCGCACGTCGCCGCGGAAGTGGAAGGTCGCCCGGTCATCGCGCGGCTGCAAATGAATCTCGCCCGAATCCACAACGCGCTTGGGCAGATTCCGCGCCAGTGGTGCCCAAGTCATGGTGGATTCCTCCAAACGCTCGCGGGCGAAAAGGTTGTCCGGATCGAGATCGAGCGCGGCGCGGAATTCTCGGGCCGCCTGGGTCATTGCGTCTTCCGTCAATAGCACGTTTCCACGCTGAATATGGTCGAAAACAAGCTGCGCCTTGACCATTTCGCGGGCGGTCAGATATTTCAACTCCTGCGGCACTATGCGGGACGCTTGATCGAATTGGCCGAATGCATCCTCCAGCCGTTTGCGCTCCTGCATTTTCAGTCCACGATTGTAGGCTTCGCGAGCCAGCTTCATCTCCTTGGGAGTTACCGTGCAGTTGATACCACCAGGGATTCCATTGCCACAGGAAACAGGCGGGATCACAGCGGGGTCGTCATTCCCGGCGAAGGAGAAAACGGAGGCGGCCGCGACTAATGCGGCTGCGAGGATGAAGGCTCGACACATCGGGTCAATTCTAACTTGTGCCAGCACTGTTCGGGTCACGCCAATAGGTCCTAGTACCTTCGGGTTCAACTTCGCCAGTGGGATTCGTCAGAACGGTGCTACTCGCAAAACTTGCGACCGAATCGGAATGTGAGTACAACTGTAGGTTCGCCGCGCGAAGTGCGGTGCGGATGGGGACTCGTCGCTGGCTTTGCGTAACATCTTATGAGAATTGGAGCTGTTACCCTGCGCGAAATTCGAATGCCCCTGGTCCACTTTTTCGAGACCAGTTTCGGGCGCACGTACGATCGCCGCATCCTCCTGGTCACGGTCCATTGTGAAGGCGTGGACGGTTGGGGCGAGAGCGTTGTGGGCGAGGATCCCTTCTATAGCAGCGAGTGGATCGAGAGTGCATGGCCGACGCTGACCAAGTACCTGATCCCGGCGGTGCTGGGAAAGACTGTGGCATCGGGCCGCGAGTGTGCTTCTCTGTTTTCGAAGGTGCGGGCACACCGCATGGCGAAGGCAGCCTTGGAAAACGCGCTTTGGGACGCCGAAGCCATTCAGAAGCAGCAACCCCTCTGGAAGTTGTTAGGAGGAACGCGCCGGGAAATCCCCTGCGGAGTTTCAATTGGCATTCAAGATTCGGTGGAGCAACTGTTGGAAAAGATCGAGACCGAACTCGCGGCGGGCTACCGTCGGATCAAGATCAAAGTGAAACCGGGGTGGGATCTCAATGTGCTCGAACGCATCCGGTCGCGGTGGGCGGATATTACTTTGAGTTGCGACGCGAATTCCGCATACACCCTCGACGAGATTGAGCACTTGAGAAAGTTCGACCAGTTCCACTTGCTGATGATCGAACAGCCGCTGTGGGACGACGACATCTATTACCACGCGCGCCTGCAGAGGGAGCTCGAGACCTCAATCTGCCTGGATGAATCGATTGTGAATGCGCGGTCCGCTGCGTTTGCAGTCGAGGGCAAGTCGTGCCGGATCGTGAATATCAAAGTTGGGCGCGTGGGCGGATTCAGCGAAGCGCTGGCTGTGCATGATGTCTGCCAGGCGCTGAGCGTGCCGGTGTGGTGTGGAGGCATGCTGGAGAGCGGCATTGGCCGGGCACACAATATCGCCCTTTCAACGCTGGCGAATTTCAGCTTGCCGGGCGATGTCTCAGCCTCCAAGCGCTACTGGAAAGAGGACATCATTGATCCGGAGGTCACCGTTTCACCGCAGGGTATGATCGCCATCAGCGATCAGCCGGGCACGGGTTATCGCTTGAAGACGGATTTGATTGAAAAGCTGACCGTACGCAAAGAAACGCTACGCGCGTGAAGCTTCCGGGCCTACCTGGGCTGCCGTTCAGGACTGCTCTTGGCGAATTTCTCCTCCTGCGCCTTCAGGAGTTCGACGCCTCGCGAAAAAGTCAGGTCGTCGGGGACGCGCTGAAAATCGGTGAATGTCTCATCCGAGATCATGCTCAGGCTCTTGAAGAGCAGAATCTTTCCCGTAATGCTGAGTTTCATCTGGGTGATTTCCCAGGCTCCGTCGCCGACGTCGGCCTGTTGCACGCGAAAGGTACTGCCTTTGTCGAGATGGCCGACGATGCCCCAGCCAAACGACACTCCTTTAAACAGCGTACCGTCGATGCGGGCAATGCGGTGCGCTTCCGCATCGATGAGCAACGTGCCTTCCATGCCGGTCAATACCTGTTCGACGTGAGAAGGGGGAGAGTAAGACGGATTCGGTTTGAACCTGAGACGAACCAGTGGCCTGCCTGCTCCGCCTGTTTCCGCCGTGCCCGTCTCAGTGCCTTCGTCGGTGTAGTCGAACGCATCGGGAAGCGCCTTCATGATTCGCAAAGTCTGGTCCGCATCCTGCTTCTCGTTGGCACGTTTCCTGCGAAGCGCTTCAGGGTCGCCTTCCAGCCACGAAAGGTGGTTGATTTCCGCCTGTTTCTGCTCCGCGGTTAACGGTTGATCATTCTGGGCAATCAGTATGCCGGCCATGGCCTGAGCAGTTTCCACGTAGATGTGGGTCTGAGTTCCTTTGGGAGTCACTTTGTGCGAATGAAACATGTGCTTAACGGACTGGTGTCCCCCGCTCACCTCGTTATTGACGGTCAAGCGTACAAGCTGCAAAGGCGAAAGCTGGGGAGTTTTGCCAGTTTGCGCGCAGGAGAAGAGAGAAACTGCCAGCAGCGCAAGGGTTACCCTAAAAATGCCCACCAGTTGCACTCGGCGGAAAGGGCTCATTCTCGATTCTTAGTGTAACAACGCTGGCCTTAGGGTTGTCTGCGCTGTTACTGGCGTGCGGCGGTTAGGTTGCAGCGCTTGCCGCCCCGTAGGCCGTTGGGTATAGTCTTTGCAGCGACGGGGCTGTCCGCTACCTGCCTTCCCGCATCTTTGGGTGCAGTATCCCGCTTCCGAAGGAGAACATCGATGAGCGCTCCCTTAACAGCGAATTTGGCGCAGATTGGTAAATCCGTGGTGATCAAAGGCGAATTGTCGGGCAGCGAGGACCTTTACGTAGATGGGCAAGTGGAGGGCAGCATTGCCCTCAAAAACAATAGCCTGACCGTCGGTCCGAACGGGCAAATCAAGGCTTCGGTAGAGGCCAAAGGGATCGTGGTGCAGGGTAAACTGGAAGGGAACGTATTGGCGACCGATCGCGTTGAGTTGCGCAAGTCGGCCATTGTCACGGGTGACATCGTCACGCAGCGAATTTCGATTGAAGAAGGCGCGTATCTGAAGGGGAAGGTGGACATCCAGGGTAAGGCGGAAAAGGCTGCGGGCAAATAGAAGTTGAAATTGGCAGCAAGCCGGTGGATGCGTCGGGCACAAAGAACGTAAATGAAGCTCTTTCGCGGTTCCTCAAGCGGAACTGATGCGGCAACGCCGCAACCAACAGAAAAACTAACTCGCCGCTCCAGTGGACTGGGCGAGCTCGCCCGCCTGTGGGAGAGCGACACTCCGCTTTGCGTGCTTGACGTGGGCTCAACCTCACCTTCCAACATCCGCTTCTTCACAGAACGCTCTCACCGCATTTACAGCGAAGACCTGCTGGTGGCATCGACTGATCCAGCGCTGGTCACCAAAGACGAGGATGGCAACGTCATCCTCGATAGCCGCAAGTTCCTCGCGGAAAACCTCGTTTATCCTGCCGCGCATTTCGATGTCGTGCTCTGCTGGAATCTTCCCGATTATCTGGACGAAAGCCTGGTGCGTCCGGTCATGGGACGGTTGTGGTCTGTATTAAAGCCGGGCGGCATGCTGCTGGCTTTCTTCCATACCAAGGATGCGGGACCAGACTCGCCATGCTTCCGCTTCCATATCGTAGGAAAAGATGTCCTTGAGATGCAGCGGATCGTCCTGAAGCGCGAAACACGCCGCGGTCCAACCGGAGCGGTTCACACGGCGATCAGCGACGGTTTCCGCCTGCAGCGCGTGTTTAACAACCGGCACATCGAAACGCTATTCCGCGATTTCGCGTCGATCAAATTCTTTCTCGCCCGCGATAACGTACGGGAAGTGCTGGTAGTCCGCTAGCCCGAAAATCCTCAAAAGTTGCTCGCTGCCGCGCTCGTGTCGCGATGCAATCCCACGATCTGGTGCACGTTCGTCATGCGCAGGATCTGGTCGACGTGTTCGTTCGCCCCAGCGACACGGAGTTCGCCACCTGCGTGCTTCATCTGCCCGGCGACAGTCACAATGATTCCGATCCCGGTGCTGTCGAGATGTGTCACATTCGTGATGTCGAAAATGACCTTCTTGCGGTTCTCGTTCACCAGTTTCTTGGCGGTCCATTCCACCTGCTGGCAATCGTTCCCCATGGTGATTTTTCCGGTGAGTTCCAGAATGACGATGTCGGGATGCAAGTGCTTGGTCTCAATGCTGAGAGGCATAGGGCTCCTTTCGTCGATCAAAAGTGCGGACTTGTCCCAGAGCCGGCGGCAATCGTTCCTGCTTAGTTGTGAGCCCAGAGGACCAGACGTTTCGGGGGGGATGAGGCGTGCCCGTCTGGCTGCCGCGTATCGGCCTGAAATATTAGGGCTTAAGGGACGGCAAGTCAATTTTCGGGCAGGGAAACCGGTGGAAGCGGTGGGCAACCTAAACCTATTCGAGGTTACACCGCTGTCCGCTTAAGTCTCAACAACGTTACATCGAATCGCCGGCTACTCATGTCGGAGCGCCTGCATGGGATCGATCTTAGTTGCGTGGCGGGCGGGAATGTAGCTGGCGACGAATGTGATCGCCGAGAGGATCGACGCCACCACGATGAGAGTCAGCGGATCGTGCGCTTTCACACCGTATAGAAACCCCGCAAGCAGTGGCGTGGCGGCGAACGAGCCCGCAACCCCGATGATTACTCCGGCAAGCGAGAGCACCATCGCCTGCCGCAATACTAATCCGAGCACCTGCCCCTGCTGTGCTCCCAGGGCCATCCGCAGGCCAAGCTCGTGGTGGCGCTCTCCGATCGAGTACGAAATGACTCCATAGATCCCAATTACGGCAAGCAGCAGTGCGATTCCGGCAAACAGCTCCAATATTTCAGAGAGAAAGCGCCAGTCGGTGGCCGATTGCGAGACCGTTCGCTCGACCGTTGTGATTCCGAAGACGGCGGATTCTGGTGCGAGCTCGGTAATGAGCCGGCGCATGTTCTGCATGAGTGCTTCCGAGTCCGAGTGGGTGCGGATGATGATGCTCTTGTGAAGACGGGACTCGCTGAAGCGGGGATCAATGAGCGATGACAACTGCTGGTACGGAACAAAAGCTTCGGATTCGACGGGATCCACAAGAGAAAACTGCTTGACGTCTTGAACAATGCCAACGATCTGGCGGTACTTCTCGTCGGTCGAGTCATCGAACTTGATCGCCTGCCCGATCGGATCCCGATTCGGCCAATAGCGCTTTGCCATTGCCTGATTGATGACCACCACCCAGGCATTGTTGGCGGTGTCCGTCTCGGTTACGCCACGGCCTCGAATGATCGGAATCCGCATCATAGGGAAGTAGTCCGCGCTGACTCCCTGCCGGAACACATTCGGCTTCTCGGCAGAGGTCGAAGCACTCTGGCCCTCAACCGTGAAGCTGGGTGAGGCGTATCCGGTGCCATCCAGCAAGGGAAGCCAGTCGACCACTGCGACGTCTTCGACTCCTGGAGTGTTGCGGAAGCGTTCAAGGACTCTGTCACAGAATTGTCCGACCGGCGGCAAAATCAAGTTCAAGTCGGGATCCGTCGGCGAAGGCGCTTTGATGTATTTGTCTCCAGCCAGGCGAACTTGCGCGGTCAGCAGGTGCTCGGGCGCAAAACCCGGGGAAGTTCGCAAAATACGAGTGAGCGTGTTGACCATGAGGCCCGTACAAATCAGCAGCACGAAGGCCAGAGCAATCTCGGTGACCACCAGCGCGTTTCGCGTGCGATGACGCGAAACTGTTGCCGTTGTGCGTCCAGTTTCCTGCAGGCATTCCTTTACGTTCGTGGTGACGGCGCGATACGCGGGGATCAGGCCGAAGGCGATTCCCGTCAAGATGCAAGTGCCGAACGTGAAGAGCAAAACGTGAGGATCAACAATCGCCCTGGTTTCGCGGGGAAACCAAACGGGGGCCGAGAGATTGAAAAGTTTGACGCCAAGAAATGCGAGCAGCAGCCCGGCGCATCCTCCGGTTAGCGAAAGCAAAACGCTCTCAGTAAGTAACTGACGGATCAAGCTTCCGCGATTGGCTCCGAGCGCGACTCTTACGCCGACTTCTTTTCGCCGACCGTCGCCGCGAACCAGCAGCAGGTTGGCAACGTTCACGCACGCAATGAGCAGAACGAGGGCGACGATTCCGAAGAGCGTGTAATAGATGTTGGCCCAGCTTCCGAACAGGCGTTTCTGCAAGGGGTCAACGCGAACCCCAACATCCTTGTACGTCTCAGGAAAGATTTTCTCCAGACGGCGTTGACTCACTGTCATCGCCGCTTGAGCCTGCTCCAGAGAAACGCCGTGCTTCAGCCTGCCGACGCCAGTGAGCCACCGGACGTCCTTGATGCCGGACTCGGAGATATTAGGCAGCCCGTCAATTTCATAGATCTCCGGAACACCGGTGCCGAACAGGTCGAAACCGGGTTCGAGAACTGCAATGACGGTCGAGGACCATGTGTCGACGAAGATAGGCTGGCCGAGAATATTCGGATTGCCGTTAAAATGCCGTCGCCAGAATTCATAACTGATCAGCACACCCAGGGATCCGCGCTGCTCGGTAATATCGTCGCTCGGAATGGTGCCGAGAATCGATCTGATGCCGAGAAGCGGCAATAGCTGGGCGGTCAAGTGCTGCACGGCAACGCGCTCGCCCGATCCGGCGCTCGACATGGCTACGACGTCGGGATGGGAAACGAACTCGAGCTGGTCGAAGACCTGGTTATCGGCCCTCCAGTGCGCCACATCGGTGCCTGAGACCATCCCGTACGTGCTGTCGGAACGGGGAAAGACATTCGACACGGCGACGACCCGGTCCACATCCGGGTAGGGAAGCGGGCGCAGGAGAACTCCATTGATGACGCTGAACACCGTAGTGGTGGCGCCAATTCCGACGGCCAGCGTGAGCACTGCCGTAACGGTGAAACCGGGAGTATTGCGCAGTCCGCGCGCGGCGTAACGAAGATCTTGGATCAGGGCTGCAATCGCATTCGTCACGAGGTCACCTCACGGGGTCACTTTGACGATTCGGTAAGTCTACACCGCGATAAAAATTGAGAATCCTTGCCCGACGTCAGATATCGATAGAATTTTCAATGCCGGAGGCTTGCGATGGTTGCAAGGGTTCTCATGATGATTAGTGCGAGCATCGTCTTTACGATCGGTGTTCTTCACCTCGTATAAAGGTTCTAGGGCCCAAAGCTCACACCTCGGGACCCTGCCCTCCGAATCAGCATGAATCAGGTTTCCCGGGTCATCACAAAAGAAACAACAATGTGGCGATGTTGGGTGGAGTTTAATGTCAGCCACAGCATGGGACTTATTTTGTTCGGATTGGTCTTCGCTTTTCTGGCAGTGGCACACGGCCGACTCCTCTTTCAGTCGCCGTTTCTGCTCGTGATTGGACTGGCGAGCTTGGCGGTTTCGTGGTCCTAATGCAAGATGTACTTTTTCAGCGTTCCCTTCGCTGCCATCAGCATTTCTTTGGGCTGTTATATTGCCAGCATCGCTTTATCACGAGTTGCCTGGAAAGTCCTCACCTGCCCAGCTTAAGTTTGTGCCCAGCCTTCACGCCAGCGTTGCCGTCGGGCGATGGATTCCCCCCACTTATCCGCACAGAGCGTTAATCACGGATTACCGGTTCTTCCACACGGTCACGCCCATGCGAAACAGGTAGTGCCGCGAAATTTCGACAGCCCCGGACGGAACGCTTCTTGCCAGCATTTCGCGAATCTCGTTGGGCACATAGGAGCGGCGTACTGATGCCACACCGTCGAAACGGGACACATAGCTACGCATCAGCGGCAGACCGGCGTATACGAGCGCCAGGTGGGCGGGATGGCGAATCAGATCGTTGATGAGCAGAGCCCGCCGGCAGACGCGCAGTGCTTCCCGCACAAAACGTGGAACTTCATCCGGCTGCAAGTGATGAACGAATAGGCTACAGCTGACGAGATCGAAGGACGAATCCGGGAAAGGCATGGCTAGCGCGTCCGCCACCACCGAGTGATCTCCCGGTAACAAGTGCGATCGCGTGCGATCGAGCAATGTCACATCGAGAGAAATATCCTTGTGCGACAGTTGCTGAGCCGCGACTCGAGGTACCTCTCCGTGCCCGGAAGCAACCTCCAACAACGAAAAGTGTCTTTGCGTGGTACTGGCGGCGACATGCTCGATCAGCGTGCGAGTCGTCGCCACACCGCCGAACCAACGGTTGATTCTGGAAAGGTCGCGGAGTGATTTCGTGGCCTCGTGAGGAGGACAGCGGTCCGAGTCGAGGAGTTCTGGAGTGTCGACGCGCTGCATGGCGATCGGAGAAAGTGTAGATAACGTTTGCCTGGGAATTGTCACCAAGAGCGGTTGGCGGCCGTCCCGACATTGTCGCGCTACATCAGACTTCGGCCAACTCTTCTTCGAGCATCTGCTTGTTGTACAGGTCGCTGTAATAGCCGTTCAGGGCAAGGAGTTGGTCGTGGGTTCCGACTTCTACGATGCTCCCGCCGTGAAGAACTGCGATGCGGTCGGCGTTGCGCACCGTCGAGACGCGGTGCGAAATGAAGATCGTCGTCCGCCCGTGCATCACCTCGCGCAGGTGATTCAGGATCTTGTCTTCTGTATGAGTATCGACGCTTGAAAGTGCGTCGTCGAGGATCAGGATCCGCGGATTGCGGATCAGGGCGCGGGCGATTGCAGTACGCTGCTTCTGTCCTCCGGAAAGCGTGATGCCGCGCTCCCCCACAAGTGTTTCGTAGCCTTCGGGGAAGCTTTCGATGTCGGCTGCGATGTTAGCGGCATCAGCGGCATCATGAATCTGCTCGGAGGTCGCTGAATCTACTCCGAGCGCAATGTTCTCGCGAATCCGGTCGCTGAACAGGAACGTTTCCTGCGGGACAAATCCAATGCTACGGCGAAGCGAAGCCATGGAATATCCGCGGATCGGCCGGCCATCAATGAGGACCATGCCCGGGGCGGCATCGTAAATTCGTGGAATAAGGCTGACGAGCGTTGTCTTGCCCGATCCGGTGGGCCCGACGATGGCCAGGCTTGTGCCGGCGGGAATGCGCAGGTTCGCGATGTTGAGTACTTCTTTGCCGTCATAGCTGAAGCGAAGTCCGCGAAACTCGATCTCGCCTTCAATCTCGCGGTCCTGTGCTCCGGCAATGTCCTGGATCTGCGGCTGCTCATGCATGATCTCGTTGATACGCCCCAGAGATGCCGTACCACGCTGGAAAATGTTGATGACCCAGCCGAGAGCGATGATTGGCCACGTCAACTGCATCATGTAGGTGCTGAAGGAAACGAACTGGCCTACCGTCATCGATCCCGACAGAGACAATGTAGTGGTAATACCTGGCCTTGAAATGTCGAGGTGCGTGACCAGCGGCACTGTCAGTTGGCCGATGATTACTTCCCGTCCGCCGAGCCAGAGCACAAGAACGACGGCGCAACCGAGCATCAGTTCCAGCGTCGGCCATAGCATGCCCATGAGCCGAACGAGTTTCAGGCTGCGGCGGATGTACTCTTTGTTTTCTCGTTCAAAGGCTCGGATCTCTGCTTCTTCCTGCACGTAGGCGCGAATCAGTCGGGCGCCAGAGAAATTTTCCTGAGCGCGGGCGGAAATCTCGGAAAACATCGCCTGGATGCGCTCGAATCGATCGTGAATCTGCCGGCCGAAATACTGGATCACGACGCTGACGATGGGCAACGGCAGGAATGTGTAAAAGGTCAGTTTCGGGCTGATGGAAATCATGAACGCCAGGGCGCCGGCTGTGTACACGATCGTGTTGGCCGTATACATGATCGCGGGCCCGAGCAGCATCCGCACCGCGTTCAAGTCATTTGTGGCGCGCGCCATGATGTCGCCGGTGCGGTGGCGCTGGTAGTAGGAGTACGAGAGTCCTTCGAGTTTGGCGAAAAGATCATTGCGGAGATCGAACTCGATATCGCGCGAGACTCCGATCACAATCCACCTGGTCAGGAACTGGAAGATTCCCTTCGTGAGTGCGACGGCAAGCAATAGACCTGCGTAAATCAGCAACTTGCGACGAGTGACGTTACTGAGAAGATCGTCGGAGGCGCGGCCAATGATCAGGGGAAACAGAATCCAGATGCCGTTGGTCAGGAAAACGCACGCAGTTCCGGCCAGGTAGGCCCAGCGATAGCGCTTTATATAGGGCAACAGCGGGCGAAGACTCTTGGGGACCATGCGGCTCTTCAGTAGATGAAATTCTAGCAGCCGGGGTGCAGGAATACGGTATGCGAAAGCGCATCATGGGGAAGCGTGTTTCGCAATTTTCGTTCGGTGCAGATTGAGTCTTGGGATCGGCTCTGGAAAGCTTGTTCCATTCGCACTTCGTTTCGCGCCATTGGGTGCTAATCCTCGCTGTTTCTATGGCTTACATTGACCCGCCACTGAATTTCCGATAGTTTAGAAGTAACGATACCCTAGCGGTAGTGTGCCCAGATTGTACATAATTTGAGTCTTGGCGAGCATCAAGCATTATTCGAGAATACGTGAAGCGGGGTTTCCACTTTGACAGTTACACCAGCTAAACACGAGGGAAAGACCTTACTGTTGCTCAAGCCGCGGGGGTTCTGCGCCGGCGTGGTGCGCGCCATTGACGTGGTTCGCATCGCGCTGGAAGCCTTTGGTCCGCCGATTTATGTGCGCAAGGAGATCGTCCACAACAGTTTTGTGGTGGAGGAGTTGCGCGGGAAAGGCGCGATCTTCGTCGATAGCGAAGACGAAGTCCCCAACGGCGAACGGATTATATACAGCGCGCACGGCGTTTCTCCGGAAGTACGGGAACATAGCGCCCGCCGCGGCCTGCGCGTAATTGATGCGACGTGTCCCCTGGTGACCAAGGTCCATGTGGAAGCGGTGAAATTCGCTAAGGAAGGCTACTCGCTGATCCTGATCGGCCATAAGGATCACGACGAAGTGGTCGGGACGCTTGGTGAGGCGCCGCTGGTCACGCAAGTCGTTGGATCGCCCGAGCAGGTGAATTCGCTCGCCGTACCAGACCCCAACCGCGTGGCGTACCTGACGCAGACCACGTTGAGCCTCGATGAAACGAAGGACATCATTGCGGCCCTGAAAAGAAAGTTCCCGAATATCAAAGGTCCCGCGGCCCAGGACATCTGTTACGCGACCGAAAACCGCCAGGTTGCGGTGAAACAAGTGGCCTCGGAATCAGACCTGCTTCTTGTCGTGGGTTCGGAAAATAGTTCGAACTCGAACCGGCTGGTCGAAGTTGCCCGTAACCTGGGGACAAATGCCCACCTAATCGACAGTTGCAACGACATAGAGGCGGAATGGCTGAAGGGCGTGAAGACGATCGCGCTGACCGCCGGAGCATCGGCCCCGGAATGCCTGGTGGAAGAAACGGTGGAGTTCCTGCGCCGCAAGGGTTTTGACAATATGCAGGAGCTTGAAGTGATGCCGGAAAATGTCCGCTTTGGATTGCCGCCGGAGATTGTGGAAGCCATTGCGGCAGCCCCCGCGAGCGCCGGCGATTGAGTCGTTTGTTATTGGAGATGTGAATGGATACAAACTCCCCCGAGTCCAACGTCGCTTCTGCTCCGATAGGATCCAGCCCGCAACTTCGCTTTGGCAAGATCGAGGATTTATTCCCACGCGTAAGCGCAGCGATCAGCGCTGCGCGCCGCCACCTGTTCGCGCAGCAGCATGAAGACGGCTACTGGTGCGGCGAACTCGAAGCCGATACAACCCTCGAGTCAGATTACATCCTGCTGCATACGCTGCTGGGAACCGGCCATCCGGAGCGCTTTCAGAAAGCGGCCAACTGGATTCTGCGCCATCAGAATGATGACGGGGGGTGGAGTATTTATGTTGGCGGCCCCTCGAATATCAGCGCCTCGGTAAAGGCATACTTCGGACTCAAACTGGCAGGGTATGCGGCCGAGCATCCCGCGATGCAGCGAGCACGCAAGAAGATCCTGGAGCTCGGTGGCGTGACCGAGGTCAATACCTTCACCAAGATTTACCTCTGTTTCTTCGGGCAATACGATTACGACGCGGTTCCGGCAATTCCGCCCGAGATTGTGCTTTTTCCGAAGTGGTTCTGGTTCAACATCTACGAAATCTCGTCGTGGTCGCGCGCCATCCTGGTGCCGCTCTCGATTTGCTACGCGAAGAAGCCATTTAAAAAAATTCCGCGTGAGATGGGAGTCGAAGAGCTATTCGTCGGCGGCATGCAGAAGTCGCGCATGCACCTTCGCTGGGCGAAGAAGCTGTTCTCGTGGCGCAACCTGTTTCTCATGCAGGACCGCATGATTCATTGGTTTGAGCGCGTTCACGTGCGGCCCTTACGGTCGGTGGCGCTGAACAGTGCCGAAAAATGGATGCTGGAGCGGTTCGAGAAAAGCGACGGTTTGGGCGCGATATATCCTTCGATCATGAACTCCATCATTGCCCTGCGCTGCCTGGGTTATTCGCTGGATGATCCGCAGGTCATTCGCGCGCTGGACGAATTCGAGAAGCTCGGCATTGAAGAGGGAGACACCTTCCGCATGCAGCCGTGCATGTCACCGGTGTGGGACACAGCTTACGCATTGTTTGCGCTGGGCGAGTCGGGTGTTCCCGCCGATGATCCGCGCATGGTGAAGTCCGCCGACTGGATTTTGCAGAAGCAGGTTCGGACGGCCGGTGATTGGAAGGTCAAGAACAAGCAGGGACAGCCGGGCGGATGGTATTTCGAGTTTAACAACGAGTTCTATCCCGACGTCGATGACAGCGCGATGGTGTGTCTGGGCCTGAGCCGCGTCGAGCATCCCAACGGGCGTTATCAAAGCGAGTCGGTGCAGCGCGCCATTGACTGGATCCTTTCGATGCAGTGCAAGAACGGCGGATGGGCGTCTTTCGACAAAGACAATGACAAGATGGTGTTCCAGTATGTGCCCTTTGCTGACCACAACGCCATGCTCGATCCGGCGACGGTCGATATCACCGGACGTATTCTGGAGATGCTGGCGACTTACGGGTATGACAAGAATCATCCGGCCGTGAAGCGAGCGGTCGATTTCGTGAAGAAAGAACAGGAACCGGACGGAAGCTGGTTCGGACGCTGGGGCGTGAATTATCTTTACGGGACTGCGCTCGTGCTGCGCGGCCTAGAGGCGATTGGCGTGGACCTGCACGAGCCTTGCGTTCAGCAGGGTGCCGAATGGCTACGCATGGTGCAGAACGCGGATGGCGGATGGGGCGAGTCGGTCGGTTCGTACGACAATCCGAGCTTGCGTGGGCAGGGGGAGAGCACGCCGTCACAAACCGCGTGGGCGATTCTCGGACTGCTCGCGGCGAATGACGTTCGCAGCGATTCTGTCGCGAGGGGGATTGCCTACCTTCTGCGTACACAAAGAGACGACGGCACGTGGGATGAAGCCTACTGCACCGGGACCGGCTTCCCGCGGGTGTTTTACCTCATGTATCACCTCTACCGGGAATACTTCCCGCTACTCGCGCTCACAACCTATGCGAAGGTCATGGAGAAGCAGAGCTAGTTCCCGTTCGCCAGTACTAGTCTTGTCGCTCAGGTGGAGATATCTGTCTGGCGGCTAGACTTGAACTGACAATTCACAACTGGATACCGACTTTGAAGGCTTTCGTCACAGGTGCGACCGGATTCCTGGGTTCCCACGTCGCTCGAGTTCTTATCGAACAGGGCGCTGTGCTGCGCGCGCTGGTCCGTCCCACTAGCAATTTGCGTAACCTCGAGGGCTTGTACGTGGACCTGGTTAGCGGCGATCTGCGCGACCCCAGCTCGCTGGAACGCGGGATGGCGGGTTGCGATACCGTGTTCCACGTCGCTGCGGACTACCGGCTTTGGGTACGCGATCCCAATGAAATGTACCGCTCCAACGTGGATGGGACGCGGGCCATTTTGGAAGCCGCGCGCAAGATCGGCGTGAAGCGGGTCGTGCATACTTCGAGCGTAGCGACCATTGGATTCACCGCAAACGGGCATCCCGCCGATGAAGATTCGCCGGTCTCACTGGCGGATATGATCGGCCACTACAAACGCTCAAAATTTCGGGCCGAGCAGCTTGCGCTCGAAGCAGGGCGCAGCGGCATGCACGTGGTCACGGTGAACCCCACAACGCCGGTGGGCGAGCAGGATGTGAAACCAACTCCGACCGGGCGCATCGTGATCGATTTCCTGAAACGCAAATTTCCGGCTTACGTCGAGACCGGATTGAATCTCGTGGACGTGCGCGAGTGCGCGCGTGGGCATGTGTTGGCTTGGGAGCGGGGGAAAACGGGCGAGAGGTATATTCTCGGGGGAGAAAATCTCACGTTGAAGCAGATTCTCGACCGGCTGGGGAAAATTACAGGATTGCCTTCGCCGACGGTGAAGTTACCCTACATTTTTGCGTTTGCGGCAGGGATAGTCGGAGAGGCGCGCGGCCGCATTTTCAAAAGTGAGCCGCGCGCTACCGTCGACACGGTTCGGATGGGGAAGAAGAAAATGTTCGCCAGTTCCGACAAATCAGAAAGGGAATTGGGTTGGAAGATTGTCGCCGTGGAAGACGCTCTGCGGCGGGCCGTGGAGTGGTTCCGGGCGAATGGGTATGTCTAAAGTCGCCCTCGTTGCGGCGCTCGAGAGAGAGGTGCGCCCGCTCGTACGGCGTTGGGACGTCAAAGAAAGAGATTACGGCGGACGCCGGTTCCGGTTTTTTGAAAGAGGCGATGCGGTCGCCATTTGCGGGGGAATCGGCCAAGAGGCGGCCAGGCGTGCCAGCGAAGCGATCATTGGCCTCTACACGCCTGAGGTGATCTATTCCGTTGGCTTCGCAGGCGCATTAGAACCGCGCCTGAACGTCGGGGCGGTTGTGCGTCCAGTTCGAGTGATTAATGCTGCGGACGGGAGTTCTGTGGTGTTGGATCAGGGAGATGGTGTGTTGTTGAGTTTTGGATCGGTGGCTGGAGCCGAGCAGAAATCGAAGCTGCACGCCGCGTTCTTGGCAGCTGCCGTCGACATGGAGGCGGCCGCAGTCGCTCGCGCGGCGGAGATGAAATCGGTACGGTTCGGAGCGATTAAGGTAATTTCCGATGAAGTGGGTTTTGAAATTCCGGGCATGGAGCGGTTCGTGGACTCACAGGGGAAGTTTCTCGAATTGCGATTTGCTGTTTTTGCGTCGCTGCGTCCATGGTTATGGGTGCGACTATGGCGCCTGATGGGAAACAGTGGCCGTGCGGCGAGAATCTTGTGCGAGCAGCTCGACGCTTTATTAGAGCGATCCGCGGAAACATACTCCCAGGGTGCGGTGACAAGTAGATGAGATGTGGCATCGGGTTGGCATTGGGGATAGTTCTGCTCGTTCCTGCGCTCAGAGCACAGGCTCCGGAGCCGACGATTTATGTGGAGAGCTTTCGCAAAGGTGCGACCCACATTGCGGAAGACAAGTTCGAGGCCCATTTGAGTCCAGCGGACGCAAACTATCGTGAGCGAATCAAGGATGCAGCTGGAAATGATCGCTACGAACTAACGATTTCCCCGCAAGGCCCCGCAGGTGATAACAAGATCACATCCTGGCGGGTGCAGCTGCGCGATCTGCGTCATAACCTCTACAGCAATTTGCTGGTCGCCGACCAGCAGCCCTCTGAGGACGCGAAGGACAATCTTTGGTGGTTGAATCCGAATCCGTTTGGACCCGTCCCGCTTCATGCACGACGGATCGTAAAAGTAGATGGGTTCTATGTGATCTTTCACGTGAAGGATATCCATTTCACTCCCTTAGACTCGCCTTATGTCGATTCCTTGGTGGTGAATTTTGAAGTAACGAACACCGCCCCAAAGATTTCGCATTGAGATTGCCCCGAATCGTGTGGACGCCAAATCCTTTGGCGCTTATGGAAATCGAGCAAGTTCTCGAGGTTCCGGTATGCGGAAAAACAGGTTGCCACATCGGATACGTGAGGAAAAACGCAGACTTCGTTCATCTATAATCAAAGTGGCGTTCTCCAATAACCATCAATGAGTTTTTCCCCTTTTTGTGCCCTGTTTGTCGGCGGCGAAATCGTCGACATGATCTCGAACACCGGAGCGGTGGCTAAGCTTGTCCTGCTGACGCTGCTCTGTTTCAGCCTGGTTTCCTGGGCAATTATCCTAACCAAGTGGAGCCTCCTGCGACGGGCGCGCGCGCAAAGTGGACGATTCGTGCGCGCATTCCGGAAGGCGCAGCGCTTGCAGGACATTGCGGCTGTGGCTGATCAGTTCCGCCCAAGTCCACTGGTAGGCGTATTTGAAGGCGGCTTCGAAGAGGTGAAACGCCAAGCCTCGACCTCAGGAGTGGTGCGCAATCTTACGGCGATCCAGCGCGGCATGCAGATTGGAGCCTCCGAGGAGATCACCCGCCTGGAGAGGAATGTTCCGTGGCTCGCAATCACGGCAGCGGTTACGCCGTTCGTCGGCCTGTTTGGGACGGTATGGGGCATTATTGACGCCTTCCATGGATTAGGGACCGCCGGTGCCGCAACCTTGCGTGCAGTGGCGCCGGGCATCTCGGAAGCGCTGATTACTACGGCTGCGGGCTTGGCTGCGGCCATTCCAGCCGTGGTGGCCTACAACCTGATTGGAGCGTCCATCCGCGAGTTTGCGGCACGCAGCGACGACTTCGCGCTCGAGATCCTGAACGCGGTCGAACACAGCCAGGCGCAGTTACCGGCGCAGGTTGCTGCGGACGTGAGGCGCTGATGGCTTTTACGACTTCCAGCGGGCGCACGCAGACAGCCCTGGCCGACATCAATATCACTCCGCTGGTTGACGTGGTTCTGGTGCTGCTGATCATTTTCATGGTCACGGCGCCGGTGTTGCAGTCCGGGATTGATGTCAGCGTGCCCAAGACCCGCACCGTGAGGGAAATCACCCAGGAACGTTTGGTGATTACCATCAACAAGGATCAGCGGGTGTTTCTCGGGAATGACGCGATCAACATCAATCAGATCGGGCCGACGCTGAAGCAGAAAATTCGCGATCCCCGGAGTCAGTTCATCTTCGTGCGCGCCGATGAGAATGTTCCGTTTGGCGCTTTTGCAACGGTGATGGATGCAGTGAAGCAGGCGGGAATCACCAACGTGAGTATCGTGACTCAACCGCTGGAGCAAAATGGCGGCAAGCGCTGAAATCTTTTTCGAACACGATCGCTGGGGCCGGGCACTTGCATGGTCTTTGGGACTGCACGTGGGAGTCACCGTGGTAGCGCTGCTCTACACCGCGTTTTATCACGGTGGCGGCGGATCCACCTGGGGTTCTGGAGGCGGCGGAGAGGCGATCGGGGCAACGCTGGTCAGCACCGTTCCCTTGCCGGCTAATCCGGCGCAGACGCAGAACGTTCTGGCCAACGAGTCCAAGGGGGTTACTCAGTCCCAGCCGAAGATCGAGCAGAAGGAACCGGACGCGATCGATATTCAGGGCAAGAACGCGAAGATCAAACCGAAGAAGAAACAGGAGACGGCCTCCAAGGACAAAGCTCAACCGGCGCCGGAGGAAGAAACGAATCAGGTCGCGTTTGGAGAGGGCGGTCCGGTCAGCGGGCCCTATGGAATGTTCAGCGCGGGAGGGGCCAAGGGCGGATTTGGCATCACCGGCTCAGGCGGTGATTTTGGCACCAAGTATGCCTGGTATGTGCAGGTGATTCAGCGAAAGGTGGCGGAGAACTGGCTGAGATATGAAGTGGATCCCAAAATTCAAAACGCGCAACGGGTCTACATCACCTTTGACGTCGCGCGGGACGGCCATCCGACGAATGTTCAGATCGAGCAGTCGAGCGGCGTGCCTTCGTTGGATATCTCAGCAGTGCGCGCGATGCAGCGCATCGATACCTTTGGACCATTGCCCTCCGATTATTCGGGCAATAAGATTTCCGTGGAATACTGGTTCGATTACAAGAAGTGAAGCGGTTTCAGGGCGTGTACCAGTGAGTGAAGTGTCGGGATTTGATTTTCGTATTTTCGCAATAAAATGAGCGTAAGTACTTTACTACCAGCAAAATACCGCCATGGGGATGGGGCCTTGTCAAGCAATTCATATCGTTATACGATACATAGTTATCCCGCCAACAGAATGGGCCCAGACCAACGACCGAAATCGTGGTGGTCTTGCAGTACACGGTACACTCTGCCGGTTTTCTTCTTATTCGTGCTCCTACTGAGCGCGTCGTTATTCTCGCCGCTTCTCCAAGCACAAGACTGGGTAAAAACAGGCACAAGTCTTGGGATGGACAAGGTCCGGCTGGCGGTACCAGATTTCAAGCCATCGTCGACTGACGGGCAAAACGCCGCGCTGCTTAAGACCTTCAACGACACCCTCTGGAATGACCTCGATGTGTCGGGAGTCGTTGAACTGGTCTCGAAGAGTTTCTATCCACTGCAGGTTCCGGGACAGCCGCCGGAAGTAAATTTTCTGGCCTGGAATGTGCCTCCACCCAACGCTGCCATGCTGGCGTTCGGCAACCTGGGCGTCAGTTCCGGGCGATTGACCGTTCAAGGATGGCTGTACGACGTCAAGAACACACAGTCACCGCAGGTGCTTGGCAAGCAGTATGCCGATGATGCGCCCAGCGATGCCGCCGTGCGTGTGATGGCGCACAAGTTTGCCGATGAGATTATCTTCCGCCTGGGTGGCGGAATTCAGGGCATCGCCGAGAGCCAGATCTATTTTGTCAGTGACCGCAGCGGCCACAAGGAAATCTGGGCGATGGATTACGACGGTTCGAACCAGCACCAGATCACCCACGTAGGAAGCATCTCTCTTTCGCCGCGCATTTCTCCGGATGGCTCGCGATTAGCATTCAGTTCGTTAACCAAGACCGGCTGGGAACTCATGATGTATTCAATTGATCTAAACCGGTTGCTGAGTTTCCCCAGACTGGGAGGAACGAACTTGTCGCCGGCCTGGTCGGGTGACGGGACGAAACTGGCGTTTTCCTCCTCGCGCGGTGGCGAGCCTGAAATCTACGTGGCAGATGCGTCCGGAGGAAATCTGCATCGGCTGACCGATTCGAAGGGGCCCGATGTTTCCCCGGTCTGGAATCGCAAGACCAATGCGCAGATTGCCTTCGTAAGCGGGCGCACGGGCTTGCCGCAGATCTACACGATGGAGTCAGACGGGACTAACCAGCAGCGGATGACCGACCAGGGATATGCCGTATCGCCGAACTGGTCGCCAAACGGGCAATTCCTGACATTTTCATGGGTGCGAAAGTACGGCCCGGGAGAGCCCGGAGCCTCGGATATCTATCTGATGGATGTGGCCAGCAAACAGTGGGTCCAACTGACTCACGACGGCGGCAGGAATGATTTTCCCAGCTGGTCGCCGGATGGCCGCCACATTGTTTTTCAGTCTAATCGCACTGGAAACCTGGAAATCTGGATGATGCTGGCGGACGGATCGAAGGCCCAGCAGCTGACGTTTTCGGGGCGCAATTCGCAGCCGAACTGGAGTTGGAAGTGAGCAGTATTGCAATAGTAAATACATAGTAAATACGCTTCGTCTGACTTCGAGGCTATGCTTTGAAGTCGCAGGAGGATCAAAGTGAAGCAGAAAAGTACGAAATGGTTATTCCTGATTCTGGCATTGGGCGCGCTTCTGGCTCTGGGCGCCTGCAAAAAGAAGGCGGCGCCGCCGCCACCACCCCCGCCGCCTCCACCGGCAGCGCCGACCGCGTCGATCTCGGTTTCGCCGAACAGCGTGCAAGCCGGACAATCTGCCTCGTTGACGTGGCAGACCTCGAACGCAACCGACGTCTCGATCGACGGAATCGGTGCAGTTCAGGCGAATGGATCACAGACCGTTTCACCAAGCGACTCGACTACATACCATCTGGTCGCGAAGGGTGCGGGCGGCACGCAGGAGGCTACAGCGCGCCTGACGGTGACGCAGGCTCCGCCGCCACCGCCGCCACAGCCGACGGTCACCGATGAGGACCTCTTCAATCAGAGCATCAAGGATGTCTACTTCGACTATGACAAAGCCGACATCCGCGGCGACCAGCAGAGCTCGGTACAGGCCGATGGTCAATTCCTGAACCAGCACAGCAATATCAACGTGACGGTCGAAGGGCATTGCGATGAACGCGGATCTACTGAGTACAACATCGCTCTGGGCGACAAGCGCGCGAGTGCTGTGAAAAACGCTCTGACGGCGAGTGGCATCAGCGCAAGCCGGATTAAAACCATCAGCTACGGCAAGGAAAAGCCGTTCTGCAACGAAAGCAACGAAGCTTGCTGGCAGCAGAACCGCCGCGATCACTTCGTCTATCAGAAGTGATGAAATTACGAGGGGCGCCGGCAAACGGCGTCCCTCCGTTCGCTCCTTGGCATTCGATTCCGCAGCGGCGGAGTTCCACGGCAGCCGCGGGTTGGCGCGAAAGCGCGCTAAATGATTCCTTACAGGTGACCCTTGCTCGGAACCCGTTGAACCTTAGGGTTCCGGGCTCTCCTTTCTTGGGCGAACGGTCTTGCCCTGTGGGACAATCAGCGCATCTAAGAATCACCACGTTCGGGGACTGCTCTATGAGAAGACATCGTAATTTGGGGTACTTCGGGCTCATTTGCGTCTTGTTGCTAGGCGCTCCAGCATGGGGCGTCAGCAAAGAAATGGTGCAATTGCAGACGCAGGTCCAGCAACTGCAGGAACAGATGACGGCGATGCAGCGCAGCTTTGACGAGCGCATGGGCGTCATGAAAAATCTGGTCGAGCAGGATACCGACGCCGTGAACAAAGTGGCGTCGGCGCTCAATGCGCTGCAGTCGACCCTGCAGAAACAGCAAGCCGACTCGGGCGGGAAAACCGATCAGCTTTCCGGCCAAATCCAGGCTCTGAACGACACCATGGATGAACTGAAGGTTCGCCTGGCCAAGGTCAGCAAACAATTGGAGGACATGCAGGCCGCCCAGCAGAGCCTCGCTGCGCAGCAGGCCCAACAGCAGGCCCAGCAACAGGCACAGGCGCAGGCCCCTCCGCCGGATGTTCTCTATAACAATGGTGTGCGGGACTACAACGGAGGCAAGAACGACCTGGCGATCCAGGAATTTTCGGATTATGTGAAGTTCTATCCCAACACCGACCTGGCCGGAAACTGCTATTTCTATCTCGGCGAGATCCAGTTCAAGCAGGGAAACTACCAGCAGGCGGCGCAAAGCTACGATCAGGTCCTGCAGAATTTTCCCAGCGGAAACAAAGCGGCCTCGGCTCAACTGAAAAAAGGGTTCTCTCTGATCGAACTAGGCAAGCAAGACGAAGGTGCTGCCGAGTTGAAACATTTGATTCAACGCTATCCACATTCTCCAGAGGCATTGCAGGCCCGGGATCGCCTGCGAAAGCTGGGGGTCGCGAGCCGCTGAGGGCCCCTCAGTATTTCCCCGGATGTCCCCAGGAACGTCGGGTGCTAGAGTAGTTCCTCGCAGGGCACGGAGCCAGCTTCCGAGAATTGCTGCCCAGTTTCTTACAAACGAGGTGGACTTATGCCAAATCCGAAAGTTGATCAAGACACCGCTAAAGGTGCAGCCGAAACGGAAAATCACAACATTCCTGGCAATATCGGGCTGCAGGAGCAGCTCGGGCATCGCGATCAGGATCCGATTCTGAAAAGCGCGGACACAGACTTCCCGGAGCCCGGAGAGAGTCCGGAGCACACCGGCGAGTCGAAGCGCAAGACCGCTTAGTTACCAGAGCCCTGACGTAATAAAAAGGCCCTCTCTCAGAGAGGGCCTTTTCGTTTCCGTGAAACCGGCTGACGCCTAGCGCAACTCTTCCATCACCGCATCGAGAACTTCTTTTCCCGGGCGGGTCATCGAGTCCGGGAGCGTTGCCAGCGGCTGGTCTACGACATTTAGCATGTCGATGAAGGTCGGAGCCTCCGGGTTCACGTAGAAGACGCCGGTCAACACTTCGCCCTTGTCGTGCGCTTCGGTGAGACGGGTAATGGCGCGAATCTTGTTGGTCGGATCGTAATCCTCTTCGAGCTTGCGCAGATGCAAACGGGAACCATCGTGCATCGTGACGGCAATGGTCGATCCGGCATCGTATTCAACATCAATGTCCTCGAAGTGGGGGACAAAGCTGACCTCCTGCAGAACCTCTTCGTGCTCTTTCACGTACTTGTAGGACTTGGTCGAACCCTCATGATCATTGAAGGTAACGCACGGCGAGACGACGTCGAGCATGACGGTGCCCTTATGTGCAATCGCGGCCTTCAGCATGGCGCTGAGCTGCTTTTTGTCTCCTGAAAACGACCGCCCCACAAACGTGGCGCCGAGCTGAATGGCCAAGGTGCAAGTGTCGATCGGCGGCAGGTCGTTGAGCACGCCGGTCTTCAGCTTCGATCCGAGATCGGCAGTCGCCGAGAACTGGCCCTTGGTCAGCCCGTAGACCCCGTTATCTTCGATGATGTAGATAATGGGCAAATTGCGGCGCATGAGATGCACGAACTGTCCGACGCCGATCGAGGCGGTGTCGCCGTCGCCGCTGACGCCGATGCAAATCAGCTTGCGGTTCGCGAGCAGAGCGCCGGTGGCCACGGAAGGCATGCGCCCGTGAACCGCGTTGAAACTGTGGGCGCGGCTCATGAAATACGCGGGCGTCTTCGAAGAGCAGCCGATGCCGCTCGGCTTGATGACGTACTCGGGTTCCACGCCCATCTCGTACATCGCTTCAATGATTCGCTCGGAGATGGCGTTGTGGCCGCAGCCCGCACAGAGGGTGGTCTTGCCGCCCTTGTAATCGATGACAGTGAGTCCAATGCGGTTGGTCTTTGGGCCGGGTGCGGCTGCGCCGGGCTCAACGGTGGTGGTGCCCATTTACTTGCCCTCCATGCTGGTCAGTTCGTCGGTGATCGAGCGCGCGTCAAGCGGCAATCCGGTGATGTGCGAAATGCTGCGCAGTTTTCCGATCAGTTCGGGCTTGAGATCGAGTTTGAGAAGCGTGAGCATCTGCGCGTCCCGGTTCTGTTCGACCACATAGATACGCTCGTGCTGCTCGATGAATTCGTGGACTTCGCGCGTGAACGGGTAGGCCCGCAGGCGGAGATAGTCAGTTTCGATCTTGTACTCGTCTCGAAGTTGATCACGGCTTTCTGTGATGCCCCAGTGCGATGTGCCGTAGCCGATGATGCCGATCTTGGCATTTTGTCCTTTGGTGAGCTCAGGACGCGGAACAAAGGAGCGCGCAGTTTCAAACTTGCGGTTCAGCCGCTCCATGTTATTTTCAAAATCGTCGGCACGTTCGCTGTATTGCGCTTTTTCGTTGTGCCCGCTACCGCGTGCGAAATAGGAAGCCGCTGGATGTGACGTACCGGGAAGTGTGCGATACCCGATTCCATCGCCATCCACATCTTTGTAACGGGCGAATCCGCCCAAACGGTCGAGGTCCTCCTTGCCAAGCACCTTCCCGCGCGTGATTGGCGTCGTTGGATAGGGGAATGGGTCAGACATCCAGTTGTTCATGCCGAGATCCAGATCGGACATCACGAACACAAGCGTCTGAAACTGTTCCGCCAGGTTGAAGGCTTCCGTCGCCATGGTGAAGCACTCTTCCACTGAGCTGGGGATCAACATGATGTGCTTGGTGTCGCCATGGGAGAGGAATGCTGTCGAAAGCAAATCACCTTGTGAAGTGCGCGTAGGTAAACCGGTAGACGGTCCCACACGCTGGATATCCCAAATGACCCCCGGAACTTCAACGTAATAAGCAAGCCCTGCGAATTCGGCCATGAGCGAGATGCCCGGGCCGGCGGTTGCGGTCATGCTGCGCGCTCCAGCCCATCCGGCGCCGATCACCATGCCGATCGCGGCCAGTTCATCCTCGGCCTGGACGATCGCAAACGTCGCTTTACCGTCGGGCCCGATGCGGTATTCCTTCATGTACTCGATCATCGTTTCGACCAGCGAGGACGAGGGCGTGATCGGATACCAGGTGACTACGGTGCATCCCGCGAACATGCAGCCCAGAGCCGCGGCCGAGTTGCCGTCAATGATGATCTTGCCGGCGGTTTCGTTCATGCGCTCGATGTAGAACACGCCGCGCTTTTGCAGATTGGCCTTAGCGTATTCGAAGCCGGCCTGGGCTGCAGCTAAGTTCAGATTGGCGGCCTTGGCCTTCTTCGCAAACTGCTTCCGGATGGCCTTTTCCACCTCAGCCATGTCGATGGTGAGCAGTTGCGCCACAACGCCCACGTACACCATGTTCTTGACGAGTTTCCGCAACTTGGCTTCGGGGCAGACCGAGGCCACAATCTTGTCGTAGGGAACGGAATAGAAGATCAAATCATCGCGCAGCTTATGCAGCGCGAGCGGCTCATCATACAGAACGGATGCCCCGGCTGCGAGCGACATCGTATCTTCCTGCGCGGTTTCGGGATTCATCGCGACAAGGAAGTCGATCTCCTTCTTGCGCCCGATGTAGCCGTTCTTGTTGGCGCGGATCGTATACCAGGTGGGGAGCCCCGCAATATTTGACGGGAACATGTTTTTGCCCGAGACGGGCACGCCCATCTGAAAAATGCTACGCAGCAGAACTGTGTTGGAACTCTGAGAGCCGGAACCGTTCACCGTCGCGACCTGGATGCTCATGTCGTTGACGATGCGTTTTTGACCCGTGCCGCCGCCGGTTTGCTGCGGCACGAAATCCGTCGTTGCCATCCCGATACCTTCCTTCAGTCTAAGAGCGAACCAACCCGCCCGATTTTCGCTTACAGGAGAGAAACCCTATTATACGTGGGTGTTCAGCCCGAATGGCGGCGAATCCCCGCCCTGTGGCGCCATGGAACCTGCGTTTGAACTAGGGGGTTTCAGCCGGACTTACGATTCGGTTCGAAAGAACTGCGCCATCTGTCGGAACTTATTATATCGTGATACGACCAATTCGGCAGGCGCAACCTTCTTCAGTTCGGCGAGATGTTTTTGCAGGCTGGCATCGAGCAGATTGGCAGCCGCTTCGTAGTCTCGATGAGCGCCGCCTTCGGGTTCGGGGACGATGTCATCGATGCAGCCCAGTTCCTGGAGGTCGGTGGCAGTAATACGCATGGCCTCGGCTGCCAGTTCTTTCTTGGTCGCATCGCGCCACATGATGGCCGCGCAACCTTCTGGCGAAATTACAGAGTAGATCGAATTTTCCATCATCAGAACGCGGTCCGCTACCGCAATGGCAAGGGCGCCGCCGCTGCCACCGACGCCGATCACGGTAGCGATGATGGGAACTTCCAGGCGTGTCATCTCGCGCAGGTTGTAGGCGATGGCTTCGGCCTGTCCGCGTTCCTCCGCCTGCACCCCTGGGTAGGCGCCGTCCGTATCCACAAGGGTAAAAATTGGCCGACGGAATTTTTCCGCAATCTGCATGACTCGCAATGCCTTGCGATAGCCCTCCGGATGAGGAGTGCCAAAATTGCGGAAGACGCGCTGTTTCATATCGCGTCCCTTTTGCGTACCGACGATCACAACCTCTTGGCCATGAAAGCGCGCCATGCCGCAAACGACAGCGGCGTCGTCGCCAAATCCACGATCACCATGAATCTCGCTGAAATCGGTGAAGACGCGTTCGATGTAATCGAGAGTCTGCGGGCGCTGCGGATGCCGCGCCAGTTCGGTCTTTTGCCAGGCCGTGGGAGGAGTGTTCAAATCTTTTCTAAGGATCTCAATGCGTTCCTGCAGTCCTTCAATCTGGTGACGCCTGCCTTCATCCGCCTCGCCCGATTCGATCTCGGCGAGTTGGCGCTCGATCTGTTCCAGTTCCTGCTGAGCTTTTTCCGAAGCGGCCATATCCAGGTTGCACGCCGTTGTCCTTCGTGTGACATAAGGCCTTTGTGGTTGACGATCGGTAACCACAAAGGCACAAGGTCCACGAAAGGAAAACTTAGCTGATCACGCGAACGCTACCCCGGCCACAAAGTTGTTCCACGCGGCCAATGAAGTTGCGGTCTGGAACGACATTATAGCCGTCCGCTTCCATGACGACCATGAAATCGCCTTGACGTTCCACGTCGAATAATACCCGGGCATCGCCTTTCCGTTCCAGGAAAAGAGAGTGCAAGGCATCGATGGTCGTTTCGGCGGACGTTTCCAGGGGAATCCGGATCCGGATTGCGCGCGGCAATGGAACCTTGGCCTCTTCGAGCGGAATGATTTCCGCAGCGAGGATCTTCGGGTTCGCTCCCTCTTCAATGCGAACACCGGCTTTGATGAGCACCGGGACTTCAAGTTTTACTTTCTCCCCAATCCGCTTGAAGGCGTCAGGAAAGACGATCATGTCCAGCGATCCCGCCATGTCTTCGAGCATGGCCTGCGCGTAGAAGTCTCCCTTCTTTGACTTAAGCACGCGCACATTGGTGATGATCCCAGCGGTTGTAATCGTCTCGTCCTTGCCGGTCGAGCGGTCCATCCCGGATATTTCTTCCGTGCTCAGAGCGCGCAGGTCAAGAAGCTTGTCGCGGTATTTCTCCAACGGGTGGCCGCTGATGAAGAAACCCAAAATCTCCTTTTCGGCAGAAAGGCGGGTGTGTTCGTCCCAATCTGGCGTGTTGGGAAGCGCATCGTTTCCGTTCGAGTGTTCTTCTTCCTGGAAGATGCCGAACAAGCCATGCTGGCCGGATTCGAGGTCGCGTTGCGTCTTTTGGCCGCGTTCGATCGCCCGATCAAGTACCGCCATGAGCTGAGCCCGGCGGCCAAAAGAGTCCATCGCCCCGCTCTTGATCAACGACTCGAGCACGCGCTTGTTGAGCAAGCGCAGATCGACGTTCTCGCAGAATTCAAAAATGCCCTTAAAGCGATTGAGTTTCTTGCGGGCCGCAACAATGGACTCGATCGCATTGCCGCCGACGTTCTTGACTGCGGCTAGACCGAAGCGGATCGATTCTCCATGGGGCGTGAAGTTGGCGTCGGAGACATTAATGTCCGGCGCTTCAACGGCGATGCCCATCTCGCGGCATTCGTTGATGTACTTGACCACGTCATCGGTCGATCCCGTGACCGAGGTCAGCAGCGCGGCCATAAATTCCACCGGGTAGTGCGTCTTTAAATAGGCGGTGTGATAGGCCAGCAGCGCATAGGCGGCGGAGTGCGATTTATTGAACCCGTACCCGGCGAACTGGGCCATCAAATCGAAAATCTTTTCAATCTTCTTCGCCGGATATTTGCGCTCGGCCGCACCCTTGATGAATCGCTCCCGCTGCTGCGCCATCTCCTCGGGCTTCTTTTTTCCCATGGCGCGACGGAGCAGGTCGGCCTCGCCGAGCGAGTAACCGGCGAGCCGGTTTGCGATCTGCATCACCTGTTCCTGATAGACGATGACGCCGAGCGTCTCCTGCAAGATCTCCTGCAGTTCGGGCAACTCATATTCGACCTTCATGCGACCGTGCTTGCGGTTGACGAAGTCATCGATCATGCCGCCCTGGATCGGGCCGGGACGATAGAGCGCATTCAATGCGGTCAGATCTTCGATCGAGGTCGGCTGGTAACGCCGCAGCACGTCGCGCATGCCGTGCGATTCAAACTGGAAGACCCCGGAGGTCAGCCCTTTGTGGAAGACCTTTTCGTACGTTTCCTGGTCCTCGAGCGGAATCTGCTCCAGCGTGAGCGGTGTCCCGCGGGTCTGTTGAATGAGTTTTAACGTATCGGTGAGAATCGTCAGCGTGGTCAGGCCCAGGAAGTCCATCTTCAGCAGGCCCATCTTCTCGATGGCGACCATGTCGAAGGCAGTGACGATTTCTTCGTTCTTCGTTCGATGCAGCGGGACGAGTTCGGTAAGTGGGCGCGGCGAGATCACGACTCCGGCCGCGTGAACTCCGGAATTTCGCACCAGCCCTTCCAGCTTGCGCGCCGTGTCGAGCAGTTCCTTGACCTGAATGTCTTTTTCGTACGCTTCGTTCAACTGCGGCGATTCTTCGATGGCCTCATCGAGTGTGATATTGAGGGTCGTGGGGACCATCTTGGCAATGCGGTCCACGTCGGCGTAGGGAATATCCATGGCGCGGCCGACATCTTTGATGGCGGCTTTTGCTGCCATCGTACCGAAGGTGATGATCTGGGCTACATTGTCGCGTCCGTATTTTTGCGTGACGTACTGAATCACCTCGCCGCGGCGATTCATGCAGAAGTCAATGTCGATATCCGGCATCGAAACGCGCTCAGGATTCAGGAAGCGCTCGAAGAGCAACTCGTGCTGCAGTGGATCAAGATCGGTGATCCCGAGAGCGTAAGAGACAAGAGATCCGGCAGCCGAGCCGCGCCCGGGACCTACAGGAATATCGCGCTCTTTGGCGTAGCGAATGAAGTCCCAGACGATGAGAAAGTATCCGGAAAACTTCATCTGCTGAATGATGCCGAGCTCACGCTCGAGGCGCTGCTCGTAATCAGCCAGCGAGTGTTTGAGCTTTCCGCGGTCGGAGAGCGGGCGCAGGGCCTCGAGGCGTCGTGCGTAGCCTTCGCGGGTGACGTGTACAAAGTAGCTGTCGATCGTGTAGCCCGGCGGGACATCAAACTGCGGGAAGGGGTTCGAGACTTTTTCCAGCCGCAGGCTGCAGCGTTCCGCAATGTCGAGCGTGCGGGACAGTACCTCGGGCGAATCCTTGAACACGCGGTACATCTCGTCATGGTTCTTGACGAAAAACTGCGTGCCTTCGAACTTCATCCGAGCCGTGTCGCGGATCGACTTGCCGGTCTGGATGCAGACCATCACGTCCTGGGCATGGGCGTCGTCTTCACAGAGGTAGTGGCTGTCGTTGGTCGCCACTAAAGGCAGACCAAGGTCTTTCTCCAGTTGGAAGAGCCCCGCATGGATGCGGTGCTCCATCTCCAGGCCTTGATCTTGGATTTCGAGATAAAAGTTCTGCTTCCCGAAGATGTCGGCAAACTGTCCCGCGGCAGTGCGGGCGGCTTCGTAGTTGCCCTCCACCAGGCGCTCGGCGACTTCGCCTTTCAGGCACCCGGAGAGGCCGATCAGTCCGCGGGAGTGCTCCGCCAGGAATCTCTTGCTGATGCGCGGCTTGTAGTAAAAGCCATGCAGCGACGCCTCCGAGGTGATCCGCACCAGGTTGCGGTAGCCCTCTTCATTTTCCGCGAGAACCAGTAGATGGTTGTACGTGTCCCCTTCCGGAGGCGTGCGTTCGATATTGTGGTCGTCCTTTTTGCAGACGTAAAGTTCGCATCCGACAATCGGCTTGACCCCGTGCTTGTGCGCGGCGTTGACGAAGTGCACCGCGCCGAAAATATTGCCGTGATCGGTCATCGCCACGGCGGGCATGCCAAGTTCCTGCACGCGCTGGCAGAGCTTTTCCACGTCACAAGCGCCATCAAGCAGGGAATAGTCGGTGTGCAGGTGCAGGTGGACGAATTGAGCCATGGGCTACTTTTAGTCTAGCGCAACGGGGGCGGAGGAAGGGTGTGGAGGGTTGTGCGTTTCGGCGGCGAAATCCGACAGTCAGTCGTGCTCCATATGAGATTGTTTTTGGAGGCTTTAAATGCTGTCAAAGCCGCCCATGTGATCGCCGCTGGGCCGCTCGCCTCGGGACAGATATCTATACCCGAAGCCGACTGACGAGTTGGGAATACCCAGAGTCCATGCGATAAGCGCATGCCGCCAGATCTGGAAAAGTATGAACGGCCATCTCATCGCCAGCCATAGCAGCGGTAGCAGGCCGAGGACCTTGAATTCCGAAGCCAGCCGCCCTGCACTGCCGCTGAACATCTCGCTTGAATCGTAGGTCGTCAGCCAATTTCCGGCTCGGGCCAGACCTATCCATAAAATGTCGTCGTCGTGATTCAGCACCGCAAAGGCGGGGCATTGGAAGTGCGATGAAACGTCGAGCGCAAGCGCTTCGAGGTCCCGAACGTCTTGCTCATCGCATATGCGGTCGTAGATGGTCGTACAGTCGTGCGCGGTGGGCGATACGAATCAAGCTCGCCCTAGTGCCTTCATATACTCGATGATTTCCTGCCGAGCTGCACTTCGTAGCGTGATATTCGTGTAGAAGTTGCCCATCGGACGGCAGGCGCCTTAATCCGTTCCCGCACCCGCGGCTTGCGCTTTCGGCAGCAGCTTGCGAGTCTGGGCGATCAGTTCGGCGACTTCGAAGGGTTTGACCAGGCATGGCACATTGTTTGCCTGCAGGTAGGCTCGGGCGTCGCTCTGATCTTTATCCATGCCGTTGGAGAAGGTGAAAAGGACGTGCTCATCCATGCCAGTACAGTTTGCCTTCACCCAGTCGTAGGATTCGCGTGCATTCCATTCGCCGGGCATCTTCGCGCTCATGATTACGGCGTGGAAGGGTTCAGAGAGCAGCCGGGTTTTCACTTCCTCGCTCGAACGTGCCGTAACCACTGAAGCGCCGGCTCCGGTCAGCACGTCTCGTTCGAATTCGAGTACCGCTTCCTCTTCCTCGATCAGGAGGATGCGGCCACTGATCGCGCCGTCGTGCGGTCGGGCCGCCAGCTTCGGTACTTCGGGCTCAGAAACAAGCGCGGCGGCTGCGGGAAGCTTTACTTCGATGACGGCCCCACCCTCCGGGGCATTGAAGGCGGTAATGTCGCCTCCGTGCTCTTTCACGATGCCGTAGCAGATGCTGAGGCCGAGTCCCGTGCCCTTGCCGACACTCTTGGTTGTATAGAAGGGGTCGAAAATGCGTTTTGGATCTTTCAGGCCGGGACCATCGTCTGTAAACCGGGTGCAAACGCTGCCACCTTCGAGAGAAACTGCAATGCGGATTTTCCCGGTTCTTCCGGTTTCCAGGATGGCATCGACGGCATTATTGATGATGTTCAGGAAAACTTGCTCGATCTGGTGAGGATCGGCGACTACCATCACGGCATCGGAGGGCGCTTCCCGCTCGACTGCGATGTTATTGATCTTCAGATCGTAATCGCGGAGCGCCAGGGTCTCGTCGAGCACCTTGCGGATATCGACGTCCTCGCGCTGCGGCTTACGCTGGCGGGCGAAGGAGAGCAGGTTCTGCACGACTCGATGGGTTCGCTGCGCCTGCTTGAAGAGCTTGCTGACGTAGTCGGCAGCGCGGGTGTTCAGACCCTCGCTTTCAAGGAGTTCGGCGTAGCCGAGAATCGCGGTGAGCGGATTGTTCAGCTCGTGAGCCACGCCGGCGATGAGCTGCCCGACCGCCGACATCTTCTCACTCTGCAGCAGTTGCTCTTGCGTCTTCCGCAAGTCTTCGTAGGCACGGCAAGTCTCTTCATAGAGCCGGACTTTTTCGATGGTCGTGGCCAACTGGCGGCTGATCGCGACCAGAAGGTTCTCATCGTTGCCCGAGTATTCGTATCCCAAATGACTGCACAAGCCCATGATGCCTACCGGCGCATCCTTGCCCCAGAATAGAACCCAAATCCAGGACCGGTCGGCGTCGGACTTCAAGAACTCCGCGACCTTCGGGGGTAGATGCGGCAGGTAATCGGGTGTCACCACTTCCGCGCGCGAGCGCAATACGAGTTCTCCAAAGCCATCTTCAAAGCTGATTTCTGCCGGACGGCTGCCATCGCGGCTGCGCGGCCCCCAGGCGGCGCGCCGGCGGAAGGTCGGAGAATCCGTGTCCGAGAGAAACACTGAGCCGCTCTCGGCTCCGAACAGGGTTACGACCTGCCGCATGGTCAGGTTCAAAATCTCGTCAAGATCGAATGACTGGGCGGCGACCACCGCCATCGCATTCAGGGCGTTTAATTCGCGGTTGCGCCGCCGCATCTCCTCTTCCGCGCGGCGCTTCTCGGTCATGTCGAGAACAAATCCCTGGTAACGCTCGATGCTGCCGGCCGAGTCACGCGTGGCAAAGCTGCTCTCGACGGCCAGCAGGATCGTCCCGTCCTTGCGCCGCATGGTGACTTCGAAATTGCGGACGTAATTGTGCGCTTCGATTTCCTTGCGGAAGGCCTCGCGTTGCCGGGCGTCGACGCAGATCTCCGTATCCAGGTTCAACACCATGAGTTCTTCGCGTGTGCCGTAGCCGAGCATGTGCACGAATGCGTCATTACAGTCGAGAAGGCGGCCCTCAGGCGAAGCCACGTAAACGCCTTCCTGCACCTGCTCGAACAGCAGGCGGTATTTTTCTTCTGCTGACCGCCTGGCCGTCACGTCGCGGACGACGTGAATAATTCCTTTTTGCGGGCTCCCTTGCTCCGAATACGACGAGCTGGAAACGACTGAGAATCCTCCAAAACAAGGATCGGCGCCCTCCGTGAACTCCTCGTCGGTGCCGCGGGCGCAGTAAGGACAGCCCGTCCACTCGCCATACGCGTGTGGCAATGCGGCTTCGCAGCTGCTGCCGAGCACGTCGGCCGCGGCCTTGCCCAGGTGTTCCAGCAGAACCTGATTCGCCTTGATGATGCGATAGTCGGCATCGTGCGCCAGGATGACGTCGTGGATCGAGTCAAAAGTATTCATCCACTGGCGCTGCGAGCGGAGTACCTGTTCCAGCAACCGGAAATTCTCCACCCCAACCGCCAGCTGCTTGGCAAATGCCTGCAGGAACGACAATTCTTCTTCCGTCCATTCGCGAACGCTGGTGCTTCCCAGCAGCAGCATCCCGACCGGAGCTTTTCCGCCCACCACCGGCAGCGTAATTACTTGCCTGATCTTTTCAGCTTCCAGAAGCTCGGGAATTTCCGGGGTCGCGTTATCGCGCTTCGTAATGCGCGCATCGGTCTTTTCCAGAAGCTTCGACAGATCCTCGCTGACTTCAGCCAGGCCAGAATCGCGCAGGAAGTCGCCAGAAAGTCCCACGGCATGCGTCGCGACCAGTTGCCCGCCCTCGAGCAGGCGGAACCACGCCGACCGAACGCGCGCGCTCTTTTGCAGCTGTTCGACGCCGCATTGGACGATGTTTCCGTACTGCTGCGCTCCCCCGATGCTCTGGGTCAATGCTTGCATCCCGGCCAGACGCTGCCCCCGCCGGCGGGATTCCGCCAGGACGATCAGCAGCATAGAGGCGCCGAGCGTGATCTCACAGCCGACATACGCAGAAGCCGGGATCGAATCCGTGAAAGGCGACCAGGAAAGATGCAGCAGCGGGAGACATAACGCCACCAGCCACGCCTGCGGTTCCCAGCGGCCGCGGCGGGAACGCAACAGCGCCATCGATCCAGCCAGGAGCAGAATGCGGTAGCTCACTTCCACCGCAAAGCGCAGTGGCAAAGAGTCCGGCATCAGCAACACCCGCGCCCCGCTAAGTCCTACGAGCAGGGGTGTGATGACCGCAAGGGGCAGAACCAGATTTCGGCTGCGGGAGTAGACCAGTACTGCTCCCGTGAGCAATCCCGCGGCGAGCACGAACCCAGCCTGGGCCGCGACCTGCCCGAAGGGTGCCGGCAAGCGGGATGCAAGTGAGTGTTCCGCCACGCCCGAAGCAACCAGAACCGTCCAACCGGCGATCCAGATCTTCAAATACCGCTCGCGAAACGCGAAAAGGACCAGCACAGACGCGGCCAGCAGCAGCAGAAGGGCAAAGTCCGCCGACGGCTTGGCCATTCCAAGCTCGGCAGCCATGCGCCAGATTGAGGAAGCGCTCATCGAGTTCCGGGCGTAAGAATTCCTAGGTTCTGAATATCATGGGGGCTCGGTTTCTCGATGGAGTTTCCGGACCTGGTTGATTACTTTCGGCATCTCGTGTCCGGGTTACAATCGCCGATAGACTTCGGTGCATCTGATGCCAGACCGCATTCTTATTGTTGATGACGAAGAGGCGATCCGCGAAATCGTCGCTTCCATGCTGAGCACCGCGGGATACTCCTGCAAGCAGGCGGGTTCCGGGATGGAGGCACTCGCTCTGCTGACCTCGGGAAACGATTTCGAGCTCATGCTTTCCGACCTGATGATGGCCGACCTGGACGGCATCGGGCTGCTGGAACGCACGAAGGAAAAATTTCCCGACATGCCGGTTGTGATGGTGACCGCTGTCCACGATATCTCGGTCGCACTCGCGGCGATCCGGAATGGCGCCTACGACTATCTCCTGAAGCCCTTTGAGCGCGAGCAACTGCTGAATACGGTTAGCCGCGCGCTCGAGAACCGGCGCCTGAAAGTCGAAAACCGCATCTACCAGACCAATCTGGAATCTCTGGTTGCGGCGCGCACCAACGAACTCAAGTTGGCAATGGACGAACTCCGGCGCTCCTACGACATTACCCTCGAAGTGCTCGGCGAAGCGCTCGACTATAAAGACCGCGAAACTGAGGGCCACTCCAAGCGCGTCACTGCATTCACCATCGCGATCGCAAAGAACATGGGAGTTCCCAAAGAGCAGATCGAGACGATTGCGCGCGGCGCCTTCCTCCACGATATCGGCAAGATGGCCATTCCTGACGTGATCCTGAACAAGCCGGGAAAGCTTACGCCAGACGAAATCACCGTCATGCGTGAACACTGCTACAAGGGCTATAAGCTGGTGCAGAAGATTCCGGTATTACGCGAAGCGGCCGAGATCGTGTATTCGCACCAGGAACGCTTCGACGGGACTGGCTACCCGCGCGGTCTACGTGAGGAAGAAATCCCTTTAGGCGCCCGGATCTTTTCGGTCGCAGATACGCTGGATGCGATCACGTCCGATCGCCCCTACCGGCCGAGACAGTCGATGAAGGCTGCTCGCGATGAAATCCAACGCTGCAGCGGAACCCAGTTCGATCCCGAAGTAGTCGCTATTTTCCAGACGATGCCGGATGAGGTTTTCGAGGAGTTGCGGCGCGCTATCGGTGCGCAGAGCGATCCTCTGGCCTATTCCAGCGGCGCCCGCTAAAGCCCTTCCGCACTGATTCGGTCCAGGCAGCATTTTCCGTCCTACCCCCATCCAATGATCAGCAACCTGCTACTCCACACCCGGGGGAATCCTATGTCCATTGCCATGAGGTACTTGCGGAGCTTCATTGTGCCAGCGATCCTTGCCCTTTCGGTGGTTGCGGTCTATGGGCAGGATGAAGGTTCCGCGCTGCCGAACGTTGCTCCGCAGGGTGCGATGGCGCTGATTCAGCTTAACGACCGCCTGGACACGCACGCCGCCCGGGCCGGCGATCGCTTTCAGGCACGCCTCGCTGAGCCACTCATTGCTCCCAACGGATTCGCCATCGAGGCCGGCCGGAAGATTAAAGGCCATATCAGCGCGGTGGAGTTGGGAGTGCGCCGCAAACTGCTGCTCAGCTTTGATGAGATTGAGACATCCCGCGGGTGGGAGCCGTTCTTCGCCACCGTGACCGGAGTCCCGGGAGAGCATGGCATGAACCAGGTTGGCAAAGAAGGCGAAATTGGCCGTAAGGGTTTGACGAAGGACCAAATCGCGGAAGCCGTGGTTGTAGGCGCTGGCGAAGCAGCGGCTGAGGGTATGCGGAACGGCGGGAAGCGCGCGGCGGCAACGGCTACCGGCAATGGTGCCGCAGATGCTGCCTTGACGGCATTTGAATCATCGCACGATCTGGTGCTCGAAAAGGGAACTGCTCTCGAAGTTCGTCTCGACCGGGACGTGACCATTCCGGCACGTTAGAACAGGCTTCCGTAGATTTGGCGTTCTGCAAAACTCATAATCGCGGACGTTCTTACAAAGGGGAACTGGTTTTGGGAAAATCCCTTCCCGATTCATAATTCTCCTGGAGGTCCGCATGCTGACTCGCATTCTTCTAGTGCTTACGGTTCTGTCTACAGTTGCAGCATTTGCTCAGGAACATCCCGCAGTCACAGCTCAATCCAATTCGGTTTATGTGGGCGCCGACGGAAAATTCGAGGCGCCACCGGATACCGCTGTGATCCAGTTTCACGTCTCCACGCAAGAAGACACATCGCAGGCGGCTTTCGCGGCGGCTTCCAAAGACGTCGAAAAAGTCCGACAAGTCCTGCGCGCCAATGGACTGGATCCCAAAGAGGCAAATATCGGATTCCTCTCGGTGCAGCCGATGTACGACTGGAAGAATCCCAGGCAGAAGGTCGTTGGATACCGCGTCTCCACCGATATCACGCTAAAGCTGAAAGAATTCTCGAAAGTCGCTCCCGTGACCCAGCAACTTGCCGACGCCAATGTCAGCGAAACGCAAACCCTGAGCTACTCACTCGAAAACATGGAGGATGCGAAAAACAAGGCGGTCGAGGACGCTTATCATCGCGCCCACAATTCTGCCGAGACTCTGGCTCGGGCGAGCGGACGCACACTTGGCGACTTATCGTACGCGTCGGTCGATACCTTTGAAGCCGCGCGGCCGGTCATTCCACGGATGGCGCGTTCCATGGCTGCGATGGCGAATGCAGCTCCCCCGGCTCCCAGCGAGGAGTTCACGCCGCAAACCGTTACGGTGACGGCGCACGTTAACGCACTGTTTAACTTGAAGTGACGGAAATTGCTGACAGTCGTTGGCGCCACGAATAGCGAGGTTTAGAGCACAGCCTGAACCGGTTCCGGTGGCGGGCTCGACAGCAGCGGCTCAACCTGCAGCACTAAGCCGTCTACGTTGCGAACTTCGACCATTTGCCCTGCCGGCAACGATGTGCTCGCAATCGCATCCCAGAGTTCTCCGTGAACGAAGACCTTTCCTTTCGGAGAGAGTGCGGTCTGGACCACACCGGTTTCTCCGATCAACCCCTGAGATCCGGTCACGACTTTGTTGCGCCGAGCTTTCAGCGCGATGCTCATCAGGAACACGGTGATGAACCCGAATGGAACGCTGACCGCCAGCGCAGTCAGCAGGTTTACGCGCATTTCCGGGATGGGAGAATCTACCAGCAGCAATCCACCCAGCGTCAGCAGCACGATGCCGCCAACGGTCAAGACGCCGTGGGTCATAAACTTCGCTTCCGCGGCAAACAGTGCGAATGCAGCCAGCATCAGGATCAACGCAGCAAAACGAATCGGCAGCAGGTTCATCGCGAACGCCGCCAGCAAAAGAAACACGATTCCGACGGCTCCGGGAATGACTGCCCCCGGATGGTTGAATTCGAAATAAAGCGCCAAAGCGCCGATCACCAACAACAGCAGCACAGCTTTTCCGTCCATCAAAGTATCGAGGACATGTTCTTTTACCGTCATTTCGAAGGAGACGATCGGCTGCCCTGCGAGCCTTACCGCGTCGGTTGTGCCGTTAAACCGTTTGAACGGCTTACCCTCCATCTGGCGAAACAGGTCTTCCGGCGTGTCGGCGACATAGTCTACGAGATGCTGGGCCAGGGCCTCCTGATCTGTGAATGACTTCGATTCCAGAACGGCGCTTTCCGCGGCTTCGATGTTGCGTCCACGCTTCGAAGTGACTGAGCGCATAAGAGCCGCGGTATCGTTCTCCACTTTGCGCTTCATCTCATCGTCCTCCTTGACCGGCACGGGTCCGATGAGAGAAACGGGATGCGCCGCTCCGGCAGCTGTTCCTGGCGCCATGGCGGCAATGTCTGCGGACTCGAGAATGAAAATGCCGGCCGAACCGGCGTGTCCGCCCGTGGGAGTGACATACACAATCACGGGAACCGGCGACGAGGTGATTTTGTCGATGATTTCGCTGGTAGAGACGAGAAGTCCGCCGGGCGTGTTGAGTTCGATCAGTAAAGCCTGAGCGTTTCGGCGATGCGCCTCATCGATAGCCCGTCGGATGTACTCGGCGCTGATTGGTTGGATTGTGTCATCAACAGTGATCTTTAGAATCTCTGCCCGCGCGGAAGGGACGGCGAGGACACAGAGTGCGAGAAGGAACAACACGCCAAAGCCGATGCTCCACCAACTAACGCGCGCCGAAGCATGCATATTGCCTTCTCCTGGAAGACCACTGCACAGAGGCGTCCTTCGCGCCGGCATGTGCTTCTCTATTGTCGCTCTAATCGGCGGCGCGGGAAGGGAATTCTTGATCGCGGCCTTTGTCCTTCTTCGCTGGGCCATTTGAGGATTCCCAACCCGGCAGGTCGACGCTGCCGGTGATCAGGCGCGCTCCACGCTCGTAGGTGAAATACGACCAGGCCCACTGGATGAACACGAGGATCCTGTTTCGAAAACCGATCAGAAAGAAAATGTGGACAAACAACCACGTCACCCAGGCGATGAACCCCGAAATGTGTATTTTCCCGAGGTCCGCGACCGCGGCGGCGCGGCCAATCGTTGCCAGGTTGCCTTTGTCCCAGTACCGGAAAGCCGTGGTTCCCCGGCGCTCCAGGGAGGGCGCAACTCCACTTTCAGCTTCGCGATGGATTAACTTTGCGACGAACCGGCCCTCCTGGATCGCCACCTGGGCCACTCCGGGAAGCATCTTGCCATGCTCGTCCTTGGCGGCCGCGAGGTCGCCAATCACGAAAACTTCAGAGTGATTCGGGATACTCAGATCGGCGTTGACGATGACTCGCCCGGCCCTGTCATTCGGCGCGCCAAGCTTTTTTCCTAAATCCGACGCCGCTACTCCCGCGGCCCAAAGAATCACCGCTGCTTCCATCCGTGTTTCTTTGAAGTGGACAGCACCGGGCTCGATCCGGTCCACCATGGTCGAGGTCCGAACATCGACGCCAAGATGTTTGAGTTGTTCTTCGGCGCTGCGCGACAGATCTTCGGGATAGGCGGGAAGCACACGCGGCCCACCCTCGATCAGCAGTATGTGCGCCCTCGCCGGATCGATCGAGCGGAACTCATGGGTGAGCGCGTGATGACATATCTCCGCCAGCGTTCCAGCCAGCTCCACTCCGGTCGGCCCGCCACCAACGATGACGAAGTTGAGAGGCAGCGCGGGCTCTCCTGCGAGCGCCTGACGCTCTGCCAGTTCGAACGCCAGTAGAACACGCCGGCGAATTTCAATCGCATCCTCGATGGTCTTCAGGCCAGGGGCGAGCGGCGCCCATTCGTCGTGTCCGAAATAAGCGTGTCCTGCCCCGGCAGCGACAATCAGGTAGTCATATGAAATCTCCGAGTCTGCCAACTGGACGACTCGTCGATCGACGTCAAAGCCGGCTACCTCGGCCATCAGCACTTCCACATTCGGACGGCCGCGCAGAATCGAGCGGATGGGCTCGGCGATTTCCCCGGGCGAGAGCCCTGCCGTCGCGACCTGGTAAAGCAGAGGCTGGAAGGTGTGATAATTTCGGCGATCGATCAGGGTGACCCGTACTGGCGCCTTCGCAAGCGTCTGCGCTGCGGTTAGGCCACCAAAACCTGCGCCGACGATAACAACCCGGGGTCGAGTCTCGCTCGTCATCTTGCCGTTCCTTCCCCTCAACTATAAGATTCACCGGGATGGCAGAGGGTTCGGGAAGTTCGTCGGTCACAACCAGCCCGGTTTGGCTCCGTCTCGCGGCGCCATCCATTGCCGATATTTTTTTCATTGCGCTTTTCGGGACTCTCCTGCTCACGCCTTTAGCCGTGCGACTACTGGGCGATGCCGGCATCGGCTGGCACATCCGCACCGGGCAGCTCATCATCATGGAGCATCGGATCCCCCACACAGATCCCTTCTCATCCAGCGTGGGAGGGAAACCCTGGTACGCGTGGGAATGGCTCTACGATCTCGTCGTTGGCGAATGCGAAGCCCGCCTCGGACTGAACGGTGTGGTCTGGTTCAACGCTGCCGTGACCGCCGCCGCTTTCAGCTGGCTGCTTCGGTGGCTAATCCGTCGCGGTGCCCACCTCTTGGTCGCAACCGCATTGGCGCTTCTTGCGCTTTGCGCTTCGATGATTCACCTGCTGGCGCGGCCACACGTCGTGACTTGGCTCTTCACGATGGCCTGGTTCGTGGTGCTCGAGGGATACGAGCGCCGCTCGGAGGACGTGAAGAGACCCATCGTTGGCAGATCACTGCTTTTGTTTCCGCTTTCAATGCTGCTATGGGTGAATGTGCATGGCGGATTTCTGATGGGGTTCGTGCTACTGGGAATCTTCCTGGCGGCAGCTTTGTGGGAGTGGTCTCATTGGAGATCCGATCGGATTGAGGATGCGCTCCAAGAGGTCGCAGCCCGCCATCGCGCGACGAAATTGGCTGGAGTGGCTTTGCTGTCGGTTCTGGCCAGCTTAGTTAATCCCTACGGGTGGAGGCTCTACCAGCACATCCTCTCGTATCTTTCTAGCCGTTTCTTAATGAATCACATTCAGGAATTCCAGTCGCCGGATTTTCATGGGATCGCGCAAAGATGCTTCCTCGTTCTGCTTTTGATCACTCTGGTTACGCTGGCCTGCAGGGGGCGACAACTACGCGCGAGCGCAATCCTGATTGTGATCTTTGCGGTCTATACCGGCCTTTATGCGTCGAGAAGCATTCCAGTTTCTGCTCTACTGTTGGTGATGGTGATTGGCCCCTTGATCCCCGGATGGTCTCGTGCCGGATTTCTGTCCCGCGCGCATTCCCTGCAGACCCAACTGACCGGTCACCTCTGGCCACTAGCGATGTGCGTAGCGACTTTGCTCATCGCCATCAATGGCGGTCGCATAGGGTCAACGATCTGGATCGACGCGCGTTTCGATCCCACGAAAATGCCGGTGGCCGCCGTTGACTACGTCGCCGCACGGCGAATGAGCCATCCCATTCTCACCCCGGATTCCTGGGGTGGATATCTGATTTATCGTCGCTTTCCTCAAGAACGGGTGGTAGCGGACGACCGCCATGATCTTTATGGGGAAGATTTCTTCAAGTCGTACTTGAAGATGGTTCACGTGGAAGCGGGATGGCAGGAGTTTCTCCGCGATCACGACGTTTCCTGCGTTTTGTTCCCTCGTAACGCGGCCCTAACCAACGTTCTCCTGGAGTCGCCGGGATGGGCGGTCCTCTATCGCGATGACGTCGCAGTTCTGATGGCACGCCAAACACCACAAGCTTCCGGTGAGCGGGGATGCAATTGAGACTGTCAACGGTGAAGATTGCTGTCGGGCCAGCCGCGCGCATGATGGCAAAGCTCGCTGTCGCGGCTTTGCTGGCGGGGCTCTCAGGCTGCTCCGGTTCTCGGCCAGCCTCGACTGCAACGCAGCCTCCGCCTGAAAATCCAATTGGAGCGAACCTGACGAAAATTAGCTCCGACCCCTACACCATCCCGCCAGGTCAGCATGCCACCGAAGTTGAGCCTCATATGCTCGCCAACGGCAATACGCTTGTCGCCGCGTTTCAGGTGGGCCGAATCTCTCCCGGTGGTGGCACCGATATTGGCTGGGCCACTTCCAGCGACGGCGGCACGACGTGGACGCACGGTTTCTTGCCAGGATTAACGAAGGGCGAAGGCACCGGTCCCTACGACGCTGCCAGCGATCCCGCGGTGGCTTACGACGCAAAACACGGCCTTTGGATGATCGCCTCATTGCCGATCAGCAGCGCCTTGCAGACTCCAGCCGTCGTAGTCAGCCGCTCCACGGACGGCGGTGTCATGTGGCAGAGTCCGGTCAGCGTTGACCCTGCGTCGCCAAGCTCAGACAAGAACTGGATCGTCTGCGACAGCTGGGCCAACAGCCCCTACTACGGAAATTGCTACGTACAGTGGGACGTTCCCGCCAATCAGGATCAGATCGCAATGAGCGTGTCGAGCGATGGCGGCCTCACTTGGGGCGCTCCCGTCGCAACGGCGGGCATGGCATTGGGCATCGGCGGCCAACCGCTCGTGCAGCCCAATGGCAATGTCGTGGTCCCGCTGTGGCTAACGTCAAATCAGTCCAATCAGATGGCCGCATTCGTGTCGAATGATGGCGGTATGACTTGGAGCACTCCGGCTGTGATCGCAAGCATGCAATCGCACCACGATGCCGGCGGGATTCGCAGCGGACCGTTGCCTTCAGCAGCCATGGATGGAACTGGAACAGTCTGGGTGGTTTGGGAGGATTGCCGCTTTCGCGGCGGTTGTTCTTCCAACGATCTCGTCTACAGCACTTCGGCAGACGGAGCCAATTGGAGCGCCGTCACGCGCATTCCCATCGACGATGTCACTAGCACGGTCGATCACTTCATCCCGGGGATCGGGATCGATCCCACAACCTCGGGCGGAGGCGCTCACGTCGCCGTTCACTACTACTACTATTCGCAGAGCAATTGCACGGTCTCGACTTGCCAGCTCGTTGTCGGATTCATTTCATCGGCAAGCGGCGGCTCGACCTGGAATCCGCCGGTAACAGTGGCAGGTCCGATTCAGTTGTCATGGCTGCCGGTTTCGCAGAATGGATTGATGGTAGGCGACTACATTGCTACGGCATTTACGAATGGCGTACCACACGGAGCCTTCGCAGTGGCCGCGGCAACATCAGGTGCGACGTTTGACGAAGCCATCTACACGGGGAAGGGTCTCACTGTGAAAGCGACCGCGCGGCAATTCTCATCGGCGGCAGATCGCCCTTTGCACCACTTGTCAGATCCGTTTGAGCAGGAGCATCCGGAAAAAGGCGTGATTCCGCCGTTGCGCAGGGTGAAGCGGCGAGCCGCATTGCGATGATTTTGCTTAAGGGCGATCGTTGGTGTCGATCGCGAAGCCGAGAATGGCTTTCACTTCAATTGGCTGATCGCCTCGAGTTGCAGGCGCGAGCTTCCAACCGCGAAGCGCGGCCAGAAGCTTGGCCGTTGCTTCCGCCGACCACGTTGGCTCGAGAACGCGGAAGTTCCTGAGGTTTCCAGAGGCAGTCACCGTGCATTGCAGGACGATGCGAGCATGCGGTAGGCCATCCGGAAGATCCGTGCGAACTCCTTGAGGTGCGGTGAGATTTCCGGTGCCCACGTTAGTTTCATCCGAAAACTCCATGACCGCGGTGCCTAATGCCGTGGTGATGTAACCGGTGCCTTTCTCGCCATGCAACAGGTTCTTGTAGGGCTCGAATGCTCCGCCGGATGTCGCTGTGGCAACAATAGTTACGTCAAGCTGTTGGCTGTGCTTGGCGGAAGAATGACTTGTGGGAGTCGGATCCGATGACGAGGAGTCCCCGAAGCTCGGCAACGTCACCACGCTCGTTCCTCCGCTGACGGACACGCCCGAAACGGCTGGAGTGCCTGTGGGGGCAGTTCCCGCTCCACCTGGGCCACTGCTAGGGGAAATGCCGCCATGCGCCGCGGGGTCGGATCCACGTCCCGAACCTGTTTTCCCCGCGCCCGAGCTTTCACCGGAGAGGCCGCTGCCGGGTCCCTTTCCAGTCCCAATCCCGTTTCCTCCTCCACTTCCTCCGACTCCAGGTTTGTCGCTGCCCGAAGGCGAAGCGGCGAGTGCGCCCTTTCCTCCTGTCGTCGGCAGTCCAACTTTCGATCCCGGCTGCGCCGAGGCTACTACTCCGCCCCCGGTGCCGCTCCCGCCGCCGTTTGAGGGCGCCAGAACCGTTCCGGCATCCATCGCGCCTCCGAAGCCCGGACCCTTCCGCCCGCTGCCGGAACCTGAGGACGCATTACCGCCTCCGACTGAAGGTGGCGGAGGAACGACGTTGTTGGCAAGAAGCGTTCCGCCGGAAGATCCATTGCCCCCACCATTCGATCCTGTACCGCCCCCAGCTCCAGAGAGCGACGGTGGAGGCGGAACGACGCTGGGTATTCCGATCGAAGGTGCTTTCGAGTCCGCCACCGATCGATTGCCGGTGCCGCCCGCGAGCCCTGAAGAAGGCGGAGGCCCGATCACGTTCGAACCGGCCGATGTTCCACTTGCATTCCGAAAACCGCGCGAGCTGCCTCCGCCAGAAGGATCAACCGATGGCGGAGGAGGCACCACGTTTGACGCAAGCGTGCGATTCGTACCACCGGCCCCATTCAAATTCACCGATGGCGGCGGAGGCACGACTTCGCTCGAGCCGAAGATCTTTCCGATTAAGCTGCTGACCAGCGATCCATTGCCCGTTTGCGATGGAGGTGGAGCGACAACGCTCTTGGAGGGATCCGGCACGCTTCCGCCCGAAACTCGACGCATGTCCTGCGAGATGTCGGACGAGGGAGCCGGCGGAATCACCGAGGGCGCCGGCATATTCAGCTTCGAATCTCTGTTCGTCGCCCGCTCGGGAGCCGATACTGGCGGAGGGACGACCGCCACGTGAGCTGCCTGTATGGGCGCGCTCGACAGTTCGCGGCTGACCGCCGCGGGAGCGGGAGCGATTACGTTGGAAGTGTAAGTGGGTGTTTTGCGGGACGCATCCCGCGTAATCGACGGAGCCGGGGCGACAACCGAAGAATTCAGCGAGGGTGCGGCCTGTACTCGATCACGAGTAACGCTGGGTGCCGGCGCAATGACCGCCGACCCCAATGCGGGGGCGACCAGCGTATGTTCAGTCGACACGGCGGGAGCCGGAGGCACCACGCTGGCGCTCAGATTTGGCGCAGAACGAAACGGATCACGCGCCACAGGCGGTGGCGCGATTACGGCATCAAGTTTTACGCCATTGCGCGTGTAGTCGTGGATCACGTTCGGCGCGGGCGCGACGATGGGCGCGGCGTAAGTCAGAGGCGTTCTTGCCGAGTGCAACCCCTCGGCGGGCGGCGGGCCGGCATCAGGTTTCACGGCCAGCAGGTTCGCCACTGCGTCATGCGAAGAGGGAAGCTTCAGGCTGGGAGCGTCCACCACCTGCGGCGTGAGGGAGTTGCCGCGCGCGATTTTGATCGTTTGCGTGCGATGGTGTGCTTCCTGCCCGCCGGAACGTCCGGTGCTTCCAGATTGCGCTCCGCCTAAATCCTCGGTGCGCGGAAGTTCGTCGCCAGTGTAGTAAATCACGTCGTGGCTGGACAGGCGAGGCACGACGTATGGCCGCATCTGCTCGATTTTTACTCGAATCACGATCACAGCAAAAATGATCAGAGCTTCCGCCGCCAAAACTGGAATCATGCCGCGAAACGGAAAGATTCCATACGGAGCTTCCCCAGCCAGTCGGGATTGCGAACGCGCCAGCGCAGGCCGGATCGAACTCACGAACTCCTGCCACGGCGACGACCACTCGACCAGCAATTTAGGCGGTTCGATGGCCGAAGGCACTATCTCAGCTCTCGTTTCGAGTTGAAGGGTTTCAGTCACTGCCCCAGGCTGCCATCCTTTGGAAAGGTAATCTCAATTTTATCGCCCACAACGGTGCCGGTCTCGGCTGCGGTCCGACACGGTAGTTCCAAGACTGATGTGGCCTGTGTCCGGATCGGCGCGAATCGCCAGGGTTGAAGTTCGCTCTGCACATGCACAACATTCATCATGCGATCGAGATACACGACGTCGATCGGGAATGCCATGCCCAGCGTGTGAACTCCGCGGCACGGGACAATCCACAATCCGTCCCCGTTACCGAAGTTTTCCGTTGTGCGTCCCAGCAGCCCGCGCAGTCGTGTCCAGTGGGTATCCGCCACCGCCATTGCGGTCGCCAGATCCTTTTCGCGGGTCCGATTTAAAGCCCGGCCACGCGTGGATGACACTGCCATCGGGAACAACTCCGTGCGCTTCGAGTTATGCCTAGTGGCCGGCGGTCGGCCCCAACTGCCGGATGAGCGAAATTACTGCCGGGCCGATCGTCACAAAGATGATCGACGGCAGAACGAAGATCACCAGAGGGGGAACCATCTTAATAGTGGTCTTCGCAGCTTGTTCTTCGGCCCGTTGCCGGCGTTCCGTGCGGAGGGAGTCGGAATGCACTCGGAGGGCTTGGGCAACGCTGGTGCCGAACCGGTCTGTCTGAATGAGTGTACCAACAAGGGAGCGAATGTCGTCAACGCCCGTTCGTTCCACCAAATTTCGCAGAGCCTCGGCACGGGGCTTTCCGGCCCGCATCTCGAGATTGACCAGGTGAAATTCGTCGCTCAGATCGGGATGCGCGTGATGCAAATCCTGGCCAACCCGCATCATCGCCTGATCCAGGGCCAGGCCGGCTTCGACGCAAATCACGGTCAGGTCGAGTGCATCCGGAAGCGCCAGGCGAATCCGCTGCTGGCGGGCATTAATCATTCGCTTCAGCAGGAAGCGCGGCAGAAAGAAGCCCAGTCCCGGAATTCCTGCCAGCAGAAAAGGATTGTTCACGCCCGAAAATAGCAGCACCGCGGCAAACCCAACGGCAGCCCCGAAAATCCGGGCTCCGAAGTAATAGTTCACGTGAATCGCTTCCCGGTACCCTGCCTGGATCAGCCAGGCCCGCGTGCGTGAGACATCGGCGGTCGAGAGCGGGACCGCCTTGGTCAGCGGATCGATCACCTGCTCGATGCGCTCTTTTAGCGCCGGCTTCACCTCAGCGCGCTGCATCTGGCCGCCGAGTGCGCGCAGCCGCGCTCCCAGGGTGGATGTGGGCGTCATCGCGGCCGCGATGAAGAAAAACACCACCAGCACCACGGTGACAAATACGACGATGGTAAGAATCAGCGCCAGCATCCCTACACCTGGATCCGGATGATTTTCCGGATTACGAAATATCCGATCGTTTGCAGTGTGATCCCTCCGACCAGCAGCATGTGCCCGATCGGATCCTTGAACAACGGGTTAATGAAGTCTTTATTGAGCGCCAGCATCGTAATCACGATGATCGGGGGCATTCCCATCAGCAACGCCATTGTGAGGCGTCCCTGCGCCGTGTACACACGGACCTGGCGTTGAATCTTGAAACGCTCGCGGATCACGTACGACAGATTGTCGAGGATCTCCGCCAGGTTGCCGCCGGTTTCGCGCTGCAGCATTACGGCGGTGACGAAGAACTTTACGTCGACCGAGGGCACGCGTTGCGTGAGATTCAGCAGGGCATCGCGGACTGGCATGCCGAATTTTTGCTCTTCATAAAGCTGCCGGAACTCCCCGGCCACCGGCTCGTTGATTTCGTTGGTGATCATCTCGAGCGCGGTGGTGAAGGCATGCCCCGCGCGTACTGCGCGTGCCAACGTGTCGATGGCTTCCGGAAATAATTCATCGAATTTCGCGAACCGCTTGTGGCGCTTCATCGAAGCATACGAATACGGCATGAAGAAGCCCAACAGCAGGCCCGCCCAGGCAAACTCGATGTGATTGCTCAACACGTACACCAGGATCGCGGCGGCGATGGCAGACAGGCAGCAGATTCCGAGGAAGTTTCCAGCTCGTGTGGTCAGCCCCGCCTGCTCCAGCATTTTCTGGATTTCGGAAACACGGTTGGAACGGCGCAGCAAGGTATCGAGCGCGGGAATCTTGCTGAGTTGCTCGTCCCGCATCAGCGCCAGTTCTTCTTCCGGCGTGCGTTCGGGAGCCTTGCGTTCGTCCGCGAGTCGTTCGCGGATCAGGCGGGCGCGGGCGCTGCGCTGGTCGAACACCGAACCCATGGCGAAGATGACTGCCGCCACGAGAACGAAAACCACGATCGCGAGAAGAATCGGCGCCATAAAGCCCTAAACCTCTGCCTTCGTCTCAAACAGAGCCGGGCGCAATCGGGCGCCGGCCGTCGCCAGTCGCTCGGCAAACTTCGGACGCTGGCCGGTCGCGCGGAACACGCCACGAACTTTTCCATTCTCGTCGATGCCACTGCGGTCGAACGAGAAGATATCCTGCATGGCCACGCTTTCGCCGTCCATGCCGGTAATCTCCGAAACCGTGATGACCTTGCGCGTGCCATCGGAGAGGCGCGCAATCTGCACCACCGCGTGCACTGCGGACGCAATCTGGTTCCGGATCGCGCGCTCCGGAATATTCAGGTTCGCCATCGAAACCATGTTTTCGATACGGGCCAGTGCATCGCGCGGAGAGTTGGCGTGTACCGTGGTCAGCGACCCCTCGTGGCCCGTGTTCATCGCCTGCAACATGTCAAAAGCCTCTTCGCCGCGCACCTCGCCCACCACGATGCGGTCGGGACGCATACGCAAGCTGTTGATCACCAGTTGCCGCTGCCGCACCGCGCCCTTGCCTTCAATATTGGGCGGACGCGTTTCCAGCCGCACCACGTGCTCCTGCTTCAGTTGCAATTCCGCAGCGTCTTCGATGGTCACGATGCGGTCCGAGTTGGGAATGTACCCGGAAAGCACATTGAGTAAGGTTGTTTTGCCGGCGCCCGTTCCGCCGGAAACAAGAATGTTCAGACGCCCCTTCACCATCGCCGATAGCAACTCCAGCATCGACTCGGTCAGGGTGTGATTTTCGATCATCTGCCGCGCCGTTACCGGGTCCCGCCCGAATCGCCGGATAGACAGGCAGGGACCGTCGATCGCCAGCGGAGGAATGATTGCGTTCACGCGCGATCCGTCCATCAGTCGCGCATCCACCATCGGCGACGACTCGTCCACGCGCCGCCCCACCCGCGAAACGATACGCTCGATGATCTGCATCAGGTGGGTATTGTCTTTGAACGAGAAGGCCGTTAATTCCAGTTTGCCCGCCCGCTCGATGTAGACCCGGTCGAAGCGGTTGACCAGGATGTCGGAAACGGTTGGATCCTTCAGCAACGGTTCGAGAGGACCCAACCCGAAGATCTCGTCAAGAATCTCGCGCGACAGCCGTTCGCGCTCGGCAAAACTGAGCGGAACGACTTCGCTGTTTACCGCGTTGCGGATGATGATCAGGACTTCGTCGCGTGCCGAGTCCCCCGAAGCCTTGCCCAGTTTTTCCAGATCGAGGCGGTCGAGAATTTTCCGGTGAAGGTCCGACTTTACCTGCTGATAATCGGCCCGCTCGAAGGTTTGCAGATTCGCCATAGTGCCCTAGGTCCCTAAACCGACTTGAACAATGACCATGCCTCGCGCTTGACGTTCAGGTCATTGCTCGTCAATTCCTGTGCCAGCCCCGAAAAACAGCGGGCAATCTCGCTGCCGCGCTGATCCATGACCGGCATACCGCGATCAATGGCCGTCGAAATTGCGAAATACTGATTGGGAACGCGCCATAACAGCTTCGCGCCCACTGCTGCTTCCGCATCCGCCTCGCTGAAGCCTGGCACCTTTCGGAAACGATTCAGCACGAGCCGCACTCGCTCCCGGCTTCCGGTTTCTCCCAGGAACTGCTGCACCCGCGCGGCGCTCCATAGCGAAGCCACATCGGTACATGCCACCAGCAGCACGGTCTCCGAGAGATTCGCAATCAGCCGGCTGGCCGCGTCAAATCGCGACGACGCGTCCACCACCACGTACCGGTAGTGCGTCACCAGCATGTCGAACAGGCGCACAAACTCCGCGGTGGAAGGATCAATTGACGCCGGGACGGTCGCTCCCGCCAGCAATTGCAGTCCGCCGCTGTGGCGCGTCATGAAACTTTCCAGCAGCGACGAGTCCATGCGGTGCAGGTTTCGCGTCGCATCGGTCACATTGAACAGCGGCTTCAGGTTCATGTGCAGCGCGGCGTGGCCGAGCGGAGCCAGATCGACCAGGGCCGTCTGGCCATGCGCCGACTGCAAAGCGAGAGCTAGATTCACCGCCACCGTGGTGGCGCCGTTGCCGCCCTTGGCGTTGATCACCGAGAATACTTTTCCCCGAATGCCTTCCTGGCGCACGCGCCGCTGCGCAGTGGTGAGGCGCACAAAGGCTTCGAGAACGTCGGTGGTATTCGTGGGGCGCTCGATGAACTCACGTGCGCCAGCGCGCATGGCGTTGACGATGACCTGCGGCTGATTCAGCGTTCCTACGGCGAAGATGGCAGCCTCCGGCATCTCCTGGTGCAGGAGTTCGATCGCACGTAGCGCCGAGGAGGCGTTATCGGCGGGAATATCGATCAGAGTTACATCGGGATTTGCCGCCCGCACCCGGCGGGCGATCGGATCCGAGGCTGCTACCGGGAAACTCGAACACGTGTGCACGGTCCGCGCCACGCTGGTTCCATCGACCAGCACCTGCAATACGGCGCGTTGCTCGTTGTCGGTAGCGACGATGACGACTGAAAGTTCTGGCATGACCAACCCTGCGGCTGCCCCACTTGCCGCGCTGCGCTTGCCCTTCCGGGCATCCGCACATTATCCCGCATTTCGCTCTTACTTGCTCTTATCGAACTTGTTCTCGTCCAAAAACGGCCTGGCTAGCTTCGGCGTCGGAGGCGGCTCATTCGTGGGCGATACCCGCCGTACCGTGCAAAGCACCATCAACTCCGAATTGCTTTTCTGCGCGCTCTTGCTGCGGAAAAAATTCCCAAGGATCGGAATGTCGCCAAGCCCAGGAATCTTGTTATAGATATCGGTGACCCGGTTATCCATCAACCCGGCAATTACGAAGCTTTGCCCGTCCTGTAACTCAAATTCTGTGTCAGCCTTGCGTGTGCTCAACGCTGGAATCGTAAAGCCGGAAATCGTGAGCGCGTTGGCGAAATCGAGCGTACTCACCTCGGGCGCCACATGCAGGTGAATATTCCCGTTAGGCATGATCGTCGGGGTGAACTGCAGGCGCACGCCGAATTCCTTGAACGAAATCGTGACCGCGGTGAAGCCTTGGCCGGGTTGCACAATGGGGAAAGGGAATTGGCCGCCCGCCAGGAAGCTGGATTCCTTGCCGTTCACGGCAATCAGGTTGGGCTCGGCGAGGATCTGCAGCAGATTCTTGGACTGGAGAGCCTCGACCACAGCCCCAAAATTAATGTCCGGACGGAAAAGAAATAAGTTCAGGACGTTGCTGATACCGACGGAGCCAACAGTCGTTTGATTTACGGGAGTCGTGGTTGTATTTCCATTCTGGCTCGACGTCATCGTCGATTGTGTAGAAATCGAGGGGGCTGTGAAGCCTCCAAATTGCCCGGTCGTGGTCGTTCCAAATGTTCTGCCCGCGCCGGTCGAAACGAAGTTCGCGCCGATCTGCGTCATGGCCGTGCGGTCCACCTCTGCGAACTTCACCTGCAACAGAACTTCCTGCGCGCCTACCGGCCCATACGTCAGCACGTTGACCACTCGCGGAGAGTAAGCCGCGGCCAGATCGGCAGCCTTCTTGGCTACGTCTTCATTCGTCACATGCCCGGAGAGCACAATCGCAGCACGCGACGAAGTCACCGTGATCTGTTCATCCGGAAAGACGCGGTGTTCTTCCTCTGAGCACGCGCTCACATCGACATCCACCCGCAAGTCGAAGCTGCGGTAGCGCTCTAACTCATCCCAAATCAGTAAGGAGACTTCGCCTGGAGTCTTGCCATTCACGAGAACTTGCGTCGGCGTCATCACCTGCACCGAAGCAATATTGCCGTCGGTCACAGTGACCCGGCTCAACTTCTCATTGGTATTGACCAGCAGCGACTTGCCGACCATCACCCGGAGCGGCGCAGGCCCTTGGGGTTGTGCCGACTGTGGCGGAAGTGTGGCTTGCGGGGGGGCATTTTGCTGCGGTGGCGTGGAATCGGGCTGCTGGATACGCTCCGAAAGCGCCGGACGCGCTACGAGCACGGTCATTAAGAAAAGACTGGCAAACCACGTCCTGACTCTCATCTCCCGACTTTCTCCCCCTCAAAGCGCCTTCCCCGGCGACCGAACCTCTAACAACACAAAATCTCTTCGGCTACTTCGTTGAGCCGCAACTGTCTTCCGCGCAATCCACCAGGGTCTTCTTCTCTCCCTGATACACCTCTACGCTGACACCGGTGCGCGTCGGCACGGGAGGCTTCTCGCCTGCCTTTGGATGGTGAACGGCAGGATGCACGGCCGGAGCGGGCGCTGGAGCCACACCTTTATACAGTCCTCTCGCACTGGAGGCTGGGACATCCGAATCCTTGGTATCGAGTGGATTCCGCAAAGCGAGTTGAATGTGGCCCTCTGAACTTGCCAGCGTGAGTTTCTGCGCATCGTCCGGCGAAACCAGCAGGGTAATCACCGGCGTATTCTGGGCTTCGCCCGTGGAACTGCGTTCCAGCGTGTGCCCCGAGGCCAGCACCGCGACATTCTGCAGAACGGTTGTTGTCTGAGACTCGTTCGCGCCGGTAGGTGTTCCGGTCAGCAGCACATCCACTCTCGTTCCGGCGGTCACGAATCCTGCCACTGAAACGACTTCATTGACGCGTACGGAAACGGCTCGCATTCCAGGAGGAATTAGCGCCGGCAAGCCTGCCCCGGCGTTGTCGCCCGCCAGCTTAGTGGAGAGGATGAATTCGCCCTTGGTGATCGGAACGATGACCCCGTGGCCAATTACGTCAGAGCGGCGCCGGGGCGCCCCGTTGGGAAGGTCACTCACCGGGATGCGGATGATCTTGATGTCATGCTCGCCAACCCGTGATCCGACCGAGAGATCATCGGCGGCCACAATCACATCGATGCCCGCCTCCGCCGGAGGCCCGGACTTGGCCTGCAGGTTTTTGTAGACGTAGACGCTCACCAGGAAGCCCAGAGCGAGCGCCAGGACTCCGATCATTAACATCCGCGTGCGGTTCATCGTACTCCCTTGGAAACAAACACTCCTGTGCCGCAACTCGCCGATCGTGCCAGTCTGTCAGAAGGATCGCGGCGGCTATTGGATGGAACTTGCGACATTGGAGAAAACGTTACCGGCATTGCTACCGATCAACCGGATCGTTCCCACGACAATGACCAGAATTACCGCCAACATTACCGCGTATTCGGCGATGTCCTGTCCATCCTCTTCCCACCATAATCTGCGCACGAAATCCATAGAATTTCCCCCGTGTTTCATCTGATTGATTGTCGCGAATGCTTTTGCGGGCGAGGCTGGGACCTCGGCACGCCGCGTGCTGGTTCGCAGATTGCCCTACGCCAACACCCATTACCGCTAATCATACCCCGCAAAATACAGAAAAGGTGGTAATTTTCTGCACACTAGCACGAAAGATTAGTTACCACCGTGCTGAATGCCATGGTTCTCCTGTACGATCCTTGGGTTTCAGTGCAAGGCGCGGTCGGCGCCCGTGTCGAAGGTAACACGGTTGATTGACGGCCCCGAACCTGGACTAGAATCACGCCAGCCTCATGACCGTACGGCCCAGACTTCGCCTTGCCCTCGCCGGCTTCTGCCTGGGTCTGGTCACCCTGCATCTCGCCCTTTACTGGGTCACCCGCAAGACCGCCGCGGGCTTGCAGGATTTTCGGATTTTTTACACCGCCGGCCTCATGCTCCGGCGAGGACAAGGGTCAGTTCTCTACAACAGTTCCCTGCAGTTGCAAACCCAGCGAGAATTTGTGCCCGGGGCGACAGCGAGATACAGTGTGTTGCCCTACATCCATCCACCATTTGAAGCGCTGGTGTATGTGAGGTTGACCTATTTCCCCTATGCTCGCGCATTTTTCCTGTGGGTCCTGTTGAACCTGGGTCTGTTGTCAACAACGGTTTTACTGGTCCGTAGGTGGCTCCCGGCACTCGCATCAACGTTTCCGAGATTCCTCTTTATCGCTCCATTGGCGTTTTTGCCGGTCGCCTTTTCTCTTATGCAAGGGCAGGATTCCGTCGTAACGGCGTGCGTGTACTGCCTGACTTATGGCGCTTTACGTACCCGACGAGATCTGCAGGCTGGTATATGGCTCGGCCTGGGTCTGTTCAAGTTCCACTTGATTCTGCCCTTCGCGGCGATCCTGCTGCTCCATCGTCGCTGGCGCGCGATTCGCGGCATTCTTCTAAGCGCGGGTGTGGAAGTGGCGATTTCGTGGATGGTCGTAGGTTGGAAGGAACTCCTTTATTACCCAATCTACGTAAACTCCATCAATCGCGATCCATCGCTGCACGTAATTCTGCCCCGGGGAATGCCCAACTTGCGGGGCCTGTTCATGGGATGGGCGTGGTCGGCTTCAGCTCGACCATGGGTAGAAGGGTTGTTGCTCGCGGTCTCAGCCGGTTTGTTGATTTGGGCCTCACGCTACTGGCGCCCTCAGGACCTGACCGACCCACAGCGTTGGGATGACGGATTCTGCCTTGCGGTCGTGACTACCTTTGTGGTGGGTTATCACGGTTACAGCCACGACCTGAGCATCGTCTTGCTGCCCATCTTGATTTTGCTGGATCGCGCCCTGCAGTTGAAGGCCGCGAAGTTTGGCGGTGTCCGCAACGTCATCCTGGTGCTGATGTTCTTTAGCCCGCTGCAGCTGGTATTGAATCTCAACTACGATCACCAGAATCTGTTTGCTCTGGTGCTGCTGGCTCTGATGGGTACTCTTGCCCTGTCTTCCGCAGCAGCAACACGACCAGCATGGGAAGATAGAGCCACAACACTGTCCAGCGGCCGACTTGCATGAAGCTATGTGGAGTGTGGTACCAGCGCCAGATTCCAGGCACCCAGCTCAATCCGGCCGTATAGACAATCTGCCGGCGCGTTTTCGGGATCAACCATAAGAAAAAGGGATCATAGAACCAGCGCTGAGGCATACACGCGCCCACCAAAAGAAGCCAGCCGTCGCGATCCCGGTATCGCAGCAGCACAAGCAGCAGGAGCGGACCAGGAAAAATCAGCAGCGGAATGAAATGCTGGTAGTTGCCCGATTGTGCCAGCCACAGCCGCGGCCAATTCGGCATGAAGGCGAAAGTCGCGAGAACCACAGCCGCGGTGACTGCCAATCCTGTGCGGCTCAGGCGCGTGAGAAAGACTGGCAATCCGATCTGCGGCTTTGCGCTGGTGAATGGGAGAAGAATCGGAAAGAACGCGCTTGCGGTAACGGCGGCCGACCACTGCACGGTGAGGAGTCCACTCCAGTAGGGGAAGGCCAGAAAAATAAGCAATCGGTGATAGCCATGGCGCGTCAGTCCGAACGCCAGGAGCCCGGAGCTGAGCCCGTAAAAAACCGCAGCGGCGGCTTCTGCAGAAAAACCCAAAAACGGTAAGGCGAACACACCAGCAGTCAGAGGATATTGTTCTAACGGCGTATCGTAGGGATTCTGTCGGGCCAGGACCCGGTGCGCCAAATGAATGGCCCATTGAAAGTCTGCCGCTCCCTGCTGAAAACGTATCATCAGGAACCAGCATAAGAACCCGCTGGCCAAGCCGATCAAGGTTGAAATCAGCAAACGGGCGCGCATCGCGATTCGGATGAAGTATACGTTGTACCATGGGAAGTCGAACGAGAGACACGTGTCCAACTCTTCCGTCCTTACGCAGCGCCCAGGCGGTCGCGTCTCACCAATCGCTCTGTTGCTGTCGATCGCTGCGGCCGGCTGCATGTGGGCCTACGTCCAGAAAATTCTGATCCCGTATGAGAAGGCGGATGCCCAAGCGAGGAACGCGCCACGCGGAAATCTCTCTGATCTCTATCCGCGCTGGCTGGGCGCACGCGAGCTGCTGCTGCGCGGGCGCAATCCGTACCACGACGAGATCACGCGCGAAATTCAGACCGGATATTACGGACGCCCCATCGATCCAACTCGGCCCAACGATCCCAAGGATCAGCAGGCGTTTGCCTATCCCGCGTACGTGATTTTTCTTCTCGCTCCGACCGTGAAACTGGAATTTTCTTTCGTCCAGAAAGGAACAGTGCTTCTGCTTCTCGCATTGACGATCGTCTCTATTCCTCTCTGGCTGCGGACGCTCGGCTGGAAAATTTCCACCAGCGCCCAGTTGCTCTGGATTGTCCTCACCGTGGGATCTTTCCCCGCAATCCAAGGGCTGAAGCTCCAGCAGCTGACACTGCTCGTAGCCGGTTTACTGGCAGCCTCGCTCAGCGCACTGGCTAGCGGAGCATTTTTTCTCGCCGGCGTCCTGCTCGCGATCGCCAGCATCAAGCCGCAACTTGTGGTTCTGCCAGCCGCGACGCTTTTGATCTGGAGCCTCGGAAATTGGCCTCGCCGCCAACGATTCGTATGGGGATTTGCCGGGACCATGATCCTCCTCGCCGGAGGGGCGGAAATCCTTTTGCCCGGTTGGATCACGGAATTCCGCTCCGCCTCTGCCGCCTACTGGAAGTACACGGGTGGTGGCCGGTCGGTGCTCGATGTCGAATTAACACCGCTTTTGGGTCACGTGGTTTCAGCGGCACTGGTCTTGATTCTTCTGTTCCAGGCCTGGAAGCTCCGTCACTCCGAAACGCGCACGCCGGATTTCAATTGGCTATTAGCACTGACGATGGCGACGACCCTGGCCGTGATCCCGATGTTTGCCCCCTACAATCAGGTGCTGCTGATTCCAGTCTTCATGCTGATCGTTCGCACGATCCGGGAGCAGTGGCGCTCGACCCGCCTCTCGCACTTTTTCGTAGGAATCACTGCCGGCTTCCTGTTCTGGCCCTGGGTCGCCTCGTTCATGCTCTCGATTGGCCTGCTTTTTCTGCCAGCAACTACTGTCCAGAAAGCATGGCTTGCCCCCTTGCTCACGAACTTCCTGATCCCAACCGCCACGCTCGCGCTGGTGCTGATAAATGCAAGGCAGATCAGGGATTCGCGCTCGCCTGCCTAATTCTGCGTTCCTTGCGGCTGCTTGCGATACGGCGCGTGGGCAGAGTACTCTGATGCTGCACAGTTGCGCGCCGGCTTGTGGGAACAGCGTAATTAGACCTGCCGCGCCTTAACTCCACAGCAGCATGGCCCTTAACGCCATCAGTCATAGTTCGGGTTCCGGAGTCTTTCCCGCCCTTGTGTTTGTACAGGGCAGCGAGCAGAAGAACATCGTTCTCAATCGCACTCCGTTCAGCGTTGGCCGCAAGGTCGATAAAGACCTGGTCATCGCCGATCCGCGCGTCTCGCGCGATCACGCCCAGATCATGCAGGAGGGGCAGGATTTCTTTCTCGTCGACCTGGGAAGTAAGCACGGGACTTTCGTCAACGGGGAGCGGATCCAGCGCCAAAAACTGGAGCGCGGAGATCGTCTCGAGTTCGGAGCGCGCGACTCCGCCTACATTCTTTTCAATCCCGCTCATGCCACCTCGAACACGGCGCGCGAGTTCCTTAGCCAGATCTCCGTCATCGGCATCAAGCCGGAAGCGACAGAACTCGAGAAGCTCACACTCTTCCTCGATGCGGCTCGAAAACTGAACACCGCCGGCGTACTCGACGAAATCCTCATCACCATGCTCGACGTCACGCTGCAGCTCACGCGTGCCGAGCGCGGCTACGTTTTCCTGAAAGACGAAGACGGCAGGCTGCGCCTGATGGCGGGCCGGAATTCGAAGAAAGAGCCGCTGCTCGACGACAAGACGATTTCACACTCCATTCTCGAGGAATCTCTGCGTTCGAACTCGGAGTTCCTGCTGACCGATACCAGCCAGTCGCTGGATCTTGCCGGCAGGCAGAGCATCGTCGCCTACGATCTGCGCACGGTGGTTTGTATTCCGCTGCGCAAAATGCAAGTGCAGGCAAAGGCCAGCCGCGAGTCCTTGACGCCATCGCCCTCCGGCAATGTGGCCGAAGCGATGGGAGTGCTCTATGTCGACTCGCGTTTTGCCTCACGCGACATCGGTGGCGTCGACCAGAAGATTCTTCACGTGATCGCAACAGAAGCGGCGTCGCTGATCGAGAACGCGCGCCTCGTTCAAGCGGAGGAAGAGGCTCGTCGCTACCAGCAGGAATTGGGCATTGCCGCCAGCATCCAGCAACGGCTCATGCAGGTGAAGATTCCCGAAGTCCCGTTCGCTCGCCTGCGCGGAAAGAATCTGTCTTGTAAGGAAATCGGCGGAGACTTCTTCGACGCGGTGATCACTAAAGAAGGCCTCGCCGTCGTGCTCGCCGACGTGAGCGGCAAGGGAGTTTCAGCCGCCCTCCTGGCTTCCACGCTGCAGGGGATGATTTATTCGCACCTCATCGCGGGCATGTCGCTGCTCGACGTCGTCACCGCTGTCAACCGCTTCTTCACCGAGAAGATGGGAGGCGAAAAGTATGCGACTGTGCTCCTGGCCCGCCTGCGGCGCGACGGCGAACTCGAATACGTCAACTGCGGGCACGTTCCGCCGTTGCTGGTTTGCCGCGGCGAGGTGATACGGCCGGGACACGGCAACGTTCCTGTCGGACTTCTGAGCGATGCTGCTTTCGAGAGCGCCACCTGTCAGATGAAGTCCGGCGATCGCTTCATTCTCGTCACCGACGGCGTTACCGAAGCGGAAAACGCCATGGGAGATTTCTTCGAGGATTCGCGCCTGGAGATTGCCGCTGCAAAGTCCCCCACGCTGGAAGGAATTTTTGCCGCCGTTTCCGAATTTTGCGCCGGCAATCCGCTGAATGACGACTGCACCGTCGTCGAGTTGTGCTACACGGCAACGGAAAATTAAGCGCTCACCGCCGCGCAAACCTGACCAGGCACCTACCGCACCCCGTTCAGCTCTTAGCCCGCGATTGATACAGTGAAATCCGTTCCTTCCCATCGTTTTTCATTCGGCCAATAAAACGTGAAAACGGCCTGAGCGCCTACGGGAAGAGACGCGGTGGGCAAGTCCAGGGTGTAAATTCCGAGTTCTGTGTCGCGCGCGTCGGTATCGTGAGCCGTAGTCCAGTTGTCGAGGCTCCAGTGCACAAGCGCCGGCGACAACAGAATCAGGCGCAGCGTTTTTCCCCGGGGAATCGTTCGTGTTTTGTTGTTGAATCTCCAGCCAAAGATTTGCCGGCTGCGCTTCTCAACGAGATAACGTTGTACGGTCTGGGGTGGTTGATCGAAGACTTTTCCGTCGCGAATCGAACGGCGTAATTTCACGTACTCCGAATGGGCCCAGACCAAAGGGCATGCCGAGCCTGTCGGCTTGCCTCGAAACAGCTCGAGCGCCGGGATGTCTTCCGAATCCCACACCTGTTCCGGCAGCAGACGGCTCTGTCCGTAGGTGGAATTTTCCATCACGGTCAACAACGCTTCGGCTTCGTCGCGATGTCCGCCGGCCAAACAATAGTGCGCCCGTTCTCCGGCCAACAAGGGCCAGGGTCGCCCCACGCCAGTTCCATCGAACGCGGACCCATCCTTGTGCTCACCGTAACCGTCCCCGTTGTAGCGGTACCAGCACGGCCCTTGTGGAAGCTCCACACTGAGAAGAGCGTCAATGGCGCGGAGCGTGTTCAGAATTCGCGGATCGTCCGGAGCTCGCAGCCCAAAACGTACCAGGGCAAGCGCATCCGGACTGATCACATGGTAGGCGCGCTCTCCGTCCTCGCCCGGAGGACGGTTCTTGATCGGAACAAAGCCCTGCATCGGCGATGCCGCGGCACCATCGATGGCAGGAGGCGCAATGCGCACGTAATACCCTTCGATCCCGAGTTGCTGCGCCAAGTCTGTTCCCGTCGCGTATACCCAGCGCTCGATGTTGTCATTCCATGCGTCCGCCGTGTCACGCATGGTCTGAGCCTGAGCCGGGTGTCCGGCCTGATCAGCGAAATCGGCGGCCGCCAGCAATCCCGAGATTTCCGCCGCCAGTGTGAATGGCGAGTAGCCCGCGTCTTCTTCCCATCGGTCCTGCTGCGTCACCGGACCGTTACGCAGGATGAAGCCAGCCGCCTTGCGCACCATCGGCCACCACCGGTCCAGCTTTCCCAATGAGGCAGGAGCTTCACGGCGCAGAAGATCGATCAGCAGGATGGGGAAGGCGGTTTCGTCCATCTGGATGCCGCCCCAATAAGACCGTCCATCCAGCCACAGATTCTGGGCCCAGTTTCCATCCGCTTCCTGTGTCGCTTCCAGATATCGAAGCACGCGCACCGCGTCCGTGACTGCTCCCGCTGCCAGCAGTGCGCCCGCGGTTTCGACCAGGTCGCGTGGCCACACCAGGTGATATCCCCCGAGATCTTCGTCCCCCTTGTTGAACCCCCACGGGATCGAAAGGCTTGCGATGATCCCGCCCAGGAAATCCTTCGATTCATGAGTGCGCAGGACCGCAGCCGATGCGCGATAGAGATCGTACTGGCGGGCCGGTTCATCCAGGGGCAGAAGCGTCGCCTGCCAGGTTTTCCATTGCGAGGTGTATCGCTGCCGGATTTCCCCGTAGTCCTCGAATAAACTCGAGCGGGCGTGCTGGGCGGCCTCTGTCCAGATACCGCCGAAGCCAAGCGCGAGCACAAACTCGCCGCCGCACGCCAACAGGTCGATCTCTCCCGCAAGAGCGACGTTGCCGTTTTCAGCCCGCTCGTACTCCCATTCCATTTCGAAGTGCTGCGAGAGATCCTGCCATCCGTCGGACGTGCCAACAAATCCTACCGATCGCTTCTTCCATGCAGTCGACAAGGAAAGAGCTAGCGATACGCTCCCGCGCTCGGCCAACAACATTGGCACGCCTTTGTAGTCGCCGACCCATCCGGTATTGCCCGCGCCAAAATTTGCGAGGTGCGGCGACAGGAGTGCGTAAAGGTGATAGTCCGATAGCCTTCCGATCAATGGCTCGAAGCGCACTTTTTGAAGAACGACGTTGCGATAAGGGTCGGTGAGGACCTCCTTGTGAATCCGGTAGCGGCCGCTATTGCACGTATTCCGCATCTCGTAACCGGGGATTCCCGGTTCGAAGGGATGGCTCTCGTAGGTGCAGTTCCGCTTCTCCTCCGAGAAAAAAGCATGGCCGTCGGTCACCAGGAAACCCATGTCCCGGGTACATGCCTGGTCCACACGCGGGAAGTACACTTCATTCAGGATGCCGTGACTCAAGGTGAACCAGACCTTGCTCTGCTGGTTCAGCGCCGTGCCCATTCCGGTCTTCGCACTCGAGGTCCAGCGCGGAGGAATGCCGGGCCAACCGGGCGCATAGCGGATTGAAGTATCACTCATGCACTGCCTTTCATGCCGAAGCGGTCCCGGCGGATTTTACACAACTTTGACAGCCGAGGAATCCCTTGCGTCGCAAAATCACTTCCAAAATTCAGAATGTTAAGAAATCGACACTACAGTGGATCGTGCTACGTCTCTCCGCCACGATTGTTATGACGCGATGCTGGCTACCGGTTTTGCCAAATACGTCATCGAAAGCACGTCCCCGCCGGTGCGTTGGCTTCTGCGCATGGGCGGCCTGCCCCCTGATAAGCAGTCGGGAATCGCCGATCTGCTCACCACCGCCGAGCGCGGATACTATCTCGCTCCCTTCGCGCGCATTTTGCTGGCTATCGCTTACGTTCGCGAGAAAGACACCGGTTGTGCCCTCGAACTCCTCTCTGGACTACGCGCAGAATTTCCCGCCAATCCTCTCTTTTCGAAAGAGATCGGGCGCCTTGAGGAAGCGCATTAAGCTCCAGGTTCAGGATCAGCATCGCACTGCTTCGTTACACTGCATTCACCAGAAATTCACCCGTTTGTAACCATCCTGTAACACGCCGCCGATAGAAGAATTATCTCGGACCAAACATCAAGAGGAGCGATCTAGTGACACGCAAAATCGTGATGCTGTTGGTGTGTGTTCTTCTGGCCTTCCCTGTGCTTGGGCAAACTACTCTGAATGGGGCTGGCGCGACCTTTCCTAATCCGATCTACTCAAAGTGGTTCAGTGAATACAACAAGTTGCATCCCGATGTTCGGATGAACTATCAGCCCATCGGCAGCGGCGGCGGAATCCGGCAGGTCACAGAGGCAACCGTCGACTTTGGCGCCAGCGACATGCCGATGACCGATGACCAGCTCAAAGAGGCCGAAAGCAAGCTCAAGACCAAGGTGCTCAACATCCCGACAGTCCTGGGTGCCGTTGTTCCCGTCTACAACATCCCGGGAGTTTCCGGCGAGCTGAAGTTCACTCCTGACGTTTTGTCCGGAATTTTTCTCGGTCGCATCACCAACTGGAACGATAAAGCGATTGCTGCCGTTAATCCCGGCGTCAACTTCCCCAACCAGGAAATCGTAGTCGTCCACCGCTCCGATGGCAGCGGCACTACTTTCATCTGGACCGACTATCTGTCGAAAGTCAGTCCCGACTGGAAAAGTCAGGTAGGTAGCGGTACTTCCGTGAAGTGGCCGAGGGGTATGGGCGGGAAGGGAAATGAAGGCGTCGCGGGTTCGGTCCGCCTTCTGCCCGGCTCATTGGGCTACGTGGAACTGATCTATGCCGTACAGAACAAGATTCCTTACGGAAGCGTCAGGAACTCATCGGGAGTATTCCTGAAGGCATCGCTCGATGGCGTGACCGCTGCTGCTGCGTCGGCGCCGAAGATGCCGCCTGACTTCCGCGTCTCCATCACCAACGCCCCGGGCAAGGATGCTTACCCGATCTCCAGCTTTACCTGGCTGCTGATTCCGGCTCAGTCCAAGGACGCGGCGAAGGGCAAGATCCTCAATGACTTCCTGAATTGGATGGTGACGGATGGGCAGAAATTGACGAGTTCGCTCGATTACGCGCCACTGCCGGATAGCGTGGCCGCCAAAGTCAAGGACGTGATCAAGCAGGTCAAATAGAACCCGCAGTAGGTGCACTGATTCTTCCATTCGACATGAATTCAAGGAGAAAGCTATGAAGTGCGTTCGGACATTGTGTGTAATTCTGATTCTGGCAAGCGCCTTGGTGGGACAAACCACGACGACGAAGCCAAAAAAATCGGCGCCAATTACAGCGGCCGATGTGCAAGCGCTGAAGGATGCGATCGCCGCTCAACAGAATGCGATTCAGCAACAACAACAGCAGATTCAGCAGTTGATGGAAGAGCTGCACCACAAGGACCAGGCTGTGCAGCAGGCGCAGACGGCGGCGACGGATGCTTCGAGTAAGGCTGACGCTGCCGAAGCGCAAGCCAACCAGCAACAACAGAGCGTAACCGCGCTCAAGAGCGATGTTGCCGATTTGAAGATCAACACCGTCAACACCGTTTCCACGCTTCAGGAAATGCAGAAGACGGTCAAGGAAGGCGCCGAAAGTCCCGCGGCATTGCATTACAAAGGGATCACGATCACACCGGGCGGCTTCGTGGCGGCGGAAACAGTGACCCGCCAGCGTGCAGCCGAATCCAGTATCAACACACCCTTCACCGGTATTCCCTATCAGGGAAATGCGCTCGCTCATATTAACGAAAGCGACTTTACCGCTCGCCAGAGCCGGCTCTCCCTGCTCGCGGAAGGCAAGACCGGGCCCGCGAAATTGACGGGATACTACGAAGCAGATTTCCTGGGAACGGGCGTGACTTCCAACAACCGGCAGAGCAACAGTTACGTGTTGCGCCAGAGGGTTCTCTACGGTCAGGCCGCACTGGACGATGGTCTTACATTCACGGGCGGTCAGCAGTGGTCGTTGCTGACAGAGAACAGGACTGGAATCACGAACCGTACGGAAGTTCTGCCCATGACCATCGACTCGCAATACCAGGTGGGTTTCGGATGGGCTCGTCAGTATGGCTTCCGCATGGTGAAGAACTTCAACAATCGGTTTGCGTTGGGTCTTTCCGTTGAGGGGCCGCAAGCCACGATTGGCGGACGTGGGTTCTCGAGCGTTACTACCACGAACCTGGGAACTGCCGTGGTTTCCACCGTTGGTAATGCTTTCGTGGATGGCCCCGGTTCCGGCGGTGGCTTGCTGAACTTCGCTGACACCACTGGATATTCCTTTAACAAGAGTCCGGACATCATCGTGAAGGCGGCGGCAGACCCCGGATGGGGCCATTATGAGCTGTACGGAATTTACAGCGCCTTCCGCAATCGAGTGTATCCATGCGCGGTGGTGGGCACGAACGCAACCGATACCAATCCTCCCGCAACGCCTGCCACAATCGCTTGCGCCAGCAACGGCTCTACTACACCGAGCTCTGCTGGAGCGTTCAACGACACGCGCTCGGGCGGCGGGTTTGGCGGCAGTTTGCGGCTACCCGTTGGCGGGAAGAAGGCTGAATTGGCCGCGCAAGGAGCGTTCGGCGATGGCATCGGCCGCTACGGCAGCGCGCAGATCGCTGACCTAACCCTGCGTCCCGATGGCACGCAGGCCCTGATCCGCACCGCGCATGCGCTTGGCGAGCTCGTGTTGCACCCCAGTCCAAAGTGGGACATTTACGCTGACTTCGGCGGCGAGTATGGCTGGCGCACCGCATTCACCGGGTACGACAGCATCGCGATCGTGAAGACTCCGGCGATCCCGGCCAACCCAACGGCTGGAATTCCGGCAATCCCCTCGACCACGACTACTACGATCAAAACAACCGGAATCGGTGGATACGGCTCGTTGTTCGCCAATAACTCGGGTTGCAGCTCCGAGAGTGCTCCTACCAACCAGCTGACTCCTTCTGGCGGCGGCACTTGCGCAGGTGATACTCGGCTGATCGTCGAAGGAACGATTGGTTTCTGGAACAAGATCACCCAGGGACCACATGGCGGACTTCGATGGGGTATTCAGTACTCCTACTTCTCGAAGATGGGCTGGTCGGGAAACAATGGCACCACGGGACCCGGCATCTCGCCGAAGGCCGTGGACAACATGATCTGGACCTCGTTCCGCTACTACATACCGTAAATCACGGTTAGGTAACGGTTTAGCGCGCACTCTCAAAGCGGCATCTGGTCAGGTTCTCTGCCAGATGCCGCCTTTTTGTCGATAGCAACTTCCCGCCCAAGCACGCCAGGCTCGATTGTTTTATACTGTGCCCTCTGGAAGTTCCTGGGAAACGCCGATCCCCAAAGTAAAACCGCTGGAGAATCAATCACTGAGGGTACGAGCCGCTCATGGCCCGGATTTCTTTAGATAGCCCCGACTACTTCTTGAACCGCGATACCTCCTGGATGGCGTTCAACCGCCGTGTGCTTGAAGAGGCGGATGACGAAGGCAATCCTCTTCTGGAGCGCCTGAAATTCCTCGCCATCTCCGCCAGCAACCTCGACGAATTTTTCGAGGTGCGCGTGGCCGGAATGATGCAGCAGATTGAAGACGGCTACAACGAAGCCGGTCCGGACGGTTTAACGCTCACCGAGAAGCGCGACATTCTGAACAAGCTGACGCACCGCTTCGTCGACGATCAGTACGATTGCTGGAACACGCGCCTGCGCCCGGCGCTGTTTGAGAACGGAATTCGCGTACTGGGTCTGAACGAACTCGACGCCGAGGCGCGCCGTTTTGTCGACGAATATTGCGAGCGCGAATTAGACCCGCTGCTGACTCCGGTCACGGTCGATCCCGCCCATCCTTTTCCCCGCGTCATCAATAAAGCTCTCTGCGTAGCTTTCCTTTTGCGCCGCCGCCGGCGTTCGGCGTTGACCTATACAGGGGTCGTTTCCGTCCCCCGCGTGTTGCCGCGGCTGGTGCGTTTGCCCTCAGGGAACGCGGATTTTATTTTTCTCGCCGACCTTGTTGCGCATCATGCCGTCCGCATGTATCACGGCTACGACATCGTTTCCTCCGCGCCATTTCGAGTAACCCGTAACAGCAACCTGTACCTCGCGGAGGAAGAAGCGCGCAGCTTGCTGGAGTCGGTCCGCACCGAGCTCCACAACCGGCGCAAAGGCGATGCCGTGCGGCTCGAGATCGAATCCGAGGCCGATCCTGAAATTATCGAGCGCTTGCGCTCGGTGTTCGAACTCGATCCCTGGCAGGTCTTTTCCGTCGATGGCCCGGTCAACCTTCTCCGCCTCTTCAATGTGTATGAACAGGTCGAGCGCCCGGACCTGAAATTCCGCACCTTCGCTCCGCGTGAGTTGCGGCTGACTTCGAAATCCAAAGACCTCTTTGAGGAGCTGCGCTCCCACGATGTCCTCCTCCACCACCCGTACGATTCTTACGATGCGGTGGTTTCGTTCATCGGCTCTGCTGCCGAAGATGAGCGTGTACTCTCCATCAAGCAGACCCTCTACCGCACCAGCGAGCATTCTCATATCGTGCCGCACCTGATCGATGCTGCTTCCGCAGGGAAAGAAGTCACGGCCGTTGTCGAGTTGAAGGCGCGTTTCGACGAAGCCTCAAACATCCGCTGGGCGCGCGATCTCGAAGATGCCGGAGTGCAGGTTTTCCACGGTCTCGTTGGTCTTAAAACGCACTGCAAATTATCATTGCTCGTGCGGCGAGATCCCGACGGCGTGACTCGCAGTTACGTGCATATCGGAACCGGCAACTACAACGCGACGACCGCTCGAATTTATACCGATCTGAGCTTGTTCACCGCCAACCCGGAGATCACCCGCGCCGTCCATGATGTGTTCAGTTTCCTGACCGCATATTCGGAGAATCCGAGCTATCAGCCCCTTCTTGTTGCACCGCTCGACCTCGCTGAGAAGTGCGTGGCGTTGATTGAGCGCGAGGCCGAGCACGCCCGCAATGGCAAGGAAGCCCGCATCATCGCCAAGATGAACGCCCTGCTCGACAAGAAGATCGTGCAGGCGCTCTACCGGGCCTCGCAGGCCGGAGTGCAGATCGACCTGATCGTCCGCGGCATTTGCGCGCTGCGGCCGGGCGTCCGCGGAGTGAGCCACAACATCCGCGTGCGAAGCATTGTCGGGCGATTCCTCGAGCACAGCCGCATCTACTATTTTGCCAACGCCGGTGAAGAGGAGATCTACATCGGAAGCGCCGACTGGATGCCGCGCAATCTCTATGAGCGCGTCGAGGTGCTGGTCCCGTTGCGCGATGAGCTTCTGCGTGAGCGTGTGCACCGGGAGATCCTGGACGCCTACCTCGCCGATAACCGTAAAGCCCGGGTCTTGCTTAGCGATGACAATTACATTCGCGCCTGGCAGCCGGTGCACGGAAAGCGCAATCGTCGCCCACCCGTTGGCGATGCGGCCTTTTCCGCCCAGGATTACCTGATCTCGGTGGCCGAAGGGAAAGCTGTATTGCCCCCGGCGCTGGATCCTGCATCCAAACGGCGAAATCGGTTTTTAGTGGGAAAGGAAAGATAATCGGTGACGATCTTATATTTTTTGCGGCACGCCAGCGCAGGGGAACACGTCGTTAATCCTAAGAAAGATGAAAAGCGCGCACTCGATAAAGAAGGAATCGAGCAGTGTGGCTACATCGGTCGCGCCCTGACGGCGCTTGGCGTGCAAGTCGACACCATCGTATCCAGCCCGCTGAAGCGCTGCACCCAGACTGCGTTCCTGGTCGGGAATGAACTCGGGTATGAAGGCAAGCTGCAACTGGATACCGGTCTTCGCCCCGAAGCTGGCTTCGCCGATTTCCGCAAGCTGTTGGAGAAGTACTCGCGTCAGGAAGCGATCATGGTGGTCGGGCACAACCCGAACCTCAGCCAGTTTCTTGGCTCGATCATTAGCGATTCTGGTTGCGAGGCGTCGCTGGAATTAAAGAAAGGCGCGGTTGCCAAGGTAGAAATGCGCCGCAGTTCCGGTACTCTCCAGTGGTGCTTTACGCCCAAGGTCTTGCGGGCCCTTTACGCCTCCGCTGTAGAAAGTTCCCGGCCGAAAACTTCGCGGAAGTAGTCCCGCTCTTTTTCGATCGCCCACAGCTCGAGATCCACACCCAGGTTTCGCCGCGAGATAAGCGTGAGCTTCACCTCGGCCGAGCGCAAGCCAATGCGTACTCGCCCCACTGCCCGGCTTCGTCCCAGATTCAACGCCCGCGCCAGCCGCAGCAGCAGAATCGCCTTCTGTACGTGTGGCCGGTCGCCGGCATCCACCATTTTCATCGGACCGTCTTCGACTGTAGGGCGCGATTTGCCGAGGTAGCGTGCGATGGCGGCAATGATGCGCCGCTGCTGCGGCGTGTATCCCAGGATTTCGGAATTCGAAATAATGTAGTGCGTATGGCGATGATGGCCGTTGCGGTTCACGTAGTCGCCCACTTCATACAGCATCGCCGCCGCTGACAGCCATTCGCGGTACTCCGGGGGCAGGCGATGCAGCGATCGCAATCCGGCGAATAGCAACATCGCCGATTCGCGCACGTCCAGCACGTGCTTGCGTTCGACGTGATAGTGGTCGAGCGCCTTCAGAATCGATTCCCACCGCTCCGACTCGATTTGCTTTCCCGAGCGCGTGCTGCGGTCGTAGTCGGCTGCAATTTGAGATAGCACTCCGTCTCGCAACCCGAGAGCCGAATAGCGGAATCCCGAGAGGTGCAGACGATCGAGCAGTTCGTGGTACACAGTGGCGCCGGCCACAATAATTTCCGCGCGCCGCGGCCCAATGCCTTCAATCTTGCGCCGTTCGGCTACCGGGAGCCGCGCCAGCCGCTTGGCGATGCGCGTCATCTCGGTCCGCGACACAATCTGGCGCTGCCGACGGCCACCCCGCCGCAGATGAGCCGCGACCGCCGCCAGCGCTGCTGCGGTTCCGGAAGTCGCAATCACGTTTCGGATGCGGGCCGCTCCGATACGACGGGCAATGCGGTTGACTTCACGCGCCACAAAGCCACGCAGGCGTTTCAGTTCGCCCTTCCGCGACGGATCATGGCGCAGAAATTCATCGGTCAGCCGCACTGCGCCCAGCGGCAGGCTCACGGCATCGCGGATGTGACCATGCTGCGATATCGTCAACTCGCAACTGCCGCCCCCGAGGTCGATCATCAGGGTCGGCGACCGGTCTACGCGGGGACCCGACACAAGTCCGAGATGGATCAACCGCGCTTCTTCCACCCCCGACACGATCTCGACCCGCCATCCTGTCGCCGACCGAACCCACTCCAGAAATGCCTGGGAATTGCGCGCGTCGCGCAGGGCACTGGTCGCCACCACCCGGACGTGGTCGGTCACAATCTGCTGGGTAGCGCGATGAAAGCGGCGCAGCACTTTCACCGTTTCCGCCATTGATTCCGGCGTCAGAAACCCGGAGCGGAACACTCCTTCGCCGAGGCGCGTGACCTCGCGGTCTTCGTGAATCGCCCGCAAACGGCCCGCCTGCAGGCGCGCCACCTTCAGGCGAACCGAGTTTGATCCGATGTCAACCGCGGCGAACGTGGGCATGGAGGAAGCTCCACAGTTTACATGCGATGCACCCGAACGTCACCGCGTTTGCGCGCTGTTGTATGCTGTTCTCTCGTTAGGCTCCGGGCGAAATAAGATCCTGTTTTAACACTTTTGTAACAACCCTCTGCTACGGTGAAAGGGAATGGCCAACGCAGCTTTTCCACGGCCTGATATGCACGGTCCACAACCGGTTGCAGCATCGCACGTTAAGCCCTCCGTCGCGCAGCCGGCACGGCCTCTGTTGAATGCCCCCAGCGGCGCTTTTGCCGACCGCATCTTCAGCTATGCCATGACCGCGTGCGGGCTCGCCGTCCTCGGGGTTCTCGTCCTCATCGTCTATGAGTTGATGTTGCGCTCCACGCTCTCCTGGCACGCATTTGGTCTGAAGTTCTTCTTGGCCAACGAATGGGACCCGGTAAACGAGTTATTCGGAGCGCTGCCTTTCATCTATGGGACCCTCGTTTCATCCCTGCTGGCCTTGGTCATCGCCATTCCTCTGTCGGTCGGTGTCGCTGTCTTCACCACCGAGATGTGCCCGAAAGCTTTTCGTGCGCCACTCTCGTTCTTTGTCGAGCTGCTGGCGGCCATCCCCAGCGTGATTTATGGGCTGTGGGCGCTGTTCGTTCTGGTGCCGTTGCTGACGCGCTATGCGCAGCCGGTCTTGTCAAAGACTCTCGGATGGACCGGACTTTTTGAAGGCCCGCTCTTCGGCCTCTCCATGCTGGCTGCGGGCATCATCCTGGCCATCATGATCATCCCCATCATCTGTTCGATCACCCGCGAGGTCCTCGTCGTCGTGCCTCAGCATCAGCGCGAAGCAGTGCTCGCCCTGGGTGCGACGCGTTGGGAGATGATTCGAATTGGTGTTCTGCGCAACGCGCGGGCCGGGATCGTGGGCGGCATTATCCTCGGCCTTGGCCGCGCCCTCGGCGAGACGATGGCCGTCACCATGGTCATCGGAAACCGCCCGGAGATTTCGAAATCACTGTTTGCTCCCGGATACACGATGGCCAGCGTGTTGGCGAACGAATTCAGCGAGGCCACGGGCGACAAGTATCTTTCCGCCCTGGTGGAGATCGGACTGGCATTGTTCTTCGTGACGATTATCGTGAATGCCTTGGCGCGGCTTCTGGTCTGGTCCGTCACGCGCGGGCAACCTGCGAGGGGCAATGTCTGATACCTCGGCCGTGCAGCGCTCAGTTCCACCCATCAGCTTGCGCCGGCGCGTGACCGATCACGCGATGACCGGCGTCGCAGTTCTCACCGTCATCCTGGTGCTTGCCCCCTTAATCGCGGTCTTCGGCTATCTTCTTTATCGCGGCGTCGGGTCCCTGAACTGGGCTTTTTTCACCGCTACCCCTAAGCCAGTTGGAGAAGAAGGTGGCGGCATGGCCAATGCCATCGTCGGCTCAATCCTCATTCTGGGAATTGCCAGCCTGATCGGAGTGCCGTTCGGAGTAGGTGCCGGAATTTACCTGGCGGAGTTCGGCAGGAACCGCCTGGGCAGCGCGATCCGCTTTACTGCCGATGTCCTGAACGGCGTTCCCTCCATCGTCATCGGAATCGTGGCATACGCGATCGTCGTCCTCTATCAGCGCCACTTCTCGGCGCTGGCTGGCGGCGTTGCGCTGGCCATCATGATGGTCCCAACCATCAGCCGCACGACGGAAGAAATGCTACTGCTCGTGCCACAAGCTTTGCGCGAAGCGGCATATGGCCTCGGCGTACCGCGCTGGCGGACCACCCTTTCCATTACGCTTCGTACCGCAACATCCGGCGTCATCACCGGAGTCATGCTGGCATTCGCGCGAGTCGCGGGAGAAACCGCGCCGCTGTTGTTCACGGCATTCGGCAACCAGTTCTGGAATCTGCAGCCGGGCCAGCCAACAGCCGCCCTTCCTCTTCAGATTTATGTCTACGCCAATTCACCCTATGACGATTGGCATCGGCAGGCGTGGGCCGGTTCGCTGGTTCTTATCATCCTTATCGTCGGTGCTATCTCCGCCGTTCGTTACGTCGTGCGGCGCGGCACCTTTGGAGCGGCATAAGCCATGGGCGTTGGAATCCAGGTCGAGAAACTGAATGCCTGGTACGGCAAAGGTCAGGCCCTTTTCGACATCAATCTGCAGGTGGAGGCCAATCACGCCACCGCGCTGATCGGGCCCTCGGGCTGCGGAAAATCCACGTTCATCCGTTGCCTCAACCGGATGCACGAGACCATTCCCGAAGCCCGCGTCGAGGGCAAGGTTCAGATCGGCGAAATCGACGCCTACAACAGCACCTCGGCGACTCAACTGCGCCGGCGCGTGGGTATGGTCTTTCAGAAGCCGAATCCTTTCCCGACCATGTCGATTTACGACAATGTCGCATCGGGCTTGAGGCTCAATGGTTTTCGCGAGAAACGAAAGCTCGATGAGATCGTGGAGCGCTCCCTCGCCGTCTCTGCGCTCTGGGAAGAAGTGAAGGACCACGTCCACAAAAAGTCGGGCGCCAGCCTCTCCGGAGGCCAGCAGCAGCGTTTGTGCATCGCCCGCGCCCTGGCCGTCGAACCTGAGGTCCTTTTGATGGATGAGCCCTGCTCCGCACTGGACCCCATTTCAACCGGTAAAATCGAAGAGTTGATCTTTCAGTTGAAGGAGAGGTATACCATCGTAATTGTGACGCACAACATGCAGCAGGCGGCGCGCGTCGCGGAATTCACCGGCTTCTTTCTCCTTGGCAAGCTTATCGAGTTTGATAAAACGGAGAAGATTTTCACCAAGCCCTCTGACAAGAAGACGGAAGATTACATTACCGGTAGATTCGGGTAGAAGCCGGTTTTCGGTAGAAAGGTCAGAATCAATGCGCACGCGTTTTCAGATGGCGCTCGATGATTTGCGGCAGCGGTTGCTTCGCATGGGTGGACTGGCGGAGCAGGCGGTAGACCGCGCCCGCCAGGCCTTTGTCGATCGCGATCTTACCCGCTGCCAGATGGTGCTCGAAGGCGAAAGCCAGATCAACCAGGCGGAGCGCGAGATCGACGAGGCCGCTTTCGATCTCCTCGCGATGCAGCAACCCATGGCCGTCGACCTTCGCTTCATCCTCGCGGTCACAAAAATCAATGCCGACCTCGAGCGCGTGGGAGATCAGGCGGTCAACATCGCAGAACGTGTCATGGATATGGTCGAACTCCCGGCCGCCGACCTTCCTGTCGACATCGCCCGCATGGGAACCGCGGTCAGCGCAATGGTTCGCCGCGCGCTCGAGTCCTTCATCGAGGGCAAGGTGGAACTGGCTCAGGCCGTTCTCGAAATGGATAACGTCATCGATCGTATGCGCGACGACGCCTTCATCCAGCTCGTCAAGACCATGAACGAGCGCCCGGAAATTGTGCGCCAGTCCCTCGACGCGCTCCTCGTGGCACGCAACCTCGAACGCGTCGCCGACCACGCCACGAACATCGCCGAGGATGTCATCTTCTGGGTACAGGGCTCCGACGTCCGCCACAACGTCAACCCCGACGCGCTCGAAGAGCGCGATGTTCCGAGAGTCTCCAAGGGCTCCGGCGCGTAAGATTGATGCAGAGAGTTGATGAAGTTGAAAGCCGAAGAACGTTCTTCGTGCACCGTAGTGTCCTTCGTGGTTTAAGTTTTCGAACCTACTTCACCAACTCTCCATTGTGAACTTCATACTCGATGCGAAACGGTTTCTGCTTCTTGCGGTCCTGCCAACTTTCTTGCGCGATCACCCGTTGTGCCTGCGCCAGGCGCTCTGACGTCAGCGGATGCGAACGGAAGTATCCTTCCAGGCTCTGAATCGCCAGCTCCGACAACTCTTCTTCCGGGCTCTGCGCATGAATGACATATTCGTTATGCAGCTTGGCAAACTTCTCGAATAACGTGATTGCTCCGTAAGGCGAATAGCCGCTCAGAACGGCAAGATGCATTCCTTCGCGGTCGGCTTCCAGCTCCTCGTCCTTGTTGTAACCCGCTTCCCACACCGCAACCGGAATCTGCACTAGCGCCCCGATCATGCCCAGTTGCAGGTGCCGCAGCCTTGCCTCGATCTGTACTCGCTCGGCGCAATGGTAGTGATCGATATGTTCCACCTCGTGCCCGAGCACGGCAGCAATCTCATCTTCACTCGTCATCAGATCGAGCAGCCCCTCTCCGACAAACACCGGCCCGCCCGGCAAAGAAAATGCATTGATCATCGAAGCATTCGGCACCAAGTGAAACGAGTAGGGGATCCGGCGGTGCACATTCGCCGCAACTGCCGCGCCCACCCGCTGCACATATCTGTCGAGCGCTACTTGTTCCGGACTGAGTTTCGAGTCGTCGAGCGCGTACTGGCGGGCGAGTTCCTTTCCAATCTCGATTTCTTCGCTGTCGGAGAGCCGCGTCAGCCGCATCGGGACTCGTGTCAGATCGCGCTGTGCATCTGCCGCCACGGCGATCACTGCATTCGCCGAGACCGGAGTCGGATCATGTCTTCGCTCGCTGAAGTACAACGCCGACAGCGCGACCAGTAGTACAGCCAGAAAAATGGCGACGTGCTTCATAAGAATTGCCGGATCGCCTCACGATATTTGCTGTACAGGAAAGACACAAGCAGCAAGGCTGCGCCGAGAATAATGAATGTGATGTAACGGTCGCGCGGCGCCAGGCCCCACGCATCACGTAACATGATCTTCGCCACGCACACCAAGAGCAGAAGTAATCCCGTCAGCCGGAAACTCCTCTCGTTCACCGCCAGCGCCAGCAGAATGATCAGCACTCCCTCAATCCCCCAGGCCACGGTAACCATTCCGGCGCGCATCTGCAGTGCAAGCATCAGGGTCAGAAGAATGATAGGCGCGAAGAACATGAACTGCTCCGGATGCCGTACCAGCGCTCCCAGCCAGCGGATCTTCATTTGTACTCCGCGGTTTCGCTCCCGCAACCGGAAGGCAAAGGGAAGGCATGCCAGCAATACCGCCACAGCCGAACCGAGCACAAGAAATCGCCCTGTCCAGTTGCCCTGAAAGAAATAGCTCGCGCCAAAGAGATTGTGAACGATTCCACGCGTGCATGTGCCGATCGTTAGCAGGATTCCCTGGTGCAGGAAGATCGGTCGGTCCAATAACAGTGCGACTCCAAACAGAAGGAAGACCACTACGGCCAACGCCGTCGCCATCCATTCATTCGGATATTGGAAGTACAGCAAGGCCACCACGCTGCCCGCTCCGAGATAGGCCATCAGATCGTCGCAATGCAGGCGGCGATCATCACGTGCTCCGTTGTCTTCACCTTCCAGTTGCGCATAGACGAAGAAATAGATCAGCGCCAGCGGCAACACCGTGTAAATTCGGGGGCCCCAGAATTCCGCGGGATCTCCCGCCGCCAGGTTCGCGAAGAAGATCCGCCCAAATGATGCGCTCAAAGCCACATAAGCCTGGAAGCGGAACTGCCGCGTGTTGCGCAGGAGTCCGTACTCGAACAGCACCAACCCAAATACTGCCCATCCCACCGCCAGGCTGAGCGGTTGCAACTCGTACCACATGAGCACCGACACGAGCGCCGAAGCCGCCCACGAGTAAACGTGGTGGAACTCGCGGGCTCTCCACTGTTCCGGCATTCGGATCACGCGCGCCAGTGCATACATCACGACGGCGACGATGGCGAGCGAGAGCAGCCGCAAACTGATCCCATGCCAGCTCTCATTGATGTAGAGATTCACTCCAGCGCCGCGCACCATTGCCAGTGCAGCCAGCGCATGCGCCTGCCAGCCCAGATCCTCCAGCTCAAATCGGCGATCCACCAGTGCAAGTATCAGCGCGAATACCGCCCACACCGCGGCCAGCCATGCGCCCGGCGCCTCGTACCATGCCAGCCATGCCAGAAGCGCCGTCGCAGCAAAGGTGTGTAAATAAGAAATGAGTCGCGTTCCTGGCGAATCGGATGCCGCCGCGCGCCGCGACAGAAAATAAAGTCCGGCTGCGACCAGCGAAACCGTCGCCAACCGCAGCGAAACTCCCGGCCAGAGCGATCCCTCCAGCTCAAAGTTTGTAGTCGCCGCTCGTGCCACTGCGCACGCCGCCACAACATTGGCCTGCCACGCCAGTTGCTGATACCGGATTCGCCGCATCACCAGCGCAAGGACGATTGCGAACCCGATCCACGCCACAGCAATCCACGGCCGCGGCACGGCTTCATTCAGCACCCATAGCATCACTCCCGTTCCCATCCAGCTATAGGCGATTCGCGCGGCGTTGGCGTGCGCCGGATTCGGTACTCGAATCCTCTTCGCGGTCCAGTAACCTCCGGCGACCACGGGCAATGCCGCGAAAGCGTGAGCCGGGATGCCGTTCCACCGATGGATTGCGGCTTCATCTGCGGTGAGTGCAGCCACCACGGCCAGGGCTGCCATGACGTGACCATGCCACGCCAGCGCGTGATACTTCACCCGGTCGCCAACTTCGACCAGCGCCACTGCAAAAACGATGGCCGCCGTGGGTTGCCACAATTCCGGCACTTCGTAATAGATGAGCGCCAGCATCAGCCCTGTGCCCGCCAGCGCAAATAGCCCGCGCACCGTCCGCTGGTTGGAATCGTCCTCGAGCCGCGCCCACTTGGCCGTCAGGTAGAACGCCGCCGCCAGCGTTGGCAGCGTGAACAGCCGCATCGGAAGATGCGCCGCGGATGGAGCGTCACTGTGCAGGTTGAAGGCAAAGACCCGGTACAAAGCGGCCGCCCCGATCAGCCCATACTGCAACTGCAAGTGCACTGACTTCAGCTTCGAACCCATCGCCGCCAGGGCCAGCATGATGCCGGCGAAGGCGAGCGCGGTCCAATCCTGCGAGCAGAGCGCCCATGCGCCCGACGCCGCCGCGAACGCACCCAAATACGAATGTCCCCACAGCAGCTGAAAATCTGGAGCGATCTCGAAATAATGTTTCCAGCGGTCCCCAATCCAAAGCGAGTTGAGATAAAAAACGCAAGCACACAGGGCGAACATCACGCCTGCCGGCAACACCAGATCTTCCGACGTCCGCCGGACCGCAAGCAGCTGCATGAAGTCCACCGAGAGCAGATGCCACCCCACCAGCAACCCGGTAAGCAGTCCGAGCCGCCGGAATACGATCTCGCTGAACATCACGCCCGCGATCAGCAGCGCCTCGCCGCCGATCAACCAGAGAATTGCGAGATTGTTTCCGGAGTAGCGGAAGGGAAACGCCGCGATCATCAAGGCCGCGCCCATCACGCTGAGCACGACGAACGCTTCGCGCCGCCGCCGAACAATGGGAAGCTGCCCCAGGCCGAACTCCACCGCTCCGATGATCAGCAGCGCCACGAACGCCAGTTCCGGATGCACCGACTGGAACTTCATCGTTCCCAGGAGCAGCAGCGTGTTCAGCAGCGCAGCCGCCGTCGAGATATGCTCCGCTCGCGCATTCGGCACCTTCCGGATCACGTAGGAGATCCGGAACGTCAGCCAGTAGAAAAGCAGCAGCGCCGTCGACGCGTGATACTCAGGAAATGCCCGTCCCTGCGCGCCATTCGGCCCAAGAATTCGGTACAGCCAATACAAGTGATCCAGGAAAGTTGCGAGGATGCCGAACACTTCCAGTTCGAACCATCCCATCTTGATCACAATACTGACCAGCCCAACCGCGAGGATGACGCCGGAAGCCAGGCTGTAAATCGTGTCGTGACTCAAGGAGACAGTGGAATATGCGAGGAGGAATGAGAGCCCTGTCACCACCTGCGACCGGTAGCGCAGCGTATGCACCACCATGGCCAGCGCCACCAGCAACAAAAGGATGAGATCGGCATTCTCCGATTCCATCACGCGCATCGCAGCGACGTGGTTCATCGCATACGTGCTGAAGAAAAGCAGGGCCCATCCCCCACCAATCAACGTGTGTCCGAGAACGCGGTATCGCTCGCGCTTCTCAAACAGCACGCCGCCCGCCAGCAGGGCAACCGAAACCACGAAAGACAGCCCCAGCTTTCCCGCTGGCCCCAGTTGTCCCAGTTCGTAGATACCAAACAGGGCAAGGCCCAGCACGAGGATCGTGATGCCCAGCTTGTTCAGCCAGTTCGTGCCCAGTGTCTCTTCCAGCGCGAACACCGACTTCATGCGCTGCTGTGCGGTTGGCCGCGGGGGTGAAGCGTGCAGTACAGAGAATTGTGGAGGCGGCACTGCCCGAACGCTCGCGGATGAAGTTGGTGGAACCGGCGGAGGAGGCGGCGGTATCCGCGGCGGACCCGCCGGAACAACCGGAGTCGAAGCTCCCGGCGCAGAATGTTCTGGCTGCACCGGAACAACCGGAGGCCGAGGCGGCGCTGGCGCCACCGTTGATGCAGGCTGCGGAGAAGTGGCAGGAACGCTTGTGCTCTCCGGCTTGCTCTCAGCTCCAATTTTTTCCGGAGCTTCATGATCCACCGGCGCAACCGGCGGAGTGGGAAGGGAAGTTCGTGCGGCGACTTTCACATCCTGCGGACTCGCCGGAGCGGGCGTCGGTTCCGTTCGCGGAGTCTCCGCGGGCTGTGCGGCCGGCTTCGCAGTCGGACAATGATCCACTCCTCCCGCGTGCACAGTGCCGCACCATGCGCAGAACGCAGGCAGCGCAGCATGGGCTGGCGAAGGAGGCCTCAGGCCCGGCGTAGGAGCGGGCGTGACTGGAGAAACAGCCGGCGGCACCGGCGTCGGCGGAGCCACGGGAGCAATCGGCTCAATGCGCGGCGTTACTGGTGCGGGCTTTGCTGCGGCCGCAGGAGCGGACGCTTTCGCCGCCTCCTCATGATGCGAGGCCGACGCCGTTGTCGCCGTCTCGGGAAACGCGGCCACCTTCCGCCGCAGTTCCACCAACTCGCGGTGCAACGCGTCGTTCTGCTCCGCCGTGTGCTGCGCAAGCTCTTCCAGTTCGCGGCGGAGCTTGCTCTGCCGCACTACCGCGTAAATGGCCAGAAGCGGAGTGGCTAAGACGAACAGCACTAACAATACGGCAAGAAGCTCCAATCGCTGCCCCCGTACGAATCTAGTTCTGCAAGCCTAAATACTAGAACGGGATCACCGCCAAGTCTTGCATTTTGCTCCCACCTGCTACTCCATCAGTAACTTGAGGCGCTAGCGCACGTCTGAGCCCGCCGAAATCCGAAGCGAAGCGAGGGATCCGAGTCATAGCGGAATTTGGGCAAGCACCGTAGCGTAGTCTTCGAGTTGACCGACGCGGTTAGCGGGGCTCCCGGCCCACCGGGGAATTTAAGTGAAATGGGGATGGTTCAACAGCCACGTGAAGGGCTGTCGCCCTGTCGCACTTCTCGCCCTTCAGTAATGATAGGTTTGTGGTCCAAGTAGGACGACACCGCCGGATCGGCATCGACAATGAAATCGGCTACTGCCCAAATTTCCTCGATCGAGCTGCTCATCTTAGCTTCCTCGCGTGTCATGCCCTTTCCGCCCTTTTCCCAAGGATAAAAGTTGGACTCTTTGGGGTCCCGAATATTCATGTGTATCCCGTCATCCTCCGACCACACCTCGAGATGCACCCACGATCTCTGAGCCGGCTCGGTACCATCCCACCACGGTCCGACACTGAGCGTCAGACCAACCCGAGGCTCTTTTTCAGTGACGTTTAGTAGAGCGTAGTAAATTGCATGGGCATCACCGTGTTTTGAGACGAATCCCCATACGCGGTTTTTGTCCTCACCGCAACATTCGCAGGTGAGACGATAGAGGTACTCGCCAGTCTCTAGACTGTAGACGCTCATTCGGGCGATTCTACGTTACACGTGGAATTTGAGCGGAATGGCCATTTTGCAACAGTGATCCAACTACGAGGTCGCACGAAGGACTCACTTCTCCTTCAACCCTTGCTGCCGAATGATCTCAAGCTGTTTCTGAGTCCACTTCCCGGAATTGTCTCCGTGCTCTCCCAGCATCTGTTGATCGGCATACATCGTCTTGGTCACATCAAAATACTTCAAGTTGGTGTAGTGGCCTGAGTAGTCCCAGCCTTCCCCCGCGTCCGAGTCGCTGTACTTGAACTGAACATTGTCCGCGTTGTGAACGGCATTGCCCCACAAGTCCATGGCCGGCATCGTGAACTGCGGTTTTCCCAATTTGTCTCGCTTGAGCAGCGCCTTCTCCTGCAAGGTCCCGGGGATGTTAACCGCGTACTCAGTTTGGTCGGGCGATTCGTGGAAAGTGATGGGCACAATCTTGACTCGCCTGAACGGGACAGGCGGTTGGTTTGCCAGATCGTTCATATACTCGACGATCCGGGTGAGAGCATCGCTTTGTTCAGGTGTTGCTGCGTTGTCTACGTACAAAGTCGCGAACAGGCGATCCGGTTTTCCGTCGACAAGGTTGCCGACCAGTACCACGTTTAAACCGTCCAGACTGACTTTGCCGTAGCGACCCTTCTTGATGTGAGCGAAATCGCTCGCGTGACACATACCATGCGTTGGTAGTCCGTTTTGTTGGCAGGGACAACCGTAAGCTGGACATTGGCACTGCCAAATCGCGACCCCGTCCAAGCGGAAATCCTCTACGGCTCTTGCGCCGCCCGGGTTCTGCCCCCTCAGGTCCCCAACCACAGCCGACAAAACCAAGGCTGTCAATGCGCGCACGGCCACCTTCCGCATGGATTTCATACTCCTCACCACGATCTGATCTGCGAATTATATCCATATGACCTGCACGGTAGAGTTTGGCTAGAACAGGCCATCGCGCTCATACATCGGATGATGAGCGTGATGGCGATGTTACGTCAATTACCGCTTGCAAGCAGACGCTTTGATTCCTCGAGCCTAGTTGCTCGAAAACAGCTCTGAGAGGCAGTTTTCAATTGCTTTTTCCAACCACCACAATGCGACACGGGCCATTACACGAATCCACCAACCCCACATCAGTTTCCTGAGGACTTGTTCTTTTCAAAGAGGGCAACGTACGCCGCCGTCCAGACTGCGTAGATGATAAGTCCGCCAATGAACTCGATCCAGATCGAGTTTGTGTATCTGATTTCGTAGTGGAAGAAGATTGTGAACAGAGCGCTATACGCGATAACAAGAGGCCATCTAAATTTCATGCTGCTCACAATACACCTATACCTAAACTATGTTGCTTTGTTGGTTGAAACCGGGTCATTACACTCAAGTTCCCCAAGGGGATTTGAGTGCTATGGCGATTTTTCGCCAACTACGGACCGAAGGGTATGATTGTCTCGGTGCATAATAAGCGACCCAACGCGCGGCTCGTACCAACAAGGAATGTGGATGAGGTGCTTCTAACCGGAAAGAGACGCGGTAAGGACCTCACGCTCTTTCAGTCTGTCGGCTTGGCGGTTTTCGGTGTCTGCGTCGTGCTTGGCATCGGAATCCCGATGATTGCCGTCGAATCTGTTCTGCAATCCAGGTTTGAAAGTATCGGGCTGTCGTATCCGAAAGATTTTCGGTCAATACTGTTGGGAATCCTCATGTGCATTCTGGGCACGGCGTGGATGGTCCTGGGTTTCATCGGGGTTGTCAAAACTCGAAAGCGAAGAAGGTCCAACGATGCCTCGGCAAGGCGTCGTCCAGAGTGATTGACGAAACCAAGGCATTACACGTTTTGACCCTGCGGCGGGGAGTTTGAGCGTAAATGGGGGTGTCTCGCCATCTACGGTTTTTCCCACAAAACAGTCGGATGTAATCCGTGGGCCAAGACCCTCACATGATGGTCGACTAAGTCGAGCACCACAACATTGGTCTCCCTATCTTCAATGCCGTCCGCAACAACCTGCGTCGCGTCCGGCGACAGCACAGGAAAGTACAACGAGAGATGTTTATCGACCGCGATGGTCTCAAGACCGCTGCCGTCGGGGTTAACGCGAAATAGAGACGACCTACGCTTGTCTTCGCGTTCCGAAGAGAACACTATGCTTTTCCCATCGGGAAACCACGCCACCTCCAAGACATTCGAGTTGTCGTCGATCACCTTCGCCGCGCCCGTTCCATCTGCGTTTGCGATCCAGATCGAGCCGCTCATTCCGCGCCCTTCCGGGTTACGGCAAAACACCAATCGCTTCCCATCGGGGGACCATCGTGCTCCGTAGCCAGATGTGATTTGCTTGAGATTCCCGCCGTCGATACCCATGACGAAGATTTTGGGCGTCGGAGTACCGTATGCTATTGAAACTATCTTCTCCCCGTCGGGCGACCAATCTGTCGGGCAAGCTCCACCGCGCGAGTGTGTCAGTAATAAACGTCCAGAGCCGTCGGCGTTTATAAGCTGGACCTGCCCGAATCCACGCCCTTCACGGGTGCAAAAGGCCAGCTTTTGTCCATCTGGAGACCACACTGGCATAATCCCCTCGACTAGTCGCTTCGGCTTCGAATTCGGCGAATCGCGTACGAAAATATCGGTTTGAGGTACCGGGAAGCCCCCGTTGCTAACCTCGAACGCGACCTTCCTCATTAGAAAGTTCGCAGTAGGTTGGGGAGTTTGTGATTGGCCGCTCGTCAAGAGGAACAGCACAAAACTGATTAAGCAGATGGCCTTCTGCATGACGTGAATTGTAGCGCGGTCTCTGTCAACTGTCGTTAACGGGCTATTTCACCCAAGTTCCGTCTAAGCCAGAAATGAGTGGAATCCGGATTAACGATAACCATCTCCAATCCGGTCCGTTACAATGCTCGGCAACCCGGATGCCGACCTGTGCCGGAGCGCGTCCTTTTGATTTGCACGCTTCGTCCTGATCGCGACGCCCTTCCTTTGCACGGTTATTGGAGCGTCCAGTGAGGAGGACCGATGTGATGAAAACGAAACGGGCAGCCTTTCTTGCAAGCATCCTGCTGAGTGCGGCCACCGCAATGTTCGCTCAGAACTCGGGCACCGCCGACAAGCCTTCTTCCACCAATGACGTGAAGAAAGGCGCGAAGACCACGGCGCAGGATAGCAAAAAGCTGGCAACCACCACCGGCCACACGGCCAAGACCGGCGCGAAGGTAACGGCCACTGAGTCCAAGGCCGTCGGCAAGCAAACCGCTACCGGCGCCAAGGCCTCGACGAAGGAGACTGCCAAAGGGGGAAAGACCGTCGGGAAAGATAGCAAAGAGCTCGGCAAAGATACAGCCAAGGACGCCAAGTCGGTTGGAAAAGATGTGAAGGACACTTCCAGGAGCGCCGTGAAAGAATCCAAGGATGTTGCCAAGAAGACCGGGAGTGCGATTAAGGAAGGCGTGAAAAATGTGCGCCACAAAATCGCAGGAGACGGAAAGACGGCGGACAAACCCGCAGAGGGTCCGAAGAACTAATCGAACCGGTGGCCTGGAAACTCAAACTTCAGGCACAAAAGACGGGAAGAAAGGCTGATCCTTACGACTCGCTGGACCACCCAAGATGCTTCGATACCTGGACGAGAGATAAAGTCCAACCTACCTGGTAGATCGCGATTCGTAGAAAGGAATCCTGTAAACGACGGAATCGTACTTCGGATTTGTTCGGTTACCTATAATCTCTCCCCCAAGAGTTTCCGCAATACGCCTGCTGGCAGTGTTCTTGACGGCTACCGGATATACAAAACTTTCTTTACCGAGAGTTGCGTGCCCCCACGCAATAAGTGCGGTAACGACTTCGCGGCCAAAACCCTGTCCGCGCACGATTTGCTTGAGCCAAAGTCCCACTTCGGGCGAAACAGAATCCGCGCCTTCAAATGAGGCCATGCCAAGACATTCCCTGTTCTCAAGCCGCCGGATTACGAAAGAAAACATGTTCGGTTCTGCAGCCTGCAGTCGCTTCTCGCATCGTGTCACATATTCGTCCCACGATGGCGGCTCCCATGGCATGAATTTGGCAATGGCGGGTGTAATGCATTCAAACACTTCCTGTGTGTCCACCATCTGGAACTGGCTGAGCTGCAATCTTTGGGACTGGATGACAATCATTGTGTCAGCCTTTCTCTCGCGCGATCTACTCTCCGGATTTCTAACTCTCCCGAAATTGGGGTGATTCGCTTTGATCAGCTTCTTGATCTCGCTGTAACGAAGGCTTCTTGCGAGAATGTTGCCAACCACTGCCATCGATTTTGCGGAAGGGTAGGTCTCTACAGATGGTGCGCATCCATGCGCGCGAGCAGGTTTTCCATCTTCCTTTTTTGATAGGGCTCCGCGTCAGGACGGGAAAAAACCGCGATTGCAGGCTGGATCTTCTGTTTCGCCACGTTTACCTCTCCCCGGCGAAATGCGATCTCGGCCTCGGCGAGGTTCAGGTTCGCTCCCCAGTTGGGATCGCCTGCCAGTTGGGCCACGGCTTTGGGATCGATGTTGCGAATCAACCGGTCGGCTTCGTCGAGCTTGCTCTGGTCAATCAGGCACTCTGCCAGCGAATCTGCCGTGCCTCCGGTCAACCCGGCTTTCTCACCGAACGCCTTCTTCGCGGTCTCGTACGCACTTCGCGCGTTGTTCTCACCTTCCCGGATGTGTCCTCCACGGCATTGCGCCAGTGCCGCATCAGAGAGGGAGGCGACGGCGAAGAATGAGGCCGCTCCCTGTTTTGCAACCGCCAGCTTATGCACATCAAGGTCGTCACGGATCGCATCGTCCCATCGTTCAAGACTGCCCTCGCACTGCGCCCGCGTACTTAGCAACTGCATGGTGATTTCATGATCTGATCCTAGCTTCGCCGCCAGACTGGGATATATCTGGTTGGCTTCTTCCACCGCGTCAGCATTCTTGTTCTGGATCATCAACGCTTGCGCCAGGTTGAGGCGAACCCTGAGAACCTCGGGGCTATCAGCACCACTGGCTTGTGCGTAGGCATCGATCAGGCCACGAAAAAGGCGTTCCGCCTCTGCTCCATCACCAAGACGAATGTAGGCGAAGGCGAGTCTTTGCTGCAGAGCCAGGCGAGAGTTCTGATCGATTGCAGGAACCGTAGAAGCTCGTTCGGTCGCCGCGTAGAAGTTGTCCCTTGCACCTTTGGCATCGTTAGCGATCAGGGCGATCATTCCACGCGCGTTCGAAAGCCAGACTTGCAGGTCGGCGCGTGGTGGATTCAGCCCCGAGATCTTCGCTTCCTGCCGCGCCAAAATCGACTTGGCCGTATCCAGCGTGCCTGCCTCGTAGCTCCTGGCCTCCATCGCTGCATGCTGCAACTGGGCAATGATCGCATCCTGTGACGACGCCCCCTCAGCCTGCGAATACAGAGCAGCGGCGCGATCATATTCCTGCCGCGCATCGGGATAATCCGTACGCAGGTCGAGTGCACGCGCGATCGTGTGGTGCAGGCGCGCGGCAACCAGGGGCTCGCCGGCAAACTGCCGATCAATACCCGGCAACGACTGCTTCACCGCATCGAGGAGAGTTTCCTCCGCCTTGCCGGTCTTGAACGGATTGCTTCGGCCCAACAGGTCGATTGCGAGGAAGCGATTCACGGCAGCCGCAATTTGTTCCTGCCGGGTTGCCCGGTCGCGGGCGCGGGCAGCCTGGCCGTAAAGAACGAGACTGACCGCCAGTCCAATCGCAAGAGTGCTCACCGCGACCAGAATCCACGGCCGTCTTGCCCTCGACTCCGATAGCTTCTTCTCCGCCGCGCGCGCTCTCTCTTCCGAGACTTGTATCCTCTCGCGTTCTTTCCGGCGAGTCTCAATCGTCTCAAGGCGACGGACTAAATCGGCGGCGCTCTTCAACCGGCGTGCCGGGTCTCCGCAGGCGGATTCGGCGATGTCCTCGCGTAGAAGAGGGTCGGAGATTTCGCTTTCCCAACCAGGCGAAAGCGGCTTGCGGAAATCGCCGACCAGAAGTTGGTAAAGAAGGACGCCAAGTGCGTAGACGTCAGCGGAGGCGGTCGGGGATTGTCCCGCCAGAACCTCCGGCGCAAGATAAGCGAGAGTTCCGGTCAGGATCCCGTCCGGAGTGGCGGTCTGCGTAAAGCCCAAATTCGTGATGCCCATCGCTTCCAGCTTGCCCGGTTCCGCGAGCGAGCCGCTGCCGAAGTCAGCCACTTTGACCTGCCAACCCCCATCGGGCGCCGGCGCGATCAACACGTTAGCCGGCTTCAAATCTTTATGCAGTACGCCGAGATCGTGGGCTGCGGCGATGGTTCTCGCGATATCGGTCAATACTCGTAACCGTAACGCCGCCGGAACGTTGGCCAGTCCCCCCTGACTCTCTGCCCAGATCGGCAAACTCTCGCCACCGTATTCGCTCTCCAGGAAAAATGGCGGAGTGTCGAAATTCCACTCCAGGACGCGTACGAAATCAGCGCGTTCCCCCAGGGACTCTCGCAGGAATCTCGCCAAAGTCACTTCCCGCTTCAATCCCTTGAGCTGACCTCCATCGGTGGCGAACTTGAATACCCGCTCTTCGCGGGTTCTGGGATTTTCCCCGAGCCAGACTTCACTTGACCCAGAGAACTCCAGTTGCCGCACTAATCGCCATTGCTGGCGTCCGGGGACCGCGTCCCCCTTGCGAAGCCCCAGTTCTGCCCAGACACCTCCCGCCAGGGCCTTGCTTTGTACTGGAACAATAAGGCGGTAGCCCACTCTCGATAGGGTCTGAATGGCCTGCTGGTCGTCATCGGCGATCACCTTACGCAGCTTGGAGATAGCAGTGGCCAGTGAGCCGTCCACAACAGTCGTTCCAGGCCAGACCCATTCCAGCAGTTCTTCTTTCGTGACGACCTCGCCCGCACGGTGGAGCAGCTGGATCAAGACCTCCAACGGCTTCGGTTCCAACTCGACCAGGGTTCCGCGGACGCGCAATTCGCGGCGTAATTCATCCAGTTCGCAGTCGGCGAACTTCCACAGCCGCGCGGCGACGCCGCGTGTGTCGTTTGGAATCATTGGTTTTAGCTTTCTTTAGAGTTCTTTAGAACTTCGTCAGGACATAACAGGGGAGATCAGGCAGAGTTTGGTCCCGACAATGTACCTACGGGCTGACATTGTCACATGAACCGGCCCGGGCGGGATATAGGAAATCTGGGGGGATTTCCCATTTCCGGCCGGGCCGTTCCAAGGAGACTCCGAAAATGAATTGCATCCGAACTCTGCAGTGGTGGGTTGGAATCGCCGCACTATTAATTGTCGCAGCTTTAGCCAATGCCCAGACATATACCAAGCTCTATGCCTATCCAGAGGATACCCGCAACGATACCGGCATCGGGCTCGCAGGAATCATGACCCAGGGCCGCGATGGCAACCTCTATGGCACGATCGGCGACGATAACACCAATGCCGCCGGCAGCGCCTTCAAGATGACGACGGCGGGGAAATTTACCCGCATCTATGCGTTCTGCGCGATTACGAAGTGCACGGATGGCTCCGGGCCGTGGGGTGGATTGACCTTGGGGAAAGACGGCAACTTTTATGGAGCGACCCAAAGTGGCGGAACATCAGCGGCCGGAACCGTCTTCAAGCTCACGCCGGCCGGCATACTGACGACGGTTTGGAACTTCGACAATCTCGCCGATGGTGCGGCGCCATGGTATCCGCCCGTCCAGGGGCTCGACGGCAATTTTTACGGTGCCAGCAACACCATCTACGCTGGCGACTACGGAGCTCTGTTTAAGCTCGTCCCAACCACGACACTTCCGTACACCGAGTCGGTTCCGGTCGACTTCAATTTCACGAATGGAAGTGAACCCAACGGTCCGGTTCAGGGAACCGATGGAAACTTCTACGGGAGCACGGTGGGCGGCGGCACCAGCAGCCTGGGCGTGGTCTTCAAATCGACTCCGGCAGGGAAGATTACCGTCTTGCATGACTTCACCGGCTACCCCAATGACGGAACCACACCAATCGGAGCGATGGTCCAGGGAAATGATGGGAATTTCTATGGCGTGACTTATCAGGGTGGATCGAAAAATCTCGGCTCAGTTTTCAAGGTTACGGCCGGCGGTACCTACAGCCTGATCCACAGTTTTGCCGGATACCCCAGCGACGGAGCGCATCCTCGATCGGGCTTGATCGTTGGAAGCGATGGCAACCTCTATGGAACGACGCTGCAGGGCGGCGCGAAAAACGACGGCGAGGTTTATAAAATCACTCCCGCCGGAGTAACCACGATTCTCTACAGTTTCTGTTCGGTTACCAGTTGCACTGACGGCTTTTCGCCGGTACAACCCCTGATTCAACATACGAACGGCAAGTTCTACGGAAACACAAGTGGGAATTCACTGGGCGGAAGTTACTTCTACAGCCTTAGCGCCGGACTCGCTCCCTTCGTGCGTCTGGTGAACTGGTCCGGAAAGGTTGGAACCACGGTCGAGATCCTCGGGCAAGGTTTTACGGATACGACTGCCGTGAGCTTTAACGGAGTTGCCGCAACCTTCACGAACTCCTCGGATACGTATATGACGGCGGTTGTCCCTGCGGGCGCGACCACGGGGACGCTGAAGGTGACGACCTTCACCAACAGCATGTCGAGCAACCGCCCGTTCCGAGTGACACCGCAGATCACCGCATTCAGTCCCGCGAGCGGTGTTGTGGGTGCCTCGGTCAAGGTCACTGGTGTGAGCCTGAAGCAGACGTCAGCTGTCACGATTGGCGGCAAGACAGCAACGTTCACCGTAAATTCAGACACGCAAATTACGGCGACGGTTCCAGCCGGAGCGCTCACCGGACAGAAGATTAGTGTCACCACGGCGGGTGGCACCGCGAGCAGCGCCAGCAACTTCGTCGTGGTTCCGTCGATCGCTTCGTTCACGCCCGCCAGCGGCAAAGTCGGAACCTCGGTTGCGATCACCGGGCACAGCTTCACCGGTGCCACCGCAGTGAAGTTCGGTGGAGTCGCGGCGACCAGCCTGCAGGTGATCAACGATACGCAAGTCGACGCGGTTGTTCCCACTGGTGCCGTCACCGGAACCATCACGGTCACAACTCCGGGGGGAACGGGTACGAGCGCAGCGAAGTTCACAGTCTCACCGTAGTTGCTTCGTGCTGCGGTCGACTCGCTTCTGGCAGTTCAGCAAAACGTCGACAACTTGCTGGACTCTCATAGCACGGCGCTTCCGGTCAGGTCCGAGATGACCCGATTGGCCCATTTTCAACTGCCGAAGGTATCCGAAACGAGTAGGCTCGGCCCCCCGGTTGTAGAATTTGGGCAAAACCTGGCCTTGGGAGGCGCCCAAGGTCCGAAATTTGGGCCTGCTCTCGTGTCAATTTAGCCCGGAATCTCATGTCTACAGGGGAAGGAAGCAGAGATCGATGAGCGAAATCAGGATTTCGCAACAACCTACTCGCGCGGCACCTGCCAAAGAATATACTTGTCGTGGCAACGTTTCGTTCAAAGGCCGACATGGTGACGAAGCGGTATGTTGTGATTGGGACAGCATGGTTGCTTCACGCAACTTCATGGTTCCTTCCGGCGATCAAGGGTTTCCTCGGTAGCAGGCTCGACCACAGCCTTCCGGGATGGGAGGTCTTTCTATCTCAAACCTGTGCGCTGCGACCTTGTGGGACTGAAAGTGCCGACCCATGGTACGGTACGGCGATCTCTGCGGCAGGAGTCGTAACAACCGTGTTGTTTGTGCTCGCCTCACCGGGGATTGTGTGGCGCGGATCACGTAGACTCCGCCGTGTTGCAGCTTTCGCGGCAACTGCGGCTTTCGTCGTTAACTGTCTGTGGTACGTGTTCTACGTGCCAGACAGGTCTGATCTCGGAGTTGGATACTTCCTCTGGTGTTCCTCGTTCGGCCTACTTGCGATAGGACTCTTCCTTCTCGCGGGTTCAAACAATGAACTTGAATCTACACGACAGCAATCAGTACTGACCTAAGTCAACCGACGAAATCAGGCGATATCACAAGCGCGCGTTTTTCATTCGCCTTTTTCGAGGTCAACGAGTGCTACCAGGATTTTATGTCAACGTACTGCGCGATGTGTTTCATCGGCGTGAGTAGCCCCATAGCGCCGCTATCACGACTCCAATAGCGGCAACAGTGTTTGCAGCAAGTGCTATTTCCACTTGGAGTCGAATATTAGGACTACGTTTATCGAACTCGGGAAACGATTTCCATGTTCAAGGGTTTAAGCGAGACTCCCCGGGTGCAGGAGTTAAATGGTAGCGCTACCGGGAATCGAACCCGGGTTTGAAGATTGAGAATCTTCCGTCCTAACCCCTAGACGATAGCGCCACGAAGGCCTGTAATCCGATTATAACAAACGATTTTCAGCGATCGAAAAGTGCCGCGCACGCTCCCGCGCATGGCATCTCGTCCACGTTAATTCATTCGTCATTTTCCAATTTGGTACGCTGCATCTTCCCATTACATTTTTTGATCTTAGATTTACACTTCCACAGCCTCGTCCGGTCTATAGTGAAGATAAATAAACCCCTGGACGTGCTTTCGCTATTCATTTCGCGGGACAACGCACATGTTGTTCACGCACACGCGGAAGTTCATCAGTTGGGATTAAGGAGCGCAAAAGGAGTAACGAATTATGGCTAAATCAAAATCATCCAAGAAGAACGCGAACGGAACTGTGAACGGAACAGAGACCACCTCGCCCATGATGCCTCTCGAAACGGCGAGTGCTGTCGCGGCCGAAATTACCACCGCCGAAGTGTCGCCGGCGGAAGCCAGGACCGTGGTCCGGAAATCGACGCGCAAGCCGGAATTGTTGAGAACAGACTCCCGCTCGAATCTGTTTCCCATCAACCTCGAAGATGAGATCCGGCAACTGGCCTACCTGCTTTCGGAGCGCCGTGGCTTCGAGCCCGGACACGAAACCGAAGACTGGCTCAAAGCCGAGCACGAAGTGATGGACCGTTACCACCACCCGGCCACTGCCTGAGCCGTGAGCTGTGCCAGCCTGGCGGCCGTATCCCGGCCGCCGCGTCGTGGCGGAAACGTTTCCGCCTCCAGCAACTTGCCCCCGTCGTGCCTTGAGGGAATCAACACAGAGCGCCGCGATATTTCCCTTGCTCATCCGCATAAATCCGCGGCTTGTCCAGCCATCACTGGCCATCCCGGCGTGTCCTACTGGTACTGGACCGCCGGTTGCCTCCAGCATCGGTTTCTGAAAAAATAACTCCGGGGTCCCCCAAACATGTCAGAACTCGGCAGTTATGCCTTGCTGCTTGCCCTGGCTCTGAGCGTCTATTGCTTTGTTGCCGGAGTGCTTTCGCTTATTTTCCAGACTCCTGTTCCCGTGCCGGGCAGCCAGGGAAAGGGAAAAGCGGCCGATCTCGATTTCTCCCTCGCCGGCATGCTTCGCCGCAACTCTGACCGCCTCGCCGAGACCTCCCGCCGCGCTGGCATTGTCGTGTTCTTCGCCGTGCTGATTGCGGCAACCGTGCTGGTCGTCGCCGCATTCACCAACGATTTCAGCATTGCCTACATCTACCATCACAGCAATCGTGACCTCGACGCGAAATACAAGTTCGCCACCCTTTGGTCCGGGCAGGAAGGCTCGCTGGTTTTCTGGTCGCTTCTGCTTGCCGCATACTCCTTCGTCCTGCGCCTGCGCTACAAGACCGATCCGCGCCTGTTCTCGTATGCCTCGGTCATCCTCGCGGGTGTGCAGATCTTCTTTCTGCTGCTGGTAAATTTTGCGGCGAATCCCTTCGGCTTGCTCTCAGGCCCGCTCCGCGCCGACGGCACCGGTCTCAACCCGCTCCTGCAATATCCGGAGATGGTCATCCATCCGCCGATGCTCTACCTCGGCTACGTGGGAACGACCATCCCGTTCGCCTTCGCCTTCGGCGCCCTGATCATGAAGTATCCCGGCGATAAGTGGATTCACATCACCCGCCGCTGGACCATGGTCACCTGGGGATTTCTTACTTGCGGCATCTTCCTCGGCGCACACTGGGCGTACTCGGTGCTCGGATGGGGCGGCTACTGGGGATGGGATCCCGTCGAAAACGCTTCGCTGATGCCCTGGCTGGTCGGCACCGCCTTCCTGCACTCCGTCATGATGCAGGAGAAACGCGGCATGCTGAAGGTCTGGAACATGTGGCTCGTCTTTTTTTCCTTCTGGCTCGCGATTCTCGGTACATTCCTGACGCGTAGCGGCATCATTGCCTCCGTCCATGCTTTCGCCCAATCCTCGATCGGAAGCTGGTTCGGCTGGTTCCTGATTTTGATCGCGGTCGTATTTGCCATCTTTTACATCCTGAACCACAAGTACCTGCGCAGCGAACATAAGCTCGAATCGCTGGTCTCGCGCGAGTCGAGTTTCCTGTTCAACAATCTGCTCTTCGTGCTCCTCTGCTTCACCGTGCTCTGGGGCACATGGTTCCCCAAGATTTCGGAATTGGTGCAGGGAAACAAAGTCACCGTGGGCGCGCCTTTTTATAACCGCGTCGCGATTCCGGTGGTGCTGCTGCTGCTCATTCTCACCGCCGTGGGTCCGCTGCTCGCATGGCGCAAGACTTCCTTTGAAAGTCTGAAGCGCAATTTCATGTGGCCAACGGTCGCCGCCGTCGTCGTCATGCTCTTCCTGATGGCGACGCCGCCGGGTTGGGGCGGGCCGTTCGGCCTGCGTCCGTGGCAGGACATCTCTTATTTTTATTCGCTGATGGCAATCGGCCTCTGCGTTCTCGTGACCGCGACCGTGGCCAGCGAGTTTTACCGCGGCGGCCGCGTCATCTCCGAGAAAACCGGGCAGGGTATGTTCGCCTCCATGGTCCAGCTCACGCACCGCAACACCCGCCGCTACGGCGGATACATCGTTCACTTCGGCGTGGTTGTGGTCATCATCGGCGTGGCCGGGTACCCATTCAATCAGGACAAGGAACAGGAAATGGGCTACGGCGACAAGATGCAGATCGGAAGCTATACGCTCGTCTGCCGCTCCTTCACTGATGAGGAGTATCCCAACTACGAAGCCGAGTGGGCCGTGCTCGATGTTTTCCAGAAAGGCAAGCAGATCGACACGCTCTACCCCGAGCGCCGCTTCTACAAAGCGAGCCAGCAGGCTTCCACCATGCCGTTCATCCGCTCGACTTTGAAGGAAGACCTTTACCTGACTTATGAAGGGCTCAATCAGGACACGGGTCATCCCATCCTGAAGGCGCACGTGAATCCGCTGGTAATGTGGCTGTGGGTCGGTGTCTGGATCATTATCGGCGGAACGCTTTTGGCGCTTGTGCCCAACGCTCCGTCCTTCAGTCCGGCACGCGTGCCAAGATTCGCCGAGAGCGTGCCAAGAGCGGCTCCCGTCCCGACCGCGGGAGACTGAATTTGTAGGGACAGCCACCCCGGGACTCTCTGCCGCGCAAGCGCGGCCAATAGTTGAGGGGAGAGCGCACCTGGTGCAGTGCGAAAAGGAAAGGGCCCGGCTTCAGCCGTGCCCTGAACGATGGAATCCGATTTGCGGTTTTAGCCGCGGAGGGCCGAACCAAACGACGCATTTGACGATGAAAAAACAATCCTACTTCCGCCGCGCTCTTCACTGTGCTCTCCTCGCCGCGGCGGTCTTCGCCCTCGCTGGGGCCGGCGATCCCGCTTCGCGCTTTCACGATCTTGGCCACCAACTGATGTGCGTCTGTTCCTGCAACCAGATTCTTCTGGAGTGCAACCACGTCGGCTGCCCGGATTCTGATGGCATGCGCAACGAACTGATGGCCGCCATCACCCGTGGCGACAGCGACAGCCTCGTCGAGCAGGCCTTCGTGCAGAAATATGGACCGACGGTTCTCGCTGCTCCGACCGCGCAGGGTTTCGACCGTACTGCATACATCATTCCGTTCGTCGCGCTGGGCTTCGGATTTGCGATGGTGGTGATTGTGGTTCGTAAGTGGAAGAACCGTCCTGCGCCGGCCCCATTCGCAGGCGGACCGTCTGGTGGATCGCTCTCAGCTTCTCCAAAGGAGATCGACAAGTTCCGCGATCAGATTGAAAAGGAGACCGACGTATGAGCTTCTACTTCGCCCTCGGTCTTTTGCTGACGCTGCCGGCGCTCTTCTACATCTTTTATCTGCCAGGACGGCTCTACCTCGGTCCGCGCAAGACGCGCCTCTCCTATTTGCGCGAGCGGAAAGAGGCAACGTACGAGAATCTCCGCGACCTCAATTTTGAATATCGGGCCGGCAAGGTTCCGGATCACGACTATCAACAAATGAAGGGCTCTCTGCAGGATGAAGCCGCCGCCATCCTCGCGGAAATTTCCCGCATCGAGGCCAAAGCCGCCGAAGCCCGCGCCGCCCGTGCCCGAGGATGAGCGGTCGGACGATGAAAAGTGCGATGATGAAAGGAAGACCAACCCTGATGTCGAACCACATTGTCATCCTGAGCAAAGCGGGAAGTGCGCGGAGCGCCGTTGCTGCGCAGTCGAAGGACCCGCTGTTCGCCAGTGCCGAAGCGCTGCCGGTTGCGAACTCTTTTCTCCCCGAAGCGGGCCCATTTCGCCCGATGAGGGACCTGCGTGAGCCGCGCGGAGAGTCGCGGGCGGTGCGATCCAATCCTCGCGCGTCTGGATCGCTTCCTTATTTTCTCGCGACCCGCGCAACGCTGTTGCTCGCAGCGCTCCTCCTCACCGCGCTCGCCTCCGCCCAGACCCTTACCGGCACCGTGAAGAATGCCAGTACCGGTAAGCCCGCTGCTGGAGACGAAGTGGTCCTCCTCAGCCTTGGACAGGGCATGGAAGAAGCCGGACGCACAAAAGCCGACGCCAAGGGCAACTTCTCCTTCAAGCTCGACAAAGAAGGACCGCACCTTGTCCGCGCCATTCACCAGGACGTCACCTATCACCGCATGGCGCCTCCGGGAACGACCTCGGTGGAAGTCGAAGTCTACGATGTTGCGAAGAAAGTCGAGAACGTCGAAGTCGTCGCCGATGTGATGCGCCTCGGAGCCGAGCAGGGCCAGCTTGAAGTCACGCGCATGTTCGCCGTGCAGAACACCTCGAAGCCGCCGCGGACCCAGATGAACGAGCGCAACCTTGAGTTCTACGTTCCCGAGGGTGCGAAGATCGTCGAAGGCTCGGCCATGACACAGAACGGAAACCCGCTGAGCACCATGCCCGTGCCCGTCGACGACAGGAAGACGCGCTACGCTTTCAATTTTCCGCTGCGCCCCGGCACCACGCAGTTCCAGGTTGCCTATCAATTGAATTACGACGGCAGCGCAAACGTCGACCCCAAGAGCGTCTATCCGCTGCAGCACTTCGTTGCCATCATCCCCAAGAGCATGCAGTTCTCTCCCGCGCCGGGAACCAATTTCAAGCAGATGAACGATCCGCAGCAGCCAGATGGCGATGTTCAGGTTGCATCGGGTGCGGAACTCGGACAAACGCTCGCCTTCAAAGTTTCCGGGGAAGGCACGCTCGGTGCGCGCCAGGAGAATGCCGGGCAACCCGGCGATGGTGGCGGCTCTGCGCAGAATGACAACCGCCCCGGCGGTGGACTCGGTCCGCCGATCGATGCTCCCGATCCCCTGCAGAAATACCGTTGGTATATTCTTGGCGCCTTCGCTCTCGCCCTGGTTGTCGGCGGAGTCTACATCGCCTCCCGGCAGCAGGCCGCAGCGCGGGCCGCAGCCTCGGGCCGCAAGCCAGCGAAGGCTCTACCGAAATTCGAAGAATCAGAATTCGATCTCGAGTACGACGAAGCCGAAGTTGTTCCCGCGCCCGCCCCGCGCAATGGAGGCGCAGCAGATGCTGCTCCCGCCCGCCGGGAAGCCCGCTCTAACGGAGGCCGCGCGCCCGAAATTCGGAAACCCGAAGCGCAGGCACCCGAACCTCGCATACAAACGGCGCGAAGCTCATCGTCGTCGATGCTGCTCGAAGGCCTGAAAGAAGAACTCTTCCAGTTAGAGGTCGAACACAAACAAGGCCTGATCTCCGATCAGGAATACGAGCGAACCAAAGCCGCGCTCGACCAGACGCTCCAACGCGCCCTGAAGCGGGAAGCGACAAAACAGTCGTAATCGTAAAGATTAGCGATCAGGAATCGGGCCACCGCGTCTCGCCCGCGCAGTCACGACGAGAAAAAAATGTAGGGACAGCCGCCCCGGCTGTCCATCGAGCGAAGCTCGATTCGCGACCTGCCTCCACACGTCAGGACTGAGGTTTTAGCTTCGATTTTGTTTCAGCGCTCGACTGGAGCGAGCGATCGCGAGGCATAGTCCCGACCAAAGCGATAATCCTGTAAAGATCAAGTAGGTGTCGTGTGTTCGATGATGATAGAGAGGAGTGAGCCCGATCAAGCCTATGAACAGCACGAACATTGATGATATTTCGAGTGTGCTTCGTAAAGGCTTTATCAGCCGCAAGCGATCGGCATAACCCATCATTCCGTCAAGCCACCTTCCAATCACGAACCAAAGCAAGGCGACAAAGGGGATGCACGTATACATCCAGGCAGTATCGCTTGGCGGAAAGAAAACTTCTGCGATCAGAACCGCTGGAAACATCGCTGGAAGGCTGAGTAGCAGTGCGGCTTTGTGAACCGCCGCAAGCGGTCGATGTTCTATTGGCTCCGTCGGTATGCCGCCTCCCTCTTGAAATGAAGTGCGGTGGTACGTCGCGCTGGGGGCAATCGCAGTTGGATAAGGCTGGTTGCCCATCGTAGAGAAAATCAGTAGCAGGTGAACAAGGGTGAACAGAGCTGGCAATAGCCGACGGAACCCAATCCGGCGCATAAGAGAATAGACACCGCAGCCGGGATTTTATGGCTGTCCATCGAGCGAAGCTCGATTCGTTTTTTCCTGGCGCCCGCCGGACTCCGCCTCAGTAAACGCCTGCTTTAACCCTGCCATCCTGGTGCGGAACGTACGCAGAGATCACATCCGGACCGCCCTTCAGCACGTGCGGATATGGGCCGACGGCGACCAGCCTTCCGCGTAACCCTTCCAGCACTTCCTGCGATTCGATATGGCCTTCTCCCGCTTCGTGGCGAAATAACCACTGTTGTGTCGCCATTGGTGGATCTGTTTCGAGAACAAGAAATTTTGAACCCGCTGGAATCAGGCTCAGGCACCTCCCGATAAACTCGTCATCCACACGGCCTCGCACCGGGAGCTGCGGTTTTCGGAATGCCATTACATTCGTTTCCGCTTCCAGTTGAGTTAGCCTCGTTTTCAGCGTAGAGAACGAAGTGAAGAATTCGAAAGACTTCTTTCCCGCAACTCGGGTATAGCGAACGAAGATCATGACCTCCGATTGCCCACGCAGCCAGCCTTCCAGCAGTTTAAGAAATTCCTTGTCGGTCGTTGATGGGAGCTTCCCGGATGCCTTTTCAACCACGCCCATGATCGTTAGCCCGACTCCCACGATCGTCACTACCAGAACAAACGAGTGGCTGGCGTGGAAGTGCCACGCGGCAAACGCCGCATACAAAACATAAGGTCCCAACACGAGCTCCGGAATTTTGTGCCACGGAAACCGACTGACGGGATCAAACCACAACGCGATTACGAGGAGAACTAGAGGTATAAGCGAAACCGCAATCAGGACATCAAGCGTAGTCATTCGCGGAACGTGCGCGGAGTTCAGGCACGTTTTGCTGAGAAATCGTGACGGAACCTGCGATGCCCGCAGAAATCTCGTCCCGATTTCGGCACAGATGTTACCACGCCTCTTACTTTACTTTGCCCCATCATGCAGATGCAGACGGTAGACGAGGCTCGCGGTTAACCGCACATTTCCCTGGGGCCGCACCGCGCCGGTGCCGTCAAAATACGCGGCGTGCTGATAGTCGGCTCCCACACGCACACCGAACGGTCCGGAGAGGCCGCGCTCAACACCTCCGCCAAGCGCGTACGAGAAACGGAACATCCATCCATGCGCGTAGTCGGTCTTACTGATCGGCACCGCTCCATCAACCAGCGCTGCCCCGACCAGCCCGCGAACAAAGACCCGCGTCTTCCCGTGGTACGCCGGATAAATCATCGGCCCACCGAGAAAACTCCACTGATACGCGGGATGTCCGGTGCCGAGAACATCGGCGGTGCGCACATAGCTGGTATCAAGCATCGCGCCCCAGAACGGGTTCAGATCGACGTGTCCGGCAAGATCCAGGCCTCCCATGTTCACGTGCTGTCCACTGGTGAGCATCGTGACATTGGTGTAGCCAACACTCGCGTCGAAAGTCGGGCCTGCGGCGGCAGGTGCGAGGCCCGCCGAGAGGTTTTGCGCCAGAGCGGGTGCAAACAGCGCACACAAGATGCAACCCACCGTCCCTATCCTGCGTATCGCGGTTCTCATTCCATCCTTTCGAGTCGCCGAACTGAACTGCTTCCCGGTTTCAGGCAGATTGGTGATTCCCCGGGTCCTGATGGTGCAATCGCGATGCCATCGGCCAGAGAGGAATCCTCCCGGTTACCACGAACCCATGTGCCACAGCAGCGTTCAGGCCTCGCAAATGACACGAATGAAATTGTTTAGCCCGCCAGTCGGGCCACGGAATCGCGGTGCTCCTCCCGTTCCAGCAGGGCATGATGGTAACGTTCATTGTGGCCTTCCGGTACCGCGCCTGGTAACCAGGCGCAAAGAGCAACAAGGAAGCCAGATGCACATGGGAAAAAAATTTCCCACTGACCTCCGGGGAAATGCTGCTGACATCAAACTATTTTCGCGAAACAACCTTGGATGCGGCGAACCCGGCCAAAAGCTGGATCATTTCAGTCTGATATTTCCGGGGAGAGTCTGGGAAAGTATTTCACGCTTGTGCAAGGCTTTGCATAACGGATCGAATATCCTCGGCAAGATGCACAAAAGAAACCTCCTGCGTGGCAATCAAGTTGCCCCATTGAACCCGCGGACCGCCGGGGGCGGCAAGGCCTCGGCCTGTGCAAAGTTCGCGGATCCATTGAACTACTAGGGAGCGCTTATCGCATGCGAATGAAAGGATTACCGCTGATCCTCGCGTTGTTGGGAACGCTGGGGTTGGTCGGCTGCGGCCAGGTCGCCATTTTTCACGGAACTACTGTGATCGGGAACGGCTGGGTCATTGTGAATAGCGCCTCCGATTCCGGATCCATTACCAACCTCACAATTCCACCCACCGGCCGCGGAAACCTGATTGCCGTCGCGTTGATGTTCAACGGCGCAACGTCCGTTACCAGCGTTTCTGACGACGCCGGGAACTCGTACGTTTCCGCGGGCGCGCGATCGGTAAGTGGCAGCGCGTCGACTGAGATCTGGTACGCCGCGAACTCCAACTCGGGCGCCACCCTGATCACTCCTACCTTCGCCGATGCCACCACGCACGTCGAGATCACCTCCTGGGAAGTAAACGGAATTTCCACCTCGCCTCTCGACGTCGCCAACACTTCGACTGGAACCATGACCTCAGACAATGTGCCCGGACCCGCAGTCACGACCACGCACTCGGGTGACTTCGTCGTGTCCATCATGTTCGCCATCGATACCGGACTCAAAGGCATCTCCAGCGGAAACGAATTCACCGATGATTTCACGACCGACGGAAACGGCTGGGCGCACATCACCAGCGATAAGGCCCCGGCCGGTTCGCATCAGGCGAGTTGGTATACGGCCACGCCCCAGGGTCCCTATTGCGCCAGCACCGCCGCCTTCCTCGCCGCCACTCACTAACCGCTAAACCAGAACCGCAGAACCGCTAAACATAAGGATCACCGGGTGCCCCATTTCTGGCCGCAGTTGCCCGAAGTGGGGACCTTGAATGCAAGGCGCCGCTCCGGCTGGGGCGGCAGGCTGGTCGCGCTGGAAGTTCCGCGCGAAACGCTTCCTGTCGTGTTTCTGCGACGCACGCTCATAGAGCAGCGGGTTGCTTTTCGCGCGGCTTCTTCCGTGATGGTGGACACCGACGCAGACTGGCTGGGACGGAGCTGTCGGCTTCGGGTTTCATGAGTAAGAACTTATTGTCACGGAGGAAGATGAGTATAATCGGGATATTTCAACAGTTGGCAGGGCTGGAGATGTACGATCTGCTGTCTAAACAGATATGGCCTACGATCTTAGCGTGTTGCTGGCAGGTGTGATTCTTCTGCTGCCGATAGTCGTCTTCGGATTGGCATGGGCCACAATCAAGCGATTCTACGAACGCGGAGAAACTCGACGTGAGCAACGCCGTTTTTACATCGCTGCACTCTTCGCAGGTTCACTGAGTACCATCGCATACATCGGATATTGGAGTTGGCGGGTCTGCCAACTTTATCATGCGACTATTCCCTTACCAGTCCTGTTGGCGCTCGACCGCTCGATTTACGCAGCGAGAGCAGCTTCCATTGCCGCCGTCGTATTCCTGCTGATCGGACGAGGACCATATCGCATTCCAGTGTTCCTTGCGACTCTATGGGTAACGTTCCAGCTTTGGGCGCATGGCAGCATCATCCACCGGGCCTGACGTTAGCGGGGGATTTTGAGTGTAATGGGGATTTTTCGCCAACTCACTTGTTGACGCGCCCAACTCCTCGCAGCCAACGACCGAGGAGAACGGCAATCGCCGATGCCATCGCCCATACCACGGCAGTCTGTTCTAGATGGGATATGCCTCCTGTGAAGTAAGCTCGGACGCAGAAGACAACACCCACAACGATCAGAACAGCAATGGTGAACCGGAGGCTGTCGTAAATTGGTCGTCGTAGGTTGAACCGTTTGCTCGCGGCATCTTGCCCCGAACCGTCGCGCAGAATCCCACAACAGACTTCGACACATTCGTCGCAGATGTGCACAGGTTGCGCCGGATTAGGGCCGCTGATAATCCGTCCGACTTCACCAACGGTTCTGTTGCAGAAGGAGCAACGTAAGGCAGTCATATCGCCCTCGCGGTCACATTATCCGCCACGGATGGTCAACTGTCGAGAACAGGCCATTACACCCAAGTTCTCCGGCCAAGGGAAGATGAGTGCAATAGAGATTTTGCAACAACTGCGGGCCAAGTTGGCATATCATCTAGCCCCCATAGTTCAATCTCATTCATGGAAACCTTAACGGTTTTGCTGACGGTTCTATTCGGTATTCTCTTCCTGTTGCTCGGACGGTGGCTCTACCGGAACCCGCGCAGAATGTTTCCCGCCTGGGGATTGTTCAACCCCGAACATCCGGGTGTTCAAAAGCTGGGTAGAGTGTACGGAGTGTTCTTCATCTTTTTTGGGATATTCGCTTCGGTCGCTGTTAGCTTTTCGTTCTTTCTAAGAAGTGTACCGGGACTGGCACTCCTCGCCTTCCCAATCGCTATCGTCGGCGCTTGGTTTCTCCGCCCAAAGATTCCTCAATCTGAGCCGATCATCAATGAAGCGAACCAGCAGCAGCGAAAGCAACTTCTGCGCGGCAAACACTGGAAGCGGTACCTCGCAGCTGCGGCGTGCTTTGCGGTCGTCCTTTTCGTTGGAGTATCGCTAACTCTTGGTGATTCCGAGGTGAGCAAAATGGCGGTTGCGGCGGCAGAATCAAATCCCGTCATCAAGCAACGGCTTGGCGGCCCCATCAAACATGGGTTTTTTACGTCTGGAAGTATTGAAATTGATGGCTCATCAGGTCACGCAGACCTAGAGGTTCCCATCAGAGGTCCAAGAGGTAAGGCTACGATCTATGCAGTCGCGAAAAAAAGTGCAGGCTCCTGGAAGTTCGAGACGCTTGATGTAGCTTTTGATGAAGTAGGCCCACGCTTGAGCCTCCTGCAAGACGGATCGAACACTTCCAAGCCTTGATTCGAACCATTGCCTTAAGATGGTTGACGAAATCAGGCCATTTTACTCATCCTCCCCCACGCTGGGAGTTTGAGTGTAATGGCGATGTTACGCCAACCACCTCGGACCTCTGGCGTCGGACCCTGGGTTACGCTCCGGGTAACTGATGTATAGATACGCCTCCGTGCAGGCAACAAGGAACCCTAGAGCACTAAAGCCAACAAACGGCTAATCGCCAATATCTCCCCAAGTCTCCACCGGGCACGTCTGAACCCCTCTGCCGTCAAAAGCTTACATCATCAACGGTTGAAATCAGCCATTACACTCATCATCCCGTAGTCTCACCGCTGCAACCTTAGAAGCCAGATTAGGACGACGACGGTCACGAACAAATCGACGAGAGTCCACAGCCAGACGGCTGGTCGTTTCCGTTCAGCTTCGGAATCATCTGTCGGAATCAGAGGAAAACGATTCGACCCTCTGGGTTGAATGCGTCCGCCCAAGATTGGGCCTCCGGCCAACAATTGCTTGTTCGCTTGATTCAACAGTTTGACAATGCCCAATACCAAGACCGCAAGGCAGAGTACCAACCCGACCTCTAACGCTTCCTTCATTTGCACACGATTCTAATGGATCGTTGACGAAAACAGGCGATTACACTCAGTTCCCCGCCCAAGGGAAGATGAGTGCAATAGAGATGTTTCGCCAACCATCGCCCCGAGCGTCACTTCTGCGGAGGGTAGTGCGGTGGAAAAGGAACTTCGCCTCGGAACGATTGGTTCCAACTTCCGATGCCGTTCCACAATCCAAAGAACACCATCGATAGCACCAATTGAGTTCCTACGCGAATCCAGCCCTTAAAATGTGGCGTTGCTATCATATTGGCGACAACAATTCCCAGCCCGAAGCCCAGCCCACTGCCCAGCACTCCGAAGACGAGTACGTATCGCAACTTGCCCATTGCGAGAATGTGCTCTTTTCGAGCGGAGCGTTCCTCAGGACCGCGTTTCAGGACTGGGATGCCGAAAGCACGAAGAAAAATTGCCCACAATGACAGCCAAGCGAATGCCACAGCAACCCCGGCCAGGACAGGAAGGATAAAGTCACGCACAACGGGAATTCTACTCCATCTCCTAAAAGGTTCAGTTGGCTGTCGAAATCAGGTCATTACACTCATCTTCCGCGCCCAAGGGAAGATGAGTGAAATGGCGATGTTACGCCAATCGGTGGCCTTGCCTCGGTGGAGGGACGGGGCGATAATTCTCTGAAGACGGCAAGCGAAGGTCCGCATGATGTCCGCCGGGAATAAGACGCTCATTCAGATTCTGGCCGCTAGTTTCGCTCTCTGCGTCACTGCCAGCGCACAATGTCCGCTGAATACCCTCATCGTAAAGGGGCACGTTGTCGAGAATGCGAATGCGCATTCCAAGGTTCGTGTGCAGCTTGTTTACCCGAAGGAGAAGCCGGGTGAAGCGGGAGAAGCGACCGTGGAAGACGGCTCTTTTCAGATTCCCATCGAATTCGTGACCATGCAGAGTTCTATTTTCACCAACCTGCCAAAGAGATGCGGCCGGAAGCCTAAGACCGTAGTCATTACGCTGCTGGAGAACGATCAGCAATCCGATCAGGTTTTTCTGGATTTTCTGAAGAACTTCAAGATGACAGATCCGAGCGCCTACGCTTTACGCTCAGAAGTTGTGTTGAACGGTCCTCATTAACCGATTGCTGGCATCAGAAGCGTGCATCATTCGTCAATGAGTGCTATGGCGATATTACGTCATTCATTCGTCATCATCGTCAGAACCCACATTTTCGGCTTCCTTCGGATGTTTCATAAATTCTCTGATGCTTTCACCAGTCCGCTTACTATCCGGCAGCCATTTGACTTGCCATTCAGTGATGCGCTCACCCTTTTCAGGCACGAAATGACCTTGCTCTGGCCTCACAATCGGCTCGGTGACCTTGTCTATCCCATTCGGCTGGCACTGAAAATCGAGAGGACAGTCAATTGCTGTTAACAGGCGATTTCACTCATCTTCCCGGCAGGGGTGTTTTGAGAGAGATGGCGATGTTTCGCCAACCATCAGCGGCGGAAGACGTATCCGACAGCCCAGTCCGAGTCAAAGACGGCAAACATTAGAGCGGCGCAGAGGACAGCGCACGCGACCAAAACCGACAAGATTTGTTGCTTCGACTTCATTTTTTTGGTGTTTGAATCTTCCAACCAAGCTCTTTCGCCATTCTGCGGACGTAATTCTTCTTCGCCTTGAGCGTCTCAGCGGGATCAATCACCCGTTTCCTGCCGGGTTTGTCGGACGATCCTGTCTCAACTATTGTTACGCTAACTTCGTCTCCGACCTGCAAGGGTTTCTGCCTAACCCAATCTCTGTGCTCTCCGTTGGCCAGACCTCCAACCTGCAAAAACAAGTCTTCGCCACGGTCACCCGCCACCCAGCTAACGATTGCGGATAAGACTCCGCGATTTCCAACTCCCGCGACACACAGTTGCTTTTCATTCAGTGAAACGTTGAAAGCGCGCATAGGACTAGCATTGTATGACGTAACTGTTGCAATCAGGCCATTACACTCATCCTCCCATTGGGAATGGGTCACTGAGTGTGATGGCGAGGTTTCGCCAATTGCCGTGTCGGTGAATGGCCGAGCGGGCAACTATGCGTTCGGCGGATAAGAAATGCCCCCTGAAGTTGGTTGCGCTGCCTGACCAAAGGGGGCGGCGATGGGTGAGAGGGCGAGGGATTCGACACCGGACTCGTAAGACTTGCCACGTCGATGAGTGATATGGGGATCTTGCAGGAATCAAACGGCTGGAATGATCGTCCTAGCGGTGCCGAAGGGGGACGTTTATGCCGCGAACCAAGGCAAGCTCTGCAACTCCCCAGGTCCCGAACGAACGCGAGACCTGGGGATCACTGGTCACTTGCAGTCGTTTTTTAACCAAGGGAACTTGTCACCTAGAGCGTCGTTGTGGGCGTTGCAGGGGACCGCGCTTAGGTAGGTCCAGATGGCGGTAAGCTGATGGTCTGTCATGTGTCTGTATAGAGGCCAGGGCATGACTTGCAGCCGGCCGCCGTTGACGGGTGCGGAATAACAGTTGTCGGTCACATCACCGCCACAATCCAGGTGCAGTCTGTCGAAGTCATGACCGGTCCGCATGATCTGCATGAAGGACTGAAGGTCGTGTCCTCCTTCGGGATTGCCTGTGTGATCGGTGTAAGGTTGCGCGAGATGATGTTTGGGCCGAGACCAGGCCCTGCGTACAACGGGCTTGTTGGGTCCTGGACGATTCCCGGGCCGACCGGACCGAAGTTATTCCCGCCACTCAAATAGGTCGCCTGATTGTACTTCGCAGGGTTATTGATGGGCGGGCGGAAGTAGGGGTTGTTCGTACCCAGATATTCGTTAGCGGGATCCGAGGTATGGCAGCCGTCGCAGTCCGCTTGTGCGTTCACGATGAAACTGCCCAGTCCTACCAGTCTTCGATCCTTGCCGTTGAGGTTGAGGAAATCAGGGGCGATGCTTAGACCAATTCGCACAAGGTCATCCTCGCCTTGGTCCTGTTCATGTGCGTGCACCTTCGCTGAAGGCGCGTCAAGTGCGACGATGGCAAAAATTCCCGCCGCAGAGATGGCTAGTGAAGCTTTAACAATCCGTTCGAGGCCCATTTGGTACCTCCTGAGGCGAGGAATGTTATCTCAAACCCCAAGGTCTGGAAAGCTTTTTGCGATGGGCGTAGGCTACCCCCCCTCGCGTCCTCGAAGGCCAATCAAGTCGCCAGCCGCGATTCCGTACTCCATCGAATGCAGTGAGCTGAACGCTGTACCGTGGAGAGGAGGACCGCAAAAGCGCTCAGAATCTAAGGGCATCTCGTCGATCCCTAGCGGTCTTCATGCAACACGAAGATTACGCTCGAACGCGGAAATTCCACATCGCTGATGAAACCAGGCCAGTACACTCATCTTCCCGGCAGGGGGCATTTTGAGTGCCGGGTCCCCCATTTCTGGCCGCAGTTGCCCGAAGTGGGGACCTTGAATGCAAGGTGCCGCTCCGGCTGGGCGGCAGGCTGGTCGCGCTGGAAATTCCGCGGGACACGCTTCCTGTCGTGTCCCTGCGACGCAGGCTCATAGAGCAGCGGGTTGCTTTTCGCGCGGCTTCTTCCGTGATGGTGGACACGGACGCAGACTGGCTGGGACGGGGCTGTCGGGTTTGATGAGTAAGAACTTTGTCAGGGGGAAAGAAGAGTGTAATCGGGATTTTGCAACAACTACAACTCAAAATCCCAATCGCACATGATGGGTCCTTACCGAATTAGAGGTTTGTAAACCAGACCGATCATCAACCCCGCGAGTACCCACCCAATCGCATTATTACGCCAGGGGAGATTTTGAGCGTCGAGTTTAGCGCGAAAGCAGACTAAAAGGAGTTAATCAGACTCCCTAAATTGCTAGAACAAAACGAATTAGCAGTTAATGGACAATTTGCGCTCAGTTGGTTTGCGAATTCTTCCAGGCCGAAGCAAAGATTGCGGCATAGAGCAGCTGAAACCGCTGGCTAAAGAAATTGCTGACGCGCTCTATGCGGGTGGAACTTATGCTGGGCTGAGAATGGAGAGATGAATGAAAAACAAAGTGTTAGGAGCAGCAATCTTGACTTTCTGCCTAGCGAACGCTACAGGCCAGGCAAAGGTGCTTACGAACGATCCGCTGACGGGCCTCCCGCTGATTCCCGCCACTGTCCTGTTTAAGAATGTGGGCAATGAACCTGACAAGTTGTCCGATGTTCAAGTTTGCAAGAGCAAAGGCCAGGGCAATTTCTATTCTCTTTCTAACATCATGAATCCGGCGAGCGGACTAAAGATGGACGCCGCGGCAGCATGGTATGCGTCTCATCTTTCCGGGTTCAAGAAGGTCCAAGGCTATGAATCTGGGCGCTCGCAAATTGCCTTCTACAACTCGGATAAAACCATTGTGATTTTATTGACAGGACAGCTAGGCGCGGAGGGCGAGAATGCAAATGCATATGGGGTCTCCTATGAACGTTTTCAGCCGGGCATTTCCGAGAAAGCCATCGGGCCTAACACAGGGCAAGTTCATCTGCAATTGATTGGCGCTGAGCGTTGCTGACATGGTCAGAATCGCCCGCAAAGCGCGCAAATGTCTGGATCTTTGGGAGGCATGATGCGACCGTACATTCATTCACGGGGCTCCATACACAAACTCTTGTGGGTAACCGACTGTTCAGTCGGAAAACAAGCACAAAACAGTGTGCCGGCAGATGTGTCCTTTCTTCAGTGGTACTATGTGCTCGCGGCGGACTATTGCGAGACATCTCCGCACCACAAATCGATTTATAAGAACGTGTCGGTCAGCGGGAAGTGCACCGGGCTCGACAGTGATCCTCTGGTGCAGGCGATACTCGCACAGCAAAGGGATTTCGGCCACCCGGTGATCGATGGGAAAGCGAGCGTCGTGCACGGCTCAGGTTTCGTGGATGCCAAAGCCTTTTTTGTGCTGCGGCTCGGCGCGCGTTTTGCGGTCATGTATCCTTCGCTCTGGCCGAGGCTCGATCTCATACCGGGTTGTCCGCCGCTCATCGCAGCATTGAGTCGAGCGGCCATTCCGCAGCGGTCGGAGCTTTAATTGAGGGAGCTTTGAGCGTAATAGGGATCTTGCGCCAACGATTATTGGCCCGGCCCAAAAATGAGCGGGCTGCCGCAACCTACTTGATAGGCTTTCCTCCGGGTTTCGAGGAGAAACTGAAATTCTTCAGCGCAAGCTGGTCAATCGTACCGTGCCATGACTCCGAACTGATTAACCCCGGTCCGACTGGCATCACGCTGGTCTTGTACAGGCCATCGCGCTTCGGAGTTCTGATACCCGCTTCGTAGGTCAACCAATACTTTGTTCGATTCTGAATCGTAAACAACATCAGTCCTTTTTCTTGCCAGAAGCTCAGCACAAGATTTGCTTTCTTAGGATTAGACTCCTCGGTGACGCTCAGGGCTGTTCCGCCTGCGGATCCGTCGAGGTTCAGCCCGATTTTTTCTCCCGGGGACATGAACACGACGTTGTTGGTAATGTGCCCCGTTTCAGAAGGAGGAGCGGTTTGCGATTGAGCCAGCACAGCACAGCAAAGGCCCACAGTGAGCAACGCGATTCCTGCTTTCATGCTGGCGATTTTAGCGAGCAAAGCGGGTGTTTTGCATTTCAAATTCTGTCGTGGCGGCTAAGCCACTGTGCGTGACTGGATGAAATCAGGCGATTACACTCAAAGCCCCGGCAGTGCATGATGAGTGTAATGGCGATTTTTCGCCAAATGAGTCTCGCGGATGGATCTAGGAAACGCGGAGTATTTGGCAAGCGCTCGCCTGTCATTCGCCCAGCGTGCCAGCGTGTTTATTTGCGCCGATTGGCGCAAACTGCGGGATCAGCGCCACGCTTGATAAGGCCGTCGTGCCACTGCGGCGAGTCGCAGGCATCAGCCAGTGTCGTGGTCAACTCCTTTTTGCCAGCTCCCGCGGCCATCAGGCGGTCAACAAGTGGAAAGATGTCCTCCATCGGAGGAGCAGACCACAGAACATGCGCGAGAGCAGAGCGGCCTTTGCTGTCAACAGCGTGAATATCGTGCGGACGACTGAGTGCATCGTCGAGCATCTCCCAGACGCCGGAGGCGGCCGCTCGCATGAGATAGGTCTGGTCCGGCTTACCCTCGTTTTGATAAGTGTCGAAGAATAAGCGCGTCGGGTCGGCTCCGGCGCTGATTAAGGTGCGCGCCACGTCAACGTTGCCGTTTTCCGCCGCGCGGCCTAGCGCGTCCTGCATGCCCGCTTCGTCCTCCCGCACTTCGGCGCTCAGAAGCAGCGCTCTAAAGACCTCATACTGACTCTCGCGATCACGGATGAAGGAGGCGATTGTGAGAAGGCTTCTGTTACCGCCGTTTGCGTTCTTTGTCCTTACGGGTGCCCCGGCGGCGAGCAAGGTCCGTACCGCCTCCGCCTTACCTTCCTTGACGGCATAAAGTAGGATCCCCCCGGCCTCCTGCGAACTCGGCTCGATTCCCGCCTCTCGCATAGCAGCAAGTGTCTGCGGCCCCCCGCTTACCCAGCGGTCGGTACCAGCCGTTTCGTCCACCGCATCCTCGAGTTCGCTGACCGACTCGGGCATGCCGACCCAACTACCCACATAATCGACAATGGTCTTCTTTCTTGGACCGACAGCCAACTGCAAGCAGTACGTTGGGTTGTCGGTTACACCGGCTCTGTACTCGTCCTTGAGTCCAAAGAAGTCTGCCGTTCGGAAGCGTTCGAGAAGTCGCACGGCCGCCTCTGGCTCGATGCGTGCTTCGTGGTCACCAGGAATCGCGACAAAGCTCTTGCCGTGAAAGTCGACTTTACCGTCACCGTGGACTATCACGGAGTAGCTTGGGCAGCTACCGTAGCAGCCTGAGCGAGAAAGTTGGATGGAGAAGCCGGTCGGTTCCGTCGGCGTTGGGAAAGTCGCCCTCCCTCCGGATAATACTGACGTCATAGGCTCGACTCCGACCTGCACCTCATCCTGCACCCACGCCTCTGCGGCCGCACCGTTACGGAAGAAGGGTCGATAAGTGATGTTTCGAACGGCCTCGACGAGCGCCTCAGTCGAATACTTGAGCGGCCATGGTGCATCCGTCTCGAACTCCCGCACTTCGATAACGCTACCCTGAGGGTTGACGTGGACCCAGAAGGTGACGGTCTGCGGGCTGCCTTGGCTCCGAGCGATACGCAGCTCGGGTAATGGCACACGATGCCGTTCCGTCTCGCGAAGCCCAGCCGTTAGCGTCCCTTCGGGCGGCTGGAACTTCTGGCTCTGGCGTGTCTGCGCGGTAGACAAAGGCAGCAGGAAGAAACCGGCACTGACGAAAGCACAGAGCACCGCACAGGTTCTTGACATGACCGCCCTCATATTCACATTAGTCACCGGTCACCCGTCGGTTGTCGAAATCAGGCCGTTTACACTGATCAATAGGCGCGAGTGGCTCCGGCATCGCCACCACCAGCGCAGGTACCTATACCGAGCATGAATCCGAACTCGTACCAACGGCCATTGTTGTTGGTCTCATAGATGCCCACACCATCAACGAACAGACTAATCAGGAACGTGAATGGTGCAATCAGGCCGTGCCACAGGCCACCCCAAAATCCAGCAGGCTTTGCATTTGGCTCTTTGTATTTGGAGTTTGTGCCAGCGACGGAGAGGGCGTTTGCCATAGGTGGCGGAATTATAGAGCACAGTTGTTGAAAACAGGCCATTACACTCATCTTCCGCGCCCAAGGGAAGATGAGTGAAGTCGCGATTTATCAACAACTAACATTCCTTGGCTTCCCGGTTTTGAGTGCGAGGGCTATACTTGGCCGATGATTCCGTTTCCCAAACCGCGCGGTTTCTGGGATTACGCACTTTTTGCGTCGATGATGACTCCCGTTCTGTGGCTCTTGTTTTGGATGGAGGCGAGTGACCGGGTTGGTTGGCCGGACGCGGTGCTTGCATGCGGAGCAGCGGTGCTATTCGTCTTCGCCACAGTTCTTGCTCGTCGAGGAGAGAAGGCTACGTGGATAGCCCATCCAACATGGCAGGCGTACTTATTAGTCTCCCTCGGGACTTTTGCGCTAATCTTCGGTGCTATTTATGCAGACGCCTACCTTCTGCATCGCAGAGACATCACTCCGAATAGAATCTGGCACGACATCACATTCGCCTTAGTTTTGACAGCCGGATTCCAGTGGTCATTCCGAAGACGATTTCGTGCAAATCGTCAGCTGCCGTAAACAGGCGATTACACTCATCTTCCCGGCAGGGGGATTTGAGCGTAATGGCGGTGTTTCACTAACTAGAAATTCGAAGTGTCGAAAAGAAGAACGAAGAAGACTAAGTAAATTTCCTGCCGCATCGTACGCAGACGTACCAGTCGATTCCAACGTTGAAGTAATAGTCTTCGCTGCCGCACGCGGGGCAGGATGTTGCTATCGGTTGGGATGGCCGCCCGCCGCCTTTGGCCGGTTCTTTCGCGATAATCTGTCCCGGTTTCCCGGAAAAAAGGGATGACTTGCGGGCTACTCTCTTGGCCCCACGATTAGGAGCCTACCTGCAACTTCACTACGGCTGCACGCCGGTACCGCTAAGCCAGACTTTTTGTGGACTGTTTGGTGCGTTGTCCGAAATGTTCACGGCCGCCGTTCGGGTACCAGCGGACAACGGCTTGAACTTCACCCAGATTGTGCAACTCGTGTTGGGACCGAGCGATGAACCACAATTGTTGCTCTGACCAAAATTGTAAGGATTCGTCCCACTGAGAGTGATACTGAGGGCAAGGTCGATATTTCCAGTGTTCTTTAGCGTTACAGTTTGAGCGGAGCTCGTGCTCCCGACAGTTTGGTTGCCGAAGGTAAGGCTGGTCTTCGATAGCACCGCGATGGCTCCCTGCACGGTCTGGATCAAGACCTGCGAAGTGCTGGACGGGAAGTTGGCGTTTCCGCTGTAGGTTGCGGTAACGCGGTGCGAGCCCACGGCAAGCTTCGATGTCGTCAGAGTCGCGACTCCGCTGCTGTTAAGAGACGAAACCCCCAACTTCGTCCCCCCACATATGAAAGTAACGGTGCCGGTGGGCGTCGCCCCGCCTTGTGATGGAACCGTCGCGAAGAACGTGACGGCCTGCCCCAAGTTAGAAGGATTCGCGGAGGAGGTTAGCGTGGTTCTGGCTGCGAACCCACTGGTGTTAATGAGCACGCCTACGGTATTGGTCACGGGGTTCGCGACCACAAGATCAGGCTTACCGTTCCCGTTCACATCTGCTACCGCGAGCGAGACGGCATCCTCGCCCGAGGGATAGGTGATCGCTGACTGAAAGGTCCCGTTGCCGTTGCCTAGCAGCACCCCAACCGTCGAAGTGAGGGGACTACAGATGTTAATGGAGAGACCACAATTATTAAGTACCACGGCGTCGAGTTTTCCGTCCCCATTTACGTCTGCTACAGCAAGCGAATAGGAGGTCAGCCCGCCCGAGCCGTACCCCACTGCCGTTTGGAAGGTTCCATTCCCGTTGCCCAGTAGCACATAGACGATACCGCTACCGCAAGCCCCGGTACTATCACACTGGTTCATCACCACAATGTCGGGTTTGCCATCCCCGTTCACATCTGCGACGACCACCGAAGTGGCTAGTTGCCCGCCTGAATCGTAGGTCACCACTGGTTGAAAGGTTCCATCCCCGTTTCCCAGCAAAACCGCCGCCACACTGTCGCCACCACAAGGCGCATTGGGGCACTCATTAATGACTACTATGTCGGGCTTACCGTCCCCATTTAAATCCGCGACCGCCAGCGAAGCAGTGCCAGGGCCACGGCCAGTTCCACCATCGTTATAGGATGTTGCGGCTCCGAAGGTGCCGTCGCCGTTGCCGAATAGAACACCTACGGATCCGTCGCCCTCACAGTGACCGTTCTCGTCCTCTCCGCAAGGGTAAGAGATCACTATGTCGGGTTTGCCGTCACCGTTCATATCCACGATTGCGATTGAATTGGGGTCAGAAGAACCAAACATGTAAGTCACCGCTGCCTGGAAGGTTCCATCACCGTTGCCCAGTAGCACGTCGACTGAACCGTCAAAACAGTCGTTGCTACAGGTTGCGACGACAATGTCGGGCTTCCCGTCTCCATTTAGATCCTTCACAGCTACAACATTTGCAGGGGCAACTCTCGTGATGATACCAATGCCGTAGGTCACAACGGGCTTAAACGTTCCGTCACCGTTACCCAAGAGCACGCCTACCGTCTGGTCAGAATTTGCTACCACGAAGTCCGGCTCGACATCGCCGTTTACATCCGCTACTACGACGGACTGGGTGGCCCCGCCAGAACCAAAACTGACAGGCGATGCAAAAGTTAGCCCGGACGTTTGAGATGAAGCCGACTGTGGCAAAGCGCTCATCAAGAATGTCAACACGCACAGTACACCGAGGGGCCGCATTGGTTTGTCTCCAGACTGCAATGAGGAAGCATATCCCATTCAAAGTGCGGGTCAAGATGAACGACTTTGCACTTCATCGAAATCAACTGACGAAACCAGGCCATAGGCTCAAGTTCCCGGATCGCTGGGGAATTTGAGTGCTATGGCGATTTTTCGTCAACAAGGTCAGGCTTCAACAAATATCGAACGCCGCTGAGTGCCGTATTCCGTGGCCCACTGCAACAGAAAGGATTTCGTCCCCGGTGGAAAGCGTGAGGCAAGAGTCTTCGGAAGCGGATCAAAGCCCACAGTCTTGGACAGGTGCTTGTGGTCACCAGCCCTGAAGAGATACAGCGATGGTGGAGACCAGTCTAGTTGACTCTGAAATTCTTCTTCCGTATCGAACGTCTGCCCAGTTCCGTCGAGCAGCGAAAAGGCGAGAGCAATCTGCACATTCAGTCCGAGATTGCTTTGCAGCATAACCGCGAGTTCGTAGGCAGAGATGCTGGCGGGAATCCAGTTGGTACGTTGCTTCCAATTCTCGTCGATGTGGTCGATGTGTAGATCGTCGAGCCTTTCGATCCCGCCGTTCGATATGGTCGCCAGCATCCATTCTCGAATCTTCGACTCGTGGCGTGAGTCCACGCTCACGATTATCCCTCATGATTGCTGAAATCCGGCCATCACACTCATCTTCCCGGCTGGGGGCATTTTGAGCGTAATCCGGATTCTTCACCAACTTACCTCGGGCAGAGCGGCTCCACCATGTATATAGAGTCGCAAGATTTGCGTCTTTTGTGAGCGTAGTTCGTGGGGAAAATGACCGCTGGTTGGGGGATGCCTTTCTTGTGGAGGACAAAAGCAAGCACATAATCGCCGTCTTGTTTGCCCTCGAAGCAGAATCTCCGTTCTGTTTGCTTGTACGAAGTTTTTGTCCCATCCTGCGTCGCGCCCTGCATCTCACGTGTCTCGACCACAAGTTTCTGCGTGTCGAGAATCGTTCCATTCTTGGCCCGAAGCTCCACGGCGATGTCGTCATCGAGTTCATAGACCGAAGGAGGACCGCAAATATCTCCTGAACAGACTTGGACAGTGCCACAAAGACATGAAACCTTGTGCCGCGAGTATTTCAGAGTCGAACAGTCGGGAGCGTGACCCTGCGTTTGGCAGACCATAACGGGACTGACAAGGAGCAGCAATGCTGCATGAGTGAGCGTGCGGTTCACGGGAGCCACTTTAAACCCGTTTGGAATTGCATCCAATGGCGCCTGTCGCTAACGGGAATTACACTCAAGTTCCCCGCCGAAGGCAGATGAGTGCAATAGAGTTTTTTCACCAACTAGTTGCACGGGCGATTCCGCCACTTGATTTCGAGTACCGTGGGACCAGTTATTGTCACATTGTTCTTCTTGCGAGTCTCCACTGCTGACATGACATGCACGATCACGTTGGCATAGGTGTCGACTCTCGCCTTCGTCGGACCTGAAAATACCTCCAAGCTGGAGAACACGTCTTCCTCCTTCTCGCCACGCTCCGAGGCTGGCACCAGTTGATCCAATAGGGCGTCGATCTGCGCCTGCTCAAGACCGTTCGTAAGATCAACAACGTCTTTCTTAAAATGCGTCTGCTCGACGTACATCTCGCACACAAGACCGTTCGGTGCGTACTGGGCCGACATGACAACGCCGGGTTCTATCTCAAAAACCTCATGGTGACGGAACTTCTGAGCCCAATCAGACGCCGACTGGGTCCAGCCGCAAGGAACCATAAACGCGATAAGGAGAAACACCCAACAGGTTCTAGTCATGCATAGTGCTCCGAAATTATCCGGCCACTCGCGGTCAATGGAATGCAGAGCCCTCGGGAGAGTTGCCCAAGTTGGCAGCCAATGACCGAAAAGGGGCGATTCTAGGTCTAATGGCGATTTTGCAACAGCTACATTCTCGGGACTACAACCCTGCGCGTATGCTGTTTCGAGAGTGGCGAGTAGTTGTTTTTGGTACAGTACTTTCCGCCGTGCTGTCCAACCCATGCGCTGCTGCACCGATAAAAGCGGGACCGATAAAACGACCATGGTTCGTGGACTGCACAAGCGACGAACGTTCCTTGCCAAGTCCATTCCCTCGACCCGTAGCGCTTACGTCGTCGCCCGCCGCCGACCTTTCACACATTATCGTTCCTCCTGAATTTCACAGAGTGAAGCCGAAGACAGCGCGTGCCGCAGCACGCATCTTGCGAATTCCACTTTGGATGCCCCCCGAGGCTCCATCTTGTCGCGCCTTCCCGCCGCTGCCTTACAGCCTGTGAATGCTGAATCTTGCCGCAGGGGGGACTTGAGTGTCATAGGATTTTTCAGCAGTTCCTTAAAGGCTATGGGACAAAGAGCAACGGTTGTGCGTGTTTGACGTACTCGTTGCAGTCATCCTCCCACGGAAATAGTCCTTCCTTGTCTGGCCAGAAACACTGCATTAGCGGAAATGGATCGTCTTCGTAAAACCACAAGGCGTAGCCCACGTATTCCGAATAGTGCGGACGAGCAACCTCTCGAAAGACGCAGCGGTAAGGGGCTTGAAGGATGTCTGTGTATTCACCTTGCGTCCCGTAACGCTTCCCAGCTTTTACCTCTTGTCCGATTACGTTGACGATGCCCATGCACCTCTCGAACGGAAGCCCGAACACTGCTACCTCTGGGTGATCAAAGGAGTGGAAAAGTCCGATCGAAAAGGCCCACTCCGGCCCTCTCTCATTCTTCTGTGCGAATACTCCCGTGACATGCCAACCCACCCTCTGTATGTCGCCGAGAATCTTCGCGTCAGGGGCGGATAGTCCGCGTTTTCTTTTTAGCGATCTCGTCATTTTTCAGGCCGGTCAGAACTCTACGTGGAAGACAAATGAGACACAACTGTAGTAATAAGGCGTCACACTCATCTTCCCGGCAGGGGGCATTTTGAGTGTAATCGCGATTTTTCGTCAACCAGGCTTGAGGAGACTTGAGTGACCCCAATCACTGCCCCAGCAGTGAATCTATGTTCCGATCTCACTTTGCATGTCGCCGCTAAAGAGGTTCCGCTCATGTACAGCACGATCATGCTTGTGTTAATGACTCTCGGAAGTTTGCTCTTCTTGATTGACGGTCTAAGAAACCGAGGAAAACGCCGCGCAGTGTTGGAGATTCTGGGTGGGTTATTCGGTCTGCTCTTCGCGGCACTTGATATGTACAAACACACGGTTGTCGCGTCGTGGCAATCGCGTGGTTTGGTTGCCGCCTACTACGTCGGGTGGCAGTTCTCGGGCGGAGCATGTGCGGGCATGCTGCTCTATGTGGCTGGTCTGATGCGGGCGAGTGTTTTGCTAACGGCATCAACAGTATTTCTCGTTGCGGCAAATGTGTTTCTGATTCCTCGACATGCCATTCGTTTACTCTGCATGGCGGACGGACTCTTCGGTGGCCTCCTGATCGCTTCGCTAATTCTTATTTGGTTCGAGCATCACTACAGACAAGCCCCAAAACTTGAGGGCGGAGGCGCAACAAAATCCGCCTCACTCGAAGCAACCGGTGTCTTGATGACTGACGAGAACAGGCCATAGCGCTCATTGACCTGCGTGTGGACATTCGACAAGCCGCAAGTCTTCTTGCTTCACGAAATATTGGAAATGTGGCTCCCTATCGTCTAGGAAGCGCACACGCCAACGATGTGGCGACTCCTTACGGCCTTTTGAAGTGTATTGGTCGATAGCGTCAACCTCACCCTGTCGCTGTGTTGCGATCTCTTCGACGATGTCCCGATGGTGAAGCATCGCGGCCATTGTAGCGAATAATCCAGTCCTCAATTGTCGAAAACAGGCGATTGCACTCAAGTTCCCCGCCGAAGGAAGATGAGTGTAATGGCGAGTCTTCGCCAATCATGCCCAAGAGAGCGATAATCGGGAATGGCTGACGAAGCGAACCCTCTCCGCGCAAAGTTTCCATTGGGCTCATTCGTGCGAATCAAATCCACCGGGCAGTTGGAAGCCTTCCGCCGCAACGGCACATTGCGCTTCCCACCGGTAGGGAAGCAGATAGCGTACGGGGGGGAGATTGACTCAATCCGACGCATAACCTCCTCGATCCGAGGCGGCGTGCTCTACGGGCTGGAAATAGCTCCAGGCTTTTGGCACGAAGAGTTGCTCCAGAGACTCATTACATACTCCCCTTTGCTCCCCCACGTGGGACAGGCGTTGAAAACCATCGAACCAAGTCGGGATGGGGAAATAGACTATTACCCGTGTCGAGCAGTTCTCAAATCAGGCGAGGTTTTCGATGCCGTTTACATCGTCGCTGAGAAGCTATACGTGAAGCACTTCGGCTTGTACCCCGAAAATCTCCCTGGCAAAAAATGGATTCGGATGGAGGACATAGCGGAGGTACAGGAAAGCCCAACTCGTCTTCCGGCGCAGTTTGCGAACGAAATATATAGAAAGGGTGAGTCGAGAATGGGATACACAACGTTCACCGTCGTATTTGCAGACGGTCTGCGACGGACGTGGGACAGTGCCAATGGCAGCGCTATAGATTTCATTGATTACCCCGTTGGCAAAGGCCCGAGCGACGTTGTTGCTGTAATCCCCCACGAGGCCAGAATAGACGATTTGCGAGTGAGATCTCCCGAATGGTACTGGTGCCTATACTCAGAGAAGCCCCAATGACTCACAGACTGTCGAGAACACGCCATTACACTCAGAGCCCCACGACGGTGGGGCGGGCTGATTTACGGTAGTTCCCGCTCTTTCAAAATCGCGCGCTCAATCATCCCGAATCCCCCTGCGTTGACGCCCATCCGCTGCCCTCGTAACATGAAAAAATCCCACTCATGATCGGCCAAACTGTCTCCCACTACCGCATTGTCGAAAAGCTCGGCGGCGGTGGCATGGGTGTCGTGTACAAGGCCGAAGACATCTCCCTTAAACGCTTTGTTGCGCTCAAGTTCCTTCCCGATGGAGTTGCCCGGGACCCGCAGGCGCTCGCCCGCTTCCAGCGCGAAGCCCAGGCCGCCTCGGCGCTGAACCATCCCAACATCTGTACGATCCACGAAATTGGCGAATACGAAGGCCGTCCCTTCCTCGTGATGGAATTTCTCGACGGCGTGACGCTCAAGCATCGCATCGCCGGACGCCCCGTCGAAACCGATATCCTCCTCGGCCTCGCCATCGAAATCGCCGACGCCCTCGACGCCGCCCACGCCGAAGGCATCGTCCACCGCGATATCAAGCCGGCAAACATTTTCGTCACCAAGCGCGGACACGCCAAGATTCTCGACTTCGGCCTCGCCAAAGTCACCGCCTCCGCGAGAGAGGCTATCGACGCCGGCGGTGCTACGCTGGGCACGTCCCTGACCGAGGACCACCTCACCAGCCCCGGATCTACCCTCGGCACCGTCGCCTACATGTCACCCGAGCAGGTGAGAGCCCGGGATCTCGATGCGCGCAGCGACCTGTTTTCCTTCGGCGTCGTGCTCTACGAGATGGCCTCCGGCACCCTGCCGTTCCGCGGAGAAAGTTCCGGCGTCATCTGCCGCGAGATTCTCGATCGCGATCCCGTCCCCGCCCTCCGCCTCAATCCCGACCTGCCGCCGAAGCTCGAAGACATCATCAACAAGGCGCTCGATAAAGATCTCGACCTGCGCTACCAGCACGCCGCCGACATGCGCGCCGACCTGAAGCGCCTGAAGCGCGAGACCGAGTCGCGCCCGGGCACATCCGGCAGCTCCGGCAAAATTCCTGCAATCGCAGATAGCCCTTCGCGTGTCGATCCTGGCCCGGCTTCTGCATCTTCCAGCGCGCATGCGTCCTCCGGAGCCGTCTCCGGAACCGCCCTGGCGCCACCATCAAAGTCGTCTTACATATTGTTCGCCGCCGTCGCTGCGATTCTGCTCCTCGTGATCGCTGCTATCTTCTGGTATGGGCACCAGCGCACGGCATCGACGAGCGTCACCGCTTCGCAAAAAACTGTCGCAGTGCTCCCGCTGCAGAACCTTGGTGCCGACAAAGACGTCGATTTCCTCCGCCTCGCCCTCGCCGACGAGATTGCCACTGCGCTCAGCTATGCGCGTTCCATCTCCATCCGCCCCTTCGCGACGACCAGCAAGTACGACGGACCCAACCTCGACTTGCAGGAAGCCGGGAAGTCCATGCGCGTCTCCGATATCGTGACCGGCCATTTCCTCAAGCAAGGCGATCAGCTTCAGATCACCCTCGAAGCCATCGATATCGCGGACAACCGCACGCTCTGGCGCGACACCATGACGGTGCCGGTTCCCGACATGCTCGCCATGCGCAGCCAGATCACAACGAAAGTTCGCCAGGGTCTGATTCCCTCATTGGGCGCGGGTGCAGGCGCGACCGACGCCGGCACTCGTCCGAGGAATGAGGAGGCGTACGACCTTTACCTGCGCAGCGTCTCGATGCCGCACGAGCTGCAGTCCAATCGGGACGCTATCGCCATGCTCGAGCGTGCCGTCGGACTCGATCCTAGTTACGCGCCAGCCTGGGCGGCGCTGGGGCAGCGCTACCACTACGAGGCTGCCTACGGTGCTCTGGATCAGACGGAGCAGCGCAAGCCGTTGTTCGACCAATCGAATGCTGCCCTGGAGCGCGCCCTTACGCTCGACCCGAATTACATCTTCCCGGCCGCCTGGTTGATCTCGAACCGCGTCGAGCGCGGCGACGTGGTCAAGGCCTATCAGGATGCCAAGGCGCTCGTCGACCGCCATCCTGACAGCGCCCTCGCGCACTTTACCCTGGCGTACGTGCTTCGCTACGGCGGCGCCACCGACGAGTCCGCCCGCGAATGTGATGCAGCCTATGCGCTCGATCAGGGAGATTACGAGATTCGCTCCTGCTCCCTCACGTTCGAGCATCTCGGAAATATCCCTCGGTCTCGCGACTTCCTGCGCCTCGACGCCGGATCATGGTGGTCGCTCACGAACGGCGCGCGCTACGACATTCGCGAGGGAAAAATATCGCAGGCGCGCGAGAAGCTCTCGCAAATGCAAAATCGCGCCTGGGAAAAATATATGGGCGCCTGCCTGGACTCGCGCCCGGCCGCGGAAATCTCCAGCCTCGGCCACGAGCTTATCGCCAGCTGGCTCGCCGATCCGGATCCCGAGGTGCGTTATGGCGTTTCCGCGGACCCGCTCTTTTGCGGGCAGCGTGACATCGCACTCACGTTGCTAAAGAGCTCGATCATCACCGGCCACTATTGCGCCTACGACGGCCTGAAGAACGATGTCGCCTTCGCCTCAATACGCGGCACCCCGGAGTACAACGAACTCCTCTCCGCCGCCAAACAATGCAAAGAAGATTTCCTGGCTAAACGCTCGCAGAAGTAGCAGCCACGCGGAGGAGCCTCATGTAGGGACAGCCGCCCCCGGCTGTCGTGTCGAGCGAAGCTCGCATGTCGCTACAAGACGGACCGGCCGAAGCGGATGTCTAGCAGGAATCCAGCTTCCAGTATCCCCTTAATTTCTCGTCGATTACAGACGCCGTTCCGCCCCCATGCATCTCCGCGCGCTCCCGTACATCCAATATCATAGAATCTCAAACAACATGGGAAACACCTTCAAAACCGCATTCCTCCTGACCCTGATGACGCTGCTCCTCGTGTTCATCGGGCGCGCCTTTGGAGGCCAGAACGGCATGATCCTCGCCCTGATCTTCGCCGCCGTCATGAACTTCGTCTCGTATTTCTATTCCGACAAGATCGCGCTGGCCATGTACCGCGCCCAGCCGGTCACGCGTGAGGAATTGCCCAAGGCTTACGCCGCGGTCGAGCGCCTGACTCAGCGCATCGGCCTGCCCATGCCGAAGATTTACGTAATCCCGACAGAATCCCCCAACGCCTTCGCTACCGGACGCAATCCGCAGCATGCCTCGGTCGCGGTGACCCATGGCATTCTCGAACTGCTGAATGACGAGGAACTCGAAGGCGTCCTCGCCCACGAGCTTGGCCACGTAAACAATCGCGACATCCTGATCAGTTCCGTGGCCGCGACGATTGCCGGGGCCATCACCATGATCGCCAGCATGGGACGCTGGGCGATGATTTTTGGCGGATACGGCGGCCGCGATCGCGAAGACCGCGGCGGAGGACTCGCCGCCCTCTTCATGCTCATCGTCGCACCCATCGCGGCTTCGCTGATCCAGCTTGCGGTTTCGCGCTCGCGCGAATATCAGGCCGACGCCACCGGAGCGCACTTCACGGGCAATCCCTATGCCCTAGCCAGCGCCCTGCAGAAGCTCGATGCCTATTCCCGCCGCGTGCCGCTGCAGGCCAGCCCATCGACGGCGCACCTGTTCATCATCCAGCCCTTCCTGGGCGTGAATGCCGGAATGTTTGCGAACCTGTTCTCCACGCACCCGCCAATCGCAAAGCGCATCGAGCGGCTCACGGGAAGGCCGGCGGAGTTTACACAGTAAGGGCTATGAGCTCTGAGCGATGAGCGATGAATCTGTTCGCTCAAAGCTCATCGCCCGCTGCTCACCATGACTCCCGTAACTCCATCCCTCCCAAAGCCGGATAGTAGAATCAAAACGATGCCGCCCGAGACCGCCACCGCCCTGTCGCATAAGCCCTTGTTCGAAAAAGCCCGGCACCTCGAACAAGCCCTGCACCGCGTCATTCGCGGCAAAGACGACGTCGTCCGGCTGGCGCTGGTCTCCATTCTCGCGCGCGGCCATCTGCTGATCGAAGGCGTTCCCGGCGTGGGCAAGACCACGCTCGGACAGGCTCTCGCCCGTGCCATCGATTGCGGCTTTCAGCGCGTGCAGTTCACCAGCGACATGCTGCCCTCCGATGTGATCGGAATCTCTGTCTACTCTGCGATGGAGCAGAAATTTGAATTCAAGCGCGGCCCGGTGTTCGCCAATGTCCTGCTCGCCGACGAGATCAACCGCACCACGCCCAAAACGCAATCCGCACTGCTCGAGGCGATGAATGAAGGCCAGGTCACGGTCGACTCGCATTCTTACGAACTGCCGCAACCCTTTCTCGTGATCGCGACCCAGAACCCCGTGGAGCATCACGGAACGTATCCGCTGCCCGAATCGCAGCTCGACCGCTTCCTGCTGCGCGTGCGCATGGGATATCCCGACACGCAGGCGGAGCGCGAAATCCTGCGCTCAGAAGCTGGCGCCACCCGCCTGGAAGAGATACGCCCCGTGCTCACCGCCGCTGACGTTATCGAGATGCAACTGGCGGTAAAAAAAATCCGCGTGGACGAGTCGCTCGAGAGCTACACCCTCGAAATCGTTCGCCGCACCCGCCATTCCGAGTATCTTTCGCTGGGCGTTTCCCCGCGCGGATCGCAGGCGCTCTACCGCGCCGCGCAAGCCATGGCATTTCTCGAAGGCCGCGCCTTCGCCACTCCCGAAGATTTCAAGCCGCTGGTGGTGCCCGTGTTCGCCCATCGCGTCGTGGTCAACGGTCACTTCTCCTCCATGCTCAAAAAGTCCGAGCAATCCGACCAGGTCCTGCGCGAAATCGTTGAGGGCGTCGCGGTCCCCGTCTAATCTCAGCACTGTCATTCTGAGCGAAGCGAAGAACCCATGCATGTTGCCGGGCGGCGGCAGAGTGCATAGGTCCTTCGCTTCGCGAAGCATGACAAACGCTCGCTATAATCTCTACTTCGACCCTCCAATGATTGCGGAGATCATTTGATTGCGGAGATCATTCCTGAAACCTACGACGGGTACGGAACACAGGTTTCCCAGCCATTCCTGAAGCGCAAGGGACCGCATCCAACATTCCCGATGGGGCGCTATGTAAGTCAGCCGCTCACGATTCAGTGTCACACCCTCGAAGAGGTTCGCCGGTTTTTGCGCACGTGTCGTGCTGTCTCTGACGAAGAGCTATTCGGCAAGAGGGACTACTGGCAACCACCAGAAGAATTCGAAAGACGAAGAGCCGGAGATTGCGAGGACTTTTCGCTGTGGACATGGCGGCAACTCCACGCCATGGGATTCGACACGCGAGTAGTTTTCGGACGGCATGGCCGCTACGGAATCGGCCACGCCTGGGTGACTTTCTATCAAAACGGTAAGTGCTTCCTTGTCGAGCCTCAGGCCCGCATGGATCTTCGCTATCCCCGCCTGTCGACACTGCAATATGAACCAAAATTCTCGGTCTCGTGGGACGGTGAAGCACTCAAGTACTTTGCGCACAAGCCACGGCCGGGCCCCAATCTCCACCCGTTTCGGGTGCTGCCATTGATTCCGGAATGGTGTTGGTATTGGCTGCGAATTGCCATACGCCTTCCCTACGCATGGTCCAGAAGGGCCTGGCGCAGTGCCGCAAAGCAAGAGCGCTAAACCATTGACTTCGGCCACGTCTATAATTCCCGCCATGTCCTTCCTCCGCTTTCTCATGCTGCTCTCGCTTGTGGTCTGGATCGGCGGTCTGATCTTCTTCGCGTTTGTGCTGGCCCCCACGGCCTTCCAGGTACTTCCCAACACACATCTTGCCGGGAACGTTGTCGGACGCGCGCTAGGCAAGCTCCACTGGATCGCTATCGTCTCCGGCATCGTCTTCCTGCTCAGTTCGCTGCTCTACAGCCGCGTCACCGACGGAACGGCGCACGTGTTCGCCATGCGCCACATTCTGATCTGCCTGATGCTTGCGCTGACCCTGATCTCACAGTTCTGGATCATCCCCCGCATGGACACGTTACGGGCGCAAGTAGGAGACTTCGCCGCCGTGCCCCTCACCGACCCGGCGCGCGTGCAGTTCGACGCCTTGCACGTCTGGTCGACGCGCGTAGAAAGCGCGGTATTGTTGGTGGGATTAGTAGTGATCTATCTGGCAGGAAGTGCGATAAATCAGCCAATGCGTTAAAAGTGGCCAGTGATCCGTGCGCGGCGGTCGGTAAGAGCCAAGTGATCAGCGATCAGTGGTGAGCAGGACGCAAGGCCTGGGCTTCCAAGGAGCGTCCACTGCCCACCAGCCACCGACCTCCAGCCACTGCCCACTTCATTTCACCACCGGCGAATCCCCATCCGCAGGTTTCGTCTCATCCGCATGGATCTTCCCGTCTTCCTCGGCATAAAACGACCGATGCTGCGCATCCATGA